>JAEAMG010000009.1_pt1 | contig 396871 bp, 333 predicted proteins | sample 8958741 | NCBI WGS metagenome assembly JAEAMG01 (sample SAMN16933256, study PRJNA681125) | bioreactor sludge metagenome | isolation source: anaerobic bioreactor treating anionic surfactant - SDBS | place: India: Bengaluru | collected 2019-02-28 | reverse complement strand
GCGAAGCCACGGTTTACTTCAAGCCGAACGCGAACTTCAACGGCACGGCGAACTTTACCTACACCGCGACCGACAGCGGCAACGCTAACGGCAGCAATCCGCTGACCTCGGCCCCGGCTAACGGCACCATCACCGTGACCTCGGTCAACGACGCACCGACCCTGGACCTGAGCACCGCAGACGGCTCCGTCCTCACCGGCTACAGCGCGGCCTACACCGAGCGCGGTACCGGTGGCGTAGCGATCACTGGCAAAGTAGCCATTGGTGACGTCGACAGCACCCAGATGCAAAGCGCGACCATCACCTTGAAAAACGCCAGCGCGGGCGACCAACTCAGCTCGAACCTGGTGACAGTGGGCGGTACTTACAAAGGCGTCACCCTGACCAGCGTCGGTACTGACGTCAGTGGCAAAATCGTCCTGACCCTGTCGGGTGCGGCTGACTCGGCCACCTACAAGTCGCTGCTTGAGTCGTTCCAGTACTCCAGCACCAGCAAGTATCCGACTACGGGTGATCGCACCGTCGAGATCTCGGTGAAGGACAACGAAGGTTCTGACAGCCTGAGTTCGTCGGTGGCGACCAGCACCATTACTGTTGCGCCACAGGCTTATGTGGTGACTGAAGGCGGCGGCGCTGCAGATGTCATCGACCTGAGCAGCTCCTCGGCCAACAACATGGTGGTCGGCGACAAAGGCGGTATCGTCAATCCGGGCAGCAACTACAACATCGCGTTTATCGTCGACACCTCGGGCAGTATTGAGGACAGTGCGATGACGTCGATCAAGACTCAGCTCTCGACCATCTTCGATACCTTGATCGCCAACGCCAAGCTGACGGGGTCGGGTGTGGTGAAGGTGCTGCTGGTCGACTTCGATACCAAGGTTGAATCGCAGGTGTCGGTCAACCTGGCCGACCAGGCTGCCGCCAAGGCCGCGCTGCAGGCGGTGTTGAACAGCATGTCTTCGGGCGAAGCGACCAACTATCAGGATGCCTTTAACGCGGCAACGGCCTGGTTCAAGAGCAACGACGCCACCAGCAACGCCGGTGCAAAAAACCTGACGTATTTCATTACCGACGGTGAGCCGAATGTTTTCAACGCGACGTATGACAACGTCAGTCTGGGGTATACCAACAACACTTGGCGGGGCACTGAGGTTACCTTCGACAATAAGGTCAACGCCTCCACCTACACCCTGGGCCAGACCACTGCGGTCACCGCCACGGTCTACGGACAGACGCGGGTCATCGTTGACACTGACGGCAAGGTTTACTCGTACGACTCGTCCGGCACCAAGAGCTTTCAAGGTTATGTCGTGTCCGATGGCCACGGCGGGTTCGACGTAGCCGGGGCTGCGAGCAGTTATGGCTGGACCAATTATGCGTTGGAATACGCCAAAGCTGCTTACTCGGCGCTGACGACTGCGGTTGCGGGTGGGGTTGAAGTACAAGCCATCGGCCTGGGCAACAGCGTCGATAAGGACATGCTTCAGAAGTACTTCGATACCGACAAGACGGTCAGCACGATCGACACCGCGAAGCTGGCGGATACCATTACCGGCCACACCGCCGATACGGGTGCCGACAACATTTCCGGCGGTTCGGGCAACGACATCATCTTCGGTGACCTGATCAGCTACAACGGTCAGGAAGGCAGTGCTGCACTCAAGGCGTTCGCCGCCGAGAAGCTGTCGACCACCGTCGACCACATCGATGACCGCACCTTGCATCAGTACATCACTGAGCATGTGCAGGACCTCGGTGCCTTGGCCAGCGCGTCGAACATCTACGGCACCAAGGATGGCGGTGACACCCTGATCGGCAATGCCGGCAACGACATCCTGTTCGGCCAGGGCGGCAACGACACCCTCTCCGGCGGTGCCGGCAACGACATCCTGGTGGGCGGCAAGGGCAACGACATCCTGACCGGCGGCGCGGGTGCCGATACCTTCGTCTGGCTCAAGGGTGACACCAACACCAGCGGAGGTTTTGATCGCATCACTGACTTCAAGCACGGCGAAGGCGACAAGCTGGACCTGTCCGACTTGCTGCAAGGCAACAACGACAACAACTTGTCCAAGTACCTGCAGCTGACCACCGACTCGTCGGGGACCTCGACGCTCAGCGTCAGCAGCACCGGGTCGTTCACCGCATCGGGTGGCGGCACGGCGGATGTCACCATCAAGGTTGATGGTGCTAACTGGGGTGCCGGCAGCTCCGCGATCAACAACCTGATCGCGGGTGGCGACTTGACCGTCAAGCACCACGACTGATCACCCACGGGGCGTCAATCTTTCGAGATTGGCGCCCCGTTGGCATCAGCCTCGGAAAAATGCGTGTAATCTCTGTGGGGCCGTGCGCGGCGCCTGCAGGGATTTTTTTATTGGGAGAACGTTGATGTTCTACGTGCAACGCGATCAACACAACGCTTTGATTCGCGTCGAAGCGCAGGCCTACGCCGAAGCCACCGAGACACTACCGGCTGACCATCATGAGATTCTGGCGTGGTTTGCCGATGATCTGGTCGACAACAGCCTCAAACAGCTCAAGCAAAGTGACCTTGAGATGATTCGAGTGCTGGATGACTTGATCCAGGTACTGATCACCAAGAACGTGATGAGCATTACTGACTTGCCGCCGGCGGCCCAGGCCAAGTTTTTGGAGCGTACCCAAGCCCGGGCGGCGTTGGGCGGCTTGAGCGAGCTGATCAATGACGATGAAACCGGTTTGATCTGACGCCTGCGCCCCTCCTTCACGGTCTACCCGTCAAGGAGGCACCATGCGTCAGCGCTTCACTTCCAGGGCGCCGGTTCACCGACCAGTTGGCCTTGCACCCCTTCAATGCCCATTTCGCGAATTACCCGCAACTCACCCTCGGTCTCTACTCGCTCGGCAATCAACGGCAGGTCAATGCTGTGGGCGGCGCGCTGGATCGCTTCGATAAAGAATCGCTTATGGCTTTCCTGGTCGATGGTTCGGATGTAGCTGCCGTCGATCTTGAGGTACGCCAGGCCCAGGTTCGCCAGGTTGCCGATCATGCTGAAGCGGCCGCCGAAACGCTGCAGGCCGAGGCTGTACCCCAGGCTGCGCATGCGTCGGGTAAGGCGCTCCAACTGGGTTTGCTCGGGCACTTGTTCTTCGCCGATTTCCAGCGTCAAGCGCGGCCCCAGTGCCGGGTGCTGGGCCAGGCGTTCGAACACCCGCTCCAGTGCCTGCGGGTCATTCAAGGTCGCGGCCGAGAGGTTCAGCGCCACCGATGGGCTGTGCTGCGTCAGGTGCTTGATCACCAGGTCGAGCATCAGTTGATCGAGGCGCGCGGTCCAGCCGAAGCGTTCCAGCCAGGGCAGGAAGTGGCCGGCCGCGATGGTCTGGTCCTGGTGATCGAGCAGGCGTGACAGCACCTTGTAATGCAGCACCTGTTGCGTGTCGCGGCTGCTCACTACGGGTTGGAAAAACAACCGGAAGCGCCCTTGATTCAACGCGTCATCGAGCAACGTGTGCCAGCTGTGCGGATCGTCGCTGGCGGTGCCCGTGACCTGGTGCTCCAGGCACACCCAGCTTTGGCCAACACTGGCTTCAGCCTGGGTCAGCGCTTGGTCGGCCAGCATCAGCAGGTCTGCCGACGCATCGCCGGGGTTGTACGGCGCCAGCCCGATGAAGGCCACGATCGGCATGTCGGTGGCGCCTGTGTCGTGCAGGCTTTGCAGGGTGCTTTCCAGCGCCTGGGCCAGTTGCAGCGCTTCGTCACGCACCAGGCCCGGGGCAAGCACTGCGAACTCGCCACCCCGGCTGCGCGTGATCAGGTTTTGGGTTTCCGGGTATTTGGCACAGGTACGCACCAACTGCTGGCTGACAGCCTGCAACAGTTGGTCGGTACGTTGCCCGCCAAGGCGTTGGTTAAGGCCGCTCAAATCGTTGACCCGCAACATCAGCAGGTAGCCCGAACTGGACTCCTCGAGGTTGCTGACCCGGGATTGGAGCTGCATCTCGAAGTAGCGACGGTTGGCCAGCCCGGTCAGGCTGTCCTGATAGGACTCCACCCGCAGCTTCTCGCTGCGCTCGGTCTGCTCGTGGAACAACGCCTTGAGCTTCTCCACCATCTGGTTCATGGCCTGTACTACACGGCGCAATTCGGGGGTGCGGGGCAGATCGGGCAAGCTCAGGAACTCGCGACGCGCGATGGCGTGGGACTGCTCCACCATATAGTCCAACGGTTTGAGCTGGCGGCGCAGCAACAGCGCGCCGAGTACCGCACTCACGGCACCGCAGATCAGCAGCCAGCCCAGGCTGCCCAGCGCGCTTTGCCAGAGTTTTGCCAGGGCAAACATCGGGTGACTGACCACTTCAACCCGTGCTGCCTGCTGCCAGCCACGGCTGACGATGGCATCGCCGCCGGCCGGCGCCAGGCCGATCATCTTCACGAACCAGGCCGGCACGCTGCTGGCATCCGGTTCGGCGGCACGCTCCACCAGCACCTGGTTATTGCTCAGGTCCACCACGCGGATGCTTGCGTAGTAGCCACTGTCAAAGATCGAGCTGACCATCAGTTCGGTCATCGCCGGGTCGTCGATGTTCGGCGTCAGCGACAGGGCCAGCGCGGTGGCCGCGTCCTGGGCGTGGGAGCGCAGTTGGTTGACGTACTGGGTACGCGAACTCTCCAGGCTGACGATGAAGCTACCGCTGAACGCGACCACCAGGAACACGCAGATAGCGATCAGCAATTGTTTGAACAGTGACATCGTAGCTCCTGTTAATTATCCGGACTGGCCGGAAACCCTTCTGCGGTCATTTTCTTCAAGACGTCCTGCCAGCGTGACAGGCGCTTGGTATCACCGACTTTTTTATTGCCCGCCGCGCCGGTCAGCCACAGCCCTTCGCCGTTGAACGCATAAACGGGCAGCAGGTCCGGACGTTGGCTGGCAGGCAGGATGGGGTCCATCAGGCTGTCCAGTACCAAGGGCATGGCTTCGGGGCTTGCGTAGTATGTCAGCACCATATGCGCCCGATTCTGGCGCAAGGCCTTGACGTAGGTTATGCGCAGCTTCTCGGCCGGCACGCCCAAGTGCCGCAGGCTGAAGTATTTGGCGATGGCGTAGTCTTCACAGTCGCCGGCGCCTTTCCACAGGGATTGAATGGGAGTCGCCCAATAATCAATCTCGCGCCACAGGTCGATGTCTTCCTCGTAATGCAACTGGCGGTTGAAGAACAAATTCACCACTTTGAGCTGCTCGGTCTCACTCACCTGTTTTTGCGTCGACAGCAATTGTTGCCAGGCATCGATGCGCTGGCGCCCGGCGCCCAGTGGCCCGTACAGCGACTCGGCGCGGCGGCTGATTTGGCTGAAATCCCAATCGGCGAGCAAATCGCCCAGCAGGCCGCCACCCAGCAACAGCGCAATGGCAAGACCGTACAGAATCCGAGGGAGTTTAAAGCGTATCGCCACTGCGATTACCCAAGCTTGCAGCATTGAAGGTGCGGCAATGGTGCGGTGATACTCGCCAAAAAACAATGGCACGATGAAATCACCGCCATTGAATTGCAGTAAATATACGTCAGTAAATTGGCTGTTTTCCGCTCGTCTGAAAGGGTGGGGGTGATTTCATCAAAATAATGACACTTCCTCAGTGCTGTCACAGAATGTGGCAATGAAAACGCCTACAAAAAGACCTTCGGTGAAGCCTTGTCTTGCCGACCTTTCACGTCTTTACAGGGTGCCGTGAAGGAGCTCCCGCTATGAGCCGCACTGATGATCTATTCGCCTTGTTCGGCAAGAGCGTTTCCCGGGATCCCACGGGAAGAAATGCGCGTTTGCACTTTTTCGGCAGCATTCCGTTCGATGATGGCACTCGGGTAAACCTCAAAGACGGTTCGCGCATAAGTGCCCATGGAACCGGCGCCCATGAACATCCGCAAAGCGCACCCTTGAGCCCGCTGCGCCCGACGGTAGTGGCGTTGGTGTCGGTCAATGGTGGCGTGGGCCGCAGCACCTTGGCTACGGCCCTGAGCAGCGGCCTGCAGCGTCTTGGCGAGTCGGTCGTGGCGGTGGACCTGGACCCCCAGAACGCCTTGCGCCAGCACTTCGGCGTCGATCACGAGCTACCCGGCGTGGGGCGTAGCAGCCTGCTCAACACGCCATGGCAGAGCATCCTGCAATCGGGTTTCGCCGGATGTCAGGTAATCCCCTTTGGCGACACCGACACCCAGCAGAAGGACAACCTGCAACGCTGGTTGACCCGTGAACCGACGTGGCTGGCTCAGCGCTTGTCGGCACTGGGGCTGAGTGAGGCGCATATGGTGGTCGTCGATACCCCTGCTGGGAACAATGTTTATCTCCATCAGGCGTTGAGCGTGGCCGACATTGTGCTGGTCGTCGCCCAACCAAATGCCGCATGCCTCGGCACGCTGGATCAATTGGACGCACTGCTGGCGCCCCATCTTGAGCGTGAACGCCCACCCCGTTGTCACCTTGTGATCAATCAGCTGGACGAAAACTCGGCGTTCAACCTGGAGATGCTCGATGCCTTCAGGCTGCGTCGAGGCGAATACCCGTTGGAAGTCGTTCACCGTGATCCGGCGATCAGCGAAGCCCTGGCCTTTGCAGCCGACCCGCTGGACAGTTCGGTCCAGAGCCTGGCCGTTGACGATATCAGCGAACTTTGCCGGTTATTGATCGCCCGCAAAAAGCGCCTGTAAAGCGTGGTTTATACGCTTAACGCCAGATGCTTATGCACAATCGGTGGGGTACGGGTGTCACAAAACTGCCGTTTTGTGCAGTCGTTCTCAACACGCTGCAACTGCCTGTTTTACGTGCGTTTTATTCTGTGAACAAAAAATGAACAGCGCGGCTTTTTGCCTGTAGGGCAGATGGATACAGGCTCAGTGAAGATTCCATCAACAGAGTTATCCACAGATTGGGGTGCGACAATCTTGCCCCTTAATCGCGCTCGGCAAGCACCATCAAGTTGCGCGGTGTCAGTGCCGTTTCGCAGAAGCTGCCCACTTCGACCCTGTAGCCACGTTCACCAAGATACAGTGCCCTATCCAGGACCAGCCACAGCTCCAGCGGGCGCCGAAACAGCCCGCGCACCAACTCCAGGTTCCTGACCTCGGCCAAACGTTGCCAGCCGTGCGCCTCCAGCGCCGCCCAATCCTGTTCACCTGTGGACAACCCTTTGAGGCTTGCCAACGCCTGGCAGTAGTCGGCGAAGGGTTTGTCCAGCCAACTGGCGGGCAGGGAGGGTGTGGGCAGGTACTCGTCGCAGTTGCGTAACTGGCGTTGTAACTGATCGAAACCCAGGCGGCGCGCCATTGAGGTGTCCCGCTGCAGACGTACGCGTTTGCCGGCCGTGACGGTTTCGCTGAGGGGCAGGCCAAGGTCGTCGACCGACAACTGCAAGCTTGAAGCGCGGCCCGCTTCGGACAGCGGCTGGTAGGCGTTCGCGGTGATGCGGTTGTAGCAGCACGGCGCCACTGCCAGTTGTTTGCAGCCGGCGGCACTGGCCAGTTGCAGCAGGCGCACGTGCAGGTCGCCGCAGGCATGCAGGGCGATGGGGGTGTGTTCGGGGCTGAGGGGGACGTCCGCCATGACATCTTGCAGGCGATGGGTGACGGGCAGGCCGTGGCGGTCGCTCAAGGCCTGGCCGGAAGCGATCAGGGCCGGGTTGTACTCCATGCAAGTCAGCTGTTGGCCGGCGTGCAACAGGCGGCGGCCGAGGTGGCCCTTGCCGGCGCACCAATCCAGCCAATGCCGGGGTGTTTGCGCAAAGTGCAGCGCGGCACCGAAGGCTTCGATTTGCTGCCATTTGCGCCCGGGTACGTCGACATTCAGCCGGTGCGCAGCGGGGGGCAGGGGGCGCGTCGGTAACTTATCCACAGTGCTGAGGCGCAAGGCTTCGCAGGCCAGTGTGGGAAAAGGCGCTGGCGCCGGCAGTGTGTGGGGGTGGTTATGACTGGTTTCTGCGTCGGACAACGAGCGTTGGCGCAGCCACCGGGCCAGTTCCGGATGCTCGGTTTCCCAAGGCAACTGCCGATGAGTAAAGGGCCGTGGTCGCCACAGCCCTTGGTGCTCGATCAGAAACGCATCCAGCGCCTCAAAGCGTGCTTCAACGTCCCTGGCAGGCATCGACGCGCAGCCAGCGTTCCAGCAGCTTGAAGCCGCGTACCAGGAGGTAGGAGATCAACAAGTAGAACACGCCGGCGGTGAAGAACATCTCCACCGTCAGGTAGTTGCGCGCGATGATCGTCCTGGCCATGCCGGTCAGCTCCAGCAGGGTCACGGTGCTCGCCAGCGAGCTGGCCTTGAGCATCAGGATCACTTCGTTGCTGTAGGCCGGCAGCCCGATGCGCGCGGCCCGCGGCAGGATGATGTAGAACAGCGTCTTCGGCCTGGACATGCCCAACGCACGGGCCGCTTCGATTTCCCCGGGCGGAATGGCCTGGATGGCGCCACGCAGAATCTCGGCGATATACGCGGCGGTGTGCAGCGTCATGGTGGCGGTGGCACACCAGAACGGGTCGCGCAGGTACGTCCACATGAAGCTTGAGCGGATGCTTTCGAATTGAGCCAGGCCGTAATAGACCAGGAACAATTGCACCAGCAGCGGCGTGCCGCGAAAGAAAAAGATATAGGCGTAGGGCAGGGCGCGCACAGACAGGTGCCTGGATGAGCGCGCGATACCCAGCGGGATGGCCAGGATCAGGCCGAGGATCACGGCGATGCTCACCAGTTCCAGGGTCAGGATGGCGCCCTGGATAAACTTCGGCAGCCACTTGATGATGACTTCCCATTCCATTACGTCGTCCTCACGAAGCCGCGGGCGGCGCGTTGTTCCAGGAAGTGCATAGCCACCATCGACAGCGACGTCAGGCCCAGGTAGATGAGCGCGGCGACCATATAGAAGGTGAAAGGCTGTTTGGTGACGGTTACGGCGATCTGCGCATGGCGCATGATTTCTTCGAGGCCGATGACCGTGACCAGCGCGGTATCTTTCATCAGGATCAGGAACAGATTGCCCAGCCCTGGCAGGGCGATGCGCCACATCTGCGGCATGATCAACCGGGTAAAGATACGAAACTTCGACAGGCCCAGCGCCACACCCGCTTCGCGGTGGCCCTTGGGAATGGAGATGATTGCGCCACGCAGCACCTCCGTGGCGTAGGCGCCGAAGCACAGGCCCAGCGCGATCACGCCAGCGGCAAACGCGCTGAGGGACAGGTCGGGAATGTCGAGCAGCTCACCCAGTGAGCGCATGGCGTTGATCGTGCCGAAGTAAATCAGCAGCACCCACAGCAGTTCCGGCACACCGCGAACGATTGTCGAGTAAGTACCGCCCAGCCATTGCAGCGGCTTGTACGGGGAAGTCTTGGCCAGGGCACCGGCGAGGCCGAGTACCAGCCCCAGGCATAACGCCGTGAGCGCCAGTTTGACAGTCATCAGCGCGCCGGCAGCGAGCGCCGGACCGAATCCGTAGAGATCGAAATTCATGGTGTTTTCATATCGCGGCAGGCATTGCTGAAAGCCGACGCGCCCAAAGGAGCGCGCCGGTCAGGCCGTTCAGATCATTCGATGCTGAACGGGAAGTACTTGTCGTTGATTTTCTTGTAGGTGCCGTCTGCCTTGATCTCTGCCAGGGCTTTGTTCAGGCGCTCGCGCAGTGGGTCGCCCTTGCGTACGGCGATACCGATCTTGTCGCTCTCTACAACCGGGTCGCCCTTGAACTCGTAGGCCAGGCCGTCTTTGCTCTTGAGCCATTCGTACTGCACGTACTTGTCGGCGAGGATCCCGTCGAGGCGGCCGGACGTCAGGTCGAGGTAGGCGTTTTCCTGGGTGTCGTAGAGCTTGGCTTCGGTTTCCGGCAGCTTGTCTTCCAGGTAGGTACCGGCCAGCGTCGCGCGCTGTGCACCGATGACTTTGCCTTTCAGGTAAGCGGCGTCGGTCTTGAAGTCGGCAGTGGCTTTAGGCGCGATGAACTGCAGCTTGTTGGAGTAGTACGGGTCGGTGAAGTCGACGGCTTGCTTGCGCTCGTCGGTGATCGACAGCGAGGACACCAGGAAGTCGAACTTCTTGGCATTCAGGGCCGGGATGATGCCGTCCCAGTCGGACACATACACTTCGCACTTCTCGACTTTCATCTTGGCGCACAGGGCGTCGCCGATGTCTTTGTCGAAGCCGACAACGTTACCGCTGGCGTCTTTATTGTTGAACGGCGGGTAGGCCGCTTCGATCCCCATTTTCAAGGTTTCTGCCATGGCCGTGGCGCTGAACGCCATCGAGACGGCCGCGGCCAGAAGGAATTTTTTATAGTTCTGCATGCATGTTGCTCCGTTAGCGGTTGCTGGACATGAATTGTTTGCAGCGCGCCGAAAGCGGGTTTTCAAACACCTGCTGTGGCGATCCTTGCTCTTCGATCAGGCCCTGGTGGAGGAACACCACTTCACTGGACACCTGACGGGCGAAGCCCATTTCATGGGTGACCAGCAGCATGGTGCGGCCTTCTTCGGCCAGCGCGCGGATCACATTAAGTACTTCCTGGACCATTTCCGGGTCAAGGGCTGAAGTGGGTTCGTCGAAGAGGATGACTTTGGGCTGCATCGCCAGGGTGCGTGCGATGGCTGCCCGTTGTTGCTGGCCGCCGGACAATTGCGCGGGGTAGGCGTGGCGCTTGTCGGCGATGCCGACCTTGTCCAGCAGGGCTTCGGCCACTTCGATTGCCTCGGCCTTGCTCTGGCCGAGCACGCGACGAGGAGCCTCGATGATGTTGTCGAGGATGCTCATGTGTGGCCACAGGTTAAAGTTTTGAAACACAAAACCGATTTCGCTGCGCAGGCGGTTGATCTGCTTGCCGTCGGCGGCCATCAGCTCGCCGTTTTTCGCGGCCTTGAGCTTGAGCTCTTCGCCGGCCACCAGGATCTGGCCCTGATGCGGGTTTTCCAGCAGGTTGATGCAGCGTAGGAACGTGGACTTGCCGGAACCGGAGGAACCCAGGATCGAGATCACATCGCCGTCGCGAGCGGTCAGCGAGATACCTTTGAGTACCTCCAGCTCACCATAGCGTTTATGCAAGTTGCGGATTTCAAGCGCGGGCGTGGCCTCGGCCATGTGGGGTCCTCATTGTGTTCATTGCGATCTTCGCTGTTGGGCCGCCTTCCTGGCGAGGCGCCAAGCTAGCATAGCGTCTTGATGGCGGCCAACAGCGCGGCGGGCGGTAAACGGGCGGTGTGCGGCAGGGTGTCGCATCGGCACAGCAGCGTGTCGCGCCATCAACAACCGAACAACCGTTTGAACCCATGAATACCGCAGGCTTCGCGTAAAAAAGGGCGCGATGGTGCCAGCTTTGGCCGGGTGTTGGAAGGGTTAAACGGGCAAACGGTACCTATAGGCCCTTTTATGGCGCGCCGCGTACTTCTTGTGTGTGTTTTTGGTGCGCTTGTTCGTCTTGAAAGTGAGTCGCACGGTAACGCTATAGCTAAATGCCATTGTTCTCAATGACTTGCGACGACTGTTGAATCGTCCTACAGGCCGCGTCAATCGCGGTCTTGTAACATTTTGGCGCAAATCTTGCGTAAAAAATAAAGAACGCCCTGTTGGTTTCTTTTCACGAGGAAGAGCCCAGGCCGGGCGGACCGTTTTCGCAATTCCTCGCAAAGGTGTGTCAATGAGTAGTACGCAAAGCTCCAATGACCTCGAACAGGGGCTCAAACCGCGTCACGTCACCATGCTGTCGATTGCCGGCGTTATTGGTGCCGGTTTGTTTGTCGGCTCCGGCCACGCGATTGCTGCCGCCGGCCCTGCGGTCCTGCTGGCGTATGCCGCAGCGGGTACGCTGGTGGTATTGGTGATGCGCATGCTGGCCGAAATGGCCGTGGCGTCGCCGGACACCGGTTCGTTCTCCACCTACGCCGACCGTGCGATCGGTCACTGGGCCGGTTTTACCATCGGCTGGCTGTACTGGTGGTTCTGGGTGCTGGTGATTCCGTTGGAAGCCAACGCCGCCGCGACCATTCTCCACGCCTGGTTCCCGGATGTGGCCATCTGGGCCTTTACGCTGATCATCACCTTGCTGCTGACGGCGACCAACCTGTTCAGTGTGAAGAACTACGGTGAGTTCGAGTTCTGGTTTGCGCTGATCAAAGTCGTGGCGATCGTGGGCTTTGTGATCCTCGGCCTGGCGGCGATTTTCGGCTTCCTGCCGACCAGCCAGGTCAGCGGCGTGTCGCACCTGTTTGACACCCAAGGCTTTATGCCCAACGGCATGGGCGCGGTATTGGCCGCGATCCTGACCACCATGTTCTCCTTCATGGGCACCGAGATCGTCACCATTGCAGCGGCCGAATCGAAGAACCCAGGCCAGCAAATCACCAAGGCCACCAACTCGGTGATCTGGCGGATTGGCTTGTTCTACCTGTTGTCGATCTTCATCGTCGTGTCCCTGGTGCCTTGGAATGATCCGACCCTGGCGGCCGTAGGTTCCTACCAGACCGTGCTGGAACGCATGGGCATCCCGAACGCCAAGCTGATCGTCGACCTGGTGGTCTTGGTTGCCGTGACCAGCTGCCTGAACTCGGCGCTGTACACCGCGTCGCGCATGCTGTTCTCCTTGGGCCGTCGCGGCGATGCACCGGCCGTGGCCAAGCGCACCAACAAGAGCGGCACGCCTTACTGGGCGGTGTTGCTGTCCACCGGCGCGGCGTTCCTGGCGGTATTTGCCAACTATGTGGCACCTGCAGCGGTGTTCGAATTCCTGCTGGCCAGCTCCGGCGCCATCGCGCTGCTGGTGTACCTGGTGATCGCGGTGTCGCAACTGCGCATGCGCCAGAAGCGCATGGCAGCGGGCGAGAAAATTGTCTTCAAGATGTGGCTGTTCCCAGGCCTGACCTACGCGGTGATGGTGTTCATCGTGGGCACGTTGACCATCATGCTGTTCCAGGAAGCGCACCGGGTCGAGATCATTGCGACTGGGGTCTTGAGCTTGCTGGTAGTGGTGGCGGGGTTGTTTGTGTCGAGCCGTCGCAAGGCGCAGAGAGTAGGCGCTGCGGTGCTGAATTGATGTGATGGAATGCGGTGCTTGATTGCGCCGCAGTTCAAATGTGGGAGGGGGCTTGCCCCCGATAGCGGTGCGTCAGTCGACATCTAATTGACTGATACCACGCTATCGCGGGCAAGCCCCCTCCCACATTTTGTTTTGCGTCAATCTTGGGCGTTGGTGAGCGCCTGGGAGGCGGCGACATAATCGGCCTGGAACTGCGGCGATTCGATCCACGCCAGTGCGGCGGCTTCATCGTCGCTGTCCGTGGCCCACTGCCGATACTCGATCAGTGCCGCCAGGATAAAGTCGGTGGCTTCTTCTTCGCCTTCCTGCTCCAGCACCAGCGCGAGCAGTGGGTGGGCCAGGAATACCGCGCAGAGGGCCTGCTGGCTGGTCTCGCCGGCGGTGCGCATCTCCACGAACAGCTCGGTCAAATCCACCGACTCAAGGTCAATCCGGTCGTCATCGCCGGAAAACGCATCCGGCTTGCTCGCGACAGCGCGTTGGGTGCGGTTCTGCTTGGCCTTGGCCTTGGCCCGGTGGGCACGTTTTTGCTGCTTGTTCGGCGAGGCCATGGGCTCACGTCCTTGGGTCAGGATCTGGGTGGGGTATTGAAGCGCAGGTTGAGGGAAATCCCAAGGGTATCCGCCGTTAATTGGCCGTGTTGAAGCCATGCCAATGCAATCGGCCACAACCGATCCTGGTACTCGCTGCGAAAGAACGCGAAATGTCCGACCTGTTTTTCGCCGATGTCTTCCGGTGCGATGCGCAGATGGCTGCGCTCGCTGTTTGCGAAATAGCCCAGCAATCGCTCAATCGCCGCCACGGTGCCGAACGGGTCGTCGGTGATGCTGATCGCCAGCATCTGCGCCTTCACGCGACTGAATGGCAAGTCAGCCAGGGCACTCCCGCTGGGCCGCGTCTCATACTTGGGCGTTGGCGTGCTCCAGTCGCGTACCACGCCTCTCGGCGTATCCTCGAGCCAACCCAAGCGCTTGCCGGGGAAATACCCACAGAGTGCCGTTACCAGTGGCATCACCACATGCCATTTGGCAAACATCTGCCAGCGCCCGACGGCTGCGTAATCGCGCCAGTAGGCGAACTGCGCGCCCACGGTCACGATTCGCCGGATCACCGCGCCGGACGCACCCAGCCCCGCCGCACAGCCACCGAAACTGTGGCCGACCACATCAATCGGTTGGCCTGGAAACTCGCGCTGTGCCCGCAGCAGGATCGCTTCGAAATCCAGCGTGCCCCAATCCGACCACGACGCCTTGAAGCCGCGCAACGAACCGGTGCGCGACTCGCCGATGCCGCGATAGTCGTAGGTGATCACGTCGAAGCCGTTGGCGAACAGGTAGTCGGCGAAACGTGAGTAGTGGCGGCAGCGCACGGACGTGGCGGCGTTGATGATGACGACCGGGCGTTCAAGGTCGGTGCGCAGGTGGCGCCAGGTGAAACCGCCGAGGGGGTGGCCGTCTGCGGTGGATTCGAGGAATGCTGCTTGGGTGGGGCGGGTTGGCAGGTTCATAGGTCCGCTCGATCCGTGCGCTTTTTTGTGGTGTTTGGAGGCTCACGCGCTTTTTATAGGGAGCCGAAATTAACAAATTTAGCGCGCCATGGGTGTGAAGGTGGTCATGACGCTCGACCTTGGCCCTTTGGGTGCATAGGCTGACGATCTTTCGATTGATCTGAGCTCGACCATGACCCGCGACACCCTCGAACACAACCAGATCCCCCTCTACTTCGCCGCTGTCCTCCTGGCCGCCGCTTTCGGTCTGCTCGCGCCTTCGTTGGCCCATGGCCTCGGCGTGCTGGTCACACCCGCCATCGCGGTGTTGATGTACGCGATGTTCCTGCAAATCCCTTTTCTGGAGCTGCGCCAGAGCTTGAGTCACAAGCGCTTTCTGTCGGCGCTGTTGCTGGCCAATTTCATCCTCGTGCCGTTGCTGGTGTGGGTGTTGACCCGTGGCCTGGTGGAGCGCCCGGCGTTGCTGGTGGGCGCATTGCTGGTGTTGCTGACGCCGTGTATCGACTACGTGGTGGTGTTTACCCATATCGGTAAAGGCGATTCACGCTTGATGCTGGCGGCGACACCGGTGCTGTTGTTGCTGCAGTTGCTGCTGTTGCCGGTGTACCTGGGGTTGATGCTGGGGGCGCAGTCCGGGGTGGTGGTGCAGGCGGGGCCGTTTATCGAGGCGTTCCTGTGGTTGATCGTGCTGCCGATGGTGTTGGCGGTGATCACCACGTCCCTGGCGCGGCGCTCATCGGGCGTCAGCGCCTGGAGCGACGCTTGGGCGTGGTTGCCGGTGCCGGCGATGGCGCTGGTGTTGGTGGTGGTGATCGGTTCGCAAATCACTTCGGTGGTGCGCGACATCAACCTGTTGCTGCCGGTGATTCCGGTGTACGTGGCCTTCCTGTTGCTGGCGCCGTTGATCGGGGCGTTGGCCGCGAGGCTGTTCGCGCTGCCGGCGATGGCGGCACGGGCGGTGACGTTCAGTGCATCGACGCGTAACTCGTTGGTGGTGTTGCCGCTGGCCTTGGCGTTGCCAGAAGACGTGCGCGGCTTGGCGGCGACGGCGGTGATCCTGCAAACCCTGGTCGAATTGGTGGGCGAGTTGATCTACGTGCGCCTGATCCCGAGGCTGGTATGGCCCATAGGTGGGTGAAATGTGAATGTTCAGGTTTGTTCAGGCGCTATTGGGGATACGTTCGGCACCATAGGTCGGCGTTCCCTACCTGACAGGCCCTTTCATGGATCACCGCAACCGTTTCCGCCTGGAGTCCCTGGGCATTTTCCTGTTCGCGCTGTTGCTGTTCACGCTGGGTATCTGGGACCAGCAACCCCAGGGTTTTGACGGGCGCTGGGCGCTGTTCCTGCAGGAAATGTTTCGCCATGGTGCGAGTCTTTTCCCCACCACCTATGGGCAGCCCTACGCGGACTATCCCGGTACCGCGACCTTCTTCAGTTACGTATTTGCCCGGCTGTTCGAGGCGCCCAACCACCTGGCCAATGTGCTGCCCACTGCCCTTGCGTCCGCCGGGGTCGTGGCCTTGATCTATCGCTTGCTGGTCCCGGCGAGTCGTCCGTGGGCGTTGCTCACGGTGCTGTTGACGTTGCTCACCACCCAGTTGCTCGAGAAGTCCCGTTCGGTATGCCTGGACCAGATGGTGGCGTTGCTGTGTGTCGGCAGTTTCTACCTGCTGCACAGTGGTGAGCGCCTGGGTTCGCGGCTCAGGCAGCTTGCGGTGTTCCCGCTGTTCATCCTGGGGTTTGCGATACGCGGGCCGCTGGGATTGATCGAAGTCTGCGGTGTGGTGTGCGTGTATTGGGCGCTGGGCAGCCCTGGGGAGCGGGTCAGGCAGGTGTTGGTCCACGGCATCGTCGGCCTGGTGTTGCTGGCGGCCTGTTGGTGGCTGTTGGTGAAGCTGGCGCGCATCAGCGGTGGCGATGCGTTTGCCGATGAGGTGTTCAAGATGCAAGTGGGCGGGCGCCTTGATGAAAGCGGCGAGCCGTTCTATTTCTACTTCCAGTTGAGCCTGTACCGTTATTTCCCCGTGGTGCCGCTGGCGTTGCTCACATTGGTTGCGCTGCGTCATCGCTGGGCAGAGCGGTTTGATAACCCGGTGCAGTTGGTCATGCGGCTCGGCGCCTGTGGTTTGATGATCTTGCTTGGCCTGTCGGTACCGCACTTCAAGCGCGCCTATTACATCCTGCCCATGGTGCCGATGTTTGCGGCTGTCGCGGCCTATGGGCTGCTTCAGGCGCAAGGCTGGCTCCTGGGCGTGCGCAGAGGCTATGAGGTGCTCGTCGCGGCGCTGCCGGCGCTGTGCGTGGTTGCCGTGTTTGTCTGTCGGCATGGGTGGCAGAAGCACGGTTACTGGCCTGACGTCTCATTGCCGCTGTTGGTGGGTGGGCTGTTGCTCCTGCAAGTGGCGGCCGTGCTTGCCTGGCGGCGAGCGGGGCGGCTGGTGTGGCTCAGCGCGTTCGCGCTGGGCGCGCAATGGCTGGTGCTGGTGACGGTCGTGGAGCCTGCCAAGGACCTGCAGTTCGACACCCGGCAGTTTGTCGGCCAGGTGGAAGCGCTTCGCGTATCGCAGCCCGGGCAATTGGTATTCCTGAACCTCGGCAGGGACACCTGGGCGGTGCGCTACATGATGAATCTGGACCATGACGAGCAACCGCTGTTTGTCGGTGCAGCAGAGGTTGAGCGCTTGGGTGCGTTGCCCCGTCCGTCGTGGGTCATTGTGGCGCGCAAGGAGACCGCGCTGCTCAAGGGCACGCCTCTGGAGCGCCTGGCGCCAAGCTTTGAAGGGCGGTTGAACGACAACCCACTGATGGTGTTCTTGCTGAAATGAACCGGCACCGTGCTGTGCCGTTTTTGTAGTCGTCGTTACGGACCGATCACCCAACAAAAAGCCTGCTCATCGCAGGCTTCTTGTTGTTAGCGCGTGCGACTGCGGATCAGGCAGCTTCCAGCAAGGGGATCTGCATGCCGATCTTGGCCGAGGCGAAGTTCATATCGCCGCTGGCAATGGACTGCGCCTTGAAGCCTTGGCCGATCAGGTCCTTGATATAAAACTTGTTGTAGATGAATGCGAAGACGATGTTGCTCACGCCCATTGTGATCATGGCGATGACGAATTGAATCAGGCCGTATTTCACGTCGCCGCGAAACAGGGCCGGGAAGCAACCGAAAAAGAAGGTGGTCCACGAAAAGCCGACAGGAGCTTCCTTCATCGCGCCCGTGTTCGGGTTTTTGAAAATGATCGATGTGTATGCCATTTGTTTCTCCATGTGCCCAAGGGATTAAGCGATACGTTGGGCTGCGTATCGCCTGGGTGTGATGTGTCGGGTGTGATGTGTGGCGGGGTCAGTCAACGATTTCCCAGATCATGTTGTCCTCGTCGACCATGACGTCCACGCTCAGGGTCTCGTGACCATCCGGGCCATCGACCTCAAGCAGTCCGCGATACTTGTTGTGCCCTTTTTTGATCAGGGTCACTTCCTTGACGGTGTTTTCGCCGGGCGAGGTGTCTTTGTCCCACTGCTCCTGGATGCTCTCCTTCACCTCTTGGGCAAGCTCCTCGTTGGCCGCGTGAGCGTTACCGAAGCAAAGCGTTGCGGTGAGCGCCAGCGCAAGGTTGATGCGGGTGAGGGGGCGGGTCATTTCGGGCACCTTGTTGGCATAACTCTTCCATGTCGACCGAAGGGGAGGTGCTTCAAAGTCGAATAGCAGTAAGGGGTGTCATGCGGTTAGGGGAGCGAGCGCGGGGAGTTAATCCGTCGTCGTGGCTTGCTCGTGTGTTGACGGGCGATGGCTGACGGTTACAGGAGGGAATGCATCCGCGTAATGTTGCTCGCCGGCCTTGGCATATTTTGAATCATATCATAGCGCTACTACTGCGAGGTGCAGTGGGGAGCGCTATAAAGCCGGGACAACAAAAAACCCGCACTAGGCGGGTTTCTTGTGTGTTTCAGATGACATTTGCACCACCTGAAACTAATGAGTGGTGCCCAGAGACGGAATCGAACCGCCGACACGGGGATTTTCAATCCCCTGCTCTACCGACTGAGCTATCTGGGCAACGGGGCGCATTAAACGGGTTTTTCAGGGGGTCGTCAAGCAAGTTTTCAAAAAATATTTAATTATTACCGTCGCTTACGTGCCGACCCCAGTTTTTGATCAATTATTGAGCAGGTGGTACGTAGCCGTCGGCCTTGGCGTAATCCTCGCCGGAAAAGAACTTGTCCATCTCGCCCGCCAGGTATTTACGGTCGTCGGCGTTCATCATGTTCAGGCGTTTTTCGTTGATCAGCAGGGTTTGGTGTTTCAGCCAGTCGGCCCAGGCTTTGGCTGAGACGTGGTCGTAAATGTCCTGGCCCTTGATACCTGGGTACGGAGGGCGCTCCAGGGCGGGCAATTCTTCTTTGTACTTGCGGCACATTACGGTGCGGGTCATGACGACTCTCCTGCGTTCAATACATCGGCCGCGCGCTTCAGCAGTTTCTTGACCGGGGCGGCAAGGCCCAGGCGCGGCGGGGTGGCGAGGTTATACCAGAGCCAGTCGGCCTCGGCGACGTGATGGGCGGATTCCTTGACCTGAACCAGCCAGGGTTCGATGGCCAGCTGGAAGTGGCTGAAGGTGTGGATCAGCCCCGGCAGTGCCTGGTGTTTGCCCAGTTCGAGCGTGTGCTGGTTGGCCAGGTGTTCGAGGTCTTGCAGGTCGTCCAGTTCGGGCAGGCTCCACAAGCCGCCCCACAGGCCTGTGGAAGGGCGACGGTAAAGCAGAATCGCGCCTTCGGCATTGGCCAGCATCGGCATCAGTGTGCGCTTTTGCGGGATGGTCTTGCGCGGCTTGGGGATCGGGTAGCGTGTCTCCAGGCCGAGCATGTGGGCTTCGCAGTTTTTTTCCAGCGGGCACAGCAGGCAGCTGGGTTTGCTGCGCGTGCACAGGGTGGCACCCATGTCCATCATCGCCTGGGTGTAGGCGTTGACGCGATCATGGGGTGTAAAGCGCTCTGCGGTGGCCCACAGCTGCTTGGCCACCTTGGGTTCGCCTGGGTAGCCCTCTTGTGCGGTGAAGCGCGCCAGCACGCGTTTGACGTTGCCGTCGAGGATCGGCGCGCGCAGGCCCATGCTCAGGCTGGCAATCGCGCCGGCGGTGGACAGGCCGATGCCGGGCAACTCAGTGAGCTTTTCCACATCCCTGGGAAACTCGCCGCCGTACTCGGCCACCACGATTTTCGCGGTCTTTTGCAGGTTGCGCGCCCGGGTGTAGTAGCCCAGGCCGGTCCACAGGTGCAGCACTTCGTCTTCCGGTGCGGCGGCCAGGGCTTCGACCGTTGGCAGGGACGCCATGAAGCGGTCGAAGTAATTGAGCACCGTGCTGACCTGGGTCTGCTGCAGCATGATCTCCGAAACCCACACCCGGTAAGGCGTAATGCCCTGTTGCCAGGGCAGGTCATGGCGGCCGTGGCGGTCGTACCAGTCCAGCACCGCCGTTGAAAACTGCTCGTCTCTCATCGTTTGAACAGGCCTTTCAAAGCATCTTTGAGCTGCGGGTTAACCTTGTCGAGCTTCTCTTCCAGCTTCTCGCCGAGCTTGTTGCCGGCCGCCTTGATCGCGACCTGGCTCAGGCCGTCCTTGTCCAGGCGGCAGGCCTTGGCGCCGAGTTCCAGCGGGCCACGGCAGCGCAGCGGCACTTCGATACCCTGGAAGTTGGAGCCGACTTCGCAGGCCGGGTCCGGTACTTCGCGCTGGTCGCCTTCGACGATGATGCCGACGCGGTAATCCATGCCCAGCACGCGCAGGTCGACGTCACCGTTGCCGTTGACCGTCAGCCCTGGGATGCGCACTTTCAGGTCGGGATTGTTGGCCACGCCGTTACGGAAAGTCAGGTTGCCCTTCAGCTCCTGGAACGGTGTGTCCTTGCCGCGTTGTTCGCCGCTCAGGGTCTTGCGGTTGAGCAGGGCGATGCCGGTGCACAGTTGCTGCTCGAGGTTGGCGTTGAGCAGCACGCCGTTGTTGATCACAAAGCTGGCGGTGCCGTTGAGGCTGTCGATCAGCGCTTTCTGGCTGTTGCCGCGGCCGCTGAGATTACTGTCCAGCGTGATCTGGCCCTTCACGGGCGGCGTCTGCCCTTGGGCCTGCAGGATACGTTCGACCGGCACTTGCTTGATCCGGCTTTGCAGGGCCAGCAGCGGAATATCCTGGCGCACATCGAGCGTGCCGTTGGCCTGGAAGGTCCCGTTGTAGAGGCCGCCGCTGAGGGTGCCGAGCTTGAGCTGGCCATCGCTGCCGGAGGCTTTGAGCACGGCATTCTGGATCGGCAATTTGCTCAGGGTCAGTTGGTCGAAGGCGAGGTCGGCGTCTATGTCCAGCGTGCGCAGGCGGGTCAATGGCAGGAGTTTGTCCGTGCTCCAGGCGCCTTTGGTCGGTGCTTCCGGCAGTGGAGTGGTGCCACCGGCCGCCATGGCGCCGGCTTCGCTGTTCTGCACTTCGGCCTGGCGGGCAGCGGTCGCGCCCTTGGCGGATTCGGACTTGGCCGGCAGGTAGTTGTCGGCGTTGAAGGTATCGCCCTTGAGCTGTACGCGCAGCGCCTGCTTGGCGAAGTCGTCCACGGCGACGCGACCGGTGAAGGTGCTGCCGTCGAGTTTCAGGTTCAGGTCTTCCAGCGCCAGGCTGTTCGGTGTGCCTTTGAGACGGCTGACCAGCTCGACCTTGCTCAGGCTGCCCTCGGCCATCGGTGGCAATGGGTTACCGACGCTGTCGAGGAACTTGGCCAGGTCAAACTGGGCGATGGACAGCGCGCCGCTGAGCTGCGGGGTCTTGTCCAGGTCGTTGACCTTCAGCTCGCCCAGGGCGCGCAGCTGGTTGGCCGACAGTTTCAGGTTGGTCCATTCGGCGATATTGGCCGCCTGGTCCACCAGCAACTGGCCCTGGGTGGAGAAGGTCACGGTCTTGCCTTGCAGCGGCTCGCCCGTGGCTTCGCCGGTGATTTTCATGTCTTCGAACTGATAGCGCTTGAGCGCGCGCTCGATACGCAGGTTGCCGTTGAGCTCGGTCTTGACGCGCATCACCGGCTGGTTGCTGCCGAAGAAGGCGGTGAGCTTCACCGGGATGCTCGCACCTTCGTGCACGGCGCCGGCGCTCAACTGGATGCTTTCGGCACTGAATTGCTTACCGGTTTGCTCATCGTTGTATTCGACGCGGGCGTTGTTGATCGTCAGGCTATCGATGTCCAGGCGGATGGGCTGGGCCGGTTTTTCCGGTTTTACCTCGGGTGACGGCTGAGCGGGGGCGGGCGTTTCGGTGGTGGCTACCGGCGCGTTCTTGCCGATGTCTTCCCAGTTGCCATGGCCTTGCTTGTCACGGTTGAGGCGTAGGTTCAGGCCTTCGACACGCACATCGCTCATCTGTACTTCGCGACGCAGCAGCGGCAGCACGCGCACCGACAGGCCAAGCATTTGCAGGTCGGCGAAGGGTTGGGTCGGCGTGGTCAGGGTCGCCACGCTGGCTTCGTGCAGTTCAAGGCCGAGCCAGGGGAACAGGCTCCAGCCGATATCGCCATTGAGCGTCAGCTCGATGTGGGCCTTGTCGCGGGCAATCTGGCGAATCTCGTCTTTATAGTCGTTGGGATCGAAGAGATGGGTCAGGGCAAAGCCCAGAGCCACAATGATCAGCAACAGCCCGAGAAGTACCAGACCCAGGATTTTGCCGAACGCTTTCATGGGCGAGTCCTTGTATGTCGATTTCAAAATTTAGCCGCAGAGTATAACGCCCGACGGCCTGCGTCAGTTCACGGATCGTTACATTGTATCCAGCCCTAGGAAAACGGGATTTTGACGCCAATAAAACCGAAAAATCGCAAAAAGATGATGTCATTTTGGTTTTTCTGTCATCCGCTAATGCTAATCTTCGGCCGTTCGTTCGCCTTCTGCGACTTATCGTCGCGCCAAAATGGAGCTTCACTCTACAAAAACGGCCACGCTTTGCGTGCAAGGCCGAGGGAGAGAGCGCCTGACGGACGCATACTAATAACTGGGGGATACATCAATGAGCACTAGCACTGTGGCCGGCACTACCGCCGCACAGCCTGCGTTCCTGTCCAAGGAGCGCATTATCGCCAAGCCCGGGTTCAACCGCTGGCTGGTTCCACCGGCCGCCCTGGCCATCCACCTGTGCATCGGCATGGCCTATGGCTTCTCGGTGTTCTGGTTGCCGTTGTCCAAGGCGCTGGGTATCACCAAACCGGTTGCTTGTGCGCCGGACATGAGCTTCATCGCGCAAGTCTTCTCGTCCCAATGCGACTGGCCCATCTCCATGCTGGGCTGGATCTACACCCTGTTCTTCATCTTCCTGGGCTGCTCGGCAGCGATCTGGGGCGGCTGGCTGGAACATGCCGGGCCACGCAAGGCCGGTGTTGTTTCGGCGTTGTGCTGGTGCGGCGGCCTGCTGATCTCGGCACTGGGTATCTATACCCACCAGATCTGGCTGATGTGGATCGGCTCCGGGGTCATTGGCGGTATCGGCCTGGGCCTGGGTTATATCTCGCCCGTCTCGACCCTGATCAAGTGGTTCCCGGACAAGCGCGGCATGGCCACCGGCATGGCGATCATGGGCTTCGGCGGCGGCGCAATGGTTGGCGCTCCGTTGGCAGCTGCGCTGATGGGGCACTTCGCTTCGCCGACCAGCGTGGGCGTATGGCAGAGCTTCCTGGTGATGGCCGCGATCTACTTCGTGTTCATGATCGGCGGCGCGCTGTCCTACCGTGTTCCACCGACCGGCTGGAAGCCTGAGGGCTGGACCGCGCCGGTGAAAAAAGCCGCCAATGCGATGATCACCCACCGTCACGTGCACGTGAACGTGGCTTGGAAAACCCCGCAGTTCCGTCTGGTATGGCTGGTGCTGTGCCTGAACGTGTCGGCGGGTATCGGCATCCTCGGCATGGCTTCGCCGCTGCTGCAGGAAGTGTTCGGTGGCAAGCTGCTGGGTGTTGATGTGCCGTTTGGCCAGCTGGACGCCGGGCAATTGGCGTCGATTGCTGCCATCGCTGCGGGCTTCACCGGTTTGTTGAGCCTGTTCAACATCGGTGGCCGGTTCTTTTGGGCGTCGTTCTCCGACTACCTGGGCCGTAAAAATACCTACTTCGTGTTCTTCGCCCTGGGCTTTGCCCTGTACGCGCTGATCCCGAACCTGGGGCACCTGGGCAACGTGGCGCTGTTCGTCGCGGCGTTCTGCATCATCCTGTCGATGTACGGCGGTGGTTTTGCGACTGTCCCGGCCTACCTGGCCGACCTGTTCGGTACCCAGATGGTCGGCGCGATCCACGGTCGCCTGCTGACCGCTTGGGCCGCCGCGGGCGTATTGGGCCCGGTGTTGGTGAACTACCTGCGTGAATATCAACTGAGCATCGGCGTTGAACGCGCTGCGGCCTATGACATTACCTTGTACATCCTCGCCGGCCTGCTGGTACTGGGCTTTATCTGCAACCTGCTGGTCCGCCCGGTGGCCGACAAGTACTTCATGACCGACGCGGAACTCGCCGCCGAGCAAGCGCTGGGGCATGACAAAGGGGCTGATGCCAGCACCTCCCTGGAATGGAAAGCGGCGCCCGGCACTGTGCCGTTGGCGATCGCTGCCTGGCTGGTAGTGGGTATTCCGTTGGCCTGGGGTGTGTGGGTGACCCTGCAGAAGACGGCGGTACTGTTCCACTAAGTTGACTGCAAGCGGGCGCACCATCCTGGAGCGCCCGCTTGTATGCACATGTCTATCCCCGACATTCCCCGCCTCAACTCGTCAGTCTTATCCCCTTCGATGTTTCTGTTTAGCGTCCGCGCCCCTATAATGGCTGCCTTTTTCGCCCAATGATTTTGCGGAGCTGGTGATGGCCGAACGTAAGGCGTCCGTCGAGCGCGACACTCTGGAAACCCAGATCAAAGCCTCGATCAACCTGGATGGCACCGGAAAGGCCCGATTTGATATCGGTGTACCTTTTCTTGAGCACATGCTGGACCAGATCGCCCGTCACGGGCTGATCGACCTGGATATCGTCAGCAAGGGCGACCTGCATATCGACGACCACCACACGGTGGAAGACGTAGGCATCACCCTCGGCCAGGCGTTTGCCAAGGCCATCGGCGACAAAAAAGGCATCCGTCGCTACGGCCACGCCTATGTCCCGTTGGACGAAGCGCTGTCGCGTGTGGTCATCGACTTCTCCGGCCGCCCAGGCCTGCAGATGCACGTGCCGTACACCCGCGCCACCGTGGGCGGCTTCGACGTCGACCTGTTCCAGGAGTTCTTCCAGGGCTTCGTCAACCACGCACTCGTCAGCCTGCACATCGACAACCTGCGCGGCACCAATACCCACCACCAGATCGAAACCGTGTTCAAGGCATTCGGCCGCGCGTTGCGCATGGCCGTGGAGCTCGATGACCGCATGGCCGGGCAAATGCCCTCGACCAAGGGCGTCCTGTAATGCAGACGGTCGCGGTTATCGACTACGGCATGGGTAACCTGCACTCGGTGGCCAAGGCCCTCGAGCACGTAGGGGCCGGCAAGGTACTGATCACCAGCGATGCCAAGGTGATTCGCGAAGCCGACCGCGTGGTGTTCCCCGGTGTGGGGGCGATTCGCGATTGCATGGCCGAAATTCGCCGCCTGGGCTTTGACAGCCTGGTGCGCGAAGTCAGCCAGGATCGCCCGTTCCTCGGCATCTGCGTGGGCATGCAAGCCTTGCTCGATCGCAGTGAAGAGAACGACGGCGTTGACTGCATCGGCCTGTTCCCCGGCCAGGTGAAGTTCTTCGGCAAGGACCTGCACGAAGACGGCGCCCACCTGAAAGTCCCGCACATGGGTTGGAACGAGGTCAGCCAGGCAGTGGATCACCCGCTGTGGCACGATATCCCGGACATGGCGCGTTTCTACTTCGTGCACAGCTACTACATCGCCGCCGGTAACCCGCGCCAGGTGGTGGGTGGCGGGCACTACGGCGTCGACTTCGCCGCCGCGCTGGCCGACGGTTCGCGTTTTGCCGTGCAGTTCCACCCGGAGAAGAGCCATACCCATGGCCTGCAATTGTTGCAGAACTTCGCCGCCTGGGATGGGCGCTGGTAAATGGCCAGGAAGCCGAAGCCGCCGATCTTGACCCTCACGCCTGAGCAGGAAAGTGAGGCTACCCTCAAGATCAAGCGCTTCATGGAGGACCGCTTCGAGCTCAAGCTGGGCTCGTTCGAAGTCGCCGAGATTCTTGAGCTGTTCACCATCGAAGTGGCTCCGCATTATTACAACAGGGCGATTTTCGATACGCAGACGCTCCTTAAAGAAAGGTTCGAAAGCATCGAAAGCGACCTGTGGTCGCTTGAAAAGAGCAGCTGAAAGCTTCAAGCCCCAAGCTGCAAGAATTGATACGCGTGCTTGCTTGCAGCTTATAGCTTGCAGCTTGCAACTCTTTGACGAAGGAAAAGCATGCTAATTATCCCCGCTATCGATCTCAAGGACGGCGCCTGCGTACGTCTGCGCCAAGGCCGTATGGAAGACTCCACCGTGTTCTCCGATGACCCGGTGAGCATGGCTGCCAAATGGGTGGAAGGGGGCTGCCGTCGTCTGCATCTGGTGGACTTGAACGGCGCCTTTGAAGGCCAGCCGGTCAACGGCGAAGTGGTCACCGCGATCGCCAGGCGCTACCCGAACCTGCCGATCCAGATCGGCGGTGGTATCCGTTCCCTGGAAACCATTGAGCACTATGTCAAAGCCGGCGTGAGCTACGTGATCATCGGCACCAAGGCCGTGAAAGACCCGGCCTTCGTCGCCGAAGCCTGCCGCGCGTTCCCTGGCAAAGTGATCGTGGGCCTGGACGCTAAAGACGGTTTCGTCGCCACCGACGGCTGGGCTGAAATCAGCACCGTGCAAGTCATCGACCTGGCCAAGCAGTTCGAAGCCGACGGCGTGTCCGCCATCGTTTATACCGACATCGCCAAAGACGGCATGATGCAGGGCTGCAACGTGCCGTTCACCGCTGCGCTGGCCGCTGCCACCAGGATCCCGGTGATCGCTTCCGGCGGTATCCACAATCTGGGCGACATCAAGTCGCTGCTGGACGCCAAGGCCCCAGGGATCATCGGCGCCATCACCGGCCGCGCTATCTACGAAGGTACCCTGGACGTCGCCGAAGCCCAGGCTTACTGCGATGCCTACAACGGCTGAGGACTGACCATGGCGCTGGCCAAACGCATCATCCCTTGCCTGGACGTCGACAACGGTCGCGTGGTCAAGGGCGTCAAGTTCGAGAACATCCGTGACGCCGGCGACCCGGTGGAAATCGCTCGCCGCTACGATGAGCAAGGTGCCGACGAGATTACCTTTCTCGACATCACCGCCAGCGTCGACGGCCGCGACACCACGTTGCATACCGTCGAGCGCATGGCCAGCCAGGTGTTTATCCCGCTGACCGTGGGCGGTGGCGTGCGCACCGTGCAAGATATCCGCAACCTGCTCAATGCCGGTGCCGACAAGGTCTCGATCAACACCGCAGCGGTGTTCAACCCGGAGTTCGTCGGCGAAGCCGCGCAGCACTTCGGCTCGCAATGCATCGTGGTCGCTATCGACGCCAAGAAAGTCTCCGGCCCGGGCGAAACCCCGCGCTGGGAGATCTTCACCCACGGCGGTCGCAAGCCGACCGGCCTGGACGCGGTGGAGTGGGCGATGAAGATGGAAGGCCTGGGCGCCGGGGAAATCCTGCTGACCAGCATGGACCAGGACGGCATGAAAAACGGCTTCGACCTGGGCGTGACCCGCGCCATCAGCGATGCGCTGGGGATTCCGGTGATCGCCTCCGGCGGCGTCGGTAACCTGCAACACCTGGCCGACGGCGTGATCGAAGGCCATGCCAGCGCGGTGCTGGCGGCGAGTATTTTTCACTTTGGCGAATACACCGTTCCTGAGGCCAAGGCCTACATGGCGGCGCGCGGTATCGTCGTTCGCTAAACGTTGCTGGACACCATGGCAGGCGCGCGGCACTCTCTGCGCTTGCCATGGATTCCGGTAGCCTTCATGTTCAAGACCCTGCTGCTTGCCCTCGCCAGCACCTCCATCTTTATGGTGAGTGCGGCACACGCCGAAGAGCCTTCTGACGCCTCCCTGGTGTTGCTGACGGAAAATTTCCCGCCCTACAACATGGCCAAGAACGGTAAGAACTTTGCCAAGGACGAGAACATCGAAGGCATCGCCGTGGACATCGTGCGCGAGACCTTCAAGCGTGCTGGTATTTCCTACAATCTCACCCTGCGTTTTCCTTGGGAGCGAATCTACAAACTCGCCCTGGAGAAACCCGGCTATGGCGTGTTCGTGATGGCGCGTCTGCCGGACCGTGAAGCGCTGTTCAAGTGGGTCGGCCCCATCGGCCCGGATGATTGGGTACTGTTGGCCAAAGCCGACAGCGAGATCCAGCTTGCCGACCTTGAGCAGGCGCGGCGCTACAAGATCGGCGCCTATAAAGGCGATGCCATCGCCGAGACCCTCGAGAAGCAGGGCCTTAACCCGGTGGTGGTATTACGCGACCAGGACAACGCGCAAAAGCTCGTGGATGGCCAGATCGACCTGTGGGCCACGGGCGACCCGGCCGGGCGTTATCTTGCGCGTCAGGTCGGTGTGACGGGGCTCAAGACCGTGCTGCGGTTCAACAGTGCCCAGTTGTACCTGGCGCTGAACAAGAACGTGCCCGATGAGGCGGTGGCCAAATTGCAGGCGGCGTTGGATCAGTTGCGCTCGGAAGGGCTTGTGGACCGGATCATGGCGAACTATTTGTAGCGATAGGTACCGTTCTTGCCGTGCCCAGCCATGGCTTGATTGCTGCGCACGCTGATCATCAGCTTGATATCAATCCACTCGATGCCCTGGGCCTTGAGCTTGGGCAGTTCGCGCTCCAGCACTGCCAGGGTTTGCGGGTAGGGGTGGCCGATCATCACCGCCGAGCCTTGTTTGTGGGCCAGTTTGATCGCGGTTTGCAGTTGCGTGGTGATCGCCGCTTCGGTGCGTTCGTCATCGAGGAACACATCCCGCGAGACGCTGGCCAGGCCGATCTTCTGCGCCTCGGCAGCGGCCACGGTCTGCGCGCTGGTGCGGCTGTCGACGAAGAATTTGTTGCGCCGTTGCAGCTCGGCCATCAGCCAGGCCATGGCGGCCGGTTGCGCGGTCATGCGGCTGCCCATGTGGTTGTTGATACCGGCGGTGTAGGGCACGGCGTTGAAGGCAGCGTCCAGGCGTTTGCCGAGCTCTTCTATGGGCAACTCGGGGTGCCAGGCGAATGGGCCGGTGGCCGGGTCCATGGGCATGTGCAGGATCACGATCTTGCCGGCCTTGTGCGCTTCGCGGGCGAATTCGGCGGCGTGGGGCGTGTCGGGCATGATCGCCGTGGTCACCGGCCCAGGCAGGGCCAGCACGCGACGATCCCGGGTAAGGTTTTGCCCGAGGTCGTCGATGATGAGGCTCAGGTAGGCTTTGTGGGATTCGCTGGCAGGGGCCGCTTGGGCGACCCCTGCCAGGCTGCACAGCGCAGCGAGGATCAGGGCAACACGCATATCAACGGCTGCGTGTAATGCTCAAGCCCTTGAGCAGGCTTAGCGCCTGGGCCAGCTGGTAATCATCGTCCTGCGGCATCGGCTTGGCTTTCTTGCTGCTGCCGGTTGGCTGGTCGGCACCGCCGTTGCCATTGCCCAGGTGACCTTGCAGGTCCGCTTCCTTGTAGTACTCGCTGTCGATTTCGTTGGTGATCTTGGCCTTGCGCACTTCGATGTCCGGCACGATGCCCTGGGCCTGGATCGAGCGGCCGTTCGGCGTGTAGTACAACGCGGTGGTGATCTTCAGCGCACGCTCGTTGTTCAGTGGCAACACGGTTTGTACCGAGCCTTTGCCGAAGCTGGTGGTGCCCATCAGCACGCCGCGCTTCTGGTCTTGCAGGGCGCCGGCGACGATTTCCGAGGCCGAGGCGCTGCCGCCGTTGATCAGCACGGCCAATGGCACGTTCTCGCTGAGGTCGTTGCCGGTGGCCGAGAAGCGTAGCTCGGAATTAGCGATACGGCCCTTGGTGTAGACGATCAGGCCCTTGGTGATGAAGTGGTCGACCACTTCCACCGCCGACTGCAGCACGCCGCCTGGGTTGTTACGCAGATCGAGCACGATGCCGCTGAGTTTCTTGCCGTTGTCCTTGCGCAGCTTGGCCAGGGCCTTGGCCACTTCGTCGCCGGTCTTGACCTGGAATTGGGTGATGCGGATGTAACCGTAGCCCGACTCCAGCAACTGGCTCTTCACGCTCTTGACCACGATGGTCGCGCGGGTGAGTGTCACGTCAAACGGGTTGCCGCCGTCGCGCACCAGGGTCAGGGTGATTTTCTGGCCGATCTTGCCGCGCATCTTGTCGACGGCTTCGGTCATGGTCTGGCCACGGGTCGGCTGGCCGTTGATCTTGACGATAAAGTCACCGGCCTGGATGCCGGCCTTGGACGCCGGGGTGTCATCGATTGGCGAGACCACCTTGATATTGCCGTCTTCGGCGCCGACTTCAATGCCCAGGCCGCCGAATTCACCGCTGGTGCTTTCCTGCAGTTCGGCGAAATCTTCCGGACCGAGGTAGGCGGAGTGCGGATCGAGGTTGCTGAGCATGCCCTTGATGGCATTTTCCAGCAGGGTCTTGTCGTCTACAGGTTCGACATAGGCTGCCTTGATCCGGTCCATGACCTCGGCGAAGGTGCGCAGCTCGTCCAGCGGCAACGGCGCCCTAGTGGTCGCGGCGGAGGTCGCGGCCGTGGCGGCGGGTGCAGCCGGGGCGGCCTGGTCGGCGAAAGCCAGAGGCGCGCCGATCACCAGGGCGATCGTCAGGGCCAGCGAAGTGAGGCGGGACAAATGCAGCATGTCGAACGAACTCCTAATGTAGATGCGACCCTATCCTTGGGACCGGCACCATTGTGCGGGATCGCTCGGGCGACCCTGCTGACGAATAGCGAAGTACAGCGCTGGGGTGTCCTGGCCGCCACTGTTACCGACAGTGGAGATGGATTCACCGGCTTTTACAACATCACCTGCCGACTTGAGTAACGTCTGATTGTGGCCATAAAGGCTCAAATAGCCATTACCGTGGTCGAGAATCACCAATAAACCGGCGCCGCGCAGCCAATCGGCAAACACCACGCGCCCACCATGTACGGCGTGGACCTGGCTGCCGGCGGAGGCGCTGATCATCACCCCGTCCCACTTGGCGCGGGTGTCATCGCCACGGGTTTCGCCAAAGCGTGCCAGTAGTCGACCATCAACTGGCCATGGAAGTTTGCCGCGCGCTGAAGCAAAAGGCCCGCCGAAGGACTCGCCGGCGCTGGAAACCAGCGGGCCAGGGGCGGCATGCGCCGGTTTGCGGGGCGCCGGGGCATCAGTGGTGGCTGCCAGTTCGGCCTCACGCTGACGCTTTTTTTCGGCTTCCTGCTGGGCGATCAGCGCTTTCTGCCGCGCTTCTTCGGCCTCACGTGCCTGGCGTGCCAGGGTTTCTTCGATGGTCTTGAGCACTTTGGCCAGGTCGGCCTGGTCTTGCTCGCGGGCCTGCAACTTGGCGTCGCGGGCCTTCACGTCGTCATTGAGCTTGGCCAGGGCCAGCTGGCGCTCCTTGCGGACCTTGTCCAGCTCGTCGCGCTGGGTGTCGAGGGCGCTTTTCTGGTCCTCCAGCTGCGACTGCTGGTTGGCGATTTCCTGTTCGACGTTGACCAACTGGCGCAGGGTTTCGTTGAAGCTTTTCAATTGCTCCAGGCGGGCCTTGCTCAGGTAGTCGTAGTAGGTCAGGGTGCGCGCGAATTTTTCCGGGTTCTGCTGGTTGAGCAGCAGCTTGAGGTATTCCTGGCGGCCGCTCTGGTAGGCGGCGCGGGCCTGGATTGCGATCAAACGCTGCTGTTCAACGCGTGCGCTCTGGAGTTTTTTTTTCTCAGCGTCGAGTCGCTCCAGTTCCGACTCGCTCTTCTTTAGTTCTTTTTGCAGCTCCTGGACCTGCTTCTCCAGCTTGCCCATTTCGGTTTCCGTGCCGCGCAGGTCTTTCTGCACCCCGGATTTTTCTTCCTGGAGCTTGCCGAGCAGTTTTTTCAGCTCGGTAATGTCCTGACGCGTAGCGTCCAACTGTTGTTGAGTTTGTGCGCGCTCATCGGCAAATGCCGGTTGGAGCAGGCAGACAAGAGCAAGGGTAATCAAGGCGCGAAGCATAGAGGCGGGCGACACCAGGGAAAGGGACGGCCTAGTATGCCCGCCAAGCGCCGCAAAAAAAACGCCCAATTCGGACTGGAACGCAAGATAGGTGCCGAGTGGCGGTGGTATGGCAAAAAGACATCTGCCAAACACCGCGAAGCTAATGTGGGAGGGGCGGTGCGACGATTCGACTTGCCCCCGATTGCGATGTGTCAGCTGAATATGTGCTGGCTGATCCACTGCTATCGGGGGCAAGCCCCCTCCCACATAGTTGTTTGGATCAGACCAGGATTGAGGTACCAGTCATCTCTTTCGGCTTCTCCAACCCCATCAGCATCAGCATGGTCGGTGCCACATCCGCCAGCACGCCGCCATCACGCACTTTGAAGTCGCGCTTGCCGACATAGATGAACGGCACCGGCTCGGTCGTGTGGGCGGTGTGGGCCTGGCCGGTGGATTCGTCGGACATCTGCTCGCAGTTGCCGTGGTCGGCGGTGATCAGCGCCTCGCCACCGACTTTTTCCAGGGCCTCTACAATGCGGCCGACGCACAGGTCCAGGCATTCCACGGCCTTGGTCGCAGCTTCCAGGTTGCCGCTGTGGCCAACCATGTCACCGTTGGCGTAGTTGACCACGATCACGTCGTAACGCTGGTGGTCGATGGCGTCGACGATCTTGTCGGTCACTTCCGGCGCGCTCATTTCCGGCTGCAGGTCGTAGGTGGCGACTTTTGGCGAAGGGATCAGGATGCGCTCTTCGCCAGGGAACGGTTCTTCACGCCCGCCGGAGAAGAAGAAGGTTACGTGGGCGTATTTTTCGGTTTCGGCAATACGCAGCTGGGTCTTGCCGTTTTTCGCCAGATAGTCGCCCAGCACGTTGTCCAGGCTGCCGGCAGCAAAGGCTGCGGGAGCCGGGATGCTGGCGGCGTATTGGGTCAGGCCGACGTATTGGACTTTTGGCTGGCGGGCACGCTCGAATTCCTTGAAGCCGTCCTCGACAAACACACGGCTCAGCTCGCGGGCACGGTCGGCGCGGAAGTTCATGAACACCACGGCGTCGCCGTCCTCGACTTTTACCGGCTCGCCGATGGTGGTGGCCTTGACGAATTCATCGCTCTCGCCACGGGCGTAGGCAGCTTCCAGGCCTTCCTGGGCGGTGGCAGCGTGGAATTCGGCCTGGCCGTCGACGATCAGGTTGTAGGCCTGGGACACGCGGTCCCAACGGTTGTCGCGGTCCATGGCGAAGTAGCGGCCCACCAGGCTGGCGATGCGGCCCTTGCCCAGGGCGGCGAAGGTGGCGTCCAGCAGCTCGATGGAGGATTGCGCGCTTTTCGGTGGGGTGTCGCGGCCGTCGAGGAAGGCGTGCAGGTAGATCTTGTCGGCGCCGCGCTTGAAGGCCAGCTCGGCCATGGCGACCAGATGGTCCTGGTGACTGTGAACGCCGCCGTCGGACAGCAGGCCCATGAAGTGCACGGCCTTGCCAGCCGCCACTGCTTTATCTACCGCTGCGCAGAGGGTCGGGTTCTCGAAGAACTCGCCATCGCGAATCGATTTGGTCACGCGGGTGAAGTCTTGATATACCACTCGTCCGGCGCCGAGGTTCATGTGGCCGACTTCCGAGTTGCCCATCTGGCCATCCGGCAGGCCCACGTCCATGCCCGAGCCGGAGATCAGGCCGTTGGGTACCGTTGCGGTCAGACGGTCGAGTACGGGCTTCTTGGCCGCGTACACGGCGTTGTCGTGGTGGCTTTCACTGTGTCCGAAGCCATCGAGAATTATCAGGACCAAAGGTTTAGGCGTGGTAGTCATAGATCCTCTCGCGGCGGTAATAAAGGAAGGCAATTGAAAAGGGAGTGGCAGTTTAAAGCGAAGTTCCGACCACGTCACCGCTTTACGGGGGTTGGCCCCCCCTGACGGCTGTGTATACTTACCGCCATTTTAACGCCCTGGAACCTCCTTGATGGTTGATCACCTGATTGCATTTGCCACTGCCCACTATCTGCTCGTGGGTGCCTTCGTCATCTTGCTGGCGCTGCTGATCGCTCACGAATTGAGCCGTGGTGGCCGCAGCCTCAGCACCGCGGAACTGACCGCGCTGGTCAACAAGGACGAGGCCGTTGTGGTGGATATTCGCCCGGCCAAGGATTTTGCCACCGGCCACATCGTCGGTGCCCTGAACATCCCCCAGGACAAGCTGATCGCGCGCCTGCCCGAGCTGGAAAAGCACAAGGCCAAGACCATCATCCTGGTCGACGCCCAAGGCCAGCACGCCGGCACCCACGCCCGCGAAATGCTCAAGACCGGCTTCATCGCCGCCAAGCTGTCCGGTGGCATCAGCAGCTGGCGCGCCGATAACCTGCCGCTGGTGAAGTGATATGAGCCAGGTCGTCGTGTATTCCAGCGATTGGTGCCCTTACTGCATGCGGGCCAAGGCCTTGCTGGAGAAGAAGGGCGTTGCCTTCGAAGAGATCAAGGTCGATGGCAAGCCCCAGGTGCGTGCCGAAATGGCCCAGAAGGCGGGGCGCACGTCCGTGCCGCAGATCTGGATCGGCGCCAGGCACATCGGTGGTTGCGACGACCTGTTTGCCCTGGAGCGCGCCGGTAAACTCGATGCGCTGCTGCTTGTCTGACTCCCAACCCCTAAAGACCCCAAGATCAAGAAGGATCTGCGATGACTGACCAACAGAACACCGAAGCAGCAGAAGCCCAAGGCCCACAATTTTCGCTGCAGCGTATCTATGTGCGTGACCTGTCGTTTGAAGCGCCGAAAAGCCCGGCTATCTTCCGCCAGGAATGGACCCCAAGCGTTGCCCTGGACCTGAACACCCGTCAAAAGGCACTGGAAGGCGACTTCCACGAAGTTGTGCTGACCTTGTCGGTCACCGTTAAGAATGGCGAAGAAGTGGCCTTCATCGCTGAAGTGCAACAGGCCGGTATCTTCCTGATCCAGGGCCTGGACGAAGCGTCCATGAGCCACACCCTGGGTGCGTTCTGCCCGAACATCCTGTTCCCGTATGCCCGCGAAACCCTGGACAGCCTGGTCACCCGTGGTTCGTTCCCTGCGCTGATGCTGGCTCCGGTGAATTTCGATGCCCTGTATGCTCAAGAGCTGCAGCGCATGCAACAGGAAGGCACTCCGACGGTTCAGTAATCTCGAACCCGACGCAGAACCCAATGTGGGAGGGGGCTTGCTCCCGATAGCGGTGGATCAGTCAGATAGATGTTGACTGACACTCCGCCATCGGGGGCAAGCCCCCTCCCACATTTGCTATGTGTGTTACTTGAAACCGAGTTGGCGCCAGCCTTCGTAGACGGCTACGGCGACGGTGTTCGACAGGTTCAGGCTGCGGCAGCCTTCGCGCATCGGCAGGCGCAGGCGATGCCCGTCAGGCAGGGCGTCGAGTACGTCAGCCGGCAGGCCCCGGCTTTCCGGGCCGAACAGGAAGGCGTCGCCTTCGGCAAAGCTGGCATCATGGAACGGTCGCGACCCCTTGGTGGTGAACGCGAACAGCCGCGGGTGTCCCAGGCTTTCCAGGCAGCTGGCCAGGTCGGCATGGCGCTGGAGGGTGGCGTACTCGTGGTAGTCGAGCCCGGCACGGCGCAGGCGTTTGTCGTCCATGTCGAAGCCCAGGGGCTCGATCAAATGCAGGTGGCAGCCACTGTTGGCGCACAGCCTGATAACGTTGCCGGTATTCGGCGGAATTTCTGGTTGAAAAAGGATGACGTGAAACATGCACGGCTCCGAAGGCAAAGATGCGCTGCATTCTACCCCTGAAGAAGACCCAAGGCCGAAGCTAATGCCGAGGGTCATGGGCTCATTGGCGATTGTCGGCCTGATGGTGGGCCTGATGATCGGCCGCCTGACCACCCCTGACCCGGTCGAGTTGCAGCAGATAGAGACGGCGGTAGACGGTGTGGTGGTGTGGTTCAACAGCGAACCCAAGCTGCACGGCGAGCACATCGACGGCACCGTGGCGCTGTTGTTCGACGCGCAAGGCAAGGCCGCCAGTGGGCAACTCAAGGTCAACGACAAGGATGTGAACTGGCGCGTGCGCAAGACCGATGCGGGCTTGCTGCTGAACCTGGTGGCGGCTCGGCCGTTGCGCGGGGAGTGGAAGGGCGAGGAGGTCGATGACCGCTGGCGGCTGGAGATCCATCTCCAAGAGCAATAAAAGAGGGAATCCCCGGCCTGCCTGTACCAAGGTCCCCAAAACGGGCTGGAGCTATGGGCGCTGAGCCACATAAGCCCCGGGTGTAAAGAAGGGAGTTCCCGGCCTGCCTGTACCAGGGCTCCCAAAACGGGGTGAAGCCAGAGGCTTCGGTGTTAAAGAGGGAGTCCTCGGCCTGCCTGTACCGAGGTTCCCGAAAGCGGTGTGGAGCGCGACGCGGTTCGCATCAAGCACCCCGGGTGTAAAGAGGGGATTCTCGGCCTGCCTGTACCAAGGTCCCCGAAACTGGGTTGTACTGGGGTTATTGCAGGGCGCGTGCCAGAGTGGCTAAGTTGTGCCAAAAAATTTCTTCAGAAAGCGCAAAGCCCCGGAATACGGGGCTTTGGTGTTTTCAGCTTTCAGGTTTTTTTCAGCGCAGCTGAGGTTCCAGGCATTGGATCCATGCCCGATGCCGGTTCATGGTGCATTGAAGCGGTGCACGATCCTGAAGCTTTTTGAAGGTCCAAATGTGGGAGGGGGCTTGCCCCCCGATGGCGGTGTATCAGGCACAGATGTTGTGACTGACCTACTGCTATCGGGAGCAAGCCCCCTCCCACATTTGGACCTCGGTAGATTAGCGATCAGGCGTCGTCGCCCTCATCGTCATCACCACCATCCACCTTCATTCCCAACTCCTTGATCTTGCGCGTCAGGGTATTGCGACCCCAACCCAGCAACACGGCGGCATCGCGACGGCGGCCGGCGGTGTGCTTGAGGGCCGTTTCGATCATGATCCGCTCGAAGGCCGGTACGGCGCTGTCCAACAGGTTCGACTGGCCGCGTGCCAGGGCCTGGTCGGCCCATTGGCGCAAGGCCTGCTCCCAGTTGGTCACGGGGGCCGAATCCTGCGGCAGGCTCAGCAGTTCAGGCGGCAGGTCGCCGATGTGCACTTCGCGGCCGGACGCCATTACGGTGATCCAGCGGCAGGTGTTCTCCAGCTGGCGCACGTTGCCGGGCCACGGCAGGTTTTTCAGGTATTCCTCGGTCTCGCTTTTCAGCAGCTTCGGCTCGACGGCCAGTTCCTGGGCGGCGCGGCTGAGGAAGTGGCGGGCGAGGGTCGGAATATCTTCGCGGCGGTCCGACATCCGTGGGATATGGATGCGGATCACGTTGAGACGGTGGAACAAGTCCTCACGGAACTTGCCTGCGTGCACCAGGGTTTCCAGGTTCTGGTGAGTCGCGGCGATGATGCGCACATCGACCTTGACCGGTGTGTGCCCGCCCACGCGGTAAAACTCGCCGTCCGCCAGTACGCGCAGCAAGCGGGTCTGGGTGTCGGCCGGCATGTCGCCGATTTCATCGAGGAACAGCGTGCCGCCGTCCGCTTGTTCGAAGCGCCCGCGACGCAGGTTGGCCGCACCGGTGAACGCGCCTTTCTCATGGCCGAACAGCTCGGACTCCATCAGATCCTTGGGAATCGCCGCCATGTTCAGTGCGATAAACGGCGAGGCCGCCCGCGGGCTGTGACGGTGCAGGGCGTGCGCCACCAGCTCTTTACCGGTACCCGACTCGCCGTTGATCAGCACGGTGATGTTGGAATGGCTCAAGCGCCCGATGGCGCGAAACACTTCCTGCATCGCCGGCGCTTCACCGATGATTTCCGGGGTGCGGGTCAGGGTCGGCGGGGCTTCCTGGTTCTGCTGTTCCTGGGCGTGCTGGTTGGCGCGCTTGACCAGCGCCACGGCCTCGTCCACGTCAAATGGCTTGGGCAGGTACTCGAAGGCGCCGCCCTGATAGGACGCGACAGCGCTGTCCAGGTCGGAGTGCGCAGTCATGATAATCACTGGCAGGCGCGGGTGCTGCTCGCGAATCCGCGCCAGCAGGTCCAGGCCACTGGCGCCGGGCATGCGGATGTCGGAGATGATCACGTCGGGCTGCTGACGCGCCAGGCGGCTCATCACCCCGTCGGCGCTGTCGAAGCTCTGGGTGGTCATGCCTTCCTGTTGCAAGGCTTTCTCGAGGACCCAGCGGATAGAACGGTCGTCATCGACGATCCACACAGTTTCACTACGGCTCATGTCGATGGGGCTCCTTGTTCCAGAGGCAGAAAGATCGAGAACGTGGTGTGGCCGGGATGGCTTTCACATTCGATCAAACCCTGGTGCTGGCTGATGATGTTCTGGGTAATGGCCAGGCCCAACCCGGTACCGTCCGGGCGGCCGCTGACCATGGGAAAGAAGATGGTTTCCTGAAGTTCCGCAGGGATGCCTGGGCCGTTGTCGATGATCTCGACCTTGGTCACCAGGCGATGGCGCACGTGGCCGATGGTGAACTGGCGCAGCGCACGGGTGCGCAGGCTGATGCGGCCCAGGCGCAACTCGTTCTGGCTGCTGATGGCCTGCATGGCGTTGCGCACGATATTGAGTACCGCCTGGATCATCTGCTCGCGGTCGATCAATACGTCGGGAATGCTTGGGTCGTAGTCGCGCACCAAGGTGATGCAGCCCTGGCTTTCGGCCTCTACCAACTGACAGACGCGCTCAAGTACTTCGTGCACGTTGGTCATCGCCAGCGACGGCAGCTTGTTGGAACCGAGCATGCGGTCCACCAGGTTACGCAGGCGGTCAGCCTCTTCGATGATGACGTTGGTGTAGTCCTTGAGATGCTCGTCCGGCAGCTCGCGGGCCAGCAACTGCGCCGCGCCGCGAATGCCGCCCAGTGGGTTCTTGATCTCATGGGCCAGGCCGCGCACCAGCATCTTGCTGGTCTCCTGCTTGGATAGCTGGGCTTCTTCCTTGGTGATGCGCAACAGGCGGTCGCGGGGGTGCACTTCGAGCAGCAGCAGGGTCGCGCCGTTGCTCAGGATCGGGGTTACGGCGTAGTCGACGGTCAGCGTCTGGCCGGTCAGTGCCGTGAGCATCGCTTCACGCTTGGTGAACGGATGTGCCTGCTCCACCGCCTGGCGCAATGAACTCAAGGCCTCGGCCGACTCGGTGAACAATTCGCTGATGAACTGCCCATGGCTGCGCTGGCCGCTGATGGCCAGGAGCATCTCCGCCGCCGGGTTCATGTACTCAAGGCGCAGGTCGTCATTGAGCAGGATGGTCGCGGTAGTCAGGTTGTCGAGTAACAAACGGTGCAGTGCATCGCTGATGGTCATCGGGACCTCTTTTGGAGCAAGGCGCGGGCTTGAGGCACGCGCTGATACAAGGAAAATGCAAAAACCAAACCAAGGCTCCGAAAAGAAGCGTTAATCCCCTGAAATAGGGGTTTAAGGCGCGAAACTGTGGCGTTCTGCCAGCTTGGTCGGGAAGTTTCGAACCAAAATGGGGTGAGCCAGTGGGAAGGGTGCAGGTGGTCGCACCAATATAGTGCGGTTTTGTGAAGGTTGTTCAGGAAGTGATGAGAGATCGCTCTCGGCGGCTGTGCAAGAGCGATCTCAGTGGTGGGGCTTTATCAATGTGGCTGGGAGAGTGGCATGCCCGCGCTGCCGGCGTAAAAGACCAGCAGCTCCACCGGTGTGCTTCCGGTTCTGCCGCGATGGACTGTGCTTACCATCTCGGCCAGGGTTTGCCCTTGTGTCAGGGTGATGACTTGCCCGCCTTTACGGGCTTCAACGATCAGCTCGCCCGAGAGGATATACGCTGCGTTCGGCATGGGGTGGCTGTGCCAGGGTAACTGCGTATTCGCGGGGATCTTGAGTCGCAACAGCGTGAGTTCCGGCGGGCCGGAGGGGTAAGCCTTGTAAGGTGTTCCGTCCCATGATGCGCTGCTCTGCAGCAGGATTTCCTTGTCGATTTGCACGACGTCTTTCGGCTGGCTGCTGCAGCCTAGGACAGACAGGCAGGCCGCTGTCGCGATCAAGCATTTGAGGGCTTCCATGGTTTGGTTTCATCCCGTTCGCTGAGTGGCCGGTCAGGCTACGATCGCTGTTCGGGGAGGGATGCCGGAAGGTGCCTAAAATGCTGTGGGTGTCATCCGTTATTCGCCTGTGCGGATACACAGCTCGGCCGTGGCGCGGATCATTGCCAGTTGCCGCAGCGGGTCGTTCAGCGGCTCATGCACTGCTTCGGCCAGCCAGTGAGGGCACTGCGGGTCGGTACGTTGCGGGGTGAAGTCCGCCAGTTGTTGCAGCAGGTGTTTTTGCAATTGATCCAGCTGCGGGCGAATCTGCTTCACCAGGTCCGGGCGCGGATCGTCGGGTGCCTTGCCCTGGAACTGCCAGTCGGACAGGTGGGTGTACTGCACCAGCTTGTTTGCCTCGATCTGTGCCGAGAAAAATTGCTCGGCGGCGGCGGGGGCCAGTTTGTAGCTCGGCGCCTGGGCGACAACGCTGGCGATCACCTCTTGTTCGCGCTTCTTATCTTCTACGGGTTTTTTGCTGTCCCATTTGCTCAGGGCTACCTGATCGGCGATGGCCAGGCGTTCGGCGATGCTATTGAGCAGCGGTTCAAGAGAGGGTGGTGCGGCGGATGCGCAGGCGCTGACGAAGAGTAGGGTGAATGCAATTCTATATTTCAACGCAGATCTCCTTGTGGGAGGGGGTTGTACATCGGTATATGCGTGATCTTCGGGCAAAAAAAGACCTCCCGAAGGAGGCCTTTTTAATCACGCTGCGTCAAGCAGCGCTACCAGATCAGCAGCTGTAGTACAGCTCGTATTCCAGTGGGTGTACGAAGGTGCGTACTTTGATTTCTTCTTCGCTTTTCAGCTCGATGTAGGCATCGATGAAGTCGTCGCTGAATACGCCGCCTTTGGTCAGGAACGCACGGCCCTTGTCCAGCTCTTCCAGGGCTTCTTTCAGGCTGCCGCACACTTGTGGGATCTCTTTGGCCTCTTCAGGCGGCAGGTCGTACAAGTTTTTGTCGGCGGCGTCGCCAGGGTGGATCTTGTTCTGGATACCGTCCAGGCCGGCCATGACCAGTGCAGCGAAGGCCAGGTATGGGTTGGCTGCCGGGTCCGGGAAGCGAGCTTCGATACGGCGAGCGCGTGGGCTGGACACGTAAGGAATACGGATCGAGGCGGAACGGTTGCGAGCCGAGTAGGCCAGCATTACCGGAGCTTCGAAGCCTGGGACCAGACGCTTGTAGGAGTTGGTCGACGGGTTGGTGAAGCCGTTCAGGGCCTTACCGTGCTTGATGATGCCGCCGATGAAGTACAGGGCGGTATCGGACAGGCCGGCATAACCTTCGCCAGCGAAGGTGTTCTTGCCATCTTTGGCGATGGACAGGTGAACGTGCATACCCGAACCGTTATCGCCGTACAGCGGCTTAGGCATGAAGGTAGCGGTACGGCCGTAGGCATCAGCCACGTTGTGTACGCAGTACTTCAGGGTCTGGACTTCGTCAGCCTTGGCAACCAGGGTGTTGAATTTCACACCGATTTCGTTCTGGCCGGCAGTCGCCACTTCATGGTGGTGAACTTCGATGACCAGGCCCATTTCTTCCATGGCGTTGCACATGGAGGTACGGATTTCGTGGTCGTGGTCGAACGGCGGAACTGGGAAGTAGCCGCCTTTGATGCCTGGACGGTGGCCTTTGTTGCCGCCTTCCACGTCCTGGTCGGACATCCACGAACCTTGTTCGGAGAAGATCTTGAACATGGAGCCGGAGATGTCGGACTTGAACTTGACCGAATCGAAGATGAAGAATTCTGGTTCCGGGCCTACGAATACGGTGTCACCGATACCGGTCGACTTCAGGTATTCCTCGGCACGCTTGGCGATCGCACGTGGGTCGCGGTCGTAGCCTTGCATGGTCGAAGGCTCGATCACGTCGCAGACGATGATCAGGGTTGGGTCTTCGGTGAACGGGTCGAGGACGGCAGTGCTGTCGTCCGGCATCAGGATCATGTCGGAGGCTTCGATGCCTTTCCAGCCAGCGATGGAGGAACCGTCGAACATTTTGCCTTCTTCGAAGAAAGCATCATCCAGCGCGTCGCGAGCCGGCATGGTCACGTGGTGCTGAGTGCCTTTGGTGTCCGTGAAGCGCAGATCAATCCATTTAACGTCATGATCTTTGATGAGTTGAACCGACTTCGACATAGTGTCCTCCGGGTGGCTTCGGGCTGGGGTAGTGGAGTTAGCCCTTAGAATGTGGGTGATGCCGGCGCGGATAGTCCGCCATGGCAACCTGCCTCACAAGAGAGCAAATTGCATGCCAGTGCGCCAACATGGGTTTTTTGCTCCAAAAACGCCCTATAAAAGGAACATTGCGACAAAAGCCCAAAATCAGTGCACTGCAATGTGGCGCAATGAGTTGTAAATGCACCTCTTTAGTGCGCGTCAAGTGTTGTGCATATTAACTGGTTAAACCTTGAGCGATTTCCGCTATAATCCGCGCCCCCCTTTTTCGGCAGGCCCTGCGCGCGCTGTTTCCATGAAATTAATCGTTAAAGTCTTCCCCGAGATCACCATCAAGAGCCGACCGGTACGGATGCGTTTCATCCGTCAGTTGGCCAAGAACATCCGTGCCGTGCTCCGCGATCTGGACCCGGCTGTGGTGGTGAACGGTGTGTGGGACAACCTCGAACTGGAAACCCGCCTGACCGACGCCAAAGCCTTGAAGGACATGACCGAGCGCCTGAGCTGCATGCCGGGTATCGCGCATTTCCTGCAGGTGGATGAGTACCCGCTGGGCGACTTCGACGACATCACCGAAAAATGCAAACGGCACTTCGGCGACAGCCTTGAAGGCAAGATTTTTTCGGTGCGCTGCAAGCGTGCCGGCAAGCACCCGTTCAGCTCCATGGACGTCGAGAAATACGTTGGCAGCAAGCTGCGTCGCGAGTGCGGCGCCGCCGGAATTTCCCTCAAGGCGCCGCAAATTGAAGTGCGCATGGAAATTCGCGACCAACGGTTGTTTGTGATTCATAGCCAGCACGACAGCATCGGCGGCTATCCGCTGGGCGCCCTGGAACAGACCCTGGTACTCATGTCCGGCGGTTTCGATTCCACGGTGGCGGCCTACCAGATCATGCGCCGTGGCCTGATGAGCCACTTCTGCTTCTTTAACCTGGGCGGGCGTGCACACGAATTGGGCGTGATGGAAGTTGCGCACTTTATCTGGAAGAAGTACGGCAGCTCCCAGCGCGTGTTATTTGTGAGCGTACCGTTCGAGGAAGTGCTGGGCGAAATTCTCGGTAAAGTCGATAACAGTCATATGGGCGTAGTATTGAAGCGTATGATGTTGCGCGCTGCGTCCCAAATCGCCGATCAGTTGCAGATCGACGCGCTGGTGACCGGCGAAGCGATTTCCCAGGTTTCCAGCCAGACGCTGCCGAACCTGTCGCTGATCGACTGCGTGACTGAAAAGCTGGTACTGCGCCCGCTGATCGCCAGCCACAAGCAGGACATCATCGACTTGGCAGAAGAAATCGGCACCGCCGACTTTGCCAGGCACATGCCTGAATACTGCGGGGTCATTTCGGTGAACCCCAAGACCCACGCCAAGCGCAACCGCGTGGAGTACGAAGAACAACAGTTTGACATGGCGGTTCTGGAGCGTGCGCTCCAGAACGCCAAGCTGGTCCCGATCGATCGTGTTATCGACGAGTTGGGCCAGGATGTGCAGATCGAAGAAGTTGGCGAAGCCCTGGCCGGACAAATCGTCATCGACATCCGTCACCCGGATGCCGCTGAAGATGAGCCGCTGGAAGTCGCCGGCATCGACGTACAAACGCTGCCGTTCTATGCATTGAACGCGCGTTTCAAGGAACTGGATAACAGCCGTCAGTACCTGCTGTATTGCGACAAAGGCGTGATGAGTCGCCTGCATGCCCACCATTTGCTCAGTGAGGGGCATGCCAATGTGCGCGTTTATCGACCGAGCTAAGAGCCCGGGGCTGTTTGCCTGTGGCCTGCGTCACCGGCCCCCCGACTCTGCCGTCAAGCTGTAACGGCAAGGCCTGACTCTACTGTTAATCGCTGCCACGACCTGTCAGCACACCGAATCCTCTGATCGAGATACACAAGTGATCGAAAATCTACGTAACATCGCCATCATTGCTCACGTTGACCATGGTAAAACCACCCTGGTAGACAAACTCCTGCGTCAATCCGGCACCCTGGAGCGCAACGAGCTCAACGACGAGCGCGTGATGGACTCCAACGACCAGGAAAAAGAGCGCGGTATTACCATCCTGGCAAAAAACACCGCTATCAACTGGAACGGCTACCACATCAACATCGTGGACACCCCGGGCCACGCCGACTTCGGCGGCGAAGTAGAACGCGTAATGTCGATGGTTGACTCCGTTCTGCTGCTGGTTGACGCTCAAGACGGCCCTATGCCGCAAACCCGTTTCGTGACCAAGAAGGCTTTCGAAGCCGGCCTGCGTCCGATCGTGTGCATCAACAAGGTTGACCGTCCAGGCGCACGTCCGGACTGGGTTCTGGACCAGATCTTCGACCTGTTCGACAACCTGGGCGCCACCGAAGAGCAACTTGATTTCCAAGTGATCTACGCATCGGCCCTGAACGGTATTGCCGGTCTGGAACACACCGCCATGGCGGAAGACATGACCCCGCTGTACCAGGCGATCGTTGACCACGTTCCACCACCGAAGGTTGACCGTGACGGTCCGTTCCAGATGCAAATCTCGGCACTGGACTACAACAGCTTCCTGGGTGTTATCGGCGTTGGCCGTATCGCCCGTGGTAGCGTCAAGCCGAACACCCCGGTTGTCGCTATCGGCGCCGACGGCAAGAAGCGTAACGGTCGTATCCTGAAGCTGATGGGTCACCACGGCCTGCACCGTATCGACGTTGAAGAAGCCTTCGCCGGCGACATCGTGTGCGTCAGCGGTATGGACTCGCTGTTCATCTCCGACACCCTGTGCCAGCCGGACACTGTCGAGGCGATGAAGCCTCTGACCGTTGACGAGCCAACCGTTTCCATGACCTTCCAGGTAAACGACTCGCCTTTCTGCGGTAAAGAAGGCAAGTTCGTGACTTCCCGTAACATCAAGGAACGTCTGGACAAAGAGCTGCTGTACAACGTTGCACTGCGCGTTGAAGAAGGCGACTCGGCTGACAAGTTCAAGGTTTCCGGCCGTGGTGAGCTGCACCTCTCGGTACTGATCGAAACCATGCGTCGCGAAGGCTTCGAAATGGGCGTTGGTCGTCCTGAAGTGATCATCCGTACTGTTGACGGCGTGAAGCAGGAACCGTTCGAAAACGTCACCATCGACACCCCTGAAGAATCCCAGGGCAAGGTCATGGAAGAGATGGGCCTGCGTAAGGGCGACCTGACCAACATGGTGCCGGATGGCAAAGGCCGTGTGCGCCTGGAATACAACATCCCTGCTCGTGGTCTGATCGGTTTCCGTAACCAGTTCCTGACCCTGACCAACGGCGCTGGCATCCTGACCTCGATCTTCGATCGCTACGACACCATGAAGTCCGGCGACATGTCCGGTCGTCAGAACGGTGTTCTGGTATCGGTAGAAACCGGCAAGGCACTGACCTACTCCCTGGAAACCCTCCAGGCGCGTGGCAAGCTGTTCGTTGAACACGGTCAAGAGATCTACAACGGTCAGATCGTTGGCCTGAACAGTCGTGACAACGACATGGGCGTCAACCCAACCAAAGGCAAGAAGCTCGACAACATGCGTGCTTCGGGTAAAGACGAAACCATCGCTCTGGTTCCACCTGTTCGCTTCACCCTGGAACAGGCCCTGGAATTCATCCAGGACGACGAGCTGTGCGAAGTGACGCCTAAGTCGATCCGCCTGCGTAAGAAGATCCTGGACGAAGGCGAGCGTACCCGCGCTGCCAAGAAATCCAAGAACTGAGTTAACTCAGGCTGAATGAAAAACGCCCCCGGTCGAAAGGCCGGGGGCGTTTTTTTATGTCTGCAGGTTTGGTGGTGGCTTTACCGGCCTCATCGGGGGCAAGCCCCCTCCCATATTTGAAATGCATTCCAATGTGGGAGGGGGCTTGCCCCCGATGGGGCCCTTGAGAGCCCCACAAAACCCGGATCAGAACTTGTCGAGCGTCTTGAACTTGGTCTCGCGCACCACTTCTTTCGGCTTGTACGCGCAATACCCCGGGCGCGGCCCGATTTTCGGGTGGTTGCGGCAGGTATCCGGGCGCTTGTCATAAATAGTGCAGAAGCGCGTCTTACGATCCAGGTACAGGCAATCGTTGTTGCTCATGCGCTGCAGGGTAAAAATCTCGGATTTGTTGTTGTAGCGCTCGACGATGCCTTCCTTCTGCAACCGCTTGGCGATGTTCTTCGGCGGGTCGCCGCGCTCGAACTCATCGACGATGCCAATGCGGATCAGGTCCTTGATCTTCACCTCAACCGGCAGCGTGCAGCAGCTGGACACGCAGCCGCCGCACATGTGGGCGGAGTATTTCTGCCAAGTCTCGAGACGGTCGAGTTCCGCGGCGGCGATCAGTTGAGGCTTCATCAGGGTTCCAAAGGTGGGGCTGTATCCGGGCGCGCGATCATACCGGGATTGGTGGTTTTTTGAACAATATTTTGCGGATTTCAGCTCAAAGGCGTGCACATGGCCGATCGGGCACGACCCCTGCATCAAATGCCTGTAAAGGTGAATGAGTTAAAAAACTGCCGAACCAGAGCGTCTACCGTCTGTCAGACCGACTAGGCTCTAGCAACTCCTTCAATCTCGCCCGAGGTCGCACCGATGTCTCAGGAACCGCTTGCACGAGAAGCAGAGGTAGCCGCATTCCGCGATGCTGTCTTGACCAAACTCACCTACGCGGTGGGCAAAGACCCGGACCATGCCTTCGACCATGACTGGTTCGAAGCCATTGCCCTGGCCGCCCGCGACCAGATGGTCGACCACTGGATGGACCATACGCGGCGTATCTACCGCAAAGGCCAGAAGCGGGTTTATTACCTCTCCCTGGAATTCCTTATCGGCCGCCTGCTCTACGACAGCCTGAGCAACCTTGGGGTGCTGGAGATCGCTCGCGAAGCGCTGTCTGAGCTCGGCGTGGACCTCGAGCGCATTCGCCTGCTGGAGCCCGATGCGGCGCTCGGCAACGGCGGCTTGGGCCGTCTGGCGGCGTGCTTTATGGAAAGCATGTCGACCTTGGGCATCGCCGGCCACGGCTATGGCATTCGTTATGAACACGGCTTGTTCCGCCAGGCGATTGTCGATGGCTGGCAGCAGGAGCAGACCGAACGCTGGCTGGATTTCGGCAACCCGTGGGAATTCGAACGGGCCGAGGTGATTTACCCGATTGGCTTTGGCGGCAGCGTCGAGACCCTGCCGGATGCCTCCGGCAAGCAGATCCAGGTGTGGACGCCCAACGAAACCGTGCGCGCGGTTGCCTACGACACCCCAGTGGTCGGTTGGCGCGGCGCCAGCGTGAATACCTTGCGCCTGTGGCGTGCCCGTGCGGTGGAAGACCTGCACCTGGAGCGCTTCAACGCCGGTGACCACCTGGGCGCCGTCGCCGAAGTGGCCCGCGCCGAGAGCATCTCTCGAGTGCTTTACCCGGCGGACAGCACCGAAGCGGGGCAGGAGCTGCGCCTGCGCCAGGAATACTTCTTCGTCGCCGCCTCCCTGCAAGACCTGTTGCGTCGCCACAAGAACATGCACGGCTCGGTCCTGAGCCTGGGCGAACACGCGGCGATCCAGCTCAACGACACCCACCCGTCGATCGCTGTGGCCGAGTTGATGCGCCAGTTGGTCGACCTGCACGACATTCCGTGGGAGGCCGCGTGGGATGTCACCGTCGAAACCCTGTCGTACACCAACCACACCCTGTTGCCCGAGGCCCTGGAAACCTGGCCGGTCGGCCTGATGGAACGCATGCTGCCCCGGCACATGCAGATCATCTACCTGATCAACGCCCAGCACATCGATGCGCTGCGAGCCAAGGGTATCCATGACTTCGACGTGCTGCGTGCCGTGTCCCTGATCGAAGAAGACAACGGCCGCCGTGTGCGCATGGGGAACCTGGCGTTCCTTGGCTCCCACAGCGTCAACGGCGTGTCCGGGCTGCACACCCAACTGATGCGCAGCACCGTGTTCTCCGAACTGCACAAGCTCTACCCGGAGCGCATCAACAACAAAACCAACGGCATTACCTTCCGCCGCTGGCTGTACCAGGCCAACCCCAAGCTCACCGATATGCTGGTGGAAGCCTTGGGCCCGGACATTCTCGACAACATGGAAACCCGCTTGGGCGAGTTGGAAACCTTCGCCGAGAAACAGGCCTTCCGCAAAGCCTTCGCCGACCAGCGCCTGCACAGTAAGCGTGCACTGGCCGAGATCATCCACGAGCGTCTGGGCATTTCGGTGAACCCGGCGGCGATGTTCGACGTGCAGGTCAAGCGTATCCACGAATACAAGCGCCAGTTGCTCAACCTGCTGCACACCGTGGCGCTGTACCAGGCGATCCGTGCCGAGCCGGGCACCGACTGGGTGCCACGGGTGAAGATCTTCGCGGGCAAGGCGGCGGCCAGTTATCACCAGGCCAAGTTGATCATCAAGCTGACCAACGACATTGCGCGCACCGTCAACAACGATCCGACCGTACGTGGCTTGCTCAAGGTGGTGTTCTTGCCCAACTACAACGTCAGCCTGGCGGAAAGCATCATCCCGGCGGCGGACTTGTCGGAGCAGATCTCCACCGCCGGCTTTGAAGCGTCGGGCACCAGTAACATGAAGTTCGGCCTCAACGGCGCGCTGACCATCGGCACCATGGACGGCGCCAACGTGGAGATGCACGAGCGTGTGGGGGCCGATCACATGTTTATCTTCGGCCTCAGCGCGCAGCAGGTCGAGGCACGTAAACAGGCCGGTGAATTCAACGCCGGGCCCGACATTGCTGCGTCCCATCGTCTGAACGATGTGCTGCAAGCGATTCGGGGTGGAGTGTTCTCGCCGGATGATCCGGGCCGCTATGTGGGCTTGATCGACGGGTTGATCGACTACGACCGCTTCCTGGTCTGCGCCGACTTCGATTCCTATTGGGACGCCCAGGCGCGGGTCGAAGCGCATTGGCATGATTCCAAGGCGTGGTGGCGTTCGGCGGTGCTCAATACCGCACGGATGGGCTGGTTCTCCTCGGACCGGACGATCCGCGAGTACGCCACTGAAATCTGGAAAGCCCTCGACTAAACACCGCAATACAAAATGTGGGAGGGGGCTTGCTCCCGATAGCAGAGTGTCAGTTCGCAGATATGTCGACTGGTGCACAGCTATCGGGAGCAAGTCGAATCGTCGCACCGCCCCTCCCACATTAGGTCCGCGTCGATATACTGAGCGCCGGTTTGCTTAGGGAATATCGACCATGCAATGGATTTTCATGCTGATTGGCCTGGTGCTCGGCTGGACGCTCGATGAGTCGTTCTACGATGCGGGCATCGGTGCGCTGTTGGGGTTAGGCATTGGCCAGGCGATTCGCCTGTCGAAGCTGGCGACCCAGGCGCAGCAGCAGGCTGCTCAGTTGGAAACCACGCAGAAGGCGCTGATCGCCCTGGGTGAGCGCTTGCGGCAACTGGAAGTGCCCACGCCGGCGAGTCATGTCAGCGTCGAGACGCCTGTCCCTGAGCCGGCACCTGTCGCCAAGGCGCCCGAACTGGTGTGGGAGCTACCGGCTGAATTGGCACCTGTCGCCATGGTCGCCGAACCGAGCCAACCCTTGCCGGATGACGTCTGGACGCCTGCCCCGACGCCGCGCCCGCCTCAAGAACCAACCGCTCCCCGTGGCCCCAACCTGATCGAACGCGCCATCAGCGGCGCACGCAATTGGCTGTTTGGTGGCAACACCGTGCTGCGTGTCGGCGTCGTGCTGTTGTTCCTCGGCCTGGCCTTTCTGCTGCGCTACGCCACCGAAGGCATGGTGGTGCCGATCGAATTGCGTTATGCCGGCGTTGCGGCGGCGGCCCTTGGTCTGCTGGGCCTGGGCTGGTGGCTGAGACTGCGCAACAGCAACTACGGCTTGATGCTGCAAGGCACCGGGATCGCGGTGCTGTACCTGACAGTGTTTGCCGCGATGCGCCTGCACCCGTTGATCGACCCGAGCGCGGCGCTGGGCCTGCTGGTGGCGGTCACGGTGTTCTCGGCGATCCTGGCGATTACCCAGGACGCGTTGGGGCTGGCCTGTGCGGCAGCGCTCGGTGGCTTCGCGGCGCCGATCCTGACGTCGACCGGCGCCGGCAACCATGTGGCGCTGTTCAGTTATTTTGCCCTGCTCAACGCCGGTATCCTCGCCATCGCCTGGTTTAAGGCCTGGCGTTTGCTCAACCTGATTGGCTTTGTCGGCACCTTCGGCATCGGCTTTGCCTGGGGCATGCGTTCCTACACGCCGGAACTGCTGTGGAGTACCGAGCCGTTCCTGATCCTGTTTTTCCTGATGTACCTGGCCATCGGCCTGTTGTTCGCCCGGCGCAAATTGCGGGAGATGGGCGACTCGCCCGAAGGCCGTGATGCGTTGTTGCGCTGGTCGGCGGCCAAGGGCGATTACGTCGACGGCAGCATGCTGTTCGGCCCGCCGCTGGTGGGGTTTGGCTTGCAGTTCGCGCTGGTGCAGCACCTTGAGTTCGCCGCTGCGTTCAGCGCGCTGGGCCTGGGCATCCTCTACATGGGCCTGGCCCGCGTGCTCAGTGGCGGGCGCGCGTTGCTGCTGGCGGAAACCTGCCTGGCCCTGGGGGTGATCTTTGCCAGCCTGGCGATTCCCCTGGGCCTCGACGCGCGCTGGACCGCAGCCGCCTGGGCCGTGGAGGGCGCCGGGATCTTCTGGCTCGGCTTGCGCCAGCAGCGGCCGTTGGCGCGGGCATTTGGCCTGTTGCTGCAATTGGGCTCGGCGCTGGCGTTTCTCAGTGAGCTGCGCATCGGCGAACACACGCTGCTGGAGGGGGCGCCTTTGGGGGCGCTGTTGCTGGGCGCGGCGTTGCTGTTCAGCTTTGACCAACTGCGCAAGGCCGCGATGGAACAAGCGGCAGACTGGGAGCGCAAGGGCCTGCCGGTTCTGGCCAGCCTCGGCCTGACCTTTGTGTACCTGCTCGCGCCGCTGCTGTTGCTGACTCAAGGCACTGCCATCAGTTGGGCGCTCGCCGGTCTGGCAACACTGTTTATCGGTTTGCGGATTGGCTCGCGCACCTTCCTGTTCACGGCGTTTGCCGTGCAACTGCTGGGCGGTGCGTTGTTCCTGCTGCGCTTGCAAGGCGGCGACTCGGCAGCGGTATTCAACACCGGCTGGAACGGCCTGCTCACCGCGTCGTTGATCGGCCTGGCGTTGATCGGCGGCATGCTGCTGGCGGCGCGCGACGACATGGTGCGCAGCGATGTGCGGCTGTTGCGCGGGCTGTCCGTGGTGCTGCTGGCCGGGTTGGTGCTGATCAACCTCGCCGTGTTGTTTGTACTGCCCTGGGAAAGCGCCAGTGGTGTGTGGGCGGCCAGTGGGTTGTTGATCATCTGGTTGAGCCTGTACCTGCAACAGCGCGTCAGTTTTGTATTTGGGTTACTGCTGCAAGTGATCGGCGGCGCGTCGTTTCTGCTGGCGGTGCCGGAGCTGCTCGGGCCGCTGAGCAGCGAAGGTTTGCGTCCGCTGGGACACAGCGGTTTCTGGACGCCGATGGTGCTGGGCCTGGCCGCCTTGATCGGCGCCTGGCGCTTGCAACGTGAGCCCCATGCGCCGGTGTTTGCCGTCCTCAAGCTGCAACGCCTGTCTGACCTGCTGCTGGTGTGGGGCGCGGCGTGGTGGGCATTGGCGCTGATCGCTGAAGTGCTGCGGTTTATTCCCGACGAGCTCCAGGGCTCGTTCCTGCTGGGCATCGCGGCGGTCAGCGTGGCGCTCTGGGCGCTGCTCGCGACGCGGCTGCGCTGGGCATCGCTGGGCGTGTTGTGCACCGTGTTGATGCCGGCGGCGGGCCTGGTGCTGCTGGTGTCCGCGCATCATTATTACCACCCGGCGGCGCAGTACGGCTGGCTGGCCTGGTTGGCGGTATTTGGCGTGCATTTCATCGCGCTGCGGCGTTTGGCGGCGGTGGTGCCGGCCACCGTCCTGAGCGTTGCTCACGTGTTGGGTGGCTGGATGTTGATCGGTGTATTGGCGCTGGAACTGCGCTACGGCCTGTTGTTGCTGTCGAGCGAATACAACGCGTGGCGCTGGCTGGGCTGGGCGATCCTGCCAAGCCTGTACCTGGTGCTGGCTGCCGCGCCGCGCAGTTGGCCGTGGCCGGTGTCGGCGTACCCACGGGAATATCGAGTGTTGGCGGCACTGCCCTTGGCGGTACTGATGCTGGGCTGGTTCTGGCTGGCGAATACCTTCAGTGACGGCACGGCCAAGCCGTTGCCCTATGTGCCGTTGCTCAATCCGCTGGACCTGGGTTTGCTGTTTGCGCTGCTGGGCGTGTACCTGTGGTCGCGCAGCGTGGCGCCGCAGCGGGGGCCGCGAGTTGAATTGATCGCCCAAGGCGTTGCTGGTATTTCGCTGTTCGCGTTCTTTACCGCATTGGTGATGCGCACCGCACACCACTGGGGCGGCGTGCCGTTCCATCTGGATGCGTTGCTGGAATCGATGTTGGTGCAAGCCGGCCTGTCGATTGTCTGGACCCTGATCGCCCTCGGCCTGATGATCGGCGGCCATCTGCGCCATCGCCGCGAAGTGTGGCTGATCGGCGCGGCGCTGATCGCGGTGGTGGTGGCCAAGCTGTTCTTTGTCGAGCTGAGCAACCGTGGCGGCCTGGCGCGGATCGTGTCGTTTATCGGTGTGGGCGGGTTGTTGCTGGTGGTGGGCTACTTTGCGCCGCTGCCGCCCAAGCGTGCCGAACCTGTGTTGGAAACTGAAGGAGCATCCTCTTGATCGGTAAGTTGAGCGTGGTCGTGCTGGGCATGTGTACGACGTTGTCGGTGTGGGCGCAGGAAACGCCGGCCGACTTCAGCAGCCAGGTGCCGCTGAGCGTCAGCGGCAGCGGCCCGTGGTACCGGCTTGAGTTGCCCTTGGCCGTGCAACTGAATGCCCGCCAGGCTGACCTCAGCGATGTGCGCGTGTTTAACGCCGCCGGCGAACCCCAGGCCTACGCGCTGTCGCGTCAAGCGTCGCAACGCACCGAAAGTCGTGATGTCAGCGACGTGAAGTGGTTCCCGCTGTACGCGGCCGACACCCAGACAACCTTGCCCGGTGTGGTGATGAAAACCACGGCCGAAGGCACTCTGGTGGAAATCAACCCGTCCACCGCGCCGAAGCCCGGCAAGCAGGTGCTGCGCGGCTGGGTGCTCGACGCCAGTAAGATCAAGGCGCCGTTGCAGCAACTGAGCCTGGACTGGAGCCGCGAGCAAGAGGGCTTCCAGCGTTTCAGCATTGAAGCCAGTGATGACTTGCAGCACTGGCAATCCTGGGGGGATGGGCAAGTCGCGCGATTGTCGTTTGCCGACGAGCGCGTCGAGCAGCATGACGTCAGTTTGCCGGGCCAATCCGCGCGTTACCTGCGCCTGGTGTGGAAGGGGCAAGCGGCGCCGTTGTTGACCTCGGCCAAGCTGGCCAGTGCAACCAGCAGCAGCCTGCCGATGCCGCTGGTGTGGTCGCCGCCGCTTTCGGGCACGCGCCTCAAGGCCGGTGAGTACAGTTGGAAGTTGCCCACAGGGCTGGGTGTCGAGCGCTTGCGTATCGAGTTGAAGCAGCCCAATACGCTGGCGCCGGTGACCCTGGCGGGGCGACGCGATGGCAGTCAAGCCTGGCAGCCGTTGAGCAATGGTCTGCTGTATCGCCTGACCCAGAATGGCCAGGATGTGGTGCAGGACGAATTGCAGCTGCCCGGCCAGACGGTCGCCGAACTCAAGTTGCAGGTCGACGAGCGCGGCGGCGGCCTGGGGGTCGAAGCGCCGGCCCTGCACTTTGCGGTGCGCGCCACGCAGTTGGTGTTCCTGGCGCGGGGCGAGCCACCGTTCACGTTGGCGCTGGGGAATGCCTCAGTGAAGGCGGCGAACCTGCCGCTGTCGACGCTGATCCCCGATTACAGCGCCGAGCGCCTCAACACGTTGGGGCAGGCCAAGGTGGCCGGGGCTGTCACGGTCACTTCGCCGGTGGTCCCGGTGGCTGTCGACAGTGGGCCGAACTGGAAAAAGTTCGGGCTCTGGGCCGTGTTATTGCTCGGTGTGGCGGCGCTGGGAGGCATGGCCTACAGTTTGCTGCGCAAGCCACCGGCGGCACGTTAAATAAAGTCCATGAACTCTATTGGGTTTAAATCCTCTGATAGGAGGAAATACACCCCGACTCGCGTTAAACTGCGCGGGTTTTTAGCCCCCCCATTCATCGGAGCCTTCCATGTCCCGCGTTACCTTGAGTCGCTATTTGATTGAGCAGACCCGCAGCAACAACACGCCTGCCGATCTGCGCTTCCTTATCGAAGTGGTGGCGCGTGCTTGCAAGGAAATCAGCCACGCCGTGTCCAAAGGCGCACTGGGTGGTGTCCTGGGCAGCATGGGCACTGAAAACGTGCAGGGCGAAGTGCAGAAGAAGCTCGACGTGATCTCCAACGAAATCCTGCTCGAAGCCAACGAATGGGGCGGTCACCTGGCCGGCATGGCGTCCGAAGAAATGGACAATGCCTACCAGATCCCGGGCAAATACCCGAAAGGCGCCTACCTGCTGGTATTCGACCCACTGGACGGTTCGTCCAACATCGACATCAACGCCCCGGTTGGCACCATCTTCTCGGTACTGCGTTGCCCGAACGAATACCTGAGCCAAAACGAAGCCCTGAACGAAAAGGCCTTCCTGCAGCCAGGCACCGAGCAGGTCGCTGCCGGCTACGCGATCTACGGCCCACAGACCATGCTGGTGCTGACCTTGGGCGATGGCGTCAAAGGCTTCACCCTGGACCGTGAAATGGGCAGCTTCGTCCTCACCCACGAAGACATCACCATTCCGGCTTCCACCCAGGAATTCGCAATCAACATGTCCAACCAGCGCCACTGGGAAGAACCGGTCAAGCGCTATGTGAACGAGTTGATGGAAGGCGAAGAAGGCCCGTTGAAGAAGAACTTCAACATGCGCTGGGTCGCCGCGATGGTGGCCGACGTGCACCGTATCCTGACCCGTGGTGGCCTGTTCATGTACCCACGTGACAGCCGTGAGCCGTCCAAGCCGGGCAAACTGCGCCTGATGTACGAAGCCAACCCGATGTCCTTCCTGGTCGAGCAGGCGGGCGGTGCGTCCACCGACGGCCACCAGCGCATCCTCGACATCCAGCCCGACGGCCTGCACCAGCGTGTGGCGGTGTTCCTGGGTTCCAAGGAAGAAGTTGAGCGTGTGACCGCTTACCACAAGAAGTAAGCTGCGGCGATAAGTGAACGGCGTTGTTGTGAGCCGGTTCACCCTTAAAGAAGCCCCGAAACGTTTCAGCGTTTTCGGGGCTTTTTTGTTTTCGTTCGTCGGGAACCAGACACCTCTTTTCCCTTCTAAGCTTCTGGCAGATACCCAAGCTGCTTCGCCCCTCCAGGAGTTATTCCATGTCGTTACGCCGTCTCGCTTTGCTGGCTTTTTGCGTGCTGTTGGCCGCTTGCAGCAAGGTCAACCAAGAAAACTACGAAAAATTGTCGGCTGGCATGGCCAAGACAGAAGTGGAGTCGTTGCTGGGTAAGCCGACCGACTGCTCCGGCGCACTGGGCATGTCCAGCTGCACGTGGGGCGATAAAGACAGCTTTATCAGCGTTCAATATGCCGGTGACAAAGTTCTGATGTTTTCCGGGCAAGGCCTGAAGTAAACCGGGGCGAGAGCCTGCGGGAGAAGAAGAATGATGCGTTTTGTTTTGTTCCTTTGTGCCAGCCTGTTTTTGGCGGGCTGCGCCAGCCATTCTGGCGATGATCTGCAACCCAAGACAGCGAGCAACGTCAATCTCAAGCGTTACCAGGGCACCTGGTATGAGTTGGCTCGATTGCCGATGTACTTCCAGCGCAACTGCGCGCAGTCCGAAGCCCGCTACACACTGCTGCCGGATGGCGATATGTCGGTATTCAACCGCTGCCTCACCACCGAGTGGAAGTGGGAAGAAGCCAAGGGCACGGCCACGCCGCAGGTGCCCGGCAAGACCGACAAGCTCTGGGTGGAATTCAACAACTGGTTTACGTCACTGCTGCCAGGCGTGGCTAAGGGCGATTACTGGGTGTTGTACGTCAGCGATGACTACAAGACCGCCATCGTCGGCAGCCCGAGTCGGCGCTATATGTGGATCCTGTCGCGCACGCCGACGGTCAGTGCGGATACTCGCGAAGACCTGTTGAGCAGGGCACGACAGCAAGGGTATGACACCACGCGTTTGATCTGGCGTACGTCGGATAAGCAGATGGCGAAGACTTCGCAGTAACCCAGGATCACCCGTGATCAAAATGTGGGAGGGGGCTTGCTCCCGATATAGTGTGTCAGTCAGCACATCTGATACTGATACATCGCTATCGGGGGCAAGCCCCCTCCCACATTTTTTAACCGAGTAAATCTCTCAACACCTGCGTAAACGCCCGGCTGCTTTCTTCCTCGCCGGCATGCCGCCCATCGCGCACTGCCCATTTCCCGTTGACCAGTACATCGCGCACCTGGCGATCACCGCCGGCAAACAGCCAGCGATTGAGAATGCCGTCTTCTGTCGCTGTCGCCAGGTACGGGTCGTTACCGTCTAGCACGATCCAATCCGCACGCTTGCCCACTTCCAGCCGACCTATCGGCTGCCCCAGCGCCTGTGCGCCACCGTCCAGCGCCGCGTCGAACAACGTACGGCCGACCATCGGCTGGTCGCTGCGATACAAGCGGTTGCGCCGTTGATCGCGCAGGCGTTGGCCGTATTCCAGCCAGCGAAGTTCTTCCACCACGCTCAGTGACACATGGCTATCGGAACCGATGCCCATGCGCCCGCCCTGGGCGAGGAAATCCACGGCCGGGAAAATCCCGTCGCCCAGGTTGGCTTCGGTGGTCAGGCACAAGCCGGCAATCGCCCGGCTCTTGGCCATGCGCGTCACTTCTTCCGGGTTGGCGTGGGTCGCGTGTACCAGGCACCAGCGCTCATCAACCTCAATGTTGTCGTACAGCCATTGCAGCGGGCGTTTGCCGCTCCAGGCCAGGCAGTCGTCGACTTCTTTTTGCTGTTCAGCGATATGGATATGCACCGGGCACGTCTTGTCGCTGGCGGCCAATACCTCATTGATCTGCTGCGGCGTAACCGCACGCAGCGAGTGGAAGCACAGCCCCAGTTGCTGCGCCGGTTGCGCCGCCAGAATCGGTTTGAGGCGCGCTTGCAGGTCCAGGTAATGTTCGGTGCTGTTGATAAACCGTCGCTGCCCCTCATTGGGTGCCTGGCCACCAAACCCGGAGTGGGTATAGAGCACCGGCACCAACGTCAGGCCGATGCCGCTGCTCGCTGCGGCCTGGCTGATCTGCCGCGACAGTTCCGTACGGTCGGCATACGGCTGGCCGCTGACGTCGTGATGCACGTAGTGGAATTCAGCCACCGAGGTGTAGCCGGCCTTGAGCATCTCGATATACAACTGGCGGGCGATCACCTGCAGTTGCTCCGGGCTGATCTTGCCGACCATGCGGTACATCAGCTCGCGCCAGGTCCAGAAACTGTCATTCGGATTGCCGGCCACTTCGGCCAACCCCGCCATGGCGCGCTGAAAGGCGTGCGAGTGCAGATTCGGCATGCCCGCCAACACCGGGCCCCTGAGCCGTTCGGCACCGTCTGCGCTGGCGTTGGCCTCAACCTGTGTCAGCAGGCCATCGGCGCTGACTTCAAGACGTACATCGTTGGCCCATCCATTAGGCAGCAGCGCGCGTTCGGCAAAGAAAGCGGACATGATTAGAGCACCCCGGTCGTGTGTTTATTTGTATATACATATACAGACGTTTGCCTGCTCGGTAAACTCCGGCAATCTATGCATCTTTTCCCCCTGCAAGGATTCCCTGTGCCGACTCCGCCCGCCAAGTCTTCACTGGCTGCCCACATGGACGAAAGTCCGGCGCCCTTGTATGCCCGTGTCAAACAGATGATCAGCCAGCAGATCCTCAACGGCAACTGGCCGCCCCATTACCGCGTACCGTCGGAAAGCGAGCTGGTCAGCCAGTTGGGCTTCAGCCGCATGACCATCAACCGCGCCCTGCGTGAGCTCACCGCCGAAGGTTTGCTGGTGCGCATGCAAGGCGTCGGCACGTTCGTCGCCGAGCCCAAGAGCCAGTCGGCGCTGTTTGAAGTGCACAACATTGCCGATGAGATCGCCTCCCGCGGTCATCGGCATACCTGCCAGGTCATCCACCTGGGTGAAGAGGCCGCCGGTTCCGAACGCGCCGTCGCCCTGGAAATGCGTGAAGGCGGGCGGGTGTTCCACTCGTTGATCGTGCATTACGAAAACGATATTGCCGTGCAAATCGAGGACCGTTTCGTCAACGCCCTGGTCGCGCCGGAATACCTGCAACAGGACTTCACCCTGCAAACCCCCTATGCCTATCTCAACCAAGTGGCGCCGCTGACCGAAGGCGAGCACGTGGTCGAAGCGATTCTCGCCGACGCCGCCGAGTGCAAGTTGCTGCAGATCGAGCCGAGCGAGCCGTGCCTGTTGATTCGTCGACGCACCTGGTCCGGCCGTCAGCCGGTGACTGCCGCGCGTTTGATCCACCCCGGTTCCCGCCACAGCCTGGAAGGACGGTTCAGTAAATGAGTGCAGTGAAAGTCTGGCGCGCCGCCGATTACGTACGCATGCCGTGGAAAAACGGCGGCGGCAGTACCGAAGAAATCACCCGTGATGCCGGCGAGGGCCTGGAAGGCTTCGGCTGGCGCCTGTCGATTGCCGATATCGGCGAGTCAGGCGGATTTTCCACCTTCGCCGGCTACCAGCGTGTGATCACGGTGATCAAAGGCGCCGGCATGGTGTTGACCGTGGATGGCGAGGAACAGCGCGGCCTGTTACCGCTGCAACCGTTCGCCTTCAAGGGTGACAGCCAGGTGTCATGCCGCCTGATTACCGGGCCGATCCGCGACTTCAACCTGATCTATTCGCCCCAGCGTTACCACGCGCGGTTGCAGTGGGTGGATGGTGTGCAGCGGTTTTTCAGCACGGCACAGACGGTGCTGGTGTTCAGCGTGGCGGATGAAGTGAAGGTGCTGGAGCAGGTGTTGGGTCAGCATGATTGCCTGCAAGTGGACGGGAACAACGGTCTGCTGGATATTTCCGTCACGGGGCGCTGCTGCATCATCGAACTGACCCCGCGGGGTTAAAAAATGTGGGAGGGGGCTTGCCCCCGATAGCGGTGGATCAGTCGGTATATCCTGGGCTGACACACCGCAATCGGGAGCAAGCCCCCTCCCACATTTGTTTTTGTGTCGCTTATAGAATCTGTTTCCAACCCCCGCACCAATTTGTTACCGAATGCCCCAGCGTGGCGCAAAACCGCGCTGTCGTGACAAACCTCCCTCGCTATAAAACGCCTTCATAAGAAATTTCATCATCCCTCGAAGCCTTAATTTCCAAGGCTCGCACGCGCTTTCCAAAAAAATCCCAACACCTCGCTGAGAAAGTTGGCCGCTTGATTGCATATGCTTGTATGTACAAGTAAAGATGTGTGCGTAAGACTCTCCTTCGCACCATCCATGTTCGCGCATCGATCGCCGAGGAGTTCTTGTTGTGACCAAGCCTACAAAATACCGTGACGTCGAAATCCGCGCCGCCCGCGGTAACAAGCTCACCGCCAAAAGCTGGCTGACTGAAGCGCCGCTGCGCATGCTGATGAACAACCTCGACCCGCAAGTGGCCGAGAACCCCAAAGAACTGGTGGTGTACGGTGGTATTGGCCGTGCAGCGCGCAACTGGGAGTGCTACGACCAGATCGTCGAGAGCCTCACCAACCTGAATGACGACGAAACCCTGCTGGTGCAATCCGGCAAGCCGGTCGGCGTGTTCAAGACCCACAGCAACGCCCCGCGCGTGCTGATCGCCAACTCCAACCTGGTGCCGCACTGGGCCAGTTGGGAACACTTCAACGAACTGGATGCCAAGGGCCTGGCCATGTACGGCCAGATGACCGCCGGCAGCTGGATCTACATCGGCAGCCAGGGCATCGTCCAGGGCACCTACGAAACCTTCGTCGAAGCCGGTCGCCAGCATTACGACAGCAACTTGAAGGGCCGTTGGGTCCTCACCGCCGGCCTCGGCGGCATGGGCGGTGCCCAGCCTTTGGCCGCGACACTGGCCGGCGCATGCTCGCTGAACATTGAATGCCAGCAGGTCAGCATCGATTTCCGCCTCAACAGCCGCTATGTCGACGAACAAGCCACCGACCTCGACGACGCCCTGGCCCGCATCGCCAAGTACACAAAGGAAGGCAAGGCCATCTCCATTGCGCTGCTGGGTAACGCCGCTGAAATCCTGCCGGAACTGGTCAAGCGTGGCGTGCGCCCGGACATGGTCACCGACCAGACCAGCGCTCACGACCCGCTCAACGGTTACCTGCCGGCCGGCTGGACCTGGGACGAATACCGCGCCCGCGCCAAGACCGAACCGGCTGCCGTGATCAAGGCCGCCAAGCAGTCGATGGCCGTGCACGTCAAAGCCATGCTGGAATTCCAGAAGCAAGGTATTCCGACCTTCGACTACGGCAACAACATCCGCCAGATGGCGCAGGAAGAAGGCGTGGAAAACGCCTTCGACTTCCCAGGCTTTGTACCGGCGTACATCCGCCCGCTGTTCTGCCGTGGCATCGGCCCGTTCCGTTGGGCTGCGCTGTCGGGCGACCCGCAGGACATCTACAAGACCGACGCCAAAGTCAAAGAGCTGATCCCCGACGACGCCCACCTGCACAACTGGCTGGACATGGCGCGCGAACGCATCAGCTTCCAGGGCCTGCCGGCGCGTATCTGCTGGGTTGGCCTGGGCCAGCGCGCCAAGCTCGGCCTGGCGTTCAACGAGATGGTGCGCAGCGGCGAGCTGTCGGCACCGGTGGTGATCGGCCGTGACCACCTCGACTCCGGCTCGGTTGCCAGCCCCAACCGCGAAACCGAATCCATGCAGGACGGTTCCGACGCCGTGTCCGACTGGCCACTGCTCAACGCCTTGCTCAACACCGCCAGCGGCGCGACCTGGGTTTCGCTGCACCACGGCGGCGGCGTCGGCATGGGCTTCTCCCAGCACTCCGGCATGGTGATCGTCTGTGACGGCACCGACGAAGCGGCCGAGCGCATTGCCCGCGTGCTGCACAACGACCCGGCCACGGGGGTGATGCGCCATGCGGACGCGGGTTACCAGATCGCGATCGATTGTGCCAAGGAGCAGGGTCTCAATCTTCCGATGATCAAGTAACCCATGTGGGAGGGGGCTTGCTCCCGATGGCGGTGTATCAGCCAATAGGTCTGGTGACTGACCCACTGCTATCGGGAGCAAGCCCCCTCCCACAGTTGAGTGGCGGCGACCCCCAAACACAATCCATCAGAGGTTGAACACCGATGGCTGCAAATGACGCGCGTGCAAGCACCACCCCGTTGATCGAGAAACGTTCGATCGACTACATCCCGGAAGCGGAAAGACACGGTCGTCTATTGAGCCAGTTCACCCTGTGGCTGGGTGCCAACCTGCAGATCACCGCGATCGTCACCGGGGCCTTGGCCGTGGTGCTGGGCGGTGATGTGTTCTGGTCGTTGATCGGTCTGTTGATCGGTCAACTGCTGGGCGGCGGCGTGATGGCGTTGCATGCGGCGCAAGGACCCAAGCTGGGCCTGCCGCAGATGATCTCCAGCCGGGTGCAGTTCGGGGTTTATGGCGCGGCCATCCCGATCGTGCTGGTGTGCTTGATGTACCTGGGTTTCACCGCAACGGGCACGGTGCTTTCCGGCCAGGCGCTGGGCCAGTTGTTTGGCGTCAGCGACAGCGTCGGGATCTTGATCTTCGCCAGTGTCATCGTGCTGGTCACGGTGCTTGGCTACCGGGTGATCCACTTTATCGGTCGGGTTGCCAGCGTCATTGGCGTGATTGCCTTTGTCTACCTGTTCAGCCGTCTGATGAGCCAGGCCGACGTTGGCGCACTCCTGCAAATCCGCCACTTCAGTTGGAGCAGCTTTCTGCTGGCGGTGTCGCTCGCGGCCTCCTGGCAAATCGCCTTCGGCCCTTACGTGGCGGACTATTCACGCTACCTGCCGAGCCAGACGTCCTCGCTGAAAACCTTTTTTGCCGCAGGCGCAGGTTCGGTGGTTGGCGCACAGGTGGCGATGATCCTCGGCGTGTTTGCCGCGGCCATGTCCAACGGGCAATTTGCCGGTCACGAAGTGGCCTACATCGTGGGCCTGGGCGGGACTGGGGCGACTGCCGCACTGCTGTATTTCAGCATCGCGTTCGGCAAGGTCACCATCTCCACGCTGAACTCCTACGGCAGCTTCATGTGCATTGCCACCATCATCAGCGGCTTTCGGGGTCGCCTGGAGGTCACGCGCGTGCAGCGTCTGGTGTTCGTGCTGGCCATCGTCGGTACGGCGACCCTGATCGCCTTGCTCGGGCAGCACTCGTTCCTGGGGGCGTTCAAGTCTTTCATCTTGTTCCTGCTGGCGTTTTTTACGCCATGGAGCGCGATCAACCTGGTCGACTACTACTGCATCACCCGCGATCGCTACGACGTACCTGCGCTGGCTGATCCGAACGGGCGCTATGGCCGTTGGAACCTGCTCGGTATCAGCGTGTATGTCGTTGGCGTGCTGGTGCAATTGCCGTTCATCTCCACCAAGTTCTACACCGGCCCGCTGGTGGCGGCCCTGGGCGATGTGGATATTTCCTGGATCATCGGCCTGGTGCTTCCCGCCGCGCTGTACTACTGGGCTGCGAAAAAGTGGCCCGCCGTACACCCTGAACACCTGATCCTGCCGAAAGAGCAGGGCGCTGTACCAACGACGACAAACGGGCTGGTTACACAGGCCTGAGGGGACGTGGACAGGGCTGGATGCCTACTGACTGCCGTAATCCATTTCATGATTGGGAGCGTCACAACAATGAAAATGCATAAGACCCTGTTGGCCACCGTATTCTCTGCGGGCTTGCTGGCCACTGCCGGTGCCCAGGCGGCCGGTTGGTGTGAATCCGGCAAACCGGTGAAATTCGCCGGCCTGAACTGGGAAAGCGGCATGTTGCTCACCGACATCCTGCAAACCGTGCTGGAAAAAGGCTACGACTGCAAAACCGACAGTCTGCCAGGCAACTCCATCACCATGGAAAACGCCCTGAGCAGCAACGACATCCAAGTGTTTGCCGAAGAATGGGTCGGCCGCAGCGAAGTCTGGAACAAGGCCGAGAAGGCCGGCAAAGTCGTCGGTGTCGGTGCCCCTGTAGTGGGCGCTATCGAAGGCTGGTACGTACCGCGCTACGTGATCGAAGGCGACGCCAAGCGCAAGCTTGAACCCAAGGCGCCGGGCCTGAAAAACATCGCCGACCTGTCCAAGTACGCCTCGGTGTTCAAGGACCAGGAAGAACCGTCCAAGGGCCGTTTCTACAACTGCCCGGCCGGCTGGACCTGCGAGCTGGACAACAGCGAAATGCTCAAGAGCTACGGCCTGGAAAGCACCTACACCAACTTCCGCCCAGGCACCGGCCCGGCGCTGGATGCGGCAGTGCTGTCGAGCTACAAGCGCGGCGAGCCGATCCTGTTCTACTACTGGTCGCCAACCCCGCTGATGGGCCAGGTCGACCTGGTCAAGCTGGAAGAAAAACCCGGTGTGGATAAGACCGTGAGCATCAAGGTCGGCCTGTCCAAGACCTTCCACGAACAAGCCCCGGAATTGGTGGCCGTGCTGGAAAAAGCCAACCTGCCTATCGACCTGCTGAACCAGAACCTGGGTCGCATGGCCAAGGAGCGGATTGAGTCGCCGAAACTGGCGAAAATTTTCCTCAAGGAACATCCTGAAGTCTGGCACGCCTGGGTGAGCGACGAGGCAGCCAAGAAAATCGACGCGGCCTTGTAGGTCAAGTGTGCACGGCTACCCTCATGGGTAGCCGGGCGCCTGGCCACAACCCACTGGATCGAGAGCACGCTATGTTTCCTGAGAGTTTTACGTTTTCCATCGCCGACTGGGTCAATGGTTGGGTGGATTCACTGGTCACCAACTACGGCGATGTGTTCCGGCAAATCTCCGACACCCTGCTGTGGGCCATCGTCAACCTGGAAGGGTTGCTGCGTGCCGCCCCTTGGTGGCTGATGCTGGCCATCGTCGGCGCAATTGCCTGGCATGCCACCCGCAAGGTGCTGACCACGGCGGTGATCGTCGGTTTGCTGTTCCTGGTCGGCGCGGTCGGCCTGTGGGACAAGCTGATGCAGACCCTCGCGCTGATGATGGTCGCCACGGTGATCTCGGTGCTGATCGGCATACCGCTGGGCATCCTGTCGGCGCGCAGCAATCGCCTGCGCTCGGTGCTGATGCCGTTGCTCGACATCATGCAGACCATGCCCAGCTTCGTGTACCTGATCCCGGTACTGATGCTGTTCGGCCTGGGTAAGGTGCCGGCGATTTTCGCCACGGTGATCTACGCCGCGCCGCCGCTGATTCGCCTCACCGACCTGGGCATTCGCCAAGTCGACGGCGAAGTCATGGAAGCCATCAACGCCTTCGGCGCCAACCGCTGGCAACAGCTGTTCGGCGTGCAATTGCCGCTGGCGCTGCCGAGCATCATGGCCGGTATCAACCAGACCACCATGATGGCGTTGTCGATGGTGGTGATCGCCTCGATGATCGGCGCCCGTGGCTTGGGTGAAGACGTATTGGTCGGCATCCAGACCCTCAACGTCGGCCGTGGCCTCGAAGCCGGGCTGGCGATCGTGATTCTCGCAGTGGTCATCGACCGCATTACCCAGGCCTATGGTCGTCCACGGCATGAGGCGAGCAAATGACTACTGTCAGCAAAATCGAAGTTAAAAACGTCTTCAAGATCTTCGGCGCCCGCTCCAAGGAGGCGCTGGCGATGGTCGGCCAGGGCAAGACCAAGGACCAGGTACTGGCCGAGACCGGCTGCGTGGTCGGCGTGAACGATTTGTCCCTGAGCATCGGCACCGGTGAGATCTTCGTGATCATGGGCCTGTCAGGCTCGGGCAAATCCACGCTGGTGCGCCACTTCAACCGCCTGATCGACCCCACCAGCGGCGCGATCCTCGTGGACGGCGAAGACATCCTGCAGCTGGACATGGACGGCCTGCGTCAATTCCGTCGCCACAAGATCAGCATGGTGTTCCAGAGCTTCGGCCTGTTGCCCCACAAGAGCGTGCTCGACAACGTCGCCTACGGTCTCAAGGTGCGTGGCGAAACCAAGCAGGTCTGTGCCGAGCGCGCGCTGCACTGGATCGAAACCGTGGGCCTCAAGGGCTACGAAAACAAATACCCGCACCAGCTCTCCGGCGGCATGCGCCAGCGTGTCGGCCTGGCCCGCGCGCTGGCCGCTGACACCGACATCATCCTGATGGACGAAGCCTTCAGCGCCCTCGACCCGCTGATCCGTGCCGAGATGCAAGACCAGTTGCTCGAGCTGCAAAAGACCCTGCACAAGACCATCGTGTTCATCACCCACGACCTCGACGAGGCCGTGCGTATCGGCAACCGCATTGCGATCCTCAAGGACGGCAGGCTGATCCAGGTCGGCACGCCGCGGGAGATCCTGCACTCGCCGGCGGATGAGTATGTGGATCGGTTTGTTCAGCGGCGCGCGGCGGTGGTCTGACCCAGGTTCTGTGGTGAGGCTCAAGCTCCCTCCCACATTTGGAATGCATTCCCCTGTGGGAGGGGGCTTGCCCCCGATGAGGCCGGCAAAGCTGTAGAGAATATGAAGAGGTCAACAATGTCCCAGGCAGCAAAAATCATCATCGCCGACACTCCCTTGCGCTGGCAGGACGTGGTCGCCGTGGCCCGTCACGGCGCGGTGCTTGAACTCTCGGGCCAGGCCTGGGCGCGTATCGACAATGCCCAGGCCATCGTGCAGCGCATCGTTACCAGCGGCGAACGCGCCTACGGCGTGAACACCGGGCTGGGCGCGTTGTGCAACGTGTCGCTTGAGGGCGAGCAACTGAGCCAGCTGTCGCGCAATACCCTGTTGAGCCACGCCTGTGGCGTCGGCCCGGTACTCAGCGACGAGCAGACCCGCGCGATCATCTGCGCGGCGGTCATCAACTACAGCCACGGCAAATCCGGTCTGCATCCGCAGGTGGTGCATTCGCTGCTGGCGCTGCTCAATCACGGCATCACGCCGCAAGTACCGTCCCAGGGCTCGGTGGGTTACCTGACCCATATGGCCCATGTCGGCGTGGCGCTGCTGGGTGTCGGTCATGTGAGCTATCGCGGCCAGATCGTCGCGGCGCAACAGGCCCTGGACGAAGAAGGTTTGCAGCCGGTGGTGCTCGGCGCGAAGGATGGCCTGTGCCTGGTCAACGGCACGCCGTGCATGACCGGCCTGAGCTGCCTGGCCCTGGCCGACGCCCATCATTTGCTGCAATGGGCCGACGTGATCGGCGCCATGAGCTTCGAGGCCCAGCGCGGCCAGATCGACGCCTTCGACGAAGAAATCATCGCCCTCAAGCCGCACCCGGGCATGCAGCATGTCGGCAGCAACCTGCGTGCGTTGCTCGATGGCAGTGAAGTGATCGCCAGCAGCAAAGGCATCCGCACCCAGGACGCCCTCAGCATCCGTTCGATCCCGCAGATCCACGGCGCGGCGCGCGACCAGGTGGAACACGCCACTCGCCAGATCGAGACCGAACTCAACAGCGCCACCGACAACCCGCTGGTGCTCGGCACGCCGGACCACTACCGCGTGGTGTCCCAGGCCAACCCTCACGGCCAGTCCGTCGCCCTGGCCGCCGACATGCTGGCGATTGCCATGGCCGAAATCGGCTCGGTCGCCGAACGCCGCCTCGACCGCCTGATCAACCCGCACGTCAGCGGCCTGCCGGCGTTCCTGGTGAGCAACCCCGGGGTCAACTCCGGGATGATGATCGTGCAGTACGTCGCCGCCTCACTGTGCGGACAGAACCGCCAGTTGGCGCAACCGGCGGTGCTCGACAACTTCGTCACCTCGGGGCTGCAGGAAGACCACCTGAGCATGGGCACCAACGCCGCGCTCAAGCTGCATCAGGTATTGGCCAACGTCACCCAGATCCTCGCCATCGAGTACCTGCTGGCGGCCCAGGCCTTCGAATTTTTGAAAGACCAACGCTTCGGCGCGGGCACCGACAGGGCCTGGCGCCTGTTGCGTGAAGTGGTGCCGGCCTATGAGCAGGACCGTTGGCTGGCGCCGGATATTGCGAGCGCCGCCAAGGTGCTCAAAGACACCGCATTACCGAATCTGCACTGAACACTTATTTCAAAAGAATAATTCACAAGGAGTATGAATGTGACTGCGCTAAACCTGATTCCAGGCCAACTGAGCCTCGCCCAGCTGCGGGCTATCTACCAGCAGCCGGTAACCCTCAGTCTGGATGACAGTGCCTCGGCCCAGATCGAAGCCAGTGTGGCCTGCGTGGAACAGATCCTCGCCGAGAACCGCACCGCCTACGGTATCAACACGGGTTTCGGCCTGCTGGCCTCGACCCGTATCGCCAGCGAAGACCTGGAAAACCTCCAGCGTTCCCTGGTGTTGTCCCACGCCGCCGGCGTCGGTGAGCCGATCAGCGATGCGCTGGTGCGGTTGGTCATGGTGCTCAAGGTCAATAGCCTTAGTCGTGGGTTCTCCGGGATTCGTCGGCAGGTGATCGACGCGCTGATCGCGCTGATCAACGCCGAGGTGTACCCGCATATTCCGTTGAAAGGTTCGGTGGGCGCTTCCGGTGACCTGGCGCCGTTGGCCCACATGTCCCTGGTGCTGCTGGGTGAAGGCAAGGCGCGCTACAAGGGCGAATGGCTGGAGGCCACCGACGCGCTGAAAGTCGCCGGCCTGACGCCGCTGACCCTCGCCGCCAAGGAGGGCCTGGCGCTGCTCAACGGCACCCAGGTGTCCACCGCCTATGCCTTGCGTGGCCTGTTCGAAGGCGAAGACCTGTTCGCCGGTGCCCTGGCGTGCGGTGGCCTCACCGTGGAAGCGGTGTTGGGCTCGCGCTCGCCGTTCGACGCACGTATTCATGCGGCTCGCGGTCAACGTGGGCAGATCGATTCGGCGGCGGCCTACCGTGACCTGCTGGGTGAGAGCAGCCAGGTGTCGCAGTCGCACCAGAACTGCGACAAGGTGCAGGATCCGTACTCCCTGCGCTGCCAGCCACAAGTCATGGGTGCCTGCCTGACTCAGTTGCGCCAGGCGGCCGAGGTGCTGGTGGTCGAAGCCAACGCCGTGTCCGACAACCCGTTGGTATTTGCTGCTGAGGGTGACGTGATCTCCGGTGGCAACTTCCACGCCGAACCGGTGGCCATGGCCGCTGACAACATGGCCCTCGCCATCGCTGAAATCGGCTCCCTGAGCGAGCGTCGTATCTCGCTGATGATGGACAAGCACATGTCGCAACTGCCGCCGTTCCTGGTGGGCAATGGCGGGGTGAACTCCGGTTTCATGATCGCCCAGGTGACCGCTGCCGCACTCGCCAGCGAGAACAAGGCGCTGTCCCATCCCCATAGCGTCGACAGCATCCCGACGTCCGCCAACCAGGAAGACCACGTGTCGATGGCCCCGGCCGCCGGCAAGCGCCTGTGGGAAATGGCCGAGAACACGCGCGGCATCCTTGCGGTGGAATGGCTGGCCGCGTGCCAGGGCCTGGACCTGCGTGAAGGCCTGAAAACCTCGCCGAAACTGGAAAAGGCCCGTGGCATCCTGCGCACCAAGGTGGCGTTCTACGACAAGGACCGCTTCTTTGCCCCGGACATCATCGCCGCCAGCGAACTGCTCGCCAGCCGCTGCCTGAATGAGCTTGTGCCGGCCAAGTTGCTGCCGAGCCTGTAACCCGAGGAGGCATCGATGAAAACCCTTTGGCAACACTGCCACGTCGCAACCATGGCCCAGGGCAAATACTCGATCATCGAGGATGCCGCCATGGTGACTGCCGGCTCGCTCATCGAGTGGATCGGCCCCCGCAGCGAAGTACCGACGGCGGATTACGCCCAGGTACATGACCTGCAAGGCGCGTGGGTCACCCCCGGGCTGATCGACTGCCACACTCACACGGTGTTTGGCGGCAATCGCAGCGGCGAATTCGAGCAGCGCCTCGAGGGCGTGAGCTATGCCGATATCGCAGCCCAGGGCGGCGGTATTGCCAGCACCGTACGCGCTACCCGTGCTGCGACGGAAGATGAACTGTTTGCCAGTGCCGAAAGGCGCCTGCGCAGTTTGCTGCGTGACGGCGTGACCACGGTGGAGATCAAATCCGGCTACGGCCTGGACCTGGCCAATGAACGCAAAATGCTGCGCGTGGCCCGTCGCCTTGGCGAAGCGTTGCCCGTAAGCGTGCGTGCCACCTGCCTGGCCGCCCATGCATTGCCGCCGGAGTACAAGGATCGCGCCGACGATTACATCGAGCACATCTGCGCCGAGATGCTGCCGGCCTTGGCGGCGCAAGGGCTGGTGGATGCGGTGGATGCGTTCTGCGAATACCTGGCGTTTTCCACCGAGCAGGTTGAGCGCGTGTTCAAGGTCGCCCAGCAACTCGGCCTGCCGGTGAAGCTGCACGCCGAGCAACTATCGTCGCTGCACGGCTCCAGCCTGGCGGCGCGTTACCACGCCTTGTCGGCGGATCATCTGGAATTCATGACCGAAGAAAATGCCATCGCCATGGCCGCTGCGGGCACCGTCGCCGTCTTGCTGCCGGGCGCGTTCTACTTCCTGCGCGAAACCCAACTGCCGCCGATGGACGCCCTGCGCAAACACGGCGTGAAGATCGCCATCGCCAGCGACCTCAACCCCGGCACCTCGCCGGCTTTGTCGGTGCGCCTGATGCTGAACATGGCCTGCACCCTGTTCCGTATGACCCCCGAAGAAGCCCTGGCCGGTGCCACGCAACATGCGGCCACCGCCCTTGGCATGGGCGACACCCATGGGTCCCTGGAAGTGGGCAAGGTTGCCGACTTTGTCGCCTGGCAGATTGATCGCCCCGCCGACCTCGCCTATTGGCTGGGTGGCGAGCTGGATAAACGCGTCGTGCGCCACGGCGTCGACGTCACTGTGTAAGGAGCATTGCTGTGGATAAGGTTCTGAACTTCAAACAAGGCCGTGTGCCGCTGCTGATCAGCATGCCCCACGCCGGCCTGCGCCTGACGCCTGCGGTGGAAGCCGGGTTGATCCCTGAAGCGCAAAGCCTGCCGGACACCGATTGGCACATACCCGCATTGTATGACTTTGCCGAAGAGCTGGGCGCCAGCACCCTGGCGGCCGAGTATTCGCGGTTTGTCGTCGACCTGAACCGGCCTTCTGACGACAAACCTTTGTACGCGGGCGCCACCACCGGCTTATACCCGGCCACCCTGTTCGACGGCGTGCCGTTGTTCCGCGAGGGGCTGGAACCGAACGAGACCGAACGCGCCAGTTACCTGCAAAAGATCTGGGGCCCGTATCACCGCACGCTGCAAGAGGAACTCGCCCGTTTTAAGGCCGAGTTCGGTTATGCGCTGCTGTTCGATGCGCACTCCATCCGCTCGGTGATCCCGCACCTGTTCGACGGCAAACTGCCGGACTTCAACCTGGGCACCTTCAACGGCGCCGCCTGTGATCCGGAACTGGCCAGCCAGCTCGAGGCCATCTGCGCCACCCACCCTCAGTACACTCACGTCTTGAACGGGCGCTTCAAGGGCGGCCATATCACCCGGCACTACGGCGCCCCGGCGCAGCATATCCACGCCGTGCAGCTGGAGTTATGCCAGAGCACCTATATGGAAGAGTTCGAGCCGTTCCGTTACCGCGAGGATTTGGCTGAGCCGACGCGTCGTGTGCTCAGAGAGCTACTGGAAGGATTAATGTCATGGGGTAACTCACGTTACCGTTGATAAGTCAGTGCGATCTTTAAACTTTTAAAGATCGCACTGTTGCCATTGCTGAGTATCAAATTGCGTGGCTTTCTTTGTTGAGGATATTAAAGTGGCCAACTATGTGGAGCGGTTTTTTATAAATATCAAGAGATGAGAAGTAAAAATATCCTTGAACTCTGCGGTTGTCGACTTCCCAAAAGTCCACCAGCAATCCGTCAAGGCTCAGGTGTAGTTCCTGAGTGTCCAGATCTTGATCGGGGTCAGGTATTTTATCTAGGACCTTGAAGTAGATCGCGGTGTTTATCAAGGCACTGGGCGGCTGCAAGGCGCCCCCTATCTTACGGGGTGGGACTGAGAGGTCCTTAGAAATATACAGGTGGATGCCATACAGTTCGAGGCTGCCGGTTTGTTCATTGACGACCTCTTGAAAGGCAATGATTGACCAGCATTCGATGCCGTTTTTATCAATGACTTCTTTAATGGTTACTTTCTCGGCTTTAAATGGCTCATTTCGAGTTTCGTACCTGACAATAGCTTTAAATTCCTCTCCCGAAAGTTGTTGGCTACTTGGAGTGTTCATGGGTGCCTCCATCAAACAGTTTATGAATGCTGCCTGACACAGTAGGCCGTGACGGCGAAATGCACGTCTACTGTTAGCTTTCACAGGTTTGTATATTGTTTTGCTCTATGTGCAGGTTGATTAATTTGACTTCGGCTATTTGCCGCGTGGGCCGCCACCGTGCAAATCCCTGTCGCCACATCTCGTCTACCGAAAGCGGTGCCGGGCTTTACCGAGCGTCGCCCGAATGCCAATCGAACGCTGCAAAGCTTGACCTTCACCGCAGCCCAGGAAAGCCAGTGGAGGGTGCCGACCACGGAGCGCGAGTCGCCACAGGGTGTCGTCAGGCAATGGCTGCGCGAGCCTTCCGAGGATTTGCAACTGTCTGGCTATCTGCGGGATTACCTGCATGGCCAGTTGCTGACACAGCTCTAAGCGCTCAAGGACATGCTCATTGCACAATTCGGGTTTATAGTGCCAGACGGCAAAATAAAAGACGTCCCCCCAGGGATGAACCCGACCCCCTACGGAGCGCGCAATGCAGACTTGGTACCCGCAGATCAAACCCTACGCCCGGCACGATCTGGCCGTCGATGACACCCACACGCTCTACGTCGATGAAAGTGGCTCCCCCGAAGGCTTGCCTGTCGTATTCATTCACGGTGGCCCTGGCGCCGGTTGCGATGCCCAGAGCCGCTGCTATTTCGATCCCAACCTGTATCGCATCGTCACGTTCGACCAGCGTGGCTGCGGCCGTTCCACCCCGCGCGCCAGCCTCGAAAACAACACCACCTGGGACCTGGTCGCCGACCTTGAGCGCATCCGCGAACATCTTGGCATCGACAAATGGGTGCTGTTCGGCGGCTCCTGGGGTTCGACGCTGGCCCTGGCCTACGCGCAAACCCACCCTGAGCGTGTGCATGGCCTGATCGTGCGCGGCATTTTCCTCGCGCGCCCACAGGACATCGAATGGTTTTACCAGGCCGGTGCGAGCCGCCTGTTCCCGGATTACTGGCAGGACTACATCGCGCCGATCCCTGCCGATGAACGTCACGACATGATCGCCGCCTACCACAAGCGCCTGACCGGCAACGACCAGATCGCCCAGATGCACGCGGCCAAGGCCTGGTCCGGCTGGGAAGGGCGCATGCTGGGCCTGTGCCCGAGCCCGCAGCATGTGGAGCGTTTTTCCGAGCCTCAGCGCGCGCTGTCCATCGCGCGTATCGAATGCCACTACTTCACCAACAACTCCTTCCTGGAGCCCAACCAGCTGATTCGCGACATGCACAAGATCGCCCATCTGCCTGGCGTAATCATCCATGGCCGCTACGATATGATCTGCCCTCTGGATAACGCCTGGGAACTGCATCAGGCATGGCCCAACAGCGAACTGCAGGTCATCCGCGAAGCGGGCCATGCGGCGTCCGAGCCCGGTATTACCGATGCGCTGGTACGCGCGACCGGCGAAATGGCACGGCGCCTGCTTGATCTGCCGCCAGAAGAAGCATGAAGGGCTTGCTGCAACGGGTGCGTGGCGCCCGTGTCGAAGTGGCGGGCGAAATTGTCGGGGCGGTCGACCAGGGTTTACTGGTGCTGGTGGCCGTCGAACCTTCAGATACGCCCGAGAGCGCCGACAAACTGCTGCACAAGCTGCTTAACTACCGGGTGTTCAGCGACGACGAGGGCAAGATGAACCTGTCGTTGAAGGATATCGATGGGGGATTGCTGCTGGTGTCGCAGTTCACCCTGGCGGCGGATACCAAGAGCGGCCTGCGGCCGAGCTTCTCCACCGCTGCGCCGCCGGCCCTGGGAGCGGCGCTTTTTGATCACTTGCTGTTACAAGCGCAACAATTGCATGGCAAGGTGGCCTCGGGGCGTTTTGGCGCAGATATGCAGGTGCATTTGGTCAATGATGGCCCTGTGACCTTTCTCTTACAGACATGAATGTATTAAAAACGACTTTAATGCCTAAAAACGTAGGGTTTCGCTACAAATACTTCGTTGTCCCTGATGCGTTGTCTCGCGGGCTACTAGATAATCGCGCGCTACGGGGATCAGCGTTGTTTGGTCCATTTTTGACTTAGGTAGAGACTTGCCCGATAGCCTCAGGGGAATCATTTTGCCCCAGGGGAGTCGGAACAATGCTCGCCAACCTGGCATATAGATAGCTGGCCGTTGGTTTTTTGATCTGTTTTCGGCGAGGGTTGCTCGTGATTGTTAGTCCCTGTAATGCACCAAAATTGTCTGCCAAACGGTTACGAAACGCACTGGTGACGGGCTCCGCCCTGTTTTGCCTGTTCGGCGCGGGTCAACTGTGGGCATTCAGTCTGGATGATGTGTCGGCCAAGGCAAAAGAGCTGGCCGGGCAGAAATACGAAGCTCCGCGCAGCAATCTGCCGAATGAATTCCGCGAAATGAAATTCGCGGATTACCAGAAGATTCGTTTCCGCAACGAAAAAGCCGAATGGGCCGATCAGAATACCCCGTTCAAGCTGTCCTTCTATCACCAGGGTATGCATTTCGATACACCGGTGAAAATCAACGAAGTGACCGCCGACAGCGTCCAGGAAATCAAGTACGACCCGACGCGCTTCGATTTCGGTGACGTCAAATTTGATCCTAAAGCCACCGAACAGCTGGGTTATGCCGGTTTCCGTGTGCTGTACCCGATCAACAAGGGCGACAAGCAAGACGAAATCATGACCATGCTCGGCGCCAGCTATTTCCGCGTCGTCGGCAAGGATCAGGTCTATGGCCTGTCCGCCCGTGGCATGGCAATCGATACCGCGCTGCCGTCCGGCGAAGAATTCCCGCGTTTCACCGAGTTCTGGATCGAACGTCCAAAGCCGGGTGACAAGCACCTAGTGATCTTTGCCCTGCTCGATTCCCCACGTGCGACCGGCGCCTATCGCCTGATCCTGCGTCCGGGCACCGACACGGTTGTCGATGTGAAGTCCCAGATGTTCCTGCGCGACAAGGTCAGCAAGCTGGGCGTTGCCCCGTTGACCAGCATGTTCCTGTTCGGCGCCAACCAGCCGTCCAAGGTGCTCAACTACCGTCGCGAGCTGCACGATTCCAGCGGTCTGTCGATCCATGCCGGCAACGGCGAGTGGATCTGGCGCCCTCTGAACAACCCTAAACACCTGTCGGTCAGCAACTTCACCGTGGAGAACCCGCGTGGGTTCGGCCTGCTGCAACGCGGTCGCAACTTCAGCCACTACGAAGACCTCGACGACAACTACGACAAGCGCCCAAGCGCCTGGATCGAGCCTGAAGGCGACTGGGGCAAGGGTTCCGTCGACCTCGTCGAGATCCCGACTGCCGATGAAACCAACGACAACATCGTTGCGTTCTGGAGCCCGGCCCAATTGCCGGAAGTCGGCAAGCCGCTGGACATAGCCTATCGCCTGCACTGGACCCTCGACGATGCCGCGTTCCACTCGCCGGACAGTGCCTGGGTCAAGCAGACCCTGCGTTCCACCGGTGACGTGAAGCAATCCAACCTGATCCGTCAGCCGGACGGCAGCGTGGCGTACCTGGTCGACTTCGAGGGCCCGGCCCTGAAGAAACTGCTGCCGGACGCCCCGGTGCGTAGCCAGGTGAGCGTGGGTGACAACGCTGAACTGGTAGAAAACAGCGTGCGTTACAACGAGCACACCAAAGGCTGGCGCCTGACCCTGCGCATGAAGATCAAGGACGCAGGCAAACCGACCGAAATGCGTGCGTCGCTGGTGCAGGACATCGTGCAGCCTGAGCCTGAGCAGGTTTCGACCCAAGTGCTCAAGGCCGACAAGGTGCTGGCCAAGCAACACGAGAAACAGGCCAAGAAAGACGCGAAAGACAAGGAAGCCAAGCAGCCAGAAGCTGCCCCAGCCACACCGGAGCCGATCAAGACCGAGCAAGTCCTGACCGAAACCTGGAGCTATCAGTTGCCTGCCGATGAGTAATTCTCAAGTAACGCCCGAGACTCTGTCCGAGTACCTGGCGCATCTTCCGATGACCGCTGAGCAGCGCGCCGAGTTGGCGGGCTGCACATCCTTCACCGAGTTGCACGAGCGCTTGTCGTCCAAAGTGTTCGATGCGCCAGTCGACGCCGCCCAGGCGTCGGTTGGCCGCCGGTTGACCCTCAACACGGCCGAAGAGCTGCAAGACGCTGAAATGCTGGGGCTCGACGCCAGTGGGCGCGTGTGCCTCAAGGCCACGCCGCCGATTCGGCGTACCCGCGTGGTGCCTGAGCCCTGGCGCACCAATATCCTGGTGCGCGGCTGGCGTCGGATCACCGGCCGCAGCAACCCGCCGACCCCGCCGAAGGACGAGCGCGTATTGCCGGCGGCCCGCTGGCGTACCGTGGGTTCGATCCGTCGTTACATCCTGCTGGTGCTGATGCTCGGCCAGACCATCGTGGCCGGCTGGTACATGAAAGGCATCATGCCGTACCAGGGCTGGTCGCTGGTCGACTTCGACGAGATCCGCAACCAGACCCTGCTGCAAACCGCCACCCAGGTGCTGCCTTACGCCCTGCAAACCAGCATCCTGATCATGTTCGGGATCTTGTTCTGCTGGGTCTCGGCCGGTTTCTGGACCGCATTGATGGGCTTCCTCGAACTGCTCACCGGCCACGATAAATACCGGATTTCCGGTAAAAGTGCCGGCGATGAGCCGATCCCGAAAGACGCGCGTACCGCGCTGGTCATGCCGATCTGCAACGAAGACGTGCCGCGAGTATTCGCCGGTTTGCGTGCGACGTTCGAATCGGTGGCCGCGACCGGTGACCTCGATCGTTTCGACTTCTTCGTGCTCAGCGACAGTAACGAGGCCGACATCTGTATCGCCGAGCAGCAAGCCTGGCTCGACGTGTGCCGTGAGGCGGGTGGCTTCGGCAAGATCTTCTATCGCCGCCGTCGCCGTCGCGTTAAGCGTAAAAGCGGCAACCTCGACGACTTCTGCCGTCGTTGGGGCGGTGACTATAAATACATGGTCGTTCTCGACGCCGACTCCGTGATGAGCGGCGAATGCCTGACCAGTCTGGTGCGCCTGATGGAAGCCACGCCGGATGCGGGGATTATCCAGACCGCGCCGCGTGCGTCGGGCATGGACACCCTGTATGCGCGCATGCAGCAGTTCGCCACCCGCGTCTACGGCCCACTGTTCACCGCCGGCCTGCACTTCTGGCAACTGGGTGAATCCCACTACTGGGGTCACAACGCGATCATCCGCATGAAACCGTTTATCGAGCACTGCGCCCTGGCGCCATTGCCGGGTAAAGGCGCGTTCGCAGGTTCGATTCTGTCTCACGACTTCGTTGAAGCCGCGCTGATGCGCCGTGCCGGCTGGGGCGTGTGGATTGCCTACGACCTGCCGGGCAGCTACGAAGAACTGCCGCCGAACCTGTTGGATGAACTCAAGCGTGACCGTCGCTGGTGCCACGGCAACCTGATGAACTTCCGCCTGTTCCTGGTCAAGGGCATGCACCCGGTGCACCGCGCGGTGTTCCTGACCGGCGTGATGTCCTACCTGTCGGCACCGTTGTGGTTCTTGTTCCTGGTGCTGTCGACGGCCTTGCTGGCGGTCAACACCCTGATGGAGCCGCAGTACTTCATGGCGCCACGCCAGCTGTACCCACTGTGGCCGCAATGGCATCCGGACAAGGCGGTGGCGCTGTTCTCCACCACTATCGTGCTGCTGTTCCTGCCAAAGTTGCTGAGCATCATCCTGATCTGGGCCAAGGGCGCGAAAGAGTTCGGTGGCAAGTTCAAGGTGACGATGTCGATGCTGCTGGAGATGCTGTTCTCCATGCTGCTGGCGCCGGTGCGGATGATTTTCCACACCCGTTTCGTGCTCGCCGCGTTCCTCGGCTGGGCCGCGACCTGGAACTCGCCGCAGCGTGATGACGACTCCACCCCGTGGGGCGAAGCGATCAAGCGTCACGGTACGCAGACCTTGCTCGGCTTCTTCTGGGCGCTGCTGGTGGTGTGGTTGAACCCGAGCTTCCTGTGGTGGCTGGTACCGATCGTGGGTTCGCTGATGTTGTCGATCCCGGTGTCGGTGATCTCCAGTCGGGTCAACCTCGGTCTGAAGTCCCGCGATGAGAGCCTGTTCCTGATCCCTGAGGAATACAATCCGCCGCAAGCGTTGCTGTCCACCGACAAGTACACCCATGAAAATCGTTGGCACGCGCTGAAAGACGGCTTTGTGCGCTCGGTGGTCGACCCGCAGCAGAACGCCCTGGCCTGTGCCCTGGCGACCTCGCGTCACGGTCAGGCCGAGCCGATCGAGTACCTGCGTGCCGAACGTGTGCGCCACGCGTTGAAAGTCGGCCCTGCCGGCCTCAATAACGGCGAACGCCTGGCGTTGCTCAGTGATCCGGTGGCACTGGCGCGCTTGCACGAGCAGATCTGGAGCGAAGGCCATGCCGAGTGGCTCGCTGCCTGGCGTGATTCGATCAAGGCTGACCCGCACGCGCCTTTACTGCCGCTGCAGCCGCTGTCGTCCCAGGCCCAAACGGCCTGATTCAGACACCCCCGAAGGTTCACTTCGGGGGTGTTCGAAGCGCTGGTCCTACAGTGTTTCCTGCTTCTTCCTTGTTTTCCTAACGCCTTGTTATTTCGAAACAAAAGACCTTTGTTCGCGGCGTATTTGCGTGCCTGCGACTGGGTTAGGATCGCCCCCCAGATTTTCTTGACCGCTGGGGGATTCATGCTCGGAAAGTATTGTTCGGCATTGCTGATTGGCGCTGCTGCACTGATTCAAATCAGCCAGATACACGCGGGGGCGATTGACGACGCCGTCCGGCGCGGCGTACTCAAGGTGGGCACCACACCGACTTACGTTCCCTTCGAAATGATCGATAAACACGGGCGCATTGTCGGCTTTGAAATTGACTTGCTGACCGTGATGACCCAGGCCCTGGGTGTGGAACTTGAACTGGTCGCTGTGCCCTATACCGAGCTGCTGCCGGGGCTGCTGGCAAAAAAGTTCGACCTTATCGGCAGCGGCATGACCGTCACCCAGGAGCGTAACTTGAAGCTGAACTTCAGCGACTCCTTTATCGTGGTGGGCCAGACCGTGCTGCTGCATCCCAGTCTGGTCGACAAGGTCGGTAGCGTTGAAGACCTGGACGATGCAAATTATCGAATCGCGACCGCCGTAGGCACTACCGGTGAAGCCGCGGCGCGACGGTTTCTGGGGGCGGCCCGCCTGAGCAGTTTTACCACGCCGGAGGAGGGGGTTCGCCAGGTAGTCGAAGGCAAGGCCGATGCCTTTATCCATGACGCGCCCTACAACCTGATCGCGGTGAGCCGGGCGGAGAACAGCGCACTGCTGGCACTGCAACAACCTTTTACCTTTGAACCCCTCGCGTTTGGGGTAAAGAAGGGCGATTTCGACAGCATTAACTGGATCAATCATTTCCTGAATCAGGTGGCCCAGGACGGCACCTATGATCGCTTGCATGACAAGTGGTTCAAGGACGCTGCGTGGATGGCAGAAATCGACTGAGGGTCATAACTGCTTACACATCAATCCGTTGCCGGCTCAGCTTGCGCGTGCGTCTACCCCTGCGGTTCGCCGCAGCGCTGTGAGGTTTTTCCGACATACGCCGACAACAATTACCCGCGAAACCTTTGTGACGGGCAACGAGTGGGTTAGGATCGCACCCCGAATTGGTGCAGCCCATTTGCGCGCCGACCTTATAAGAATCGTTCAGGGGACTTGATGATGAAAAAGTATCTTTCGATGCTGCTGCTTGGCATCACCGCGCTGGTCGCGGCCAATGCGGCCCAGGCCGGTGCCATCGATGATGCGGTCAAGCGCGGTACGCTGAAAGTCGGCATGGACCCGACGTACATGCCGTTCGAAATGACTGACAAACGCGGTGAAATCATCGGCTTCGAAGTTGACATCCTCAAGGCCATGGCCAAGTCCATGGGCGTCAAGCTGGAGCTGGTGTCTACCGGCTATGACGGCATCATCCCGGCGTTCCTGACCGGTAAGTTCGACATGATCGGCAGTGGCATGACCCTGACCCAGGAACGCAACTTGCGCCTGAACTTCAGCGAACCGTTCATCGTGGTGGGCCAGACCCTGCTGATCCGCAAGGACCTGGAAGGCACCATCAAGTCCTACAAAGACCTGAACGACGAGAAGTACCGCCTGACCTCCAAGCTCGGCACCACCGGTGAGATGGTCGCCAAGAAGCTGATCTCCAAAGCCAAGTACCACGGCTATGACAACGAGCAGGAAGGTGTGCTGGACGTGGTCAACGGCAAGGCCGATGCCTTCGTGTATGACGCGCCGTACAACGTGGTCGCCGAGAAAAAAGTCGGTAACGGCAAGCTGGTGTTCCTCGACGAGCCCTTCACCTTTGAACCGTTGGCGTTCGGCTTGAAGAAGGGTGACTACGACAGCATCAACTTCATCAACAACTTCCTGCACCAGATCAAGCACGACGGCACCTACGATCGCATCCATGACAAGTGGTTCAAGAGCTCCGAGTGGCTCAAGGACATGGAATAAAGCGGGACCGTTTTTGTTGTGAGGGGGCTTGATGTGGCAAGCCCGCTCGCCACCTCAGGTGTGCGGGCCACGATTCTTTTGGATGCTGAGTAAATGAAACAGAAAAAAGCCCAATGGCCCTGGCACCTGCTGACCGTGGTCGTGCTGGTCGGCCTGGCTGGCGCGTTGTATTACGCCACCTCGTTGATGTCCTACGAGTGGCGCTGGAACCGGGTCCCGCAATACTTCGCCTATCAGGCTGAAGAGGCCCAAAGGGCAGCGGATATCTCCACCGTCATCGAGTTGGTGCGCAACGGCGACGTCGCCGAAGTGACCCTGCGGAACGACGCAGGTGCCGAACAAAAGGTGACTGTCGCCGACAACAGCCTGCAAGTGGCGCGCGGCGATGATGTGGCCGAAGGCGACGTCATCGGTGTGAACCGCCATTGGGCATTGGGCCCGTTGATGTGGGGCTTGTGGACCACGTTGTGGCTGTCGGTGGTGTCCGGGATTCTAGGCTTGGCGATTGGCCTTGCCACCGGGTTATGCCGACTGTCCAATAACCCGACCCTTCGGGATCTGTCGACGATCTACGTCGAACTGGTGCGCGGAACGCCGCTCTTGGTGCAGATCTTCATTTTCTATTTCTTTATCGGTACGGTGCTCAACCTGTCCCGGGAATTCGCCGGGATCGCCGCGTTGTCGCTGTTCACCGGCGCTTATGTGGCGGAAATCGTCCGTGCCGGCGTGCAGTCCATCACCCGTGGCCAGAACGAGGCGGCTCGCTCCCTGGGGCTGAGCGCCAGCCAGTCGATGCGCCATGTGGTGCTGCCGCAGGCCTTCAAGCGCGTGCTGCCGCCGCTGGCCGGGCAATTTATCAGCCTGGTGAAAGACACCTCGCTGGTTTCGGTGATCGCGATTACCGAGCTGCTCAAAAGCGGCCGCGAAGTGATCACTACCTCGTTCTCGCCGTTTGAAATCCTGTTCTGTGTCGCAGGGTTGTACCTGCTGATCAACCTGCCGCTGTCGAAAATGGCCAGCCGGCTTGAGCGGAGGCTCGCCCAAAGTGATTGAAGTCCGCGATCTGGTAAAAGTCTTCGATACCCGCGGGCATGTGGTGCGCGCGGTGGACCATGTGACCACCCAGGTGGCCAAGGGCGAAGTGCTGGTGGTGATCGGCCCGTCCGGCTCCGGCAAGTCCACGTTCCTGCGTTGCCTCAATGGCCTGGAAGAGTTCGACTCGGGCTCGGTGAGCATCGATGGCCTGCAACTGGCCGATCCAAAAACCGACGTGAACGCCTATCGCCGTGAAGTCGGCATGGTGTTCCAGCACTTCAACCTGTTCCCGCACATGACGGTGTTGGAGAACCTGTGCCTGGCGCAAAAAGTCGTGCGCAAGCGCGGCAAGAAGGAACGCGAAGCCAAGGCCTTGGCACTGCTGGAAAAGGTCGGCATTGCGCAGAAAGCCAACGAGTTTCCCTCACGGCTTTCCGGCGGCCAGCAACAGCGCGTGGCGATTGCCCGGGCGTTGGCGATGGAACCCAAGGTGATGCTGTTCGACGAGCCCACCTCGGCCCTCGACCCGGAAATGGTCGGTGAAGTGCTGGATGTCATGAAGACCCTGGCCCTTGAAGGCATGACCATGGTCTGCGTCACCCACGAAATGGGCTTTGCCCGTGAAGTGGCGGACCGAGTGCTGTTCTTCGATCATGGCAAGTTGCTGGAAGATGCGGCCCCGGCCGAGTTCTTCGCGGCGCCCAAAGACCCGCGTGCCCAGGCGTTCCTGCGCCAAGTGCTATAGGGAGCAGGGCGTTCATACCTTGAACCTCCCCACACACTCCTGCAAATTCGTTCCCAGCCGCGCCAGTTCGATACTGGCCGCCGCCGTCTGTTCACTGGCAGCGGCGGTTTGCTCCGAGGCGTCGCGGACTTTCAATACGCTGCGATTGATCTCTTCGGCCACCGCGCTTTGCTCTTCGGCGGCTGCGGCGATCTGCGGATTCATTTCCTGGATGACCGACACCGTACGGGCGATCTCCGTCAGGGAGTCTCCGGCGTTGCGGGCCAGGCCGACGCTGTTGTCGGTGAGTGTACGGCTGTAGTCCATGATGTCGGCCACCTGTTGCGTACCGCTGTGCAGGCCGCCAATCAGCTCTTCGATTTCCTCGGCGGACTGCTGGGTTCGTTGGGCGAGACCGCGCACCTCATCGGCGACCACTGCAAACCCTTGACCGGCCTCGCCAGCCCGTGCGGCTTCTATCGCGGCGTTGAGCGCCAGCAGGTTGGTCTGCTGTGACACTGATTTGATCACATCCAGCACACTGCTGATTTTCTGGCTTTCCCGTTGCAACCCGAGCATGGCCTGGCCAGCGCGCGCCATTTCATGGGCAAGGTGCTCGATTTGCGCCACGGCATCCGTCACCACCTGATCGCCCAGCTCAGTCTGTTGATTGGCCTGGCCGGCAGCGAGCGAAGCCTGCTCGGCGTGGCGCGCAACCTCCTGGGCGGTGGCGAGCATCTGGTTCATGGCGGCGGCGACCTGCTCGGTTTCATCGCGCTGATTATTCACCCCTGTACGCGTTTGTTCGGTCACGGCAGAAAGCTCTTCGGCAGCGCTGGCGATTTGCCGTGCGTTGTCGCTGATGTTGCCAATCAGCACCCGCAGGTTAAGTGTCATTTGGGTCATGCTGCTTTGCAGCTGGCCCAGCTCATCCCGGCGTCGGGTTTGCAGATCGTGGCTCAGGTCGCCCTGGGCAATGTGGTTGGCCACTGTCAGCGCCTTGCGCAGCGGCTTAACGATTTGCCCGGCAATCACCCAGGCGGCCAGGGCACCGAAGAGCAATGCGGCGGCAGTAACGCCCAGGGTCTGGGTTCGCGCTTGCTCGGCTTCGCGGTCGCGTCGTTGGGTCTGGTCCTGGCTCAAGAGATCGCTCTGCCCGAGCAACTGATCCAACTGCATCTCCAGCTGGTTTTGCGTGTTCTCGGTGGCAAGTTGGGTTTCCTTGAGACGTGTCAGATGGGTGCGAATGCCGAGCACGGTGTTTTTCAGCGCGCCGCTATCGACCGGCAGTTTTGCCACGGCCGCCTGGGCGAGTTCGAGGTTACGCTCGGCGTCGCTGACGGCCTGGGTATAGGCATCCAGCGAACTGGCGGCCCAGGCGGGGCTCTGGACGCTATCTTCGGCCTGTTCGATGGCCTGGCGCAGGTCTTCGATGGTATCCAGGGCTTTTGCATCGTCCTGGTCCGGCAGATCGCTCGCCAGTTGTGCCAGGAAATCGCCGGTTCGCGTGGTGTTCTGCTTGAGCTGTTCCCGCGCATTTTCGCGTTTCTCCACCAGTGAGGGTACGTCCTTGAGGGTGGTTTTGAACGTCGCGTTGATGCGGGCCATCTCCTTCAGATATGCAGTGGGTTTTGGCGCTTTGAGTCGGCTGGAAAGCTCCACCAGGAGCCCGTCGATTTTTACCGTGCTCACACTCAAGCGATTGAAGCTGGAGGTATCGTCGAGGGTGCGGTAAACGATCCTGTCTGCCCGTAGTTCCTCGCCAGCCACGGCCAGTTGCGCGAGTACCGACAGCGTTTGCGAGCGATAAAGGGACGCGGACAGGGCTTGCCAGCCGGTCACGGCAATCACGAAGCTTAGGGCCAGTACCAGGGAAAAACCCAGGGCGAGTTTAAGGGTGACACTGGTGTCACCCAGCAGATGAGTCATTCGACGAAGCATGATGAACCTCCGACACGTGAACAACAGGCGTTCTCAAGGTGCACGGGCACGTTGAGCTGAGTTGAACGCTAGTTCTCTTGGTGCAGAGGTGGGGCTGATAAGCGTGTAGGAAATTTCACAGATTGCGGCGGCGACCCAGGACAGGTCGCCGCGCGGGGAGGGATGTCAGACCTGAAAGCGACCGACCAATGCTTGAAGGTGTGTGCCCAGGCGTGCCAGTTCGGTGCTCGACGTGGCGGTCTCTTCGCTGGCGGCAGCCGTCTGTTCCGACACATCGCGTACGTTCAACACGCTGCGGTTGATCTCTTCCGCCACGGCGCTTTGCTGTTCGGCAGCGGTGGCGATTTGCGAGTTCATCGCCTGGATGGTCGAGACCGTGCGGGTGATGTTCTCCAGGGCGCTGCCGGCGCGGCGGGTCAGCTCGACGCTGCTGTCGGTAAGGCTGCGGCTGTTGTCCATGATGGACGCCACCTGCTGGGTGCCTTGTTGCAGGCCTACGATCAGCTCTTCGATCTCTTCGGTGGACTTCTGGGTGCGCTGGGCCAGGCTGCGCACTTCGTCGGCCACCACCGCGAAACCACGTCCGGCTTCACCGGCGCGGGCGGCTTCAATCGCAGCGTTGAGAGCCAGCAGGTTGGTTTGCTGGGCTACGGACTTGATCACATCGAGCACGCTGCCGATCTTGTCGCTTTCGCGTTTCAGGTCGCCCATGGCGATTGTGGAGTTACCGACCTCGGTGGCCAGGCGCTCGATCTGGGCGATGGCTTCACCGACCACCCTGTCGCCTTCGCGGGCCTGCTGGTCAGCCGCTGCGGCGGCTTCGGACGCTTCCTCGGCGTTGCGCGCCACTTCCTGCACGGTCGCGGCCATTTCGTTCATGGCGGTGGCCACCTGGTCGGTCTCGACCTTCTGGCTGTTGACCCCGGCGCTGGTCTGCTCGGTGACGGCCGACAGTTGCTCGGCGGCGCTGGCGATCTGGGTGACGCCTTCGCTGATGCCGCCGATCAACTCGCGCAGGCCGACGGTCATGCTTTGCATGGCGCGTTGCAGTTGGCCCAATTCATCCTGGCGCAGAGAAATGAGGTTGTGACTCAGATCACCTGAGGCAACGCGCTTGGCAACTTCGAGGGTCTGGTTCAACGGGAGAATGATCTGCCGCGTGATGGCCCAGGCCGCTACCAGCCCGAAGACGAGGGCAAGCACGGTGGCCAGCAACAACAGGTTCTTGGCATGGGCGGCGTCGGTATCGCGCACGACGGTCTGGGAGAGGGTCAGTTTTTTACTGTGTTCGAGTAAGATGTCGCCCTGCTCGCCCATCTTTTTCATGGCGGCGGCACTTGCGACCTGGGAGTCGCGGTATTGGCTGACTGCGGCGCGATAGGCTTGCAGCGAAACGCTGGCCTGTTGCAGGTTGGTTGCATACTGCTCAGGCAGCGTGCCGTTGAGGGTGGCGATTTTCTTCAAGGCGTTATCAATGGCGTCCAGGGCCGGCTGTTCTGCTTCAACCTTGCCGCTGTAGGTGTAGCCGCGCACCTGGAAGCGCGCCTGTTGGATCAGCTTGCTCAGCTCGACCACGCTGTTGAACTGGATGACGCTGTCGCCTTGCAGCAGGGACTTTTCGATCTCGCCGATCTTGAGCACTGCGTTGTCGGCAGTATCGCCCAGCTTGCTGCGAGCGTTTTCGCGGTTGGCGCCGGCCTGGGCCATGTCATCGAACGCACGCTTGTATTGGGCGACCGCGGCCAATTGCTCGTCCACCAGCAGATTGTCGGCAGGTTGATCGATCAAGGTGTCGGCGGTTTTCAGGCCGCTTTCAAGTTTGCTCATCAGCTCGTTGACCGCCGCCGTGCCTTGCTCGCCCCGGCGCATTTCGTAGTCCAGGCGCGCCAGGCGCAGGTCCTTGGTCAGCTCATTGAGGCTGGAGATATAGCCCAGCTTGTCGCCCCGGCTGATCACGCTGCCCAGGCCGGTCCAGCCGGTGAAGGTGGTCACCAGCGTCAGGATCAATACCAGGCCAAAGCCCACGGCCAGTTTGGTTTTGACGCTCACATTCCCCAGTTTTTCGGCTAACCAACGATACATGCTGCGAACTCCCCTGGAACCAGGCTTTGACTTATTCACGGGTTATCGGCCTGCATACGGGATTCTGTAGCGACGCTCTACCCTGTGGGAGGGGGCTTGCTCCCGATGGCGGTGGTCCAGTATCAGAAATGCTGACTGACCCACAGCTATCGGGAGCAAGCCCCCTCCCACAGGGTTGTGCGGTGTGGTTAGAAAAGACGGGCGAGCAGGGCGGTGACGGCCGTTTCGACGCGCAGGATGCGGGCGCCCAATTGCACCGGCTGCAAGCCGGCCTTGGTCAGCAGGTCCACCTCATAGGGGATCCAGCCGCCTTCCGGGCCGATGGCCAGGGTGACCGGCTCATCCAGCCCACGGGGGCAGGGTGGGTAATCGCCGGGATGGCCGATGAGGCCAAGGGTACCTTCGGTCAGGGCCGGCAGGCGGTCTTCGACGAAGGGCTTGAAACGCTTTTCGATAACGATTTCCGGCAACACCGTGTCCCGCGCCTGTTCGAGGCCGAGGATCAGTTGTTCGCGAATGGCCTCGGGCTCCAGGAAGGGGGTTTGCCAGAAGCTTTTTTCCACCCGGTAGCTGTTGACCAGCACCACCTTTGGCACGCCCATGGCCGCCACGGTTTGCAGCACCCGGCGCAGCATTTTCGGGCGCGGCAGGGCCAGCAGCAGGGTCAGGGGCAGTTTGGCCGGTGGTGGTTGGTCGAAGCTCACTTGCAGTTCGGCTTCGAGGGCTTCCAGGCGCAGTAATTGCGCGTTGCCCATCAACCCACCGATGCGCCCGACCCGCAGGCTATCGCCTACGGCGGCGCGGTGGACTTCCTGCATATGCACCAGGCGCCGATCACGCAGGATCACCCGGTCGGCCGCGATAAAGTCGGCATCGAACAACAGCAGCAGGTTCACGGCTGGGTCGCTGGCGGCTGGTCGTCGTCGGCGGGTTGGTCATCCGGGTGTTCGCCACGTTTGCTGATCAGGCCGCTGAACAGGATGCCGATCTCGAACAGCATCCACATCGGCACCGCCAGCAGCGTCTGGGAGAAGATGTCCGGCGGCGTGAGGATCATGCCGACCACAAAGCAACCGATGATCACGTACGGGCGGATCTTCTTCAGATACTGCACGTTGACCACGCCGATCCACACCAGCAGCACCACGGCCACGGGGATTTCGAAGGCGACGCCGAAGGCGAAGAACAGCGTCATCACGAAGTCGAGGTAGCTGGTGATGTCGGTCATCATTTCCACGCCGGCCGGGGTGGCGGCAGCGAAGAACTTGAAGATCAACGGGAACACCAGGAAGTAGGCGAAGGCCATGCCGGTGTAGAACAGCAGGATGCTCGACACCAGCAAAGGCACCGCGATGCGCTTCTCATGCTTGTACAGGCCCGGCGCGATAAAGCCCCAGATCTGATGCAGGATCACCGGGATCGCCAGGAACAGCGAGACCATCATCGTCAGCTTCAACGGCGTGAGGAAGGGCGATGACACATCGGTGGCAATCATCGTCGCACCGGCCGGCAGGTACTGGCGCAGTGGCGTGGAGACGAAGGTGTAGATCTGCTGGGTGAAGGCGAACAGCCCGGCAAAGATCACGAAGATCGCCGCCACGCAACGCAGCAGGCGGGTCCGCAGCTCGGTGAGGTGCGAGACCAGCGGCATATGCTGGTCGTTTTCCGGTTTATCAGCGCTCATGGGGCTCGCGGCGGCAATGTAGGGTCATGGGGAGCGGGCGACGCAACGGGCGTCGGCGCTGGCTCTGTCGGGGCGGGAGCGGCGGGCGTGGCATCGGCGACGGGTGTCGGCGCGATGCTGTGCTCGGCCACGGGCTCAACCGGCTTGGCCGGCTCTTGCACGGGCGACAGAATCTTCCGTGTTTCCTGTTCCAACGACAGAATATGTTCGTTGTGCAGTTGGCGGCGGATTTCGTCGGCGCCGATTTCCCGTTCAACTTCCTGTTTGATGGCGTTGAAACTGCGTTTCAGGCGCCCGATCCACAGGCCGGCCGTGCGCGCGGCACCGGGCAGGCGTTCCGGCCCCAGTACCAGCAAGGCCACGAGGCCGACGAGGAGCAGTTCAGAGAAGCTGATACCAAACATTAGTCAGTGCTCACGAGTCTTTGCGGGTCGGCTCTTCGACTTTTTCAGCCTGCACGTCGAAGGTACGACGCTCGGTGATCGGCTGGGTGGCCTGAGGGTGCACAGGCTGGGCCGGTGGCACGGGGTTGGCGGCAGGGTCGGCCGGTTTTTCATCGTCGTTCATGGCTTTGCGAAAGCCCTTGATCGACTCGCCCACGTCGGTACCGAGGTTTTTGAGTTTCTTGGTGCCGAATACCAGTACCACCACCACCAGAATGACGATCCAGTGTTTCCAGTCAAAAATGCCCATGCTGCAAATCCTCTAGTCTTAGTTATTCAAGCGGACGGGCGCGAGGCCTTCTCGGCATGCCCGGACAAGCCGAAGCGACGGTCCAGTTCATCCAGCACGGCCTGTGGATGCTGCCCCAGTTGGGCGAGCATGACCATGCTATGGAACCACAAGTCGGCGGTCTCGTAGATTACATCGCTGCAATCGCCGCTGATTTGTGCGTCCTTGGCAGCGATGATGGTCTCGATGGACTCTTCGCCGAGTTTTTCCAGGATCTTGTTCAGGCCCTTGTGGTACAGGCTGGCGACGTAGGAGCTGTCGGCGTCCGCACCTTTGCGGTCCTCCAGCACCTGGGCCACACGGTTCAGGGTATCGCTCATGTTCAGTGTCCTGCGGAGTAGATGGCGTGCGGGTCTTTGAGCACCGGCTCTACAACCTTCCATTCGCCGTTCTCGAACACGCGATAGAAGCAGCTGTGACGGCCGGTGTGGCAGGCGATGTCGCCGATTTGCTCGACCTTGAGGATCACCACGTCGGCGTCGCAGTCGATGCGCATCTCGTGCAGGGTTTGTACGTGCCCGGACTCTTCGCCCTTGCGCCACAGTTTGCCACGGGAACGTGACCAGTAAATGGCGCGCTGCTCAGTGGCGGTGAGGCTCAGGGCCTCGCGGTTCATCCAGGCCATCATCAGCACGCGCCCGGTCTTGTAGTCCTGGGCAATGGCCGGCACCAGGCCGTCACTGTCCCACTTGATCTCGTCCAGCCAGTCTTTCATGTTCGGCTCCGGCAATTTGCGACAGTGTATAACCGGATTGGCTATCGACGCACGATCAGATAAACACCCACGGCGACCATGATGCCGGCCGGCCAGTGGCCCAGTTGGTTCAGCGGCCCGCCAATGGCCAGCATCACGCCACCGACCAGGTGCGCGGCGCCCAGCAGGCGCAGGAACCAGTCGTCCTTACGCTTCTGCCACGGCGGCGCGGGGTCTTTGGCGTGGGGCTGGGACATGCGCTCCAGCAGGTCACGGGTCATGTTGGCCAGGTGCGGCAACTGTTCGAACTGGCTGTGCAGGTTGCCCAGCAGGGTTTTCGGGCTGACCCGCTCGCGCATCCAGCGTTCCAGGAACGGCTGCGCGGTGTTCCACAGGTCGAGGTCCGGGTACAGCTGACGGCCCAGGCCTTCGATGTTGAGCAGGGTTTTTTGCAGCAGCACCAACTGAGGCTGCACTTCCATATTGAAGCGCCGCGCGGTCTGGAACAGGCGCATCAGCACCTGGCCGAAGGAAATATCTTTTAATGGTTTTTCGAAGATCGGCTCGCAGACGGTGCGGATTGCCGCTTCGAATTCGTTGAGCTTGGTTTCCGCCGGCACCCAGCCCGAATCGATGTGCAACTGCGCCACGCGGCGGTAGTCGCGCTTGAAAAAGGCGAACAGGTTGCGCGCCAGGTAGTCCTGGTCTTCCGGGGTCAGGCTGCCGACGATGCCGCAGTCGATTGCAATGTACTGCGGGCTCCACGGGTTGACGGTGCTGACGAAGATATTGCCGGGGTGCATGTCGGCGTGGAAGAAACTGTCGCGGAACACTTGGGTGAAGAAGATCTCTACGCCGCGCTCGGCGAGCATCTTCATATCGGTGCGCTGGTCGGCCAGAGTGGCGAGGTCGGTGACCTGCACGCCGTAGATGCGCTCCATTACCAGCACTTTCGGGCGGCACCAGTCCCAATACACCTGCGGCACATACAGCAACGGCGAGCCTTCGAAGTTGCGCTTGAGTTGGCTGGCGTTCGCCGCTTCGCGCAGCAGGTCGAGTTCGTCGTAGATGGTTTTTTCGTAGTCGGCGACCACGTCCACCGGGTGCAGCAGGCGCGCATCGGCAGAGAACCGTTCGGCGGCGCGGGCGAGGATAAACAGCCACGCCAGGTCCTGGCCGATGATTGGCTTGAGGCCCGGGCGGATCACCTTCACCACCACTTCTTCGCCGGTCTTGAGCTGTGCGGCGTGAACCTGCGCAACCGAGGCCGAAGCCAGCGGCTCGACGTCGAAGCGACTGAACACCTCGCTGATCTTCTTGCCCAGTTGTTCTTCGATCAGCTTCATCGACTGCTGCGAATCGAACGGCGGCACGCGATCCTGCAGCAGCATCAGTTCGTCGGCGATGTCTTCGGGCAGCAGGTCGCGGCGCGTGGAGAGGATCTGCCCGAACTTGATAAAGATCGGTCCCAGGTCCTGCAGCGCCAGGCGCAGGCGCGCGCCCCGGCTCAGCTCCAGCTGTTTGCGCGGGAACCAGCGCCACGGCAGCACATAGCGCACCGCCAGCAGGAACCATGGCAAAGGCAGGGCGAACAGCAGGTCATCGAGGCGGTAGCGGATTACGACGCGCTGGATACGGAACAAACGGCGGACGGCGAGCAGCTTCATGCGTTATCGCTTGGATCAAGGGAACGGCTCAGGCGCTCGAAGCGGGCCTCGAGGCGTTCCAGGTCGATTTTGGCCTTGTCGAGTTCACGAAAGCGCGCTTGCGCTTCGCGTTCTCCGACCAGGGTGCGCGATTCTTCGCTCAGGTATTCGGCGAGGTTCTGGTTGAGGCTGGCGAACCCCTGCTGGTACCAACGCGTGCGACTGCGCAGGTGCCCGCTGATCAGTTGGGTGGCGACGGGGCCGATCCAGCGGGACAGCTCGTATTCCCAGTCCAGCTCCAGGTCTTGCAGCACGGCGGCCAGGTCCATCAGCACCGCGCTGTCGCCTTCCAGGTGCACTTCAGGGCCGTGGAGAATGGCGGTCTTGTTGCGGCTCAGCGCCAGGTGCAGCAGGCTCGACGCCGGTGCACGCAGGGTGCAGTCGGCGTCGGCGGCCCATTGAGTGGCGAGCAGCAGGCCTTCATCGCTGGGCAGGATAAACAGCTGCAAGGCGGGGCTGGTGCAGTCCACGGCGATGACCTTGCCGTTCAAATGCGCGAGCCGCGCCAGGGCGGTGCTGTCCAGACGCAGTACACGGTTGACGCCGTGTTCGACGCTGGCGAGAAGGCCTTTGAGCAGCATCAGGGCTTGATGCCACGGTGCAGGGCGACGATACCCGAGGTCATGTTGTGGTAGGTCACGCGGTCGAAACCGGCTTCTACCATCATCGACTTCAGGGTCTCCTGGTCGGGGTGCATGCGGATCGATTCGGCCAGGTAGCGGTAGCTCTCGGCGTCATTGGTGATCAGCTTGCCCATCAACGGCATGAAGGCGAAGGAGTAGGTGTCGTAGACCTTGGACATCAGCGCATTGGTCGGTTTGGAGAACTCCAGGACCAACAGGCGGCCACCCGGCTTGAGTACGCGCAGCATCGAGCGGATCGCGTCTTCCTTGTGGGTCACGTTGCGCAGGCCGAAGGCGATGGTCACACAGTCGAAATGGTTGTCGGGGAACGGCAGCTTTTCAGCGTCGGCCTGGACGAATTCGATATTGCCGGCCACGCCCTTGTCGAGCAGGCGATCGCGGCCAACCTTGAGCATCGAGCCATTGATGTCCGCCAGCACCACCTGGCCGGTAGGGCCGACGAGCTTGGAGAACTTCGCTGCCAGGTCACCCGTACCGCCGGCGATGTCCAGCACACGGTTGCCGGTGCGTACGCCCGACAGCTCAATGGTGAAGCGTTTCCACAGGCGGTGCATGCCGCCGGAGAGCACATCGTTCATCAGGTCGTACTTGGCCGCCACGGAGTGGAACACCTCAGCGACTTTTTCCGCTTTCTGGCTTTCCGGGACGTTCTTGAAGCCGAAGTGAGTGGTGGGTTCGGCATCGCTGCCTTTGCGCTGATCAGTCATATCGCTGTCACCAAAAGAGAATGCGGCACATGATAATCCCCAAGGCCTGCTTTGTCTTGGCAAGGCTGCAGGTAAGATAGGCGGCTACCGAGACCTTTTGCCGCATCGAAGGTTTTCCAAGCCTTATAAAGAGGAGTCATTGCAATGGCCCGTATAACCGTTGAGCGTGCACATTCCCTTGGTAAAGAAGGGGCACGCGCAAAGGCCGAGAAGTTGGCGCACACACTCAAGGAACAATATGGCCTGGAACCTTCGTGGTCCGGCGATACCTTGAACCTCAAGCGGTCAGGGGTTAAAGGCACAGTAGTAGTGGGGGATGATTCGCTGCGCATTGATGTGGAACTGGGCCTGTTGATGTCGGCCATGAGTGGCACCATCAAGTCCGAAATCGAGAAAGCCCTGGATAAGGCCCTGGCCTGATCCGGCAGTACTTAGGGTGCCGATTCTAATTTTCCAGCCTACTTTGTGCCCAAGCCCTCAACTCCTGTGGGCCGTTCCTCCCCCCTTTTCTGCGTGAGGTGCACCATGGCCAAAGTTATCCTGAAGAAAAAAATCGACGCCCAGACCACCGCCCTGAGCGACGTTAAAACCTATGCCCGCAAGATCTGGCTGGCGGGTCTTGGTGCCTACGCCAAGGTTGGAAGCGAGGGCAGCGAGTACTTCAAGGAACTCGTTAAAGCGGGTCAACATGTTGAAAGTAAAGGCAAAAAAGTTGCAGTGGAACAACTTGATGCTGCCAACAGTCAGATGGACCAAGTAAAGAGTAATGTCTCCGCGGTCAAAGGTCTGGTAGAAGTTCAGCTGGATAAAGTTGAAAAAGCTTTTGATACTCGCGTTGCCAGTGCCTTGAATCGAATTGGCATTGCGTCTAAACATGACGTGGAGACACTCTCTGCTAAGCTCGAAGAGCTGACGGCATTGCTCGAACGTGTCGCGCGTAAACACTAAGGAGACATCGGGATGGCTGTTAAAAAGACTACTCAGAAAGAAGGCAGCTCGTGGGTCGGGAAAGTTGAAGAATATTCCCGCAAGATCTGGCTGGCTGGTTTAGGCGTTTACTCGAAGATCGACAGTGACGGCAGCAAACTCTTCGAGACGTTGGTTAAAGACGGCGAGAAGGCCGAGAAAGTAGCCAACAGCGCAGTGGGCAAGAAAGTTACTGCTGCCAAGGCGACTGCCGGTTCGCGTATCAGTGATGCGAAGAAACAGGTATTGGGTACTTGGAGTGAACTTGAAGGGGCCTTGGACACACGTCTCAACAAGGCCATTTCGCGACTGGGCGTGCCGAGCCGTACTGAAGTCAAGGCGCTGCACACCAAGGTCGATACCCTGACCAAGCAAATCGAAAAACTCACCGGCGCCAAAGTGACTCCGGTGAAAACTGCAGCTGCTAAGCCGGCTGCCAAGCCTGCTGCGAAACCAGCGGCCAAGGCACCGGCAAAAGCTGCCGCCAAGCCGGCGGCCAAAACCGCCGCTGCCAAACCGGCCGCCAAGCCTGCGGCTAAACCCGTAGCTGCTAAAGCCGCTGCCAAGCCTGCCGCCAAACCGGCAACCAAGGCCGCAGCAAAACCAGCAGCTAAAACCGCAGCCGCCAAACCGGCTGTGGCAAAGCCTGCAGCCAAGCCAGCCGCCGCGAAGCCGGCTGCAAAACCCGCTGTTGCCAAACCAGCAGCTGCCAAGCCAGCGACAAAACCCGCTGCTGCGAAAAAGCCGGCTGTAGCGAAAAAACCAGCAGCACCCAAGCCAGCTGCAGCGGCCAAGCCTGCCACTGCACCGGCAACCACTGCTTCATCAGCCAACTCGGTTTCCGCGCCGACGCCCGCTGCCGTGAGCCCGACTGCAACGCCGGTACCCACGACGCCAACCAGTCAGTCCTGATTTTTCCGGGACACAAAAAATGCCCGGCCTGCAAAGGTCGGGCATTTTTTTGCTCGCCTGCATTGTGACCGTGGCTCCAGGCTCGGTCAGTTGTAAGTGATCGAAACGGTCACCGCGCTGGCCAGGGTGCCTTGAGTGATCACTGCGCCGGTTTTGTGGTACGTCGCTGTGAGGGGGATCACGGCCTTGTTGCTGCTGCTTGCAATGGTACGACTGCGCTGGGCGGCGTTCCCGTTGGCAGGGATGGCATAAGCGGGAGAGACCCGGTGCAGTAGCCGAAGGGCTGTACCCTTGGAGGTTCCCGTGTTGGAAAACAGCGTGGCGTTCCCGGCGGAGGCTGTGCCCGCGAACAGGAAAATCACGTTGCGAAGATCCGATTCGCACTCGGCAGATATCTCGAAATCAAACGCGCCCGCGCTGGACGTCGCGTCCAAGTCCGAAATCTTGATAGTTGGCAGGGTGATGGTACGGTTTTCGTCGCCGGCCGCCAGGTTACACGTACCGGCATTGACTTGGCCGGTAAAGCGCAAGGTGCCTGTGGTCGCGGCCTGGACCGCATTGGCGGCCAGACATGAAGTGATTGCCAAAAGCAGGGGGAGTGTTCGCAAGCTCATCAAATAGCTCTGAGGTTTTCAGTTATAGGTAATGTTGACGGTGGCGGTACTGACCAGCGTGCCTTGGCTGACCGTGCCGTTTCTGTGGTAAGCCGCGCCGAGCGGCAGGACCGCTCTATTGCCCGAAACCGCGACGGTGCGGGTGCTCTCGGGACCGCTGGGAAGAAGGTTCTGGACCCTTCCGTTGAGACGTGAATAAAGCCACACCGCGACGCCGCCGGCAGTGCCGGTATTGGCGAGCAACTGGTCATTGCCTGGCGCGGGCGTGCCGGAAAAACGAAAGGTGACATTGGATGCGTTGGTGCAGTTGGCGGTGAGCTCGAAATTGCGTTCGCCGGTATGGGTTGCGTTTTGAAGTGTGCTGACCTTTATGGGGTCAAGCGAGATCATGCGGTTTACGTCACCGGTCGCCAGGTTGCAGGTGGCGGCGGGTCTGATAAAGCGCACCGCATTGCCGAGCCGCAGGGTAAAACTTTCCGGGCGTCTGTCCCTTCTCTCCTGCCAAATGTCTCCGGCTGTTACCACCCCGTCCGTTACCGGCCCGATCTTGTAGAACTTCAACTCTGCGGCTGTGAAGCTGGGGCTTACTCTGGCCGTGAGAGAGGTTCCTTGTCGATTATGCATTGCAAAGAAATGGGTTGTTCCCCTGGCATCCGTGATGCGCAGGCGTACACCAACCCCTGGCACCTCGGTGCGAAAGACGAGCGTGTCGGTCGGATCTCTTGTCTGGTACCGACCTGTCACCGCTACATACGGGGCGTAGCAGTTCGTGAAAAAAGCGGGAGCTGTTCCGCTGAATGCACCGCTGATGATTTCCCCTCCCACAGGAAGGTTGTCCGGCACGGTGACGGTAGCGGGAAGGTTAAGGATGAGCGTGCTGTTCATATACCGTTCACAACTTGCTTGAGCTGCGATCGGCAGACCAAGGGCCAGCAGCGTAGAGATAAATTGTATTGAGTGTTTCATCGTCACTCCCTCAGTGAAAAATTGGCCGACTCGACCTGGCAGGTGCCCGAGTCCAATTGCCGCAAACGGCTGGCACCCTCAGCATCCGGTTGCGAGCCGAGGTCGTAGTGCAGTCGGCATGTGGCGCTGGCATCAGCCCCCCACTTGACCGTCAACTGCCCCTGCGTGCGAGATACGCGCACGAACGCCTTACCGCCCTGCCCGACCACGCCGATACTGGCGCCGTCTTCATCGAACACATCCGAGCCGAATGGCAGCGTGCTGCCATCCTCGCGCGGTGCGGTAATCAACAAGGCCTGGCCGCTTACGGTCTCGAATTGCAACTTCACCACCGACCCGGCGCGTGGGGCCACGTTTTGCGCGGCGGTCTTGAGTTCCACATCGACGGACAGGTCTTTAGGGTCCAGTTCGACGACGTTCTGACGGTAGGGTGTGAGGTGAGGCACCACGGCAAAACCGCTTTTTCCGACTTGTGAACGGTGGTTGCCATTGATCCGCGCGCCCAAGGCGTCGGGCGCCTGGACGATGCCGATGGTGTCACCCAATTCTGGAGCGAAGGTCACACCGTCAGCGTGGGCGACAATACCTCCGGTCATGCCAAACGATGTCGCGCGATATGCATTGCTCTGGCCATAACCGGCGGATAGCACGCCATGGCTTGTCTGGTATTTCACGTCTGCACTGGTTGCGTTACCGCTGCCGAGCGTCCGGCTGGCCCCCACGCCGTAGCTGAACTCACTGCGCTCGCCGAGACTGCCGCCCAGGCTGACTCGCTCGCCGCTGCTTTGATCGCCGCGATAGGCCGTGGTGGTCAAGGTTGGCGAGCGTGCGCCGCTGCCCAGTGGCCGGCTGACGGTGAGGTCCACTTGCTTGTCGACCCGGTCACTCAGCAAGTCGCGGGTGCGCTGCGCACTGACGGTGTAGTGAAGGTTCTTCCAGGTGCCGCTGTAACCTGTGGTGAACGTCAGGTTGCCGCTTTTGCGGTTCCAATAATTTTGCGAAGAGCCGGTCAGATACACCGAGCCGTTACCCATGCTTTGGCTGAGGCTGATGTCCATCCTGTCGCGTAGCCGTGACACGTTGTCCAGGCTCAGCCCGTCAATGGCGAGGTAGCGCACGCGTGCGGCATCGCTCAGGGCCAGGAAGCCTTCGGTGGAGTAGCGGTACGCGCCGAGGGCGAAGTGGGTTCCAGTGTCGGCGAAGTTTTTGCTGTAGCGCAGTTGCAGGCTTTGCCCCTCACGTGAACCGTGGCCCGGCAGGTACGCGTTGGAGTGGGTCAGGTCAAGGGACAGCGCGCCGAGCCGCGTATTGAATGCCGCGCCGAGCAATTGCGATCGGTAGTTGTCGGCAAACACCGCGCCGGTGTACCCGGTCAGCAGATTGCTCAGGCCATGCTGGTAAGTGGCTTGCATCAGCGTGGGAGGGTGCCGTAGGCCGATTTCATCCAGCTGACCAATGCTCAACGAGTAACGGCTGTGACCTGGACGCAGGAGGTTGGCGTTGGCGGCGAACGGCACGATGAACTCCCGCGTGCGGCCATCGGCCTCGGTGATGGTGACGTTCAGGTCACCCCCGTAGCCGGTGGGAAACAAATCGTTGAGGACAAACGGGCCAGGCGCTACAGACACTTCGTCCAGTAACACACCGCGTTGGCGCACGGTGACGCGCGCATTGGTCTCGGCAACACCGCGCACCACCGGGGCAAAGCCCGTCAGGGAGTCAGGCAGCATCCGGTCATCGCTGAACAGGCTGGCGCCCTTCAGGCGCACGCTGTCAAACAGCTCCCCTGAGGTATAGATCTCGCCCATCATCAGTTGTGATTGCAGCGTGCTCACTTCGCGCTGCACATAAGTGGCGCTGCTCTGATAGCCAGAACCGATATTGGTTTGGCTGTAGCTGCCGTTATGGCGCCAGTGCCAATCTCCCAGATTGAGGCCGGCATTCAGGCCCAGGTAGTTGGCGCTGAGCGAACTTCCATTGGCCAGGGAGGCAAATCTATTGGCGTTGTAACGCACGAAGGCGGCATTGATGCCGCTGTCCCAGTGCTGCGGGTCGACGTAACCCCGCGCCTTGCGTGCCAGGTAAATCTGGGGTACCTGCAAGTCCAGGCGGTTTTCACCCGAGTCAAATTGGCTGCTGGCGCCCGGCAGGTAAGTCGCGATGTCGGCGCAACTGGAGAACGCCGATGCAGGCGGCGTACTCGAGTCGGTGGGTTGTGTGGGTTCTGCATCCACGTTGATGCCAAATCGGAGCAGTGCCTCACGCTCCAGGCACAATTGCGCCGACGACTGGCCTGCGACCGCAGTGAAGGCCAGGGTTTCGCGTCCGATCCATTGGCCGTTCAGGTGGATATCGGAGCGGTAGTTGCCGGGCAGTACGACGTTGCCCTGGCTGAATTTTGAAATATCCACCTGCAAGCCGGCTGCGCCGTCAGGAAAGAAAGCCGGGTTGAACTCAACACGTTCGGCACTCTGGGCGGTTGCTGCATAAACGCCACATACCGCCAGCACGCTGTGTATCGCAAGCGCTGAGCGGTGACGTTCCAGGGAGCTGCTGCTTACGCCTCTGGGTGTGCTCAAACTTATGTTTACCGTTCCCGGAGGTAGTTGCTGCCCGAATTTAGGCATAGGGAGTTCCTGCCCGAATAAATGGGCATCCAAATGTGTGTGATGACGTGGTCTGTGTGGCCAGCCGATGGCTGGATGTCTGGACGCTACGGTGGGCGGCGAGTCCGGGCAGTCATGGGGATACCTCGGCGCTGTGGGAGACTTTTACCCCAAAGTCGTCAAGCGTCTGGAACTCGACGGTTGCGGCAGTCCTCGCCGGTGTTTTGAGCGTAGGTAGCTCAAAGCTATTACGACCTCCAGGTACCACCATGTTCCCGGCGCCTGATGCTGCCGGTTCACGGGGATGACGCTGCCCGGAGTCCTGCAATTCGATGTGTTCGAAGGTCACGTGATACGGGCTCGGGTTATAGACTTCCAGTGCCTGACCATGCTCGGTTGAGTCTCGACGCCATTGCAATTTTTCGGGCGCGGCCTCGGCCGCGTACGGTAGATTCGACGGACGAAAAAACAGCTTGATCCGGGTCCGGAAGGCGAGTTGCAACTGATTGCAAAGAGGGCGACTTCGATGTGATCGGTTCCTTTGGCACGGGCAGGGATTTGCTGGAAGCGCTCTCCAGGCGGCCTGCGGATGTTGTAGTGATGGACTTTATCCTGGCGCCGTCGGACAGCGATGGCCTTAGCCTGCTTCAGGCACTGAACAGGCGCTTCGGTAAATGCAGGCCTTTGATTGTGTGTTCGCACTACACGCCTGCCACCGTGTCACTGTCGTTGAAAGCCGGATGTTGGGGAATTCTGGGGAAAACCCAAAACCTGTCTGAATTGATTACAGCTATTCGAACCGTCGCCCAAGGCCGGATTTACCTGCAGCCTTGTATGGTGCCTGCGCTTCAGGGCATGCATTCAGTACTTGATGTCGCGAATGTAAAGAAGAAAGTGGACTTATCAAGTTCGTTGGAATTGAACGCCTGCCTTACGCCCAAAGAGCAGGAGGTGTTGCGGTGTTTTCTTGATGGAATGTCAGTAAATTCAATTGCCGCCAAGTTCTCGCGAAGTGCAAGTACGATCAGTACGCAAAAACAATCGGCTTACCGGAAGCTGGGCATTAGCAGTGACAGCGAACTATTCAAGTTCAGTCACCAGTTTGGCTAGCGTGGGGGATGGGACGTCAAACGTGTTCATCCAGATAGCGCAATGCCAATCGCTCTGTCGCCAGCCGTGCCGGTAATAACAAGTGCGGCGCGACCAGCATCATGATCTGGTACACCACCACCCGCACCTCGCCTTCACGATCAAGGATCCGCTGGTAGTCCAGGGAGAACAGTAAGGTCATGGTGATCTGTTCCACCAGTTGCCCCAGCGCCTGGGTGTCACTGACCACTTGCCCCGCCGCCTGCAATCGCGCCAGCAAGGATGCCAGGGTGCGCTTGAGCGCCGTGAGCAGGTTGCGAATACCTTTGGCCAGTTTCGGCAGGCGTCCGGCCAGGTTGGACAAGTCCTGGAACAGGAACCGATAGTGGGCCATGCGCTCGACGATCAGGTGCAGGAACAACCAATAGTCCTCGGCCTTCAGTTGCGCATCCGCCGGCGGGTCGAGCAACGGCGCCAGCTCACCTTGGAAACGCTCGAACAGGCCAATGACCAGTGGCTCCTTGCCATGGAAGTGGTAGTAGAGGTTGCCGGGGCTGATCCCCATTTCATTGGCCACCTCCATGGTCGATACATTTGGCTCGCCCTTCTGATTGAACAACTGCAGGGCACATTCAAGGATACGGTCGCGGGTCTTCATCCAGTCTTCTTAATGGGGTCGTTGAGCTCAGCGCACTCGCACGTAGGTGCCCGGTGCCGCTTCCATCGGTGGGTAATTCTGGTTGCCCAGGGCGGTGAGGGTTTCGCGCTGTACGCCCGAGCGCTGCTGGATCCACGCCAGCCACTGCGGCCACCAGCTGCCCTCGACATGGCTGGCGTCGTAGTACCAGGCGCGTGGGTCGCTGCTCAGCTTGGGGTTTTCGACGTAGTTGGCCTTGGGGTTGCCCGGTGGGTTGAGGATGCTCTGGATATGCCCGCTGTTGGACAGCACGAAGCGCCGCTCACCCCCCAGCAATTGCGTGGAGCGATACACCGCGTCCCACGGCGTGATGTGGTCGTTGATCCCGGCCACGCTGAAGCTGTCCACCGTGACTTTCTGCAAGTCGATGGGCGTGCCGCACACCTCCAGGCCGCCGGGATGGCTCAGTGGGTTGTGTTTGAAGAAGTCCAGCAAGTCACCATGCAACGCGGCGGGCAGGCGCGTGTTGTCGTTGTTCCAGTACAGGATGTCGAACGCGGGCGGTTCCTTGCCCAGCAAGTAATTGTTGATCCAGTAATTCCAGATCAGGTCGTTGGGGCGCATCCAGGCGAACACCTTGGCCATGTCGCGGCCGTCGAGCACGCCTTGCTGGTAGGAACGACGTTTGGCGGCTTCGAGGGTTTGCTCATCGGCGAACAGCATGGCGGGGCTGTCGATCTGGCTGTCCAGCAGGCTCACCAGGTAGCTGGCGCTGGAGATGCGGCGCAGCTGGCGCTTGGCTTGCAAGTGGCCTTGCAGGGCGGCGATGGTCAGGCCACCGGCGCAGGCGCCCATCAGGTTGACCTCGCGGGCGCCGGTGATGGCCCGGCAGACGTTGAGCGCTTCCTCCAGCGCCGCCACATAGGTGGACAGTCCCCATTCGCGGTGGCGCACGTCCGGGTTGCGCCAGCTGACCATGAAGGTCTGCAGGCCATTCTTGAGGGCGTACTGCACAAAACTGTTGGCCGGGCTCAGGTCGAAAATGTAGTACTTGTTGATTTGCGGCGGCACGATCAGCAGCGGCTTGGCGTACTGTTTTTCGCTCATGGGCTTGTACTGGATCAACTCCAGCAGCTCATTGCGAAACACCACCGAGCCTGGGGTGGTGGCCACGGTCTTGCCGACTTCAAAGGCCTGTTTGCTCACCTGGCGTGGCAGGCCGTTGTTGTGCAGCAGGTCGTCGAACAGGTTGCTCACGCCGCGCACCACACTGCTGCCGCCGGAGTTGAGCAACTCCTTGATGGCCAGCGGGTTGAGCAGGGTGTTGGACGGTGAGACGGCGTCGTTGAGCAAGGCGAAGGCAAAGTGCGCGCGGGCACGGTCGTCGGCACTCAGGGAGCTGTCGTCGATCCAGTGGCGGGTCTGTTTCTGCCAGCTCAAATAGGCTTGCAGACTGCGTCGGTAGAACGGGTTGAGCGTCCAGGTCGGGTCGATGAAACGGCTGTCCCGTGGGTTGGGCTCGTGCACGGTCTCACCCAACAGCACGCGACCCAGTTGACCGCCGAGGGCCAGGGCGTGACGGGCGGTATGCACCGGGTTGCGCCAGCCGTGGGCGGCAACGCTGCGCAGGGTCGACAGCAAATCCCGACCGCGCAGGCCGGTGATCGCGTTTTGCGCATTGATGAACGCGGCGGGGGTGGGCGCCGGGTTCGTCACGGGTCTTTCTCGCATGAGCCAACACTCCTTCGTCAAGCCATCAACAGGCACGCCAATTCAGAACCATAGTCGGTTCTCGGCAAGTTGCGCGGCGGTGTGGTCCTTACACCGCTGGTCGCGGGTGAATCACGGCCCGCATGCGCTCCTCCTCGAGAAACTTCATGATGATCGGCGCCACGGCTTCAGCCCGGGTGATCAGGAACAGGTGGCCGTCATCGATGATGTGCAACTGTGCGTTGGGAATGCGCCAGGCCAGCATGCGCATGTTGATCAGCGGGATCAGCGGGTCGTCGTCCCCGGCCAGCACCAGGGTGGGCTGGCGGATCTTGTGCAGCCAGTGGATGCTGGTCCAGCCCAGCCCCGCGAACAGTTGCCAGTAGTAGCCGAGCTTGCCGGCCGAGCGCACTTTGCTCGCGTGCTCGGCCGCCAGTTTCGAATCGCGGCGGAACGAGCCGCCATAAATCATTGGTGCGATGCGCACCACGTGGGACGGTTGGATGTAGCGCCGGGGGCTGGCCATCAGCCACAGCACCTTTGGCTTGCCTGGCACCATAAAGGCACCGGCAGCGGTCGCCGCCAGGATCAGCTTCTTGCAGCGCTCCGGGTAGTCGTAAGCAAACTGCTGCGCCAAAGCGCCGCCCCAGGACACGCCTACCGCGTTCACCTGGCCATAGTCCAGGTAGTCCAGCATGCGTGCGGTGAGCTTGGCCAGGCCGGGAAAGCGATAGGGCCGGTTGGGCGTCGAGGAACCGCCCACGCCTGGTACATCGAAGGCGATCACTTCCAGGTCCGGGTCCAGGGCCTGGACGAACGGAAACACCAGCTCAAGGTTGGCGCCGATGCCGTTGAAGATCAGCAACGGCGTCAAGTGGGGCTTGCCCGGGCGTACCGCCGTGCGGATGGTCTGGCCATCCAGGTCGATGGTACGGAAGATGAACGGTTGCGGCATGCTCAAGCCCTGTGAAGTGTTACAGCTGGAATGCAGTCAGTGTGGGAGGGGGCTTGCTCCCGATAGCCGTGTGCCAGTTTCAGATGTTGTGCCTGACACGCCACAATCGGGAGCAAGCCCCCTCCCACATTTGAACGCATTTCAATTTAGCGTTCGTGTACGTAAGTCCCTGGGGCGGCTTCCGCTGCGGCATAGGTCTTGTTACCCAAAGTCGTCGGTGCCTTCTTCAGCTTGCCCGCTCGCTCCGCTTGCCACACCTGCCAATGCAACCACCACGAATCCGTGTGCTTGGTCGCATTCTCCTGCCACTCCAGTGGCTTGCCCGCCAGGCTATCGCTGGTCTGGTAGCGCGCCTTGGGGTTGCCGGGCGGGTTGAGGATGCTCTGGATATGCCCGCTGCTGGACAGTACGAACTCCACCTTGCCGCCAAACAGCTGTGCCGACTTGTAGCACGACTGCCATGGCGTGATGTGGTCGTTGGTGCCGGCCAGTGAGTAAATATCGGCCGTGACCTGCTTGAGGTCGATCGGCGTACCGCACACTTCCAGGGCATTGGCGCGTACGAGTGGGTTGTTTTTGAATAGCTCGATCAGGTCACCGTGGAACGCCGCCGGCAAACGCGTGGTGTCGTTGTTCCAGAACAGGATGTCGAATACCGGCGGCTCATTGCCCAGCAGGTAATTGTTCACCCAGTAGTTCCAGATCAAATCGTTGGGGCGCATCCAGGCAAATACCTTGGCCATGTCGCGGCCTTCCAACACGCCGGCCTGGTAGGAGTGGCGCTTGGCCGCTTCCAGGGTCTGCTCATCCACAAACAGCGCCACCTGGGTGTCCAGGGTGGTGTCCAGCACACTCACCAGCAAGGTCAGGGCGTTGACCTTCTTCTCGCCCAGCGCCGCGTAGTGGCCCAGCAGGGCGGTGCAGGTGATGCCGCCGGAGCAGGCACCGAGCATATTCACGTCTTTGCTGCCGGTGATCGCGGTGACCACATCGACCGCTTCCTTGAGCGCTTCGATATAGGTCGACAGGCCCCACTCGCGCTGGGCCTTGGTCGGGTTGCGCCAACTGACGATAAAGGTCTGCTGGCCGTTGCGCAGGCAGAAGCGCGCCAGGCTCTTCTCCGGGCTCAGGTCGAATACATAGAATTTGTTGATCTGCGGCGGTACCACCAGCAAGGGACGTTCGTGCACCTGTTCGGTGATCGGCTGGTACTGGATCAGCTCCAGCACGTCGTTGCGAAATACCACCGCACCCTCGGTGATGCCCAGGGTCTTGCCCACTTCAAATGCGCCCATGTTGACCTGGCTCGGCATGCCGCCGTTGTGCACCATGTCCTTGGCCAGGTGCGACAGGCCGTCGAGCAGGCTCTTGCCACCGGTTTCAAAGAAGCGTTTGACCGCCGCCGGGTTGGCCGCGCTGTTGGTGGGGGCCATGGCTTCGGTCATCAGGTTGATCACGAAGTGGCCGCGGCTGATGTCCTGGTCCGACAGGTTACTGTCGCCGATCCAGTCGTGCAGTTCCTTGCGCCACGCCAGGTAGGTTTGCAGGTAGCGTTTGTAGAGCGGGTTCTGGCTCCAGGCGGGGTCGTGGAAGCGACGGTCATCGTTTTCGGGTTGCAACTGCGATTTGCCGAACATCACGTTCTTCAATTCAACGCCAAAGTGGGCGACGTGCTTGACGCTGTGCAACGGCTGCTTGATGGCTTGGGTCAGCACCATCTTGGCCGAGGCCAGTAAATCCTTTTTTCGTAACGCGATGATCGGGTTGAGCCCCAGGGTGTTTTCCGAGGCCTGGCGTTTCAAGTCATCGTTGTTCTTGTTACTCATCTACGACGCTCCATTGTCCGAAAGACGAGTACCGGGTACCGCTGCGCACCAGGTTTCGATACACAACACAAGCCAGGTACTGCGACTCGGGTGACCGTTGATACCGCATCGTCAAATGCAGGGAACTTGCCAGTTCCATTGGTTACCCGAGTTTAATTTTTTTCGCAAGCGGGCCAATCGTTGGCCACGCGACAGGGCATTCAAGCAGATGAAATTAGAAAATGCTCTCTAAAGAGCAAGAGGCCTGGACTAGAGCATCAGCCGCACGACCGATTCGCTCGGATCGCGGGTTTTGCCGGCCGCCTTGAGCTCGGCAAGATAATCGGCCCACAACGCGTCCTGACGCACGGCCAATTGGTAGAGGTAGTCCCAGGTGAACAGTCCGCTGTCATGCCCGTCGTCGAAGGTCAATTTCAGTGCGTACTGGCCCGCCGGTTCGATCTTGGTCAAGCGCACGTTGAGCTTGCCGAATTGCAGGATAGGTTTGCCGTGGCCCTGGACCTCGGCGGAAGGCGAGTGCACCCGAAGCAGTTCGGCGGGCAATTGATAAACCTCGTCGGGCCCGTAGGTGAGGCCGAGGGTGTTGGAGGTTTTGTGCAAATTAACAGCGGTGGGGAATTTCGGCATTGGGGACACCTTGGGCTGCAAGCTACAAGCTGCAAGTTGAACGTGCTCAACTTGCGGCTTGTAGCTTACAGCTTGCGGCTTACAGAATGTACCGCGACAAGTCCTCGTTCTGCGCCAATTCGCCCAGGTGGCTGTTGACGTAGTCGGCATCGATCTTGATCGTTTCGCCATTCTGCGCCCCGGCCAGGTCGCCGGCGCTGAAGGACACTTCCTCAAGCAGGCGCTCAAGCAAGGTGTGCAGGCGACGCGCACCGATGTTCTCGGTTTTCTCGTTGACCTGCCAGGCAATCTCCGCCAGGCGCTTGATACCGTCCGGCAGGAACTCGATGCCCAGCCCTTCGGTTTTCAGCAGCTCACGGTATTGCTCGGTGAGCGACGCGTGCGGTTCGCTGAGAATGCGCTCGAAGTCGCCTGGGGTCAGCGCCTTCAGCTCTACTCGAATCGGCAGGCGGCCTTGCAGCTCGGGCACCAGGTCGCTTGGCTTGCTCAGGTGGAACGCACCCGAAGCGATAAACAGGATGTGGTCGGTCTTGACCATGCCCAGCTTGGTATTGACGGTGCAGCCTTCGATCAGCGGCAGCAGGTCACGCTGCACACCTTCGCGGGATACATCGACGCCGCCGGAGTTGCCGCGTTTGGCGACCTTGTCGATCTCGTCGATAAACACGATGCCGTGCTGCTCAACGGCTTCCAAGGCCTTGGCCTTGAGTTCTTCCTCGTTCACCAGGCGCCCGGCTTCTTCGTCGCGCACCAGTTTCAGCGCTTCCTTCACCTTGAGCTTGCGGCTTTTCTTCTTGCCCTTGCCCATGTTGGCGAACAGGTTCTGCAACTGGCTGGTCATCTCTTCCATGCCAGGCGGTGCGGAGATGTCTACGCCAGAGACTTCAGCGACTTCGATCTCGATTTCCTTGTCGTCCAGCTGGCCTTCACGCAGGCGCTTGCGGAACAGCTGGCGGGTGTTGGAATCCGAGGCTGGTGCGGCGTCTTCGTTGAAGCCCATGCGTGCCGGTGGCAGCAAGGCGTCGAGGATGCGTTCTTCGGCGGCGTCTTCGGCGCGGTGGCTGACCTTGGTCATTTCCTGTTCGCGCAGCAGCTTGAGGGCAGCGTCGGCCAGGTCACGAATGATCGACTCCACATCGCGGCCCACATAGCCGACTTCGGTGAACTTGGTGGCTTCGACCTTGATGAACGGCGCGTTGGCCAGCTTGGCCAGGCGTCGGGCGATCTCGGTTTTACCGACGCCGGTCGGGCCGATCATCAGGATGTTCTTCGGTGTTACTTCAACACGCAATTCTTCCGGCAGTTGCATCCGGCGCCAGCGGTTACGCAGCGCGATGGCAACGGCGCGCTTGGCATCGTCCTGGCCGATGATATGGCGATTGAGTTCATGGACGATTTCGCGGGGAGTCATGGACATAGTGTTTGGCGGCCTCAAGCGGGAATAAGCCTACGGCTTACTCGGCGAGGTCCTGCTCCTCAATGGTGAAGTTGTGGTTGGTGAACACGCAGATATCGCCGGCGATGCCCAGGGCAGTCTCGACGATTTCGCGGGCCGACAGGTCGGTTTTCTTCAACAGTGCGCTGGCTGCGGCTTGTGCATAACCACCGCCGGAGCCCATGGCGATCAGGCCATGTTCAGGCTCAACCACATCGCCGTTACCGGTAATGATGAGGGATGCATCTTTGTTGGCGACGGCCAGCATGGCTTCCAGGCGGCTGAGGGAGCGGTCGGTGCGCCATTCTTTGGCAAGTTCGACAGCGGCGCGTACGAGGTGGCCCTGGTGTTTTTCCAGCTGGCCTTCGAAGCGCTCGAAGAGGGTGAAGGCGTCGGCGGTGGCACCGGCAAAACCGGCGAGGACCTGGCCGTGATACAGGCGACGCACTTTTTTCGCATTGCCTTTCATCACGGTATTGCCCAGGGAAACCTGGCCGTCGCCACCCATGACGACTTTGCCGTGGCGACGTACTGAAACGATGGTGGTCAAGGGGAGAGTCTCCACGCAGCGGGGCGAAAATGCCCTGATGGAAACTCATATGGGGGTGGCAGGGGGGATTTCAACCATAGGGGTTTATGGCGGACGAGTGGTGTTTATCGGTCTGGCACACATTCCAGGGCGCTGCAAAACCAAATGTGGGAGAGGGCTTGCCCCCGATAGCGGTGTATCAGTCGCCGAAAATATTGACTGAACTACCGCTATCGGGGGCAAGCCCCCTCCCACATTCATGCTGGTGTGTGTTCGAAATCAGCGGCTCTGGCGCTGTTGTAACAACAGGTTGCTAAACCCGGCGCCGGCCAATTGTTTCTGTGCCACGGTCAGCTGTTCGCGGTTGCTGAACGGCCCCACCAGTACGCGATACCAGGTCGCGTCCTTCACCGTGCCGGACTCCACCGTGACCGTCTGGCCGAGCAGAATGATCTGCGCACGCACGCGATCCGCGTCCGCCTGTTTCGGGAAGGAGCCCGCTTGCAGGAAGAACTTGGTCACAGGGGCGGCTTTGGTCTCCGCAACCGGTGGTGCTGGTGGCGGAGTAATCCCGGCCAGTGCGGCCTGGGCCCGCGCGGTGTCGATTTTCGCAGCTTCTGCCGGGGTTACCGGGGTGGTCGGCACTTGCGGTGTCGGCAGGGTTTTCTCCGGCACGGCGTCAGGTGGCACGATCACTTCCGATTCCGGCAGCAGCGTATAGAAGTCGTACTTCGGCTTTACCGGTGCCGTTGGGCTCGGTGCGGTCTTGTTGGCTTCAGCCATTTTCGTGGCCTTCTGCTGTTCCTGCTTGACGCGTTTGACGTCATCGCCCTGGCCTGGGTCCAGCTTCATCAGGAACACGATAAACGCGCCGACCGTGAGGCCGATGGCCATCCACAACCAGCCCGGGATCGGCTTCTTCGCCGGGGCCTGGTAGCGGCTGGCGCCGCGCTTGGGTGCAGGTTTTTTCTTGGCAGCCAACTTACATACGCTCCAGAGTTTCCAGGCCCAACAGTTCCAGGCCTTGCTTGAGGGTCCGTCCAGCCAGTGCGGCGAGGCGCAGGCGACTTTGCTTCTGGGCTTCGTCGTCGGCGGTGAGGATCGGGCAGTTCTCGTAGAAGCTGGAGAACAACCCGGCGACTTCGTACAGGTAGGTGCAGAGGATATGCGGCGTACCTTTCTCGCCGACGCTGTTCAGCACTTCGCCGAATTGCGCCAGCTTGGCGGCCAGTTCCTGTTCATGGGGCGCGTCCAGCACGATCTGGCCTTCGACTTCGCTGAAGTCCTTGCCCAGCTTGCGGAACACACCGGCCACGCGGGTGTAGGCGTACAGCAGGTATGGCGCGGTGTTGCCTTCGAAGTTGAGCATCAGTTCGAAGTTGAAGCTGTAGTCGCTGGTGCGGTGCTTGGACAGGTCGGCGTATTTCACCGCGCCAATCCCCACCACGCGGGCGATGTTGCGCAGGTCGGCTTCGGCCAGCTCCGGGTTCTTTTCCTTCACCAGGTTGTAGGCACGCTCCTGGGCTTCGTTGAGCAGGTCGATCAACTTCACGGTGCCGCCGTCGCGGGTCTTGAACGGGCGGCCATCGGCGCCGTTCATGGTGCCGAAGCCCATGTGTTCCATGTGCATCGGGTGGGTGACGAAGCCGGCGCGACGTGCCACTTCAAACACCTGCTGGAAGTGCAGCGCCTGGCGTTGGTCGACGAAATACAGCGCACGGTCGGCCTTGAGCACGCCGCTGCGGTAGCGCACGGCCGCCAGGTCGGTGGTGGCATAGAGGTAGCCGCCATCCGCCTTGACGATGATCACCGGCAGCGGCTCGCCGTCGGCGGTCTTGAATTCTTCGAGGAACACGCACTGCGCGCCGTTACTCTCGACCAGCAGGCCTTTGGCCTTGAGGTCGTTGACCACGTTGATCAGGTCGTCGTTGTAGGCGCTTTCGCCCATGACGTCGGCCATGGTCAGCTTGACGTTGAGCAGCTCGTAGATTTCCTGGCAGTGGGACAGCGAGATCTCGCGGAAGCGGCCCCAGAGTTCCAGGCATTCCTTGTCGCCGGCTTGCAGCTTGACCACCAGGCCACGGGCGCGGTCGGCGAACTCTTCGGATTCGTCGAAACGCTTCTTGGCGGCGCGGTAGAAGTTCTCCAGGTCCGACAGCTCGTTGCTGGTGATCGGGTTTTCCTGCAGATAGGCCATCAGCATGCCGAACTGGGTGCCCCAGTCGCCTACGTGGTTCTGGCGGATCACGGTGTCGCCGAGAAACTCCAGCACCCGGGCCACGCCGTCGCCGATGATGGTCGAGCGCAGGTGGCCGACGTGCATCTCCTTGGCCAGGTTGGGCGCCGACAGGTCAATGGCCACGCGCTGAGCCGGGCCGGCCTTGCGCACGCCGATCCTGGCATCGGCCAGGGCTGCATCCAGGCGTGAAGCCAGGGCCTGGGTGTTCTGGAAGAAGTTGATAAAGCCCGGGCCGGCGATTTCGGCCTTGGTAACACTCTCGTCGGCGGGCAGCGCGGCGATGATTTTTTCCGCCAGGTCGCGCGGCTTCATGCCGGCCGGCTTGGACAGCATCATCGCAATGTTGCTGGCGAAGTCGCCGTGGGTCTTGTCGCGGGTGTTTTCCACCTGGATCGCCGGCGTCAGGCCTTCAGGCAACACACCTTCGTTGACGAGTTGGGTGAGGGCTTGTTGGATAAGCTGGCGAATGGTGTCTTTCATGGTGTTCTCTTTCGACCGCAAGCGGCGGCGCGCGATGCGCAGGTGGAAAAGCTGGGCATTATCCGTGGCGAGGGCGGGCTTGCCAACCTTCGCGGGACCTGTGGCCAGGCTTAATACAAATCTACCGGGTCTACATCCAGCGACCATCGCACCTGTCGGCCACTCGGCATTTGCTCCAGCGCAAGTAACCAGCTACTTAATAACCGATGCAGCGGTGCACGGGAGGTCGCTTGCAAGAGTAGCTGAGCACGATAACGCCCGGCGCGACGTTCCATGGGCGCGGGTACCGGGCCGAGCAGTTCGATGCCGCTCAGCCCCAGCTCGCCGAGCAAGCGTTCGGCTGCGCTGCAGGCTTCATCCAGAAAACCCTCGGCCTGCCCCGGTTTATGGGCTTCGGCGCGCAACAGCGCGAGGTGCGCAAAGGGCGGCAGGCCGGCGGAGCGGCGTTCGCTCAGCGCCTGTTCGGCGAAGGCAAAGTAGCCTTGTTCTGTCAGTTGAATCAGCAGCGGATGGTCGGCCAGGTGCGTCTGGATAATCACCTTGCCCGGCTCTTCGGCACGCCCGGCGCGGCCAGCGACCTGCACGATCAACTGCGCCATGCGTTCGCTGGCGCGGAAGTCGCCGGAGAATAAGCCGCCGTCGGCATCCAGGATCGACACCAGGGTCACCCGTGGGAAGTGATGCCCTTTGGCGAGCATCTGCGTACCCACCAGAATGCATGGCTGGCCCTTCTGGATGGTGGCGAACAACTGGTTCATCGCGTCCTTGCGCGACGTGCTGTCGCGGTCGACCCGCAGCACCGGGTAGTCCGGGAACAGAATGCCCAGCCGCTCCTCGGCGCGCTCGGTGCCTGCGCCCACCGGACGCAGGTCGACCTTGCCGCACTGCGGGCAGTGGCGCGGTACACGCTCTACATGGCCGCAATGGTGGCAACGCAGCTCGCCATGGCGCTGGTGCACGGTCATGCGTGCATCGCAACGCTCGCACTCGGACATCCAGCCGCAGTCATGGCACAGCAGCGTCGGCGCAAAGCCTCGACGGTTGAGAAACACCAAGACCTGCTGGCCGGCCGCCAGGGTCTGGCCGATAGCTTGTTGCATCGGCCCTGAAATGCCGCTGTCCAGTGGCCGGCTTTTTACATCCAGGCGCAGGAAGCGTGGCTGCTTGGCACCGCCGGCCCGCTCGTTCAAGCGTAGGAGCCCGTAACGACCGGTGTAGGCGTTGTGCAGGCTTTCCAGGGACGGTGTAGCCGAACCCAGCACAATCGGGATGTCTTCCTGGCGCGCCCGCACCAGCGCCAGGTCGCGGGCGTGGTAGCGCAGGCCTTCCTGTTGCTTATAGGAGCCGTCGTGCTCCTCGTCGATGATGATCAGCCCGGGATTCTTCATTGGCGTGAACAGCGCCGAACGGGTGCCGATAATAATGTCGGCTTCGCCGTCCCGCGCCGCCAGCCACGACTCCAGGCGCTCACGGTCATTGACCGCCGAGTGCACCAGGGCGATGCGCGCATTGAAACGCTGTTCGAAGCGCGCCAGTGTTTGCGGGCCCAGGTTGATCTCGGGGATCAGCACCAGTGCCTGTTTGCCGGCCTGCAGGGTTTCGCGGATCAGCTGCAAATAGACTTCGGTCTTGCCGCTGCCTGTGACGCCGGCCAGCAGGAACGCATGGAAGCTGTCGAAACCCGCGCGAATCGCTTCATAGGCGGCGCGCTGTTCGGGGTTCAGCGGCAGTTCGGGCTGGGCCAGCCAGTGTTCGTGGCGCGGGTCGGGGGCGTGCTTGCGGATTTCCACCTGCACCAACCCCTTGGCCAGCAACAGGTCGAGGCTGTCTTTGCTCAGCATCAGCTTGCTCAATAGCTGATGGGCGACGCCATGGGGATGCTGGGCCAGGGTCGCCAGGGCTTCACGTTGGCGCGGGGCGCGGGCGATGCGCGGGTCGTCAAGGCGCGCGCCGGGCACCGTCGACCAGAAGCGCTCCTGGCGCGCTTCGGCCAACTCGCCCTGGCGCAACAGCACCGGCAGTGCCCAGCTCAACGTGTCGCCGAGGCTGTGCTGGTAATACTGGGCGGTCCACAGGCACAGCTTGAACAAGGCGGGCGGCAGCGGTGGCGTGGCATCGAGCAGGGCGATGGCCGGCTTGAGCTTCTCGGCCGGCACTTCGCTGTGGTCGGCGACTTCCACCAGGATGCCGATCATCTCCCTGCGGCCAAACGGCACGCGCACGCGCATGCCCGGCTGCAATTGCGCGCGCAGCACGCCGGCCGGGGCCCGGTAGTCGAACAGGCGGCGCAGGGGCGAGGGCAGGGCTAGGCGCAAAATGGCGTCGGGCACGCGAGGGGTCTCATCTATAAAGGCAGGCGGTGGCGCAGGGGCGCGAGCCTAGCAGACCGGGGGAGGCTTGGGGTAGCCGCCAGTTTTCTGATGAAAGGTGCTTTTATGTTTACGCTCGATGGGTGTCGCCGCTTGCGCGTTTAAAAAGGTCTGGTAGAATCCGCGGCCTAATTACGTGCGGTATTCGACAATAGTGTCGAGTGGCGGCACGCTAGCCCGAGGAAGTCACCATGAAAGCCGATATCCATCCAGCGTACGAAACCATCGAAGTTACCTGCAGCTGCGGCAACAAGTTCGAAACTCGCTCGAACCTGTGCAAGCCACTGGGTACTGACGTATGCAACGAGTGCCACCCGTTCTACACCGGTAAGCAGAAAACTCTGGACACCGGCGGCCGTGTACAGCGCTTCGCAGATCGCTTTGGTGCTTTCGGCAAGAAGCCTGCTGCTACTCCAGCAGAGTAAGGCTCAAAAGCCTTATGGGCTTTTGCCAGCTGTTGAAAAAGGCGTCCCTTGCGGGCGCCTTTTTTGTGCCTGCGATTTGGTTGTCGGCGGCCCAGGCACAGGTGTTTTGCCCGGCGCCAGCGGCCCTGGCCCGCGTGGAAGTGCAGCGGGTGGTGGATGGCGACACGGTGCGCCTCAAGGATGGCCGCAGTGTACGGATGATCGGTATCAATACCCCGGAAACCGGCAGGAAGGGCCGCGCCGACGAGCCATTTGCCGTCGCGGCGCGTCAGCGTCTACAGGCGTTGGTGCAGGCCAGCGATGGGCGTGTCGGCCTGGTGCCGGGGCGCGAGGGCAAGGATCATTACGGTCGAACCCTGGCTCACCTCTATGGTGCCAATGGTGAGAATCTGGAGGCGCAACTGCTGGCCGAGGGCCTGGGATTCCAGGTGGGCGTGGCGCCGAATGTCGATCTCGTCAGCTGTCAGCAGGCGGCTGAGAACAGTGCCCGTAACGCGCGGCTGGGGCTGTGGCGCCAATCGCCGGTGCAGTCCGTGGAGCAGCTCGGGCGCTCCGGGTTTGCACTGGTCAGCGGCCAAGTCAGTAAAGTCGAGCGCAATCGCGGCGGAATCTGGATTGAATTGCAGGGGGCACTGGTATTACGCATTACGCCCGACCTGATCAGTCAATTCGATGCTGACCGCCTCAATGGTCTGCAAGGCCGCACCGTCGAGGCGCGCGGCTGGGTACAGGATCGCGCTCGGCGGGGCGGCCTGAAAAACGGCCAGGCGCGCTGGCTGCTGCCGTTGACTGATCCGGGCATGCTCAAATCGACTGATTAAGAAAAAATTGTAGACATTTTTCGGTTTGATTGTGAACAGTTAAGCCCTTGTATCCCGTGGCTCTTGGCCGAAAGTCTTAGCGCAGGGCCCTTGACACCTGTGACTGCCCAGTCTTGTGGGGACTTTGCGACACGAGTATCCTCGGCGGTCCGTCGACCAACAGTAAAAGCGGAATGCCGATATGTCTGATTTGAAAACTGCCGCTCTCGAATATCATGCCCATCCTCGTCCAGGAAAGCTGAGTGTAGAGCTCACCAAAGCCACCGCCACCGCCCGCGACCTGTCGCTGGCCTACAGCCCTGGCGTGGCCGAGCCCGTACGTGAAATCGCCCGCGACCCTGAACTGGCGTACAAGTACACCGGCAAAGGCAACCTGGTTGCAGTGATTTCCGATGGCACCGCGATTCTGGGCCTGGGTAACCTCGGCCCATTGGCCTCCAAGCCGGTCATGGAAGGTAAAGGCGTGCTGTTCAAGCGCTTCGCCGGCATCGACGTTTTCGACATCGAAGTTGATTCCGAGAGCCCGCAGGCTTTCATCGACACCGTAAAGCGCATTTCCATCACCTTCGGTGGCATCAACCTGGAAGACATCAAGGCACCTGAGTGCTTCGAGATCGAAAAGGCCCTGATCGAGCAGTGCGACATTCCGGTATTCCACGATGACCAGCACGGTACTGCGATCGTCACCGCGGCCGGCATGATCAACGCCCTGGAAATCGCCGGCAAGACCCTGGCTGATGCCAAGATCGTCTGCCTGGGCGCTGGCGCTGCGGCCATCTCCTGCATGAAGCTGATTGTCAGCATGGGCGCCAAGCTGGAAAACATCTACATGGTCGACAGCAAGGGCGTGATCCAGTCCGAGCGTACCGACCTGAACCAGTACAAGGCGATGTTTGCCCACCCGTCCTCCAAGCGCACCCTGGCTGACGCCCTGAACGGTGCCGACGTGTTCGTTGGCCTGTCTGGCCCGAACCTGCTGAGCGCTGAAGGCCTGAAGTCCATGGCGGCCAACCCGATCGTGTTCGCCTGCTCCAACCCTGATCCGGAAATCGCTCCGGAACTGGCTCACGCCACCCGCGACGACGTGATCATGGCGACCGGTCGTTCGGACTACCCGAACCAGGTCAACAACGTGCTGGGCTTCCCGTTCATCTTCCGTGGCGCCCTGGACGTTCGCGCCAAGCGCATCAACGAAGAGATGAAAGTGGCAGCTGCCAACGCCCTGCGTGAACTGGCCAAGCTGCCGGTGCCTCAGGACGTGTGCGACGCCTACGGTGGCGCCAAGCTGGAATTCGGTCGTGAGTACATCATCCCGAAACCAATGGATAAGCGCCTGATCACCCTGATCTCCGATGCCGTGGCCAAAGCCGCGATCGAGACCGGTGTGGCCACCCTGCCGTATCCGAAAAACTACCCGCTGCAAAGCGTGGATGATGTGTTCAACGGCTAAGCCGTTGTAGCGCACCAACAAAAAGCCCCGGCTCTCGCGAGTCGGGGCTTTTTGCTGGGGTGGCGATTAACTTGTGTCCTGTGGAGATCAAATGTGGGAGGGGGCTTGCCCCCGATGGCGGTGTATCAGTCACTCGATGAGTTGGCTGGTCCACGGCTATCGGGGGCAAGCCCCCTCCCACATTTGGTTCTGCGTAGGCTTGATGTCCAGGTTAGAACAGATCGATCGGCGCCGCCTCATCCGCCGGCAACGGGCTGCCCGGTACGACGCCGTTGCCCAGCTCATTGACCGACGGCGGCGTGTCTTCGCTCTTGAACAGTTCGAAGTACGCATTCGGCGTGCTTGGCGAAGCCGCACGGCCACTGACCGGGTCGATCCGCAGGCTGAGGATGCCTTCCGGCTCCGGCTGGGTGTGCAGTGGCTTGTCCTTCAGGGCGGCACCCATGTAGCTCATCCAGATCGGCAGCGCGACGGTGCCGCCGAACTCGCGGCGGCCGAGGCTTTCCGGCTGGTCGTAGCCGGTCCAGACGGTGGTCACGTAGTCGGCGTTATAGCCGGAGAACCAGGCATCCTTGGATTCGTTGGTGGTACCGGTCTTGCCCGCGATGTCCGCGCGGCCCAGGGCCAGGGCGCGCCGGCCGGTACCTTTCTTGATTACGTCTTCGAGGATGCTGTTGAGGATATAAGTTGTACGCCCATCCACAATGCGTTCGGCCACGGCGGGAGCTTGCGGTTCGGTTGCAGGCGCGTTGACGGCTGGCGCGGCACCTGGGGTCGGCTCGATGGTGATGCCGCCATTGCTCGGCGCTGCCAGCCCATCAGTGGCCGCCACGCCGTTGACCACATCACCCGGTACCCGGGGTGGGTTGGCGGTGAACAGGGTGTCGCCATTGCGGCTTTCGATCTTGTCGATCAGGTACGGCGTGATCTTGTAGCCGCCGTTGGCAAAGGTGCTCCAGCCGGTGGCGATTTCCATCGGCGTGAGGGTCGCGGTGCCCAGAGCCAGGGACAGGTTCGGCGGCAGGTCCGACTTGTTGAAGCCAAAGCGCGTGATGTAGTCGATGGTCTTGCCTACCCCCATCGCCTGCAACAAGCGGATCGATACCAGGTTACGCGACTTGTACAGCGCCTCGCGGATGCGGATCGGGCCGAGGAAGGTGTTGGTGTCGTTCTTCGGGCGCCAGACTTTGTCCAGGTACTCGTCGACAAACACGATCGGCGCGTCGTTGACCAGGCTGGCGGCGGTGTAGCCGTTATCCAGGGCGGCGCTGTAGATGAACGGCTTGAAGCTCGAGCCCGGTTGGCGTTTGGCCTGGGTGGCACGGTTGTAGTTGCTCTGCTCGAAAGCGAAGCCACCCACCAGGGCGCGGATTGCACCGTTCTGTGGGTCCAGCGATACCAGCGCGCCCTGGGCCAGCGGCACCTGGCTGAATTTCAGGCTGTCGTCCTTCTGGCGTTGTACGCGGATCAGGTCGCCCACTTGCGCGACATCCGATGGCTGCTTCGGCATCGGGCCCATGCTGTTGGTATTCAGGAACGGGCGCGCCCATTTCATGCTGTCCCAGGCCACATGCGCTTCGCCGGTGCGGGTCAGCACCTGCACGCCATCTTTCTTCACCTGGGTGACGATGGCCGGTTCCAGGCCGCTGATCGCGCGCTGTTTGCCCAACTCGGCAGTCCAGGCGCTCAGGGTCTTGCCCGGCAGGCGCGACTCAGGGCCACGGTAGCCGTGGCGTTGATCGTAGGTGATCAGGCCGGAATGCACGGAGTCATTGGCGATGTCCTGCAAGTCGCTCGGAACCGTCGTGGTCACGCGGAAGCCTTCGGTGTAGGCCTCGCTGCCGTAACGGCCGACCATCTCGGCACGCGCCATTTCAGCGATATAGGGAGCATTCACTTCCGGCGTCGGCACGTGGTAGCTGGCGTTCAATGGCTCGGCCACCGCACTTTCATAGGCGGCCTGGTCGATCTTGCCCAGCTTGTACATGCGCCCCAGGATCCAGTCGCGGCGTTCTTTGCTGCGTGCCGGATTGGCCAGGGGGTTGAAGCGCGAAGGGGCCTTGGGCAGGCCGGCAATCATGGCCATCTGCGCCAGACTGGCGTCACGAATCGACTTTCCGTAGTAGACCTGCGAGGCCGCCTCGATCCCGTAGGCACGGTTGCCCAGATAGATCTTGTTGACGTACAGCTCGAGGATCTCGTCCTTGGTCAGCTGGCGTTCGATCTGCAATGCCAGCAGGATCTCGGTGGCTTTACGCGAAAAACTGCGCTCGCTGGTTAGGAAGAAGTTCTTCGCCACCTGCATGGTGATGGTGCTGCCGCCGGATTGAATGTGGCCGCTTTTTACCAGTTGTGTGGCCGCACGTACCAGGCTGCTGGGGTCGACGCCATAGTGGTTGGCAAAATTATCGTCTTCGGCCGACAGCAACGCGCTGATGAAATTAGGTGGAATGTCGGCAAAACGGATCGGTGTGCGGCGCATTTCGCCGAACTCCGCGATCAGCTTTTCATCGCTGCTGTAGACCCGCAAAGGAATCTGCAACTGGATACTTCTGAGAGCCTCTACCGAGGGTAAACCCGGACTAAGGTAGAGGTAGGCCCCGCTGAGTACGAGCAGCAGCCCGCAGACGATCGCGACAATGGAGTACCCGAAAAACTTCAGCAGACGGATCAAGGCTTTTGGATTTCCAGAGAAAAGAATGGGTTACGCGTCGGGGCATGCATGGCTAACGATGGATCGACCCGAGCTGCAGATAAAAAGCGGGGAAAAACGCTGGGCATTAAAGCATTTTTCGCCTTGGGGCGTCATTCGCGCCTGCTCAACAAGTCGACCGAATGCAGGGCGTCCAGCGGCAATCAGGCGTTAAGACAGGGAAAGCTTTGGGGAGTTTTATGGGAAAGGGATTTTTCAGGCGAAAAGTCGACACCGTCCTTGGCGTCGACATCAATGAGGCAGGAATCAAGCTGGTAGAGCTGAGCCGTTCAGCCAACCGTTACACCGTGCAAGGCTACGCCACGCAGGCGCTGCCGGCGCGAGCGGTAGTCGACGGAGTCTGGCTGGACCTGGAAGGCATAGGCCATGCGTTGTACATGGCACTGAGCCGACTGCGTACGTCGGCCAGGCAGGCGGCAATTGCCGTGGCGGGTCCTTCGGTTATTACACGGGTCATTGAAATGCAGGCGGGGCTCAGCGACGACGAAATGGCCCGGAGGATCCAGATGGAGGCAGATCAATACATTCCTTACCCGCTGGACGAGGTGGCGCTGGACTTTCAGGTTCAGGGGCCGTCGGCGCAGGATCCTGCGCGGGTCGAGGTAGTGTTGGCGGCGTGCCTCAAGGAGCACGTCGAGGTTCGTGAAGCTGTTTTGGCCCTGGCGGGGCTGGTGCCCAGAGTGGTGGATGTCGAAGGGTTTGCATTGGCGCGCGCTTGCCGTCAGGATTTCGCCAGCTTCACACCGGGCCATCGGGTCGATGGTGCACAGTGGATTGTGGACGCCCCTGGGATGGGAGTCGCTTGCGGGTTGGCCCTGAGGAGTTTCGCTGGATGACACGAATCAATCTTTTGCCTTGGCGCCAGGCGCTGGCTGAGCGGCGGCGTAAATATTTCCTGATAGTGCTGGTGGCGTTTGCCTGCCTGGCGCTCGCGACGCTGTGGCTGGCGGACCAGGTGATCGACCAGGCGATCGACCGGCAGGTGACGCGAAACGATCATGTGCGTAAGGGCGTCGCTGTTCAGGACTCGCGTATCAAGACCATTGATGACCTCCAGGTGCAAAGCCAGCAGCTGGCGGAGCGTATGAAAGTCGTGCAGGACCTGCACGATAATCGCTCTGCCGGTGCGCAACTGCTGGATCAGTTGGCCCGTGCGGTGCCTGACGGTGTGCATTTGCACGAGGTAGTGGCGAAAGGCGATACGGTGAGCATCAGCGGCAGTGCCGAATCCAGCCAGGATATTGCGCAGTTGATGCGTCGCCTGGAGGCGTCCGAAGGCGCCCATGCCACTCGCCTGCAGCACGTACGAACCGAAGGCACTCACGGCAACAATGAATTCCAGTTGATGGTGCGCCAGGGAGAATCTTCCGAGGCCCAGCCATGAGCCGGCCCAGGCTCGAATTTTCCGCGCTGACTCACACTGCTGCCAAATGGCCCTTACCCGGCAAGGTCTTGCTGGGCTGCGCGCTGGCCGGCGTGGTGCTGCTGGTGGGCGACCTTGTGTACCTCAGTTCCTCGCGGGAGCGGTTGCGCGAGGTCGAGGTGCAGGAAGTGAGCTTGCAGCAGCAACTCGCGGAAAAAACGCTCTTGGCTGCCGACCTTGAAGGGCGGACTCGCCAGTTCCAGCTTACGCAGGAGAAGGTTGGCGGGCTGTTGCAGCAAATGCCAGGCGAGTCCGAAATGCCCGGCTTTCTTGAAGACATCGCCAGGATGGCGCTGGCCAACGGTTTGGTGATTGAGAACGTCGCTCCGTTGGATAAGCTGTCTCGGCCGTTCTATAACGAACAGCCCGTTCACATCGGCGCCACCGGCACCTACCACGACCTGGCGATGTTTGTGAGTGCCCTGGGTGGCCTTTCGCGAATCGCTACGGTGCATGATGTTGCCCTGCGACGTGACGGCAAACTGTTGCACCTTGATCTGCTGGCCAAGACTTATTGGCATGAGCGGCAGGGCGTCAAACGGGGCGCGGCTGTCATGCAGGGGCAGCCCTTTGTATACGGCGCCTCAGGTATTCGCGATCCGTTCCAGCCAATTGCCCTGCAAGTCGAGCGTCCGCCAGGGCGGACGGTCGCTGCGCCGGATCTCGCGCGACCCCGTGAAGCCTTGGAAGGCCACCCGTTGGATCAGTTCGAAATGGTCGGCACGTTGTCCCGTGGGGCGCGGACCTTCGCCCTGCTGCGCCAAGCCTCAACCGTGTATCGCCTGGCCGTCGGCGACTATCTGGGGCCGGATCATGGTCGAGTCACCGCGATTCATGACGGCCATATCGAACTGGTCGAGTTATTTCCCGGTGAACAGGGGGCATGGTTGGAGCGCCCTCGGACCCTCGTGCTAAACGTCAACTCATAACGGAATCGAACAATGAAAAGGACTTTCTCGTCCTTCGGTGTGGCGCTATGGATAGCGTTCACGGCACCGATGGCTGCTGCTGTGCCCAATCGTGTGGACCTGATCCAGCTACCGCCTCCCGGCAGCGCGGTTTCGGGCGCGTATAGCGGTGATAAATTGAACCTCAACTTCCAGGACATCGGTCTGCGCGCTGCCTTGCAGCAAATCGCCGACGTGGCGGGCCTCAATCTGGTGGTCGGCGATGACGTACAGGGCTCTATCACCCTGCGGCTCAAAGGCGTGCCCTGGGATCAGGCGCTGGACCTGGTGCTGCAAACCAAAGGCTTGGATAAGCGGATAAAGGCTGGCGTCTTGCTGGTGGCGCCTGCCGAGGAGTTGGCCGCTCGCGAACTGCTGACGCTGGAATCACGCAAGCAGATGGCCGACCTGGCGCCGCTGCGCCGTGAGCTACTGCAGGTCAACTACGCCAAGGCGGCAGACCTGGCAAAGCTGTTTCAGTCGGTGAGTGGCTTTGAAGGCACGACCGATGAACGCGGTTCAGTGGCAGTGGATGACCGCACCAATAACATCATTGCCTACCAGACCGGCGAGCGCCTGGAAGAGTTGCGGCGGATCGTGGCGCAACTGGATGTGCCGGTGCGCCAAGTGATGATCGAAGCGCGGATTGTCGAGGCCAACGTCGACTACGACAAAAGCCTGGGCGCGCGCTGGGGTGGGCAGCTCAATCGAGGGAATTGGGCCGCCGGTGGTATCCAGAAGCCTTTGCCGGACGGTACTCAGGCGCCGGAAAACTTGCCCAGCTCGCCATTTGTCGACCTGGGTTCGCTCACGGGTACGTCAGGCCTGGGCATCGCCTTCATCACCGATAATCTCCTGTTGGACCTTGAACTGACCGCCATGGAGAAAACCGGCAATGGTGAAATCGTCTCGCAGCCCAAGGTGGTCACTTCCGACAAGGAAACCGCGCGCATTCTAAAGGGCACCGAAATTCCCTATCAGGAATCCACCTCCCAGGGGGCTACGTCGGTGTCGTTCAAGGAAGCCTCCCTGTCATTGGAGGTCACGCCGCAAATCACCCCCGATGACCATGTGATCATGGTGGTCAAGGTCACCAAGGATGAGCCCGACTACCTCAACAAACTCAACGACGTACCGCCGATCAAGAAAAACGAGGTGAATGCCAAGGTGCTGGTCAAGGATGGCGAGACCATCGTCATCGGCGGAGTTTTCTCCAATACTCAAAGCAAAGTGGTAGATAAAGTGCCATTTTTGGGCGATGTGCCGTATCTTGGCCGCCTTTTCCGGCGCGATGTGCTGGCGGAGAAAAAATCCGAGCTGCTGGTATTCCTGACTCCGCGTATTATGAATAACCAGGCGATTGCTGTGAGTCGTTGATTCTGTGCGAAATTTGATTCTTGTAGGACCGATGGGGGCTGGAAAAAGCACCATCGGCCGTTTGCTGGCCAAAGAGCTGCGCCTGCCATTCAAAGATTCCGACAAGGAAATTGAATTGCGCACGGGTGCCAATATCCCATGGATCTTCGATAAGGAAGGCGAGTTGGGCTTTCGTGACCGCGAGCAGGCGATGATCGCCGAGCTGTGCGGCTGCGATGGCGTGGTATTGGCAACCGGCGGCGGCGCCGTGATGCGCGATGAGAATCGTCGGGCGCTGCATGCCGGTGGTCGGGTGGTCTATCTGCATGCGTCGGTCGAGCAGCAGGTGGGTCGTACCGCCCGCGATCGCAATCGTCCTTTGTTGCGTACGGCCAACCCGGAAAAAACCTTGCGGGACTTGCTCACGCTGCGCGACCCGCTGTATCGGGAAATCGCCGATTTGGTGGTGGAAACCGATGAGCGGCCGCCTCGGATGGTGGTTCTCGACATTCTTGAGCGCCTGCAACGGCTGCCACCCCGTTAAAGCCAGGCCCGAAATGCGCTATTCTCGGCGGCGCGCTATCACCCTGCGGGGTGTGGCGTAGAGCCATCAGGCAACGTCAGATCTCGACGTTACCGGTCGTCAATACATCTTCAACGCGGGGACACATGCAGACACTTAAGGTCGATCTAGGCGAGCGCAGCTACCCGATCCATATTGGCGAAGGTCTGTTGGACCAGCCCGAATTGCTGGCCCCGCACATTGCCGGGCGGCAAGTGGCGATCATCTCCAACGAGACGGTCGCGCCGCTGTATCTTGAGCGTCTGAGCCGCAGCCTGGCGGCATACTCAGTGATTTCCGTGATTCTGCCCGATGGCGAAGCCCACAAGAACTGGGAAACCCTGCAACTGATCTTTGATGGCCTGCTGACCGCACGCCATGACCGCCGAACCACCGTGATTGCCCTGGGCGGCGGTGTGATCGGCGACATGGCCGGCTTTGCAGCGGCCTGCTACCAGCGCGGCGTGGACTTTATCCAGGTGCCGACCACCCTGCTGTCCCAGGTCGATTCGTCGGTGGGTGGCAAGACCGGTATCAACCACTCGCTGGGCAAAAATATGGTCGGCGCGTTCTACCAGCCCCAGGCCGTGCTGATCGACACCGCCACCCTCAACACCTTGCCGCCGCGCGAACTGTCGGCGGGCCTGGCGGAAGTCATCAAGTACGGGTTGATCTGCGACGAACCCTTCCTCACCTGGCTGGAAGAACATGTGGACGCCCTGCGCGGCCTCGACCAGGTGGCGCTCACCGAAGCGATTTCCCGCTCCTGCGCCGCCAAGGCGTTGGTCGTGAATGCCGACGAACGGGAGTCCGGTGTGCGGGCCACCCTGAACCTCGGCCACACCTTCGGCCATGCGATCGAAACGCACATGGGCTATGGTGTGTGGTTGCATGGAGAGGCCGTAGCGGCTGGCACAGTAATGGCACTGGAGATGTCGCAACGCCTGGGCTGGATCAGCACCCAGGAGCGTGATCGCGGTATCCGCCTGTTCCAGCGTGCCGGTTTGCCGGTTATTCCGCCTGAAGAGATGACCGAGGCGGACTTCCTCGAGCATATGGCGATAGACAAGAAAGTGATCGACGGTCGACTGCGACTGGTGCTGTTGCGCCATATGGGCGAAGCGGTAGTGACCGACGATTATCCGAAAGAGATTTTACAGGCCACGCTGGGAGCGGATTACCGCGCCCTGGCTCAGCTGAAAGGTTAATAAGATCCCGATGACTAGTTTGCATGCCGACGAGGCGTTCCTCGGCCATTACCAGTTAAGCCACGACCCTTTTGCTCCACGGGTGCCTGGTTTCAAATTTTTCCCGGCCCAGCGCAAGCCGGTGCTCGGGCAACTGCACCATCTCGCGCGCTACAGCCAACTGCTGCTGGTAGTCACTGGCCCGCTGGGCAGCGGCAAGACCCTGCTGCGCCAGGCCCTGGTGGCCAGCACCAACAAACAGTCCGTACAGAGCGTGGTGGTGTCTGCCCGTGGTGCCGGTGATGCGGCGGGCGTGCTGCGCCAGGTGGCCCAGGCCCTGGATGTGTCCACCGCTGAACCGAGCGCAATTCTCAAGCAGATCGTGCAACTGGGCCTGACCGGCCAGGAAGTCTACTTGTTGGTGGATGACGCCGAGCAGCTCGACGAATCGGCCCTGGAAGCGCTGTTGGCGCTGGCGGCGGGTACGCCGGAAGGCCGCCCCCATGTGTTCCTGTTCGGTGAATCGTCGTTGATCGCCGATCTGGAGCAGATCAGCGGTGATCAGGAGCTGTTCCACGTCATCGAACTGCAGCCGTATGAAGAGGAAGAAACCCGCGAATACCTGGCTCAACGCCTCGAAGGTGCCGGGGCCGGTATCGAACTTTTCTCCGCTGCGCAGATCTCTGATATTCACGAAAGCTCCGACGGCTGGCCTGGCACCATCAACCAGGTTGCCCGCGATGCCATGATCGAAGCCATGATTGCCAGCCGCTCTGCGGTCAAGCGTCCAAAGATGGGGTTCACTATGCCTAAGAAGCACGTATTGGCAATTTCCGCCGTTGTCGTGGTTGCTGTTGCCGCCGCCTGGTTGATTCCGGGTCGCAGCAAGGCACCGACCACCGCCGGTGCGCCAACCGAACAGGCGCAGTTGCCACTGGGTAAGCCCACGCCGAATGTTGAGTTCGCCAATTCTGGCCAGCCGACCAACCTGCCGATGGTCGGCCAACCGGTGATGCGTGGCCCGCTCGCCGAAGAAGCCGGTGGTATCTCCGAAGGCGACGACGGCGTGCCGGTGGAAGGCTCCAGCGCCACACCGCCGACCGTGACCACTACTGCGCCACCTGCGGGCGTCCCCGCGGGTACGCCAGCGACCCCTGTTGCGCCAGTCGCCAAGCCGACCCCGGCGCCGACCGTCGCGACTGCCAAGCCTGCGGCGCCAGTGGCGAAGCCGGCTCCAGCGCCAGCCGCCAAGCCGGCTGAAAAACCGGCGGCCACTGTCGCCAAGGCCGGCAGCAGCTGGTACAGCAGCCAGCCTACCGGCAACTTCGTGGTGCAGATCCTCGGCACCAGCTCCGAAGCCAACGCCCAGGCGTTCGTGAAAGAGCAGGGCGGCGAGTACCGTTATTTCAAGAAAGTGCTCAACGGCAAGCCTCTCTACGTGATCACGTACGGCAGTTTCCCAAGCCGTGCCGCAGCTGATTCCGCCATCAAGGCCTTGCCAGCGAAGGTTCAGGCTGGTAAACCTTGGCCTCGCACTGTCGCCAGCGTTCAACAAGAACTGGCAGCAACTCGCTGAAGATCCGGCGGCCTTACCCAGGCCGCCCTCCCGGCACCTCAAAGAAGATCGCAAGGCGTGCAGCCCCTCCAGGCCGCGCGCTTTGTGGTGTCTGCGTCATAGTAGCTTTTGAGTCGTAGCGGTCAGAATTAAAAAAGTTTTGACTAGCACAGCATATCGCTTTAAACCTTTCATAAATGCGACATAGATTTGCGACATTTCGTCGCTAAATTTGTGAGCGTCTGTGTCGGTGTGTACAATGACCTCCCTTTTGCCCCCGCTAAGTCGGCGTACGTTCGGCGTGGAAGGTAACCGGTTGAATTGAAAAGAAATTTGCCTCGATATAAGAGGCAGCCTGGTGAGAAAGTGTCTATGAAAGCAGGTCTGTACCAACCCGATGAATTCAAGGATAACTGCGGTTTCGGCCTGATAGCCCATATGCAGGGCGAGCCCAGTCATACCCTTTTGCAAACGGCCATCGAGGCCCTGACCTGCATGACCCACCGCGGTGGGATCAACGCCGACGGCAAGACCGGTGACGGCTGCGGCTTGCTGATTCAAAAGCCCGACCTGTTCCTGCGCGCGGTCGCCAAAGAGCATTTCGCTGTCGACCTGCCCAAGCAGTACGCCGTGGGCATGGTGTTTTTCAACCAGGACCCGGTCAAAGCCGAAGCCGCTCGCGAGAACATGAACCGCGAGATCGTTGCTGCCGGCCTGCAACTTGTCGGCTGGCGCAAAGTGCCGATCGACACCAGTGTGCTCGGCCGCCTGGCTCTGGAGCGCCTGCCGCAGATCGAACAAGTGTTCATCGCAGGTGACGGCCTGAGCGACCAGGACATGGCGATCAAGCTGTTCACCTCCCGTCGTCGATCGTCCGTGTCCAACGCGGCGGATGTCGACCACTACATCTGCAGCTTTTCCCACAAGACCATCATTTATAAAGGCCTGATGATGCCGGCGGACTTGACCGCCTTCTATCCAGACCTGAGCGATGAGCGCCTGCAAACCGCCATTTGCGTGTTCCACCAACGCTTCTCCACCAACACCCTGCCGAAATGGCCGTTGGCCCAGCCATTCCGCTTCCTCGCCCACAACGGCGAGATCAACACCATCACCGGCAACCGCAACTGGGCCGTGGCCCGTCGCACCAAGTTCGCCAACGATTTGATGGACCTCGAAGAGCTCGGCCCGCTGGTCAACCGCGTGGGTTCCGACTCCTCCAGCATGGACAACATGCTCGAACTGATGGTCACCGGCGGCATCGACCTGTTCCGTGGCGTGCGCATGATCATTCCGCCTGCGTGGCAGAACGTCGAGACCATGGACCCCGATCTGCGGGCGTTCTATGAGTACAACTCGATGCACATGGAGCCGTGGGACGGCCCGGCCGGCGTGGTCATGACCGACGGTCGCTACGCGGTGTGCCTGCTCGACCGTAACGGTCTGCGCCCGGCACGTTGGGTCACGACCACCAACGGTTTCATCACCCTCGCGTCGGAAATCGGCGTGTGGGACTACAAGCCTGAAGACGTTATCGCCAAAGGCCGTGTAGGCCCCGGCCAGATCCTCGCCGTGGACACCGAAACCGGGCAGATCCTCGACACCGATGCGATCGACAACCGCTTGAAGTCCCGTCACCCGTACAAGCAATGGCTGCGCAAGAACGCCCTGCGCATCCAGGCGACCATGGAAGACAACGACCACGGTTCGGCGTTCTACGACATCGACCAGCTCAAGCAGTACATGAAGATGTACCAGGTCACGTTCGAAGAGCGCGACCAGGTGCTGCGCCCGCTCGGCGAGCAAGGCTACGAGGCCGTCGGCTCCATGGGCGATGACACGCCGATGGCCGTGCTGTCCCAGCGCGTGCGCACGCCGTACGACTATTTCCGCCAGCAGTTCGCCCAGGTGACCAACCCACCGATCGACCCGCTGCGCGAAGCCATCGTGATGTCCCTGGAAGTCTGCCTCGGTGCCGAGCGCAACATCTTCCAGGAGTCGCCAGAGCACGCCTCCCGGGTGATCCTCAGCTCGCCGGTCGTGTCCCCGGCCAAGTGGCGCTCGCTGATGACCCTGGAACGCCCAGGTTTCGACCGCCAGATCATCGACCTGAACTACGACGAGAGCCTCGGCCTTGAAGCCGCCGTGCGTAACGTCGCCGACCAGGCCGAAGAAGCTGTGCGCGCCGGTCGTACCCAGATCGTGCTGACCGACCGTCATATCGCTCCAGGCAAGTTGCCGATCCACGCTTCGCTGGCGACCGGCGCGGTGCACCACCGCCTGACCGAAAAAGGCCTGCGCTGCGATTCCAACATCCTTGTCGAAACCGCCACCGCCCGCGACCCGCATCACTTTGCGGTGCTGATCGGCTTCGGCGCCTCGGCGGTGTACCCGTTCCTCGCTTATGAAGTGCTGGGTGACCTGATCCGTACCGGTGAAGTACTGGGCGACCTCTACGAGGTGTTCAAGAACTACCGCAAGGGCATCACCAAAGGCCTGCTGAAGATCCTGTCGAAGATGGGCATCTCCACCGTCACCTCCTACCGTGGTGCGCAGCTGTTCGAAGCCATCGGCTTGTCGGAAGAGGTCTGCGACCTGAGCTTCCGTGGCGTGCCGAGCCGCATCAAGGGTGCGCGTTTCGTCGATATCGAGGCCGAACAGAAAGCCCTGGCCGCCGAAGCCTGGAGCGCGCGCAAGCCGATCCAGCAAGGTGGCCTGCTCAAGTTCGTGCACGGTGGCGAATATCACGCCTACAACCCGGACGTGGTCAGCACCCTGCAAGCCGCCGTGCAGCAGGGCGACTACGCCAAGTTCAAGGAATACACCGCGTTGGTGGATAACCGCCCGGTGTCGATGATCCGTGACCTGTTCAAGGTGAAGACCCTGGACACGCCGCTGGCCATCAGCGAAATCGAACCGCTGGAATCGATCCTCAAGCGCTTCGACTCTGCCGGTATTTCCCTGGGCGCCTTGTCGCCTGAGGCCCACGAAGCCCTGGCCGAAGCCATGAACCGCCTGGGTGCGCGTTCCAACTCCGGTGAAGGCGGTGAAGACCCGGCGCGCTATGGCACGATCAAGAGCTCGAAAATCAAGCAGGTTGCGACTGGCCGTTTCGGCGTGACCCCGGAATACCTGGTCAACGCCGAAGTGCTGCAGATCAAGGTTGCACAGGGCGCCAAGCCCGGTGAGGGCGGCCAGCTGCCGGGCGGCAAGGTCAACGGCCTGATCGCCAAGCTGCGTTATGCAGTGCCGGGCGTGACCCTGATCTCGCCACCGCCGCACCACGACATCTACTCGATTGAAGATTTGTCGCAGCTGATTTTCGACCTGAAACAAGTCAACCCGCAGGCCCTGGTCTCGGTGAAACTGGTAGCAGAAGCGGGCGTGGGCACCATCGCCGCCGGCGTGGCCAAGGCCTATGCCGACCTGATCACCATCTCCGGCTACGACGGCGGTACGGGCGCATCGCCGCTGACCTCGATCAAGTACGCCGGTGCACCGTGGGAACTGGGCCTGGCTGAAACCCACCAGACCCTGCGCGGCAACGACCTGCGCGGCAAAGTGCGGGTGCAGACCGACGGTGGCCTGAAAACCGGCCTCGACGTGATCAAGGCCGCCATCCTCGGCGCCGAGAGCTTCGGCTTCGGCACCGCGCCGATGATCGCCCTGGGCTGCAAATACCTGCGCATCTGCCACCTGAACAACTGCGCCACCGGCGTCGCGACTCAGAACGAGAAGCTGCGCAAGGATCACTACATCGGCACCGTCGACATGGTGGTGAACTTCTTCACCTACGTCGCCGAAGAAACCCGTGAGTGGCTGGCCAAGCTGGGCGTGCGTTCGCTGGAAGAGCTGATCGGTCGCACCGATCTGCTGGACATCCTCGAAGGCCAGACCGCCAAGCAACAGCACCTGGACCTGACGCCGCTGTTGGGCAGCGATCACATCCCGGCAGACAAGCCACAATTCTGCCAGGTGGATCGCAACCCGCCGTTCGACAAAGGCCTGCTGGCCGAGAAAATGGTCGAAATGGCCGGCTCCTCGATCAACGATGCCAGCGGTGGTGAGTTCGTCCTGGACATCTGCAACTGCGACCGTTCGATCGGCGCCCGCATCTCCGGCGAAATCGCGCGCAAGCACGGCAACCAGGGTATGGCGAAAGCGCCGATCACCTTCCGCTTCAAGGGCACTGCGGGCCAGAGCTTCGGCGTGTGGAACGCCGGCGGCCTGCACATGTACCTGGAAGGCGACGCCAACGACTACGTGGGCAAGGGCATGACCGGCGGCAAGCTGGTCATCGTTCCGCCTAAAGGCAGCGTCTACAAGACCCAGGACAGTGCCATCATCGGCAACACTTGCTTGTACGGCGCCACCGGCGGCAAGCTGTTCGCCGCCGGCACGGCCGGTGAGCGTTTCGCCGTGCGTAACTCCGGTGCCCACACCGTGGTCGAAGGCACTGGCGATCACTGCTGCGAGTACATGACCGGGGGCTTTGTCGCGGTACTGGGCAAGACCGGTTACAACTTCGGTTCGGGCATGACCGGCGGGTTCGCCTACGTGCTTGACCAGGACAACACCTTCGTCGACCGGGTCAACCACGAGTTGGTCGAGATCCAGCGGATCAGCGGCGAAGCCATGGAGTCCTACCGGAACCACTTGCAGCACGTGCTGGACGAGTACGTCGAGGAGACCGGCAGCGAATGGGGTCGTAACCTCGCCGAAAACCTCGATGATTACCTGCGTCGTTTCTGGCTGGTCAAGCCCAAGGCTGCCAACCTGAAATCGTTGCTTTCCAGCATCCGTGCCAACCCGCAGTGATATGCGCCTGAAGAGTTTGATGAGGTTTTAACATGGCTGAACGTCTGAATAACGACTTCCAGTTCATCGATGTCGGGCGCAAAGATCCGAAGAAGAAACTGTTGCGTCAACGCAAGAAAGAGTTCGTGGAAATCTACGAACCCTTCAAACCCCAGCACTCGGCCGACCAGGCCCACCGCTGCCTGGGTTGCGGTAACCCGTATTGCGAATGGAAGTGCCCGGTGCACAACTTCATTCCCAACTGGCTCAAGCTGGTGGCCGAGGGCAACATCCTCGCCGCCGCCGAGCTGTCGCACCAGACCAACACCCTGCCGGAAGTCTGCGGCCGGGTGTGCCCGCAGGACCGTCTGTGCGAGGGTGCCTGCACCCTTAACGACGGCTTCGGCGCGGTGACCATCGGTTCGGTGGAGAAGTACATCACCGACACCGCGTTCGCCATGGGCTGGCGTCCGGACATGTCCAAGGTCAAGCCGACCGGCAAGCGCGTGGCGATCATCGGTGCGGGCCCGGCGGGCCTGGGCTGTGCCGACGTGCTGGTGCGTGGCGGCGTGACCCCGGTGGTGTTCGACAAGAACCCGGAAATCGGCGGCCTGCTGACCTTCGGAATCCCCGAGTTCAAGCTGGAAAAAACCGTACTGAGCAACCGTCGCGAAGTGTTCACCGGCATGGGCATCGAGTTCCGCCTGAACACCGAGATTGGCAAAGACGTGACCATGGAGCAACTGCTCGCCGAATACGATGCCGTGTTCATGGGCATGGGCACCTACACCTACATGAAGGGCGGCTTTGCCGGTGAAGACCTGCCGGGCGTGTATGACGCGCTGGATTTCCTGATTGCCAACGTCAACCGCAACCTGGGCTTTGAAAAGTCGCCGGAAGATTTCGTCGACATGAAAGGCAAGAAGGTCGTGGTGCTGGGCGGTGGCGACACCGCAATGGACTGCAACCGTACTTCGATCCGCCAGGGCGCCAAGTCGGTGACCTGTGCGTATCGCCGTGACGAAGCCAACATGCCCGGCTCGCGCAAAGAGGTGAAGAACGCCAAGGAAGAAGGCGTGAAATTCCTCTACAACCGCCAGCCGATCGCCATTGTCGGTGAAGACCGCGTCGAAGGCGTGAAGGTGGTCGAGACCCGTCTCGGCGAACCGGACGCCCGCGGCCGTCGCAGCCCCGAGCCGATCCCGGGCTCCGAAGAGATCATCCCGGCCGACGCCGTGGTCATCGCCTTCGGTTTCCGTCCAAGCCCGGCGCCGTGGTTCGAGCAGTTCGAGATCCAGACCGACAGCCAGGGCCGTGTCGTGGCCCCGGAACAAGGCCAGTACAAGCACCAGACCAGCAACCCGAAAATCTTCGCCGGTGGCGACATGGTGCGCGGGTCCGACCTGGTGGTGACGGCGATCTTCGAAGGCCGCAATGCCGCCGAAGGCATCCTGGATTACCTGGGCGTCTGACGACGCCAGCTTCGAGCTATAAGCTGCAAGCGGCAAGTTGAAGCAACAGCGCTTTTCACTTGCAGCTTGTAGCTTGTCGCTAGTCACTGTCTTTCTCCGTCTCGCTCTGAGAAAATGCCCGCACTTTTTTTGCGGATGCCGACATGACTGCCCTCAAGAACGACCGTTTCCTTCGTGCCCTGCTCAAGCAACCCGTGGACGTCACCCCTGTGTGGATGATGCGTCAAGCCGGTCGCTACCTGCCGGAATACCGCGCCAGCCGCGCCCACGCCGGCGACTTCATGAGCCTGTGCATGAACCCGGAGTTCGCCTGCGAAGTCACGATGCAGCCGCTGGATCGCTACCCGCAACTGGACGCGGCCATCCTCTTCTCCGACATCCTCACCATCCCTGACGCCATGGGCCAAGGCCTGTATTTTGAGACCGGCGAAGGCCCGCGTTTCAAGAAAGTCGTCAGCACCCTAGCCGATATCGAAGCCCTGCCGATCCCCGACCCACAAAAAGACCTCGGCTACGTGATGGACGCCGTCAGCACCATCCGCCGCGAGCTTAACGGCCGCGTGCCGCTGATCGGCTTCTCCGGCAGCCCATGGACCCTGGCCACCTACATGGTCGAAGGTGGCTCGTCGAAAGACTTCCGCAAGACCAAGGCCATGCTCTACGACAACCCGCAAGCCATGCACCTGTTGCTGGACAAGCTGGCCCAGTCGGTCACCTCCTACCTCAACGGCCAGATCATGGCCGGTGCGCAAGCGGTACAGATCTTCGATACCTGGGGCGGCAACCTGTCCGCGGCGGCGTACCAGGAATTCTCCCTGGCCTACATGCGCAAGATCGTCAGCGGCCTGATCCGTGAACACGAAGGCCGTAAAGTGCCGGTCATCATGTTCACCAAGGGCGGTGGCCTGTGGCTGGAAAGCATCGCCGATGCGGGTGCCGATGCATTGGGCCTGGACTGGACCTGCGACATTGGCGATGCCCGTCGTCGTGTCGGTGACAAAGTCGCCCTGCAAGGCAACATGGATCCGACCGTGCTTTACGCCAAACCGGAAGCGATCCGCGCCGAAGTCGGTCGCATCCTGGCCAGCTACGGCAAAGGCAGCGGCCATGTGTTCAACCTCGGTCATGGCATTACCCCGGAAGTGAACCCGGACCATGCCGGCGCGTTCCTGCAAGCGGTGCATGAATTGTCCGCGCAATATCACGTGTAGTTTCCCTGCCTTAGCCCCCCTCTTTCACTAAGAGGGGGGACTCGGAATGAATAACCTGAATCAGTTATGTAGTGCTGGGTGGATCCTTCTTGCCGCCTGGCCATCTATCATTTAGTTCTCTTTGATGTGTAGGAGTCTTCTTACATACAGGTAGAGTTTTTATTTTTTTGGAAAGTTCGATTGAGAATATTCAATTATTCCTACATTAAATAATTTCTAGAGCCGTAAAATTCAGTCCTGCTTGTATTACAGAAACCTTTGAAAACGTTTTCCATATTTTCAAATGATATGGGTTTTTATCATCTGGTTAAGTAGGCCCTGAATTTAATGATTAAAAAAGACCTGTCACGTTGGGGTGGTGTCTCCTCGTTGGCGTTGCTAAGTGCATTGTTGATACCTGCTCAGAGCGCGCAGGCTCATGGTTACTTGAATGATCCACCTTCACGCGCTTTTCTGTGCCAGAAAGGCCTGAACAAAGAGTGTGGCGGCGCACAATACGAACCGCAAAGTGTCGGTGAAACGTTCAAGGGGTTTCCCGCCGGTGTCGGCGGTGCGCCGTTGCAGGGGCCGGTCGACGGCAAGATCGCCAGTGGTGGTATCGGCCTGTTCTCGGCCATGGACGCCCAGTCCGCCAACCGTTGGCACCAGACCGAAATCAAGGACAGAAACATCAGTTTCGACTGGACATATACGGCGGCACATCCGGCCACCAAGCATGAGTACTTCATTACCCGTAATGGCTGGAACCCTAACGAGCCGCTCAAGCGCGCATCGTTCGAGGGCACGCCGTTCTGTACAGTGGACGGCGGCAACGTGCTGCCGATCAGTGGTCAGAAGCATGCCTGTGTGATCCCCCAGGACAAGAACGGATCACATGTGATCCTGGGTATCTGGACGGTCGGTGATACCGATGCGGCGTTCTACAACGTGGTCGATGTAAACATCCTGGCCGAACCCGAGTTGCCGGGCGGTTGGAGTGCCGTAGGCAGCATCACGCCTTCCGCCACCCTGCTGGTGGGTGACAAGGTCAAGGCCCGAGCCTTCACCGCCGCCGGCGAAAGTGCGGCTTACTCTGTTGACGTCATGATCGACAGCGCCGATGAGGGGCAACCGCAAAACTGGGCGTTCAAGCTGGCGGAAAAAATCAACCAGTCCCAGAGCCTGATTCAGGCAGGTATTCGCGATGAGCAGGGCGCTATTGCGCCGGTCAAAGGCAAGAACAATCTGTACGCCCAGAAAGACAGTGGTGTGATTCGCTATGAGCTGACGCTGGACGTCAAGGAAGATGTGCAAGTGCGTATGGCGCTGTCGGCAATTGCCCCTGAGTACGTGCTGGACAAGGGACGGGCGAAAGTGCGTCTGGCCATGATCGCCAACCGCGACATGAACATCGAGGCCACTCTGTTCGACGCCGGCAACAAACCAGTCGGTACCCTCAAGACGCTCGCGCAGGGCGACAGTACCTGGTTGGAAATGGATGTGCGCAGTGAGCCGGGCACGCATCACATGACGTTGCTCGGTACCACGGTGGATGGGCGTACAACGCGCCAGGACACCCAGCCTGTCAACCTGACTGGCGAAGGTGGCGCGAAGGACTATCACTTCGTGTTTCCTGAGGGGTTGGCAAGTTACGAAGCGGGCACGCGTGTATTGCATACGCAAACCGGTGAAGTTTACGAGTGCAAACCGTTCCCTGTATCGGGTTACTGCAAACAATACCTGCCAACGGCTAACGGTTTCGAGCCGGGTGTAGGCCATCACTGGCAAACGGCCTGGGATCAACTTTGACCTCGTAGCGGTATAAACCCAGGCAAGTTTTTTCAAACTTGCCTGGGTGTTTTTTCTTATTTGAATGTATCGACTTAGTTGCAGCTGGGCGGTATTCGTCTGGCCAATCCAGGGCCGCTGCCATGTCGTGTGGTGCACTTTATTTTCAGAAGCTTATTTCCACTAAGGCGCTGCCAGTGAGGGCGTTATGAGGCCGGCGGTATTGCAGGTGTTGTTCCTGATGCTGCCCTTGGGTTATGGACTGACGCTGGGGTGGCAGGAGTGGCAGTTTCGCCAGGTGCAGATCCAGGCTGTGCAGGCGTTGCCCGCTCCAGTGGTCGCTGTAGCGCAAGGCGCAGCGCTCAACACCTGGGCAGTGGCGACGGTGTTTGGCATGACCGCGCAAGGCGGCGTCATGAACAGTGCCGAACCGCTGACGCTGCTGGCCACTGTGGTCGCCAGCGACAGCGAATCACGGGCCTTACTGGCGGGCGCCGATGGCGCACGTTTTTATCGCACCGGGGAGCGTTTGCCCGGAGGCAGTCTGCTGCGCCGAGTCGAAACCGCGCAGGTGCTGTTGTGGCGCCAAGGTCGTGAGGAGCTGTTGAGCCTGCATGCCGCAGGCGGCCGCTTCCTGCCGCTTGCCCGCGTGCACAGCCAGGCGGCTGCCGCCGTACATTTACGGCCTACCGGTGAATAACCGAGGAGTGATCAGGTCCATGAACAGTTCCATCAGCCGGCGTACCCGCAAAGGCGTTTTGGGGGCGCTCATGTTGGGTGTGTTGCTGTATACCGGGCAATCATCGGGCGCAGAACAGCATTGGCAGCTGGCGATGAACAACGCCGAACTGCGCGATGTGGTCGAGGAAATGTCGACCATCCTCGACACGACCGTGATCCTCGCCCCGAACATCCAGGGACGCATTACCGTGGTCTCGCGCCAAGCATTGGATCGCGAGGGCGTGCGACGGCTGTTTTACAGCGTGCTCGACGCTCATGATTTCAGTGTTATCGACCAGGGCGATCAGCTCCTGATTGTCCCCGCGACCCAGGCCAAGACCCAGGCCGGCAATGCCGATGAGCGAACCTCGGCTGAGCAGCAGTTCGTCACGCAAGTCATCGCCCTGGGTGCCAGCAGTGCAGCCGATCTGGCGGGGCTGGTGCGGCCACTGGTTTCAGCCAATGGCTACGTCGGCCCCTCGGTCTCAGCCAATGCCTTGGTGATTACAGATACCGCACGCAACGTGCGACGTATTGGCGACGTTGTCAGGCAACTGGATTCCGGGGCAAAAAATGCCCATGAGCTGGTGGAGCTGCGCCATGGCGTGGCGGCGGATATTGCGCGGCTGATGGAAGCGTCTATCGGCAAGCAAAATGTCGACAATGCCATCCAGGTCCTGGCCGACCCGCGAAGCAACCGGTTGGTGATCGTGGGCACGGCGGCTGTGCGCCAACGTCTGGTGCAACTGGCACGCAGCCTGGATACGGTCACGCCCGCTCGCCTGGACAATGCCCGGGTCATCCGCTTGCGCTATAGCGACGCCAAGCAATTGGCCGAGGTGCTGGATTCCATGGGCCAGGGGATGAAATCCCAGCCTGCGGCCGTTGCCCTGAAAGACGCAACGACCGCCGCGCCATTCATGGTCAGGGCTGACGAAAGCCAGAATGCCTTGGTCGTTGTCGCTGAAGCGGCACAACTGACAACCCTTGAAGGCATCGTGCGAGAGCTGGACCAACCTCGGGCCCAGGTGTTGATTCATGCCGCGATCGTAGAAGTCAGTGGCGACATCAGCGAGGCGCTCGGTGTGCAATGGGCGCTCAATCGCGGCAGTGCGCAAGGGATTTTAAACTTCCCCGGCACCGGCATTCCGATCCTTGGCGCCCTCAACTTCGATGATAAAACCGTGCTGCCGGAAGGGGCGCTGCTCAAGCTGGGCGGCGATCGTTTCGGTGCGCTGGTGTCCGCCCTGGCCAGCAACACGCGCAGTAACCTGTTATCGACACCGAGCCTGCTGACCCTGGACAACCAGGAGGCTGAAATTATCGTCGGCCAAAACGTGCCGTTCAAGACTGGTTCCTACGCCACCAACAGCAGCGGTGCGGATAACCCCTTCACCACGGTGGAGCGCAAGGACGTCGGGATCAGCCTCAAGATCAAGCCCTACATCAACGAAGGCTCGACCCTGCGCCTGGAAGTGGCGCAAGAGGTCTCCGATATCGCCCCTGCGGTCGCCGGGGTCGACTCCTCTGACCTGATCACCAACAAGCGTGCGCTGAAAAGCACGATCCTCGCGGATGATGGCGAGATCATTGTGATCGGAGGCCTGATCAAAGACAGCGTGCGCACACAGGCCAGCGGCGTGCCGCTGTTGCGCGATATTCCGTATCTGGGCGCATTGTTTCGCTGGCGCCGTGATACCCAGGTCAAGAGCAACCTGATGGTGTTCCTGCGCCCGACCATTGTGCGCAGTGGCCAGCAGCTTTCCGGGATCAGTCAGGCGCGTTATCAAGACCTGCGTGATGAGCGCCAGCCAGGTCCGCAACGCAATACCGCCTTGCAACTGCCCGATGAAGCGGAGCAACTGTTCGACCTGCGCCGGCCGACGGAGATCGCTCAATGAAGCCGTTGCCCTTCGGCTTTGCGCGGCGTTTTGGCGTGCTGATTGACGATGGGTATTTGAGCGTGCGCAGTGATACGCCATTGAGCGCGATTGCCGAGGCTCGTCGCCTGGGCGATGACGAATTGCCGCTGCGTCTGCTGACCCATGAAGCCTTCGCCCTGGCATTGGCCAAGATTTACAGCGAGGGGCAAACGGCCGCCGAACATGTCGCCCAAGGGTTGGACGAGGAGCTGGACCTGCTCAGTCTGGTGGACCAGGTGCCGCAGACTGCCGATCTGTTGGAGCAGCAAGGTGACGCGCCGATCATCCGGCTGATCAACGCATTGCTCAGTGAGGCGGTGCGCGAAAAGGCCTCGGATATTCACCTTGAAACCTTTGAACACACGCTGGTGGTGCGCATGCGCGTCGATGGGCAACTGCGTGAAATGCTGCGACCCCGGCGCGAGCTGGCAACGTTGTTGGTGTCGCGAATCAAGGTTATGGCGTGCCTGGACATTGCCGAAAAACGCATTCCCCAAGACGGTCGTATCGCGTTGCGCCTGGCAGGGCACGAAGTCGATGTACGCGTCTCCACGCTGCCTTCCGCGCATGGCGAACGTGTGGTGCTGCGCCTGCTCGACAAACAGGCCGGGCGCCTGCAGTTGGCCCGCCTGGGCATGGCGCCGACCACGCTTGGTCACTTGCAGCAACTGTTGGGTAAACCCCACGGGATCCTCCTGGTGACCGGCCCGACCGGGTCGGGCAAGACCACCAGTCTGTATGCTGCATTGGCCCATCTCAATGACCAGACGCGCAACATCCTCACGGTCGAAGACCCGATTGAATATCACCTGCCGGGCATCGGCCAGACACCGGTCAACCCCAAGGTCGAGATGACGTTTGCGCGAGGCCTGCGGGCGATCCTGCGCCAGGACCCGGATGTGGTGATGGTGGGTGAGATTCGTGACAGTGAGACCGCCGAAATTGCGGTTCAGGCCTCTCTCACCGGGCATTTGGTGTTGTCGACGCTGCATACCAACAGTGCCATCGGCGCCGTCACTCGGCTGGTGGACATGGGCGTGGATGCCTATCTGCTGGCGTCGTCGCTGGTGGGCGTGCTGGCGCAGCGCTTGGTACGCAGGCTTTGCCCGGCCTGCAAGGTCGCCGTCGTGGCGGACGCCGAGGTCTGTCGCCGGCTGGGGCTGGACCCCGCGAAGGCGCCTCGCGTGTTCAAGTCCGTTGGCTGCGAACAGTGCCGCCAAGGCTATTGCGGGCGTATCGGCCTCTACGAGTTGGTCGTGGTAACGCCGACGCTGTCCGCGCAGATTCATCAGGGTGCCAGTGAACAAGCGTTGCTCGCTGAGGCGCGTCGAGGTACGTGCAGCTTGTTCGAGGACGGCCGCCGGCGGGTGCTTGAAGGCGTGACCAGCGTCGATGAACTGTTGCGGGTTATCCAGGAGGACTAGCCATGCCCAGCTATGACTATCGGGCCCAGGATCGCCACGGTCGCCCGTACAAGGGCCGGCAAGAGGCCGACAGCCCGCGCCATGCCCGGCAGTTGTTGCGTGAGCGCGGGCTGCTGCCGAGCCAGATGCATCTGGCGCGCGAGCGAGTTGGCCCGACTTGGTCGGGAGCGGTTGGGCTGGGTGCCGGTGACTTGGCGCTGCTGACGTTGCAGCTGTCGACCCTGGTTCAGGCCGGGTTGCCGCTGGAGCAGGCACTGCAGGCGGTGGTTCAGCAAAGCCGGAAGCGGCGGGTCAGCAGCCTGCTTTCACAGGTACGTGAGCGAGTGATGGAAGGGCAATCCCTGGCCTCGGCCCTTGGTGCCTATCCCCGGGCGTTTCCCGACGTGTTCCGCGCCACCATCGCTGCCGGCGAGCGTTCCGGGCACTTGGGACATGTGCTTGAGCAGTTGGCAACCTATACCGAAGCCCGCCAGGCGTCCCGGCAAAAGATCCAGCTGGCATTGGTGTATCCGGCCCTGCTGATGTTCGCCTGCATGGCCATCGTCGGTTTTCTGCTTGGTTATGTGGTGCCGGATGTGGTGAAGATCTTCGTCGACAGTGGCCAGCCATTGCCCTGGCTGACCCACGCCATGATCACCGTCAGCCACGGCTTGCGTGCGTATGGCCTGGTGCTGGCGCTACTGGTGACGGGCGTGGGTGTGCTGTTGCGCTGGCGCTTGCATCAACCGCGCGGGCGCTGGCAGTGGCACAGCCTGGTGCTGCACCTGCCGCTGTTGGGCAGTGTGTTTCGTGAGATGGAGGCGGCGCGGTTCGCCAGCACCCTGGCGATCCTCGGTAAAAGTGCCGTGCCCCTGGTGGACGCCCTGGAAATTGCCGCAGCGGTGATCGGCAACGTGACCATCCGCGCCCGTATGAACGATGTCGCGCGCTCGGTTCGAGAGGGCGGCACGCTGACCCGGGGCCTCGAAGCCAGCGGGGATATACCGCCGTTGATGTTGCACATGATCGCCAGCGGCGAACGCGCTGGTGAACTCGACGGGATGTTGGCGCGCGCCGCCGAACAGCAGGAAAAAAGCCTCACTGCCCGCATCACATTGGTGGTGAGTTTGTTTGAGCCGGCAATGCTGGTGGTGATGGGCGGTGTGGTGCTGCTGATCGTCATGGCCATTCTGTTGCCGATCCTCAGCCTTAACCAACTGGTGAATTGAATGGTGAATATGCCTAAGGGCCAACGGGGTTTTACCCTGATCGAAATCATGGTGGTGGTCGTGATCATCGGTGTGCTGGGGGCCATTGTGGTACCGCAGTTCATGGGTCGACCCGACCAGGCCAAGGTGACAGCAGCCAAAACCGATGTCCAGGCGGTCGCGACCAGCCTGGAGATGTACCGTCTCGACAACGGCCACTACCCGTCGACCTTGCAAGGCCTCGAAGCCTTGAACAAACGACCGGCCGGCACCCCGGCGCCGAGGAACTGGAACCCTCAGGGCTACCTGAAAAGCACGCCGGTCGACCCGTGGGGGACGCCCTATCAATACTTGAACCCGGGTGTGCGTTCCGCCAACGGTGGCTATGACCTGTATTCCTTCGGCGCCGATGGCGTGGTGGGTGGCGAGGGCCATGCCGCTGATATCGGCAACTGGGGAGATTGAGTCAGTGCCCAGGCACAGCCGCGGTTTTACCTTGCTGGAATTGATGGTGGTGATTGCGCTGATCGGCATCGTGTTGAGCGTGGTTGGTCTGACGGCCGGCAACACCCCTGGCCGTCAGGCGCGGCAGGCGGCTGGCGAGGTGGTGCAACTGATTCAGCACGTGCGCGAGCAGGCGGTGATCGAAGGGCGCGAATACGGCGTGCGTGTGCGGCGTGACGGGTACCAGCTCTACCGCCTCGACCCTCAGGGTTGGCGGCCGATGGGTGAGGAGCAGCGCTTGGCAGAGGGTGTGCAATTGCACCTTGAACAGGAAGGCCGACGCGTGAGCCTTGAACGCATCGCGCCGCAATTACTGATGCTCAGCAGCGATGAAGTCAGCGCGTTTGTCTGGACTTTTTCGTCCGAGGACCAGGTATGGGCGCGCGTTGTCAGTGACGGTGTCGGAGAGTTGTCGATTGAAAGCTAAGTACCGGCGCCGCCAAAGGCGCCAGGCCAACGCCCGTGGTTTTACCTTATTGGAAGTCATGATCGCGTTGGTGATTTTCGCCACGCTCGCGGGCGCGGTGATCACTGCCAGTCACTACTCATTGCGCCAGAGTGCGCGACTGCAAGCGCAGATACAGTGCGCCTGGGTAGCGGACAACCAATTGAGCGAGCTGCGCTTGCACCCGAGCTCGCCCGGACGTCAGCAGCTGCTGCGACGCTTTGATGGGCGTGATTGGGTGATCGACCAGACAATCGTACCGGCCACTGATCCGCGCCTGCTTCAGGTCGACATCAGCGTGAGCCCTGCGGGCAGTGATCAGCCGGTCTATCGCACACAGGGCTGGATACCCGCCAGGAATGAATAAGCAGGCAGGCTTCACGCTGCTCGAATGTGTGATTGCGCTGGCCATCTTCGCCTTGCTTGGGCTTGCCAGTGGGCGCCTGTTCGACACCGTGGTGCGCGCGCAACAGGGCACGGCCAATCACGAACAAGAGTTGCGCCGCCTGCAACGGGCCATTGGCGTCATCGAACGGGATGCACTGCAGTTGGCTTCCTCGGTGCTGGTCCTCAGCCCCACGACCCTGCGGTTGCTGCGCAGTCACTGGCGCAACCCGCAGGATTTGCCGCGCAGCGAGCGTCAGCAAGTGCTCTACCGCCTGGACAATCAAGTGTTGTGGCGTGAAAGCCGAAGCTTGGAATCGTCGACAGTCGAACGCCAGAAACTGCTCGACGATGTACGTGTGTTGAACTGGCGTCTATTTCACCGCGACAGCGGATGGCACAGTGAATGGCCGGTGGGCAAGGGCGCTGCCCAGGCACCCCCTCAAGCGCTGGAGCTGGTGCTGTCGGTGGGGCGCTTTGAGCAGGTGCGCCGTGTGCTGCCACTGCCACAGGGGCCGCCATGAGACGCCGCCAGCGGGGTGTCGCGCTACTCAGCGTGTTGCTGGTGATGAGCCTGGCGTTGTTGCTGACAGCGGGCATGTTGCGCAGCCATCAGCTAATGGTGCAGAGCAGTGCGCGCCAGATCCATCAGGTGCAGCTGCGCCAATGGGCGCTGTCGGCAGAGGCATGGGCCCTGGAGATACTGCAAGCGACAGCTGACGATGAGAACTCACGGGTGCATCAGGGCCAGGCGTGGGCACGGGCGACCTGGCCCTTTGAGACGCAAGGCGCGCGCATCACGCTTGAGATCGAAGACCTGTCCGCACGCTTTAATGTCAACGCGCTGCTCGGCGAGGGGCAAGTGGATCGGCTCATTGAGCAGCGCTGGTTGCGTCTGCTTGCGGCACTGGGCCTGCCGCCGCTGGACTTGCGAGCCGCAGGCCCGGTGGCGGAGCAGCGTGAACTCAGCCAGTTACGGCTGCTGCCAGGTATCGACGGCGCGACCTTGAGGCAACTGGAGCCCTGGGTAGCGCTGCTGCCCAAGGACGCCAGCTTGAACATCAACACCGCCCTGCCACAGGTGTTGGCGACCCTTGAAGGTATGTCGCCGCCGACGGCCGAAGCCTTGGTCAACCAACGGCCAACCACCGGCTATGGAAGTGTCCAGGCATTCATCCACGACCCTTTGATCGCCGGGTTGGGTGTGACCGGCCATGGACTTGGCATCAGCAGTCGATGGTTCCGTATCAACGTTGATGTTCGCCTGGGCACCAGCCGCTTGCGCCTGGCCAGCGAGGTTGAGCGTGAGCGCAAAACCGGGCGTTGGCGCGTCGTACAGCGCCGCTTTCCTACGCCGACACTGAGCGAGAACGCATTATGAAAACCTGGCTTCATTTAAGTGCCGAAGGCCTGGCGGCCCCCATAAGCGAATGGCCCTGTTGTGTCTGGCGGGCGGCGGATGACCGTCGGCCCCTGCGCCTGATTGAGGCCGCACACGACCTGGAGGGACAGGCGGTTGAACTGCTGTTGCCTATGGAAATGTGCAGTGTCTTGCGCAGCGGGGTGTGGCCCACCCAGCGTCGGCCCAAACCCCAGGCTGTTGCCTTTGCCATCGAGGACCAGTTGGGTGAAGAACTGGAGGCCGTGCATGTGAGTGTCGGTCAGCGGGACGCAGCCGGTTGCTTTCCGGTACTGGTGACCCACAAGGCGCGTTTCAAGACGCTGCTGCATGAGCTGGCGACGCTTGGTATCCAGGTGCACAGTGTGCATGTCGACGCCGATCTGCTCCCCGATGATTGTGCTGTCGCCGTGGACTGGTATGGCCGTCGGGTCGTGGGCGGGCCCGTACGGCTGGCGATGTCTGCTCCGGCACTCAAGGCGCTGGAACCGTTGCTGGATGAACCCTTGCGGTGGCTGGACGAGGGCGAGAGCCGGGCGTATATAGCGCGCGCCTTGTGGGGCGGCCAGGGCCAGCCGATCAATTTGCTGGGGGGGGAATTCGACCGCGCCCGACAACCCTGGCCCTGGGCAGCCGCAGCACTGGCAGCAGCCTTGGTATTCGTCATCGATTGGGGATTCATGCAGGTGCGTATTCAGTATTTTGAAGGGCACGCCCATAGTCTCCACGCGCAGAGTGTGGAGCGCTTCCAGGCGCTGTACCCGGAACAGACGCGTATTGTTGACCTGGCTGCGCAACTGAAGGTGATGCAGCACGGGCAAAGCGCGCGCGCGCCCGAGACAGCGATGGCGCGCCTGGTCGGCCTGACTGAGCAGGTAATCGGCGCGGCCGATGTGGAGGTACGCCGCATGGAATTTCGACGCGGCGACGGCTGGAAAATTGAGTTGGCGGCTCACGGCTTCAGTGCGCTGGAGCAATTGCAAGCGCAGGGGCTGCAGAGCGGCATGCCGGTGCGTGTGGAAAACGCCAGCAAGGAAGGCAATCGCGTACATGCCGTGTTGGTGTTGGAGGACGCGTCATGAAAGCTCTGCAAGCCTGGAAGGCGCTGTCACCTCGTGATCGCTTTTTACTCAAAGGACTGGCGGCGTTTTTGCTCGGTGTGCTGCTGTTCCAGGGGGTGTGGCAACCCGGCCGGCAGCGGCTGGTCGGTGCCGAACGGTATTACCAGCAACAACACGTATTGGCGCAGCAAGTGCAGCGTGCCCAGCCACTGCAAGCCCGGCAGGCGGCAACCCTGCCCCCGGCGTCAACCATCCACGACAGCGCCGAAGCGGCGGGGCTCGAGGTCAATCAGATCGAGGTACAAAGCGAGCGGCTGCGCTTGATCCTCAGCGGCGAGGCAGTGGCGTTGCTCAACTGGTTGGCGGCACTGGAACGGGACACGGGGGGCTTCCACATGCTCACGCTGGAGAAACGCGATGACCGTCTGGAAGCTCGTCTTGAGCTTTAGAATGCCGCTCAGCTCTGGCTATTTTTCAGTCGCTACGGCGCTGTAGTCGTTCAAGGCGCCGGTTTTTCAAGCCGCGGCCAGCGGCGGCAACTTCGCCAGCTTCAACGCCACCAGCAACGCGCCGACCAACAGCGCCACGATGAAGGCGCCAATGCCGTTCCACCCAGCAAAGTGCCAGAAGAATCCGCCCGCTGTCCCGGCGATGCTTGAGCCTACGTAATAGCAGAACAGGTACAGCGATGACGCCTGCCCCTTGGCCTTGACCGCGCGGCGGCCGATCCAGCTGCTCGCTACCGAGTGGGCACCGAAGAAGCCGAAGGTGAAGATCAACATGCCCGGCACCACCAGCCATAGCGGGGTGAACAGGGTCAGGGCCATACCGCCAAGCATCAGCACGATGGTGGCCCACAACACGCGACGGCGGCCAAGGCGGTCGGCCAGGGAGCCGATCTTTGCCGAGCTGTAGATGCCCGAGAGGTACACCAGCGACAGCAGGCCCACCACGGCCTGGCTCAGGTCATACGGGGCGGCCAGCAGGCGGTAGCCGATGTAGTTGAACATCGTCACGAACGCGCCCATCAGCAGGAAGGCTTCGAGGAACAGCCACGGCAGGCCGGCGTCCTTGAAGTGCATGACAAAGCCGTCCACCAGGCTGCGCGGCTTGAGGCTGCTGGCGCGGAAGTTGCGCGATTCGGGGAGGATCTTCCAGAACACCGTGGCGGCGATCAGCGCCAGGGCGCCGATGATCAGCATTGCGGTGTGCCAGCTGACGAAGTCGATCAGCACGCCGATGATCAGGCGCCCGCTCATGCCCCCGATGGCGTTGCCGCCAATGTACAGGCCCATCGCCAGGCCGATGTGCTGGGGGTGGATCTCTTCGCTCAGGTACGTCATCGCCACGGCGGCCAGGCCGCTCAAGGACAGGCCCACCAGCGCGCGCATCAACAAAATCCCTTCCCAGGACGGCATCAGGCCGCTGGCGATGGTCGCCAGCGCTGCGCAAAACAACGCGGCGACCATCACCGGCTTGCGCCCCAAGGTGTCGGAAATCGGCCCGGTAATCAGCAAGCCCAGCGCCAGCATCGCCGTGGCCACTGACAGGATCAGGCTGCTCTGCGCCGCATTGATCGAGAACTCGTGGGACAGCGCCGGCATCATCGGCTGCACGCAATACAACAAGGCGAACGTGGCGAAGCCGCCGGAGAACAGCGCGAGCACCGTGCGCATGAACATCGGCGTGCCTTTTTCGATGTACGCGTCATTGAGCTGCGCCACCACCTCATCCAGGGCGGTAGGTGGGACTTCTTGAGCGAATGGAGCGACAGCAGATTTCACGGAGACCTCGGGGAGGAAAAGCCTGCCAGGACTGGCAATGCAAAAAAGAATATAGCTGGCTAATGATTCTTTCCAATATATTGTTCGACCTGTTTAATAGCTTTTACGACCTAATGAGGTTTGCATGGAATTACGTCACCTGCGGTACTTCATTGCCGTCGCCGAAGAGCTGCACTTTGGCCGCGCTGCGCAGGTGCTGGGCATCTCGCAACCGCCGCTGAGCCAGCAGATCCAGGCGCTCGAGCAGGAGGTGGGCGCGCGGTTATTCGAGCGTACCAATCGTCGGGTTGAACTGAGCGAGGCCGGGCGTTTGTTCCTGCACGAGGCGCGGCTGGTTCTGGCCCAGGTCGACAAGGCGGCGGATGTGGCCCGCCGTGCACAGTTGGGGCAGCTGGGCGAGCTGAAGATCGGCTTCACCTCTTCGGCACCGTTCAACTCCAGCATCCCGCAGGCGATCTTTGCGTTTCGCCAAGCCTTCCCGGCCGTGCACCTGAACCTGCAGGAAATGAGCAGCACCGAAGTGGCCGAATCGTTGGTGGATGAGTCGATTCAGGTTGGGCTGATGCGCCCATTGCCGCTGCCGGACTCGTTGAGTGTGATCGAGCTGATGCGTGAACCGCTGGTGGCCGTATTGAACGCCGGTCATCCGTTGGTGGAGGGCAGCGAGCGCGGCCTCTATCTGGCGCAACTGGCGCAGGAGCCGTTTGTGTTTTTCCCGCGCACCTACGGCAGCGGCCTGTATGCCCAACTGCTCAACCTGGCCCGCGATGCCGGCTTCAGCCCGCACTTCGCCCAGGAAGCGGGGGAGGCGATGACCATTATCGGTTTGGTGGCGGCGGGCTTGGGCGTGTCGGTGTTGCCGGCGTCATACCAACGGATACGGATCGATGGCGTGGTCTATCGCACGTTGCTGGATCAGGAGGCGGTGACGGCGGTATGGCTGGTGCAACGCAAAGGCGCACAAACGCCGATGGCGAAGGCGTTTGTGGAGTTGTTGGTGGCGAGCGGGCGGTGCGACGATTCGACAAGCCCGCTCGCCACAGAGGATGTGCCTGGCTTTGGTTTTACTTAGACGTTCCCGTCTGCTCAAACAACTGCGCCGCCGACCCTGCCTCACCACTCACGCCATTGCTGCGCAATCCCGCCATGATGTCGTTGTCCAGGTTGTTTACCCAACGGTTGTAGTTGCGATGGATCTTGCCGTCCTTGTAGCCCAGCTCGCGGCTGTCGCGGTAGGTGATGGCGTAGCTGTTGCGCGTGTAGCGGATGTCGATGGCCGCGTAATACTGGTTACGCACGGTGATCTCGGCCTGTACCAGTTGCGGGCTCAGGCGCTGCACGTTCCATTCGCGTTTTTGCAGGGCGTTGACGATCACCGTTTTCATTTTCTCTTCGCTGACCTGGGCGTTGGCCGGCAGGTCGTGCTGGGTGTTGAGGATCGGTTTGCTGGTGCAACCGGCGGTGGTCAGCAGGGCCAGGGTGATCAGCGTAGCGCGTAGCAAGGAAGACATTCCGTATTCTCCAATCGATTAAAAAGTCAGGACCAGCGGCGGAAGATCAGCGACGTGTTGACGCCGCCAAAGGCAAAGTTGTTGTTCATCACGTAGTCGTGGTGCATCTCGCGAAATTCACCCTGCAGGTAATCCAGCTCGCCGCATTGCGGGTCGACTGAGTCCAGGTTGAAGGTGTGCACGTACTGGTCGCGGTTCATCATCTCGATGCTGAACCATGACTCCAGCGCACCGCAGGCGCCCAAGGTGTGACCGAGGAAGCTTTTCTGCGAGCTGATGGGCATGTGGCTGCCGAACAGGCTGCTGGTGGCCTGGGTTTCGGCGATGTCACCCTGGTCGGTGGCGGTGCCATGGCCGTTGACGTAGCCGATGGCGTCCGGGGTGAGCCCGGCGTCTTCCAGGGCCAGCTCCATGGCGCGGCGCATGGTTTTCTGTTCCGGGCGAGTGGTGTGCTGGCCATCGGCATTGCTGCCGAAACCGACGATCTCGGCATGGATATGCGCACCCCGCGCCAGTGCGTATTCCAGCTCTTCGAGCACCAGCATGCCGGCGCCTTCGCCGATCACCAAACCATCGCGGCCGCTGTCGTAGGGGCGTGGGCTGGTCTGTGGCGCATCGTTCTTCAGGCTGGTGGCATACAGTGCGTCAAACACCATGGCCTCGGTGGGGCACAGCTCCTCAGCGCCGCCGGCGAGCATCAACGGCAGGCGGCCGAACTTGATCGCTTCATAGGCATAGCCGATGCCCTGGCTGCCGCTGGTGCACGCGCTGGACGTGGGGATCAGCCGCCCGGTGAGGCCAAAGAAGATGCTGATATTCGCCGCCGTGGTGTGGGGCATCATGCGCACGTAGGAGTTGGCATTCAGCCCCTCGGCCACCGAGTTCAGCAGCATATTGCCGAAGGCCTTGATCTCATCGGTACTGCCGGTGGACGAGCCACAGGCCACACCCATGCGCCCGTCCTTGATCGACTCGTCACCGAGCAAACCAGCGTCCTTCAGCGCCTGCTCTGCCGCCCACACCGCCAGGCGCGAGACGCGGCCCATGCTGCGCAGCTGCTTGCGCGTCCAGTGGGCGGGCACGACGAAATCATCGACCGGCCCGGCCAGGCGCGTGTTCAATTCGGTAAAGCGCTCCCACTCATCCATGCGCCGGATGCCGCTGCGGTTGGCGCGGAAGTTGGCCGAGATCGTCTCCCAATCGCCGCCCAGGGAGGTTATGCCGGCCATGCCGGTGACGACTACACGTTTCATCAGCACAGGCCTCCATTCACGGCCAGGACCTGGCGCGTGATATAGCCGGCTTCGGCCGACATCAGGAAATTCACCGCGCCGGCGACTTCTTCCGGGGTGCCCATGCGTTGCGCCGGGATCATCTTCATCAGTTCTTCCACCGGTACGTTCTCATCCAGCATGGCGGTATCGATCAAGCCGGGCGCAACGCAGTTGACGGTGATCTTGCGCTTGCCCAGTTCGATGGCCAAGGCCTTGGCCGCACCGATCAGGCCGGCCTTGGAGGCGCTGTAGTTGACCTGGCCACGGTTGCCGATCAGCCCGGAGACCGAGGTGATGCACACAATGCGCCCGGCGGCGCGCCGACGAATCATCGGCATCATCACCGGGTGCAGCACGTTGTAGAAGCCATCGAGGTTGGTGCGCAGCACCACGTCCCAATCGTCTTCCGACAAGGCCGGGAAGGCGCCGTCGCGGGTCAGGCCGGCGTTGAGCACCACGCCGTAATAAGCACCGTGTTGCTCCACGTCGGCTTCAAGGATTTCCTTGCACGCGGCGCGGTCCGCCACGTCGAATTGCAGCACCCGCGCCTGGCGGCCCAGGGACTCGATCTCGAGCTGCACCGCGTCGGCTTCGGCCCGGCCACTGCGGCAATGCAGCACGATGTCATGCCCGGCCTGGGCCAGGCGCAGGGCAATGGCGCGGCCGATACCACGGCTGGAGCCGGTGACCAGTACGGGTTCAGTCATGGCGTTTCGTCCTTCGATTCATCTAAATAGTTGGCCGCCTGGGGCGGTCTAAATACATTCAGGCGCGCGCTGGCCTGGATACCGCTACCGGTAAGGTGGCATTCGAACACACCCATGCCGTTGTCGTCTTCCAGGGAACGCAGGCCGTGGATGCTCAGCTCGGTGCCGGCCGGGAAGTGTTCCACGTTGCACTCGAACTTACGTGTACCGAGCAGGAAGCCCAGTTCCACCGCTTCACCCTTTTGACGGGCGCGGCAGCCGGCGTAGGCGGCGACGCTCTGCGCCATCAACTCGATGCCGACCCAGGCCGGCAGGCTGCCGTCAGGGCGGTTGAACAGGCCGTCGGGCTTGACGGTGAGGCGGGTGCGAATCTGCTCTTCATCGAACGACAGCACCTGGTCGATCAGGATCATGTCGCCCGCGTGGGGCAGCAGTTCGGCGAGTGGCCAATCGGTCATGGGGCCTCTGCAATTATCAGGCTGACGTTGTTGCCACCGAAGGCAAACGAGTTGCTCATCAGGCAGGGTTTTTCCAGGGTTTCGCCGCTGAGTGCCCATCGCAAGGCGGGCAGCGTGGGGTCGGCCTGGCCGTCCCACACATGCGGCGGCACCCGGCCGTGGGCCAGGCTCAGCCAGCAGAACGCGGCTTCCAGCGCACCGGCCGCGCCCAGGGTGTGGCCGCTCATGGGTTTGGTCGACGAGCAGGCCACGCCTTCGGGGAACAGGCTGGCGACGGCGAGGCTTTCCATGGCGTCGTTGTGTTGGGTGGCGGTGCCGTGCAGGTTCAGGTAGCCGATCTGCCCGGGCTGCACTTTCGCGCTGGCCAGTGCCTTGCGCATCGCCTGCAACGCGCCTTTGCCGGTGGGTTCCGGCGCGGAAATATGGTGCGCATCGCAACTCGCACCGCTGCCCAGCAGGGCGATCGCCGCCGGCGTTTTAGTCATCAGGAACAGCACCGCCGCTTCGCCGATATTGATGCCGTTGCGGTTCACCGAGAACGGATTGCAGCGCGCGTTGGACACCGCTTCCAACGCGCCGAACCCGTTGAGGGTCAGCTTGCACAGGCTGTCGACGCCGCCGCAGAGCACCGCGTCGCACACCCCCAGGTCGAGCAGGCGTTGTGCGCTCATCAAGGCCCGGGCGCTGGAGGTGCAGGCGGTGGAAATCACATAGGCCGGGCCGCTCAGTTGCAGCCAGTCGGCGAGGAAGTTCGCCGGGGCGCTGAGTTCCTGTTGCTGGTAGTCGTAGTCGCTAGGGAAGTGCCTGTCGCGCAGGTATTGGGCGATACCGCGGCTGGCTTCGTCGATGCCCGAGGTGCTGGTGCCGAGCACAATCCCGACCCGCGAGGCGCCATAACGGTGGATCGCCTGGCGAATCTCGCCCTCGATCTGCAGCGCCGCTTCCAGCAGCAGTTGGTTATTGCGGCTGCTTTGCTGGCCGAGTTCCGTCGGGATGGTCGCCAGCTCGCCGTGCACACTGCCTACCGGCAGCGTGCGCTCCGGCACCCAGCCGCTTTCGGCGCGCATCCCCGAGCAGTCGCCGGCAAACAGGCTGCGGCTCACCTCGGCCTGGCCCCGGCCGAGGGCGCAGATTACGCCCAGGGCGTTGAGGTAGGCGGTCATCGCGCGGTACCCAGTGGTGTGATGCGGTAGCTCAACGGCTGACCGGCCATGTTCACGCTGAACACTTCGGAGGACTGATACACGATCTGCCAATGGCCCGGAAGGGTACGCGTAAGGTCCATCGCCTGGGCGCCGGGATAGAGCGCACGCACGTCATCCGCCGAGGTCAAGGCAAACAACAGTGCGGCAAACAGCTCGCGCGCCTGGGGATTGGGCGGCAGCAGACCGTCGGCCTGCCATTGGCCATCGATCAGTTTTTGCCGGGCCTGGGGAATGCCCAGCGGGTCCATCATCGACCAACGGATTGCGCCACCTTCGCGTTGGATCACCAGCAGCCAGTCCTGGCTCTGGCCGTCTGCCAGGCGCTGCACGTGCAGTTGTATCGGCAAGGCCAGGGCCGGGGTTTTTTCAGGCAGCGGCGGCTGGCTGGCGCAGGCGCTCAGCAGCAACAGGCAACCGATCAACAGGGCGCGCATCATGGTGCGGCGCTCGCCAGGGGTTTGCGTGCTACGCAGTTGACCAGGGTTTCTTCACGCTGACCCACCGGCGGCGGGGTACGCAGGCCCCAGCGCTCCAGCAGACCGAAGTCGCTGGAACGGCTCCACCACAGGTACGGGTACGAAACGTTCTGCGGGCCGAACTCAAAGCCCTGCTCGCGGAGCATCTCCAGGTACTCTTCGGCGCTTTTCTGCACATGCATGGGGTGGCGGAACAGCCAACGAATGACCCAGGTGTCGATATAGGCTTCGGTGGATTCGGCAAACAGCAAGTAACCGCCCGGCTTGAGCACCCGGTAAAACTCCTTGAGTGCGCGATGCTGTTCAACCAGGTGATGGAAGGTCTGGTGGCAGAACAGGATGTCGACGCTGGCGTCCGGCACATCGAGGGTGGCGCAGTCGCTGCCGATCAATTCGACGGCCAGGCCCTGGCGCGCGGCTTCGACCTTGCTCAGTTCCAGGCTGTGGGGGTCGGCGTCCAGGCCGATCAGGCGTTCAGGGGTAAACACCTGCTGCAGGTATTGGAACGACTTGCCCTGGCCGCAACCAGCGTCCAGCAGCACCGGCGCCTCGGGCAGGGGATCGGTGAACAGGCTGCGCAGGTCGTTGATTGCCACACGCAATACATGGTGCTGCCAGGTGTGGCTGCGCAGGAACCAGAAGCCGAACTTGGTTTCTTCGACGTAGTTTTTACTCAGGTATTGAGACGTCATACCGGTTCACTCGCACAAATTTCCGACAACATCCGCAACCGCCGCTTGGGCTCGCTGACAAACGGGTTGCGTTCGTCCCACGCGTAACCCGCGAGGATTGAACTGATCATCCGGCGAATCTCCGGCGAACTGTCGGGGTGGAAAATCACATCCTGGAACGTCCCCGCATACCAGCCTTCGACGTAGCAGCGGAAGGTGTCGACACCGCGCTTGAGCGGCTCGGCAAACTCGGTTTGCCAATCCACGGTCTCGCCTTTGAGCTGACGATGCAGCACGCCAACGGCCATGCTCGCCGAGCGCATGGCGATGGTCACGCCGGAGGAGAACACCGGGTCGAGGAATTCCGCCGCATTGCCCAGCAGCGCAAAGCCTGGGCCGTGCAGGGTTTTGACGTTGGCCGAGTAGCCGCCGATGGTGCGCGCTGGCGTGTCCCATACGGCGTTATGCAGCACGCCGGACAGGCTCGGGGTTTCGTCGATAAAGCCGCGCAGGCAGGCGTCGAGGTCAGCGTCGCGACCGTCGAAATGCTCCTTGGCCGCGACCACGCCCACCGAGCAGCGACCGTTGCTGAACGGGATGGTCCAGAACCAGATATCGCGCTTGGTAGGGTGAGTGGTTATCAGAATCTTGGTGCGGTCGAAGCCTGGGTGTTCGATGCGGTCTTCAACGTGGGTGAACACTGCCTGGCGCAGCGGGAAATTCGACGGCGCCTCCAGGTCGAGCAGGCGCGGCAGTACGCGGCCGTAGCCGCTGGCATCGAGCACGAACTTGGCCTTGATGTGGTACTCGCTGCCGTTCTCGCGGCGCACATGCAGGTAGCGGCACTCACCGGAGAAATCCACGCCGACGATGGTTTCGCCGTAGCGGATGTCGACGCCTTGCTGTGCGGCCTGATCGGCCAGCAACTTGTCGAACTCGCCGCGCTGCACCTGGAAGGTGGTCGGCTTGCCGTTGCTGAAGGTGTCACCGAAATCAAATGCGCTGTAACGCTCGCCCCAGGCAAACGCGGCACCGGTTTTTACCTGGAAACCCGCGGCCTGCACGGCGTCGAGCATGCCGGCTTCTTCGATGAAATCGATGCAGTGCGACAGCAGGCTTTCACCGATCGAAAAGCGCGGAAAATGCTGGCGCTCGATGATCAATACATCATGCCCTTTGCGTTTGAGCAGTGCGGCGGCAATCGCGCCGGAGGGCCCGGCACCAATCACCACGACCTGGCGACGTTCCATTTCAACTATGGGCACGAGGGCTCCTTGCCGCTTTGGCGATAATCACATTCATGAGGCATGTTTCCGTTGGCCGGCCCAGGGCGCCAGCATAAAGCTGAATGCCAGGCCCAGGCTGACCGACAGGCCGAAATTACTCACTGCTGGTGTGCTGGACACGGCCAGCAGGCCGAACGACAACCAGGTCGTCAGCGCTGCCAGCAGCGTCCCTAAAAGGCTGACAGCAGGACCGCCGATCTGTTCGCGCATCAAAATCGCATAATCAACACTGATGGCCGTGACCAGCAGCAGCCCGAACAGGCTGAACAGGGTCAACGGCTGGCCCAGCCAACCCAGGCTGGCCAGGCTGCACAGCGCCGCCAGCAGCGGCAGGGCGACGATGCGCAAGGCACCGCCAAAGCCGAACGGCAGGATCAGCAACAGCACGATCAATACGCACGACATCAGCTTCAATTCGGCGGCGCTGATCTGCGTGTCGGCGAACACACGGTTCAAATCACCGAGGCGATCCACCAACTGCACGCCGGGTAGGTCCACGGCTTGCACCCGCAGCAGCGCCGGGTTGTTCAAGCCCTGCAGACTGACCATCGCCGCGACACCGCCGTCCACCGGGCCGAGCCACAGCGTGCGCCAGGGTTCGGCCAAGGGGCCCGCCAGCGCAGCGTCGATGTCTTCGGTGGGCAGCGCTTGCAGTTGCGCGACTTCGGCTTGCAGGGCACTGGCGGGCACGCCGAGGTCCAACAGCGGCTGCCAATGGTGTGGGAGTGTGTTCAGGGCATCGCGCAGTTGTTGCTGCTCGGCGGGTAGGCTGACCAGTTGGTTGAGTGCCAGGTAACCCTGAAGCTTGTCCATATTCACCAGTTGGTCCAGGCGGTGGCCCAGGGCGGCTTGCCGCTCCAGCAACTGCGGCTGGTTATCCGCCCGGATCAGGAAAAACTGGCTGGTGGGCTGGAAGCCGGTAATGCGTGCCACCGCCTGCGCCTCTTGCAGCAATTGCGGCGGCGCGCCGATCCACTGGCGAATATCGTTTTTGCTGTTCAGCTGCCACAGGCCACCGGCGCAGAACAGCAGCACCCACGCCAGCAAAAATGGGCTCGGCACGCGCTTGAGCAAGGAGGCCCGCACCAGCCACAGGCACTCGGCGATGCGCAGCGGCCATTGTGCCGGGCGCAGTTCGACACCCTTGAGCAAAGCCGGCAGCAGGCATACCGCTGACAGGTAAGCGCCGACCAGCCCCGCAGCGGAGAACACCGCGATTTGCGTCAAGGCCGGAAACGGCGTCCAGGCCAGCGCCAGGTAGCCGATGCAACTGGTGGCCAGGCTCAGGCTCAGCCCTGGCAGCGTCAGGCGCAATGCCGGCCAACTGCGCCAGGGGGTCATGCTCCAGCTTTTCGACAGGTAGTGCAGCGGGTAATCCACCGCGACGCCGATCAGGCTGGAGCCGAGCACCAAGGTCATCACATGCATATGGCCGAACAGCGCCACGCAGGTGACGGCGCCAAACAGCATGCCCACCAGCACCGGTACGAACGCCAGCAGCACTCGCCAGCGGCGGAACGCCAGCAACAGCAACAGCAGGATGCCGACAGTGGCGCCACCGCCAACCCAGGTGATTTCCCGCGTGGCCTGCTGCTGGCCATTGGCGGCGTAGAGCAAACCGCTGGCGGCGAGCAATTGCGCGCCGTGTTCGCCGGCCTGCGTGCGGCTGGCCTGGAGCAAATCCGCCACTTGCAGCGGCAGTTTCATGTCGAAGGCATTGCCGGTGGTACGTGCGCGCAGCAGCACCCAGCTCTTGCCGTCGGCGTCGGCGATCAAGGCGCCGCTGCCGATGTCCAGTTGCACCGAGCCGTGTTGCGGCTGGCTGTTCTGGATGCGTCCGGTCAGGCCGAGCCAGTCGTCCTGGCTCGGCACCAGGCTGAAGCCGGTGAAGGGGTCGAACAGCGACTGCACCCGTTGCTGGATGAACGCGTCGGGGTGGTCGATCAGTTGTTCGCGGTCCTTGGCCGAGAGCATCGCCAGCCGCCCGCGCAGCAACTGCTCACGCAGCGCCGGCAGGTCGGCTTGCAGGTTCCATTGGACCTTCTCGAACAGGCCGCTGGCCTGCCAGCGCTTGCCCAATTGCTGCGCCACGGCCACCGCTTGTTGGCGATCGGCGTGCCCCACCAATACCAGCATTTCGCGGTTGAGCGGCTCCTGCATGCGCTGTTCGGCCTGCAACTCCAAGGCATCCGGCGTACTGCCCGGGACCAGCTCCATCAGGTTGGCCGACAGCGGTGCACCGTGGCGCCATTGCCAGCCGGCCAGGGCCAGCACGGCCACCAGCAGGATCAGGAACAGGCGGGGCAGCAGGCGCTCACTGGGCAAAGTCATGTTGCTCCGCGTCGCTCAACGGCTGGCTGGCCGTACTGTCCTGCATGCGCAGCAAGGTGCTGTCGCCCTGGGTTTCCAGCAGTTCGATGGTGTGTACCAGCTCACCGCCGTCGATATTGATCTGGGTGAATACCTGCTTGAGCAGCAGCGAGCGCGGGATCAGCGTGAGTTTCCATTGCTGGGCTTCGCCTTGCAGTTGCAGCTCGAAGTCGCGCTGCAAGCCGCTGCTGTCGCCCTGGAGCACGGCGAGGAACAGACGGTTCTGTTCGGCACCGGCGCTCTTGTTCGGCAGCAGCTGCCAGCCATTCGCGTCACGTCGGGCGATGCCTTGGGCGCTGATGCGGTAGTCCTGTTGCAGCGGGGTTTTCAGCAGCCACAGCAGGCCGTGGTCCTTGGCCAGGACGAAGGTGCCCTTGCTGACCAGCGGTTGCGGTAGCGCCCGCAGGTGTTTTTCCTGGATGAAGCTGCCGTGGATCACTGAAGGTTTGGCCAACTGGTCGCTGAGTTGTTGCAGGTCGAAGGCCTGGGCTTGAAGCGACAGCAGCAACGCGCCGAGGAAGGTGATCAGTTTCATGACAAGGCCCTGTCGACGGCGTCGGTGAATACTTTGGGCGAGGCCAGCTGCATCTCGCGACTGGCGATTTCCACCGCCACTTGCACAGTGCTGGCGCGGGTCAGGCGCTCGCCGCTGGCCAGGTCGGTGATCAGGTAGTTGACCTTCAAGCGGTTCTCCCACTCCACCAGACTGGCGCGCACGTTGATCGTCTGGCCGAACATCGCGCCGCGCACATAGCGCAGTTGCATGTCGATCACCGGCCAGGCGTAGCCGGCTTCGAGCATCGCCGTGTAGTTGTGGCCGATCTTGTCCAGCAGCGCGCAGCGTGCGACTTCCAGGTACTTCACGTAATGCCCGTGCCAGACGACGTTCATGGTGTCGACGTCAAAAAACGGCACGAGGATTTCGGTGTCGCTGTGTAATACGCCAGGGCTACGCATGCAGCCTCCAGTGTTGCTCGGCGATGCGTTGCAGGCACAGGCGCAGTTCGCCTTCGAGGGCGCGGTCTTCGATGACCGGCGGGAAGTCCTGGGCCAGCTCTGCATGCATGGCCGCCAGAGCCGGCGGCAACGGGCGTGCGTCGTTGGCCTGGGCGCGCAGCCACACGCCCTGGTTGGCGGCGAGCAGGGTGGCGGCGGCGACCTGTTCGGTCAGCTCCAGCACACGGATCGCATCGCGGGCGGCGATGGTGCCCATGCTCACCTTGTCCTGGTTGTGGCATTCGGTGGAGCGCGAGAACACGCTGGCCGGCATGGTGTTTTTCAGGGCTTCGGCGGTCCAGGCGCTGGTGCCGATCTGCACGGCCTTGAAGCCATGGTTGATCATCGCGCGGTCAGCCGGTGCGCCGGACAGGTTGCTCGGCAGGCCGTGGTTGTAGCGCACGTCTACCAGCAGCGCGAGCTGGCGGTCGAGCAGGTCGGCGACGTTGGCCACCAGGGTCTTGAGGCTGTCCATGGCAAAGGCGATATGCCCGCCGTAGAAATGCCCGCCATGCAGCACGCGTTCTTCTTCGGCGTCGATGATCGGGTTGTCGTTGGCGCTGTTCAGTTCGATCTCGATAAACGAACGCAGCCAGTTCAGGCTGTCCGCCAACACACCGAGCACGTGCGGCGCGCAGCGCAGTGAGTAGCGGTCCTGCAGGCGATGCAGCGGCGCGGTCGGCGCGTCGATCGCCAGGTCCTTGCGCAGCCAGGCGGCGACTTGCATCTGCCCCGGATGTGGCTTGGCGGCGAACAGGCGCTCGTCGAAGTGTTCCGGGTTGCCTTGCAGCGCCACCACGTTCAGTGCGGTGATGCGCGTGGCCAGTTGCAGCAGGTAGTCGGCGCGGGCGAAGGCCAGGCAAGCGATGCCGGTCATCACGGCGGTGCCGTTCATCAGCGCCAGGGCCTCCTTGGGGCGCAGTACCAGCGGCTCCCAGCCGAGTTCGCGGTGCACGTCGGCCGCCTGGCGACGCTCGCCACGGAACAGCACGTCGCGCTCGCCGGACAGGGTCGCGGCCACGTAGGACAGCGGCGTCAGGTCACCGCTGGCGCCCACCGAGCCTTCTTCCGGGATCAGCGGCAGCACGTCGTGTTCGAGGAACGCATGCAGGCGCTCCAGCAGTTCCACGCGCACCCCGGAGACACCGTGGCACAGCGACTGCAAGCGCGCCGCCAGCACGGCACGGGTAGCTTGGGCGTCGAGCAACTTGCCCAGGCCGCAACCGTGGAAGGTGTACAGGTGACGCGGCAGGGCCTCGACGTGTTGCAACGGCACCGCGACCACGCAGGAGTCACCGTAGCCGGTGGTTACGCCGTAGATCACGCCTTCCTTGTCCAGCAACGAGTCGAGGAACTGCGCGCCCTTGGCAATGCGCTGGCGATACGCGGCATCGCTTTGCAGCTGGGTAGGCACCTGACGGTTGGCCAGGGCCAGCACGTCTTCGATGCGCAGGGGGCGTTCGCCAAAGGTTACCGGCTCAAGATGCGTCGTCATCGGTCTTCCAGAAAGGGTAAAAGTTGAACCATTGTTGGGGCGCTTCCAGGCAGAACTGGCCCAGGCGTGCGGCGTAGCGCGCGGTCCACAGGGCAATAACCTGCTCGCGGGTGCTGCGTTTCCATTCGATCAATTGCGCGAAGGGCTCGATGGTCAGGCGATAGCGGCCCTGGTGTTTCAGGCACATCAGCAGGTTGACCGGGCATTTCAGCAGGCCCGCCAGCAGCCACGGGCCTTGGGGGAAGGCAGCGTCATGGCCGAGGAAATCCACGCGCACCGTGCGCCCGCCATGCAACGGCACACGGTCGCCGGCAATCGCCAGCCATTCGCCGTCGTCCAGGCGCTGGCTGAGCAACAGCATGGTGGCCGGGTCCAGCTCGCTGACCTGGATCAGGCGCAAGTGGGTGGCCCCGGCTTCGCCCAGCAGGCGGTTGAAGCGTTCGGCGTGCTTGGTGTGCACCAGCACGTTCATGGTGACCTGTTCGCCGATTTCCGCCAGCGCGCGGCACACTTCGAGGTTGCCCAAATGTGCGCCGACCAGCATCTGCCCGCGCCCGCCACGCAGTCGCCCGCGCAGTTTCGCCGGGTCGTTGATCTCGATCTGTTCCAGGCGCAGCTTGCCGTTCCACACGTCGAGCTTGTCGAGCAGGGCGTCGGCAAAGGCCATGAACTGGGCGAAGACTTTGCGCTGGCTGGGGCGCAGTTCATCGCGCCCGCTCCAGTCGGCCAGGCGCTGTTGGTATTGCCAGGTGCTCTGGCGCGCGGTGCGGCTGAACAGGAAGAAGTACAACACGATGCCATACAGCACCGGGCTCAGCAGGCGGCGGCCGAGGACCTTGGCGGCGAGGGCGGTGAATTTCATCAGCCAGTAGCTGCCGCGCTCTTCGCGGTCGGCCCAATGCTTGGTGCTGTCGCTCATGCCTGCCACCGTCGCCACAGGATCAGCGGTGCACGCACCAACATGCCGAAGAACAGTCGGGTGTGCATGGCGCTGATGCGTACGTTGTCGCGGAACAGGCGGAAGTGCGACAGGCCGTCGGCAGGGTAATGCACCTGGGTCGGCAGCCAGCGCATCGGCTGGTTACGCCAGGCCAGGCGCACCAGGATGTCGGAGTCGAAGTCCATGTGCGTGCCAATGTAGGCCGAGTCCATCAGGGCTAGCACGGGTGCCAGCGGATACACGCGAAAGCCGCACATCGAGTCGCGGATCTGCAGCGACAGGGTGTTGATCCACACCCACACGTGGGTCAGGTAACGCGCGTACAAACGGCCCTTGGGCACGCTTTCGTCGTATTCCGGGTAGCCGCAGATGATCGCGTTGGGCTGCCTGCGGGATGCGTCGATAAATGTCTCGACTTCGCGCAGGTCGTGCTGTCCGTCGGCGTCGACCTGCAAGGCGTGGCTGAAGCCCAGGCGCGCCGCTTCGCGAAAGCCTGCCATCACCGCGCCGCCCTTGCCTTGATTGTTCGGCAGGGTCAGCAGGGTGACATTGTCCAGCCGCGCCAATTGCGCCAACACCGCTGCACAGGCCGGGCTGCTGCCGTCGTCGACCAACAGGCACGGCAGGCCGCTGCTCAACAGGCTGTGGACCACGGCGGGCACTGCGGCTTCGTGGTTGTAGACCGGGATCAGGGCGCAAGGGTTATGCATGGGCGGCTTCCAATTGGATCCGGCCGCTGGAGCAGGCGGCGACGCCGTTGCGGTAGGCGAAATACAACTTGCCGCGTTCCTGGTCGAAGCGCAGGTGCAGTTCGATACGGTCGCCGGGGCGCACCAGTTGCTGGAACTTGAGCACTTCCATGCCGGCAAAGGTCGACGGCAGGTCGAGCAGTTGCTGGCCTAGGTTGAATGCCCATTCCACTTGGACCACACCCGGCAATACCGGGGTTACCGGGAAGTGCCCGCTGAAGTAGGCCAGGTCCGGCGGGACGCTGAGTTGCACGGTCCATTCGCCGTTGGCTTCTACCTGCTCCAGCACTTCCGGCGCCTTGGGCCGGGGCGCCAGCAGCAGCGCGGCCACATCGGCCTGGGGCAGTTTGCCTTGGGCATTCAGCGGCAGTTGGCGCAGCAGGCGCCAGCGGCGCGGCAGCGCCAGGGCTTCGCAATGCTGGCTCAAATGTTGGCGCAGGGTTTGGGTGAGATTGCGTCGGCCCTGATTGCGCAAGGCATGCAAGCCATCGGCGCTCAACACCACCAGGGCGCCGAGGGATGCGCGGTTTTCCTGCACCACCCCCAGGCGCGTTTCGGCGACCCACGGGTGGGCCATCAGCGCTTGCTCCAACATCGGCAGGGAGATGCGTTTTTCTTCCAGCTTGACGATACGGTCCAGGCGCCCGAGCAGCTCGAAGCGACCATCGGCGTGAATGCGTGCCGCGTCAGCGGTTTGTTCTATATGCCCGACGGGCAAGTAAGGCGAGGCGATGCGCAGTGCACCGTCGGCGTCCTGGCTCAGGTGTACGTCGGCGAACGGCTGCCAGGGTTGCGCGCCCTGGCGCCAGGCGATGCCGCCGGTTTCCGAGCTGCCGAGAATCTCTGTCGGCCATTGCTGCAAGCGCTCGTAAAGACTGCTGGCCGCCTCGATGGGCAAGGCACCGCCTGACGAAAATACCCGCGATACTTGGCTCAGCGCCGGCCAGTCGAGGTTGTCGCCCATGCGCTTGAGCAGCGCCGGGCTGGCGACCCAGGCGAATTGCGGGTGTTCGCGGCTGGCGCGCTGCATGTCTTCCGGAAAAGCCAGCTGGCGGCGCACAAAGGTGCGACCGGCGCACAGCGGCCACAGCACGCGGAACAGCAAACCGTAGATGTGCTGGGTGGCGACACTGCCGATGATGCAGGCGTCTTTCAGGTCTGCACCCCACAGAACCTCCAAGGCCCGGACCTCATTGGCCAACTGGCGCAGGGTCTTGTCGATGCGCTTGGGTTCGCCACTGGAGCCGGAGGTGCACAGGCGCAGTTGGCAGGTGTCCAGGTCGAGGGCAGCAGGGCTCAAGGGCGCTTGATACAACGCGTCCAGGTCTGCCGCTTCAGTCAGCCAGGTGTCGACAACCGCGTCCCAGCGTTGGCGGGTCTGGGGTTGCAGATCGGCGGGCAGCAACACGCTGGCCCCGGCGCGCCAGGCGCCCAGCAGTGCAATCGCCAGCAGGCCTGCGTCTTCCAGGTGCAGGGCCAGGCGCTGGATACCACGCGCTTGCAACCCGGCCGCCAGGCTCAGGGAGTGCTCCCACAGCTGGGCGTGATTCATCGCAGGTTCGGTGGTCACCCAACGCTGTTCCAGCGGCTCGAGCAACAGGTGCTCAAGATTCAACCCATTCATACGCGGCCTCGAACCCTTTGTCGTACCAGCCATTCCACGGCAAACAACAGCCCCATCAGCCCATAGGCGATCAAGCCGTTGTACAACGTCCACCAGCTCAACGGCGCCCACAGGGTGAGGGCGGCGGCGAGCAGGCCATTACACAGAAAAAACACGCACCACACCACGGTGACCTGGCGCGTATACACAATCGCGTGCGGTGGCAGTACCGGGTCGGTCATGCGTGCCAGACGCTCCACTATCGGCGGGCCGTATTTCAGGCTCAGGCCGAACAGCGCCAACATGAACGCACTGACCAGGCTCGGGTACCAACGCAACAGGCGCGGGTTATCGAACCAGGCCAGGGCCAGGCAAAACACGATCACCGCCAGCGCCATCCAGCGGCTGCCGGGGCGCGAAGCACCAGTGACCGCGCGCAACAGCCACAGGCTGCCCAGCAGCAGGCCGAATTGCCACGGCGCAAAGTGCTCGGTGCCGTAATACACCGCAAAGGGGTACAGCAGCCCCGCCAGCAACAGGCCAAGGCCGATCAGCCGGCTCATGCGGCAGGCTGGACCAGACGGTACACCGCCTCAACCACGTCGTTGACGGTGCGCACGGCCTTGAACTCTTCGGCGGCGATCTTCTTGCCGGTCTGGCGCTTGATATGGTCGATCAGGTCCACGGCATCGATGCTGTCGATTTCCAGGTCCTGATACAGGTTGGCGTCGAGGGTGACGCGCTCCGGGGGCAGTTCAAACAGTTCCACCAAGGCATCGCGCAGGGTGTTGAAAATATCGTCACGAGTTTGCATGGTCCGGTCTCAAGCTGCCTGTCTGGCCGTGACGAACGCCGCAAGGCTGGCCACGTTGGTGAAGTGATTGCGGGTGTCCTTGGCGTCGGCATCGATCTTGATACCGTACGTTTTCTGGATCGCCAGGCCCAATTCCAGGGCGTCTACCGAATCCAGGCCCAGGCCTTCGCCGAACAGGGTTTGGTCGCTACCGATATCGTCGACGCTGATGTCTTCCAGGCCCAGGGCCTCGATGATCAGCGCCTTTATTTCGCACTCAAGGCTGTGTTGGTCGCTCATCTTCGGCGAGCTCCTTAATAAAATAATGGTGCAGGTAATCGTTGAGCTTGCGTGAGGCCTGGGGCGCGGGCCCCAGTGTTGCGAATGCCTGTGGTTCTATATCGGCCCCCACCCGCAAACTGAAGTGAAAACGGCATTTCGGGATGCGATACCAGGGTTCGGCCTTGGTCAGGGTGGTGGGGCTGACCTTGATCACCACCGGGGTGATGATTGTCGCACCGCGCAGCGCAATGGCGGCGGCCCCGCGATGAAAGGCGGGCGCCATGCCGGGACGGGTGCGGGTGCCTTCTGGAAAGATGATCAGCGTCTGGCCTGCGCGCAGGGCGTCGGCAGCGGCGTCGAGCATATCGGCGCTGCCGTCATTGCTGATGTAGCCCGCGTCGCGAACCGGGCCACGCATGAACGGGTTTTGAAACAGGCTTTGCTTGACCACGCAATTGGTCTGGCGCATCAGGCCGATGAGGAACACCACGTCGATCAGCGACGGATGGTTGGCGACGATCATCTGACCGGGGCGGCCGAGCTTGTCGGCGCCATCGACGCTGAAAGTAAGGATGCCCAGGCGCTGCATCATGCGAATAAAGAACCAGAAGAGGCAACTGATGGTGTGGCGGGCGCGCCGCTGGTGCTGCTTGGCATCCCCCGGCAGGCAACTGAGCAGTGGAAACACCAGCAAGCGCAGGCACAACCCGCCCACGCCAAACAGGAAGAAGCTGGCGGCAGTGGCGAACAGGCGCCAGTAGTAGGCATCCCGTGGCTTATCGTTCACGACTTGCGTTGCCAGTTCCATACACGGTTCTTCCAGGCATGTTGGCAGGCGCCCTGTTTGGTAAGCAGGGTGCGCAGCAGGTTCAGGGCGTGGGGCCACTGGGTTTGAGTGGGTTGGACAGTGCCGGTGGTGAGTTCCAGTTGCCACTCGTCGCCTGGTGTCAGCAGCAGGCCGAGGGCGTAGGGAAAGGGCACGTCAACGATCCAACTGGCGTAGGCCTCGGGCGGCTGTTCTTCGGTGATCACCAGCAATACCGCCGGAGCGCCTTCGTTGAGCAGGGCGGCGGCTTCGAGCATGCCGTGCTCCAGGCCATCGCCGGCGGCGGCGAGGGCCGTCATTTCGCTGGTTTCATTGCGCAGGATCGACCACAGGCCAATCACTGCGTTATGCACCGACAGGCTGAATTGGGTCGGCGACAGCGGCTGGTCGTTGGCCAGGTCGCTGAGGATGTCCAGGGTGCGCGGGGTTTCGCCGTGCCGGGAAACAAACACCAGCGGCAGCGCTTGCAGGCCGTCGGCCAGCGGCCAGCCCACGCTGAACGCCATGCGCGCCAGGCGGCTCAGGCGGCGGCGCTGCATGGCCGGCAGGAACGACACGTCGGGCGAGGCATCGCTGGCAGGCAGCAACACCGGGGCCTGGCTCCAGGCGAGCCAGTCGTCCACGCTTTCCAGGCCAGGAGCCCAGGCGCGCCATTGGGCGATGTTGAAGTTGATCACTGAGAAGTTATCCCGCCCCTGCGGGCTTCCGTGTGCGGCTTTTGGCCCCGAATACCGGGACAGGGAGCAATCGCCGAGTGGCGCGCATTATCCCGGTGCTGTGGGGTTCTAGCAAACTTTGGTAAAGAATTGTTCACGGCTGATTACACATGGGTGGGAAAGATTTACGGATTGTCCTTCACCGGACGCTGAGTTGGATTGTCGGACCGTTCCTATTCATTTGTACGCGAGTTACTACAACCTGCTGTTAATGCAGCCATGCATGGATGAACGAGGTAGCTAACAGGCGCTTTTGCCCTCTACACTCGGACATTCATTGATACACGGAGGTTTTTCCATGCGGCGCGTGGTGTTCAATCAGAAAGGCGGCGTGGGCAAGTCCAGCATCGCCTGCAACCTGGCGGCGGTCAGCGCCAGTGAAGGCTATCGAACCCTGTTGGTGGACCTCGATGCACAAGCCAACTCGACCCAGTACCTCACCGGGCTGACCGGCGACGACATTCCCATGGGGATCGCGGACTTTTTCAAGCAAACCCTGTCTTCCGGGCCGTTTTCGAAGAAGAACAAGGTCGATATCTACGAAACACCCTTTGACAACCTGCACGTGATCACCGCGACCGCCGAACTCGCGGACTTGCAGCCCAAGCTTGAGGCCAAGCACAAGATCAACAAGTTGCGAAAGCTGCTCGATGAGTTGAGCGAAGATTACGACCGTATTTACCTGGATACGCCACCCGCATTGAATTTTTATGCGGTTTCGGCATTGATCGCCGCTGATCGCGTGCTGATCCCCTTCGATTGCGACAGTTTCTCGCGCCAGGCCCTGTATGGCCTGCTGGCTGAAATCGAAGAGTTGAAGGAAGACCACAACGAAGGCCTCGAAGTCGAAGGCATCGTGGTCAACCAGTTCCAGGCGCGGGCGAGCCTGCCGCAGCAGATGTTGGATGAACTGATCGCAGAGGGCTTGCCGGTGTTGCCGGTGTACCTGGCCAGCTCGGTGCGCATGCGCGAATCGCACCAGGAGAACAAGCCGCTGATTCACCTGGATCCCCGGCACAAGCTCACTCTGCAATTTGTGGAGCTGCATAACCTGCTGGAAAACGCCTGATCTGTGGGAGGGCCTTGCTCCCTTCCACATTTGAATTGCATTTCAGTTGGGGATTGGATTTGTCTCACAGAGGTTGTAGGAAGGGTCTGGCAGCAGGGGCTTGGCCTTGTATCGCTGCCTACAGCTACGCCAGAATCCGCCGGCTTGTGCGTCTGGATGGGCATCTCTAAGGTTCTGCGGTCACTGAATATTCAGTGATCGGGTTTAGTAGCCCGAGGTGAGACGTACGGCAATTCGTCGATCAGGAGCTTCCTGAATTTGATGGTGGCTGTACGGAGGGCGCTTTCGAGCGCGCCGGTTGCGTCTCCCCGGTCTACTAACCTGCGTACAGCTGCCACCCTCCGTTTAGTAGCGGCTGGTTGTGGCTCCCCTACTCGGAGACGATCCATGGTTAACCTTTATACCGCTACGCCCAACCTCCCCACCGAAACCCTCATCCTCAACAGCTACGAAACCTTCTCCTCCGTCCGCACCCTATTGCTCAACCTTTCCAATGACCTCACCGGCGAACACCGCGACGTGGCCCTGGCTATCCACCAATTGAGCGAGCTGGGCGTATTGCTGGTCGGCCAGGTGATGGACCGCGAAGTCCCCGTGGCCTGAAGGTAAAACTCGGTCAAAGGTGGGAGGGGGCTTGCCCCCGATAGCGGTGTGTCAGCCAGCTCATCTGGTGCTGACCCACTGCCATCGGGGGCAATCCCCCTCCCACACTGTCGAGCATTGTTCTCCAGGTCCGGCTACACCCCCTGGCTATGCAACCAGCTCATCAACTGCGGCAACGGGAACGCCCCGCTCTGGCGCGCCACTTCGCGGCCGTTCTTGAACAGAATCAAGCTGGGGATCGAACGAATCCCCAACTGCGCCGACAACTGCTGATTGGCCTCGCTGTCCAGCTTGGCCAGCCTGCACTTGCCTTCCAACTGGCTGGCCGCCTGTTCAAACACCGGCGCAAACGACTTGCATGGCCCACACCAGTCGGCCCACACGTCCACCAGCAGCGGCAGGTCGCCCTTAATCTGGCTGGCGTAATCGCCTTGCTTCAGCTCGAAAGGCTTGCTCAGTAGAACCGGTTGCTTGCAACGCCCGCACTTGGGCGTATCACCCAGCCGCTCTCCGGGGATGCGGTTGAGGCCGTTGCAATGGGGGCAGGGGATAACGAGAGGGTCGGACATGGTGGGCTCCGTGGATGTGGCCAATGCATCCTATCTGGAGTCGGGTATCAGCTTTATCAAGCTCGGGGGCGACGACGCATGTGCTAACAGATTGGCGCATGCCTATCTAGGCTGGAAGTGCTTGTTCGAAATAGCACCGCCGGTCCGTTCGACGCCATAGCAAATTGCGATAGTCGGCGTTCGGGTTTAACCTTCATAGCAATATGCGATAGGGATGTTGCATGCGCGTAATCAGTGCGAAACAAATCCGAAATGCCAAGTTGAAGTGGCCTCATTCAGCCAGTGCTTTGGATGAGTGGTATCGGAAAGCCAAAGTCCTCAATCCTGAGGACTTCGCGGCGTTGAAATCGATTTTTCCTACCGTGGATAAAGTGGGGGCGTTACACGTCTTCAACATCGGTGGTCACAAACTACGACTCATCGCGATTGTGCGCTACCGAATGCAGCGGCTCTATATTCGACATGTGCTGGACCATCGGGAATACGACAAGGGTAAATGGAAGGAGTGACTGGAAAATGAGTGTATTGATCGAGCAAGTCGCCGAGCACTGGCAATTCGTATCACCGCTGTTGCGCAAGCCGAAAACCGAGGCTGACTACGATGTGCTGGTGGAGGCGCTCGACGAATTGCTGGATATCGTAGGGGAGGACGAAGCCCATCCGTTGATGGGCGTGGTCGATATCATCGGTGACTGGGTCGAGGCTTATGATCTGGAGCATTGGCCAATGCCTGAGGCGAGCGGTGTCGACGTATTGAGATCAATGATGCAGGAGCATGGCCTGACTCAGAGTGATTTGCCGGGTGTTGGTGCTCAATCGGTGGTCTCGGAAATCCTCAGTGGAAAACGCCAGCTGAACGTGCGACAGATTCGTTGGCTGGCGGATTTTTTCAAGGTGCCGGTCGACCTGTTCATCTAATCGCGAGCATGGCGTGTATCACGACGAACAACTGATCTCCAAATGCTTGCCCCAATCCGGCGGTCGTTGCGCGTACTGTTCCATCCCCGCCTGCTCCTCGAACGGTTTGGAAAGCACCTCATGCAACCGCCGCACTTCGCTGTAATCGCCTGATTCGGCGGCAGCGATAGCGTTCTGTGCGAGGTAGTTACGCAGGATGTACAGCGGGTTCACCGCGTGCATCCGCGCCTGGCGCTGCTCTTCGGTGTAATCCCCATCCCGCGCAACACGGGCTGTGTACAACTCGGCCCAGGCATCAAACCCGGCGAGGTCGACAAAATCATCGCGCAGCTTCGCCACCGCCAGCGCTGCCGATTCATCCCCAAGCCGCCGGAAAAACAGCGTGTAATCCACGCCGCTGTTCTGCATCAGCTTCAGCAACCGCTCCACCAGCGTCTGGTCGTCGTCTTCGGCGGTGGTCAGCCCCAAACGGCGACGCATCAAATCCAGGTAGTGGGCCTGGTACAGCGGCAGGTACAGGCCAAGGGCTTCTTTCAAGGCATCGACGCTGATAAATGGCGTGAGCGCCTGGGCCAGCGCACTGAGGTTCCACTGCCCGATCGGCACCTGGTTGCTGAAGGAGTAGCGTCCTTCATGGTCCGAATGGTTGCAGATGAAGTGCGCATCAAAGTCATCCAGAAACGCAAACGGCCCGAAGTCGAAGGTAATGCCGAGGATCGACATGTTGTCGGTGTTCATCACCCCGTGGCAGAAACCATAGGCCTGCCATTTGGCGATCATCTCGGCATTGCGTTCGACGATTTCGCGGAACATCGCCAGGTACGGCTCGGGCTGTTCACGGCACTTGGGGTAGTGCAGGTTCAGCACGTGTTCGGCCAGCTCAGCCTGCTGGTCGGGCTTCTTGGTGTAGTAGAAATATTCGAAATGACCGAAGCGGATATGGCTGGGCGCCAAACGCAGGACCATCGCCCCACGCTCCTGCTTTTCCCGCCAGACCGGGGTGCTGGAGCCGATCACGCACAACGCGCGGCTACTGGGGATGCCCAGTGCATGCAGCGCTTCTGACGCCAGAAACTCCCGGATCGATGAACGCAGCACTGCGCGGCCATCGCCCATACGTGAGTAGGGCGTCATCCCGGCGCCTTTCAGGTGCAGGTCCCAATGTTCGCCGGCCGCGTTGTACACCTCGCCCAGCAGCAACCCCCGGCCGTCGCCCAGTTGGGGGGTGTAGCCGCCGAACTGGTGCCCGGAATAGACCATCGCCCGCGGCTCGGCTTCGGCCCACAGCGTGTGGCCGCTGAACAGCTCGGCAAACACCGGCGTTTCGGCCACGGCTGGGTCGAGGTCGAGCAGGGCCATGGCGGCATTGCTTGCCACCACCAGGCGCGGTTCGTCGAGGGGCTCGGGTAATACGTGAGTTGAGAACGCGTCGCCCAGGCGTGCGAAGCGGTTGTCGAAGGTCAGTTCGTCGAGGGCTTTCACCGGCCATCTCCAGCAGAATGTCCGAGCATTCTGCTGGGGATAGGGCGTTTAGTCGAGTTTGCTGGGTGGTGGCTCGGGTGCATCCGCCACTTTGCCCGTTGGCGGCTCCGGCACATCTTGCGCCTCGGTCGGCCCGACGATGGTTCTCTTCTCGTCTTCCACCGGCACCAGCTTGTATTCCTGCCCGTGGAGGTTTTTGAGGTACACCTCCATCTGCCGGAACGAGATGTTGATGTGGTGGTTCTTGAACTCGCGGTTGATAAAGCGGTTCACTTCGTCGATCACCGGGTTACGGTCGCCGAGGTCGCGTACGTGCATGCGCAGTTCGTGGTCCAGCGTACTTTCGCCGAAGTTGAGGAAGTACACATGGGGTTCCGGTTCCTTCAACACCCTTGGGTTTTCCCGCGCAGCCTTGAGTAACAATTCCTTCACCAGGTCCAGGTCGGAGCCGTAGTCTACGCCCAGCTTGAGGGTGACGCGGGTGATGGTGTCGGTCAGCGACCAGTTGATCAGTTGCCCGGTGATGAAGGTCTTGTTCGGGACAATGATGTCCTTGCGGTCGAAGTCGGTGATGGTGGTGGCGCGGATACGGATTTTGCTCACCGTACCCGATAGGTTGCCGATGGTGATGGTGTCGCCGATACGCACGGGGCGTTCGAACAGGATCATGATGCCGGAGATGAAGTTGGCGAAGATCTCCTGCATGCCGAAGCCCAAGCCCACCGACAGCGCGGCGACCAGCCACTGCAACTTGTCCCAGCTCACGCCGAGGGTGGACAGGGTCGAGACAAAGCCCACGCCGGCAATCACATAAGACAGCAATGTGGTCGTGGCATAGGCACTGCCCTGGGCCAACTCCAGCTTGGACAGCACCAGCACTTCCAGTAAACCTGGCAGGTTGCGCGCCAGTGCGAAGGTGATGCCGATGATGATCAGCGCGCCGAGCAAGTCGCCGATGCTGATGGGAACCATGCTGATATTCGCACCAGTACCGCTGGTGTATTCGTACAGCGTGACGTTATCCAGGTAGGAAAACACCGAGATCAGGTCCGACCACACCCAGTACAGCGCGGCGATAAAACCGCCGAGCAGGGCCAGGCGAATCAGGCGCATGGACTGTTCGTTGACCTGCTCGATGTCCAGGGTCGGCTCTTCGATCACCGCTTCACCGTCACCCGCTTCCTTGGCCGCCTGGCGCTTGGCCAGGGCACGGGAATAGGCCAGGCGCCGGGCGGCAACGCCGAGGCCGCGGACGAAGGTGGCTTCGATCACCAGCCAGAACATCAGCAGGTACAGGGTATTGATCAACCGGTCGCTGAGCTTGAGCGCGGTGTAGTAGTAGCCAAAGCACACGGCGATAAACAGTGCGATAGGCAGCGCGGTGAACACCAGGCCCACGGCTTTGCGGAACAGCGAGGCTTTCTCATGGGTCGGGCTATGCAGCAGCAGGCGCCCCAGCAACCAGGCCATCAGGGCATAGCAGGTCAGGACCACGCCAATGCCCAGTACATCGTCGGCCAGCGCGGCCGGTTGGTGCTCGGCGATGGCAACCACGGCCACCAGGGCCAGCACCACCAGCCCGAGCTTGCGCACCCAGCCTTGGAGGAATTCGACCTGGGGCTTTTCCCAGCGGAAGTGCAGTTCCGCCACGCCACCCGGCGCGAGGATGCGGTAGGCGGTGTAGAACACCAGCCATGCCTGGGCGATCTGCAACAGCGCCGCACCCAGGTTGGCGTTCTGCCCCCGTGCGTCGATCTGCAGCGCGTAGCCGCACAGCGCCAGGCCCAGGGCCACCGGCATCGCCAGCAGGATATTCACCAGGATCGCCTGTGGGGTGTGCCACTGGCTGTCGCGCTTGAAGTGACCGATGTCCAGATGGACCTTTTTCAAGCGCTCATACAGGGCTTTGCGTCGCCACAGCAGGGCACCGATCAACAGCAGCAGCGGCAGGAACAGCAGCGGGCGTTGGGTCAGGCCGTCGTACAACTCACTGACGCTGGAGGCCCAAGGCAGGGTGGTGACCTGCTTGCTCAGGTGCGCCGGCACGGTTTCCAGCCACTCGGTGTCCAGCGGCTTGTTGCTGGGGATCCAGAACATCTGTTCATCCAGCGTCGCGCGCAAGGTGGTGGCGGTGCTGAGCAGTTGTTTCTGGTTCAGTTGCAGGGTGATGGATTCGTTAAGCAGCGAGCTCAACTCACGGCTCAGGCGCTCCAGCAGGTCGCTGCGGGTGATCGCCAGTTCCAGCAGGGTGCGCCGCAGTTGCGGGGTGACGTCCGTCGGCGGCTGGTTGGCCAGCAGGTTGTCCACATAAGTGCTGGGGGAGCTGATCAACTCGCGCTGTTGGTTGACCTCAAACTGGTACAGGCGAATGTTGGCGATGTCGTCCGCCAGGTCGCGGTCTACCGTCAGGCGTGGCAGCGCCTGTTTTTGCTTATACAGAATCTTCGACAGGAGCAGGCTGCCCTTGAGCACGTTGATCTGCTCGTCCAGGGCCGAATCGCTCTGGGTCACGGTGTCCAGTTGCTGCTTGGTCTGCAGGTTCTTCTGGGTCAGGTCGTTGAGGCGGTCGGTGCTCTTGAGCAGGTAGTCGGAGAGCTTCAGGTTGGCCGCGCTTTCCGTGGCCAGCAAGCTGCTGCCGCCGGCCTTTTGCGCTTCGATGGACTGTTGGGTAACCGTCTGCTGGGACTGGGCCAGGCGTTTCTGGTTGATCAGGGTTTGCAGGTCCTGGATCTCTTGTTCCAGGCGCGCGGTCTTTTCCACCACCAGGTCATGCTGGCTGTTGCCCAGGTCTTGCAGTTGGCTGTTGCCGGCCAGTTCCTGGCGGCGCAGGGGGATCAGGGCATTGAGCGCCGCGAGTTCGGCATTCAGCTGGTTGCGCTGGTCGCCGCTGAGGGCTTTGCCATTGTCCTTGCCGGCCTTGAGGGTCGAATTGATCTGCTGGATGCGCGTCTGGCTGCTGCTGATTTCGGTCTGGGCGCGCTCGGGGCGGGTCTGGGCCGCGATGGTCAGGCTGTTGGCTTCGGCCAGGTCTTTTTGCAGGTCGCCTTGCTGGGTGGTGCGCTGCACCAGCAGTTGCTCGAGCTGCGGTACCGGCAGGGTGGCGTAGCGCTGGGCTACCGGGATGATCTTGGTGGCCTTGAGCCGGGTCAGTTCGCGCTGGTTCTCGCTGGTCTGGCGCGGCGCGTCTTCCAGCTGGCGCTTGAGGTCGACCAGGCGCTGTTCATAATCCTGCTTGTTGCCCAGGTAGGTCAGGGTCTGTTGCAGGATCGACTGCAGCGCCTTCATGTCGGCGTCGGGCAGTTTGCGATCCGGCAGCTTGTCCAGGGTTTGCTGGATGGCGTCGGCGCTGGGCGGGTCGGCGGCGTAGACGCTGCCGACACAGAGGGTCAGGCCCAGCAGGGCGGTGGCGAGAAAAGTGCGCAGGGTTGGCATAGAGACCGATCGAGCAAGGTGAAGAATCGGGGGCGTGCTGTCGCCCCGCAGTTTAGAGGAAGAGTCCGGGGCCCGGGCGACTTCCTTCGGGGAATCTGACGCCGACTTTGCCAATCTTGTTCCCGTCCATGACCGCGACGGTCCAGATGGTGTTGTTCCACTCCACCTGGTCGCCCACCACCGGCGCGCCGCCGACTTTCTGGGTGATGAAGCGGCTCAGCGGCATGTCCGGATCGATCCCCTCCAGCTTGAGGCCATACAGCGCCGAAACCGCGCCCAGCTGGGCGTCGCCTTCGAGCACGAAGTCGCCGAAGAAACGCAAATCGAGGCCGCGCTGCGGTGCCTGGCTGAACAGTTTGCCCAGGGCCGGCAGGTTGTGTTCGTGGCCGATCACGCAGAGCAAATCGCCGACTTCCAGCACCGTACTACCCGACGGATGGAGCAGTTGCTGGCCACGAAACAGGGCCGCGATGCGCGTGCCTTCGGGCATTTTCAGCTCACGCAGGGCCGCGCCGATGCACCATTTTTCTGCGCCGAGGCGGTAGACGAACAGCTCCCACTCGCTGGTGACGTGCACTTCCAGGGCCGCGCGGGAGATCGGCGCCGGGTCCGGCGGAACGGTCACTTTCAGCAGCTTGGCCACCCACGGCAGGCTTGTGCCCTGCACCAGCAGCGACACCAGCACGATAAAGAACGCCAGGTTGAAGTACAGCTGAGCATGGGGCAGGCCCGCCATCAGCGGGAACACCGCCAGGATGATGGGGACCGCGCCACGCAGGCCGACCCAGGCGATAAAGGCTTTTTCGCGGCCATGGAACGCCTTGAACGGCAGCAAGCCGACCATCACCGACAGCGGCCGCGCAAACAGGATCATCCACAGCGCCAGGCCCAGTGCCGGCAGGGCAATCGGCAGTAAATCATGGGGTGTGACCAGCAGGCCCAGTACCAGGAACATACCGATCTGTGCCAGCCAGGCCATGCCGTCGAGCATATGCAAAATGCCATGACGGCTACGCACCGGGCGATTGCCGATCACCAGGCCGCACAGGTACACGGCGAGGAAGCCGCTGCCGTGCAAGGCGTTGGTCAGGGCGAACACGAACAGGCCGCCGGCGATCACCAGGATCGGGTACAGGCCGGTGGCCAGGTTGATGCGGTTGACCATCTGCAGCATCAACCAGCCGCCGCCGAGACCGACGATGCCACCGATGCCGAACTCGCGCACCAGGTGGGTCAGCAGGCTCCAGTGCAGGCCGGTCTGGCCGCTGGCGAGCATGTCGATCAGGGTGACGGTGAGGAACACCGCCATCGGGTCGTTGCTGCCGGATTCGATTTCCAGGCTGGCGGTGACCCGCTCGTTCAGGCCCTTGCCGCCCAGCAGCGAGAACACCGCTGCGGCGTCGGTGGAGCCGACAATCGCGCCGATCAGCAAGCCTTGAATAATATTGAGGTCAAACAGCCAGGCTGCCGCCATGCCCGTGAGGCCGGTGGTAATCAACACCCCCACCGTGGCCAGGGACAATGCCGGCCACAGTGCCACGCGGAAACTCGCCACCCGCGTGCGCAAACCGCCGTCAAGCAGGATCACCGCCAGCGCGAGGTTGCCCACTAGGTAGGCGGTCGGGTAGTTATCGAAGATGATGCCGCCGCCATCGACGCCGGCGACCATGCCCACGGCCAGGATGATCACCAGGATCGGGATACCCAGGCGCGAGGAAAGAGAACTCACCAGAATGCTCGCACTCACCAGCAACGCGCCGATCAAGAACAGGCTGTTGATGGTCGTCGCATTCAAAGGCAGTACTCCATGAGCAAATAAGACGGGGCGCAAACTGACCATGCAGTCTGCGTGCCAGGGATTCTAACCTGTTGAATTGCTGTGCTGTCAAAAAGCTTTTAACGCCGGGCGCAGATCTGAATGTGGGAGGGGGCTTGCCCCCGATGGCGGTATTTCAGTCAGCTTATCTGTAACTGACCCACCGCTATCGGGGGCAAGCCCCCTCCCACATTTCAAGCCAGTGCAGGCAGTTAGAGGCGGAAGCGGCCAACCATCCCATTCAAATCCACCGCCAGGCGCGACAACTCACTGCTCGCCGCACTGGTCTGGCTGGCGCCGGTAGCTGACTGCACCGACAGATCACGAATGTTCACCAGGTTGCGATCCACTTCCCGCGCCACCTGCGCCTGTTCTTCCGCCGCGCTGGCGATCACCAGGTTGCGCTCGTTGATCTCGACAATCGCCGTGTTGATGGTATCCAGCGACATCCCTGCGCCTTTGGCGATGTTCAGCGTCGATTCCGCGCGCTCGGTGCTGTTACGCATCGAATCCACCGCGTGCTCGGTGCCGGCCTGGATACTGCCGATCATCCGCTCGATCTCGCTGGTGGACTGCTGGGTACGATGGGCCAATGCCCGCACTTCATCGGCAACCACCGCAAACCCGCGACCGGCTTCACCGGCGCGTGCCGCTTCAATCGCCGCGTTCAGGGCCAGCAGGTTGGTCTGGTCGGCCAGGCCGCGAATCACGTCCAGCACTTTGCCAATATCGCGCGATTCATTCGCCAGCTCGCCAATCAGCGTGGCGGTGGCCTGCACGTCGCCGCTCATGCGCTCGATGGCGCTGACGGTTTCCTGTACCAGGTCACGGCCGTCGCCGGCAGAGGTGGTGGCGTTGCGTGAGGCTTCGGAGGTGCTGACCGCGTTGCGCGCGACTTCTTCGACGGCGCTGGTCATCTCGTTGACGGCGGTGGCCGCTTGTTCGATTTCGTTGTTTTGCCGGGTCAGGCCGCGGGCGCTTTCGTCGGTGACGGCGTTCAACTCCTCGGCGGCGGAGGCCAGTTGGGTGGCGGAGCCGGCGATGCGTTGCAGGGTGTCGCGCAGCTTGTCCTGCATCTTGGCCATGGCCGCCAACAGGCGTCCGGCTTCGTCGTTGCCGTCGATCCTGATCGGCCGCGTCAGGTTGCCTTCGGCGACTTCTTCCGCCGCTTCGAGCGCTTGGGAAATCGGCAGGGTGATGCTGCGGGTCAGCAGCCAGGCGAACAACATCGTCAGCGCGGTGGCGATTACCAGCAAGCCAATCACCCAGTCAAAGGCCATGTTGTACTGGTCTTCGGCCTGTTGATTGGTGGCCAGGGCGGCCTTGTTGTTGTAGTCCAGCAGGCGGTTGAGCACCACGTTGACCTGCTCGGAGTTGTTCAACAGTTCTGTGTTGAGAAGGGTGCGCAGCTCATCGATCTGGTTGGCGCGCGACAGGCTCTTCATACGCGCTTCAATCTGCTGATACTGGGTAAGCAGGCGCATGTATTCGTCGTAGATCGAGCGTTCTTCGCCGCTGTCGATCAGTTTTTCGTAAATGCCCTGGGCTGCGCGGATCTGCTGGTTGCGCAGTTCGAAGGCTTCGAGGGTCTTTTGCTGTACGTCCGGCTCGCGGTTGGTCAGCAAGCGGTACGACAGCACGCGCAGGCGCAGGGTCAGCTGGGTGAACTCATCGAGGGCGCGAATGCTCGGCACGCTGGACAGGGTAATGTCTTGGGTGGCGCCACGGATCTTGCTCATCTGGTTCAGGGCGAACACGCCTAGAAACAACATCAGCGCGCCAATAAGCGCGAAGCCGAGGAAAGCCCTCGGAGCGATATTCATATTACGAAGTGACATGCTTGAATCCTGGGGCGGAGCGCGATCCATGCGGTCATGAGACGGGGTGTGCTTCTCTATCGGTCGTACGACTAAAGTCTAGAGGGGGCTGTGCGTTTTTGTCGCATCTGACGAGGGGTTGCGCGGATTCAGGAACCAGATGAGGGAAATGCAGTCACTAAGGCTCGAAAGTGCGGCCCGGCCCTTAAAAATCGGGCTGCGCGCCGGGGATAACCCTGGCATCCGAGGTGAATTTTCTTTATCGTCACCGCCCTTTGAAAAAGCCCGAGAAATCAAAATGTTAGAAGCATCCCTCAGCCAACTGGAACAACTGGTCAGTGACCTGGTACAGCAGAATCAAGACCTGTTGGGCGCCAATGAGTCCCTCAAGGCCGAACTGGCCACCGCCAAGGATGAGAACGACAGCCTGCAATTGAACCTGATGGAACAGGAAGAAAAGCACGCCGCCACCGCCGCGCGTATCCAGGCGTTGGTTGAGCGTGTGAGCCCAGGGCCTGTCAGCGCATGAATGAAGGGATAAAGGTCGTTTCGATTCTCGGAGAGGATTACTCGATCAAGGCGCCAGCCGGGGAAGACAAGACCCTGATGCACGCCGTGACCATGCTCAAGGCCTCCCTGGCCACCACCAAGAAAAAGTACCCGACCCTGATCGGTGACAAATTACTGGTGCTGGCGGCGCTGAACCTGTGCGCCGAGCAGATCGAAATGCAGCAGGCCCACCAACAGGAACTCGACCGTTACCAAGAGCAAGTCAGCGCCACGGTCGAGGTGATTTCCAAGGCGATCCAGCCTTAGAACCACTCATCCTGCATCCCCAGGCACGTATCATCCCGTGCCTCCAGAATCGCCAGTTCATGATGGCAGCCCGGTACTTCCCAGGTCAGGAAGTAACGGGCGGCCTGGAGCTTGCCTTTATAGAAGGCGACATCGGCCACATTGCCCTTGGCCAGCCCTTCCTCGGCGCGAATCGCCTGTTCCAGCCAGCGCCAGCCAATCACCGTATGCCCGAACACCTTCAGGTACAGCGCCGAGTTCGCCAGGCTGCTGTTGACCTTGCCCTGGGCGAGATCCGTCAGCAGGCCAATGGTCACGCTTTGCAGGCGGGTGACCAGGTGTTCCAGCGGTTCTCTTAGTGCCGTCAGGCCTGGATATTCCTGTGCCCGCGCACCCGTGTCGGCGATCAGCCGAATCAGTTGCTTGAGGCCAACACCGCCGTTCTGCGCCAGCTTGCGCCCCAGCAAGTCCAGGGACTGGATGCCATGGGTGCCTTCGTGGATCGGGTTCAGGCGGTTGTCACGGTAGTACTGCTCCACCGGGTATTCGCGGGTGTAGCCGTGGCCGCCGAGAATCTGGATCGCCAGTTCGTTGGCCTTGAGGCAAAACTCCGACGGCCAGGATTTGACGATGGGCGTGAGCAGGTCCAGCAGTTCGTGGGCCTGTTTGCGCTCGGTCTCGGTTTCCAGCGTCGTGGTGTCATCGAACAGGCGCGCAGCGTACAGGCCCAGGTCGAAGGCGCCTTCCACATAGGCTTTCTGGGTCAGCAGCATGCGCTTGATGTCGGCGTGCTGGATGATCGAGACCGGCGCGGTGCTTGGGTCTTTGCTGTCGGGCAGGCGGCCTTGCGGGCGTTCGCGAGCGTATTCCAGGGAATACAGGTAGCCGGCGTAGCCGAGCATCACCGCACCCATGCCGACCCCGATGCGCGCCTCGTTCATCATCTGGAACATGCAGCTCAGGCCCTGGTGCGGCTTGCCCACCAGATAGCCGACGCAGTTACCGTTATCGCCGAAATTCAGCGCCGTGGACGTGGTGCCACGCCAGCCCATCTTGTGAAACAGCCCGGCCAGCAGCACATCGTTGCGCGCACCCAGGCTGCCGTCATCGTTGACCAGGAATTTGGGCACGATAAACAGCGAAATACCCTTCACCCCGGCCGGTGCGTCCGGCAGCTTGGCCAGCACCATGTGCACGATGTTTTCCGACAGTGGGTGGTCGCCGCCGGAAATGAAGATCTTGTTGCCCTTGAGCCGATAACTGCCGTCAGCTGCAGGCTCGGCGCGTGTACGAATATCCGACAGGGATGAGCCGGCATGGGGCTCGGTCAGCGCCATGGTGCCGAAGAAGCGACCTTCGATCATCGGTTGCAGAAAGCGCTGTTTTTGCTCCTCGGTGCCGAAGCTTTCGATCAGGTTGGCGGCGCCCATGGTCAGGAACGGGTAGGACGTCGAGGCCGCGTTGGCGGATTGGAAGTGAGCGAAGCAGGCCTGGGACAGCAAGGTCGGCAGTTGCATGCCACCGGCTTCGAAGCTGCGGGCGGCGTTGAGGAAACCGGCTTCCAGGAACGCATCCACGGCCGGTTTCACTTCCGGAATCAGGATGGCTGCGCCGTTTTCGTAGCGCGGTTCGTTTTCGTCGTTCTTGCGGTTGTGTGGCGCGAAGTACTTCTCGGCAATGTTGCGGGCCGTGCTGATGGCCGCATCGAAGGTTTCGCGATTGTGCTCGGCAAACCGCTCGCGCTGGGTCAGGCCCTCGGCATCGAGGACTTCGTACAGCTCGAAAGCCAGATTGCGGGAACTGAGCAGCGTCTCGGACATGGCGGCTTACCTTTGGGGGAATTGGCCTGAGTCTAAGTGTGCGAATAAAGACTGGATAGCAAGATTGATCTGGGTGATGAAGAGGCAGAACGCGGGGAGGGGAATTGAAATGCGATCAAATGTGGGAGGGGGCTTGCCCGCGATAGCGGTGTGTCAGTCACCCGAGACAGTGACGGATCTACCGCTATCGGGAGCAAGCCCCCTCCCACAGTCAGTTAGCCGATAGTCATCAAGCTGGCGTTACCGCCGGCTGCAGCGGTGTTAACGCTCAACGCACGCTCGATCACCAGGCGCTCCAGCGCAATGGTGGTCTCGCCTTGCGACAAACCATGCACCCCGACAATCGCCCCGCCACGCTGCGCCACTTGCTGGCACACCGCACGCAGTTGGTCGGAATCACCGTGATGCAGGACCGCGTCAAACACCACCTCATCCTTGGTCCAATCGGCCACGCGCTTGATCTTCGCCTGAATCTCCTTCGGCAAGCGTGGGAATACGGCCTTGGTCAGGTCGGTTTCCGGCCATACCGCCGAACCGCCGACTGCCAATACCGCTGCCAGTTGAGTCAGCAGGTCGCCTTCCACTTCCGCCAGGCACAGGACGTGCTCGCGAGGCAGGATGGCGTAGCTGTTGCGCTCGCCGGTCGGGCCAGCCAACTGACGGGTGATACCGCTTTGCGATTGCGCGGCGAATTGGCTGCACAGAGCACTCAGCTCGCTGAACTTATTACTGTCGGCCCAGGTTTTCAGGGCGGTCAGCGGTTGGCTCATGGCATCGCGCAGACGTACATCCGGTGCCGCCAGTTTGTCGCCACGTACGAAGGATTGCTCGATCGCATCAGTAGGACGGGTCGACAGCAGTCGGTACAGGTACAGCGGACCACCGGCTTTCGGACCGGTGCCCGACAGGCCTTCGCCGCCGAACGGCTGCACGCCGACCACGGCACCGACAATGTTGCGGTTGACGTAGACGTTACCGGCATTGACGTTGTCGATCACCTTGGCGATGGTCTCGTCGATGCGGGTGTGCACGCCCAGGGTCAGGCCGTAGCCGGAGGCGTTGATCTGGCCGATGAGCTGGTCGATCTCTTTGCGCTTGTAGCGCACCACGTGCAGTACCGGGCCGAAGATTTCGCGTTGCAGTTCGTCGAAGCTTTCCAGTTCGATCAAGGTGGGCATCACGAAGGTGCCACGCTTGATTTCTTCACCGTCGGCAATCGCCACCTGGTACACATTGCGGCCTTTGTCGCGCATGGCCTGGATGTGTTTCTCGATGCCGGCCTTGGCTTCGGCGTCGATCACCGGGCCGATGTCCACCGACAGGCGCTCCGGGTTGCCCAGTCGGCATTCAGCCATGGCGCCCTTGAGCATTTCGATCACACGGTCTGCAGAATCTTCCTGCAGGCACAGGACGCGCAGGGCCGAGCAACGCTGACCGGCGCTGTCGAAGGCCGAGGACACCACGTCAATGACCACTTGCTCGGTGAGAGCCGAGGAATCGACGATCATCGCGTTCTGGCCACCGGTTTCGGCGATCAGCGGGATCGGACGGCCCTGGGCATCCAGGCGACCGGCGACATTGCGTTGCAGCAGGCGCGCGACTTCGGTGGAGCCGGTGAACATCACGCCTTTGACGCGATCATCACCCACCAGGCGGGCACCGACGCTTTCACCCTGGCCCGGCAGCAATTGCAGCACGCCTTCCGGAATACCGGCTTCGAGCAGGATGCGCACGGCTTGTGCGGCCACCAGCGGGGTTTGTTCGGCAGGTTTGGCCAAGACCGGGTTACCGGCGGCCAGTGCGGCAGCCACTTGCCCACTGAAAATCGCCAGCGGGAAGTTCCACGGGCTGATGCACACCACTGGGCCCAGTGGGCGGTGGGCATCATTGGTGAAGTCGTTACGGGCCTGCACCGCGTAGTAGCGCAGGAAGTCCACGGCCTCACGCACTTCGGCGATGGCGTTGGCGAAGGTCTTGCCGGCTTCACGAGCCAGCAGGCCCATCAGTGGCTGGATCTCGCCTTCCATCAGGTCGGCGGCTCGTTCCAGGATCGCGGCGCGTTCGGCGGGCGGGGTGGCCTGCCAGATCGGGCCAGCGCTGATGGCACACTGGATCGCGTTGTCGACGTCTTCGACGGTGGCTTCTTGCACGTGACCGACCACATCACGCAGGTCGGACGGGTTCAATACCGGTGCCGCCGCTTGATCGCTGGCGGCGCAACCGAGCATCGGCGCGGCCTTCCAGTTGTTGTGCGCGGTGGCCAGCAGGGCACATGACAGCGATGCCAGGCGGTGTTCGTTGGCCAAGTCGATACCGGCCGAGTTGGCGCGGTCGCTGCCGTACAGGTCACGCGGCAGCGGGATACGCGGGTGTGGCAGGCCGAAGCCGCCTTCCAGCGTAGCCATCTGCTCGATGCTGGCCACTGGATCGGCCACCAGCTCCTGAATCGAAATGGACTGGTCGGCGATGCGGTTGACGAACGAAGTGTTGGCGCCGTTTTCCAGCAGGCGACGTACCAGGTAGGCCAGCAGTGTTTCGTGAGTGCCGACCGGTGCGTACACGCGGCACGGACGGTTCAGCTTGCCTTCGGAAACTTTGCCTACTACTTGCTCGTACAGCGGCTCACCCATGCCATGCAGGCATTGGAACTCGTACTGGCCGGGGTAATAGTTCTGACCGGCGATATGGTAAATGGCGGACAGGGTGTGGGCGTTGTGCGTAGCGAATTGCGGGTAGATGACTTCCGGTACCGACAGCAGCTTGCGTGCACAGGCAATGTAGGAAACGTCGGTGTACACCTTGCGGGTATACACCGGGTAGCCTTCCAGGCCTTCGACCTGGGCGCGTTTGATTTCGCTGTCCCAGTACGCGCCTTTTACCAGGCGGATCATCAGGCGATGGCGGCTGCGGCGTGCCAGGTCGATGACGTAGTCGATCACATACGGGCAACGCTTCTGGTAAGCCTGGATCACGAAGCCAATGCCGTTCCAACCGGTCAATTGCGGTTCGAAGCACAGGCGTTCGAGCAGGTCCAGCGACAGCTCCAGGCGGTCGGCTTCCTCGGCGTCGATGTTCAGGCCGATGTCGTATTGCTTGGCCAACAGGGTCAGGGACAGCAGGCGCGGGTACAGCTCATCCATCACACGTTCGTACTGCGCACGGCTGTAACGCGGGTGCAGTGCCGACAGCTTGATGGAGATGCCCGGGCCTTCATAAATCCCACGGCCGTGGGAGGCTTTGCCGATGGAGTGAATGGCTTGTTCGTACGAGGCCAGGTACTTCTGCGCGTCGTGTTCGGTGAGTGCGGCTTCACCGAGCATGTCGTAGGAATAGCGGAAACCCTTGGCTTCGAATTTGCTCGCATTGGCCAGGGCTTCGGCGATAGTTTCGCCGGTCACGAACTGCTCACCCATCAGGCGCATGGCCATGTCGACGCCCTTGCGGATCATCGGCTCGCCGCTTTTGCCGATGATGCGGCTCAGGGACGAGGTGAGGCCGGCTTCGTTATGGGTGGCGACCAGCTTGCCGGTCAGCAGCAGGCCCCAGGTGGCGGCGTTGACGAACAGCGACGGGCTGTTACCCAGGTGCGGATGCCAGTTGCCGGTGCTGATCTTGTCGCGGATCAGCGCGTCGCGGGTGCCTTTGTCCGGGATGCGCAGCAGCGCTTCGGCCAGACACATCAGGGCCACGCCTTCCTGGGACGACAGGGAGAATTCTTGCAGCAGGCCCTGGACAATACCGGCGCGGCCGCCGGCACTCTTCTGATTGCGCAGTTTTTCGGCAATCGAAGCGGCGAGCTTGTTGGTGGCTTCGGCCATTTGCACCGGCAGGCGGGCCTGCTCGATCAGCATCGGCACCACTTCCGGCTCGGGGCGACGGTAAGCGGCGGTGATCGACGCGCGCAGTACGGATTGCGGCAGGATGCTCTCGGCGAACTCAAGGAAGCACTGGTGGGCGTGGTCGGTCTGGACTTCGCCTGCGTCTTCAGCGTCCTTGCTGCTCAAGCCATTGAGCTCGGTCAGGGTTGCACCACCCTCGAGTTTCTCCAGGTAATTGAAAATCGCCTGCTTGATCAGCCAGTGCGGCGTGCGATCAATGGAGGTCGCGGCCGCCTTGAGGCGTTCGCGGGTCGGGTCGTCGAGTTTGACCCCAAGGGTGGTCGTAGCCATTTTCTTATCCTCATGGGTGCCACTACCGAGTGGCATCAGCTGGCGGCAAGATTAGCTTTGCTCAGGGAGAGGTGCAACCGGGTGCAACCCATTTTATGCATGATTTTTTCGACGCTTGATCGGAAAAAAATTGGCCTTCGACAGAATCTGCTTCGGCTTGGTGCATTTGCTTCTGAGATCGGCTGTTTTTGCTCCGAAAAGGAGCAAAAACCCGGTATTTTCTGTGTTTTACACCTAGGTGCAACTTATTCCCCAGAAACTGGTTGCACCTTATTTGCTTTGTTGAATAGCATTCGCGCCCAAGGTGCAACCGACTTTAGGGTTTGGTTCATCGGCTGGCGGCTTTCCTGGGGAAACGTCAGTCATAAATGCGCGGCACGCAGCTACGTTTACTCACTGACCAGTGGGTGGCCGTCTGACAGACCGCCGCTACATAAAAACAAAGCCAGGGCGTCACTCATATGAGCGTTAGTAATCCAACCCTGATCACGTTCGTGATCTACATCGCAGCAATGGTATTGATCGGCCTGATGGCTTATCGCTCCACCAACAACCTTTCCGATTACATCCTGGGCGGTCGCAGCCTCGGTAGCGTGGTGACGGCCTTGTCCGCCGGTGCTTCCGACATGAGCGGCTGGTTGTTGATGGGCTTGCCGGGCGCAATCTACATGTCCGGCCTGTCGGAAAGCTGGATCGCCATCGGCCTGATCGTCGGTGCCTACCTCAACTGGCTGTTCGTGGCCGGTCGCCTGCGGGTACAGACCGAGCACAACGGCGACGCCCTGACCCTGCCGGACTATTTCTCCAGCCGTTTCGAAGATAAAAGCGGCCTGCTGCGGATCATCTCGGCGGTAGTGATCCTGGTGTTCTTCACCATCTACTGCGCTTCCGGCATCGTCGCCGGTGCCCGCCTGTTCGAAAGCACCTTCGGCATGTCCTACGAGACCGCGCTGTGGGCGGGTGCTGCAGCGACCATTGCCTACACCTTTATTGGTGGTTTCCTGGCGGTCAGTTGGACCGATACCGTGCAAGCCACGTTGATGATCTTCGCGTTGATCCTTACGCCGATCATCGTCCTGCTGGCGACCGGTGGTGTGGACACCACCTTCCTGGCGATTGAAGCCAAGGACCCGACCAACTTCGACATGCTGAAAAACACCACCTTCATTGGTGTTATCTCGTTGATGGGCTGGGGCCTGGGCTACTTCGGCCAACCGCACATCCTCGCGCGCTTCATGGCGGCGGATTCGGTGAAGTCGATCGCCAAGGCGCGTCGCATCTCCATGACCTGGATGATCCTCTGCCTGGCCGGTACCGTGGCGGTGGGCTTCTTCGGCATCGCTTACTTCTCGGCACATCCTGAAGTGGCAGGCCCGGTAACGGAAAACCCTGAGCGCGTGTTCATCGAACTGGCAAAAATCCTGTTCAACCCATGGATTGCCGGTGTCCTGCTGTCGGCCATTCTGGCGGCCGTGATGAGTACCTTGAGCTGCCAACTGCTGGTGTGCTCCAGCGCCCTGACCGAAGACTTCTACAAAGCGTTCCTGCGCAAGAATGCTTCCCAGCTTGAACTGGTCTGGATCGGCCGCGCCATGGTGCTGCTGGTGGCCTTGATCGCCATCGCCATGGCTGCCAACCCGAACAACCGCGTCCTGGGTCTGGTGAGCTACGCCTGGGCCGGTTTCGGCGCTGCGTTCGGCCCTGTGGTGCTGATCTCGGTGATCTGGAAAAACATGACCCGCAACGGCGCACTGGCCGGCATCCTGGTCGGCGCGATCACCGTGATCGTGTGGAAGCACTTCGAACTGCTGGGCCTGTACGAAATCATCCCAGGCTTCATCTTCGCCAGCCTGGCGATCTACTTCGTGAGCAAGCTGGGCGCACCGACCGCCGGTATGGTCGAGCGCTTTGATGCGGCGGAAAAAGACTACAACCTCAACAAGTGATTCGCCGGGCGCTGAGCGCTCGATGAATTAAAAGAAGGCCCGCGTCCTACGGATGGCGGGCCTTTTTTTGCGTGCGATTTGAGCTGGATTGAGTAGGACTCCTACGCACGAGCGTAGGGTTTTACTGATTTGTTTGGGCTGTGCTCAGCAGGGAGAAGCGGTGGTGCAGAATCTTCCGCCCACTCCTCGCAGAGAAACATCGGATGTTCGCTCCTGCCAATCAAAGTGCTTTTACCCTCACCCTTGACGGTGCGCCGAGTGAACTCAAGGTGTTCGAGTTCCAGGGCAGCGAAGCCATCAGCCAACCGTATCGCTTTGATCTTGAACTGGTCAGCGAACAGCCTGACCTGGATCTGGAAAACCTGCTGCATCGCCAGGTGTACCTGGGTTTCGACGACCATGGTCATGGCGTCCACGGCCTGGTTTATCGCGTGGCGCAGGGCGACTCCGGGCGGCGCCTGACGCGTTATCAGCTCAGTCTTGTGCCGCAGCTTGCGTATTTGCAGCACAGCAGTCACCAGCGGATCTTCCAGCACAAGACGGTGCCGCAGATCATTGCGCAGGTGCTGGCGGAGCAGCGGGTCCATGCCGACCAATTCGAATTTCACCTCAGTGGTGCTTATCCTGAGCGCGAGTATTGCGTGCAGTTTGGCGAGAGCGACCTGGCCTTCATTCAGCGGCTGTGTGCCGAGCAGGGCATTCACTATCACTTCCAGCACTCGCCCGAGAGCCACCTGCTGGTATTTGGCGACGACCAGACGGTTTTCGCCCAGTCCGATCAACCTACGCCCTACATGCCGGGCTCCGGGATGGTGGCGGATACGCCGGCCATCAAGCGGTTTGCGGTGCGGTTGGAAACCCGCACCACAGCAGTCAGCCTGCGTGACTACGACTTTCTTAAGCCGAGCCTGGTGCTGGAGAGTGGCGCAGTCGGCGAACAGCTTCCACGGTTTGAAGAGCAGGCCTACCCCGGTTATTTTTCCGATCGCCCCTACGGCAAGTACCTCGCGCAACGTGGCTTGGAACGGCACCGTAGCGACTATCGAATAGCCAGCGGTAACGGCGATGACCTCGCATTGACCAGCGGCCGGTTCCTCACATTGACCGGGCACCCGCGGGACGAATGGAATGACTTGTGGCTGGTGACGCAAGTCACCCACGAAGGCAGGCAACCCCAGGTTTTGGAGGAGGCCGTAACCGAGGTTGCCGGTGGAGATTTTCTTCAGGGTTATCGCAATGAATTTGTGGCGGCACCGTGGGATGTGATCTTCCGCCCGCCCTCGCCTGAGCAGTCGCGGCCGACCTTGTCGGGTTATCAAAACGCCGTGGTCACCGGCCCCGTCGACAGTGAAATCCATTGCGACGAATACGGCCGGGTCAAGGTGCAACTGGCCTGGGATCGCGTTGGCGAGCATAACGATCATTCCAGTTGCTGGCTGCGGGTGGCCAGCGGCTGGGCCCATGACCGTTATGGTTCGGTACTTATCCCGCGAGTGGGCATGGAGGTGCTGGTGGGGTTCGTCAATGGGGATATGGACATGCCGCTGGTGATGGGCTGCCTGCCCAACGCGGCGACGCCGGTTCCCCTCGACCTGCCGGCAGACAAGACCCGTAGCATCTTCCGTAGCCAAAGCAGCCCCGGTGGGGGTGGCTACAACGAACTGCGCATCGAAGACCGCAAGGGCGCCGAGGAAATCTACCTGCGCGCCCAGCGGGATTGGACCCAACATGTGCTGCATGACCAGCAGGTGCAGATCGACAATCAACGCCGCATCCGGGTGGGCGGTGAATCGCACCATGAACTGCACGGCGAAGAGCAGCGCATCACCCATGGCAATCGTTTGACGGAACTCAAGCAGGACGATCATCTGGTGGTCGGTGGTTCGCAGCAGATGCGGGCCGGGCGGATCATCCAGATTGGCGCCGGGCAGAAGGTCGTCATAGAGGCGGGCGCGAGCGTGACAATTCAGGCCGGTGGGCAGTCGATTACGCTGTCGGCAGGCGGGATTTTCAGCAGCGCGCCGATTCAGCTGGGAGGCGCCTCTGCTCCGGCGGCTTCGCCATTGATGCCTGGGGTGAAGGCGGCGTTGCTGGCGGTTATTCCCGCACCCCTAAGCCGGATACAGGTCGCCAGCCTGAAACGAAACGCGCCGTTTTGCGAAGAGTGCCAACGCTGCAGTGCCGGGCAGTGCGGTGTCTCCCCGCCCATTCAACCTTAAAAGGAATTTATCCTGATGTCTCAACCCTTGACCCCCGATGACTGGCTTGCACAATGCCCTCTACTCCCCAACGAGCGGCTCTACGTGGTGCTGAGCAGCGCCAGTGACGCGAAACCGCTGGCTGCCTGGCAAGCCTCGGCAACCGGCATGCTGCCTCAAGCAATCTGGGCAGGCACGGCCTATGCCGAGTGGGGTGAGGTGATGCCCCACGCAGGCATCGTCGAACCCGACAGTGCCTTCCTCGATTGGATTGCAACCACTGAAGCGACGGATTGGGGTTGGCTGGCGGTTTCGTCCAGTCCGTTGGAAGTGGTAGTGGCTCATCTGCAAAGCCTGACCAAGATACTGCTTCCGGATGAGCGGAGCGTATTCCTGCGCTTCTGGGACGGCGCTCAATTCCTGCCGATTGTGCAGAAACTGGGCGATGAAATCGGCGCGGTGTTGCCGGTGTTCCAGCGGTATCTGATCAATGGCCAGTCGCTGGGCGTTGCGACGGCGTCGGTAACGGTGGCCAAAGCCAGTCCCTGGTGGCGAGTGCCTGAATCGTTATTGGAACACCTGGCCGCGCAGTCGCCACAGACCCTGATCGACAACCTGCTGCAGTGGCTTGAAGAGCAGCGCCCCGACCTGTATGCCGCTTTCACGCCAGCGACCTTGCAGCACAAGGTCGCCTACTTCGTGCGCAGTGCGGACATCAGCGCTGAAGCGCTGGCTGATTACCTGGGCTCAGAGTTGAGTTGAGGCCAGTGCCTGTTGCAGGTCGTCGACCAGGTCTTCAATTGCTTCGATGCCCACCGACAGGCGAATCATCTCCGGCTTCACGCCGGCCTTGGCCTGTTCCTGCTCGTTCATTTGTCGGTGAGTGGTGGAGGCCGGGTGGCAGGCCAGGGACTTGGCGTCGCCGATGTTGACCAGGCGCTTGAAGATTTGCAGCGCGTCGTAGAAGCGTACACCGGCTTCATAACCGCCCTTCAAACCGAAGGACAGGATCGCCGACGGTTTGCCCTGCATGTATTTCTGCGCCAATGCGTGGTGCGGGTGGTCCGGCAGGCCGGCGTAGCTCACCCATTCAACCTCGGCATGGCCTTGCAGGAATTGCGCGATTTTCAGGGCGTTTTCGGTGTGACGCTCCATGCGCAAGGCCAGCGTCTCCAGGCCTTGCAGCAGCAAGAAGGCATTCATCGGTGCCAATGCTGCGCCAGTGTTGCGCAGCGGCACGGTACGGGCACGAGCGATGAAGGCGGCGGGGCCGAATTTTTCGGTATAGATCACGCCGTGATAGGCCGGCTCGGGCTGGTTGAGACCGGGGAATTTATCTGCGTATTTCGTCCACGGGAACGTGCCGCTGTCGACAATTACACCGCCCAGGGAGTTGCCATGGCCGCCGACGTATTTGGTCACCGAGTGCACCACGATGTCGGCGCCGAACTGGATCGGCTTGCACAGGATCGGCGTGGCCACGGTGTTGTCCACCATCAGCGGCACGCCACGGGCATGGGCGACGTTAGCCAGGGCTTCGATGTCGATGATATTACCCGCCGGGTTGCCGATGCTTTCGCAGTACACCAGCTTGGTGTTGTCGTCGATCAGTTCGGCAATGGCTGCGGCGGAGTCGTCCCGGGCGAAACGCACGTCCACGCCAAAGCTCGGCAGCAGGTGGGCGAACAGCGTGTAGGTGCCGCCGTAGAGCTGCGGGGTGGTGACGATATTGTCGCCCGCACGGGTCAGCGTCTGGATTGCATAGTGGATCGCCGCGCTGCCGGCCGAGACGGCCAGCGCCGCAATACCGCCTTCAAGGGCCGCGATACGCTGCTCCAGCACATCGTTGGTGGGGTTCATGATGCGCGTGTAGATATTGCCGGGCACGTCCAGGTTGAACAGGTCGGCGCCGTGCTGGGCGTTATCGAATTCGAAGGCGACGTTCTGGTAGATCGGCACCGCTACGGCCTTGGTGGTGGGGTCCGACTTGAAACCGTGGTGCAGCGCGATGGTGGCGTCTTTCATGATTGTTATTGACCTCCATGGAGTAGTGGATCGCCACAATAAATCCGCCTCGCCGTCGGCATTTAGATTTTTTTCAACCGGCTGCCTGCCTTTGCGACATAAGCACCGCCCAGCATGCGGCCCTGCACCTTTGCGCCCGTAGAAGGTAAACTTCGCCCCCTGCGCAGGAGCAACCATGAATTATCGTCACGCCTTTCACGCCGGCAACCACGCCGATGTCTTCAAACACCTGACCTTGACTCGCCTCATCGCCCTGATGTCGCGCAAGGAGCAGCCGTTCGCCTACCTCGACACTCACGCCGGGATTGGTCTGTACGACCTGCAAGGTGATCAGGCCAATCGCACGGGTGAGTACCTGGAAGGTATCGCGCGCTTGTGGGGCGCCGACGATCTACCGCCGCTGAGCGCCGATTACATGCGTGTGCTGCATGAGATGAACCCGGATGGCCAGTTGCGCTACTACCCAGGCTCGCCGGAGCTTGCGCGCCGCCTGACGCGCCCCCAGGACCGCGTGTTGCTCAATGAAAAGCATCCGGAAGACGGCGTACTGCTCAAGGACAACATGAAGGGCGATCGTCGGGTCAAGGTTCATTTGGGTGAAGGCTGGCATGTGCCGCGCGCGCTGTTACCGGTGCCGGAAAAACGTGCGCTGATGCTGATTGATCCGCCGTTTGAAAAGCTCGACGAAATGCAGCGCTGCGCCGCCTCCCTCAAGGAAGCCGTCAGCCGTATGCGCCAGACTGTCGCGGCGATCTGGTACCCGGTGAAGGACCAACGCATGCTGCGCCGCTTCTACCAGGACCTGGCCGGCACCGGTGCGCCGAAGTTGCTGCGCGTGGAGTTGCTGGTGCATCCGCTGGACACGCCCAACACCCTGACCGGCTCGGGCCTGGCGATTGCCAACCCGCCGTGGGGCCTGGAAGAGGAATTGCGTGAGCTGCTGCCGTGGCTGTCCAGGAAACTTGGCCAGACCCAGGGTGGGTGGCAGATGGATTGGCTCATAGCTGAGTAGTTGTAAGTTGCAAGCTTCAAGCCTCAAGCTGCAAGTGAGAGCAGAAAACACCACTTGCAGCTTGCAGCTCCGATCTTCAGATCGGGCAAGTCACCCCGGTGCCGCCGATCCCGCAGTAGCCCTGCGGGTTCTTCGCCAGGTACTGCTGGTGATACGCCTCGGCGAAGTACACCGTCGGCGCTTCTTCGATTTCCGTGGTGATGGTGCCCAGGCTGGCTTTGGACAGTTCGGCTTGATAGGCCTCGGCACTGGCCTGCGCCGCCGCCAATTGCTCAGGCGTGGTCGCATAGATCACCGAACGGTACTGGGTGCCGATGTCGTTGCCCTGGCGCATGCCTTGGGTCGGGTTGTGCAGTTCCCAGAACATCTTCAGCAGGTCTTCGTATTTCACCTTGGCCTGGTCATACACCACCAGCACCACTTCGCTGTGGCCGGTCAGGCCCGAGCAGACTTCTTCATAAGTCGGGTTCGGCGTGAAACCGCCGGCGTAGCCGACCACGGTGCTGACCACGCCATCGCGCTGCCAGAACTTGCGCTCGGCGCCCCAGAAACAACCCAGGCCGAAGATCGCGAAGCCGACGTCGTCGACGAACGGGCCCAGCAGCGGGTTGCCGTTGACGAAGTGCGTCTGCGGCAGGTTCATCGGGGTTTCACGGCCAGGCAAAGCTTGTTCTGCAGTAGGAAGCACGTTTTTGTTCACCAGAATTTCCGAGCGCAAGACCATGAGCAGTCCTCTCGTCAGGTTGAGTTAGCGGTAAATTTCAGACAGCCAGTGTGCCCGAGTGTTACAGCGCTGTCAGGCGATTGGCCCGCGCGGGTAGCGTTTAAGCTTCTCGAGCAGCTCTGCACCGGGGATCGGCCTGTCGAACAGGTAGCCCTGGCCAACGTCGCAGCGGTGTCGACGCAGGAACGCCAGTTGCTCGGCGGTCTCGATGCCTTCGGCAACCACCTTGAGCTTGAGGTTGTGGGCCATGGCGATCACGGCCGAGGTGATTTCCATGTCGTCCTGGTTGTCCGGGATTTCGTGGATAAAGCTGCGATCGATCTTGATGATGTCGATGGGGAATTTTTTCAGGTAGCTCAGCGACGAGTAACCGGTGCCGAAGTCGTCCATGGCCAGGGTCAGGCCAAAGCTCTTCAATTGGTCCAGTTGCAGGCGTGTGTCTTCCGTGGCCTCCAGCAGCAGGCCTTCCGTTAACTCAAGCTCCAGCAGGTTGGCCGGCAGCTGTTCTTCCTTGAGGATCGTGGCGATCGAGGCTACCAGGTCCGGGTCGGAGAACTGTTTGGGTGACAGGTTGATTGCCACTTGCAGGTTACCCATGCCGTTGGCGCTCAGTTGCTTGCTCATGCGGCAGGCCTGGCGCGCGATCCATTTGCCGATTGGGATGATCAGCCCGGTTTCTTCGGCCACGCTGATGAACTGATCGGGGCGGATCATGCCCTTCTCCGGATGGTTCCAGCGCAGCAGCGCTTCCATGCCCAGCAAGCGGCCGCTGCGCAGGCATAGCTTGGGCTGATAGAACACATCCAGTTCGTTCTGGGTCAGGGCACGACGCAGGTTGTTCTCCACGAACAGTTTGTAGCTGGCCTCGGCGTTCAAGGCTTCGGTGAACACCTGTACCTGGTGTTTGCCGTTGGCCTTGGCCTTGTGCAGCGCCAGGCCGGCGTTGCGCATCAGGGTCTGGGGATCACGCCCGTGCAACGGCGCGCAGGCCAGGCCTACGGAGCCGGTGACGCTGATCAATTGGTTGTCGACGAACATCGGTTTGTCGAGGGTCGTCAGCAGCTGGCTGGCAACCTGCTGGCCGCTTTCGAGGTCGGTGTCGTCCAGCAACACTGCAAACTCGTTACTGGCAAAGCGCGCCAGGCTGCCGCTGGTACTCAGGCTGTTGCGCAGGCGGCGGGCCAGGCTGATCAGCAGCTTGTCGCCGGTCTGGTGGCCGAGGCTGTCGTTGATGCGCTTGAAGTTGTCGATGTCCACCAGCAACAGGCTGATCGGGCTGTCGCTGTCGCGCGCAAAGCGTTCATCCAGGTTGCGGATAAATGCCGGACGGTTGCCCAGGTTGGTCAGGTTATCGGTGTAGGCCAGGCGCTCGATACGCTGCTGGGCCAGCTTATTCTGGGTGATGTCTTCGTAGATGCCGATGTAGTGGGTCAGCTCACGGTTGTCGCCATACACCTTGGAAATCGACAGTTGGCCCCAGTAGGGCTCGAGGTTTTTGCGTCGGCTCTTGAACTCGCCCTGCCAGCTGTTGCTTTTGGCCAGGCTCGACGGTGCGTCGAACAGCAGTTCGCTGAGGTTTTCCAGGGCCGGCAGTTGAGCCAGGCGGTGGCCGTGGACTTCTTCGGCGCTGTATTGGGTGATCGCGGTAAAGCTTGGGTTGACGTACTCCACCACGCCGTCGCAGTTGACCAGCAGAAAGGCATTGGCGCTTTGCTCCACGGCACGCTGGAACAGGTGCAGGGCGCTGGTAGCGGTACGGCGGTTGTGGTTGTTGATCACTTGCGCGAATTGGTCGGCCAGTTCACCGGCAAAGGCAATCTCATCGGCCTGCCAGGCGCGGGCGCTGCCTCCTTGTTCCAGGCACAGCACGCCCACCACCTGGCCGTCGACACGGATACTCGCGTCGAGCATGGCGTGGACGTCCTTGGCGCGCAGGTTTTCGGCCATTTCCCGGGTGCGCGGGTCGCGCATCGCGTTGGTCGCGTCGATTGCCCGGCTGGTGTGCAGGGCTTCCAGGTAGTCCGGGAAGCAACTGGCATCGATGGGCTCAGGCAGGTGGTGTCGTTGGTCGTCGCGGTGGTAGGCCGAGATCGGCACCAGGCGCTGGCCTTCGAGGTTCCAGATGCTGGCGCAGTCGATCTGGTAGATGTCACAGGCGCTGCGGGTGATCAGCTCGGCCGCTTCCTGCAGCGAATTGTTGACGGTGTAGCGCTGGCGGGCCAATAACAGGATCAGCTCCTGCTGGGCACGCACCCGCTCCAGGTGCTGCAGTTGTTCCTGCTGGGCGCGCTGGTTGAGTTCCAGGGCGATCTGCAGGCGGCTGTTCTGGCTTTCCAGGTCCTCCGTCGGGGCGGGCAAGGCGATTTCGCTGAACAGGCCGTCGACCACCATCAGGTAGCCGCGCAGCAGATGGCGGTTATGTTGTTTGTAGGCTTCGCCCATTTCCAGCAGGCTCAGGGGCCCATCGTTGGTGTGCAGGGTGTAGCGCACCAGGTAGTGAGGACTCTCGCTGAGTTGCTGTTGGATGGTGTCGTGCAGTTGATAGCGTGCCTGAGGCTCCATCAGGCTGGCGAAGGGGGTGCCGAGCAGCGCACACAGCTCGACCGCAGACAGGCCGAATTGGCGCTCGCAGTTAGGGTCGAGGTACAGAAGGGTCCAGCTTGCCTCATTAAGCCGCTCGAAACGCAGCATACCGAGGCGCGAAGGCACCGGTAATTGCGTCACTACCTCGGCCGCCATACGGGCGACATCGGGTTGGCTTTTCATGGGGGGGAACTCACTTCAAATAACGCGCACGGCGCCGGGCTCACGCCCTCTTTACTGTTGCCTGCGGCAAGGTTGCATCATGCGGCGCGGGCTGACAAGAGAGGATGAAGGCTAAGTGCTATAAGGGGGTTATCGGCCGGGTGGGGGAATTCTTCAGTCAGGATGACAGAAGGTGTACAACCCTGTTCTGTCTGTAGAGAAAAGCAAAAAAAAGCCCCGCCAAATTGACGGGGTTGAGGTACGAGCGTGGCGCTCGGAAATCGGTGTAACCAAGCCTCCCCGGTGCTGGGGAGGCCTGTTCAGGTTTACAGCAAGATAGTGCGGATGTCGTTCAGCAGCTGGCTCAAACGCTGGGTGAAGCGTGCAGCGGCCGCGCCATTGATCACACGGTGATCGTAGGACAACGACAGTGGCAGCATCAGCTTCGGCTGGAACGTTTTACCGTCCCAGACTGGCTGGATGGTGGCCTTGGAAACACCCAGGATCGCCACTTCCGGCGCGTTGACGATTGGCGTGAAGCCCGTACCGCCAATGTGACCGAGGCTGGAGATGGTGAAGCAGGCGCCTTGCATGTCGTCTGCGGTGAGCTTCTTGTCGCGGGCCTTGGCAGCCAGCGCAGCCGCTTCGGCAGCGAGTTGCAGCAGGCTCTTCTGGTCGACGTTCTTGATGACCGGTACCAGCAGGCCATCTGGAGTGTCGACGGCAAAGCCAACGTGCACGTACTTCTTGCGAATGATCGCCTTGCCGCTTGGCGCCAGCGAACTGTTGAAGTCCGGCAGCTCCTTGAGCAGGTGCGCACAGGCCTTGAGCAGCAGTGGCAGCACGGTCAGTTTCACGCCGGCTTTCTCGGCCACGGCTTTCTGCGCAACGCGGAAAGCTTCGAGGTCGGTAATGTCGGCCTGGTCGAACTGGGTCACGTGCGGAATGTTCAGCCAGCTGCGATGCAGGCTCGACGCGCCGATTTGCATCAGGCGGGTCATCGGCACTTCTTCGGTCTCGCCGAAGCGGCTGAAGTCCACGACCGGGATCGGTGGAATGCCCGCGCCGCCAGTGGCAGTGCCAGCAGCCGGAGCTTCCTTGGCTTTCTGCATCATGGCCTTGACGTAGACCTGTACGTCTTCCTTCAGCACGCGACCGTGCGGGCCGGTGGCCGACACAGCGTTCAGCTCGACGCCGAATTCACGCGCCAGTTGGCGAACCGCCGGGCCTGCGTGAACCTTGGCACCGCTTGGCGCAGGTGCGGCAGCAACAGGGGCCGGAGTGGCCTCGGCTTTTGCGGCGGGTGCAGGGGCGGCAGCGGCAGCGGCCGGAGCCGCTTCAGCCTTGGCCGCCGGAGCAGCAGCCGGTGCAGGAGCAGCAGCAGGCGCAGCGCCTTGTACTTTCAGCTTGAGGATGAAGTCGCCAGTGCCGACTTCGTCTTCCAGCTTGACCGCGATGCTTTCCACTACGCCGGCAGCCGGCGATGGGATTTCCATGGAGGCCTTGTCGGACTCCAGGGTGATCAGCGACTGGTCGGCTTCGACGGTGTCGCCGACCTTGACCAGCAGCTCGATGATCTTGGCCTTGCCCGACGAACCGATGTCCGGAACATGAATGTCCTGGACGGTCGCTGCGGCCGGAGCAGCAGCCGGGGCTGCGGGAGCCTCGGCAACTGCGGCAGGTTTTTCAGCAGCAGGCGCCGGTGCAGCAGCGGCAGCAGGAGCCGCATCAGCGGCACCTTCGATTTCCAGTTCCAGCAGTTCGTCGCCTTCTTTCAGGCGGTCGCCCAGCTTCACTTTCAGGCTCTTGACCACGCCGGCCTTGGGAGCAGGGATTTCCATGCTCGCCTTGTCCGATTCCAGGGTCAGGATGCTCTGGTCGGCTTCGACGGTGTCGCCGACCTTCACAAACAGCTCGATTACTTCACCTTCACCGCTGCCGATGTCAGGTACGCGAATGAGTTCGCTCACAAAAAGTCTCCTCAGCAGTCCAGTGGGTTGCGTTTTTCCGGGTTGATCCCGAACTTGACGATAGCGTCAGCTACCACCTTAGGTTCGATCTCACCACGGTCAGCCAAGGCTTCCAGGGCTGCCAACACCACGAAGTGACGGTCGACTTCGAAGAAGTGACGCAGCTTCTTGCGGCTGTCACTGCGGCCGAAACCGTCGGTGCCCAGGACTTTGAATTCCTTGGACGGGACCCACTGGCGAATTTGTTCAGCAAACAGTTTCATGTAGTCGGTAGAGGCAATGACTGGACCTTTACGGCCGGCCAGGCACTCTTCGACATAGCTCTGCGCAGGCTTCTGACCCGGGTGCAGGCGGTTGTTGCGCTCAACGGCCAGGCCGTCACGACGCAGCTCGTTGAAGCTGGTAACGCTCCACACGTCGGCGCCGACGTTGAACTCTTCACGCAGGATCTTCGCCGCTTCACGGACTTCACGCAGGATGGTGCCGGAGCCCATCAGCTGCACGTGGTGCGCCGCTTCCTTGGTGTCTTCTTCGAGCAGGTACATGCCCTTGATGATGCCTTCTTCCACGCCGGCCGGCATGGCTGGCTGCTGGTAGGACTCGTTCATCACGGTGATGTAGTAGAAAACGTCCTGCTGCTCTTCGGTCATCTTCCGCATGCCGTCCTGGATGATCACCGCCAGCTCATAGCCGTAGGTTGGATCAAAGGTGCGGCAGTTCGGGATGGTGGCAGCCAGGATGTGGCTGTGACCGTCTTCGTGTTGCAGGCCTTCGCCGTTCAGTGTGGTACGGCCGGCGGTACCGCCGATCAGGAAACCACGGGTACGGCTGTCGCCTGCTGCCCACGCCAGGTCGCCGATACGCTGGAAACCGAACATCGAGTAGAAGATGTAGAACGGCAGCATCGGCTGGTTGTGGCTGGAGTACGAAGTACCGGCAGCGATGAAGGAGCTCATGGCGCCCGCTTCGTTGATGCCTTCTTCGAGGATCTGGCCCTTCTTGTCTTCCTTGTAGAACATCACCTGGTCTTTATCGACTGGCTCGTAGAGCTGGCCGACGGAGGAGTAGATGCCCAACTGACGGAACATGCCTTCCATACCGAAGGTACGGGCTTCGTCCGGGATGATCGGGACGATGCGCGAACCGATTTCCTTGTCCTTGACCAGCTGCGCGAGGATCCGCACGAAGGCCATGGTGGTGGAGATTTCACGGTCGCCCGAGCCGTCCAGGATCGCCTTGAGGGTATCCAGCGGTGGTGTCGGGATGTTGAAGCTCTTGGCGCGGCGCTGTGGCACGAAACCGCCCAGTGCGCTACGACGCTCGCTCAGGTAGCGGGCTTCGGCGCTGTTCGGCTCAGGCTTGAAGAACGGCAGGTTCTCCAGCTCTTCGTCCTTGACCGGGATGTCGAAGCGGTCGCGGAACAGCTTCAGGCTTTCAACATCAACCTTCTTGGTGTTGTGCGCAGTGTTTTTCGCTTCGCCGGCACCGGTGCCATAACCCTTGATGGTCTTGGCCAGGATGACGGTGGGTTGTTCTTTGTGGTTGACCGCTTCGTGGTACGCCGCATAGACCTTGTACGGGTCGTGGCCGCCACGGTTGAGTTTCCAGATCTCGTCGTCGGACAGGTCGGCAACCATCGCCTTGAGTTCAGGCGTGTTGAAGAAGTGTTCACGCACGAACGCGCCGTCTTTGGCCTTGTAGTTCTGGTACTCGCCGTCGATGACTGCGTCCATGCGACGTTGCAGGATACCGTCGACGTCCTTGGCCAGCAGTGGGTCCCAGAAACGGCCCCAGATGACTTTGGTCACGTTCCATTGGGCACCACGGAACACGCCTTCGAGTTCCTGGATGATCTTGCCGTTGCCGCGAACCGGGCCGTCGAGGCGCTGCAGGTTGCAGTTGATGACGAAGATCAGGTTGTCCAGCTTCTCGCGGCCGGCCAGGGAGATGGCGCCCAGGGATTCAGGCTCGTCGCACTCGCCGTCGCCCAGGAAGCACCAGACTTTCTGCTTGCCTTCCGGGATGAAGCCACGGGCTTCCAGGTACTTCATGAAGCGTGCCTGGTAGATCGCCTGGATCGGTCCAAGGCCCATGGATACAGTCGGGAACTGCCAGAAATCAGGCATCAGCCAAGGGTGCGGGTACGACGACAGGCCGTTACCGTCCACTTCCTGACGGAAGTTGTTCATGTGTTCTTCGCTGATGCGGCCTTCCATGAACGCACGGGCGTAGACGCCTGGCGAGGTGTGGCCCTGGAAGTAGATCAGGTCGCCGCCGTGTTCTTCGGTCGGGGCCTGGAAGAAGTAGTTGAAGCCGATGTCATACAGGGTTGCGCTGGAAGCGAAGCTGGAGATGTGACCGCCCAGGTCAGAATCTTTCAAGTTCGTGCGCATTACCATCGCCATGGCGTTCCAACGTACCAGCGAGCGAATGCGGCGTTCCATGAACAGGTCGCCAGGCATGCGTGCTTCGTGGGTAACGGGGATGGTGTTGCGGTATGGCGTGGTGATGGCGTAGGGCAGTTGCGAGCCGCTGCGGGTCGCGAGTTCGCCCATACGGGTCATCAGGTAGTGAGCACGGTCTTCGCCTTCTTTGTCGAGAACCGATTCCAGGGCGTCCAGCCATTCCTGGGTTTCGACGGGATCGAGGTCTTGCATGGCTTGCTCCAGGGCGGAAAGGCTACCAGAATCGGTTGCCTGAAGTTTGCGACTGGCCTTGTGGGCAGACGACATAAATTCTTGGATGGCCGAAGTTTGCGTCGGCGTCCTGTAGTTTTACTACAAATCGTCGGCCATTTCAGCCTTTCGAATGTATATACGAGTAGTAAAACTACACAAGACTGAGCGGATTGCTCGGTCTGGCTGGTGAGCATAATCGTTATTGTTGATCTTTTGCGAACAAGAAAAGGTAGAAGTTTAATGTTGCCTGCCAAAAATTATATATTTTCAGCTATTTATAACCTTTGTTCGACAGTCCTTCATCGAGTGTGGTGCCTGCGCTCACAGCAGCAAGCCATTTACACGCCGACCAAGGATAGACCATGAGCCTTCCAACGCTGGCCGAACTGCCGGCCATTCTGTTGCCAAAAGCCCAGAGGGCCGAGCAGTCATTTCGTGACGCGGTGGCCGCGCTGGACGACGATCATGGCCTTTCTGCGTGGACGCCGCAACGGTGGGCCGACTTCGCCCGTGTGTGCGCCGCCAGTGATTTCGTCATTGAACAGAGTGTTCGTGACCCTTTGATGTTGCTCGAGTTGGCCGCCTGGGGCGAGCTGGACCGCGGCTTTGCGCCGGGCGAGCTGTGCGGGCAGATTGCCGGTGCCGTGCAACAGGCCGAAACAGAAGATGAGCTGGGCCGTGTGCTGCGTCGCCAGCGTACGCGCCAGCAAGTGCGCATCATCTGGCGCGACCTGACCCGTCAGGCCGATCTGGTGCACACCTGTCGCGACCTCTCCGACATGGCTGACGCCAGCATCGACCAGGCCTACCAATGGCTGTACCAGCGCCACTGCGTGCAGTTCGGCACGCCGACCGGGCGGCGCAGCGGTGAGCCGCAGCACATGGTCATCCTCGGCATGGGCAAGCTCGGTGCGGTGGAGCTGAACCTGTCGTCGGATATCGACCTGATCTTCGCCTACCCCGAGGGCGGCGAAACCCTGGGCGTGAAGCGCTCCCTGGATAACCAGGAATTCTTTATTCGTCTTGGTCAAAAATTGATCAAGGCCCTTGATCCGATGACCGTCGACGGCTTTGTGTTTCGGGTAGACATGCGCCTGCGCCCTTACGGTTCGGCGGGTGCGCTGGTGCTCAGCTTCAACGCGCTGGAGCAGTACTACCAAGACCAGGGTCGCGACTGGGAGCGCTACGCCATGATCAAGGCGCGCGTGGTCGCCGGTGACCAGGTGGCCGGTGCGCAGTTACTCGATATGCTGCGACCGTTCGTGTACCGCCGCTACCTGGACTTTTCCGCCATCGAAGCGCTGCGCACCATGAAGCAGCTGATCCAGCAGGAAGTGCGGCGTAAAGGCATGGCCGACAATATCAAGCTGGGCTCGGGCGGCATCCGCGAAGTGGAATTTATCGCCCAGGCGTTCCAGCTGATCCATGGCGGCCGCGACCTCAGCCTGCAACAACGGCCGCTGCTCAACGTGCTCGGCACCCTGGAAGGCCAGGGCTACCTGCCGCCGGCGGTGATCGCCGAATTGCGCAATGGCTATGAGTTCCTGCGTTACACCGAACATGCGATCCAGGCGATTGCCGATCGCCAGACCCAAATGCTTCCGGACAGCCCTGAAGACCAGGCGCGCATTGCCTTTATGCTCGGTTTTGTCGACTGGGCGGCGTTCCATGAGCGCCTGATGTACTGGCGTGGTCGCGTGGACTGGCACTTCCGCCAGGTGATTGCGGATCCTGATGAAGAAGAAGGTGCGGAAAGCGAGTTGGTCGTAGGCGGGGAATGGTTGCCGTTGTGGGAAGAGTCCCAGGACGAAGAGGCCGCCTGCCGTCAATTGGCCGAAGGCGGCTTTACTGATGCAACCAAGGCCCTCAAAGCCTTGGCCGGTCTGCGCAACAGCCCGCAATTGCGCGCCATGCAGCGCCTGGGGCGCGAACGCTTGGATGCATTTATTCCGCGCCTGCTGGCCCAGGCCGTCGAGCACGCCAACCCGGACCTGGTGCTGGAACGCGTACTGCCATTGGTGGAGGCCGTCGCGCGGCGTTCGGCTTATCTGGTGCTGCTGACGGAAAACCCCGACGCCCTGCGCCGCCTGCTGACCTTGTGCGCCGCCAGCCCATGGATCGCCGAACAGATCACGCGCTTCCCGCTGCTGCTGGATGAACTGCTCAACGAAGGTCGCCTGTTCAAGCCACCGCTGGCGCCGGAACTCGCCGCCGAGTTGCGCGAGCGCCTCACACGCATCCCCGAGGATGACCTGGAGCAGCAGATGGAAGCCCTGCGGCACTTCAAGCTGGCCCACCGCCTGCGCGTGGCCGCTTCGGAAATCGCCGGCAGCCTGCCGTTGATGAAAGTCAGCGACTACCTGACCTGGCTCGCCGAAGCCATCCTCGAACAAGTGCTGGCCCTGGCCTGGCGCCAAACGGTCGCACGGCACGGCTCGCCGCAGCGGCTGGACGGCACGTTGTGCGATCCTGGGTTCATCATTGTCGGTTATGGGAAAGTCGGCGGCATCGAACTGGGGCATGGTTCGGACCTGGACCTGGTGTTTATCCACGATGGCGACCCGCAGGCCGAGACCGACGGTGCCAAGCCGATCGACGGCGCGCAGTTCTTCACGCGCCTGGGCCAGCGGATCATTCACCTGCTGACCACCCAGACCAACTCCGGCCAGCTTTATGAAGTGGATATGCGCCTGCGACCTTCCGGCGCATCCGGGTTGTTGGTCAGTTCCCTCGGGGCGTTTGACCGCTATCAACAAAATGAAGCATGGACCTGGGAGCATCAGGCCCTGATCCGCGCGCGGGTGCTGGTGGGCAGCCAGGATGTGGGCCAGGCATTCGAGCAGGTACGGGCTAAAGTGCTAGGGCGTGAGCGCGACTTGGCGAAGTTGCGCCAGGAGGTCAGCGAGATGCGCGCCAAGATGCGTGACAACCTGGGTACCAAGGCCACGGCGGCCGGCACCGGCGCCAATGCCTTCGACGCCACGGCGCTGTTCGACCTCAAGCAGGACGCCGGAGGTATCGTCGATATTGAATTTATGGTGCAATACGCGGCTTTGGCGTGGTCTGCGCAACATCCATCGTTGCTGCGCTATACCGACAATATCCGCATTCTGGAAGGCCTCGAGCAGGTGGGGTTGATGCCCGCTGCCGATGCCCATCTGCTGCGTGAGGTGTATAAGGCCTACCGTTCCGCCGCGCATCGCCAGGCCTTGCAAAACGAGGCCGGTACGGTGCCCGGTGATCAGTTCGCTGACGAACGGCGCCAGGTGATGCGAATCTGGCAGGCGCTGGGGTTGAGTTGAAACACTATTAGGGCGGGGAGGCATAAGCCTCCCCGCATCGTTTGTGGAAACTACATGAATATTCTGATCGTTGGGCCCAGTTGGGTCGGTGACATGGTGATGGCGCAGACACTGTTCCAGAGCCTGCGCGTGCGCTATCCAGACTGCCAGATCGACGTGCTCGCCCCCGAGTGGAGCCGGCCGATCCTCGAGCGCATGCCCGAAGTGCGCAAGGCCTTGAGCTTTCCGCTCGGCCATGGCGCCCTGGAGCTTGCGACCCGCCGTCGCATCGGCAAATCCCTGGCGGGCCAGTACGACCAGGCGATCCTGCTGCCCAACTCGCTGAAGTCGGCGCTGGTGCCGTATTTTGCCGGGATCCCCAAGCGTACTGGCTGGCGCGGCGAATTTCGCTACGTCTTGCTCAACGACGTGCGCACGCTGGACAAGGCGCGCTACCCGCTGATGATCGAACGCTTCATGGCCCTGGCCTATGCGCCGGGCGCCGAGTTGCCCAAGCCGTACCCGCGCCCCAGCCTGCAGATCGACCCGGTGACCCGCGATGCGGCACTGGCCAAGTTCGGCCTGGCCCTTGATCGCCCGGTGTTGGCCCTGTGCCCCGGTGCGGAGTTTGGCGAGTCCAAGCGCTGGCCGTCGGAGCACTACGCCAAGGTGGCCGAAACCAAGATCCGTGAAGGCTGGCAGGTGTGGTTGTTTGGTTCGAAGAAGGATCACCCGGTAGGTGAGGACATTCGCCAGCGCCTGATCCCCGGCCTGCGCGAAGAAGCGGTGAACCTCAGTGGCGACACGTCCCTGGCCGAGGCCATCGACTTGCTGTCCTGCGCCGATTCGGTGGTGTCCAACGACTCCGGCTTGATGCACGTCGCCGCTGCGCTGAATCGCCCGTTGGTGGCGGTGTACGGTTCCACCTCGCCGGGCTTCACCCCGCCGTTGGCCGACCAGGTCGAAGTGGTGCGCCTGGGGCTGGATTGCAGCCCGTGTTTTGATCGCACCTGCCGTTTCGGTCATTACAACTGCATGCGCCAATTGCTGCCGCAGCCGGTAACCGATGCCTTGCAACGGTTGCAGGGCGACGTGGTCGAGGTTCACTGAGTTGCGGGTACTGGTAATCAAGACCTCATCCCTGGGCGACGTGATCCATGCCTTGCCGGCGCTGACCGACGCAGCGCGCGCGATCCCCGGCATTCGTTTCGACTGGGTGGTGGAAGAAGGCTTCGCCGAAATCCCCACCTGGCACCCGGCCGTCGACAAGGTGATCCCGGTGGCGATCCGCCGCTGGCGCAAGAACCTCTGGCAAACCGTCAAGAGCGGCGAGTGGCGGCGTTTCAAGCAGCAAGTCCAGTCGACCAAATACGACCTGGTGATCGATGCCCAGGGCCTGTTCAAAAGCGCCTGGCTGACCCGCTACGTGCGTGCTCCGGTGGCCGGTTTCGACAAACACTCGGCCCGTGAGCCGATTGCGGCGCGCTTTTACTCGCGGCGCCTGGCCGTGGCCCGTGGGCAACATGCGGTGGAGCGTTTGCGCCAACTGTTCGCCGTGGCCCTCGGCTATGACTTGCCCAAAGGCTTGGGCGACTACGGCCTCAGCACCGAAAAGCTGCTCGGCCTGCCGCCGAAGAAACCTTTTGTATTGCTGCTGCACGGCACCACCTGGGACACCAAGCATTGGCCCGAAGCCTACTGGCGCGAGTTGGCCGAACGCATGGGCCGCCTGGGCGTGGACGTGAAGTTGCCCTGGGGCAACGCCGCCGAAAAGGCTCGGGCGGAGCGCCTGGCCCAAGGCCTGAACAACGCCGAAGTGCTGCCCAAGCTGAACCTGGCCGGAGTCGCCCGTGTATTGGCCGGCGCCCGCGCCTGTGTGGCGGTGGACACCGGACTGGGGCATTTGGCGGCGGCGCTGGATGTGCCGACCATTTCCCTGTTCGGCCCCACCAACCCCGGCCTGACCGGCGCCTACGGCAAAGGCCAGATTCACTTGGCCAGCGACTTTCCGTGTGCGCCGTGCTTGCAAAAACAATGTACTTATCAACCGACGGCCGACGACCTGCGTCGGTTCGACATCAAGCGCGAGTCGCCCCTGTGCTTCACGCGCCTGAACCCTGAGCGTGTGGCAACCCGGCTGAGCACGTTGTTACTGGCTGAGGAGCTGCACTGATGCAACTGGCTTTTGTTCTGTACAAATATTTCCCCTTCGGTGGCCTGCAGCGCGACTTCATGCGCATCGCCCTGGAGTGTCAGCAGCGCGGCCATCAGATTCGTGTCTACACGCTGATCTGGGAGGGTGACATCCCGCCCGGTTTCGAAGTGCTGGTGGCGCCGGTCAAGGCGTTCTTCAACCATCGGCGCAATGAGAAACTCAGCGCCTGGATGGAGGCCGACCTGGCCAAGCGCCCGGTGGACCGCCTGATCGGCTTCAACAAGATGCCCGGCCTGGACGTGTACTACGCCGCCGATGGCTGCTTTGAAGACAAGGCGCAAAACCTGCGCCATTCGCTGTACCGCAGCTTTGGCCGCTACAAGCACTTTGCCGAATACGAGCGCGCGGTGTTTGCCAAGGACGCCAAGACCGAAGTCTTGATGATTTCCGAAGTGCAGCAGCCGCTGTTCATCAAGCATTACGACACGCCGCTGGAACGCTTCCATTTGCTGCCGCCGGGCATTGCCCAGGACCGTCGCGCGCCGCCGAACGCGGCTGAAATCCGCGAAGGTTTCCGTAAGGAATTCAACCTGGGCGATGACGACCTGCTGCTGGTGCAAATCGGTTCCGGCTTCAAGACCAAGGGCGTCGACCGTAGCCTCAAGGCCGTCGCCGCGTTGCCGGCCGAGCTGAAAAAACGCACGCGCCTGTTTGTAATCGGCCAGGACGACCCCAAGGTATTCCAACTGCAAAGCGCCACCCTTGGGCTGGGCGATAACGTGCAGTTCCTCAAGGGTCGCAGCGATATTCCGCGTTTCCTGCTGGGCGCCGACCTGTTGATCCACCCGGCGTACAACGAAAACACCGGCACCGTATTGCTCGAAGCCCTGGTGGCCGGGTTGCCGGTGCTGGTCTCGGCCGTGTGTGGTTATGCCCATTACATCGCCGAAGCCGACAGCGGCCTGGTGCTGAACGAGCCGTTTGAACAGGCTCAGTTGAACCAGTACCTGGCGCAGATGTTGACCGATTCTGCACAGCGCGCGGCCTGGGGCCGCAATGGGTTGGCCTTCGCCGAGACGGCCGACCTCTACAGCATGCCGCAGCACGCTGCGGATGTGATTCTGGCGGAGCCAAAACGATGAAGTTGATTCTTGCCGAACCGTTCAAGACGTTATGGGCCGGGCGTGACGCCTTCGCCGAAGTCGAGAAACTGCAAGGCCAGGTATTCCGTGAACTGGCGGCGCGTCGCACGCTGCGCACCGAGGTGGATGGCCGCCCGTATTTCGTGAAAATCCACCGCGGCATCGGTTGGGCGGAAATCTTCAAGAACCTGATCACCGCCAAGCTGCCGGTGCTCGGCGCCGGCCTGGAATGGGATGCCATTCACCGCTTGCAGGAGATCGGCGTACCGACCATGACCGGCGTGGCCTTCGGCGAAAAGGGCAGCAACCCGGCGGACCAGCACTCGTTCATCATCACCGAAGAACTGGCGCCGACCATCAGCCTTGAAGACCTGACCGTCAACTGGGTCGCCGAACCGCCCGCACCTGCACTGCGCCATGCGCTCACGGCCGAACTGGCGCGCATGGTCGGCGACATGCACCGGGGCGGCGTGAATCACCGCGACTGCTACCTGTGCCACTTCCTGCTGGACACGTCCAAACCGATCGACGCACGCGACATCAAACTCTCGGTGATCGACCTGCATCGGGCGCAAATGCGTGCCCATCTGCCGCTGCGCTGGCGCGACAAGGACCTGTCCGCGCTGTATTACTCGGCGCTGGAAATCGGCCTGACCCGGCGCGATAAACTGCGCTTCCTCAAGGGCTATTTCCATCAGCCGCTGCGTCAGATCCTGGCCGAACAATCGGCGTCCCTGAGCCTGATGCAACGCAAGGCCGACAAGCTGTACGCCCGCAAGCAACGTTACGGGGATGCGATCTGATGGCGGGTTGGAACCTGGAACCTGCCTACGCCGCCCTGGCGGATGATTTTGGAAGCCTCGAAGCAGTGTTTGCCCTGCAAGGTGAACGCCTGACCCGCGACCCGTTGTCGGAAGTGATCCGGGTAGAGCGTGACGGGGTCAACTATTACGTCAAGCGCTACACGGGCGCCGGCAAGGGCCTGCGGCGTTACCTGGGCAAGCCGCGGGTCAAGTCCGAATGGCAGAACCTCAAGCGCTTCGCCAAGTGGGGCATTCCTACTGCCGACGTGGTGGCCTGGGGCCTGGAGCGTAGCGGCCTGGCCTACGATCGTGGCGCAATGATCACCCGCGAGTTGCCGAGGACCGAAGACCTCTCGGTACTGGCCGAGCGTAAAGATGCGCGCCTGTGCGACCCAAAGTGGGTCAGCGCGGTCAGCCGCCAGCTCGCCGAATACACGCGCACCATGCACGATCATCGCTTTACCCATAACGACTTGAAGTGGCGCAACCTGCTGATCGACGACCAGGCCACCCTGTACCTGATCGATTGCCCCAACGGCGATTTCTGGCGCGGTTTCTGGCTCAAGTACCGTATTACCAAGGACCTGGCCTGCCTGGACAAGGTGGCCAAGTATCACTTGTCGGCCACCCAGCGCCTGCGCTTCTACATGCAGTACCGTCAGTGTCGGCACCTGAGTGAGTCGGACAAACGGCGGATTCGCCACGTAGTGAAGTTTTTCGAGGGACGTGAATGAGTGATTTCCTGGCGGCTGAAGATCGCGCCCTGCTGGAGCGCCACGGCCTTGCGACCTTCGACGCCCTGTGGGCCAAGCAACTGGACGCGGTGGACGAGCCGAACACCAGCCGTGGCGGCTGGAGCAGCGTGTTTCGCCTGGAGCTCGACGGCCACGGTTATTACCTCAAGCGCCAGAGCAACTACCTCACGCGCAGCTTGCACCGGCCGTTGGGCGAGCCAAGCTTTTCCCGCGAGTTCCGCAACATCAGCCGTTACCGCAGGCTCGGGATCCCGGCGTTGCAGGCGGCGTTCTACGGCGAGCGCAAAGTCGCCGGTGAACACCGCGCGATGCTGCTGACCCGTGCCCTGGACGGCTGGAATGACCTGGATTCGCTGCTGGAGCAGTGGGCGCAACTGAGCGATGCCCAGCACCGTGCGATCCTGCTGGCCTGCGGCCTGTTGGCGCGCCGGTTGCACAGTGTCGGCCAGGTGCATGGCTGTTTTTATCCCAAGCATATTTTCCTGCAGGCCACCGGTGACGGCTACGCCGCGCAGTTGATCGACCTGGAGAAAACCCGCCCGCTGCTGTTCGGCTGGCGTGACCGGGTCAAGGACCTGGAGCCGTTGTTGCGCCGTGCGCCGCAGTGGTCGGACGCACAGGTGCGTCAACTGCTGGCGGCTTACCTCGATGAGCCGGAAGACAGCGCACTCGTCGCCACCTGGCTGCAACGCCTGACGAAGCGGCGTAGCCACAAGGAGAACCGTTGATGCGTTTGTCCGAGTTGAAGAACGCCGGCCGCACGCCGAGCCTGCCCCTCAGCATCGACCTGGCGGATGCCGCCGGCCCTGGCCAACTGCAACTGCTGAGCCTGTTGCGGGTGTTGCCGGGCGAGCGTTACGTGGGCGCGGCGGTATGGCGCGGGCGTCCGGTGCTGGCCAAATTATTAGTGGGCGGCAAGGCCGCGCGGCATTTCCAGCGTGAACTCAGCGGTGTACGCCTGCTGGCCGAGCAAGGCCTCACCACCCCGTTGTTGCTCGCCGATGGCTTGCAGGAAGGCGAGGGCGGCTGGCTGCTGTTCGAGTTTATCGAAGGTGCCGAGAGCCTGGCCGATGCCTGGCAGGCCGTCGAAGCCCTGCCGCCGCTGGCCGACGAGCAAACTGCTGTGCTGGCCGAGGCGCTGGGTGCGATTGCCCAAATGCACAGCAAAGGGTTGTGGCAGGAAGACCTGCACCTGGACAACCTGCTGCGCCAGGACGGCAAGCTGTACTTGATCGATGGCGCCGGCATTCGCGTCGAAGAGGCCGGCAAGCCACTGTCGCGCAACCGCGTGCTGGAAAACCTCGGGGTGTTTTTCGCCCAGTTGCCGAAAAACCTCGAGCCGTTTACCGAAGAACTGCTGGTGTACTACCTGCTGGGTAACGGCGAGCATGCTTTGCCCCTGGAGGCCCTGGAAAAGCAGGTGCGCAAGGTCAGCGCCTGGCGCCTGAAGGATTTTTTGAACAAGGTGGGTCGCGACTGCACGCTGTTCAGCGTGGTGCGTGGCGCCTTTGCCTTGCGCGCGATTCGTCGTGAAGAAGAGTCCGCGATGCTGCCGGTGCTGGCGCGGGCGGATGCGTTGCTCGACCAGGGCCACCTGTATAAGACCGGTGGTGCAGCCAGTGTGGCCAAGGTCGACGTGGACGGCCGGCCGCTGGTGATCAAGCGCTACAACATCAAGGGCTTTGCCCATTGGCTCAAGCGCTTCTGGCGCCCGAGCCGCGCCTGGCATTCCTGGCGCGAAGGCAATCGCCTGGCCTTCCTCGGCATCGCCACGCCCAAGCCGCTGGCTGTACTGGAAAAGCGCTTTTTTTGGCTGCGCAGCCGCGCTTACCTGGTCACCGAATACTTGCCGGGCCCGGACATCATCGAGCGTTTCGCGCCCTATATCGAACACGGTGACGCGCCGGAAGATGAACTGCTGGCGCTGGACCATTTGTTTGCCGAGCTGATTCGCGAGCGCATCAGCCATGGCGATTTCAAAGGCCATAACCTGTTCTGGGATAAGGATCGCTGGTCGCTGATCGACCTCGACGCGATGTGCCAACACAGCTCCGCCGCCAGCTTCGCCCCGGCGTATGCCAGGGACCGTGCGCGGTTTATGCGAAATTGGCCTGAGAGTAGTGCGTTGTATCAGGTGATTGATCAGCGTTTGCCGAAGCAACCGACTTGATCGTTCCCACGCAGGGTGCACGATCAAGAGCTGTTGCCTGAGCAACAGTTATCGGACAGTTGTTGGCCCAGAACGACAGCCCGCCTTAACCCGAAAACGTTATCCCCTTGATTTTATGTAATAAAAATCCTGGCACGGGCTCTGCAATACCTTCTGGTGAACCCTTTCACCGGTCGCAGCGGAGCCCTGTATGCCTTCCAGCTTTTCCTCGTTTTCCCGTTTGATCTGCCTTGGCGCCGCTCTGTTGTTGGGTCATGCCGTCAATGCCCTGGCCGCCGAGGGCGATGATGCCGTGCCGTCCCTGGCCGGCAAGCGCATTGCGGTGAGCATGACCGGCACCAGTCACTATTTCGATATCAAGGCGTTCCAGGCCCAGGTCGATGAGATCAAGCGCCTGGGCGGCACGCCGATCACCCTCGATGCCGGGCGTAACGACAAGAACCTGGTGACCCAGCTGCAAACCGTGGTCACCCAGAAACCCGACGCCGTGATCCAGACCCTCGGCACCCTCAGCGTGATCGACCCCTGGCTCAAGCGCATCAGCAAGGCCGGCATCCCGCTGTTCACCATCGATGCGCCGTCGCAATACAGCCTCAACAATACCACCTCCGACAACGTCGCCACCGGCAAGGCGTTGGCCGATCAATTGATCAAGGACGCCGGCGGCAAAGGCAAGATCCTGGTGTTCAACGGTTTCTACGGCGTGCCGGTGTGTGCGATCCGTTATGACCAGTTGAAGCTGGCGCTCAAGGATCATCCCCAGCTGGAAATCATCCAGCCAGAGCTGCGCGATGTGATCCCAAATACTGTGCAGGACGCTTATTCCCAAGTGTCGGCGCTGCTCAACAAATACCCGGCGGGCAGCGTCTCGGCGATCTGGTCGGCGTGGGATATTCCGCAGTTGGGCGCGAGCAAGGCGCTGATCGATGCCAAGCGCACCGAGATCAAGACTTACGGCGTCGATGGCACGCCGGAACTGCTGGCGCTGCTCGGCCAGGCGAATTCGCCCGTGGGGGCGGTGGTGGCTCAGCAACCGGCGTTGATCGGCAAGACCGCCGTGCAGAACGTGGCGCGCTACCTGGCCGGGCAACGTGACCTGCCCAAGGAAACCCATGTGGCCACGCTGCTGACCACTGCCGGCAACCTGGCGCAGGTTCAGCAACTGCGGGGTGACTGATGGCGGCATTGCACCTGCAACACCTGCATAAACGCTTTGGCGCCACCCTGGCGCTGGATGGCGCGAGCCTTAAGGTCGAGCGCGGCAGCATCCACGGCCTGGTCGGGGAGAACGGTGCGGGCAAGTCGACCTTGATCAAGATCCTGGCCGGCATCCACAAGGCGGACGCGGGGCAGGTGAGTATCGACGGTCAGTCCTACGCCGCGTTGTCACCGCGCCAGGTGGATGCGCTGGGTGTGCAGTTTATCCATCAGGAGCGCCTGTTGCCCGCCAGTTTTACCGTGGGCGAGGCGCTGTTTTTCGGGCACGAATTGCGGCGCGGGCCCTTTGTGGATCGACGCCGGCAGCAACGTGAAGCCACGCGCTTGCTGGCGGAATATTTTGATCTGCAATTGCCCGCCGGCGCGTTGGTGAGTGAACTCAGCAGTGCCGAACGCCAGGTGCTGCAAATCACTCGGGCGCTGATTCGTCAGCCCAAGATCCTGGTGTTCGACGAACCCAGCGTGGCGCTGGTCAAGCGCGAAGTCGACCAGTTGCTGCGCATCGTCAAACGCCTGCGCGACCAGGGGTTATCCATCCTGTACATCTCCCATTATCTGCAGGAAGTCGACAGCCTCTGCGATGAAGTCACGGTGCTGCGCAATGGCCGGGACGTGGCGGTGGTGCAGCCACGGCATACGTCCAGTGCCGAGATTGCGCGGCTGATGGTTAACCGCGAAGTGCAGGAGATGTACCCCAAGGCCAAGGTTGCACTGGGGGCGCCGTTGTTGCAGGTGCGCGGATTGAGCCTGGCCCGGCGCTATCGGCAGATCGACCTGGATGTGCGGCGCGGAGAAATCGTCGGCCTGACCGGGCTGGTCGGCTCGGGAGCCAAGGAATTGTTCAAGACACTCTTCGGTGTCGAGCGTGCCGACAGCGGCAGTGTGCATCTGGACGGGCGTTTACTGCGCCTGCGTTCGCCGGGCCAGGCGATTGCCGAGGGCATTGCGCTGGTGCCGGAAGAGCGGCGCAGCCAGGGGATTTCGCCAGTGCTTTCGGTGCTGGAAAACCTCACGCTGGCCGGGCTCGGGAGGTTCAGCCGCTGGGGTTTGTTAAGCCGCCGCAAGGAGCAGGTGGAAAGCCTGCGCTTGATCGATGAACTGGCGATCAAGACGCCTGGGCCCCAAGCGGCCGTCAGCCAGCTCAGTGGCGGCAACCAGCAGAAGGTCGCCCTGGGAAAATGGCTGAGCCGCCGCTCGGCGGTGTACCTGCTGGACGAGCCCTGTGTGGGGGTGGATGTGGGGGCCAAGGTGGAGATCTACCGCTTGATCGGGCGCTTGGTGGAAGAGGGCGCGGCGGTGCTGGTGTTGTCTTCGGATTTGCCGGAGTTGTTGGGGATCAGTGACCGAATCCTGGTGCTGCATCGCGGTGAGATTGCCGGTGAGTTCCGGGCGGGCGAGGCCGACAGCGACCAGTTGCTGGCGTGTGCCACCGGCGCGGTGCCGGCCACCGCTGCGCAGGCGCGGGAGGTCGAGCATGCTTGAATTAATACTGCGCCGAGGTTCGGTGGGGGTGTTTGTGGCGATCCTGCTGGGGTTTGCCGTGGCTGCGCCGAACTTTTTGTCAGTGGGCAATCTGGCCAATGTGTTCAGCCAGTCGGCGATTCTCGGCGTGCTGGCCTTCGGGCTCACCTGCGTGATTATCGGCGGCGGCTCGAACGTAGTGGCCGGAGGACTGGATTTGTCGCTGGCGGCCAACCTGGGGTTGTGCGCGGCGGTGTTCAGCCGTCTCAATAATGCCGGCCTGGATCTCTGGTTGACGGTGCTGCTGACCCTGGGCTGCGGCCTGGCGGTTGGCTTGCTCAATGGGCTGGCCGTGGTGGTGCTGCGTTTGCCGCCGTTGCTGGCGACCCTGGCGAGCATGAACGTGCTGGCCGGGCTGGAGTTGGTGCTGACGGAAAATACGGTGGTCTCCACGGACTCGCCGTTACTGGACCTGCTCAGTGGGGGCGCCTGGTTGGGCGTACCGGCCCTGGCCTGGGTGTTGCTGCTTACGGCGGCGGGGCTGACGATGCTGATCCAGCATTCGGCCTATGGGCTGCGCCTGCATGCGGTGGGCGAATATCCCCAGGCGGCCGAAGCGGCTGGCATTGGCGTGCCCGTCTACGTGCTGTCGAGCTATGTGCTGTCCGGTCTGTGCGCCGCCGTAGCTGCGTTGTGTTCGGCTGCGTTCTTCAGCGGCAGTACCACCGGCTCCGGCGACATGCTGCTGTCGGTGGTAGCGATCGCCTTCCTCGGAGTGGTGTTTTCCCGCAGGCTGGTGGCGAGCATTCCGGGGACTTTGCTGGCGGCGCTGTTGATCGGTTTTTTGATCAATGGTTTTCAGCTGCTTAACCTCTCCAGCTTCTGGGTCAATGGTGTGCAGGGCGTGTTGATCTTGCTGGTCGTGGCGGCGTCCAGTGCATTGAGTCGAGGGGCGACGGCATGAACGCACGCGCATTATTACCGCTGACATTGCCACTGGTGTTCACGCTGATTGTCGTGGTGTTTGCGCTGCAAGCGCCGGGTTTCCTCAGTGCAGGCAACCTGCAAAGCCTGGCGTTGAACAACTTCGTGCTGCTGGCGATTGTCGCCATCGGCATGACCTATGCGGTAGCGGCCGGTGGTATCGACCTGTCGGTGGGCACGGCGCTGGACTTCGCCAGTTTCAGCTTTGTGATTCTGCTCAACGGCGGTCATGGCTGGGCGGTGGCGGCCGCGGGTGCGCTGGCGGCGGCGCTGCTGGTGGGGTTGGTCAATGCCGGTCTGATTGCCGGGCTGCGGATCAGCCCGTTCCTGGCCACCCTGGGCACCTTGTTTATCGGCACCAGCGCCCAGCAACTGCTTTCGGACGGCGGCCAGCCTATCTATATCGGCCAAGGCTTGAAGCCTGAGGTCACGGGGCTGACACCGCTGCTGATCGTATTGGGGCTGGCGCTGTTCTACGGCCTGGCCCTGGCGCGCGGGCGCCTGGGCCGCGAGTTGCTGGCCCAGGGCACGCAGCCGCTGCTGGCGTATTACTCGGGGTTGTCGGTGCGGCGCATCGTCAGCGTCGTGGCCCTGGCTACCGCCCTGGCCTGTGGGGTGGCGGGCGTGTTGCTCAGCTCGACAGTCAGCGCCTATGTGCCGCTGTCGGGTAACGCGTTTTTGCTCAATGCGATTGGCGCGGTATTTATCGGCACCACCTTGAGTCGGCAGGGCCGGGCGAATATTCCGGGGACGCTGCTGGGCGTGTTGTTTATCAACGTGATCGCCAACGGCCTGTTGCTGATCGGCTGGAATTTCTACTGGCAGCAGGTGGCGACTGGGGTGCTGATCTTTATCGTGTTGAGCTTCAGTTTTGCCAGCCGGCGAATGTTGGAGCGCAACTAGCCGGCGCTATTCAGCCTTTACCAGGGTGGTGCGGGTTTTATAGTCACCGTTGACCACACTCTGGCGGGTGAAGAAGTACCCGTAATCTTGCAAGTACATCTCGGTGCTGATGGCGTTGTACCTCTCGCCAATCACCGTGCAATTCAGTTCCGTGGCGTTGCCGCTCAGGGCCGCGTTGATTTTGCTGGCCGAGAGTTCACGCGCCACCAAGCAGGTATAGGTGCGCCCGAGTACCCGGTCGTCTTCGGCGGTATCGCGGTTGAGGTCTTTGAAGCTGAACCCTAGCGTTGCACCGACCGGCATCTGTTTCCAGTCGCCGCTGAAACTCAGTTGTTGAACGTGGCTGGCGGCTGAGCGGGACAGCCCCTGCCATTCAAATTGAGACTGGTAGGTCAGGCTGAAAAGGCCTCGGAAGGATGTGGTGACAGAGGTTGAGTAATCGGAGACGTTGCGGATGTGTAACTGGCCGCTATCATCGCTCGGCTCGATAAACAGGTCGTGCAGCAGGGTGGTCGAGCTTTCGCTCTTTTCCACCAGATGGCGCAAGGACTTGGCGGGAGTGGGCATGCCCAGTGCGTTGATTGCGCTCACCACGTCTGCCGATAGTGGCGCGGGGGTTAGTATTTCCCGGGCCTTGGTGCGGGCGGTCGCAACCGGCAGCTGTTCGAGCGATGGTGCGCAGGCCGCCTTGAGCAGGGCCTGGGTATTGGCTTCGGCCGAGCTGAAGGGCGCGTCCTGAGGCGCGGTTTCGATATTGCCGAAAGTGACCACGTTGTTCTGATTCAGGCCGAACGTTGCCAGGGGGCGGTAGGTCTGGCGGCTGCAATCGGTCTGCAAAAGCATGCGTGTTTGGGCGTAGTGCACCTTCTTGAGTTTGTTGGTGAGGATGAACGGCTCATCAACGGCCCCCCAGAACTTCACGCTATCACCCGTGCGCTTTACGCTGGCGCGGTCGATCAGCAACTGCCGTTGAGTCCCTGTGCCGCTGATAACCCGCCAGTCTGCGCGTGGCGTGTGGGCGCAGGCGTCGATAAATCCGGTGTTCTGCTTGATATTGGCGATCACGACTGGCGTCAGGTCACGCATCACGGTAAAGCGCGTGGGCTGGCCGTTGGCGGCCAAGGTACCTGGGGATTCCAGGAACAGCAGGCTGGCTTCCGGTGAGGCGCACGATGCGCGGACCTGTGCGATGTCCGGCACGCTGGAGCCTTTGCGCGGTGTTACCTGAACCTGGTAGCTGAGTTTGTCGCCATCGCGCAGGATCGAATCGGCCAGTGGGGGTTGCTTGAGCACTTCGCCAAACGCCGGCTCGGCCTTGGCCCCGCCCCTCATGGCTTGAAGGCTGCAACCACTGAGCAAGCCGAGGCCGATGACAACCACGATGCGTTTCATGGGGGTTCCTTGCGGATAAAGGGATTCATGATGATCAACGGTTTTCGGCTGAACCCTGTGCTTCTTGAGGGCGGCGTACTGGTTAGAACTGGTACGCCGCGCCGGCGCCGGCATAGCCTCTTGTTCTGCCGAGTTCCTTGCAGCAGGTCGGAACAGGAAGCTTCCTACGCTAATCATCGCCCCAGGATGCCTGAGTCGCGGGTTTCGTGGTGCTAGGTTTTCGGTCCCTGCATTAACTGAAGAAAGAAGAATAAATATGCGCAACCTTATCGTGCGGCTGCTGGTGTTGGTGGGAATGTCTTTGAGTATGGGCGGTTGCGGTACGGTGACCACGGTTTTGCGTGGTGATGGCGTCACCGTGAGGGAACTTAAGGAGAAGAAAACCTATTGCCAGACTGTCCCGCGTGTCTACAGCGGCGTGGCTTATGACCTGTGTGTCCTGCATGGGCCGCCGAATTCCGCAGGTGGGTTTTCGTTGAACGGGATTCCCTGGGCCGTCCTGGATGTGCCGGTCTCCGGTGTGCTCGATACGCTTATCTTGCCCTACACGGTCTACCTGCAAAGTGTTGACGGCAGCGTTGAGCTTCGCTAACCCGTCCAGCTAACAGCTTCCCATCACTTTTAAGCTATAATCCCGCCCTTTAGCTGTTTCCTGCCCAGGCGGGAAGCACACTTTTTTCAGGCGCAACCCGCCTGCATGCAGACTAAAAGAGGCTAGACCCCTGTGGCATTGACGATTCTTGGCCTGTCCGGCGCCCTTAGCCATGATCCTTCCGCAGCCTTGTATATCGACGGCAAGCTGATCGCGGCCGCCGAAGAAGAGCGCTTCGTACGCGACAAACATGCAAAGAACCGCATGCCCTACGAGTCGGCGAAGTTCTGTCTGGAACAGGCCGGCATCAAGCCTTCCGACGTTGATGTGGTGGCGATCCCGTTCGCCCCGATCAGCCTGTTCGGCGAGGCGCGCTGGCACTACGCCAAGCGTTACTGGTACGCCCCGGACCGCGCACTCGACGCGATCCTGATGGGCAACCGTCGCTACAAGCGCTATCGCAACAAGATCGTCTGGTGCCTGGAGCAACTGGGCTTCGATCCGAAGAAAATCAAGATCGAACCGGTTGAGCACCACCTGGCCCACGCTTCCAGCGCCTACCACTGCTCCGGCTTCCAGGAGAAGACTGCGATCCTCGGGATCGACGGCAAGGGTGAGTACGCCACCACGTTCTTCGGCTACGGCGAGAACGGCAAGATCCACAAGATCAAGGAATTCTACGATCCGGACTCCCTCGGCGGCCTGTACGGCGCGATCACCGAGTTCCTCGGTTTCGAGATGCTCGACGGCGAGTTCAAGGTCATGGGCATGGCGCCGTACGGCGACGCCAGCAAGTACGACTTCTCGCGCCTGGCCTCGTTTGAAAATGGCGAACTGGTGATCAACACCGACTACGCCAACGTCATCGGTCTGCGCCGTTATAAAGAGAAGGGCAAGGGCTTCTACTTCTCGCCGAAACTGATCGAGTGGCTGGGTCCCAAGCGCGAAGGCGACATCGCCGACGAGCCTTACATCCACTACGCCGCCAGCATGCAGGCGCTGTTTGAAAAGCTGGCCTTGCAGATGATCGACCATTACCTGGGCGACATCCTCAAGGACACCGGCAAGCTGGCCTTCGCCGGCGGCTGTGCGCTGAACGTCAAGCTGAACCAGAAGATCATTGCCCGTGACGACGTGAAAGAGCTGTTCGTGCAGCCGGCGTCCGGCGATGCCGGCACCGCTGTCGGTGCCGCCGCTTACGTGTCCCACGCCCGTGGTGTACCGGTAGAGAAGATGGAACACGTCTACCTCGGCCCGTCCTACAGCAACGAAGACGTGATCGCCGCGTGCGCCAAGCACGAGAGCAAGCCGAACTGGCGCAAGATCGAGAACATGCCTGCGCGCATCGCCAAGATCATGGTCGACGGCAACCCGGTGGCCTGGTTCCAGGGCCGCATGGAGTTTGGCCCGCGCGCCCTGGGCGGTCGTTCGATCATCGGTTGCCCAAGCGCGACCGGCGTGGCTGACCGCATCAACCATCAGATCAAGTTCCGCGAGCGCTGGAGGCCTTTCTGCCCGTCGATGCTCGACACCGTGGCCCCGCAGATGATCAAGGTCGATCACCCGGCGCCGTTCATGACCTTCACCTTTGAAGTGTCGGAAGAGTGGAAGACCCGCGTGCCGGAAGTGGTCCATGAAGATGGCACCTCCCGCGCCCAGGTGCTCAAGCGCGAATACAACCCGCGCTACTACGACATGATGAAAGAGCTGGAAGTACTGACCGGCAACGGCGTGTCCCTGAACACCTCGCTCAACCGTCGTGGCGAAGCGATGATCTGCTCGCCGACCGACGCGCTGAACATGTTCTTCGGCTCCGACCTGCAGTACCTGATCATGGAAGACATCCTGGTCGTCAAAGACGGCGTGGACCCTTATGACGCGCTCGGCTGAACGCCACGTCCTGCAGTTCTGCCATGGCTATGACGGGCCGTTCCTGGACTGCGCGCGGCAGTACGCCAGTTTGTTCGCAGGCTCCGGCTACAAGGTGACCACGGTGTTTCTCACCGGGGTCGCCGACCCGCAAGTGGCCGCCGGTTGTGCATCCGATGAAGTGTTGTTCATGGAATTCAGCTCCAAGGCCATTCGTGGCCTGAAGCTGGGGGCCATCCGTGAACTGCGCAAGATCGCCGCGTCGCGCAACTTCAGATTTTGTATCGCCCACCGTTTCAAGCCGATCTACATCGCCTTGCTCGGCACACGGCTGCCGGTGATTGGCGTGCACCACGCCTTTGGTGATTACCAGCGTCGCAGCCGCAAGCTGTTTGCCGGGATCTTTCGCAGGCGTTTGAGCCTGTTGGGGGTTTCCGACGCTGTGCGTGATGACATGCGCCACTGCCTGCCGACCTGGCCGGCGGCACGCATCCAGACGTTGTACAACCGCATCGACGTTGACGCCTTGCAGGCCACTCAGGTGCCTGTGCAGGAGGCACGCGATGCGTTGGGGCTGTCGCCGGACGAATGGGTGGTCGGCAACGTCGGCCGCCTGCACCCGGACAAAGACCAAGCCACGTTGCTCAAGGGCTTTGCCTTGGCGCTGGCGCACTTGCCGGTGGAGAGCCGCCTGGCCATCCTCGGCAGCGGGCGCCTGGAACAAGACCTCAAGGAACTCGCGCGGGAGCTGGGCATTGCCGGCAAGGTACTGTTCCTCGGCCAGGTGCCGGATGCGCGTCGGTACTTCCGGGCATTCGATGTGTTTGCCCTGAGCTCCGATCACGAACCCTTTGGCATGGTGCTGCTGGAAGCCATGGCGGCCGGCGTACCGTTGCTGGCTACGGCCTGTGGCGGCGCGAAGGAAGTGGTCGAGGGCGTGGGTATCCTGTTTCCCTTCGGCGATGCCGAACACCTTGCCCAGGGGCTGCGGCACCTGGCAGCGATGGATCAACACCAGCAACGGCAGTGCGCCGAGATGATGCTGGAGCGCCTGCGCGAGCGTTTCTCGGATCAGGCGGTACGCGATACCTTCTGGCAATTGCCGCACGTTATTGAACTGACCGCGGGGGCTTGATGCTCAATCGATTCCAAGGCTGGCGCGAGCGCGGCTGGTCCGTCGTCGACGCGCCGGTCTACAGCGATGCCTGGCAACGTTTTGGCGGCAGTGTCGCGACCCACCCACAAGTGATCGAACGTTTGGCCGGGCTGGCCGACATCCCGGTGCGTTACCTGGCCTGGGCACCGGATGGCGAGCTTCAGGCGTGCATTGCGACCTGGGGGCGAGACCTGGCCTTGTCCAAGGACGTGCTCAAGCAGCGCGGCAAAAAAGGCCTGTTCGACCTGGGTAACGCCGAGTTGATCCTGCCCGCCGCGCCTCAAGCCCAGGCGCCCTTGCGGCACCGCGCACGTTACTTGTCGGCCCTGAATGAAAGCCGTTTCAGCGGCCTCAAGCCCCAGGCCGAACAATTGGCCATGGCCCGCACCCCGGAAGAACTGTCGAAGAAGTTCCGCTACAACCAGCGCCGCGAGCTGCGTTTGCTCGAAGAGGCCGGAGGTGTGGTGCGGCCGGTGAGCGAGTTTTCCAGCGAGGAACTGGCCGCGATCTACTGCGATCTGTTCCTGCGTCGCTGGGGCTTTGTCGCCACGGGCGCCGAACGTATGGCCGAGGTGATCGAGCTGTTGCGCGAATGGCTGATCGGCTCGGTGATTTTCCTCAATGACGCGCCCATCGCTATCCAGTTGGTGTATCGGGTCGAGTCGCCGGAGTGGATCAGCGTGGAGTACGTCAATGGCGGCGTCGACCCTGAAACCCGTGCGTTCAGTCCGGGCAGCGTCCTGAGCTTCCTCAATACCCAGAGCGCCTGGGAACAGGCGCGTGAAGTCGGCAAGCCGCTGCGGTTCTCCTTCGGGCGTGCCGACCGCGAGTACAAGGACCGTTGGTGCAACCCTGTGCCGGTGCTGACCGTATGAGCCGCAAACAGCAATTGCTCAAGCGTCATCGGCGCAATAAACGGGTTGGCCTGCTGATTGGCCTGCTGTTGCTGGTGGTGATTGGTATCTGGGGGGCCTGGTGGTTGCCGCTGGTGCTTGGTGTGCTGGCCTGGGTCGCCCATGAGGCATGGTTCGCCGACCATCTGTTTTATGCGCCCAACGAAGACTACCAATACCGTTTTTCGGCGGATGCCGAGGTGGCTCGAGTCCGCTTCGAAGGTAACCGGCTGCGGGTGGATTCGCCGCTGCAAGCCGAGGCGACGCTGGTGTTGGCTATCGAGGTCAAGAGCGGTTGGCTGGGACGTTTTCTCGACCCTGTGGTTGAGATTTCGGCTGGCGACAACACGGACCGGCAGGCCTTCGAGCGTGGGGTGAACGGTGTCCGTTATCTGAACCTCAGTGGCTGGGCCCCGGCCCTGATGTCTGGTGAGCTGCGTTTGCGCGGGCGCTTTTGCGCCGTGCAGGGCGCCCCTCGGCTGTGGGCCTGGGGCACGCCGGACTATTCGACACAGCGGGTCATGGTCATCGCGCCTCATGCCGACGATGCCGAATTAGCTGCCTTCGGCCTTTACAGTCAGGCCGACAAGCCGTGGATCGTGACCCTCACCGCCGGTGAAATCGAAGCCGAGCACTATCAGCACATGGGCTTGGATCCGGTCGAGGCCTCGCGGATCAAAGGGCGCCTGCGCGCCTGGGACAGCATTGCGGTGCCGCTTTGGGCCGGTGTGCCACAGGCGCACTGCGTACAGCTGGGTTACTTCTGCCTGCAATTGCCGGCGATGCGCGCTACACCGGATCAGCCTGTGGCTTCGCGCGAAGCTGAGCTGTCGGACATTCGCCTGTTTCGCCAATTCAACCCTTTCCCGCTGCCGGCGGATGCCGATGGTCTGCCGACCTGGCAGAACCTGCTCGCCGATCTGCGTCAGTTACTGCTGACCGCGCGCCCTGAAGTGATCGTCTTGCCGCATCCGGTCCTGGATCCCCATCCGGACCACATCTGCGCGCAGCAGGCGGTGATCGAGGCCTTGCAAGGCTTGGAATGGCAGCCGAGCACCGTGCTCGGTTACGCCAACCACCTGCATGACAACGACCGCTGGCCCATGGGTGACGCGGGCGCCGGTATTGCCCTGCCGCCGCTGTTCGATGACTCGTTGGAACTGTGGCCGTGCAGCCTGCCGCTGTCGCAGGCCCTGCAGCGCGACAAAGCCATGGCGCTGGGCATGATGCATGACCTGCAACCTTCACCGCCGTTCAAGCGCCGTGTGCGGCGCTGGCTGCAGCGGGTCTTGGCGGGCCGGGCGCGGTCGCCTTATGGTGAGAACGAGTTTTTCCGCAAGGCCGTGCGACGGCATGAGTTGTTCTGGCGTTTGTGAAAGGAAAGGTCATGAAAGTTTTGTTTCTGGTACAGAAAGAACAGCGCGCGATTCTGGATCGCCTGTACGAAGGCATCGCCGAGCACTGCGAGTGTGATACCCGCTGGCTGAGCAGCGCTGATCAGCGCAACCTGCGCGGGTACTTCAAGCGCGAAGTCGACGTGACCCGTTATGACCGCATCGTGTTCTTCCTGCGGTTCAAGCAGGAAATTCGCCAGGCCGGGTTTATCCGCACGATCCCGAACCTGGTGATCCTCGAGCACGATGCCTACCAGAATTACATTCCATGCAAATACACCGGCAAGTTCAGCGCGCATTACCGCCGCTTGCCTTGGGCGCGGGTGATCAGCTCGGGCCATATGGTGACCGAGCGCCTGCGTGCGGAAGGCTTTGATGCGGTGTTCGTGCCCAAGGGCTACGATCAGGCACTGTTACGGACCCAGGGGCTCGAGCGCGACATTGAGCTGGCATTTGTCGGCAGCACCAACAGCGTGGCCTACAGTGGTCGCAAGGCGTTGCTCGATGAGTTGGCCCGCGTTGAGCCGTTGGTGGTCACGCGTACCAAGTCGGGTGAGGAATACTGCGCTACCCTCAACCGGATTCGTTTTTTCGTCAGTGCCGATGTGGGCATGGGCGAGTACATGATCAAGAACTTCGAGGCCATGGCCTGTGGTTGCGTGCTGCTGGCGTTTGACCAAGGCGCTGCGGAGAACGAAGCCCTTGGCTTCAAGGACATGGTCAATGTGGTGTTCTACAAAGACATTCCCCAGTTGCAGGAAAAGCTCGCCTTATTGCGATCAAATCCGCAGCTGGCGGCAGAAATTGCGCAAAACGGGCAGGACCTCGCCGTCAGCCAGTTCAGCTTTGCGCGCATCGGCCAGCGCATTGTCGAGGTACTCAAGCCGCCGCTGCGGCCCCGAGCGCCGTTGAGTTTGCTGGAAAGGTTGCGCTTGAAACTGGGCGTTTGATATATGCCGGCTGGCCCTGAATAGTGGCTATATGATATTATCGAGGCTCGAATGCAATTTTCCGCTCAAAGCGACATAACGCTCGTCGTGACCAGTTGCGGTCGCTTCGATTTGTTGAAGCGCACGCTCGCGAGCTTCGATCTGTTCAATACAGCGCAGATCCGCGAAGTCTTCATTACCGAAGACGCTGGCGATGACGCGGTACGCCTGGCGATTCCTGAGCACTGGCTCAGTCATTGCACGTTCTTGATCAACCGCCCGAAGCTGGGGCAATTGGCATCCATCGATTTGGCCTACGGGTCGGTCAAGACCCCGTACATATTCCATTGCGAAGATGACTGGGCGTTTTATCGACCCGGTTTTGTCGAGGATTCGAAGACGGTGCTGGAGCAGCGTCCCGATATTCTCCAAGTCTGGTTGCGCAATTACGTTTATGACTTGCAGGTACACAGCCCCTATATCCATCTAGGGCCGCGCGAGGTGATTGGCGGGGTGCCTTGTTATCCCTTGCTATCCGATAAGCCTGAGTGGCAAGGGTTCTCGTTGAACCCGGGCCTGCGGCGTATCAAAGAGTACTGGTTATGTGCGCCCTATGCCGGGTTCGAGGGTGAAAAGGGGCTTTCCAGGCGTTACGCGCAGTTGAACCTGGCCGCCGTTACCCTGGAAGGCGATGCGGTCTTGCACACCGGTTTCGGTTTGCATGTGGCGACGGCGGAAGAGCGCTTGACCAAGGCACGGCGCAAGCGGCGAGAGCGGATCAAGCTGGTACTCATGCTGATCCTGGGGGTCGGCATCGGCTGGTTGATTCACCCGTAAATACGACGAGCCACACCAACGCCGCAATAAGGTTTTTTCGATGAGTATTCTCAACATCATGTGGGCTGGTGGCTCTGCATTTGCTTCGGTGCAGAAGGTTCATCAGCAAATCTTGTCCCATGTCGACAGCGACGTACCGGTGCACACCTGGTTGCTTCAGGGCAGTGCGGTCGGTAGCGATGGCCTGGTCGAACGGGCCGTCGAGTGGAACCTCTCATCTGCCAGGCTCAAGGGGCGGCACCTGTGGAAGTGCCTGATGCCCTGGATGCGCGCGCGCTTCAAGAAGGCCCTGCCTGAGGACGTGCAGGTTGTGCTGCTTGATGGCATCGGTGTCGCACGGGTGCTTTTGCCGATGCTCAAACACCTGCCGCAGGTGCGCGCCGTGGTGATTTTTCATGGTGTCACGCGCTTGCGCAAAGCTGATCAGAAGCTCTTCGAGCAGCTCCCAGCGTCGCAACTGACGCTGGCGGCCGTGTCGCAAACCCTCGCCAGCTCCCTTGAGCGTTACCTGCAACGGCCCGTGGCGGTGTTGCGCAGTGCCTTCGACCCTGCTGTTTTTCGTGCCGCAGCGCTTTCCCGTGAGCAGGCTCGATCGCGCCTGGGACTGCCGTTGGACGGCTCGCCGGCAGTGGGTGCGGTAGGTCGACTGGTAGACGGCAAGGGGTTTGGCTGTTTGCTGGAGGCCTTCGCCAGTGCGACGGCCGATCAGCCGCATGCACGCCTGGTGATCATCGGCGAGGGGCCTGCGCGGCCCAGACTTGAGGCGCATATCGAGGCGCTTGGCTTGCGCGAGAAGGTGTCCCTGCCGGGGCATCTTCCGGAGGCGGCGACTCTATATCGGGCGTTTGACTGGGTCGCCATTCCGTCGACGGAAGAGGGCTTGGGGTTGATCCTGCAAGAGGCGGTGATGGCCGGCGTGCCCGTACTGACCAGCGAGCTGGCGGTGTTTCGCGAACAGCTGGGTGATGCCGGCTGGTACGCGCCCGCAGACAGCGCCGCGTCCTGGAGCCAGCTGCTGACGCGCGCGTTCGTGAGTTCCGGCGAACAGGTTGTCGAGGCTCAGTCGCGGGCGTTGGCGCCGGAGCAAGCCTGGAACGATTTCACTGAAACCACCCGGCGGCTGTTCTCATGCCGCTAGCAGCGCTTGCTCCAGTGCCTGCATTGGAAAGCGTTCGTTCAGCTTCTCGCGCGCAATATAGCGCGCGAAGTGTTGCAGGTTGCGCCTTGCCAGTTCCGGGTTCAAAGGCGCGCGCAGGAAGCGCATGTCGGCCACGTCGATCAGGCCCATTTCATTGTCCGGTGTCACGACAATATTGCCCAGGTGCAACGAACGGAAGTAGATACCCGCGCCATGCAGGCGGCGAATAAGGGCTACCAGCGGGCCGAGGTTCGTGTGCCAGTCAAAACCTTCACGGTTGGAAATCTGGCGCAGCGTTTCGCCCGGCAAAGGACGGTAGAGTACGGCGGTCATGCCGGGCGCCGTCAGTTGAAAGAACGCGAGCACGGTCATGGTCGGGATGCCGCGCTGTTGCAACTGCGCCACATTGTCGATGAAGCGCTTGGAGTACGGGCGAAACAGCGCGGACGAAAGCAGGCGCTTGCGGCGAAACAGTTTGAGGATATTCCCGTCGGTCAGCAGGTAGACTTTGGGGCCATAGCTGTCCTGTTCCAGGATTTTGGCACCTTCAATCATCGCGGTTAAATCGGCTTGGGAAAGCCTTGAACATTGCATCGTCGGAAAGCCTTGTGGGAGTCGCGGGCACAGTGATCGGTAATAATGCCGAAAGTTTTGGGTTTTAACCATGCCGGGTTGGCGGGTTGAACGTATTCAGGAGCGGGTGATGCAAGCAAGTCGTTGGGCGCAGGTATGGATGATTTTCGGGTTACTTTGGTTTTTGTTGGCTATTGCCTTCGCGCCAACCAACAAGATTTATCAACAGGGTTTGACACTGTTCCTGTGGTTGCCGGCCATGGTGTTTGCCTGGTCGGCGCGTGAGCGTCTCATGGAAGTCTGGCGCGAACAGCGCTGGATTTGCCTGATGGTTGGGTTGCTGGCAGCTTGGGGGGCGATCAGCCTGTCGTGGACCAATGCCGAGGACCCTTCGCGCGAAGCCAAGCGTCTGCTGTACATCGGCGTGTTCCTGTTGTTTTTCCCCGTACTCGCCTGTGGCCGGACCGAGCAGGTGATCCGTGTGATGCAATGGGGCGGTTTCGGCCTGGCCCTGTCGTCGCTCCTGGCGATCATCAAATTCTATGGCTTTGAGCATAACGCCTGGTATGCACGCCTCGAAGGCTTGGGCCAGTTGAGTCATCCGATCCTGGGCGCCTATGTGATTGGCCTGGCGGCCGTCTGGTTGTTGCACTGGCTGCCGCGTGGTCGCTGGATGCAGGTGGCATGGGCAGTGTCCATCGCATTGCTTGGGCTGTTCGTGGTGCTGAGTCAAAGCCGCGGCGCCGCATTGGCATTGCTGCTGACGGTTGTAGCCATGCCGGCCTGGTGCCGTGACCGCCGTACTGCCGTCATCGCTATTGGGGCGGTCGTGGCTGCGCTGGCTGTGTTCTTTGCCATGCAATCGCTGATGTTGTCGCGGGGTGTTTCTTACCGACCACAGATATTCATGGCAGCCATGCAGATGATTGCTGAGCGCCCGTGGACCGGCCTGGGCCTGGGCGGGGATTACAAGGTCTTTGCCGACAACCTCTATTTCGATCACGCCCACAACCTGTTCTCCCACGTGGCGATCGAATTGGGCCTGCCGGGCCTGCTGCTCTGGTGCGGCCTGTGGTTCGGTGTGCTGTGGCAAGCCTGGAAGGCCCGCGACACCCTCTACGGCAAGGGCATCATCGGCATGTGGGTGTTTTCGTTCCTGGCCATGCAGTTCGATGCCGCCAGCCTGACCGGCACGCCGCGGGCCGAGTGGTTTATCTCCTGGCTGCCGATTGCGCTGGCCAGTGTTTTGGTCTGGGCTCGGGCCAAACCCGACGCGTGTGATAAAGTTCGCGTCCTACCCAATCAGTGAGCTCGACACATGAGTGACGCACCGCCCAAAGCGGACCAGGAATCCAGCCTGAAAATTTATTTCCGGCTGCTGGGCTATGTGAAACCGTACCTCGGCATGTTCCTGCTGAGTATCGTGGGCTTCGTGATCTTTGCTTCGACCCAGCCAATGCTCGCCGGGATTCTCAAGTATTTCGTCGATGGCTTGAGCAACCCCGATGTGGTGTTCCTGCCCAAGATCCCGTTGTTCAAGGACCTGAAGCTGCTGATGGCCGTGCCGCTGCTGATCATCCTGATCGCCGCGTGGCAGGGGCTGGGGTCTTTCCTGGGCAACTACTACCTGGCCAAGGTTTCCCTGGGGTTGGTGCATGACCTGCGGGTCCAGCTGTTCAACAAGCTGTTGGTGTTGCCTAACCGCTATTTTGATACCCACAACTCCGGGCACCTGATTTCCCGTATCACCTTCAACGTGACCATGGTCACCGGTGCTGCCACGGACGCAATCAAGGTCGTGATTCGCGAAGGCCTGACGGTGGTGTTCCTGTTCGGCTACCTGCTGTGGATGAACTGGAAGCTGACCTTGGTAATGCTGGCAATCCTGCCGCTGATCGCAATCATGGTCGGCAGCACCAGCAAGAAATTCCGCAAGCAGAGCAAGAAGATCCAGGTTGCAATGGGCGACGTGACCCACGTCGCCTCCGAGACCATCCAGGGCTACCGCGTGGTGCGCAGCTTCGGTGGCGAAGGCTACGAGGAGCGTCGCTTTGCCGCCGCCAGCCAGGGCAACACCGACAAGCAGCTGCGCATGAACAAGACCGGTGCGGTCTATACGCCGATGCTGCAACTGGTGATCTACACGGCCATGGCCGCGTTGATGTTCCTGGTGCTGCTGTTGCGCGGTGAAGCCACGGCGGGTGACCTGGTGGCCTACATTACCGCGGCGGGCCTGCTGCCCAAGCCGATTCGCCAGCTGTCGGAAGTCAGCTCGACGATCCAGAAAGGCGTGGCCGGTGCCGAGAGCATCTTCGAGCAGCTGGATGAAGAACCTGAAGTCGACCTGGGCACTGTGGAGCGCGATCGCGTCAGCGGTCGCCTCGACGTGCGCAACCTGAGCTTCACCTACCCCGGCGCGGAGCGTGAGGTGCTCAAGAACATCAGCTTCAGCGCAGCGCCTGGGCAGATGATCGCCCTGGTCGGGCGTTCGGGCAGCGGCAAGTCGACCCTGGCCAGCCTGATCCCGCGTTTCTACCATCACGAAACCGGGGAAATCCTGCTGGACGAGGTCGAGATCGAGGACTATCGCTTGCGTAACCTGCGTCGGCATGTGGCCCAGGTGACCCAGCATGTGACCTTGTTCAACGACACCGTGGCCAACAACATCGCCTACGGTGACCTGGCCGATGCGCCGCGTGCCGACATCGAGAAAGCCGCCGCCGACGCCTACGCCATGGACTTCATTGCGGAACTGCCAAAAGGCCTGGACACCGAAGTCGGTGAAAACGGCGTGTTGCTTTCCGGTGGTCAACGCCAGCGTCTGGCGATTGCCCGGGCCCTGCTGAAAAATGCCCCGCTGCTGATTCTGGATGAGGCGACTTCGGCGCTGGATACCGAATCCGAGCGGCACATCCAGGCTGCACTGGACAAGGTCATGAAGGGCCGCACCACCCTGGTGATTGCGCACCGTTTGTCCACCATCGAGAAAGCCGACCTGATTCTGGTGATGGACCACGGTGAAATTGTCGAACGTGGTACGCATGTCGAACTGCTGGCCAAGGGCGGCTATTACTCGCGCCTGCACGCCATGGGGCTGGACGAGCCGGCGACGGCGAACATCACCTGACAAACCGGGGCGCGCAATGCGCCTCGGTGTTTGTATCAGGCCCGTTACAGGGCTTGACCAAAGCCAAATAATCCACCGCCTATCGTTTGTTATGTTGGCCTTCTCGATTCGAATGACGAACGAGAGGGCTAACCTTCTTGCGTGGGTATTGGAATGTTGCAACGTCTGTTGTGGAAACTGCTTCCCAAACACCAGAGGGTGTTTCTGCTGGGGCGTTTGTCGGTGGTGGATCGCCAGGCGGTGAACAAATCCCTGTCTGGGGTGGCAACGCTTAACCCGGCCTTCGAGCGACACCAATGCGTGTTTATCCATGTGCCCAAATGCGCCGGCAGCAGTGTGTGCTCGGCACTTCTCGAGGGGCGCTGGCCGGGGCATTTGCCGTATTACTGGTATGAGCAGCAATTTCCCCAACACTGCGAGCGCAGCTTCAAGTTTGCCTTCGTACGTGACCCGCTGGAGCGCGCCTACTCGGCCTACACCTACTTGCGCGGCAACCCTATGGGCGCTCGCGACCTGCAAGCCCAGGCGCTGGTTTCCAGCTTCCGTGACTTCGACCATTTCATTGCCGGCTGGCTGCACCCGGACAACCTGCGACGCCAATTGCACTTTGCTCCGCAGACCGACTTCCTGGTCGATCACATGGGCCAAATGGCCATGGACTTCCTCGGGCGCCAGGAGTCTTTGCAGCAAGACTTCCAGCACCTGTGTGAACGCCTCGGCGTGGACTCATCCCTGCCACATCTGAATGTTTCACTGGGGCGTCGCAACGAGCCGGTCAGGGACTTTTGCAACTCGCGTACGCGGCGCCTGGTCAGGCGTGCCTATCAACGTGATTACGAGGTGTTGGGTTATGAGTAGCCAGTTGCTTGCCGGCGGTTGCGCTGCCGTCCGTCCCTTTGGCCTATCGTTGTCGGCGGCGGCACGGGCGGCGCTCAAGCACCAGCAGCCGTGCTGCCTATGGCTGACGGGGCTGTCCGGGTCCGGCAAGTCGACCCTGGCCAATGCCTTGGAAGTACATCTCAACGAGCAGGGGCGGCACACCTTTGTGCTTGATGGCGATAATTTGCGTACGGGCCTGTGCAATGACCTGGGCATGAGCGATACGGCGCGCAAAGAAAATATCCGGCGTATCGGCGAAGTGGCGCGGCTGATGGTGGACGCAGGATTGATTGTCATTGTTTCGGCGATCTCGCCATTCAGCGTCGATCGGGCGACCGCCAGGGCACTGTTCGGGCCGGGACAATTCTTTGAGGTTTATATCAGCACCCCCTTTGACGTATGTGCCCGGCGTGATCCCAAGGGCTTGTACCGTGCGGCACTGGACGGGCGCATCAAGGCCTTCACCGGGTTGGACAGCCCCTATGAGGCGCCGCTTGCGGCCGACTGCGAGATCAATACCGATGAGGTCGAGCTGGCTGCCGCCGTGGAGCAGATCCTGGCGGTTTTGTTTAAAAAGTGATCAGTTTATGTGCCTGATGCATCGCGGATAAAGCTCTCGAACTAGGCGGCGCTCACCCTGTGCTAATATCGCGCCCCTGTTCATTTTGTATGTGGGTTGCTCCATGAAGTTGTCCATGCCGCGATTCGATCAAGCCCCTGTCTTGGTGGTCGGCGATGTCATGCTCGACCGTTACTGGCATGGCGGTACCTCACGGATTTCCCCTGAGGCGCCGGTACCGGTAGTCAAGGTCGAGCAAATCGAAGACCGTCCAGGTGGCGCTGCCAACGTTGCCCTCAATATTGCCGCACTCGGCGCCCCGGCCTCCCTGGTTGGGGTGACCGGTGACGACGAAGCCGCCGACAGCCTGGCCAACAGCCTGCGCGGTGCCGGCGTACGCGCGCAGTTCCAGCGCATTGCTCACCAGCCGACCATCGTCAAGCTGCGGGTAATGAGCCGTCACCAGCAATTGCTGCGTATCGATTTCGAAGAACCTTTCGCCACCGACGCCCTGGCCCTCAGTGGCCAGGTCGACGCGCTGCTTGAAGGTATCAAGGTGCTGGTGTTGTCCGACTACGGCAAAGGCGCCCTGAAGAACCACCAGGAGCTGATCCAGGCCGCCAAGGCGCGAAACATCCCGGTACTGGCCGATCCCAAGGGCAAGGACTTCTCGATTTATCGAGGCGCCAGCCTGATCACGCCGAACCTCAGCGAGTTCGAAGCCATCGTCGGCGGTTGCGCCGATGAGCACGAACTGGTGAGCAAAGGCGCGGCACTCATGGCCGACCTTGACCTGGGCGCCTTGCTGGTGACCCGTGGCGAGCACGGCATGACCCTGCTGCGTCCCGGTCACCCGGCGATGCACCTGCCGGCGCGTGCCCGTGAAGTGTTCGACGTCACCGGCGCCGGTGACACCGTGATTTCCACCCTGGCTGCCTCCATTGCAGCCGGCGAAGAACTGCCCCACGCCGTGGCCCTGGCCAACCTGGCGGCGGGCATTGTGGTCGGCAAGCTGGGCACGGCCGCGATCAGCGCGCCTGAACTGCGTCGCGCGATCCAGCGCTCCGAAGGTTCGGAGCGTGGTGTCCTGAGCATCGAGCAATTGCTGCTGGCGATTGACGATGCCCGTGCCCACAACGAAAGCATTGTGTTCACCAATGGCTGTTTCGACATCCTGCACGCCGGCCATGTGACCTACCTGGAGCAGGCTCGCGCCCAAGGTGATCGCCTGATCGTCGCGGTCAACGATGACGCTTCGGTCAGCCGCCTTAAAGGCCCGGGCCGTCCGATCAACAGTGTCGACCGGCGCATGGCGGTACTGGCGGGGTTGGGCGCGGTGGACTGGGTGATCAGCTTCCCTGAAGCGACCCCGGAGAACCTGCTGGCCCAGGTCAAGCCGGACGTGCTGGTCAAGGGCGGCGACTACTCCGTCGACCAGGTGGTCGGTGCCGATATCGTCAGCGCCTACGGCGGTAAGGTCAAAGTGCTGGGCCTGGTTGAGAACAGCTCGACCACCGCCATTGTCGAGAAGATCCGCAACAATGAGTAAGGCTGATCCGTTGGTCCTGATCACCGGTGGCGCGGGCTTTATTGGCTCGCACCTGGTCGATGCACTGCTTGCCAAGGGCTACGCAGTGCGTGTGCTGGATAACCTGTCCACAGGCAAGCGCAGCAACCTGCCGCTGGACAACCCGCGCGTCGAGCTGCTCGAGGGCGATGTCGCCGATGCGGGGCTGGTGGCGCGTGCCGCTGTCGGCGCGACGGCGGTGGTGCACCTGGCAGCGGTGGCTTCCGTGCAGGCTTCGGTGGATGACCCGGTCAGTACGCACCAGAGCAATTTCGTCGGCACCCTGAATGTCTGCGAAGCCATGCGCAAGGCCGGTGTGAAGCGTGTGGTATTCGCCTCCAGTGCGGCGGTGTATGGCAACAACGGCGAGGGCGCTTCGATTGACGAAGAGACCACCAAGGCGCCGTTGACGCCCTATGCGTCCGACAAGTTGGCCGGCGAGCATTACTTCGACTTCTACCGTCGCCAACATGGCCTGGAACCGGTGATTTTCCGCTTCTTCAATATCTTCGGCCCGCGCCAGGATCCGTCATCGCCGTATTCCGGTGTGATCAGTATCTTCTGCGAGCGTGCACAACAGGGTAGGCCGATTGCCGTATTCGGCGATGGCGAGCAGACCCGCGACTTCATGTATGTGGAAGACCTGGTGGACGTGCTGGTGCAGGCCATCGAAGCCCCGGAGCCGCCTTTGGGTGCGATCAACGTCGGCTGGAACCGCACTACTACCCTCAAGCAGGTGCTGCAGGCACTGGAAGAGGCAATTGGTACGTTGCCCGCCGTGACTTACGGGCCGGCACGCTCGGGAGACATTCGGCATTCGCGGGCGAATAACCAGCGTTTGCTGGCCAGCTTCAAGTTGCCTGAGCCGACCCCATTGGCGGTTGGCCTGGCGCGGTTGCTCAAAGGCTGACTGTTCACCTGTAGGAGCGAGCTTGCTCGCGAAGCTCGTCAACGATAACGCGGGTATCCTGATTTAAAGCGGTGCCCTTGCGTTTTTCGCGAGCAAGCTCGCTCCTACAGTCATCGAAGCCAGCCCTTAGCGGCTGGCTTTTTTCTTGGGCACGATCTTGCGTAGCATTTGTTTGGCCTTGCCGGTCAGGCGCTTGAGTTTCGACTCTTTCTCAGGCTCTGCCAGGCCTTGCTGCCTCAGCCAATCCTTCCAGCGAATGCGCTCATCCCGCACCAGCCAGCCCTCCTGCCGGGCGAAGCTTTCCGCCAGGTACAGGCCCCGTGTACTGGCCGGATACAGTTGGTCTTTTTTTACGGTGTACAGCTCGGGAAGGGGCTGGCCGTCCTTGAGCGGCATCAGGTACAGGTCCGGACGCTTGCGGTCCAGGCGCGCGACCAACTGATCGCCTTCCAGTCTCTCATCCACGTGAAACAGGCTCAGGGATTTGGCTTCCTTCGGCACTTCCAGACGCAGGTCATAAATCAGTTGCAGCGACGCGGTCGGCAGATGCACGTAGGCCCGCGGGCGCTCGATCAGTTGGGTAGTCGAGCAACGTACCGGGCGCGCGGCGCCAGACAAAGGGCTCAAGCGAAACGGCAAGGCTTCGCGGTAATGCAGCGCGGCGGAGTAGGGGGCCGGCAGCCACGTGTCGTTGAAGCGCCCGCTGAGCCAGCCTTCAGGGGTTTCCAGCAGGCATTCTTCGGCAATTTCCTGGATGGCGGTGTGCAGCGGCAGGTTCAATTCGTTTGCCGGGACGTAGCCGGAGATCAGCTTGAGCACCACATCGCCACGGTCTTGGCGACGCTGGCGCACCAACACCCAGTAATCCTTGTTTTGCCAGTGCAGGGTCAGGCGCACCGAGACGCCGAGGTTGGCCAGTTCCAGGGCGAAGCGTTCGGCGTCCGGCACGTCTACCGGCTTGCGCCGTTGCAGGGTCTGGGCGAAATTGAGCGGCATGCCCACGCTCTGGTAACTCAGGCCTTCTGGCGTGGCTTCGACGTGCAGCGGCAGTGTTTTGAAGTTGCTGGGGTTTTTTCTTATGAGCGTTCGCGGCATGTCGGCTCCTTCTTGCGACGGGGTCGGCCGCGTCGGCGGCATCAGAGTTGACGAATGACCTTGGCAGCGGTCGCCACGTTGTGGGCCAGGTGCAGCGGATTAATGGTCCCGACAATAGCACTGGCGACGCCCGTTTGCGCAAACAACAGCATGAAACTGGCGTGTATTGGATCCATTCCCGGTTCCAGGCACACATGGCCGCTGGCCAGCGCCTTTTTGACCAGGATGCCCTTGCCATGGGCCGCCGCATAATCAATGACGGCTTTTTCCGCCTGTTCGTTCAGATTGTAGGTGACCATCGCGCAATCACCTTGTTCCAGAGCCTTCACGCCACCTTCGACGGTTTTGCCGGAGAAGCCGAAACCGCGAATTTTGCCCTCTTGCTTCAACTGCGCCAGGGTCTGGTAAACCTCACAGTCGTTGAGGATGTGCAGGTCGTTGCCATCGGAGTGCACCAGCACCAGATCGATAAAATCCGTTTCAAGTCGTTTCAAGCTGCGCTCAATGGACATGCGCGTGTGGGCGGCACTGAAATCGTGCCGGGACACACCATTTTCGAACTCCTCGCCGACTTTGCTGACGATCACCCAATCTTTGCGCTGCCCGCGCAACAGCGGCCCCAGGCGTTCTTCGCTACGGCCATAGGCCGGTGCGGTATCGATCAGGTTGATGCCCAACTGGCGGGCCTGGCGCAGCAACATCCGGGCTTCATCGTCATCCGGAATCTGGAAGCCGTTGGGGTATTTCACGCCCTGGTCGCGGCCCAGCTTGACGGTGCCCAGGCCGAGTGGCGAGACCAGCAGGCCGGTGCTGCCCAAGGGGCGGTGCAGGTCGTGCAAGGTCGGCAGGCTCATGGCAATAGTTGCTCCCAGGCCGGTACGCCGATGGCGGGTTTTGGCAGGTCGGGCAGAGGCTCCGATACGCTGGGGCGGATGCCGTCGCGTTCGAGGCTGTTGATCACTCGGTCGGCGAAGTCTGGTGCTAAAGCCAGCTTGGTCGGCCAACCCACCAGCAAGCGGCCGTCTTCGGCGACGAAGGCGTTGTCAGGCCGGCTCAGGCCCGATTGCAATGGCTCGGCACGCTCGACGCGCAGTGTCGCCCACTGGGTCTGGCTCATATCGATCCAGGGCAGCAATTGGGCCAGCTCTTTCTGGGCGGTGGCGATCTGTTCTTCCGGCGTACGTGCCACGCCGTCGGCCTCGGCAATGTCACCGCCCATGTACCAGACCCAATTGCCGTCGGCGGCGGGATGGGTGGTGACGGTGAGGCGTGGCTTGGTACCGCCGCCCAGGCAGTGCGCGTACAGCGGCTTCAGGCCCGGGCCTTTGGCGATGATCATGTGCAGGGGGCGTTTTTGCATGGCCGGCTGGCTCAGGCCGAGGGCGGCCAGCAGCTCAGCGGTACCGCCGCCGGCGCTCAAGACGATGCGCTGGGCGCGGATTTCGCGGCCATCGACCTTCAAGCCCACCAGGCTGTCACCTTCGCGCAGCGGTTCGATATGTTGCCCGGCGAGCAACCCATCACCGGCCAACCGTGCCAGGCGTTCGATCACGCTAGGGACGTCCACCACCAGTTCGGCCAGGCGATAGACCTTGCCCTTGAAGCGACGGTCTTGCAGGGCAGGCGGGAGATCGTCGCCCTTGACCTGGTCGACACGGCCGCGCACGGCCTTGCTGGCGAAAAAGCTGGTGAGGTTGCCGGCGATCGTGCCAGGGGACCACAGGTAATGGGCCTGTGAGAGCACGCGTACGCCGGACAGGTCCAGTTCGCCGTCGCCGGCCAGGGCTTCACGCCAGCGGCGCGGCATGTCTGCAATGGCTTCGGAGGCGCCGGTAAGGGCGCCGTGCAGCGCATATTTCGCACCGCCGTGAATGATCCCCTGGGATTTCACGCTTTGCCCGCCACCCAGCGTGGCACTTTCCACCACAACCGTGGAAAAGCCCTGGCGGCGCAGGCGCGCATTCAGCCAGAGGCCGGCAACCCCGGCGCCGACAATCAACACGTCGGTGGAAATAGGCATGCGCGCGAGACCTCGTGGATAGAAAAGGGAGCCCAGTATAGCGCGCAGCGACAAGTTATCGGCTGCAAGCGGCAAGTTAGAAGCGATTCGCGGCGCTCTTTCTTGCCGCTTGTAGCTCGCAACTTACTGCTGCTTTTAATGCCCTGCGGTTTTCGAGAACAACTGGATGACCACCACGCCCAGCACAATCAGGCCCATCCCCAGCATGGCCGGGACGTCCAGTTTCTGCCCATAGATGAACAGCGCGGCAATGCTCACCATTACGATGCCCATCCCGGCCCATACTGCGTAGGCCACGCCGACCGGCACGGTACGCACCACCAGTGTCAGCATCCAGAAAGCCACGCCGTAGCCGACGATCACCAGCAACAGCGGGATTGGGGTGCTCCAGCCCTTGATGGCCTTCATGGAAACGGTGGCGATCACTTCCGAGCAGATGGCAATGGCCAGGTAGCAGTAAGCGGCGTTCATGGGTGAGTCCTCGGTGTAAAGCAATCTGATAAGGCCGGCATTCTAGAGTTTTATCAGATGGGGTAAAGTCATTACCTATCCGAAATAAAGATGGGTTAAGCCATGAGCGTGCAGTGGAATCTGGAGCAGATGAGCCTGTTTGTCAGCGTCGCCGAGCAGCGTTCGTTTTCGGCGGTGGCGCGTGGGCAGCGCAAGGCGCAGTCGGCGGTCAGCAACGGCATTGCCATGCTGGAAGCAGACCTCGGCGTGAGCCTGTTTGAGCGCAGCAGTGGCCGCCAGCCGCGTCTGACCGAGGCCGGCGCGGTGTTGCTCGAAGAGGCCAGGGAAGTGTTGCGTCAATGCGAGCGCCTCAATGGGCGTGCACTGTCGTTGATGCGCGGTGAAGAAGCCCGCCTGCGCCTGGCCCAGGACGAGGCAATGCTGTACCAGCCGGTACTCGACAGCCTCGATGCCCTGGCTGGGAAGTTTCCGAACCTGGAAGTGCAGCTTTCGAGCGCTGCCCAAGGCGATGTTGCCCGCAAGCTGGTAGAGCGCAAGGCTGACCTGGGCATGCTGTTTTATCACGACCAGATCCCCGAGGCGCTGGAGCGGCGGGTGGTCGGCAGTGTCGAGATGGTTACCGTCTGCGGGCGCAATCACCCTTTGGCCACGCAGAATTTCGTGGATTGCCAGCGCCTGGCGCAATTTCGCCAGTTGCTGATGTCGACCCAAACCAGTGTTTACCCCGGCAGCGAGGCCGCCAGCCCGCAGGTGTGGCGAGCCGACAGCTTCTATGTGCTGGCCGAATGGCTGATCCGTGGCCTGGGCTGGGCTTGGTTGCCCCGGCACGTGGTGCAGTACCCCGCCTATCAAAACCACATGGTCGAACTCGACAGCGAATGGACCCCGCCGGCCCTGGTGGTTGAGTTGGTGTGGCGCCGTGACGAACCGCTGGGCCCGGCTGCGCGCTTTCTTGCCGAACGTTTTACCGAGTGCCTGCGGGCGATCGACTGAAAAAGCCGATAAACTCCGCCGCCATGAATAGAACTCTCTACAGCTGTCTGTTTTACCTGGCGCTGCCGTTGGTGGCCTTACGTCTATGGTTGCGCGCACGCAAGGCACCGGCCTATGCCCAGCGCGTCGGCGAGCGGTTTTCCTATGGCTTGCCGGTGATGCGACCGGGCGGGATCTGGGTGCACGCCGTGTCGGTGGGCGAAAGCATTGCCGCTGCGCCGATGATTCGCGGCTTGCTGGAGCGTTATCCACAACTGCCGATCACCGTCACCTGCATGACGCCCACCGGTTCCGAGCGCATCCAGGCGTTGTTCGCCAACGAGCCGCGCATCCAGCATTGCTACCTGCCTTACGATTTGCCCTGTGCGGCCAAGCGTTTTCTTGATCGTGTACAGCCCAGGCTGGCGGTGATCATGGAGACCGAGTTGTGGCCCAACCATATTCACGCCTGTGCCCAGCGCGGTATTCCGGTGGCCTTGGCCAATGCGCGGCTGTCGGCGCGTTCGGCCAAGGGCTATGCGCGTTTCGCCAAACTGACGGGGCCGATGCTGGCGCAAATGAGCCTGTTCGCGGTACAGACCGAAACCGAGGCCCAGCGTTTCCTGAGCCTGGGCGCGCGCCCGGAAACCGTCGAGGTCACCGGCTCGATCAAGTTCGACCTGACCATCGACCCCGAGCTGCCGCTGCGCGCCGCCGCCCTGCGCGAGCAATGGGGCGCTTCTGAACGTCCGGTATGGATCGCCGCCAGTACCCACGAAGGCGAAGATGAAGTAGTGCTTGCGGCCCACCGGCAACTGCTCGAAAGCTACCCCAATGCGCTGCTGATTCTGGTGCCGCGTCATCAAGAGCGCTTCGGCCCGATGTTCGAGTTGTGCGCGCAACAAGGGTTTACCACGGTGCGTCGCTCAAGCGGTGAGCCCGTTACCACGCAAACCTCGGTACTGCTCGGCGATACCATGGGCGAGCTGCTGTTTCTCTATGCCCTGGCCGACAGCGCTTTTGTCGGCGGCAGCCTGGTGGCGACCGGTGGGCATAACCCGCTGGAACCGGCCGCGCTGGCCAAGCCTGTGATGATGGGCCCTCACGTGTTCAACTTCCTCGAAATCACCGCGATGATGCGCGAAGCGGGTGCGTTGCGAGAGGTGGAGGACGCAGAAGGGTTGGCCGAGGCGGTCCGGCAGCTATTCGAGCTGCCGCAGGATGCACGCAGGATGGCGCAGGCGGGGCTCAAGGTGATGCAGGCCAATCAGGGGGCGCTGAAGCGTCTGCTGGATGGGTTGGGCCGATTGATCTCTCACTGACCCGACACCGATCCAAATGTGGGAGGGGGCTTGCCCCTTCCCACATTGGTTTTAGGGTGTGTTCAGTAGCCTGGGCGGGCCTTGAGTTGCTCGGCGGCGGCCTTGGCCAGGTCCGGCGGCAGGAAGTCGCGATCCGGGTTGTAGTCGGCCTTGAGGTAGCGCGTCAGGTCTTGCAGATCCCCTGGGTTCAAGGTGCCCGCCGCCTGCTTCAAGCGCAGGTTATCGAGGATGTAGTCGTAGCGGCTGTTGTTGTAGTTGCGCACCGACGAGTACAGCTGGCGCTGTGAATCCAGCACGTCGACGATGTTGCGGGTACCCACCTGGTAGCCGATTTCGGTGGCTTCCACCGCGCTCTGGTTGGAGATGATCGACTGGCGGCGCGCCTGTACCTGTTCCACATCGGTGTTCACCGCACGGTGCAGGTTGCGCGTGTTCTCCACCACCTGGCGACGCAGGCCTTCGCGTTGCTGCTCGGTCTGGCCCAGGCGCGAGTACGACTCACGCACTTGCGAACTGGTCAGCCCGCCGCTGTAGAGGGGGATATTCAGGCGCAAACCGATGGTGCGCTGCTCCACGTCGCCCCGGTAGGGCGTGCCAAAGGCATTCGGGTTGCTGAAGCCAAGGGCGTCGTTGTCACCTTTTTCGTACTGCGCTACGGCGTCCAGGGTGGGGGCGTGGCCGGCCTTGCGCTGCTTGAGGGTTTCCTCGGCGGCAGTCACGGCGTAGTTGCTGGCCAGCAGGTTCAGGTTCTGGCGGCCGGCCGTCTCGACCCAGGCCTTGGCGTCGTTGGGCAGCGGCGGCAACACCGGCAGCGTGTGGACAATGCCCTGGATCGAGTTGTACTGGCGGTTGGTCAGGGTAATCAGCGCTTCGAACGCATCATCCACCTGGCGTTGCGCGACGATCCGGTTAGCCCGTGCAGTGTCATAGCTGGCCTGGGATTGCAGCACATCGGTCTTGTCCGACAGGCCCACGTCGAAGCGCTCGTTGGATTGATCCAGCTGGCGCTTGAACGCATTTTCCTCGGCCTTGGTCGAGGCCAGGTTGTCCTGGGCGCGCAGCACGGCGAAGTAGCTTTCGGCGCTTTGCAGGATCAGGTTCTGTTCAGTGGCCGAAAGTTGCAGCGCCGCCTGTTCGTTGGTGGCCTCGGCGGCTTGCAGTTGGAACCAGCGATCGGCGCGGAACAGCGGCTGGCTCAGGGTCGCGCGCCAGGAGTGGGCGTCGCGGTTGGCAGTGGCCGCCGGCGTGTCGATCTGGGTGCGCACGTTATTGATGTCGGCACCGCCCGACAGGTTCGGCAGCAACCCGGCGCGAGCCTGGGGCACGACTTCTTTCTGCGCGCCGTATTGGGCGCGGGCGGCCGCCAGGTCGGCGTTGTTATCCACTGCTTCCTGATAGACGCTGACCAGGTCAGTTTTTGCGGACAAGGGCGCTTCAGCTGCCCAGACCATTCCGTTGGTCGCACAAGACACGGCGAGAGCCAGTGAAAGTTTGCGCAGCATGAGGCGATCCCTAGTGTGAATATTATGGTGATAATTTAGCGCTCAAGGCTACGGTTGGCCAATCCTGGCGTCAAGCAGTGAGGCGGCTCCCGAGTGTAGTGGCGCGGCAGCGGCGCAACAATCCCGCAATCACGCCATTCATCACGCTGAATGCACCGCTATTGGCAATTTGCCCACGGCATGGTCTAGACTGGCCTCGTTCTTGTCGGGGTGCCTTGTTGGAAGGCTGAGATCGGTAAATACCGGATCCCGTTGAACCTGATCAGGTTAACGCCTGCGTAGGGAACAAGATTTCTCGTCACCCGGCGAGTCCTCTTGTGCTTCGTCCGGGATGTTGTTCGACAATCGAACAGCTCTTGTGCGCCAAGCACAGCACTGGTTTCAGTGCGTCCATCCGTCACAGGTTCGCTCCGACAAAAATCCACCGCCTGGATAAGTTGGAGCCCGTGATGACTACAAAACTAAAAAACACTGTGCACTTGAGTGAATCGGCCAAGGTCGACTCCGGCTCAGTGCAACCGTTTACCCGCTCGCAAAAAATCTATGTGCAAGGCACTCGCCCGGACATTCGTGTGCCGATGCGTGAGATTAGCCTGGACGTGACCCCCACCGATTTCGGCGGTGAAATCAACGCGCCGGTGGTGGTTTATGACACCTCCGGCCCCTACACCGACCCCAACGTCATCATCGACGTGCGCAAAGGCTTGGGCGATGTGCGCTCGCCGTGGATCGAATCCCGCGGCGACACCGAGCGCCTGTCGAGATTGAGCTCGCACTTCGGCCAACAGCGCCTCAGCGATGCCGAGCTGACCGCGCTGCGTTTCGCCCACGTGAAAAACCCGCGCCGCGCCAAGGCCGGGGCCAACGTCACCCAAATGCACTACGCCCGCAAAGGCATCATCACCGCCGAGATGGAATACGTCGCCATCCGCGAAAACATGAAGCTGGAAGAAGCCCGCGCCAGCGGCCTGCTGGACCAGCAACACGCCGGCCACAGCTTCGGCGCCAGCGTGCCGAAAATCATCACCCCTGAATTCGTGCGCGAAGAAATCGCCCGTGGCCGCGCGATCATCCCGGCCAACATCAACCACACCGAACTGGAACCGATGATCATCGGCCGCAACTTCCTGGTGAAGATCAACGGCAACATCGGCAACAGCGCCCTGGGTTCTTCCATCGAAGAAGAAGTGGCGAAACTCACCTGGGGCATTCGCTGGGGTTCGGACACGGTGATGGACCTGTCCACCGGCAAGCACATCCACGAAACCCGCGAGTGGATCATCCGCAACTCGCCGGTGCCGATCGGCACCGTGCCGATCTACCAGGCGCTGGAGAAGGTCAACGGCATCGCCGAGGACCTGACCTGGGAGCTGTTCCGCGACACACTGATCGAGCAGGCCGAGCAGGGCGTGGACTACTTCACCATCCACGCCGGCGTGTTGCTGCGCTACGTGCCACTGACCGCCAAGCGCGTCACCGGCATCGTCAGCCGCGGCGGCTCGATCATGGCCAAGTGGTGCCTGGCGCATCACAAGGAAAACTTCCTCTACACCCACTTCGACGATATCTGCGAAATCATGAAGGCCTACGACGTCAGCTTCTCGCTGGGCGACGGCCTGCGTCCGGGCTCGATTGCCGATGCCAACGACGCCGCGCAGTTTGGCGAGCTGGAAACCCTCGGCGAACTGACCAAGATCGCCTGGAAGCACGACGTGCAGTGCATGATCGAAGGCCCGGGCCATGTGCCGATGCACATGATCAAGGAGAACATGGACAAGCAGCTGGAGTGCTGCGACGAGGCGCCGTTCTACACCCTCGGGCCGCTGACCACCGATATCGCCCCGGGCTACGACCACATCACCAGTGGCATCGGCGCCGCGATGATCGGCTGGTTCGGCTGCGCGATGCTCTGCTACGTCACCCCGAAGGAACACCTGGGCCTGCCGAACAAGGATGACGTGAAGACCGGCATCATCACCTACAAGATCGCCGCGCATGCCGCCGACCTTGCCAAGGGGCACCCGGGCGCGCAGATCCGCGACAACGCCTTGAGCAAGGCGCGCTTCGAGTTCCGCTGGGAAGACCAGTTCAACCTCGGCCTGGACCCGGATACCGCGCGCAGTTTCCACGACGAGACGCTGCCCAAGGATTCGGCCAAGGTCGCGCACTTCTGCTCGATGTGCGGGCCGAAGTTCTGCTCGATGAAAATCACCCAGGAAGTGCGTGAGTACGCGGCCAACCAGCGCATTGAAGCGGTGGATGTGGACGTCGCCAAGGGCCTGGCGGAGCAGGCGGAGCGGTTCAAGCAGGAAGGTAGTCAGCTGTACAAGAAAGTTTAAGCGGCAAGCGGCAAGCCACAAGTTAAAAGCTGAATCTGCTTTTTCTTGCGGCTTGCGGCTCGTAACCATGTTCTCTTGAGACTTCTGATTTGAACACTTATTCCCCTGACATCGCGGTCACCTCCGACAAACGCGTCTTCGGCGCGCGCGACCTGTTCTCCCTGTGGTTCTCCCTTGGCATCGGCCTGATGGTCCTGCAGACCGGCGCATTGCTCGCGCCGGGCCTGGGCCTGTCTGGTTCATTGCTGGCCATTTTCCTCGGCACCCTGGTGGGCGTGCTGTTGCTGGCGGCCGTTGGCGTGATCGGCAGCGACACCGGCCTGTCCGCCATGGCCGCCCTCAAGCTCAGCCTCGGCGCCAAGGGTGCCAGCCTGCCGGCGTTGCTGAACCTGCTGCAACTGGTCGGCTGGGGCTCGTTCGAAATTATCGTGATGCGCGATGCCGCCAGCCTGTTGGGTGCGCGGGCGTTCAGCGATGGCAGCCTATTGGCCAGCCCGTTGTTGTGGACACTGTTCTTCGGTGGCCTGGCGACCCTGCTGGCGGTCAGCGGTCCGCTGACGTTTGTGCGGCAGATTTTGCGCAAATGGGGTATCTGGCTGCTGCTGGCGGCCTGCCTGTGGCTGACCTGGAACCTCTTCGCCAAGGCCGACCTCGGCACACTCTGGGCCCAGGCCGGTGACGGTTCGATGCCGTTTGCGGTCGGCTTTGATATCGCCATCGCCATGCCGCTTTCGTGGCTGCCGCTGATTGCCGATTACTCACGCTTCGGCAAGCGTGCCCAAAGCGTGTTTGGCGGTACGGCGCTGGGTTTCTTTATTGGTAATTTCTGGCTGATGAGCCTGGGCGTGGCCTACACCCTGGCGTTTGCGCCCAGCGGTGAAGTGAATGCGCTGCTGCTGGCGCTGGCTGGGGCCGGCCTGGGGATTCCGCTGCTGCTGATCCTGTTGGATGAGTCGGAAAACGCCTTTGCCGATATTCACTCGGCGGCGGTGTCCAGTGGGATGCTGTTGCGCTTGAAGGTCGAACACCTGGCATTGGCTATTGGTGTGATCTGCACCCTGATCGCCTGTTTTGCACCGTTGGCGCAGTACCAGAACTTCCTGTTGCTGATCGGTTCTGTGTTTGCGCCGTTGTTCGGCGTGGTGCTGGTGGATCATTTCATCCTGCGCCGTCGTGGGCATGGCGCGGTCGCCAGCCTGCGTTGGCCGGCACTGTTGGCCTGGCTGGGTGGCATTGCTACGTATCACCTGTTGGCCAACCTGTACCCGGACATCGGCGCAACCCTGCCGGCATTGGTGCTGGCAGGGCTGTTGCAGTTCATCCTGGGGCGGGCCTTCAGCGGCGCGCGGGCACCCACTCAGGCTTGAGGATGCCTTCCAGGCGCGAATAGGGAATCTGCAACTCGACATGGCCCAGGGCGTAAGGCGCGATGGTGCTGGTGGGGTACTTGAGGATCACGCCGCCATAGGTCAGCGCCACGTTCGGGGTTTTCTGGAACGGGTAGGTTTTCACGAACTCCGGTTCCAGGCTCAGACGGGTGCTGATCAGCCAGCTGTTGTGCGCCACCTGGGCGGCTTTCCAGAACGCATCTTCCTTGCCTGGCAGCAGCATATCGGTCAGCCACAGGGCCTTTTGCTGCTGGCGTGAATAGTTGATGAAGGCGCGGCCTGGCTCGCCGTGGGTGGCGCCTTGATCCAGGTAGCTGGATAACTCGATGATTACCAAACCGTCATGCTGCTCACGTACCTTGGCCTGCAAGTACATGCTGTTGCGTGGGGCTGCGGTGCTGAGGAATTGCTCGCGATAAGACTCAAGGCTCGACGGCAGCGGGTCGGCCGCGTTGGTGCGAGTCATTTCCAGCAGGCGTTGCTCGATCAAGGCATCCAGCTTGGGTTCCTTGGCAAAGTGCACAGTGTCGATATTCACCAAAGGGCAATCGCTGGCGGCGCAGCCCGGCTTGCTCTGCTCGCTGGCGTCGCGGGTGGCTTCCAGCGGAGTGCGATAGCTGGGTTGGAACAGGCTTTGGCAGGCGCCGAGGGTCAAGGCGATGCAGGCCACGGATGCGATTTTTAAAAGCGACATGGATGTCCTTCGTCTATCGATAAGAGCGAAATTTGTGGAGCTTCGACTACCGGCAGGGCAGTCAGTTCGCCACTAAGCTGATTGAGCGTGAGTTTGACCTTCTCCGTCTGGCCCGGCAACCGCAAAGGGGCTGCACCAATGGGCAGGAGCGCGTTAGGATGGCGCGAATTGCACGGGACATGATGAGGAAGGGTATGACGGACATTGCGAAATCGACGCCGAGTACGATCGAGATTGTTCAGCGCGACAATGCCTACAAGGGCTTCTACCAGCTCGATCGCGTGCAACTGCGCCATGAAAAGTTCGACGGCGGCATGAGCCGCGTGATCAATCGCGAAGTGTTCGTGCGCCATGACGCGGTGTGCGTGTTGCCCTACGACCCGCAGCGCGATGAAGTGGTGCTGATCGAGCAGTTTCGCGTGGGCGCCATGGGCCGCAGCAATAACCCTTGGCTGGTGGAAATGGTTGCGGGGCTGATCGACAAGGACGAAGAGCCGGAGGAGGTTGCACACCGCGAGGCCGAGGAGGAAGCTGGGCTGACGTTCTCCGCACTGTGGCCGATCACCAAGTATTTCCCGTCGCCCGGTGGCAGTACCGAATTTGTCCACTTGTACCTGGGCCGCTGCGACAGCTCGGGGGCGGGTGGCGTCCATGGAGTGGAAGAAGAAGCAGAAGACATCCGCGTCACGGTCTGGGCATTTGAAGACGCCCTGCAAGCCGTTCGCGACGGTAAAATTTCCAACGCAGCCAGCATTATCGCCCTGCAATGGCTTGCGCTTAATCGCGCGGAAGTGAGGGGGTTATGGCAGTAAAGGCACGGGAACGTTATCGAGTCGACCTGATCGGGCTGCAAGCCGCCTGCGAAGCCAACTATGCGCGGCTGATGCGTCTGCTGCCCGACATGCGCCACACCCCGCAAGCGCGCCGCATCGGCGTGACCCATGGCGACCAGATGCTGGGCGTGCTGGCCCTGGACGTGATCGTCAACTGCCCGTACACCACCACCCTGCGGGTGCGCCAGGAACACAGCCTGCCGTGGTTGCCGGTGCCGCAACTGGAAGTGCAGGTGTACCACGATGCGCGGATGGCCGAAGTCATCAGCGCCGAACATGCGCGGCGCTTTCGCAGCATCTATCCTTACCCGAATGTGTTCATGCACCAGCCCGATGAGAAAGCACAGCTCAATGTGTTCCTCGGTGAATGGTTGAGTCATTGCCTGGCCCTGGGCCATGAGTTCGAAGTCGTGCGGTAGATGTGAACTGCGTCTGCTTCCTGGGTTTCCTCTTTGCGTCCTGCCCCAGCATAATCGCCCCAACTGTCCATTTCTGTGATTGCTTTGGGAGAGCGCCTTGCCGAGCGTATCCACCTTGAACCCCGACGCTGCGCTGCTGGTGCAGCTCTCCGACAGCCACCTGTTTGCCGAGGCCGATGGTACGCTGTTGGGCATGAACACCCGTGAGAGTCTGCAGCGGGTGATCGAACTGGTGCGCCAGCAACAGCCGCACATCGACCTGGTAATGGCCACGGGGGACTTATCCCAGGACGGTACGCTGGAGTCTTACCAGGCATTTCGTGACCTGACTCAGCAGATCAAGGCCCCGGCGCGCTGGATTCCCGGTAATCACGACGAGCCCCGGATTATGCTGCACGCCGCCGCGCACAGTGACCTGCTGGAGCCCGTGGTGGACCTCGGCAACTGGCGCATCACCCTGCTCGACTCCGCCGTGCCAGGCTCCGTGCCGGGCTACCTGCAGGATTCGCAGTTGCAATTGCTGGCTCAAGCCTTGAGCGAAGCCCCGAACCGCCATCACCTGGTGTGTTTCCACCATCACCCGGTGCCCATCGGCTGTGCGTGGATGGACCCCATCGGCTTGCGCAACCCCGATGCGCTGTTTGCTGTGCTGGACCGTTTTCCGCAGGTGAAAGCAGTGCTCTGGGGCCACGTGCACCAGGAGATCGACCGCGAGCGCAACGGCGTGCGCCTGCTGGCTTCGCCGTCCACCTGCATCCAGTTCACGCCGGGCAGCGAGGATTTCCAGGTCAGCGAGCACGCGCCGGGCTATCGTTGGTTGCGTTTGCATGCCGACGGACGGCTGGAGACAGGGGTGGAGCGGGTCAAAGACTTCGCTTTTACCGTGGACTACGGCAGCAACGGCTATTAAAAGCTGCAAACACTGATCAGAGATGTGGTGGCTGGATGATCGGGTGCTCACACCACCCCGATCCCTGTAAACTGCGCCCTTTTGGCGCAAGCACGGAGACCCCGGCATGTCCGCTTCGATCCTGTATATCCCCGGCTTCAACAGCGCGCCTGCGTCCAACAAGGCCTGCCAGCTGGTGACCGTGATGGACACACTCGGCCTGGCCGACCAACTGCGCGTGCCGGCGCTGCATCACCATCCCCGTCAGGCAATTCCCCAGTTGGAGCAAGCCATTGCCGAACTGGGGCGGCCGCTGCTGGTCGGCAGCTCACTCGGCGGCTACTATGCAACCCATCTTGCCGAGCGCCATGGCCTCAAGGCGCTGCTGGTCAACCCGGCCGTCAGCCCCCATCGGATGTTCGACGGTTACCTGGGTACCCAGAAAAACCTCTACACCGATGAAACCTGGGAATTGACCCACGACCACGTCACGGCGCTGGCCGAGCTGGAAGTGCCGGCTCCCCAGGACGCCGCGCGTTATCAGGTGTGGTTGCAGACCGGTGATGAAACACTGGATTATCGCCTCGCCCAGCAGTATTACCGGGCCTGTGCCTTGCGCATCCAGGCCGGTGGCGACCATGGTTACCAGGGGTTCGCCCAGCAATTGCCGGCGCTGTTGAGTTTTGCCGGCATTGGCGCAGATCAGTATCAATCCTTCGATTTCTCGGCACTGTAATTGCCTTGGAAATCGCAGGTTACTTTTTAATCGAACGACTCACGACGAGACCCCATGGCCACTCCCAGCGCTAGCTCTTATAACGCCGATGCCATCGAAGTCCTATCGGGCCTCGACCCGGTGCGCAAACGTCCCGGCATGTACACCGACACCAGTCGGCCGAACCACCTTGCCCAGGAAGTCATCGACAACAGCGTCGACGAAGCCTTGGCCGGGCACGCCAAGTCGGTGCACGTCATTCTTCATGCTGACCACTCCCTGGAAGTGTCCGACGATGGTCGCGGCATGCCCGTGGACATTCACCCGGAAGAGGGCGTGTCGGGCGTCGAGCTGATCCTTACCAAGCTGCACGCCGGCGGCAAGTTCTCGAACAAGAACTATCAGTTCTCCGGTGGCTTGCACGGTGTGGGTATTTCCGTGGTCAACGCCCTGTCTACGTTGGTGCGGGTCAAGGTCAAGCGCGACGGCAACGAGTACGAGATGACCTTCGCCGATGGCTACAAAGCCACCGACCTGCAGGTGATCGGCACCGTTGGCAAGCGCAACACCGGTACCAGCGTGTACTTTGCGCCGGACCCTAAATACTTCGACTCGCCGAAATTCTCCATCAGCCGCCTCAAGCACGTACTCAAGGCCAAGGCCGTGTTGTGCCCCGGCCTGTTGGTGACCTTTGAAGACAAAGGCACAGGCGAGAAAGTCGAGTGGCATTACGAAGACGGCCTGCGTTCCTACCTGGAAGACTCCGTCAGCGATTTCGAGCGCCTGCCCAACGAGCCGTTCTGCGGCAGCCTGGCCGGAAACAAGGAAGCGGTCGACTGGGCGCTGCTGTGGTTGCCCGAAGGCGGCGACAGCGTTCAGGAAAGCTACGTCAACCTGATCCCCACCGCCCAGGGCGGCACCCACGTCAACGGTTTGCGCCAGGGCTTGCTGGATGCCATGCGCGAATTCTGCGAATACCGCAGCCTGCTGCCGCGCGGCGTGAAGCTGGCGCCGGAAGACGTGTGGGAGCGCATCGCGTTCGTGCTGTCGATGAAAATGCAGGAGCCGCAGTTCTCCGGCCAGACCAAGGAGCGCCTGTCGTCGCGCGAAGCGGCAGCGTTTGTCTCCGGTGTGGTCAAGGATGCTTTCAGCCTGTGGCTCAACGAGCACCCGGAACTGGGCCTGGCCCTGGCGGAACTGGCGATCAACAACGCCGGCCGTCGCCTCAAGGCCAGCAAGAAAGTCGAGCGCAAGCGCATCACCCAGGGCCCGGCATTGCCCGGCAAGCTGGCCGATTGCGCCGGGCAGGACCCGATGCGCTCCGAGCTGTTCCTGGTCGAAGGTGACTCCGCCGGTGGGTCCGCCAAGCAAGCGCGGGACAAGGAATTCCAGGCGATCCTGCCGTTGCGCGGCAAGATCCTCAATACCTGGGAAGTCGATGGCAGCGAAGTCCTCGCCAGCCAGGAAGTGCACAACATCGCCGTGGCCATCGGCGTCGACCCAGGCGCAGCGGACATGAGCCAGTTGCGCTACGGCAAGATCTGCATCCTCGCCGACGCCGACTCCGACGGCCTGCACATCGCGACCCTGCTGTGCGCGTTGTTCGTGCAGCACTTCCGCCCGTTGGTGGATGCCGGTCACGTCTACGTCGCCATGCCGCCGCTGTACCGTATCGACCTGGGCAAGGAGATTTTCTACGCCCTGGACGAAGCGGAACGCGATGGCATTCTCGACCGCCTGGTAGCCGAGAAGAAACGCGGCAAGCCGCAGGTCACGCGATTCAAGGGCCTGGGCGAAATGAACCCGCCGCAACTGCGTGAAACCACCATGGACCCGAACACCCGGCGCCTGGTGCAGTTGACCCTGGAAGACTTCGCCGCCACCTCGGAAATGATGGACATGCTGCTGGCGAAGAAACGCGCGCCGGATCGCAAGTCCTGGTTGGAATCCAAAGGCAACCTGGCCGAGGTCCTGGGCTGATGCGCACAGGTTTCGCCCTGGCGATCCTGATGTTGAGCGGGCTGGTAGCGACTCAGGTCGCCGCCGCGCCCGTGGCTGAGCTCAAGTTGGTGTCCGAACATCCGGTGGATGGCATGCGGGGTGGCAACCTGTCGGGCCTGGTGCAGTGTGGCAAGGATCTGTGGACAGTTTCCGACCGCGATGATGACCAGATCTATCGTCTCGATATCAGTGCGCCGACCTGGCAAGCCGAGGCGGTAAGGATCGATGTACCGCCGGTGCCGGAATCCGGGTTGCCCTGGGGGCTGCGTTCGCGCACCAAGGCCGCGTCGTTCATTCGCGGCGGCGACCTGGACTTTGAAGGCATCACCTGCGATGCCGTCGGCAACCGCTACATTGTCAGCGAAGCCCATGCGGCGGTGCTGCAAGTGCCGGTGAACGGTGCGCCTGAATGGTTGAAGATCGCTCCGAGCATGGTGCGCGAAGCCCGGGCTAGTGGCATGTTGCTGCACTTCAATGCCTTGTTCGAAGGCCTGGCGATCAACCCCGAGGGTAATCAGATCTGGCTGGCTGCGGAGCGTGAGCGGCGCGGCCTCATCTCCATCAAGCGCCCGCAAAGCCTTTGGGATTGCGATGGCCCCTGCGTGTTGTTGAGTGAGGCCGGCCAGGAGATGCAGCCGGCCAAGTTCACCGGTGCCAAGGCGGTGTCCAAGGATTTCGCCGATCTGTCACTGTTCAACGGCAAGCTGTTTACCCTGGAGCGCAACGCGTTCCGGATTTGCCGGCGCGATGCGGTCACGGCCAAGGTCGAGTTGTGCTGGTCGTTCGCCGACGAAACCCTGACGCCCGAGCGGCGTTACGCCCAGCCCTATGGCCTGGCCGAAGCCCTGGTGGTGGACGCAGACGGTGCCTGGCTGGGCATCGACAATAATTTCGGCCCCCGCGCCGATGGTGAAAAACGCCCCATGGTCTATCGTTTCGCCGCCCCCGCCGGTGGCTGGAACGCGCAGCCATGAGTCGCTACTTTTCTGAATCGATCCGGCGCGGCGGCATTTCCGCTGCGCTTTACCAAACAATGATGAGGCCCGCATGAGTGACATCCTCGCAGACAGCTTAGACGGCGTAGAACGCCGGTCGCTGGCTGACTTCACCGAAAATGCCTACCTCAACTACTCCATGTACGTGATCATGGACCGTGCCTTGCCGCATATCGGCGACGGCCTGAAGCCCGTACAGCGGCGCATCATCTACGCCATGAGTGAGTTGGGCCTGGACGCCGACTCCAAGCACAAGAAGTCGGCGCGTACCGTCGGTGACGTGCTCGGTAAATTCCACCCCCACGGCGATTCGGCGTGCTACGAAGCCATGGTGCTGATGGCACAGCCGTTCAGCTACCGCTACACCCTCGTCGACGGCCAGGGTAACTGGGGGGCGCCGGATGATCCCAAGTCCTTCGCGGCCATGCGTTACACCGAAGCGCGCTTGTCGCGGTATTCGGAAGTGCTGCTCAGCGAGTTGGGCCAGGGCACCGCGAACTGGGGGCCGAACTTTGACGGTACTCTCGACGAGCCGCTGGTGTTGCCCGCACGTTTGCCGAATATCCTGCTCAATGGCACCACCGGTATCGCGGTCGGCATGGCCACCGACGTACCGCCGCACAACCTGCGCGAAGTCGCCGCCGCCTGCGTGCGCTTGCTGGATGAGCCAAAGGCCACGGTCGAGCAGCTTTGCGAGCACATCCAGGGCCCGGATTACCCGACCGAAGCGGAAATCATCACGCCACGCGCCGACCTGCTGAAGATGTACGAAACCGGCAAGGGCTCGGTGCGCATGCGCGCCGTGTATCACATCGAAGACGGCGACATTATCGTCACCGCGCTGCCGCACCAGGTGTCCGGTGCCAAGGTGCTGGAGCAGATTGCCGCGCTGATGCAGGCCAAACCGTCGAAATTGCCGCAGGTCGCTGACTTGCGTGACGAGTCCGACCACGAAAACCCATGCCGCATCGTGATCATCCCGACCAACAGCCGGGTCGACCACGAAGTGCTGATGCAGCATCTGTTTGCCAGCACGGAGCTGGAGTCCAGCTACCGGGTCAACGTCAACATCATCGGCCTGGACGGCAAGCCGCAGCTGAAAAACCTGCGCAACCTGCTGGTCGAGTGGCTGGAGTTCCGGATACAAACCGTACGTCGCCGCCTGCAGTTCCGCCTCGACAAGGTCGAGCGCCGCCTGCACCTGTTGGACGGCTTGCTGATTGCCTACCTCAACCTGGATGAAGTGATCCACATCATCCGTACCGCCGAGCATCCGAAAGCCGAGCTGATCGCACGTTTCGAGCTGAGCGAGATCCAGGCCGACTACATCCTCGACACCCGTTTGCGCCAGTTGGCACGCCTGGAAGAAATGAAGCTGCGCGACGAACAAGACGCGCTGCTCAAGGAGCAGGCCAAGCTGCAAGCCCTGCTGGGCAGCGAAGCCAAGCTGAAGAAGCTGGTGCGCACCGAGCTGATCAAAGATGCCGAAACCTATGGCGACGACCGCCGTTCGCCAATCGTGCAGCGTGCCGAAGCCAAGGCGCTGACAGAGACCGAACTGCTGCCGAACGAGAAAATTACCGTCGTTCTGTCGGAAAAGGGTTGGGTTCGCTCAGCCAAAGGGCATGATATTGACGCCACTGGCTTGTCGTACAAGGCGGGTGATGGCTTCAAGACTGCCGCAGCCGGTCGCTCCAATCAGTTTGCGGTGTTTATTGACTCCACCGGGCGTAGTTATTCGGTGCCGGCGCACACCTTGCCATCGGCGCGGGGGCAGGGCGAGCCGTTGACCGGTCGCCTGACACCGCCGCCGGGGGCGAATTTTGAATGTGTGCTGCTGCCGGATGACGATTCGCTGTATGTGATCGCCTCCGACGCGGGTTATGGGTTCGTGGTCAAGGGTGAAGACCTGCAGGCCAAGAACAAGGCGGGCAAGGCGTTGTTGAGCCTGCCGAACAACGCCAAGGTCATCCTGCCGCGTCCGGTGGAAGACCGCGAGGGCAACTGGCTGGCGTCGGTGACCACCGAAGGGCGCCTGCTGGTGTTCAAGATCAGCGACCTGCCGCAGTTGGGCAAAGGCAAGGGCAACAAGATTATTGGGATTCCCGGCGAGCGGGTGGCCAGTCGCGAAGAGTACGTGACCGACATCGCGGTGATCCCGGAAGGTTCTACCCTGGTGCTCCAGGCCGGCAAGCGCACGCTGTCATTGCGCCCTGACGACCTGGAACACTACAAGGGCGAGCGTGGTCGTCGCGGTAATAAACTGCCTCGCGGCTTCCAGCGTGTGGATGCTTTGCTGGTGGAAACACCGGTTTAAGGCGTATTAGAGCCCTCGATCTACGATTTAAAGCGTAGATCGACGCTTTGGCGCTGGAGTCATGGCGCATATTCACGGATGATATGGCCTTTCCAGCGCCGGCGTGGCCGAGCGTGTTTAGGTTATTTTTAGTATTACATTGTGGTTCGCCTTGTGGCAGCCACCTGGATGGGATGATGACTGCTCCACGCGTTCCTCTATTTTTCATGCTCGCTGGCCTTCTGGGGCTGGCGGGTTGCAGCACACACCAGCCTGTGTCGCTGTACCAGCTGGACAGCGGAAGTCCGGCTCAGCCAGCCCAAACCGCTGGCATGTCCGTTTTGCTGGGACCGGTAGTCGTGGCCGATTACCTGCAACGCGAAACCTTGCTGCAACGTCAGAACGATGGAAGCCTGCAAGGTTCCACTGATGGTCGTTGGGCGGGCAGTTTGTCTTCTGATATCAACCAGTTGATGTTGCGTCAGGTGGCCGGTCAGTTGGACAGCCAGCGTGTGGTCCTGGCGCCTGCGCCAACCGGCTTCAGCCCCGATGTGCAGGTCTTGCTGACCATTACACGGCTCGATTCCGGTAAGTCGCAACCGGCGATCCTCGATGCGCAATGGCGCTTGATCGATCGTCGCGGCCAGGTGCGTGATAACCGCATCGTGCACCTGCAGGAAGAGCACGCCGGCACCACCGCGTCCCAGGTTCAGGCCCAGGGCGTGCTGCTCCAGCAATTGGCGCAGCAGTTGTCGGTGGCCCTCAAGCCATTGGCCAACCAGCCACCCATCGCCGAGGCGCCCCGCAAGTCGGCCCCGGTACAGGCTAAGCCGGCAGAGCCGCAAAAGCCGAAGATGCCGATGGCAACGCCGATCCGTACGGATATGGAAGTATTCAGGTTCTGATCTGATCTGAATGCCAAACAAAAGGCCCGCTGATTCAGCGGGCCTTTTGTTTGTGTGCGATTTACTTGAGGTTTGTGGAGATCCAAATGTGGGAGGGGGATTGCGCCCGATAGCGGTGGTTCAGTTAATAATGTGCTAACTGGTACTCCGCAATCGGGGGCAAGCCCCCTCTCACATGTTCTTCAGGGCTTGGAGCGAGTCTCATGCATCCGCGCCAGCTGCCGCTCCAGCATCGATGGGTACGGCTCCATCAACCGTTCCACGCAGCTTGCCCCCTCAGGGCTGGCAATCGGGCGGATACGCGCGCGTTGGCGGATCAGCGTGTCTTCACTGATCTTGCGCTCCACCAGCAGCAGGTTGCGGCTGTGTTGGGACAAGGCCAGTGCATCCTGGGCGTTTTCAGTGAGCAGCAAGTCGATCTGGCTCATGCCAAACAGGTCGTCGCCCACGGTGAGGCCCAGTTGCAGTTGCAGGGTGATGCCACTGTCGGCGACTTCGATCTGCAATTCATGGCCCAGGGCGCGCAGCAACTCACCGCAGCAAATCGCGTTGGTCAGGTAGTCTTCGCCGCTGTCTTCGCTGTGGAACAGCATAAGCGTGCTGCCATCGTTCAGGGTGTGCAGTTCGCTCTGGTACAACGAGGCTGCCTGGTCGAGGCAGTCGCGGTAGCGTTCCAGCAGTTCGGTCAGGCGCGCACGGGGCAGGCGACGCAATTGGTCCTGGGCACCCAGTTGCACGGCGAGCACAGCGCTGTACTGCGGCTCGCTGCTGCGTGCCGGCGCGGCCTTGGGGGCGATTGCGGTGCTGTCAGATGACGTATCGCGCAGGTCGGCGAAGGGGTCTTCATCGTCCAGCTCGTCTTCCTCGGCCTTGAATGCATGGCGCGGTGCAGGCTTGAGGCCCGCCACCGGAGGGCGCTCGTCGAAGCCCGGGTCACGCAGGTTGCGTACTTCGAACTCGGGTTCGTCGTCGTAATCGGTGTCGTCGTATTCAGGCTCAGGTTCGACTTCGGGCACCACAGGTTCCGGGGCGAAGCTGGCATGCAGCTGGCGGGCAAGGTCGCCGATTTCATCCTGGCGGTCGGTCGCCGGGGTGTGCTCGTCGATGTCCCGCAGCCAGATGCGCAATTGCATCAGCGGCGTGGAGATATGCCGCCCCAGGCGCAGGCTCAGGGCCAGGGCCAATGCCAGCAGGATGGCGCTGAGGATACCCATGCTTTGCAGGCTGATGGTCATCGGCTGCTGGAACTGCTGCATGTCGAGGCTGATACGCAGTTGGCCGGCCTTCACATCCTGAAACGTGATATTGCTCTGGTACAGGCCTTCGGCTTCGCCCAGCAGGCCGTTTTTCGGGCGCTGCCCGGCTTCGGCCATGATGCGGTTGTCCACGCTGTAGATGGCGGCATGGGCCACGAGCGGGTTCTTGGTCAGGTTGTTGAGCAGCACGTTGAGGCTGAGGATGTCGTTGGACACCAGCAGCTCAGTCGCCGAAGTGGCGGTCTGAGTGGTCAGGCTCTCGCCCAGGGCGTCGGCTTGCTCGTGCATGGCCTGCTTGAATTGCAAACCCATCACGCAGGCGTAGATCACCAAGGCCAGGGCGACCAGGATCACGTTATGGCTGGCGATGCGTAATGCGATCGGTACACGGCGGTGGCGCAGTGCCCGGAAGATCAGCAGGAAGAAGTTGTCGGTTTTTACTGGCGTGGGCCGGTTCACTTGAGCTCGGCTCTTGGTCCGTGAAGTTGACGCGCAGTATAGCGACAGGCCCAAGACCGGCAAAGCGCTGGCTGTGCCCGATGGTCACTGAAAGTGGGTAGAATGCGGTTTTTTTCCAGCCTGGGGGTGCGCCTTGCGCGAAATTGTCCTGATTAACATCACTGGGGAAGACCGCCCAGGTCTTACCGCAGCCATTACCGGCGTTCTGGCCCAGGGTGGTGTGAACATTCTCGACATCGGCCAGGCGGTGATCCACGACACGCTGTCGTTCGGCATCCTGGTGGAAATTCCCAGCACCGAGCAGGCCTCATCGGTGCTCAAGGACATCCTGTTTACGGCGTATAAGCTGGATCAGCAGGTGCGTTTCACCCCGGTATCCGAAGAGGATTACCAGCAGTGGGTGGCCGGCCAGGGCAAGAAGCGCCATATCGTGACGCTGCTGACCCGCAAGGTCACCGCCGAACAGCTGCAGCGCGTCAGCTCGATTACCGCGCAGTATGGTTTGAACATTGACCATATCGACCGTCTGTCGGGTCGCATGCCGTTGGACACTCCGGCCGACAAGGGCAAGGGCTGCATCGAGTTCTCCGTGCGCGGTGAGCCGGCCGACCCGCAAGCCCTGCGCGCCGAATTCCTCAGCGTGGCCCAGGAGCTGAATGTCGATATCGCCTTCCAGGAAGATTCGCTGTTCCGCCGCAACCGTCGCCTGGCGGTGTTCGACATGGACTCCACGCTGATCGAAGCCGAAGTCATCGACGAGCTGGCCAAGGCGGCCGGCGTGGGTGAGCAGGTTTCCGAAATCACCGAGCGCGCCATGGCCGGGGAATTGGATTTCCGCGCCAGCTTCAAGGAACGCCTGGCCTTGCTCAAGGGCCTGGATGTGAGCGTGCTGGACTCCATCGGCGCGTCGCTGCGCCTGACCGAAGGCGCCGAAACCCTGTTCGCCGAACTCAAGCGCCTGGGCTACAAGACGGCGATCCTGTCGGGTGGTTTCACTTACTTCGCCAAGCAATTGCAGGCCAAGCTGGGCATCGACTATGTGTTCGCCAACGAATTGGAAGTGGTGGATGGCAAGGTGACCGGCGTCGCGGTCGAGCCGATTGTCGATGCGCAGCGCAAGGCGGATCTGCTGAAGGAACTGGCCCACAAGGAAGGTTTGCGTCTGGAACAGACCATTGCGGTCGGCGACGGCGCCAACGACTTGCCGATGCTGGCAATCGCCGGTTTGGGTGTGGCGTTCCGCGCCAAGCCATTGGTCAAGCAATCGGCCAAGCAGGCGATTTCGACCTTGGGGTTGGATGGCGTGCTCTATCTGCTGGGCTTTCGCGACCGCGACGGTCAGCTGTAACTGACTAAATGTGGGAGGGGGCTTGCCCCCGATGGCAGTGGTTCAGTCACTGATGTGTTGACTGATACCCCGCTATCGGGAGCAAGCCCCCTCCCATATTGGGTTCGGTGTCAGGCTTTAGGTAAAGCGATACCCTGACCCATCTGCACCGGCGAACCCGCCACCAGTTCCTCAGCCCACTTCACCTGATCCGGCCCGAACAGCACGATCGCAGTGGAGCCCAACTTGAAGCGACCCAGCTCCGCACCCTTCTCCAGGTGAATCGGCGCGCGCGCAGCTTCGTCATAGCGGAAAGTTTTCAGCTCGCGCTTCGGCGGAGTAACCAGGCCGGCCCAGACGGTTTCAATCGACGCCACAATCATCGCACCCACCAATACCACGGCCATCGGGCCGCGTTCGGTGTCGAACAGGCAGACAACACGCTCGTTACGCGCAAACAACTCCGGCACGTTTTCGGCGGTGGTCTGGTTTACCGAGAAAATTCGCCCAGGCACGTAGACCATTTCGCGCAGGGTACCGGCCAGAGGCATATGCACTCGGTGGTAGTCCTTCGGCGACAGGTAAATGGTGGCGAAATCGCCGCCCATGAACGGCGCAGCGACCGCCGCATCACCGCCCAACAGCTCCAACACGCTGAAGCTGTGGCCTTTGGCCTGGAACACGCGGCCATGTTCGATAGGGCCAAGCTGGCTGACTGCGCCATCGGCTGGGCTTAGTACTGCGCCAGGGGTCTGGTCCAGTGGGCGGGCGCCGTCTTTCAGGGCGCGGGTGAAGAAAGCGTTGAAGTGCTCGTAAGCGGTCACGTCTTCTACCAGGGCCTGGGACATATCTACTTGATAGCGCTTGGCGAACCAGGTGGTGAAGGCATTCTTGAACCAGCGCACGCGGCACTCGGCGATGCAGCCGGCCAACCGCGACAGCAGGTGGTGCGGCAGCAGGTACTGGCTGAGGATAAACAACTGCTTTTTCATTTACTGTCCTTAAACCTTAAATCTCGACGGGAGTGTCGGGGTGGTTGCCCCATTCGCCCCAGGAACCGGCATAACCTTTGACTCGCGGATAACCGAGCGCCTTGGCCACCAGGTAGGTGAAGCCAGAGCGGTGGTGAGTCTGGCAGTGGGTGATGATTTCTTTGTCTTTGGTCAGCCCGAGGCTTTCGAGGATCTGCGGCATGTCGCGGCGGATGCGCAGGTTGCGCTCTTTGTCCATGCCGGCCGTCCATTCGAAATTCACCGCGCCGGGGATATGCCCGCCTTTGGCTGCGAGCACTTTCTCGCCGGAATATTCCAGCGGCCCACGCGCATCCCAGACGCCCAGGTCGGCAGCCCCAAGACGGCTTTGCAGGTATTCGCGGGTAGCGGTGGGGCCGTCATGCAGCGTGAGGCTGACTGGACCGCCGGCCGCGGCGGGCACGTCGGTGGAGAGCGGGTATTTGCCCTCCAGCCACGCGAGCAGGCCGCCATCCAGATAGTGGTATTTCTGGTGGCCGATCACGTCGAGCATCCAGATAAAACGCCCGGCCCAACCACCGCCTTCGTCGTCATAGACCACGTAGGTAGCGTCGGGCGTATGGCCCAGTTCGCCGAACAGTTTCTCGAGATCAGCCTTGCCGGGCAGCAGGCCGGGTGCCGGTGCCTGGCCCAGTTGGGTGCGCTTGGGGTCAACGAAATGCGCGCCGGGGATGTGCCCTTCGGCGTAGCGGGCGGCACTGGTGAGGTCCACCAGAATCAGGTGCTCGGCATCCAGTTGACCGAGCAGGTCACTGGATTCGATCACCAGCGGCAAGCCAGAGAAGTCAGGCATGTGAGGTCTCCTGGGCACAAATGTTGGCGATTAAAGGACGGCGATTGTAGCGCAAGCATCAGGCGCTGCGGTTGGTAAAGCTGTGCAGGGCTTTCTCGATGCATTGGGCGGTTTTACCGAAGGCCTGCACGGTGGTTTCCGAGAACGGCCCGCCGCCCTGGTCGGCGACCATCACCATCACCACGCGACCGTTGCAGCTCATGGAGCGCAACAACAGGTGCTCGCCGGTGAACAGGCGGCGCAGGATCGGCGGCAGCAGTGCCGAGAACTGCGCGTGGTTTTCCGGCGTGAGGCGCACCTGGGCGGACTTTTCCAGCAGGCGCTGCAGCAGCGTGCTGTTGACCACATCCAGGCTCAGGTTGGCGGCATCCTTCGGCAGGCCGTCGGCCTGATGCACACGCAAGGTGCTCAGGGCACGATCGGCCATGAACAACAGGACGCGCTGCATGCCACTGGCCACCAGGGCTTCCTTGGCGCACGTAGTCAAATGCATGGCGTTGGCAAAGCGGCTCGGCTCCACCAGCAGTTCGGTACAGCGCTTGCGCCAGACGGCCAGGGCTTCGGCGGTAGGCGGTGGCGCGGGCAGCAGGCCGCGATGAATCTTGTGCACATGCCACGGCCAGATCAGCGACAGCGCCGGGTGCCAGAGGTCGGGCATCAAGGTGTCGCGGGCACTGGTGACGGCTTGCTGGTGGACCTGTTGCTGCACTTCGCTCAGGGGCTGCTGCAGGTACAGTGCTGTGAGGTATTGCCAGCGCTGGGTATGCGGGCAGGTCCAGGACTCCTGGGCCGACATCGCCAAGCCGTTGGCCAGCAGCACCGTGTTGGCCGGCTGGTTTAGCCAGCGGCGCAGGTTGGGGGCGGCGTCGAGCAATTGCTGGTGGCGCAGGGGGCCGTCTTCACGGGCGATATGCAGGGCCTTGACCAGCAGGCGCTGTTCGGTGCGCAACAGGGTATAACCCTGGGACACCCAGATCGGCAGGTGCCATGTCTCGGTCAAGCCCAGGCACAGGTCCAGCAGGCGCACGCCGAACAATTCCTGTTCGACCTTGCGTGCCGACTCGCCTTTGTGGATGACCCGCAGTTCCCATTCCTCCAAGAGCTTGGGATAGGCAACGGCCATAGGCCACAGCGGTGAAAGAAACAGCAGGCTGCCCCAGTGAATGTCCTGCCACAGCCGCGCCAGGCGGCTGCCGAATAATCCGTTGGCTTGTTGCGAGGCGTGTTGGCTGACCAGCAACAGCTGGCGCAGCGCGACGGGAATGTCAGGGGCGGGCACCGACGGCAGGCGTGCCAGCAGTTCCTCGGCGCGTTTGAGGCCCAGGCGGTTAAGCGCCACTTCGAGGTTTTCCGCCGGCGCCGTCAGGCTGCCATGGGTGTGGCTGTTGGCCTCGCGCATCACGCTGAGCACCAGGGCCGGGCTGTTTTGCATCAGCTCGGCAATATCTCGCAACGAACTGCGGCTATCGCGTATGGCTTTGCACACGCGGTCATGGCTGGCCTGTGGGACAGGCAGCAGCACTTCGTCCAGGCGCTTGATCCAAGCGGCTAGAGAAGTAGGTTTTGCAGTTGGGACTGTCGTTTCATTAGCCATGATTGGGGCGCGATCATCACTTGCGGTCAACACACCCGGAGCGGGCCGAACTGGCTTTTCGCCTTAACGGGCTATAGTCTGGCGCAGTTTTGCCGATAAGTAGAACAAGAGTTTTTCAGTTCCCCCAAATATGTCCATGAACCCGACGGCGCAAGTACTCATCTCCTATGGCTAAAATTATCGGCATTATCGTCGTCTTCGCGAGCGTGCTCGGCGGGTACGTCCTGTCCCACGGTAAAATTGCGGCACTGATCCAGCCTTTCGAGGTGATGATTATTGGTGGTGCGGCACTGGGTGCCTTTCTGCAGGCGAACCCCGGCTACATGACCATGCACGTGATCAAGAAGTCGCTGGGCATGTTCGGTTCGCGCTTCACCCACACCTTCTACCTGGAAGTGTTGGGCCTGGTTTACGAGATCCTCAACAAGAGCCGCCGCGAAGGCATGATGGCCATCGAGGCCGACATCGAAGATGCCGCGGCCAGCCCGATTTTCGCCAAGTACCCGGCCGTGCTCAAAGATGAGCGCATGACCGCCTACATCTGCGACTACCTGCGCATCATGTCCTCCGGCAACATGGCTCCCCATGAGCTGGAAGGCCTGTTCGACATGGAATTGTTCAGCCTCAAGGAAGAGCTGGAGCATCCTTCCCATGCCGTTACCGGTGTGGCCGACGGCATGCCCGGCTTCGGTATCGTCGCGGCGGTACTGGGTATCGTGGTGACCATGGCCTCCCTGGGCGAAGGTGACCAGGCGGCTATCGGCATGCACGTAGGTGCGGCGCTGGTGGGGACCTTCTTCGGTATTCTCGCGGCCTACGGTTTCTTCGGCCCGCTGGCGACCTCCCTGGCCCACGACGCCAAGGAAGAAATCAACCTGTACGAATCGATCAAGGCCAGCCTGGTAGCCTCCGCTTCCGGCATGCCGCCTTCGTTGGCGGTGGAGTTCGGTCGCAAGGTGCTGTACCCCAAGCATCGCCCAAGCTTCGCCGAGCTGGAACAAGCGGTTCGCGGTCGCTAAGCCATGGAAAACAACCAGCCGATAATCATCAAGCGCGTCAAGCGCTTCGCTGCGGGGCACCACGGTGGCGCCTGGAAAATCGCTTTTGCCGACTTTGCGACGGCGATGATGGCGTTCTTCCTGGTGCTGTGGCTGATGTCCACCGCCACACCCGAACAGAAGATCGCCATCGCCGGCTACTTCAAAGACCCGATTGGCTTCTCGGAAAGCGGTACGCCCTTCGTGATCGACCTCGGCGGTTCACCGCAATTGGCGCCTGAGCGCACCATCAACCCGGAAGTCAAAACCGAAGCACCGCAGGAAAAAATCCCGATCGAGCGCGACACCGTCGAGGCCATGGCTGAGCAGGTCGAGCAGGAACGTCTTGAGCTGCTGCTGCAAGAGTTGCAGAACAAGGTTGAGGAAAATCCGCAACTGCTGAAGTTCAAGGATCAGATTTCGTTCGAAATCACCCCGGATGGCTTGCGCATCCAGATCACCGACGCCGCCAACCGGCCGATGTTCGACTCTGGCAGCGCGCGCCTGAAACCATACTTTGAAGACATCCTGTTGGCCATGGCCGACACCATCAAGGCAGTGCCGAACAAAATCAGCATCAGTGGCCACACCGACGCCAAGCCCTACGCGGGCCAGGGTGATTTTGGCAACTGGGAGCTTTCGGCCAACCGTGCCAACGCGGCGCGTCGGGCACTGGTTGCCGGCAGCTATCCGGACCCGCAAGTGGCGCGGGTGGTGGGTTTTGCCTCTTCACAGCTGTTTGATCCCAAGGATCCGTTCAATCCGATCAACCGCCGTATCGACATCGTGGTGTTGACCAAAAAGGCCCAGCGCGCGATTGAAGGTGATCAACCCGCACCACCACCGGGCCCAACGCCGGGAGCGGGCGCGCCAGGTGAAGTGCCGGCCGATCCGAACGCCATTCCGCCCGGCCAGGAGCCATTGCCGGCCCATGAGCTGCGGCAGAAGCTGAACCTGTTTGATGAGGGTGGGGTGAAAGCCCCTGCGGTGCCTGGGACGGGTTCCTAAGTCACCTACAATAAGGCCGCGATGATCGCGGCCTTATTGTTTCGCAAGTTTAGTAACTGCTTTCCGGCAGGCTCGCAATAATCGACCGATAGCTGTTCATGCGCTGCTGCTGCACGCGGCCGTCTTCCAGGGCCTTGAGCAGGGCGCAGCCCGGCTCGCGATCGTGTTTGCAATCGCGGAAGCGGCAGGTGCCGATCAGGTCGTTGAATTCGATAAAGCCCGCTTCCACATCGCTGCGGCTGACGTGGCCGAGGCCGAATTCACGAATACCAGGGGAGTCGATCAACTCACCGCCGCCCGGGAAGTGGAACAGCCGCGCCGTGGTAGTGGTGTGAGTGCCCTGGCCGGACAGCTCCGACAGCGGACCCACGCGGGTATCGACTTCCGGGAGCAGGCTGTTGACCAGCGAGGATTTACCTACGCCCGACTGGCCGACAAACACGCTGATACGCCCGTCCAATTGCTGTTGCAGCTGTTCCATGCCGTTGCCGTGATGGGCCGAGACTTCCAGCACCGGATAGCCCAGGGTGCGGTAGACCGCCAGCAGCGCGTTGAGCGCGGGGGCATTCTGCTCGTCAATCAGGTCGAATTTGTTCAGCAGCAACAGTGGGCGAATGCCGGCATGCTCGGCCGCCACCAGGTAGCGGTCGATCAGGTTGGCATGGGGCTCGGGCAGCGGCGCGAACACGATCACGATCATGTCGACGTTGGCCGCTACCGGCTTGAGCTGGCCGCGGCTGTCGGGGCGGCGCAGTTCGGTGGTGCGCGGCAGTTGGGCGACGATCACGCCGATGCCCTGGTTGCCGGCGCGCCAGACCACCTTGTCGCCGGTCACCAGCGCAGGCAGGTTGGCGCGCAAGTGGCAGCGGAACACCTGGCCCGCGAGTTCGCCTTCCAGCGCCTCGACTTCGACCTGCACACCAAAGTGCGCGATCACCAGGCCCGTCTGTTCGGGCCCCAGGTCGCCGCCCTCGAGCGCGTCCACGGCGGAGGATTCACGTTTGGCGGCGCGTGCGGCGCGTTCACCTTGAATCTTTTCGATGCGCCAGTTTTGGCGACGATTGAGCTGGCGTTTGGCCATTGGTGTTCCGTGTCGATAATGCAAAGGTTAGGTAAAACGGTCGCGAGTCTAGCACGGCCCCGCCTGCTAAACTGCGCAGCTACGCCAAGGTGCCAAGAGAATCAAGCCATGCAAAACCCACAGAACCTGATTTGGATCGATCTGGAAATGACCGGTCTGAACCCCGACACCGACGTCATCATCGAGATGGCGACCATTGTCACCGACAGCAACCTCAACACCTTGGCCGAAGGTCCGGTGATCGCCATCCACCACAGCGACGCCGTGCTCGCCACCATGGACGAGTGGAACACCCGCACCCACGGCAACTCCGGCCTGACCCAGCGCGTGCGTGACAGCCGCATCAGCATGGCCGAAGCCGAAGCCGAAACCATTGCCTTCCTGGAAAAGTGGGTGCCCAAAGGCAAGTCGCCAATCTGCGGCAACAGCATTTGCCAGGACCGTCGCTTCCTTTATACCCACATGAAGGCGCTGGAAAGCTACTTCCACTACCGCAACCTGGACGTGTCCACGCTCAAGGAACTGGCTGCGCGCTGGGCGCCGGAAGTCAAAGACAGCTTCCATAAAGGCAGCACCCACCTGGCGCTGGATGATATTCGCGAGTCGATCGCCGAGCTGCAGCATTACCGCAAGCATTTCATCAAGGCTTGAAGAACCGGCGCCTTCGCGGGCAACTCGATTTATCGCCAGGCGCCCCCTTTTGGTGCCATCAGCAAATGATTAGACTGCCGGCCTCTTTGCAAGGATCGCCATCATGCTGCTGATGCTCTACCTCATCGCCATCACCGCCGAAGCCATGACTGGCGCCTTGTCTGCCGGCCGGCGCGGCATGGACTGGTTTGGTGTGGTGCTGATCGCCTGCGTGACGGCGCTGGGCGGCGGCTCGGTGCGCGATGTGCTGTTGGGGCATTACCCGCTGACGTGGGTCAAGCATCCCGAATACCTGGTGCTTACCTCCGTCGCGGCGCTGGTGACGATCTTTATCGCACCGTTGATGCGCCACCTGCGCTCGCTGTTCCTCGCGCTGGATGCCGTGGGCCTGGTCGCGTTTACGTTGATTGGCTGCATGACCGCCCTGGAAATGGGCCACGGCATGCTGGTGGCGTCGGTCAGCGGGGTGATCACCGGCGTCTTCGGCGGCATTCTGCGGGATATTTTCTGCAACGATATTCCGCTGATCTTTCGCCGTGAACTGTACGCCAGCGTGTCGTTCCTCGCCGCCTGGTTCTACCTGCTGTGCCTCTACCTGGAACTGCCCAGCGAGCAGGCAATTCTACTGACCCTGTTCAGCGGTTTTCTATTGCGCCTGCTGGCGATCCGCTTTCACTGGGAAATGCCCAAGTTCGTCTATAACGACGACGTGCACTAACGCGCTGCGTGCTGGTTCAGCGCCCATTCCACATGCTCGCGCACCAGCTCCGACGGGTAATCCCGACGCGCCTTCAAGGCTTCCAGCACCGGGATGCTCGACGGCGCGTTGCCCAGGCCCACCGCCAGGTTGCGCAGCCAGCGCTCATAACCGGCACGGCGCAAAGGCGAGCCTTCGGTACTGCTGAGGAATTTATCCTCATCCCACATGAACAGCTCCGCCAGTTCTGCGTTATCCAGATTGTGCCGTGGCTTGAAATCACTTTCGGCAGTGGGTCGCGCGAAACGATTCCAGGGACAAACGATCTGACAGTCATCGCAGCCGAATACCCGGTTGCCGATCAGTGGGCGCAGGTCTTCAGGAATCGCGCTCTTGAGTTCGATGGTCAGGTAGGAAATGCAGCGCCGGGCGTCCAGTACATAGGGGCCGACGAACGCATTGGTAGGGCAGATGTCCAGGCAGGCGGTGCAGCGGCCGCAGTGTTCGGTACTGTGCGGCGGATCGACCGGCAGCGGCAAATCCACAAATAGCTCGCTCAGGAAGAAATAACTGCCGGCCTTGCGATTGAGCACCAGGGTGTTTTTACCGATCCAGCCAAGACCGGCTTGTTCGGCAATGGCTTTTTCCAACACGGGCGCGCTGTCGACAAAGGCGCGAAAGCCGAAAGGCCCGATCTGCGCCTGGATACGGTCGGCCAACTGCTGCACGCGCTTGCGGATCAGCTTGTGGTAATCGCGGCCCAGGGCGTAGCGCGAGATATAGGCTTTTTCCGGTTTTGCCAGCAGTAGCGCCATCTGCGTATCGCCGGGCAGGTAATCCATGCGCAGCGACACCACGCGCAGAGTGCCTGGCACCAGTTCGTCCGGGTGCGAGCGTTTGCTGCCATGGGCGCCCATGTATTCCATCTCGCCGTGGTAGCCCGCGTCGAGCCAGCGTTGCAGATGTTGTTCATGCTCAGCCAGGTCCAGGCCGCTGATGCCGACTTGTTGAAAGCCCAGCTCGCGGCCCCAGTCTTTGATCGATTGGGCGAGGGCGGGCAGATCGGAGGTAATAGCGGGCATGAGACACGGGAAACCACAGGTTAGATGGGTATAATTCTGCCAGACATCGGAGCTTGAAGACGCATGCCGCAGACAAAACACGAAATAACCGACGTTCAGTCATTGTTGCCCGGCCATTTGCCGCAACTGGCTGCGCGTGCCCCGGACGCCCATAAGGGCCAGTTCGGCCACCTGCTGATGATCGGCGGTGACCGGGGCTTTGGCGGCGCCGCGCTGCTCTGTGCCGAAAGCGCCTTGCGCAGTGGCGCGGGCCTGGTGTCCCTGGTCACTCGCCTTGAGCATGTGCCGGCTGCGCTGGCCCGCTTGCCGGAAGTCATGACCGTCGGCGTGAGTTCGGCCAACCAGTTGATGGGCTTGCTGGAAAAAATCTCGGTGATTGTGATTGGCCCCGGCCTGGGCGGAGCCTCCTGGGGTAAAAGCCTGTTGTCTGTCGCGGCCAATGCCCGGCTGCCGCAAGTCTGGGACGCCGACGCGCTCAATCAACTGGCAACTGGCAGCGTGAGCCTGCCGGCCCAGTGCGTGATCACCCCGCATCCGGGGGAGGCCGCGCGCTTGTTGGGGATTTCGACAGCCGAGGTTCAGGCCGACCGTCTTAAGGTGGCGCGCGCGTTGAGCCAGAAATTTAATGCAGTGGCTATCCTCAAGGGTGCTGGCAGTTTGATTGCCAGTCCCGACGGGCGCGTTTCGCGCTGCGATCAAGGCCATCCGGCGATGGCGACGGCAGGCCTCGGTGACGTTTTGGCTGGCCTGGTGGGCGCGCTGCTGGCCCAGGGCATGCCGGCTTATGAAGCAAGCTGCCTGGGCGTCTGGTTGCACGCCACCGCAGGGGATCGCCAGGGCCGCTTTGGTCGCGGATTGGCCGCCAGCGACCTGATACCCGCCATTCGTCAATTGCTGGAGGAACAGTCGCCGTGTCTGAAGTAATCCTTTTCCTGGCCGATGAAGAGGCCATGGTGGCGTTAGGTCAGCGTATTGCCCAGGTCACGGCCGGGTCAGGCCTGATCTTTCTTGAAGGCGACCTGGGGGCGGGCAAGACCACGCTGTCCCGGGGCATCATTCGGGGATTGGGCCATACGGGGGCGGTAAAGAGTCCCACGTTCACTCTGGTTGAGCCCTACGAGATCGGCGCAGTGCGGGCTTTCCACTTCGACCTCTACCGCCTGGTGGACCCCGAAGAGCTCGAGTTCATGGGCATCCGTGATTACTTCGATGAAGAGGCGTTGTGTCTTATTGAGTGGCCAGATAAAGGCACAGGCTTTTTGCCAAAGCCGGACCTGACCATTACCATTACGCCGCATGATCACGGACGTCAGCTGAAGTTGTTGCCCCAGGGCGCGCGCGGTGAGTCGTGGTGTGCCGCTCTGGCTTTGGAATTCAAATAATTGGTGGGGTTAGGTATGCGCTTTCGCGCGTTGGTTGCTGTCGTAGGGGTGTTGCTTGCGGCAATGACTGTCAATGCTCTGGCTGCTTCACAGGTGAAGAGTGTTCGCCTGTGGCGAGCGCCGGATAACACGCGACTGGTGTTCGACCTGTCTGGCCCGGTCCAGCACAGTGTCTTTACCCTCACGGCGCCTGATCGCCTGGTGATCGACATTAATGGTGCGACCCTGGCCGCGCCGTTGAAAGTGTCCACCGCCAACACGCCGATCACCGCCATGCGCTCGGCGCAGCGCACGCCGACCGACCTTCGCGTGGTGATCGACTTGAAAAAAGTCGTGACGCCGAAAAGCTTCTCCCTGGCGCCCAATGCCCAATACGGCAACCGGCTGGTGGTCGATCTGTTCGACAACGCCGCCGATGCCGCGCCGCCACCGGCGCCAACCCCTGCCGTGGCGACAGTGCCGGCCGTGCCGGTCAACCCGTCGCAACCCCAGGTCAAGTTGCCACCGCCGCCGCCAGCTCCCGCCGGCAAGCGCGATATTATCGTGGTGATCGACGCCGGCCACGGCGGTGAAGACCCGGGCGCGTCCGGTTCGCGCGGCCAGCATGAGAAAGACGTGGTGCTCGCCATCGCCCGTGAGCTGCAACGCCAGGTCAACGGCATGAAAGGCTACCGCGCCGAACTGACCCGTACCGGCGACTACTTCATTCCGTTGCGCGGCCGTACCGAAATCGCGCGCAAGAAGGGCGCCGACCTGTTCGTCTCGATCCATGCCGACGCCGCACCTTCGGCCGCCGCCTTCGGGGCTTCGGTGTTTGCCTTGTCGGATCGTGGCGCCACATCCGAGACCGCCCGCTGGCTGGCCGACAGTGAAAACCGTTCCGACTTGATCGGCGGGGCCGGCAACGTGTCCCTCGATGACAAGGACAAGATGCTCGCCGGTGTACTGCTTGACCTGTCGATGACGGCCTCGCTGACCTCCAGCTTGAACGTCGGCCAGAAGGTGCTGAGCAACATCGGCCGGGTGACCTCGCTGCACAAACAGCGTGTGGAGCAAGCCGGGTTCATGGTGTTGAAGTCGCCGGACATCCCATCGATCCTGGTGGAAACCGGGTTTATCTCCAACTCGAACGAGGCGTCGAAGCTGGCCAGTGCCAGCCATCAGCAGGCATTGGCGCGCTCCATTAGCGCCGGTGTGCGCCAGTTCTTCCAACAGAACCCGCCGCCGGGCACTTATATCGCCTGGCTGCGTGACTCCGGGAAAATCGCCCAGGGCCCGCGTGATCATCGCGTGCAGCCGGGTGATACCCTGGCCATGCTGGCGGTGCGATTCCAGGTTTCGGCCGCGACCTTGCGCAGCGCCAACAACCTGAAGACCGACGAGTTGAAGGTCGGCCAGGTGTTGACCATCCCTGGCACTGAATTGGCGGCACAGTAATGAGCGAATCAGTCTTGAACAGCGGGTCGCGCATTGAATTGCTCAGCCCGCGCCTCGCCAACCAGATTGCGGCGGGCGAGGTCGTTGAGCGGCCGGCATCGGTGATCAAGGAGTTGCTGGAGAACAGCATCGACTCCGGTGCCAGGCGCATCGATGTCGATGTGGAACAGGGCGGCGTCAAGCTGCTGCGCGTACGTGACGATGGCAGCGGGATATCCTCCGATGACCTGCCGCTGGCCCTGGCCCGTCACGCCACCAGCAAGATCCGCGACCTGGAAGACCTTGAGCGCGTGATGAGCCTGGGCTTTCGCGGTGAGGCATTGGCCTCCATCAGCTCCGTGGCGCGCCTGACCCTGACGTCGCGCACCCGTGATGCCGAGCAGGCCTGGCAGGTGGAAACCGAAGGCCGCGACATGGCGCCTCGGGTCCAACCGGCCGCACACCCGGTGGGCACCTCGGTGGAAGTGCGCGACCTGTTCTTCAACACCCCGGCGCGACGCAAATTCCTCAAGGCCGAAAAAACCGAATTCGATCACCTGCAAGAAGTCATCAAGCGCCTGGCCCTGGCGCGTTTCGATGTGGCGTTTCACCTGCGCCACAACGGCAAGACCATCCTCAGCCTGCACGAAGCCCATGACGATGCGGCGCGCGCTCGCCGGGTATCGGCTATCTGCGGCGCGGGTTTCCTGGAGCAGGCGCTGCCGATTGAAATCGAGCGCAATGGCCTGCGTCTGTGGGGATGGGTGGGCTTGCCGACCTTCTCCCGCAGCCAGGCGGACTTGCAGTATTTCTTTGTGAATGGCCGGGCGGTACGCGACAAGCTGGTGGCCCACGCGGTGCGCCAGGCCTATCGCGATGTGCTGTTCAACGGGCGGCATCCGACTTTTGTGCTGTTTTTTGAGGTCGATCCTTCGGTGGTCGACGTCAACGTGCACCCGACCAAGCACGAAGTGCGCTTCCGCGATGGGCGCATGGTGCATGACTTCCTCTATGGCACCTTGCACCGTGCCCTGGGCGATGTGCGCCCGGATGACCAGTTGTCCGCGCCCATCGTGACGGCGGTGGTTCGCCCGAGCGGCCCCGAAGCGGGTGAGTTTGGCCCTCAAGGTGAAATGAGCCTGGCGGCAAACCTGCTGCAATCGCCGCAACCCCAGCCGAGCTACACGGCGCCGGGCTCCGGCTCGGGTGCGGGTTATCAGTACCAATACACCCCGCGTCCGCAATCGGCTGTACCGGTGGCCGAGGTGCAGGCCGCCTATCGTGAATTCTTTGCGCCGTTGCCAGGTGCAGAGCCGGGCGCGGTGGCCTTGCCGGAAGGTGGCGGTGATATCCCACCGCTGGGCTACGCGTTGGCGCAGCTCAAGGGGATCTACATCCTCGCGGAAAATGCCCATGGCCTGGTGCTGGTGGACATGCACGCCGCTCACGAGCGGATCATGTACGAGCGCCTGAAGATCGCCATGGCCAGTGAAGGCCTGAGTGGCCAGCCGTTGCTGGTACCCGAATCCCTTGCTGTCAGCCAGCGTGAGGCCGATTGCGCCGAAGAGCACCACGGCGTGTTCCAGAAGCTGGGCTTTGAATTGCAGCGCCTGGGCCCGGAAACCCTGGCGATCCGCCAGATTCCCGCACTGCTGAAGCAGGCCGAAGCCAACCGGCTGGTGGCCGACGTGCTGGCCGACCTCATGGAGTACGGCACCAGCGACCGCATCCAGGCGCACATCAACGAACTGCTCGGCACCATGGCCTGCCACGGCGCCATCCGTGCCAATCGCCGCCTGGCCTTGCCGGAAATGAACGGCTTGCTGCGCGACATGGAAAACACCGAACGTAGCGGCCAATGCAACCATGGCCGACCGACCTGGACCCAGATGGGCCTGGACGATCTGGATAAACTGTTCTTGCGCGGCCGTTGATGAGTGCCTTGCCCCCCGCGATCTTCCTGATGGGCCCCACGGCCGCTGGCAAGACTGACCTGGCCATCGAGCTGACCAAGGTGCTGCCGTGCGAGCTGATCAGTGTCGACTCTGCCCTGGTTTACCGGGACATGGACATCGGCACCGCCAAGCCCTCAAAAGAGCTGTTGGCGCAGTATCCACACCGTTTGATCGATATCATCGACCCGGCCGAGAGCTATTCCGCGGCGGATTTCCGCACCGACGCCCTGGCCGCCATGGCCGAGATCACCGCGCGGGGTAACATCCCGTTGCTGGTAGGCGGCACGATGCTCTACTACAAGGCTTTGCAGGAAGGGCTGGCCGACATGCCGCCCGCCGATGCCCAAGTGCGTGCCGAACTCGAAGAAGAGGCTGCACGCCTTGGCTGGCAGGCCCTGCACGATCAACTGGCAGCGGTCGATCCGGTGTCCGCAGCGCGCATTCACCCAAATGACCCTCAGCGCCTCAGTCGTGCCTTGGAAGTCTGGCGTGTGAGCGGTCAGACCATGACTGAGCTGCGGCTGAAACAAACTGCGCAAAGTGCTGACGCAGGCGCATCTGGGCAGCCACAATTGCCCTATACTGTGGCGAATCTGGCCATCGCTCCGGCAAATCGCCAGGTGCTGCATGAACGAATTGCACAAAGATTCACAATTATGTTGGAACAGGGGTTTGTGGACGAGGTCGTAGCACTGCGTTCAAGAGGTGACCTGCATCCAGGGCTACCTTCGATACGTGCTGTAGGCTACCGCCAAGTCTGGGATCATCTGGATGGCAAGCTGACGTCAGCCGAAATGCAGGAGCGCGGCATCATTGCCACGCGCCAATTGGCGAAGCGCCAGTTCACCTGGCTGCGCAGCTGGAGCGATTTGCACTGGTTGGACAGCCTGGACAGCGACAATCTGTCACGCGCCTTGAAATACTTGGGAACGGTCTCCATATTGAGCTGAGTCCTTGCAATTGCCGTCTATCCTTGGGGGTGTGACGGCCATAAGCTATCTATTTTCCGATTTTTTATTATTGATCCTTAAAGGAGTGCGGCACATGTCAAAAGGGCATTCGCTACAAGACCCTTACTTGAATACTTTACGTAAAGAGAAAGTGGGGGTTTCCATCTACCTGGTCAACGGTATCAAGCTGCAAGGCACGATCGAGTCGTTCGACCAGTTCGTGATCCTGCTGAAAAACACCGTCAGCCAGATGGTTTACAAGCACGCTATCTCGACAGTGGTTCCAGTTCGTCCAATCCGTCTGCCTAGTGCAGCAGGTGATGATGCAGCTGACGCTGAGCCAGGTAACGCCTGATAGGAGTCTCCTTTGTTCTTTGAGCGCCACGGTGGTGGTGAGCGAGTAATCCTCGTTCACTTGGATGGACAGGACCCTGAGGCGCGCGAAGATCCGCAGGAGTTTCAGGAGTTGGCAAATTCGGCCGGCGCCGAGACCGTTGCGTTTTTTAACGTGCCGCGTCATCGGCCAACCGCCAAATTCCTGATTGGCAGTGGCAAGGTCGAGGAACTGCGCGACCTGGTCCATGCCGAAGAGGCCGATCTGGTGATCTTCAATCACACCCTCACGCCCAGTCAGGAACGTAACCTCGAACGTGTATTCGAGTGTCGCGTGATCGACCGCACCGGTCTGATTCTCGATATTTTCGCCCAACGCGCCCGTACCCATGAGGGCAAGCTCCAGGTCGAACTGGCCCAGCTTGACCACATGAGCACCCGGCTGGTGCGCGGCTGGACTCACCTTGAGCGTCAGGGTGGCGGTATCGGCATGCGGGGGCCGGGTGAAACCCAGTTGGAAACCGACCGGCGCCTGCTGCGGGTTCGCCTGCGCCAGATCAAGGGCCGCCTGGAGAAGGTGCGTAGCCAGCGCGAGCAATCGCGACGTGGCCGTTCGCGTGCCGATATTCCCACGGTGTCCCTGGTGGGCTATACCAACGCCGGCAAGTCCACGCTGTTCAATAACGTGACGAAATCGGACGTGTACGCGGCTGACCAACTGTTCGCTACCCTCGACCCGACCTTGCGCCGTCTGGATATTGACGACCTGGGGCCGATTGTCCTGGCCGACACCGTGGGTTTCATTCGTCACCTGCCCCACAAGCTGGTCGAGGCGTTTCGGTCTACGCTCGAAGAGTCGAGCAATTCCGACCTGTTGTTGCACGTGATCGATGCGGCCGAACCGGATCGCATGCTGCAGATTGAACAGGTGATGGTCGTGCTGGGTGAGATTGGTGCCCAGGACTTGCCGATCCTCGAGGTCTATAACAAACTCGATTTGCTTGAAGGCGTTGAGCCACAAATCCAGCGCGACGAGAACGGTAAGCCCCAGCGGGTCTGGCTGTCGGCGCGCGATGGCAGTGGTTTGGAGCTGCTTGAACAAGCTATTGCCGAGTTGCTTGGCAGCGATTTGTTCGTCGGCACCTTGCGCTTGCCTCAGCGTTTTGCTCGACTGCGTGCACAGTTTTTCGAGCTGGGCGCGGTACAGAAAGAAGAACACGACGAAGAAGGTGTCAGCTTGCTGGCCGTTCGATTGCCGCGCTCGGAGCTCAATCGGCTGGTCAGCCGTGAAGGCGTAGTTCCGACAGAGTTCATCGAACAACACACTTTGCAATAAAAGCCTCCGAAAGCGGTTGTGCCGCAGTAGCAGGCATTCTGTAGCATTGGTCGGCGCGCCGTGGGTGCGTCTTTGCTTTATCAGATGGAGAGCGCTATGGCTTGGAATGAGCCGGGTGGCAACTCGAATAATCAGGATCCTTGGGGTGGTAAGCGCCGCAATAATGGCGACCGCAAGGGGCCACCAGATCTCGACGAGGCCTTCCGAAAGCTGCAGGAAAGCCTGAATGGGTTGTTCGGTGGTGGAAAAAAACGTGGTGGTGACGAAGGCGGTCGCACAAGCAAGGGCGGTGGCTACGGCCTGCTGGGCCTGGGTCTTGTCGTGCTGGCGGCCGTATGGCTGTACAGCGCCGTATACGTCGTGGACGAGCAGGAGCAAGCCGTGGTACTGCGCTTCGGCAAGTACTACGAGACTGTCGGTCCTGGCCTGAACATCTACTTCCCGCCGATCGACAAGAAGTACATGGAGAACGTCACGCGTGAGCGTGCCTATACCAAGCAGGGCCAGATGCTGACCGAAGACGAGAACATCGTCGAAGTGCCGCTGACCGTGCAGTACAAGATCAGCAACCTGCAGGACTTCGTGCTGAACGTTGATCAGCCGGAAATCAGCCTGCAACACGCAACCGAAAGCGCCCTGCGCCACGTGGTGGGTTCCACCGCCATGGACCAGGTGCTGACCGAAGGTCGTGAGTTGATGGCCAGCGAAATCAAGGAGCGCCTGCAACGGTTCCTCGATACCTATCGCACCGGTATCACCGTCACCCAGGTGAACGTACAGAGCGCAGCGGCACCGCGTGAAGTGCAGGAAGCCTTCGACGACGTGATCCGCGCCCGTGAAGACGAGCAGCGTTCGCGCAACCAGGCTGAGACCTACGCCAACGGCGTCGTGCCGGAAGCCCGTGGTCAGGCCCAGCGTATCCTCGAGGATGCCAACGGTTACCGTGACGAAGTGGTCTCCCGCGCCAAGGGTGAAGCGGATCGCTTTACCAAGCTGGTCGCCGAGTACCGCAAGGCACCTGAAGTGACTCGTGAGCGTCTGTACCTGGACACCATGCAGGAAGTCTTCAGCAACACCAGCAAGGTCCTCGTGACCGGCAGCAAGGGTGGGCAGAACAACCTGCTGTACCTGCCGCTGGACAAGATGATCGAAGGTGGTCGTAGCAGCTCCAGTGCACCGTCCACCGGTTCCAATGCCGCTGCCAACGAAGCGAGCGCCCGTGCGGCCGCTGACTTGCTGCAACAGCAAACACGTACCAGGGAGAGTCGTTGATGAGCAATAAATCGCTGACCGCCCTGATTGTGGGCGTCGTCGTGGTCATCGCTGCCTGGAACTGCTTCTACATCGTGGCTCAGACCGAGCGTGCGGTGCTGCTGCAATTCGGTCGTGTGGTCCAGGCGGATGTCCAGCCGGGCCTGCATGTGAAAGTCCCCTACGTCAACCAGGTGCGCAAGTTCGACGCTCGCCTGATGACCCTGGATGCACCGACACAGCGCTTCCTGACCCTGGAAAAGAAAGCCGTGATGGTTGACGCCTACGCCAAGTGGCGCGTCAAGGATGCCGAGCGCTTCTATACTGCGACCTCCGGCCTCAAGCAGATTGCCGACGAGCGTTTGTCGCGCCGCCTGGAATCGGGCCTGCGTGACCAGTTTGGTAAGCGCACCCTGCACGAGGTGGTGTCCGGTGAACGTGATGCGCTGATGGCGGATATCACTCGTTCGTTGAACACGATGGCGGAAAAAGAACTGGGCATCGAAGTTGTCGATGTTCGGGTCAAGGCCATCGATTTGCCGAAGGAAGTGAACCGCAGCGTGTTCGAGCGTATGAGCACCGAGCGTGAGCGTGAGGCTCGTGAGCATCGCGCCAAGGGTAACGAGCTGGCTGAAGGTATCCGTGCGGATGCCGACCGTCAGCGCCGTGTACTGCTGGCAGAAGCCTATCGCGAGTCTGAAGAGGCCCGTGGTGATGGTGATGCCCAAGCCGCGGCGATCTACGCCAAGGCTTACGGCCAGGACCAGGAGTTCTACGCGTTCTACCGTAGCCTTCGTGCCTACCGTGAAAGCTTCGCGAACAAAACCGACGTCATGGTGCTGGACCCAAGCAGCGACTTCTTCCGCTACCTGGAAAAGTCCAAGTAACCAGCTCGTGATTTTGTAGGACGCACTCCGTCGGGCGGCTAAAACGCCTGGCGGGGTGATCCTTTCAGAAAACGGGTGTATGATGCGGCAGCCGGGAAATTCCCGGCTTTTTTGCGTCTGCATGTTTGATTCGGCAGGCGTGACAGGTTTTTCGAGGAAAGTGCCCGACGAGGCCGTTAACAGGTCGTTCGTCACGTCGCTCTTGCGCGTGGTTTATGCAGGGGGCGGGTATTTTCTGCTTCACTCAAGGCTCGGCCGAGGGCTGGCCGCCCGGATCATAGGGGAATGGCGTAATGGCAACGGTAGACCGCTGGCTGCTGCCAGATGGCATCGAAGAAGTACTGCCACCAGAAGCTGCGCGCATCGAAGTAGCGCGTCGCCAGGTGTTGGATCTGTTCCAGAGCTGGGGTTACGAGTTTGTCGTGACCCCCCATATCGAGTACCTGGAATCCCTGCTGACCGGCGCGGGCCAGGACCTGGATCTGCGCACCTTCAAGGTCATCGACCCGCAATCGGGCCGGCAAATGGGGTTCCGTGCCGACATCACGCCGCAAGTGGCGCGCATCGATGCGCACACCCTGCGCCGCGAAGGCCCGAGCCGCCTGTGCTACGCCGGTAGCGTGCTGCACGCTCAGCCGCGTGCCTTGTCGTCTTCTCGCAGCCCGATTCAGTTGGGCGCGGAGTTGTACGGTGATGCCAGTCCGAGCAGCGACGTTGAAGTGATCAGCTTGATGCTGGCCATGCTGCAACTGGCTGATGTGCCAGATGTCCACATGGACCTCGGTCACGTTGGTATCTACCGTGGCCTGGCCCGTGCGGCCGGTTTGTCCGGTGAAGTCGAGCAGCAGCTATTCGATGCCCTGCAACGTAAGGCGATCGATGAAGTCATCGCCCTGACCGCCAGCGTGCCTGCGGATCTGGCCGACATGCTGCGCTCGCTGGTCAACCTGTGTGGCGGTCGTGAAGTGCTGGTGGCTGCACGTGAGCGCCTGGCCAATGCGCCGGCGCCGGTATTGGCTGCACTGGATGACGTGCTGGCGATTGCCGAGCGGTTGTCGGCGCGGTTCCCGCAGTTGCCGCTGTATTTTGATCTGGGCGAGTTGCGCGGCTACCACTACCACACCGGTGTGGTGTTCGCGGTGTTTGTACCGGGTGTTGGCCAGGCCATCGCCCAAGGTGGTCGTTACGACGACATCGGCGCCGACTTCGGTCGTGCGCGTCCGGCCACCGGCTTTTCCACCGATTTGAAAACCCTGGTGACCCTGGGGCGTGCTGAGGTCGAGCTGCCGTCTGGTGGCATCTGGATGCCTGACAGTACGGACGCAGCACTCTGGCATCAGGTTTGCCAGTTGCGCAGTGAGGGTCAGCGTGTTGTCCAGGCGTTGCCTGGGCAGCCATTGGGCGCCGCCCGTGAAGCGGACTGCGACCGGCAATTGATTCTGCAGAACGGGCTTTGGCAAGTATCGCCACTGGCTTCTTGAGTTTTCCTGCCGGCCATCGCCGGCACCAAGTTTGCGCGAATGAGGACAAGTGTTATGGGTAAGAATGTCGTAGTCCTGGGCACCCAATGGGGTGATGAGGGCAAAGGCAAGATCGTTGATCTGCTGACCGAACATGCTGCCGCCGTAGTGCGCTACCAAGGCGGCCACAACGCTGGCCACACCCTGGTCATCGATGGCGAAAAAACCGTCTTGCACCTGATCCCGTCGGGCGTCCTGCGCGAAGGCGTGCAGTGCCTGATCGGCAACGGCGTCGTGGTTGCACCGGATGCCCTGCTGCGCGAGATCACCAAGCTGGAAGAGAAGGGCGTACCGGTGCGCGAGCGCCTGCGTATCAGCCCATCCTGCCCGCTGATCCTGTCCTTCCACGTTGCGCTGGACCAGGCCCGTGAAAAGGCCCGTGGCGAGCTGAAGATCGGTACCACCGGTCGCGGCATCGGCCCGGCCTACGAAGACAAGGTCGCGCGGCGTGGCCTGCGTGTGGGCGACCTGCTCAACATGCCGCGCTTTGAAGACAAGCTGCGTGAGCTGGTGGATTACCACAACTTCATGCTGGTGGGTTACTACAAAGAGCCAGCCATCGAATTCGACAAGACCCTGGCCGAGTGCAAGGAATACGCTGAGCTGCTCAAGCCGCTGATGCTGGACGTGACTGCCGAGCTGCACGACCTGCGTCGCGCTGGCAAGGACATCATGTTCGAAGGCGCCCAGGGTTCGTTGCTGGACATCGACCACGGTACCTACCCGTACGTGACCAGCTCCAACACCACCGCTGGCGGCGTTGCTACCGGTTCGGGCGTTGGTCCTATGTTCCTGGACTACATCCTCGGCATCACCAAGGCCTACACCACCCGTGTAGGTTCGGGTCCATTCCCGACGGAGCTGTTCGACGAAGTCGGTGCGCACCTGGCCAAGCAAGGTCACGAATTCGGCGCGACCACCGGCCGTGCTCGCCGTTGTGGCTGGTTCGACGCCGTTATCCTGCGTCGCGCTATCGATGTGAACAGCATCTCGGGCATCTGCTTCACCAAGCTGGACGTGCTTGACGGCCTGGAAACCATCAACATCTGCGTCGGCTACAAAGATGCAGAAGGCAAGGACGTTGCCCCGGTTGATGCCGACAGCTACGTGGGCCTGCAGCCTGTGTACGAGGAAGTGCCTGGCTGGAGCGAATCGACCGTGGGCGCCAAGACCCTGGAAGAGCTGCCTGCTAATGCCCGCGCCTACATCAAGCGTGTAGAAGAGCTGATCGGCGCGCCGATTGACATTATTTCGACGGGCCCGGACCGCAACGAAACCATCGTTCTGCGTCACCCGTTCGCTTAATAAGCTGTTGATGTAAAAAGCAAAGGGCTCCTTCGGGAGCCCTTTGTCGTATTTGCATGCCAAGCGGCACGACCCTTGCTATGTTTCTCTCTTTCGCGGTGCTATCAAATTAATGGCACCCGTGGTGGAGGGATTCCCGATGTCTGCCGTTCTCTCATTGTTACAAAGCCGTCTGTTGCGGCCGGTGTTCGTTACCCTCGGTATCGCTCTTTTGGTGCAAGTGCTGGTGGCGGTCGCTCTCACTCGGAGCACCGTTACGGCGCTGGAGGCCGATTTAGGCAGTCGCCTGGGCATCGACAGCCAGAAGCTGTCCGGTGAATTGGCTCAGGCCGGCAAGGAAGTCACCTCGAGTCTGGACAGCTTGTCCAGCAGCACACGTCAGCGTCTGACCGCTGGGCTTTCCGAGCGCCTGCAGGCAGAGCAGAAGCAATTGCGTGCGACCCTGGAAAAAGATCTGCAAGACTCCGCCAATGATATGGCGCAGCTACTGGCTTCGGTTGCGCCCCGTGCCATGTGGGACAGCGATGTGCCGACGCTGTCCGAGTTTGCCCGGCGCGCTCAGCGCAATCCCAACGTGCTGTTTGTGGTCTATGACGATGCCGCGGGTGAGCACCTGACTCGTTACCTGAATCGCGAGAATCCGATCAACAAAGCGTTGCTGGAAAAAGGCCAGGGCGATCGCGCCTTGGACAAAGTCCTGAACGCTGCGAAGAACGATCCTTCAGTGTTCTACGTCGAGGCTTCCATCAGCCCTAACGGCGTGGAGATTGGCAAGGTGCTCATGGGGGTGTCGACCGCGTCGGTCGAGGCCGACCTGCAAGCGCTGGACAAACGTTTTACCGCACTGATTGCCAGTGGTGATCAGTTGGTCGGGGACAGCCTCAAAGGTGCCGCGGCGGATAGCGCGGCGGCCATGGGCGCTCGCCTGCAGTCGGCGCAAGCCACTGCGACCCAGATGACCGTCAATACCACCAGCGCCGTGCAGGAGGCTGCCGGCACCTTGCGTTGGCGCATCGGCATGGGGCTGGCGGTGGTGGGTTTCGGCGTGTTGCTGCTGATCGCCGTGGTCCTCGGTCGCCGCGTGGTCAACCGCCTGAAGCTGCTCATCGCGGCCATGGATGACCTGGCGGCAGGCGAGGGCGACCTCACCAAGCGCGTTCAAATCAACAGCAAGGACGAAATCGGCGACATGGCCTCGGCGGTCAATCGCTTTGTGGATAAGTTGCAACCCATCGTGCGCGAGGCGGGCGATGTGGCGCAGCGTACCGGCGTGGAAATCGGTGCTATGACCTTGCGCAATGCCGGCGCCGATGCGGCAGCCGGCTTGCAGCGTGATGAGGTGGCGGAGAGTTTGCGCGCACTCTCGCAAATGGCCGACGAGGCCCAGGCCGAAAGCCACGCCATGCAGGCAGCGTTGCAGCAAGTAGTGGATATTCGCCAGGCCACGGATGAGAACTCGCGCACTTCGGCTGAGGTCGGCAGTTTGATCGAGGCGCTGGCGGGGCAGGTGCAGGCCGGTTCCCAGGTCATCGAGCGTCTGGCCCAGCAAAGCGAGCAGATCGAGGTGGTGCTGACGGTCATCCACGGCATCGCCGAGCAGACCAACCTGTTGGCGCTCAACGCAGCCATTGAAGCGGCACGTGCTGGCGAGACCGGGCGTGGCTTTGCGGTGGTGGCGGACGAAGTGCGTGCGTTGGCCAGCAAGACCCAAAGCTCTACGGGCGATATTCAGGCGCATATCGTCGCATTGCAGCAGGGCGCGCGCGAAGCGGTGGAAACCATCGGCAAGGCCGGGCGTCAGGCTAACGAAGGCTTGCTGGTGCTGCGCGACAGCGTGCGCTTGCAGCAGACGGTGCAGGCCTCAGTGGAGCAGGTGCATGCGGCGATTGGCCTGGCTACCCGCGCAGCCGAGCACCAAGCCCAGGGCGCCCATGCGGTACGAGGCCGGGTCGAGGTGATCCATGCCCAGGCCGAACGTGCGGCGCAGGCGGTGGTGGAGACTACCGCCAGTGGCAAGGTGCTGGACGGGTTGGCGGCGCAGTTGAAGGCGAGTCTGGGGCAGTTCCGGGCTTAGCGTCGCCTGGACCGACGCTATTGGGAGCAAGCGCCCTCCCTCGGGATGAAATGCATTCAAAATGTCGGAGGGGGCTTGCCCACGATGGCGATCTCAGCGGCTCAAGTACATCCGAGTTGTTAACAGATAGACCGGCAGCCCCGACACCAATATCAACAACGCCGCATAAGGCGCCGCCGCCGCAAATTCCACATTCGAGGTATGTGCCCACACGGCAGTCGCCAAGGTATTCAGCCCGGTTGGGCTAAGCAGCAACGTCGCCGTCAACTCCTTCATCGCATCCAGAAACACCAGCGCAAATGCCGCCCCCAGTGCCGGAAAAATAATCGGCAGCGTCACCCGGCAAAACGCACTGAACGACGACGCCCCCAGCGTGCGCGCAGCCTCTTCCAGCTGCGGTGCCGCCTTGTTCAAGGCCGTGCGGATCGGCGCCTGGGCCAATGGCAGAAACAACAATGCATAGGCGATCAGCAAAAGCGCCGAGGTCTGATACAGCGCCGGCACGTAATGCAGGGCGAAATACACCAGCGTCAACGCAATCACCAGGCCGGGCAGGGCGTGCAGCAGATACGGCAGGCGCTCGGCCCAGATCGCCAGTTGGCCCTTGTAGCGCACCACCAGCAGTCCCACCGGTACCGCCAGCACCAGACACAGTGCGGCGCCACCCAGTGACAGTGCCAGGGAGGACAACAACGCCTCACCAATCTCGGCCGCCGGAAACGCCGCCGAGGAGCCTACCGCCAACCAATAGCCGAGCATGCCCAGCGGAATGCCGCTGCCGATGATCGCCAGCGCCAGGCAATACACCTGGCCCAGTGGCGCCCACTGGCCCAGTCGCACCTGCGCCGCATGCCGCGCCGCGCCCTGCCCGATGCGCACGTGCCGGCTCTTGCCGCGCACGCGCAGTTCCAGCCACAGCAGGGTCAGGCACATCACCAGCAACACTGCCGAAAGCATCGCGGCGTTGGCATTGCTGAATTCCAGTTCGAATTGCTGGTAGATCGCGGTGGTAAAGGTTTGCAGGCCGATGATCGACAGCGCGCCGAACTCCACCAACATATGCAGGGCAATCAGCAGTGCGCCGGCCAACAGTGATGGCCACAGCAACGGTAATGTGATGCGAAAGAATACGCCCCAGCGATTCAGTCCCAGGGTGCGGGCCGACTCTTCCAGGGAGGGGTCAAGATTGCGCAGCGTCGCCGCCACCGGCAAAAACACCAGTGGGTATTTGGACAGGGTCATCACCAGGATCGCTCCGCCGAGCCCTTCGAAGTTGGCGCTCAGCGATACCCAGGTGAAGCTGCTGACAAACGCCGGTACCGCGAACGGCAGGCACAGGACTACGCCCCAGATGCGGCGCCCTGGCAGATTGCTGCGTTCCAGCAGCCAGGCCAGGGACAGGCCGATCACGCCGCACGCCACCGTCACGCCGACCATCAGCGCCAAGGTGTTGCGCAGCAACCCGAACACATAAGGCCGCCAGAGCAGATGCACCGCTTGCGCCCAGCCCGCCTGCCAGGCCTTCAGCCCGACGTACACCAGCGGCAGCAGGCTCAGGCCAACCAGTAACAGGACAGGGAGCAGTAGCCAGATCGAAGGGCGCTTGCGGCGTGGGCTGAAACCCCCGCGCAGGGCGGGGGTGGGGCGCGATGGGTTCATCAGTTCAAGCCAACCTCACGTTCCAGGTCCAAGGCTTCTTCCGCGTTGCCCAGGTCGGCGGGGGTGACTTTCGGTGGTTGCAGTTCGTTGAAAGGCTTGAGGCCGCGGTTGGATTGCATGCCTTTGCGCAGCGGGTACTCGGCCGAGGTATTGGTAATCACGCGCTGGCCTTCTTCGCTGGCCATGAACGCCAGCAGTTGCTGGGCTTCTTTTGGATGCTTGCTGGATTTCAACGCGGCCGCCGAAGACACGGTGATCAGGCCGCCGGCATCGCCATCGGTGAAGTAGTGCAATTGGGAATCGAGGTTGGTTTTTTCCTTTTTCAGGGCAAACCAGTAGTAGTTGTTCACCAGTACGGTGGCTACTTCGCCGTTTTCCACAGCCTTCAGGGCGACCATATTGTTGCTGTACACCTTGCCGAAGGCGCGCAGGCCGGTCAGCCATTCTTCAGCGGCTTCGCGGCCATGCAGCTTGATGATCGCCACGGCTTGTTCCTGGAAGGCGCCGCTGGTGGGTACGAAGCCGACCTTGCCTTGCCACTCGGGGCCGGCGAAATCCAGTACCGACTTGGGCAGGTCTTTCTCGGCGATCAATTTCGGGTTGAAGGCCACGACGCGGGTGCGTGCGGTCACGCCCATCCAGTCGCCGTTACGGCCGACGTAATCCTTGGGCAACACGTCGAGCGTGCCGGCATCGATCTTGGCCAGCAGGCCTTGCTCGCCAAGTTTGTTCAGCGGCGGCGATTCTTCGGTGTAGATCACGTCGGCAGGGGAGCGGTCGCCTTCCTCCACGACTTGGCTGGCCAGTTGGTTGCTGCTGCCTTTTCGCACGTTGACGTGAATCCCGGTCTTGGCTTCAAAGGCCTTGGCGAGTTCGTCGCCGACTTCTTTGTGTTGGCCGTTGTACAGGGTCAGGGAGACCTTGTCGGCGGAATGGGCGGCGGGGGAGAGTAGGGTCAGGCCGAGCAGAGTGATGGTCAGGCCACGCAGAAGGGACGTCTTGAGACGGGTATCGCGGATCATCATCCGGGGTTTTCCTCACTTGAGTGCAACAAATCATTGCAAGGATAAACGATAAAACTTCTCAAGTGCGCCGAAGGGGGGAAATTGCCGGTGGAGTTTTCAAACCCCGGAAACGAAAAAACCCGCTTTCGCGGGTTTGATCTGAATTTGGTGCCCAGGAGAAGACTCGAACTTCCACGACCTTGCGATCACCAGCACCTGAAGCTGGCGTGTCTACCAATTTCACCACCTGGGCATTATCAAGCAACGTTGCCGCTGTTGATGGGGCGAACTATACGGCGGGCTTTTTAATCTGTAAACCCCTGATTCGAAAAATATAAATCAATTTTCTCGTTAAAAATCAAAAGCCTGAAACGAAAAAACCCGCTTTCGCGGGTTTGATCTGAATTTGGTGCCCAGGAGAAGACTCGAACTTCCACGACCTTGCGATCACCAGCACCTGAAGCTGGCGTGTCTACCAATTTCACCACCTGGGCAGCATCAACAACGTTGCCGTCGTCGATGGCGCGCACTATACGGAGCAGATTTTTAGCTGTAAACCCCCGGTATGAAAAAAACCTGGAAAAATTCGCCAATGGTCGTGCAAGGTGCGTGGCGGGGGCTATAAAGGGCTTTTAAACACTTGTTGCTGCCTGAAATTTCCCGTTTCAATACGCGTATGCCAAACTAACCCGCATATAGACAAGGTGAAAATTCTCTAATGGCCGATTGGCAGTCCCTCGATCCCGAGGCCGCTCGTGAAGCGGAAAAATATGAAAACCCTATTCCTAGCCGCGAACTGATCCTGGCGCATCTCGCCGATCGGGGTTCGCCTGCTAGCCGCGAGCAGCTGGTTGAAGAGTTCGGTCTGACTACCGAAGACCAGCTCGAAGCCCTGCGCCGCCGCCTGCGTGCCATGGAGCGCGATGCTCAACTGATCTACACCCGCCGTGGCACTTATGCGCCAGTGGATAAGCTTGATCTCATTCTCGGCCGCATTGCCGGCCACCGTGATGGTTTCGGCTTCCTGATCCCGGATGACGGCAGTGATGACCTGTTCATGAGCCCGGCGCAAATGCGCTTGGTGTTCGATGGCGACCGTGCCCTGGCGCGCGTTTCCGGCCTGGACCGTCGCGGTCGCCGTGAAGGCGTGATCGTCGAAGTGGTGTCCCGTGCCCACGAGTCCATCGTCGGCCGTTACTTCGAAGAAGGCGGCATCGGCTTTGTTGTGCCGGATAACCCGAAGGTCCAGCAGGAAGTGCTGATTACCCCGGGCCGCAATGGCGCGGCCAAGGTCGGCCAGTTCGTCGAGGTGAAAATCACTCACTGGCCAACTGCGCGCTTCCAGCCCCAGGGCGATATTGTTGAAGTGGTCGGCAACTACATGGCGCCGGGCATGGAAATCGACGTTGCGCTGCGCACCTACGATATTCCTCATGTCTGGCCTGAGGCAGTGCTCAAGGAAGCCGCCAAGCTCAAGCCGGAAGTCGAAGAGAAAGACAAAGAAAAACGCATCGACCTGCGCCATCTGCCGTTCGTCACCATTGACGGTGAAGATGCCCGCGACTTCGACGATGCGGTCTACTGCGAAGCCAAGCCCGGCAAGCTGCGCCTGTTTTCCGGCGGCTGGAAGTTGTTCGTCGCGATTGCCGACGTCTCCAGCTATGTGAAGATCGGTTCGGCCTTGGATAACGAAGCCCAGGTACGCGGCAACTCCGTGTATTTCCCTGAGCGTGTGATCCCGATGCTGCCTGAGCAGCTGTCCAATGGACTGTGCTCCCTGAACCCGAAAGTCGACCGTTTGGCCATGGTATGCGAGATGACTATCTCGAAAACCGGCGAAATGACTGATTACCAGTTCTACGAAGCGGTGATCCACTCCCAGGCGCGCCTGACCTACAACAAGGTCAGTACCATCCTGGAGCAGCCGAAAACCAGCGAAGCCAAGGCGTTGCGTGGTGAGTACGGGCATGTCGTGCCGCATCTCAAGCAACTTTACGCGTTGTACAAGGTGCTGCTGGGCGCACGTCACGTGCGAGGCGCAATCGATTTTGAAACCCAGGAAACCCGGATTGTCTTCGGCTCCGAGCGCAAGATCGCCGCGATCACTCCGACGACCCGTAACGATGCGCACAAGCTGATCGAGGAATGCATGTTGGCGGCCAACGTGGCCACCGCTGAATTCCTGAAAAAGCACGAAATTCCTGCGCTCTACCGCGTGCACGATGGTCCGCCGCCGGAGCGCCTGGAAAAACTGCGTGCGTTCCTCGGCGAGTTGGGCCTGTCCCTGCACAAAGGCAAGGACGGCCCGACACCGAAGGATTACCAGGCACTGCTGGCCAGCATCAAGGACCGTCCGGATTACCACGTGATCCAGACCGTGATGCTGCGCTCCCTGAGCCAGGCGGTGTACAGCGCCGATAACCAGGGCCACTTCGGCCTGAATTACGAGGCGTACACCCACTTCACCTCGCCGATTCGCCGTTACCCGGACTTGCTCACGCACCGCGCAATCCGCAGCGTGATCCATTCCAAGCAGAACACCCCGCACGTCAAGCGCGCCGGTGCCATGACCATTCCGAAGGCACGGATCTATCCGTACGACGAAGCGGCCCTGGAACAGTTGGGCGAGCAGTGCTCCATGAGCGAACGCCGTGCCGACGAAGCCACCCGCGACGTGGTCAACTGGCTCAAGTGCGAGTTCATGAAGGACCGTGTGGGCGAGTCGTTCCCTGGCGTGATCACTGCCGTGACCGGCTTTGGCCTGTTCGTCGAGTTGACCGACATTTACGTCGAAGGTCTGGTGCACGTCACCGCCTTGCCGGGTGACTACTACCACTTCGATCCTGTGCACCACCGCCTGGCGGGTGAGCGTACCGGTCGCAGCTTCCGTTTGGGCGATACCGTGGAAGTGCAGGTCATGCGCGTCGATCTCGACGAGCGCAAGATCGACTTCGGTATGCCTGATAAACCTGCCGAAGCGCCGGGCCGTAAAAAGCGTGGCAGCGAAACGACTGCGCCTGCAAGCAAAGGCAAAGGCGCTCCCGCGAAAGCGGCAGTTGCAGAGCCCGCTCCAGCCAAGGCCGGGCGTCGTCCTGCTGCCAAGGACAAGGCTCCTGAAGCCTACCGCCCAAGCGACGCGGCGGCGAAAAACGCCGAACTGCGCAAAAGCCGTGAGTTGAAGCAGCAGTTGCTCAACGAAGCCAAAAGCGGTGGTAAAGCGGCGTCTGGGGGAAAGTCCCACGGGACGGAAAAGCCGTCGAGCAAGCCAAGTAAACACCGTAAAGGCCCGCCAAAAGCGGGTTCGGCCCCCGCGAAAAGCGGCGGGTCGCGCAAACCTAAGGCCAAGTCATGAGTCTGGAAAAAATCTACGGCGTACACGCCGTAGAAGCACTGCTGCGTCACCACCCTAAACGCGTCAAGCAAGTGTGGCTGGCCGAAGGCCGCAGCGAGCCGCGCGTACAGGCATTGGTCGAGCTGGCCAACCAAAACAAAGTCGCTATCGGTCAGGCCGAGCGTCGTGAAATGGACGTGTGGGTCGAAGGTGTTCACCAGGGTGTGGTCGCGGACGTGAGTCCGAGTCAGGTCTGGGGTGAAGCGATGCTCGACGAGCTGCTCGACCGTACCGAAGGTGCGCCGCTGTTGCTGGTGCTGGATGGCGTGACCGACCCGCACAACCTCGGCGCATGCCTGCGTTCGGCAGATGCTGCCGGTGCGCTGGCGGTGATTGTGCCTAAAGACAAGTCGGCTACCTTGACGCCGGTTGTGCGTAAAGTCGCCTGTGGCGCGGCGGAAGTGATTCCGCTGGTGGCCGTGACCAACCTGGCGCGCACCCTGGAGAAACTCCAGCAGCGCGGCTTGTGGGTCGTGGGCACGGCTGGCGAAGCCGAGGTCAGTATTTATGACCAGGACCTCACCGGCCCGACCATCCTGATCATGGGGGCCGAAGGCAAGGGCATGCGTCGCCTGACCCGTGAGCATTGTGATTACCTGGTGCACCTGCCGATGGCCGGTAGCGTCAGCAGCCTGAACGTGTCGGTCGCAACCGGCGTGTGCCTGTTTGAGGCCCAGCGTCAGCGTGGGGCTAAAAAGGCAGTCGCTTCGCGCAAGTCTTAAGCTTCAAGCTGCAAGTTAAAAGCACGGTGGTTGACCACTTGTAGCTTGTAGCTTGCAGCTTCCCCCCTGCTCCTCTACTATTGCGCCCCTTGCCTTCCTGGCAGGCACCGATGTGCCTCCCTGCGGCAAGATCCATAAGTGTCATTCACTCCTTGTCTGACCGTTTTTGAGCGGCAGGCTACAACCCGTAAGGAGCATTCATGCGTCATTACGAAATCATCTTTTTGGTCCACCCGGATCAAAGCGAGCAAGTCGGCGGCATGGTTGAGCGTTACACCAAGCTGATCGAAGAAGACGGCGGCAAAATCCACCGTCTGGAAGATTGGGGTCGTCGTCAACTGGCCTACGCAATCAACAATGTTCACAAGGCTCACTACGTGATGCTGAACGTTGAGTGCACTGGCAAGGCCCTGGCCGAGCTGGAAGACAACTTCCGCTACAACGATGCAGTGATCCGTAACCTGGTCATCCGTCGCGAAGAAGCCGTCACTGGCCAATCCGAGATGCTCAAGGCTGAAGAAAACCGCAGTGAGCGCCGTGAGCGTCGCGACCGTCCTGAGCACGAAGGCGCTGATAGCGCTGATAGTGATGACAGCGACAGCAGCGATAACGCTGACGAGTAATCCACGGACCTTATTAAGGAGCCTATCAAATGGCACGTTTCTTCCGTCGTCGTAAGTTTTGCCGCTTCACCGCTGAAGAAGTGAAGGAGATCGACTACAAAGATCTCAACACTCTGAAAGCCTACGTATCCGAGACCGGCAAAATTGTTCCAAGCCGTATCACCGGTACCAAAGCACGTTATCAGCGTCAGCTGGCCACCGCTATCAAGCGCGCCCGCTTCCTGGCCCTGCTGGCCTACACCGACAGCCACGGCCGCTGAGACCGGGCAGTCGACAAGTAGTAAGGGATTGAATGCATGCGCGCCTTAGCTGAGTTCATCATGCGCGGTCGTGTGCAGGCCACTCTGGTAGTGGCTGGATGTGCAGTGTTGCCGTTGTTGTTCTGGTTAGGTGCCGCCGCGGGTTGCCTTGTGCTCCTGCGGCGCGGTTCGGACGCCTTGAGCGTCCTGGGTCTGGGATTCTTGTCAGTGTTGGTGAGCTGGCATTTCCTGCAGGATCCGACAGCGCTTCTGGTGCTGCTCGGGAGTTGCAGCCTGGCGTTGGTTTTGCGCGCTGGGCATTCCTGGAATCGCGTGCTGCTGGTCAGCACGGCCGTGGGATTGTTGTGTGCAGTGAGCCTGGGGACCGTCTTCGGTTCCTTCATCGAATCCTTGGCGCAGACGTTTCAACACGTCTTGCCGCTGGTGATGGGTGAGTCTTACGAGAAGTTCTCGGCAGACCAGAAAGCAGCGCTCGCTTCATTGGCAGTTCCGATGTTGATCATTTCGACAGCGGTTTCGGTGCAGATCTTTAGTGTGTTGTGCCTGATTCTTGGGCGCTATTGGCAGGCGTTGTTGTATAACCCCGGCGGTTTCGGAAGCGAGTTTCGCGCAATCCGGATCCCCAAGCGCGTTGCGCTGTCACTGCTGGCCGTCATGTGTGTTGCTCCGTTTATCGGGTGGCACACCTTGATCTTGTTGCCGTTGTGCGGTGTGCCGCTGTTCTTCGCTGGCTTGTCCCTGATTCACGGGCTGGTCGCGCAGAAAAGACTGGCCAGTTTCTGGCTGGTGGGGATCTACGTTACCGTCCTGCCGCTCATGCACTTGATCGGTCCGTTACTCGTGGTCTTGGCCATTGTCGACAGCCTGATTGATTTTCGCGGACGTTCTGCGCCGAAAGACGCCGATAACGCGAACGGTGAAGGTTAAAAGTTAGAGGATTTTCACATGCAACTGATCCTTCTGGAAAAAGTCGCCAACCTGGGCAACCTGGGCGACAAAGTGAACGTTAAGGCCGGCTACGGTCGTAACTACCTGCTGCCATACGGCAAAGCCACCGCTGCAACCGCTGCCAACCTGGCTGCGTTTGAAGAGCGTCGTGCTGAGCTGGAAAAAGCAGCAGCAGACAAGAAAGCTTCGGCCGAAACTCGCGCTGCCCAACTGGCTGAGCTGGAAGTGACTATCACTGCCACCGCCGGTGACGAAGGCAAGCTGTTCGGTTCGATCGGCACCCACGACATCGCTGATGCACTGACCGCCTCCGGCGTTGAAGTGCAGAAGAGCGAAGTTCGTCTGCCGAACGGCACCATCCGCAACGTAGGCGAATTCGACGTAGCCGTGCACCTGCACGCCGAAGTTGAAGCCACCGTACGCGTTGTCGTGGTAGCAGCTTAAGCAGCACCTAACTGACTGGCACCTCGCGTGTCAGACAGTTAACATCGGGCACGATCCTGTTTACAGGTCGTGCCTTTTGTTTTTCTACAATCCCCTAATTCCAAGTGGCCATGAACGATATTTCAGCTCCTGAGCAATACGATCTGCAAACCGCTGCCCTGAAGGTGCCGCCGCATTCCATCGAGGCCGAACAGGCCGTGCTCGGTGGCCTGATGCTGGACAACAACGCCTGGGAACGCGTGCTGGATCAAGTCTCGGACGGTGATTTCTATCGTCATGACCACCGCCTGATCTTCCGCGCCATCGCCAAGCTGGCCGACCAGAACTCGCCAATCGACGTGGTGACCCTGGCGGAACAGCTGGACAAGGAAGGCCAGACTTCCCAGGTCGGTGGCCTGGGCTACCTGGGTGAACTGGCAAAAAACACGCCGTCTGTCGCCAACATCAAGGCCTATGCCCAGATCGTTCGCGAGCGCGCCACCCTGCGCCAGCTGATCGGCATCAGCACCGAAATCGCCGACAGCGCTTTCAACCCCGAAGGCCGCACCGCCGCCGAAATCCTTGACGAAGCCGAGCGCCAGATCTTCCAGATCGCCGAAGCGCGTCCGAAAACAGGCGGCCCGGTCAGCGTCAACGACCTGCTGACCAAGGCCATCGACCGCATCGACACCTTGTTCAACACCGATAACGCCATCACCGGCATTTCCACCGGCTACACCGACCTCGACGAGAAGACCAGCGGCCTGCAGCCGTCCGACCTGATCATCGTCGCCGGCCGTCCATCCATGGGTAAGACCACCTTTGCGATGAACCTGGTGGAAAACGCCGTGTTGCGCAGCGACAAGACTGTGCTGGTGTACTCCCTCGAGATGCCAGGCGAATCGCTGATCATGCGTATGCTGTCGTCCCTGGGCCGTATCGACCAGACCAAGGTCCGTGCCGGCCGCCTGGAAGACGACGACTGGCCGCGCCTCACTTCGGCGGTCAACCTGCTCAATGATCGCAAGCTGTTTATCGATGACACCGCCGGTATCAGCCCGTCCGAGATGCGTGCGCGTACCCGCCGCCTGGTGCGTGAGCATGGTGACATCGCCCTGATCATGATCGACTACCTGCAGTTGATGCAGATCCCAGGCTCCAGCGGCGATAACCGGACCAACGAGATTTCCGAAATCTCCCGGTCCCTCAAAGCCCTGGCCAAGGAATTCAACTGCCCGGTAGTGGCCCTGTCCCAGCTCAACCGTTCCCTGGAACAACGCCCCAACAAGCGCCCGGTGAACTCCGACTTGCGGGAATCCGGAGCGATCGAGCAGGATGCGGACGTGATCATGTTCGTGTACCGCGACGAGGTGTATCACCCCGAGACCGAGCACAAAGGCATTGCCGAAATCATCATCGGCAAGCAGCGTAACGGGCCGATCGGCTTTATTCGACTGGCGTTCATCGGCAAATACACGCGCTTCGAGAACCTTGCGCCGGGCAGCTACAACTTCGACGACGACGAATAGTCGCTCCTAGGGCCTGGGAAACAGGCTGCGGATGGTCGATTCGTCGTATTGGTAATTCCAGCGTAACTCGGTGCCTGCTGGAATGTCCTCGCTGGCAAAGAGTCCAGTGAGTATGAGTTGCTCCGGTGGGTTGTCGTCTGTTTTTGTTTGCACCCGGAACTGTGTGGCTTCCACGTTGTAGCCTGTGCTGGCCTGCCTGACCGGGAACTCCCCGTCATATTCAAAAACCGTGTTTACTCTCGACAGCGCATTGTCTCCGGACAATACCAGCTGCATGTTTACGGCATACCGTGAGGTCGGCCTGAAGTCTTTGATCGGTATCAGATAGGGGTCTAGTCGAGCCCTGGCAACGTAGAAATGTAATAGTTCTCCACCGTAGACACCCAGTGCTTCGCCTTTTAAAACGGGGCGCCGGGTGATGACCGTGGCTTGGCCGATCAGTGAAGCCTCTTGGGGGAACTTCAGATGGGCTTGGGTGAAGGTGGTAACCTCAAGCTTGTCCTCATACAAACGGGCGACATTTTCATAACCCTCCCATTGAATGTAAGGGCGAAGCGCGCTGTTTCTGAACCAGGTGTCGGACGTTAACGACTTCCCCTGGCTCTGTATGTGCCTGATTCGCATGGGGCGCCCCTCAATGTCGCGTAGCGGGTAGCGGCCATTGTTGGCTCGGTCATAAATACCACGGTAGTTTTGGCTGTGTTGAAAGCTTCGTTGGGTACGCATGTAGCTCAATTCCTGAACGGTGTATTGAGGTCTCACGCTACCTTCTTCGGCCGACTCGTATTCGCTGGAAGAGTGAGCCGACTCAAACTCATCACTGGAATCCATGCCTTCAAGTGACAAGAGGGGCGAGCCTCTTCCACCCGGTAATGCTCCCTTGGCCTGATCAATTTCCCAGCCGCCTTCGGCCTTTGGTCGCACATAGGGCTGATAGGCTCTGAAGCGGCTACGGGCGTCGATCAGTCGCCAACCTATGGCATCGGATTTGACCTGATAGTATTTCTGGTTGTCCTGTATGTAATAACGATAACTCCCATCGGGAAGAGGCGCGGATTGGTAGGTGCCGTCGGCACGTACTGTCAGCCCCGTGGGAGATGTTGTTTCACAGAATGCTGGGTCGAGTGGTAAGCCTGTCGTGCCTGCTGCCTGTGTTGAAGGGGGCATGGCACGAACAGGCATGCGGCGCTCACCCATCAGCGACAGGCCGGTTTTTTGCAGTGATTGCTCAAGGGAGTTGGTGCCCGATTGGCTAAGGATGGTGCTGCGCTCAGATTCGGAAAGCGTGCGCTCGATGGCGCCCGGAAGATCAGTGAGTGAGCTCGTGTGCCCGTTCTGGGCATCGTAGATTGCATACAGCTCTCCTTGCCGGATCACTACATGTTGGTTGCTGGCATTTGCCTCGCCAATGCTGCCCAGTAGAGGGCCTTCGTGACTGCCGTCATATACATCGAGCTTTCGCGACGCCGGCCAGCCGGGAGTCTGCTCCAGGATGTACAGAACCAAAGGCACGCTCTTGCGGCTGCTTGCGGCGTGGAGAAAGAGGCCTTCTTTCAAGCGCGTCATCTGTATTGCATCGCGATAATGGCCTGCTTCCCATTGCTGCACGGGCGGCAAGGTCTTTTCCTCTTGCAGGCGTTGGCGTTCTTGCCCGGAAAGCGTGGACTCCATTTCTTCCAGGTGGCGCTTGGAGAGTTCCGGGATGATCGCGCGAATGCTTTTCTCGGCTGAAGTGATGGCTCGTTCACCGGGTTCGTTGAGCAAGGAAAGCAGCCGCTGTTTTTGCTGCTCCGCTTCTGTTTCCAAGCGCATGGCAAGATTTTCAACTTTGGTGAAATAGTCGATGCTCAGGGTGGGCATCAGTCTGTTGAACTCAGCTTGTGGCAGTTGCTCCTCTACAGCATGCAACAATTCCCCTTTTCTGAATCGCGCCTCGCTTATCTTGATTTCAGCAGTACCCGTATCATGAGTCATCACGATTTGCTGTTGCTCATCAACAATCTTCAATGCCCGGTTTGCAGGCCATTCGGGCAACGAAACCAACAGATGGAACTGAATGAGTGGCGAGTGAGGGGTGACCGAAGTGCCTTCGGCGCGAGCCAGGTTGAAGTCGTTTATTTCCTGCTCCAGATTGAAGTGTTTGACGGTGTCGAGCAGCAAGGGAGGAGGGCGCACCATCTCCTGGTGGAGCTGGCGCAGGGCAGTTTTATCCACGCCGCTGAGCAGCAGGATAGGCTCGACCGCAGGTTGCTTGATATTGGTTGCATCGGGCCCCAGGCGCTTGATCAGTTTCAGGTCGTCCCAGTCCTTTGGTGTTTCGTGCAAGTGCCGATAGCCTCCCACTTCATTGCTGAGCAAAGGGGGGGCATAAGCAAGCGGGTCGGTGGGGTGCGACAGCTCCCATTGCTTGCCATCGGGAGCACGTTTGACAACATGGACGTGATCATCCTGCTTCAGATAGCTACGTTGCTCGTACTGATATAAACCTTGTTTGTTGGCGACAAGGTGTTCGGGCAACTCCTTGGTGTGGCGGTAAGGCTTCATGTCTGAGTGCCACAAGCGCCAGCCTTTGTTGCGCACCTGGACCTTTATCAGGTTGGCGGTGAAGCCCGCCGTCTTGATGGCGCCGGCTGTCGCCGCAGCCAGGGCAACACTGTCAACCACGTCCATCAAGTCGTTCAGGGCCTCGTCGCTGTCGTTACGGCTCCAGGCAGCAAAACCTTCATAAACCGTGCCGATCAGCTGAGCGGCGGTGACGACCAGGAGCACCTCGCCGACAACCGGAATGAACGACGCGGCAAAGAACAGCAAGGATTTACCCAGGTCGATGTAGCTCTGGAGGCGCTTCTGCCTGCTCAATAGGTCCGCGTCGGCGGTGGGGACGACCAGAGTGCGGGCGTCGCTCTTGATCTGGTCGATTTTATGCTGTGCGATGGCCCGGAACACGTCGGTGGTGATCGGGGTAAGACTGATCGGTTGTTTCAGATGGGCTGGGTCAGTATAGATTCTTCCGCCCATGGCAAGCGCAGGTGAACCCGATTGAGTAGCAGACACTTCCAATAGGTTGAACTGATGTTGCAAGGGTACAAGGCGATTGAAGAATTCCCGATAACTTTCGGTTAGCAGACGTTCAGCCAAATCCCGCTGGAGGTTGGCCATGGAGGTGTATTGGCGCAGTGGCTCGTCTGGGTCTTCGGGGGTATAGAGGATGAATGAGATACTGATCGTAGGAGCCTGAATCACCAGGACCCCGGGCAGTACGACACAGTTGATTGTCAGGTGATTGATTTGAATATCCAGATGCGATCCTGAGCGCTGGAGGCTGTTCAACTGCAGGTGCTGTTTGGGGGTGAACTGCTGGCGCATGTAGGCGATATGCAATGCGACCCCGAAGGCGTGTTGTGCCTGGGCGCGGAACAAACGGACTACCTCAGTGGCATTGCGAGAGGGGGTGGTCTCGGAGGTTGGTTCAAGGACACTGCTGATATGCGCAAGGTACTTGCCTCCCAGGTCTTGAGTGCGGCAAAGCTCTGCAAATGAGGTGGCAGATGCAAGGCTTTCCACCTCGCGATCCCGCGTGACGTTGTAGAGGGTCGTGCCGGTTTCCATGCCTCCGTCTTCTGCTTCTGAGGCCTCGAAGTTTTGCAGGGCAGCTTCCAGCAAGGTCTGTCGAGTGGTTCGGGCATGGGTTTTGATGAGCCCTAGCAGGTGGTGGTTTTTCCATTCGCGCACCAGAATGGCGTTTTCATCGTTAACCAGGCCGAAAAACCTTGAACTGAGCGCCTCGCGCAACAGCGGTCGGGCAAAATCTTCAGGGCTTTTAAGCTCGTCCAGAAGCGCTTTGAGGTCATGCCTGGCCTGATTGCTGCTAATCAAACTGTCGCGAAAATCCGTGAGCGCTGACGCAGGCGCCTGGCTCAGCCAAGACGGTAATTTCGGCTTGATGAAGGCGTGGTGTGCAGGAAGGGAAGACGCTGGCGGATGGTTGCTGGACGATGGGGTGGAGCGTGTATTCATTGGATAGGCCATCAAGGGCTGTGGTTGATGGAAGGCAGCTTACCCATGATTTTTTTGACTATCGGCTAACGGAATAGCCCCTGTGAGCGCGGCCAATCGGGGGCGCAAGTGGCTACGACAGGCTCTCAGGTTAAAAGCCGACCATTACCGTCGGAATTGGTCAAAATTTGTGCTATATTCCGCGCCCGCGATTTTTCATCTCAACACCGGTCACCGTCATGCAAACAGCCAAGCCGTTATTTGACTATCCCAAGTACTGGGCCGAATGTTTCGGTCCTGCGCCATTCCTGCCGATGAGCAGGGAGGAGATGGATCAGCTTGGCTGGGATTCCTGCGACATCATCATCGTCACCGGTGATGCCTACGTGGACCATCCGTCGTTCGGCATGGCCATCATCGGCCGGTTGCTGGAGTCCCAGGGTTTCCGCGTCGGGATCATTGCGCAGCCGAACTGGCAGTCCAAAGACGACTTCATGAAGCTCGGCGAGCCGAACCTGTTCTTCGGCGTCGCGGCCGGCAACATGGACTCGATGATCAACCGCTACACCGCCGACAAGAAAATCCGTTCCGACGACGCCTACACCCCAGGCGGCATGGCCGGCAAACGTCCGGACCGCGCCAGCCTGGTGTACAGCCAGCGTTGCAAGGAAGCCTACAAGAACGTGCCGATCGTACTCGGCGGCATCGAAGCGTCCCTGCGCCGCATCGCCCACTACGACTACTGGCAGGACCGCGTGCGCAACTCGATCCTGATCGACGCTACCGCCGATATCCTGCTGTACGGCAACGCCGAGCGGGCCATCGTCGAAGTCGCCCAGCGCCTGTCGTGGGGCCACAAGATCGAAGACATCACCGATGTGCGCGGTACCGCGTTCATTCGCCGTGACACACCCGAAGGCTGGTACGAGGTGGACTCCACCCGTATCGACCGTCCGGGCAAGATCGACAAGATCATCAACCCGTACGTGAATACCCAGGATACCCAGGCCTGCGCCATCGAGCAGGAAAAGGGCCCGGTTGAAGACCAGGAAGAAGCCAAGGTCGTACAGATCCTGGCCAGCCCGCGCATGACCCGCGACAAGACGGTCATTCGTCTGCCGTCCGTGGAAAAAGTCCGTGGCGATTCGGTGCTGTATGCCCACGCCAACCGCGTACTCCACCTGGAAACCAACCCAGGCAACGCCCGCGCCCTGGTGCAGAAGCACGGTGAAGTGGACGTGTGGTTCAACCCGCCGCCCATTCCGATGACCACCGAAGAAATGGACTACGTGTTCGGCATGCCGTACGCCCGTGTCCCGCACCCGGCGTACGGCAAGGAGAAGATCCCGGCCTACGACATGATCCGCTTCTCGGTGAACATCATGCGTGGCTGCTTCGGCGGCTGCACCTTCTGCTCGATCACCGAGCACGAAGGCCGGATCATCCAGAACCGTTCCGAAGAGTCGATCATTCGCGAAATCGAAGAGATCCGCGACAAGGTTCCAGGCTTCACCGGTGTGATCTCCGACCTCGGCGGCCCGACCGCAAACATGTACCGCATTGCGTGCAAGAGCCCGGAAATCGAATCCGCGTGCCGCAAGCCGTCGTGCGTGTTCCCCGGCATCTGCCCGAACCTGAACACCGACCATTCGTCGTTGATCCAGCTGTACCGCAGCGCCCGTGCATTGCCGGGTGTGAAGAAGATCCTGATCGCTTCCGGCCTGCGCTACGACCTCGCGGTCGAGTCGCCGGAATACGTCAAGGAGCTGGTGACCCATCACGTCGGTGGCTACCTGAAGATCGCCCCGGAACACACCGAGGAAGGTCCGCTCAACCAGATGATGAAGCCGGGCATTGGCAGCTATGACAAGTTCAAGCGCATGTTCGAGAAGTACACCAAGGAAGCGGGCAAGGAGCAGTACCTGATCCCGTACTTCATCGCGGCCCACCCTGGCACCACCGATGAAGACATGATGAACCTGGCCCTGTGGCTCAAGGGCAACGGCTTCCGCGCCGATCAGGTGCAGGCGTTCTACCCGTCGCCGATGGCCACCGCCACAGCGATGTACCACTCGGGCAAGAACCCGCTGCGCAAGGTCACCTACAAGAGCGACGCAGTGACCATCGTCAAGAGCGAGGAGCAGCGCCGCCTGCACAAGGCGTTCCTGCGCTACCACGACCCGAAAGGCTGGCCGATGCTGCGTGAAGCGTTGATCCGCATGGGCCGTGCCGACCTGATCGGGCCGGGCAAGGACCAACTGATCCCGCTGCATCAGCCGTCCACCGACAGCTACCAGAGCGCCCGTCGCAAGAACTCGACGCCGGCCGGCAGCCACAAGGTCGCCAAGGAAACTACTACGAAGATCCTCACCCAGCACACCGGTTTGCCACCCCGTGGCAGCGACGGCAGCAACCCGTGGGACAAGCGTGAGCAAGCCAAGGCTGCGGCGCAGGCACGTAACAAGCAGGCTGCTAAAGAACGTAGCGATGCGGCCAAGGGCAAGGGCGGCAAGCCCGCCCGCAAGCCGGTCGTGCCGCGTTGATCGCAGCCTGAATATGCAAAACGCCAGCCTCGTGCTGGCGTTTTGCTTTCTAGGCGCTGGGGCGTCTGTTTGTTAAGGTGGCCGCCATTAAATCGCTATCGGGGGCAAGCCCCCTCCCACATTTTGAATGTATTCACACATCAAGTGTGGGAGGGGGCTTGCCCCCGATAGCGTCAGTCCAGTCATCACCCCTTCAAGGAAGAACACCCCCATGGGCAACCCCCTGCTCGGCATGGACTCCAACCGCTCCCAGTTCATGGCGCGCCAGCGCATCGAAAGCCAGATCAACTTGCCACGGCTGTTCGCGGCCATCGACGCCGACCCCGGCATCGTCGGCGCGGGGGTGGTGTATATCGACGCTGACTTCAATGTCATTACCCTGCGCGAATTCAAGCCCATCTGCAGCATCAAGCCCAAGCGCATCATTTTGCGTGAAGCGCAGAAGTACATTGCGCCAACACAGTTTGCTCAACATGTCGTGAGCAATCCTCGAGAATCGCGACTGATTGGCGAAGCCGTGAATACCGGAATCTCCTGCTTGGGGGCGGTCATCAGTTGGGCTGCGATCGCCAGTGGAACAATTCTGGTGCCTTTCAGCGCTGGCGCCAGTTCCGTCATCGTTGTAGTGGGGTATGCGGCTGCCGGCGCAAGTACGCTTCAGTGTTTCAACGGCATTGCCCGAACAGCGCTGGAAGTCGCCAAACCAGAGGTCAAGGATGCGCTCGACAGTGAAGGCTGGTACCAGAATGCGTCCATCGTGCTGGACGCCGTATCACTGGCAGGCGTGGGCGCTTCGGCCCTGACGACGGTCAAGCTGGTCAGGGCCGCCAAAGCATCGACGGGCAAGAGCCTGCGTGATGTGCTTCGCGGTTTGAATCGCCAGGAAAGAGCCAAGCTGACGAAAGAGCTGCTGAGCATCAACCATCCCAGCTTGACCGCGAAGATGATCAAATTGAGGCAGGCGTCGGGCGAACTCACCAAGCGTTTCACCCCTACGCAGCTCAAGCACAGCACCACTACCCAGATCAAAGACGTCCTGGGCGCAAGCGTTGGGTTTGGCGGGAGTGCCTACTCCGGAAACGTCAACACCATCGCGATTGGACTGTACGAGGAGGTAAGCGAATGAGCGAATTGATGACGCTACGCGACTTTTTCAGACAATACTTTCTGACGTTTATGGGTGGCGTATTTGCTGCGTGTTTTTCTTTGGCGTTGGCTGTGGCGCTGGCGTTCATCACCTATTTTCGTGATGCGCCGATGGCTCAAGTGGGGCTCAAGATCATGTCTGCCGGGGCGCTGCTCATTCTGTTGACGGTCCATAGCAACTTTATGATTTTGCGGGGCCGACCCTCCTGGGTGTGGGTAATGGTCGGTATCTATGTCGCCTGTCTACTGTTTGTAGTTCCGATGGTTCAATTCCAGCCTCACAAAGTCCTTTATGGGTTGGCGCTGTTATTCCCATTGCTCGGATTATTGACACTTAACAGCAAGGTTCAACGAGAGATGCGCACGAAACTCGTGGGAATCCGTCGCATTCGGCAGGCGGTTAAATCAACCGTCAGATCGAGTAGTCGCATGTGAAGGAGCCGCCTTCGATAAACGGTTTCCTCGCGCGCTATTTCCCGGTCTTCATGGGGACGATTTTCACGGCGATCTTCTCCGGCTCAGCCTCGGTTTCCATGGCTGGCGTGACCTATTTGCGCGGTCTTGATCCCGCGCTCAAGGCCAACTATTCAGTAGGCGCGATCCTGGTGCTAGTGGCGGTGCTGGTCTTTGGCAACGTCATGATCGCACGCGGCTATCCCTGGGCTACGCGGCTGGTGGCGGCTTACTTGGGCGCTTGTCTGTTGTTCGTACTGCCAATGATTCAATATGATCTCAACAAGCTGGTCTCTGGCTCGGCTGTCCTCTTTCCGCTGTTGGGGTTACTGCTGCTCAATAGCAAACGCCACCGCGAAATGCGCAAAAAACTGTCCGAGATACGCCACCTGCGCCAAGCCGTAATCGCAAAGCGCAAAACCCGTTGATTGGGTAGATTCGCAACCCATCCTCACATTAACGCCACAAATATGTGCGGCGCCTGCACCACGACACCGCCGTTGGCGCCGTTTTGGTGCTGTACTGCACCGGGTCTTACGATAAAGCGCAATGACCGCCGCTCTGGCATAAGTCTTGCGCGCTTTGTGTCCATGCCCTGGCTCGCAGGAGGCCGCCGTGTCGATTCATGTCGCGTTGCACCACGTTACGCATTACCGCTACGACCGCGCGGTCGAACTCGGCCCACAGATCGTGCGTCTGCGCCCGGCTGCCCATAGCCGCACGCGGATTTTGTCCTACGCACTCAAAGTGCTGCCCGAGCAGCATTTCATCAATTGGCAGCAAGACCCCCAGGGCAATTACCTGGCGCGTCTGGTGTTCCCGGAAAAGACCGATGAACTGCGCATCGAGGTCGACCTGGTCGCCGAGATGGCGGTGTTCAACCCGTTCGACTTTTTCCTCGAGCCCTACGCCGAAAAAATCCCCTTCAGCTACGCCGCCGATGAGCAGCGCGAGCTGGCCCCGTACCTGGAAACCCTGCCGCTGACGCCGAAGTTTGCCGCCTACCTGGCGGGCATCGACCGTACGCCGCTGCCGGCCGTGGATTTCCTGGTGGGCCTCAACCAGCGCCTGGCCGCCGACATCGGCTACCTGATCCGCATGGAACCGGGCGTGCAAACCCCGGAATTCACCCTGGAAAACGCTTCCGGCTCCTGCCGTGATTCGGCCTGGTTGCTGGTGCAATTGCTGCGCAACCTCGGGTTGGCGGCGCGGTTTGTGTCCGGCTATCTGATCCAGCTGACCGCCGACGTCAAAGCTCTCGACGGCCCCTCCGGCACCGAAGTCGACTTCACCGACCTGCACGCTTGGTGCGAAGTGTATTTGCCCGGTGCCGGCTGGATCGGTCTGGATGCCACTTCCGGGCTGTTCGCCGGTGAAGGGCATATCCCGTTGGCCTGTAGTCCTGATCCATCCTCAGCCGCGCCGATCAGTGGGCTGGTGGAACCGTGCGAGTGCGAATTTACCCACGAGATGTCGGTTGAGCGCATCTGGGAAGCGCCACGAGTGACCAAGCCCTACACCGAAGAGCAATGGCTGGCGATCCAGGCCCTGGGCCGGCAGATCGATGGCGACCTGCTCAAGGATGATGTGCGCCTGACCATGGGCGGCGAGCCGACCTTCGTCTCCATCGACGACCCTGATGGCGCCGAGTGGAACACCGCAGCCCTCGGGCCGGATAAGCGTCGCTTGTCCGCCGAACTGTTCCAGCGCATGCGCAAGCACTACGCACCCAAGGGCCTGGTGCACTTCGGCCAGGGCAAGTGGTACCCCGGCGAGCAATTGCCGCGCTGGTCGCTTAACTGCTACTGGCGCCGTGACGGCGTGCCCATCTGGCACAACAGCGCGCTGATCGCCGATGAACAACAGGACTACGGCGCCGATGGCGTAATGGCCGGGCGTTTCCTGGCCAGCGTCGCCGAGCGTCTGAAGTTGCCGGCGCGCTTTGTGTTCCCGGCCTTCGAAGATAATTTCTACTACCTGTGGCGCGAAGGTGCGCTGCCGCAAAACGTCACCGCCCAGGACCCGCGCCTGAGCGACGACCTGGAGCGCGAACGCCTGCGCAAAGTGTTCAGCCAAGGCCTGGATAAAGTCATCGGCCAGGTGCTGCCGCTGGCACGCACCGCCGCCAATGATCGCTGGCAGAGCGGGCGCTGGTACCTGCGCGATAACCATTGCCGCCTGGTGCCGGGGGATTCACCGCTGGGCTATCGCCTGCCGTTGGCCTCGCAGCCGTGGGTGACGGCGGCGGAGTATCCGTTTGTGCACCCGACCGACCCTAACCAGGATCAGCCGGAGCTGCCGACCAGCACCCAACTGCAAAGCCATGGCGAGCCCGCGCCGAGCGACGAGCGTGTGCCCGAGGTCGACGAGTCCGCCGACTGGCTGACCCGCACCGCCCTGTGTGCCGAAGCGCGGGAAGGCCGCCTGTACCTGTTTATGCCGCCACTGGAGCGCGTCGAGGATTACCTGGAGCTGGTGGCCGCCATTGAAGCCACCGCCGAGGAACTGCACTGCCCGGTGCTGCTGGAAGGCTACGAACCACCGTTCGATATGCGCTTGAGCAACTTCCGCGTCACGCCGGATCCGGGTGTGATCGAGGTCAACGTGCAGCCGTCCGCGACCTGGGACGAGTTGGTGGAGCGCACCGAATTCCTCTACGAGGAGGCGCGGCAAACCCGGCTGACCACCGAGAAGTTTATGATCGACGGGCGTCACACCGGCACCGGCGGGGGTAACCACTTTGTGCTGGGGGGCGCGACGCCCAAGGATTCACCGTTCCTGCGCCGGCCCGACCTGCTGCGCAGCCTGATCAGCTATTGGCACAACCACCCGTCGCTGTCGTACCTGTTTTCCGGCCTGTTTATCGGCCCGACCTCCCAGGCACCACGGGTGGACGAAGCCCGCAACGATGCGCTGTACGAGCTGGAAATCGCCTTTGCGCAAATGCCGCAGCCGGGTGAAGAATGCCCGCCGTGGTTGGTGGATCGCCTGCTGCGCAACCTGTTGATCGACGTGACGGGCAACACCCACCGCGCCGAATTCTGTATCGACAAACTCTACTCGCCCGACGGTGCCACTGGCCGCCTGGGCTTGCTCGAGTTGCGTGCCTTTGAAATGCCGCCCCACGCACGCATGAGCCTGACCCAGCAATTGCTGCTGCGGGCCTTGGTGGCGCGCTTCTGGCGCGAACCCTATGCGCCGCCGAAACTGGCGCGCTGGGGCACCGAGCTGCATGACCGCTTCCTGTTGCCGCACTTTATCGAGCAGGATTTTGCCGACGTGATCGTCGAGTTGAACGCCGCCGGTTACCCGTTGCGGGCCGAATGGTTTGCCGCGCACCTGGAGTTCCGCTTCCCCAAGGTTGGCGATTACGCCGTCAGCGGGATCGAGCTGGAACTGCGCCAGGCCCTGGAGCCTTGGCATGTACTGGGCGAAGAGGGCGCGGTGGGTGGCACGGTGCGCTATGTGGATTCGTCCCTGGAGCGTTTGCAGGTGAAGCTGAGCGGGCTGCCGCCGCAACGTTACCTGCTGACCTGCAATGGCATCCCGGTGCCGCTGCAACCGACCGGGCGCATCGGTGAGTTCGTCGCCGGCGTGCGTTACCGCGCCTGGCAACCGGCCAACTGCCTGCAACCGACCATCCCGGTGCATGCCCCGCTGGTGTTCGACCTGCTGGACACTTGGATGCAACGCTCGCTGGGCGGCTGCCAGTACCATGTTGCGCATCCGGGTGGGCGTAACTACGACAGCTTGCCGGTGAACGCCAATGAGGCTGAGAGTCGGCGCATGGCGCGGTTTTTCCGTCTCGGCCACACGCCTGGGAAGCTCACCGTGCCGAGTGTTGTAATCAATGACGAATTCCCGATGACCTTGGATCTGCGGCGTCACCCCAATAAGAATGACTAAATGCGATCAGAATGTGGGAGGGGGCTTGCTCCCGATTACGGTGAATCAGCCGATACATAGGTTGACTGACCCACCGCGATCGGGAGCAAGCCCCCTCCCACAGGGGATTTGCAGTGTTTGTTAGGTTAATCTGAGCCCCTTTGCCTCTGCCGAGCGTTCCATGCCCGACTTGCTCGACCAATACCCGCTGACCGCGGGTACTTATCACGAACTGCTGGACGACAGTGGCGCGGTGCGCGCCCATTGGCAGCGCCTGCTTGATCACCTGCAACGCAGCACACCCGCGCAACTGGCCCAGCGCCAGGCGCTGCTGACCCGGCAGATCCAGGAAAACGGCGTGACCTATAACGTCTACGCCGACCCCAAGGGCGCCGATCGCCCGTGGGAACTGGACCTGCTGCCCCATGTGCTGGCGGCCGATGAATGGCAGCAGCTGTCAGCCGGTATCGCCCAGCGTGCGCGCTTGCTCAACGCCGTACTGGCGGACCTCTACGGGCCGCAACGCTTGATCAAGGAAGGCCTGTTGCCGGCCGAGCTGGTGTTCGGGCATAACAATTTCCTATGGCCGTGCCAGGGTATCCAACCGCCTGACGGTGCGTTTCTGCACCTGTATGCCGTGGACCTGGCGCGTACCCCGGATGGTCGCTGGTGGGTCACTGCCGACCGTACTCAGGCGCCTTCGGGCGCAGGTTATGCGCTGGAAAACCGCACCATCGTGTCCCGCGCCTTCCCCGACCTGTACCGTGATCTGCAGGTGCAGCACCTCACCGGTTTCTTCCGCACGCTCCAGGAAACCCTGGCCCGCCAGGCACCGAGCGATGACCAGCCGCCGCTGATCGTGCTGCTCACCCCTGGGCGTTTCAACGAGAGCTATTTCGAACACCTATACCTCGCGCGCCAGCTCGGCTACCCGTTGGTGGAAGGCGGCGACCTCACGGTGCGCGACAGCACGGTGTTCCTGAAAACCCTCAGCGGCCTGCGCCGGGTGCACGCGATCATGCGTCGCCTCGACGACGACTTCTGCGACCCGCTGGAGCTGCGCACTGACTCCGCCCTCGGCGTACCCGGCCTGCTCGACGCTGCGCGCCAGGGCAATGTGCTGGTGGCCAATGCCTTGGGCAGCGGCGTGCTGGAATCCCCCGGGTTGCTGGGCTTTCTACCGAAGATCAACCAGTTCCTGTTTGGCGAAGAATTGATCCTGCCGTCCATCGCCACCTGGTGGTGCGGTGAGGCGCCGGTGCTCGCCGAAGCCCTGGAGAAACTGCCGGAGCTGCTGATCAAACCGGCGTTTCCATCGCAAAGTTTTACCCCGGTATTCGGTCGCGACTTGAACGACGAACAACGCCAGGCCCTGGCCGAACGCATGCGTGCACGGCCGTACGCCTACGTCGCCCAGGAGCTGGCGCAACTGTCCCAGGCACCGGTGTGGCACACCGTGGAAGATCACTTGCAACACCGTGCCATCGGCATGCGGGTGTATGCCGTGGCCAGCGCGGAGGGCTACCGTGTACTGCCCGGCGGCCTGACCCGCGTGGCGGCCGATGCCGATGCCGAAGTGGTGTCGATGCAGCGCGGCGGCGCCAGCAAGGACACCTGGGTGCTGGGTGAGCGCGCCAGTAGTGGCGAGCATTGGCGCGCCCAGCGCGCGATTGGCGCACACGACCTGGTGCGCCGCGACCCTTATCTACCGTCCCGCGTGGTGGAAAACCTGTTCTGGTTCGGCCGTTACTGCGAACGCTGCGACGACAGTGCACGCTGGCTGCGGATCGTGCTGGCGCGCTATGTCGACGGCGACGACCCCCTGGCGTTGCAGGCGGCAATCGAGTTGGGTGAAAACCTGCGGCTGCTGCCGGAGGAGGGCGAGTTGCCCGAGCGTTTGCAGGCGGCCTTGCTCGGCGATGATTGGCCGTCGAGCCTGCGCGCCAACCTGCAACGCTTGCAGTGGGCGGCGTCCCAGGTGCGCGGCAAGTTGTCCCGTGAGAACTGGCAGGCCCTGGTGGAGCTGCAACGCGAAGCCCTGGAGCTGGAAAGTGAAAGCCCGGATTTTGGCGAGTTGCTGGATTTCCTCAACCGCCTGGTGATGTCCCTGGCCGCGTTGTCCGGGTTTGCCCTGGACGACATGACCCGCGACGAAGGCTGGCGTTTCCTGATGATGGGCCGGCGCATCGAGCGTCTGCAATTTCTCAGCAGCAGCCTGGCGGCATTCCTGCGCGGCGTGGCGGTGTTCGACCAAGCGGGACTGGAGTGGTTGCTGGAGCTCGGCAACAGCAGCATCACCTACCGCTCGCGCTACCTGGCGGTGCCGCAGTTGATCCCGGTCCTGGATTTGTTGTTGCTGGACGAACAGAACCCCCACGCGGTGCTGTTCCAGCTGAAACTGGTGAGCCGTACCCTGCGCCGTCTTAATGATGATTTTGCTGTGCCACGGGAGACCGGGTTGGCGCCGTTGGTGGAGCGCCTGGCGCGTTTCGACCTGGCTTGCCTGGAGAACCCGTTGTTTGGCGAATCCAGCGTGCGTGCCGCACTGGAAGGCCTGGCCGACCTGCTGCAAGCGGTCGCCGATGAGAGTGGGCAAGTGTCGGATCGTTTGGCCTTGCGCCACTTTGCCCATGTGGATGATGTCAGCCAGCAAACGGTGTCGGTGTGATGAGTGCGCGCTACCAGATTTTCCACGATACCCATTACCACTACGACAGCCCGGTGTCCCTGGCCCAGCAGCTGGCGCATTTATGGCCGCGGCCGTGCGCCTGGCAGCGTTGCAGCGACCAGCAACTGGATATCAGCCCGCAGCCGTCTTCACGCCGGGACGAGCTGGACGTGTTCGGCAACCCGATCACCCGCCTGGCGTTCGAACGGCCCCACGATGAACTGTTGGTCAATGCCGGGCTGACCGTGGAAGTGCTGGCGCGGCCTGTGCTGGATTTCCGACAGTCGCCAGCCTGGGACCAGACCCGCGACAGCCTGACCTACAGCAGCCAGCCGCTGTCGCCCGAGTTGATCGAAGCCTGTCGCTATCGCTTCGAATCGCCCTACGTGCACCTGAAGAAAACCTTCGTCGAGTTCTCGGAAAGCTGTTTCCCCCCTGGCGCGCCATTGCTATTGGGTGTGCAGGCGTTGATGGAAAAGATCTTCAGTGAATTCACCTTCGATGCCGAAGCCACCCAGGTCGCCACGCCGCTGGTGGAAGTGCTGGAGCGCCGACGCGGCGTGTGCCAGGACTTCGCCCATCTGATGCTCGCCTGCCTGCGCTCGCGCGGCCTGGCGGCGCGTTACATCAGCGGCTACCTGCTCACCCAGCCACCGCCCGGCCAGCCACGGCTGATCGGCGCCGATGCCTCCCACGCCTGGGTCTCGGTGTATTGCCCCGTATCGGGCTGGGTGGATTTCGATCCGACAAACAATGTGCAGCCGGCGCTGGAGCACATCACCTTGGCCTGGGGCCGGGATTTCTCCGATGTATCGCCGTTGCGCGGGGTGATTCTGGGGGGAGGGAGCCATGACCCGGAGGTGCGGGTGACGGTGATGCCGCTGGAATAACGGTGGATTGTGGTGAGACAGGGGGGCCTGCTCACCACAACAGAATTTATTCAGCCGGGTCTTTCGGGGTTTCAGTCTCGTCTGCTGCCACTTCACCTTCCGCGTCCGGGTTCAGTGCGCCCGCTTCTTCATCGACAGCGGCTTTCTTGCGTTGCAGTTTTTCCTCTTTCTTCTGTTCCTTGGCCAAGTCTCTCTGACGTTTGGCGAAGGAGTAATTAGGTTTGGCCATGGGCGATCCTCTAGGGTCGAAGGTGAGGGTGGCGGCGCGCAGCTGCCTTGGGACGACATGGTAGCAGCTTCAAGGGGCGCTTGGCCTTCACTTACCGCAGGCGTATGCGGCCAGAAGGCCATTGAACAGTTGGTTGAGGTGCATGGCTCGGACTCCAGTGGGTGATGGGCCGATCATAGGCAACGTGCGGCACTTTGGCTGGTTGATTGTGTCGATAAGTCTGATAGCCTAAAGTTGTATACAATCTGTTGATTCAGGTCATAAGAATTTCTGCCTGCCTCAGGCACCCTTGTCGCATTACGCGTTGTTTAAACCCTGCCTTGGAGATTCACATGTTTGCCAAACTCGTTGCTGTTTCCCTGCTGACTCTGGCTAGCGGCCAGTTGCTTGCTGCAGAGTGCAAGGTCACCGTCGACTCCACTGACCAGATGTCCTTCAACACCAAGGAAATCACGATCGACAAGAGCTGCAAGACGTTCACCGTCGAGCTGACTCACTCCGGCAGCTTGCCGAAAAACGTCATGGGTCATAACTGGGTGCTGACCAGCGCCGCCAACATGCAGCCGGTTGCCACTGATGGCATGGCCGCTGGCATCGACAAGAACTACCTGAAAGAGGGTGACGATCGCATCATCGCCCACACCAAGATCATTGGTGCCGGCGAGAAAGATTCGGTGACCTTCGATGTGTCGAAACTGGCCGCCGGTACGGATTACGCGTTCTTCTGCTCGTTCCCAGGCCACATCTCGATGATGAAAGGCACTGTGGTCGTCAAGTAAGACCGCGTTATCGTTCATCGGGAGCAAGCCCCCTCCCACACTTGAGTTGTGAACACATTCAAATGTGGGAGGGGGCTTGCCCCCGATGGCGGCCTGCCAATCAGCACAACACTATCTGGCTCACCTCACGGCGCAAACGGCATCACCCGCTTGTGCTCGGTCTTGCGGTACGTCTCGCAAATAATCCGAAACGCCTCTTCCCGCACCGGCTCACCGTGCAGGAACGCATCGATCTCGGCATAAGTCACGCCATGTGACGCTTCATCCGGCTTACCTGGCGACAGGTCTTCAAGGTCGGCCGTAGGAACCTTCTCCACCAACGACTCCGGCGCACCAAAGAACCGCGCAATCGCGCGTACCTGGTTTTTCACCAGGCCGCTCAACGGCGCGAGGTCGCAGGCGCCATCACCGAACTTGGTGAAAAAGCCCATCACCGCTTCCGCCGCATGATCGGTACCGATCACCAGGCCGCTGGCCGCGCCAGCGATGGTGTACTGCGCCACCATGCGCATGCGTGCCTTGGTGTTGCCGAGCACGAAGTCGCGGGACACCGCCGCCTTGCCTTCAAACGCGGCCACTTCATTGGCCAGGGATTTCACCGCCGGGCCGATGTTCACGGTGTGGCGTTCGTCCGGTTCGATAAAGTCCACCGACGCCTGGGCATCGATTTCATCGAACTGGGTTTCGTAGGGCAGGCGCACGGCGATAAAGCGGTAGGCCTCGTCACCGGTGCTGGAGCGCAGTTCCTGCATCGCGCGTTGGGCCAGCAGGCCGGCGGTCAGGGAGTCGACGCCGCCGCTGATGCCCAGCACCAATGTCTTGAGCCCGGAATTGCGCAGGCAGTCCTGGATGAACGCCACACGCCGGGCAACCTCGGCCTCGAGGGCGGCCTGGTCCTTGAACGGCGCTTGGACCTTGAGCTGTTCAGCAATCTCACGCTGTACGGCTTGCATGATTCACTCCTTGCTAGAGATGGCAGGTACTTTGAAAACGTGACGCAAATAGGCGACAAAGTTCGGGTCGGTGCAGTGGGTCTTGCCCGCTTCATCGGAGATCTTCGCGACGGGCTGGCCATTGCAGGCAGTCATTTTAAGCACGATGCTCATCGGTTCCACCCCTGGAATATCGCAAGTCAGGTTAGTGCCGATGCCGAAGCTCACATTAATGCGACCACGCAGCGCGCGGAATATTTCCAGGGCCTTGGGCAACGACAGGCTGTCGGAGAACACCAAGGTCTTGCTCATCGGCTCGATGCCCAGCTTGTGGTAGTGGGCGATGGCTTTTTCGGCCCACTGCACCGGGTCGCCGGAGTCATGGCGCAGGCCGTCGAACAGCTTGGCGAAGTACAAGTCGAAGTCGCCGAGGAAGGCGTCGGTGGTGATGCAGTCGGTCAGGGCAATACCGAGCAGGCCACGGTATTCGCGGACCCAGCAGTCGAGGGCGGCGATCTGGCTGTCGATCAGGCGCGGGCCGAGTTGCTGGTGGGCCATGATCCATTCATGGGCCATGGTGCCCAGCGGTTTCATATCGAACTCGCGCGCCAGGTGCACGTTGCTGGTGCCGACAAAGCGTCCGGGGAAGTCATGCTTGAGCACGCTGACCACTTCTTCCTGCACGCGGTATGAGAAGCGTCGGCGCGTGCCGAAGTCGGCCACTTGCAGCTCGGACAGCTCTTCGCTGCTGGCGTTGGCCGTCAGCCAGTCGAACTTGCGGTACAGCTGCTCGCGGGCCTGTTCGAGGATCACGGTCTGGTAGCGGTAGCGGTTACGCACTTCGCTGACGATCGCCAGCATCGGCACTTCAAACAGGATCACATGCAGCCACGGCCCGCGCAGGCGGATAAACAGCTCGCCGTTCTCGATGCCGGTCTGCACATAGCGCAGGTTGAAGCGAAACAGCCCGAGGAAGCGCAGGAAGTCCGGCTTCATAAAGCTGATGCGTTCCAGGAACCCCAGTTGGTCCGGGCTCAGGCTCAGTTCGGCAAGGCGCTCGATCTGGTAGCGGATCTCCGCCAGGTACGGGCGCAGGTCTTCGCTGTTACGGCAACGAAACTCCCATTCAACTTCCACATTGGGGTAGTTGTGCAGCACCGCCTGCATCATGGTCAGCTTGTAGAAGTCGGTGTCGAGCAAGTTCTGCACGATGCGATCGGCAAACACACTCTCGCTCATAACGGGAATCTCCAGACGGGTCGGCGATGGGTGCCGACCTTTACGCACAATTAAGGAAGGGGGCTAGTGGCGCATAGACCTGTGGGGTTTTGCCAGTGATTTTTTTCGGTTAGGCCACTGGCCTCATCGGGAGCAAGCCCCCTCCCACACGTGGAATGCATTTCAAATGTGGGAGGGGGCTTGCTCCCGATAGCGGTATTCCAGGCACTAAAGAACCTGCTCCATCATCCACTTCACAAACTCCCGCACCTTGGGCACCTCTGCCGAGTGCTCGGGATACGCCAGGTAATACGCATCCTGGCTCGGCATCGCATGCTGCCACGGGATCACCAGCTTGCCGTCGGCCAGTTCCTCCTCCACCAGGAAGCGCGGCAGCAGTGCCACACCACACCCCACCTGCGCCGCACGAATGCACATATAAAAGGTGTCGAAACGTGGCCCGTGGTAGCTGTGCTCGGTGTGATAACCCTGGTCGGCAAACCAGTCGTGCCAGCCCTGGGGGCGCGAGGCGTTTTGCAGCAGCACCAGGTCGCTCAGTTGCGTGGGGTCGGTGAACGGCTGCGCCGGCAGGCTTTCCGGGGCGCATACCGGCACCAGCTCTTCGCTGAACAGCTTCAGGCTCTCGGTGCCGGGGCGCGAGCCCTGGCCGAAGTAGAAGGCCATGTCGGCCTTGCCTTGCAGCAGTTCGTCCGGCTCCTGTTCGTTGCACAGGTCCAAGTGGATCTGCGGGTGGCGCAGGCGCCAGCCCTTGAGGCGTGGCACCAGCCAGCGCGCGCCAAACGTGTAGGGCGTGGACACGCGCAACACTTCGGTCTCGCCGCCGTAGGAGCGCAGGTAGTGGGTCGACATCTCCACCTGCGTGAGAATCTTGCGCACTTCCACCAGGTACAGGTCGCCCGCCGGTGTCATCTGCAAGCGCCGGCGTACGCGGCGGAACAGCAGGTGCTGGAGCAGTTCTTCCAGCTGCGCGACCTGTTTGCTCACGGCGCTTTGCGTGAGGTTCAGCTCCTCGGCGGCGCGGGTGAAGCTCAGGTGGCGGGTGGCGGCCTCGAAACACTGCAAGGCGGTGATCGAGGGCAAATGTCTTTTGTTCAGCACGGCACGCCTCTTTTTATTCTTTGCATGAATAAACGGAATGATATCTCGCCTAATCGTCGTTTGTTGGCAAGTCTTGGGCCAGCTACAAATAAGGCCTGGATCGCCGTGCGTGACACGGTGCGATTTTTTGTTTGCAGATTGAAGGAGTGACCCATGGTTGCCGCATTGCTTGATCGTCTCGGGGTAAACCCTGCGCTATACCAGGCGGGTAAACAACCCGTGCATTCGCCGATTGATGGCAGCCGTATCGGCAGTGTGCACTGGGAGGGTGCCGCCGAGGTGGAGCAACAGGTCAGTCGCGCCGAGCATGCATTCGAGGCTTGGCGCAAAGTGCCGGCACCGCGTCGCGGCGAGTTGGTGCGCCAGTTGGGTGATGTACTGCGCGAATACAAGGTTGATCTGGGCGAGCTGGTGTCCTGGGAAGCCGGCAAGATCACCCAGGAAGGCCTGGGTGAAGTGCAGGAAATGATCGACATCTGCGACTTCGCCGTGGGCCTGTCCCGCCAGTTATACGGCTTGACCATCGCCTCCGAGCGTCCGGGCCACCATATGCGTGAAACCTGGCACCCGCTGGGCGTGGTCGGGGTGATCAGCGCCTTTAACTTCCCGGTGGCGGTGTGGGCGTGGAACACCACCCTGGCCCTGGTGTGCGGTAATGCGGTGATCTGGAAACCGTCGGAAAAGACCCCACTCACGGCCCTGGCCTGCCAGGCGCTGTTCGAGCGCGTGCTGAAGAAATTCGACGGCGCCCCCGAGTACCTGAGCCAGGTGATCATCGGCGGCCGCGATGCCGGCGCTGCGCTGGTGGATGACCCACGCGTGGCGCTGATCAGCGCCACCGGCAGCACCCGCATGGGCCGCGAAGTAGCGCCGAAAGTTGCCGCGCGTTTCGCCCGCAGCATCCTCGAACTGGGCGGCAACAATGCGATGATCCTCGGCCCGAGCGCCGACCTGGACATGGCCGTACGCGCCATCCTGTTCAGCGCCGTCGGCACCGCCGGCCAGCGCTGCACCACCCTGCGCCGCCTGATCGCCCACGAGTCGGTCAAGGAAGAAATCGTCACCCGCCTCAAGGCCGCCTATTCCAAAGTGCGCATCGGCCACCCGTTGGAAGGCAACCTGATCGGCCCGCTGATCGACAAGCAGGGCTTCGACAACATGCAGGACGCCCTGGAGCAGGCCTTGAGCGAAGGCGGCAAAGTGTTCGGCGGCAAGCGCCAGCTGGAAGACAAGTTCCCCAACGCCTACTACGTGTCGCCGGCCATTGTCGAAATGCCTGAGCAGAGCGATGTGGTGTGCACCGAAACCTTCGCACCGATTCTGTATGTCGTCGGCTACAAGGACTTCGCCGAAGCCCTGCGCCTGAACAACGCCGTGCCCCAAGGCCTGTCCTCGTGCATCTTCACCACTGATGTGCGTGAAGCCGAGCAGTTCATGTCGGCGGTGGGCAGTGATTGCGGGATCGCCAACGTCAACATCGGCCCGAGCGGCGCGGAGATTGGCGGCGCGTTTGGCGGTGAGAAAGAGACCGGTGGCGGTCGTGAGTCGGGTTCGGATGCATGGCGCGGGTATATGCGCCGCCAGACCAACACCGTGAACTACTCGCTGGAGTTGCCGCTGGCCCAGGGCATTACCTTCGACTGATTTCCTGTCGAAACACCATTAAACCTGTGGGAGGGGGCTTGCTCCCGATAGCGATGTGTCAGTTAACACATTTGAACCTGATTCACCGCTATCGGGAGCAAGCCCCCTCCCACAGATGACCTCTTTGCTGTTCGGAACAGATGTTTGTTGGGTCTCACCGGAGTCTGGCAATGGCACTACGCGAAACATGTTTGTGGGAACACCTCACCCCTGGCCGGCCCGATCGCGCCGCGCTCAAGGGCGAGGTCAAGGTGGATGTGTGCGTGATCGGCGCCGGCATCACCGGATTGTCGGCCGCCATTCATTTGCTGGAACAGGGTAAAAGCGTTGCCGTCCTGGAGGCCCATCGCACCGGCCACGGTGGTTCGGGGCGCAACGTCGGGTTGGTGAATGCCGGCCTGTGGATCCCCCCGGACGAGATCGAAGCCGGTTTCGGCGAAGCGGTGGGCAGCCAGCTCAACCGCATGCTCGGCGCGGCACCGTCGCTGGTGTTCAGCCTGATCGACAAATACAACATCGATTGCCAATTACGCCGCGAGGGCACCCTGCACATGGCGCATAACGCCCGTGGAGAGGCGGATTTGCGCAGTCGTGAAGAACAGTGGAAGCGCCGCGGCGCGCCGGTGCAATTGCTCACCGGCCAAGCCTGCGAGCACGCCACCGGCACGAAGAAAATCGCCGCCGCCTTGCTGGATCGGCGTGCCGGCACCTTGAACCCGATGGCCTACACCAGTGGTCTGGCGAATGCCGCCGTAGGCCTTGGTGGGCAGTTGTTCGACCATTCCCCGGTCACCCGGCTTGAACGCCAGGGGTCACACTGGTCGGTACAGTCCGCCCTGGGCGCTGTGCAGGCTGCACAGGTGGTGATCGCCTCCAATGCCTACACCGAAGGTGAGTGGACCGAGCTGCGGCGCAATTTTTTCCCCGGCTACTACTACCAGGTCGCCTCCGCGCCGCTGGCCGACGCCGCCGCCGAGCAGATTCTGCCCGGCGGCCAAGGCTCATGGGACACACGCCAAGTGTTGAGCAGCATCCGCCGCGATGCCGATGGCCGCCTGCTGCTCGGCAGCCTGGGCAACGGCAACCAGAAACCGGCGTGGTTCCTCAAGGCGTGGGCTGATCGGGTGCAGCAGCACTACTTCCCGTACCTCAAGTCGGTGCAATGGGAGTTCACCTGGACTGGCTGCATCGCCTTCACCCCCGATCACCTGATGCGCCTGTTCGAGCCAGCCCCCGGCCTGGTGGCGGTAACCGGCTATAACGGGCGTGGCGTGACCACCGGCAGCGTGGTCGGCAAGGCGTTTGCCGATTATTTGTGTCACCAGAATCCCCAAGCGTTGCCGATTCCGTTTGCACCCATGCAACCGCTGGCCGGGGTTGGGCTGCGCAGTTGCCTGTATGAAGCCGGATTTTCGCTGTATCACGCCGGGCAATGCCTGAGGATCGTGATCTGATCAGCGAAATACCGCTCAGAAGCCTGCATTTTCTTCGCCGGCTACTAATCTGTATTGGTGCAGGTCGTAGCAGTCGCGCACTGTAAATGTGCAGTTCCGTTACGCAGTCTGTTACAGCTGTAGGAACTATCGTTTATTGCTTTGGTTGCAGGTGCGACCCGCCAGGGTTGTACTTTTTTGGTCATTGGGTTGCACCTATTGATGCCAGGGGGTTGCACGTCCTGGCGAGCGGAGTCGAAAGGCCTGTAATAACAATGACACCGTGTCTTTTTGAAGAATAAAAACGTACTGGCACGACGCTTGCTCTGAGCTTTCAGTGAAAGGTTTGAATGCAAGTTGTCGTGCCAAAAATCAAAAATATCGGAGCACCACTCATGTCCCAGACGTTTTACAAGAAAGGTTTTCTGGCCCTCGCCGTTGCAACGGCGCTGGGTGTTTCTACGTTTGTTCAAGCTGATGTGAAGATTGGCGTAGCGGGGCCCATGACGGGCGCCAACGCCTCTTTCGGTGAGCAGTACATGAAGGGTGCCCAGGCGGCAGCCGAGGTGATCAACAAGGCCGGCGGGATTAACGGCGAGAAAGTCGTACTGGTGGCCGGCGACGACGCCTGCGAACCCAAGCAGGCCGTGGCCGTGGCCAACCGCTTGGCGGATCAGGACAAAGTGATCGGCGTGGTCGGGCACTTCTGCTCGTCGAACACCATCCCGGCCTCCGAGGTCTACGACGAAGCGGGCATTATCGCGATCACCCCAGGCTCCACTAACCCAGCAGTGACCGAGCGTGGCCTGGGCGCCATGTTCCGTATGTGCGGCCGTGACGACCAGCAAGGCATCGTCGCCGGCGATTACATCGTCGACGTGCTCAAGGGCAAGAAAGTCGCCGTCATCAACGACAAGGACACCTACGGCAAAGGCCTGGCCGATGCCACCTCCGCCCAGTTGACCAAGCGCGGCGTCAAGCCGGTGCTGGAAGAAGGCCTGACCCGTGGCGAGAAAGACTTCAGCGCCTTGGTCACCAAAATCCGCTCCCTGGGCGCCGACGTGGTCTACTTCGGCGGCCTGCACCCGGAAGCCGGTCCGCTGGTTCGCCAGATTCGTGAAGCTGGTCTCAAAGACGTGAAGTTCATGTCCGATGACGGCGTGGTGACCGATGAACTGGTGGCCACCGCTGGCGGCGCGCAATACGTCGACGGCGTGTACATGACCTTCGGCGCCGACCCACGCCTGCTGCCAGACAGCAAGGCCGTGGTGGAGGAGTTCCGCAAGGCCGGCTATGAACCAGAAGGCTACACCCTGTACGCCTACGCCTCGCTGCAGGCCCTGGCCGCCGGCTTCAACGGCGCCAAGTCCAACAAGGGCGAAGACGCAGCCAAATGGCTGAAAGCGCACCCGGTCAAAACCGTGATGGGCGAGAAGACCTGGGACGCGAAAGGCGACCTGAAAGTCTCCGACTACGTGGTTTACCAGTGGGATAAAGACGGCAAATACCACCAGTTGGAAAAGCAGAAGTAATCCATGTGGGAGGGGGCTTGCTCCCGATGCGGTGGGTCAGATGAACAATTGTTGACTGACACACCGCTATCGGGGGCAAGCCCCCTCCCACATTGGGACCCGTGTTGTTATTGAGATCTGTCTTTTCCTCCAGAAGCGCCGCACACCTACTGGTGTGCAGGTGCTCACCGCGTGAGATTGCGTTATGGATGGTATTTTCCTGCAGCAACTGGTCAACGGCCTGACCCTCGGGTCGGTCTATGGCCTGATCGCCATCGGCTACACAATGGTCTATGGCATCATTGGCATGATCAACTTCGCCCACGGCGAGGTTTATATGATTTCCGCTTACCTCGCGGCGATCAGTCTGGCACTGCTGGCTTACTTCGGCATCGAATCCTTCCCGCTGCTCATTCTCGGCACCCTGATCTTCACCGTGGTCGTCACCGGCGTGTACGGTTGGGTTATCGAACGGGTCGCCTACAAACCGCTGCGCAACTCCACCCGACTGGCTCCGCTGATCAGCGCCATCGGGATCTCCCTGATCCTGCAGAACTACGCGCAGATCGCCCAGGGCGCGAAACAACAAGGCATTCCAACCCTGCTGGCCGGCGCCTGGCGCGTCGATATCGGCAGTGGGTTCGTCCAGCTCACGTACACCAAGATCTTCATCCTCGTGGCGGCGTTTGCCGGCATGGCGTTGCTCACCTACATCATCAAGTACACCAAGCTCGGCCGCATGTGCCGCGCCACCCAGCAAGACCGCAAGATGGCCTCGATCCTGGGGATCAACACCGACCGCGTCATCTCCTACGTGTTTGTCATCGGTGCCGCCATGGCGGCCCTGGCCGGCGTGCTGATTACCCTCAACTACGGCACGTTCGACTTCTACGCCGGCTTCATCATCGGCATCAAGGCGTTTACCGCAGCGGTACTCGGCGGCATCGGCTCCCTGCCTGGGGCGATGCTGGGCGGGATCATCCTGGGTATTTCCGAGTCGTTGTTCTCGGGGTTGATCAACTCTGACTACAAAGACGTGTTCAGTTTCTCCCTGCTGGTGGTGATTCTGATTTTCCGTCCTCAGGGCCTGCTTGGTCGCCCACTTGTGGCGAAGGTGTAAACATGTCTGCTGCCAAACCCATCGATATCAAGAAAAGTGTGGTCGATACGGTCCTCGCCGGCCTTATTTCGCTGATCGTGTTCGGTCCGATCGTCGGCGTAGTCCTTGACGGCTACAGCTTCAACCTGGAGCCTGCGCGCGTCGCCACGTTGGTCGCCATCGTGATGGCCGGGCGCTTTGCCCTCAGCCTGTTCCTGCAAACCCCCAAGGGCCTGAAGATTCTGCAGGGCTTCGAAAGCAGCGGCTCCGGCGTGCATGTGCTGCCACCGGACTACAAGTCGCGGCTGCGCTGGATCATCCCGGCACTGATCGTGATCGCCATCGTGTTCCCGATCTTCGCCAACAAGTACCTGCTGACCGTGGTGATCCTCGGGCTGATCTACGTGTTGCTGGGCCTGGGCCTGAACATCGTGGTCGGCCTGGCCGGGCTGCTCGACCTGGGTTACGTGGCGTTCTACGCCATCGGTGCCTACGGCCTGGCGCTGGGTTATCAATACCTCGGCCTGGGCTTCTGGAGCGTGTTGCCGCTGGCAGCCATCGCGGCGGCGCTGGCGGGGTGCATACTCGGCTTCCCGGTACTGCGAATGCACGGTGACTACCTGGCCATCGTGACCCTCGGCTTCGGTGAAATCATTCGCCTGGTCCTCAATAACTGGCTGTCGTTCACCGGCGGCCCGAACGGTATGCCGGTGCCTTCGCCGACCTTCCTTGGCCTTGAGTTCGGGCGCAAGGCAAAGGAGGGTGGGATTCCGTTCCACGAGTTCTTCGGCATCGATTACAACCCCAACATCAAGTTCATGTTCATCTACATCGTGCTGTTCCTGGTGGTGCTGGCCGTGCTGTACATCAAGCACCGCCTGACTCGCATGCCGGTCGGCCGGGCCTGGGAAGCCTTGCGCGAAGATGAGATCGCCTGCCGCTCCATGGGCCTGAACCACGTGCTGGTCAAGCTCTCGGCCTTCACTATCGGCGCGTCAACTGCCGGTTTGGCCGGGGTGTTCTTTGCCAGTTATCAAGGCTTCGTCAACCCGTCGTCGTTCACCTTCTTCGAGTCGGCGCTGATCCTGGCCATCGTGGTGTTGGGCGGCATGGGCTCGACGGTCGGCGTGGTGATCGCGGCGTTTGTATTGACCGTCGCGCCTGAACTGCTGCGCAGCTTCAGCGAATACCGCGTGCTGCTGTTTGGCGTGTTGATGGTGGTGATGATGATCTGGCGACCGCGCGGCCTGATCCGGATCAGCCGTACCGGTGTGACCCCACGTAAAGGAGTGGCGCCATGAGCAAGGAAGTCGTCCTCTGCGTAGAACACCTGATGATGCACTTCGGTGGCATCAAGGCCTTGAGCGATGTGAGCCTCAAGGTCGAACGCAACTCGATCTTCGCCCTGATCGGCCCCAACGGCGCGGGCAAGACCACCGTGTTCAACTGCCTCACCGGCTTCTACAAAGCCAGCGGCGGCAAGATCGAACTGAACATTCGCGGCAAGCAGACCAACGTGATCCAGCTGCTTGGCGAGCGCTTCAAGGCGATCGACTTCGTGTCGCCAAAAAGCTTCTTGAGCCGGGTGTACTACAAGATGTTTGGCGGCACCCACCTGGTTAACCGCGCCGGCCTGGCGCGAACTTTCCAGAACATTCGCCTGTTCAAGGAAATGTCGGTGCTGGAAAACCTGCTGGTGGCCCAGCACATGTGGGTCAACCGCAACATGCTGGCGGGCATCCTCAACACCAAGGGCTACCGCAAGGCCGAAAGCGATGCGCTCGACCACGCGTTCTACTGGCTCGAAGTGGTGGACCTGGTGGACTGCGCCAACCGCCTGGCCGGTGAGCTTTCCTACGGCCAACAGCGCCGCCTGGAAATCGCCCGCGCCATGTGCACCCGGCCGCAGATCATCTGCCTGGACGAACCGGCAGCGGGCCTCAACCCCCAGGAAACCGAAGCCCTCAGTGCGATGATTCGCCTGTTGCGCGACGAACACGACCTGACGGTGGTGCTGATCGAACACGACATGGGCATGGTGATGAGTATTTCCGACCACATTGTGGTGCTGGACCACGGCAACGTGATTGCCGAAGGCGGGCCGGAAGCGATCCGCAACGACCCGAAAGTGATTGCCGCCTACCTGGGCGCCGACGAAGAGGAGCTGGTATGAGTGCACCTATCCTCGAAATGAAGGACCTGGACGTGTTCTACGGCCCGATCCAGGCCCTGAAAAAAGTCTCGCTGCACATCAATGAAGGCGAAACCGTCAGCCTGATCGGCTCCAACGGCGCGGGTAAATCCACGCTGCTGATGTCGATCTTCGGCCAGCCACGGGCCGAGTCGGGGCAGATCCTCTACAACGGCGTCGACATTACCCACAAGTCGTCCCACTACATCGCCTCCAACGGCATTGCGCAGTCGCCGGAAGGGCGGCGGGTGTTCCCCGACATGACCGTCGAGGAAAACCTGCTGATGGGCACCATCCCGATTGGTGACAAGTTCGCCAGCGAGGACATGCAGCGCATGTTCGAGCTGTTCCCACGGCTTAAGGAGCGGCGTAACCAGCGCGCCATGACCATGTCGGGTGGCGAGCAGCAAATGCTCGCCATCGCCCGCGCGCTGATGAGCCGGCCCAAGCTGTTGCTGTTGGATGAGCCGAGCCTGGGGTTGGCGCCGATTGTGGTGAAGCAGATCTTTTCTACCCTGCGCGAGCTGGCCTCCACCGGGATGACCATCTTCCTGGTCGAGCAGAACGCCAACCACGCGCTGCGTTTGTCGGACCGGGCGTATGTGATGGTCAACGGTGAGATTCGCCTCACAGGCACCGGCAAGGAGCTGCTGGTGAACGAGGAAGTGCGCAACGCCTACCTCGGCGGCCACTGATCTAAATAACGACGCAGTACCCCTGTGGGAGGGGCGGTGCGACGACTCGACTTGCCCCCGATAGCGGAGTGTCAGTCAGTACATCTGATGCTGACCCACCGCCATCGGGGGCAAGTCGAGTCGTCGCACCGCCCCTCCCACATTTGGTTTTGTACTGTCCACAAGCTCTCCACCAAATTGTGGAAAACAAATCCAGCCACCCTCCAAAGCGCGACATATAGCCGCCGCAAATCCCTGTTTTGTCACAGTTTTGACTTGTCCCCATCCACTGTGGAACCGGCTGTGGGTAACGTGGGAGTAGCTGGCTGAAAGCCTTTAATTCCGTGGCTTTCAGCGTTGTGGTTGTTTTTTGAGCAGCTGCTTTTTGGCGACCTGTCGAGGGGTTTGTCAACCTGTTTAAAGACACAGGTATGTGACCGAAACATGTCTCTTCTGCCTGTGGATAAGTCTGTGACTAAACTCTGGAAAGACGTCCGCAGAGGCCGTAATGACTGGCCTGGAGCCATCGTCCTGATTTCCTCACTGCCGATAGGCCTACATACGGCCTGACCAAGGTCAAGCAAAAAACTTTCTAAAATCGCCTGGAAGCCTTGTACACAGTGGTCTGAAGCGTTTTGCACTTGCCCCCAAAGACTGTGGGCGCAGCTGTGGATAACCTGCGCGCATATAGCTGCAAGCCACGGTTTATAAGGCGTTGTTCGTGGTGGTTAAAAAATGACCAGGCGTGCGTGAAGTTATGTGCATAGCGGTTGCCGCAACTGCGGCGTAAGGGCATTCTGCTGGCTGATTTTTTTCCCGATGCCCGCAAGGAGAACACCATGTCCAACACGCTGTTTATTACTGGCGCCACCTCAGGTTTCGGCGAAGCCTGCGCCCGTCGGTTTGCCGAAGCCGGCTGGAAACTGGTGCTCACCGGTCGTCGTGCCGAGCGTTTGAATGCGCTGGTCGAAGAGCTTTCCAAGCAGACCGAAGTGCACGGCCTAGTGGTGGACGTACGGGATCGCAAAGGCATGGAAGAGGCGATCGCCAACCTGCCGCCATCGTTCGCCACCTTGCGCGGGCTGATCAACAACGCCGGCCTGGCCGTGGGCACCGACCCTGCGCCCAAGTGCGACCTCGACGATTGGGAAACCATGGTCGACACCAACATCAAAGGCCTGCTGACCACCACCAGCCTGCTGCTGCCGCGCCTGATCGCTCACGGCCGTGGCGCCGGGATCATCAATCTGGGGTCCATCGCCGGCAGCTACCCGTACCCGGGCAGCCATGTGTATGGCGGTTCCAAGGCATTCGTGAAGCAGTTCTCCCTGAACCTGCGCTGCGACCTGCAGGGCACAGGCGTGCGTGTGACCAACATCGAGCCGGGCCTGTGCGAAAGCGAGTTCTCCCTGGTGCGCTTCGGCGGTGACCAGGCGCGCTACGACGCCACCTACGCCGGCGCCGAGCCGATCCAGCCGCAGGACATTGCCGACACCATCTTCTGGGTGCTCAACACACCGGCGCACGTCAACATCAACCGTTTGGAGTTGATGCCGGTGAGCCAGACCTGGGCTGGGTTTGCGATTGAGCGTGGGGCCAAGTAAGGCTTGCCCCCGATCAGTCCCTGAAGGTCACCCGAGATGCTGGATCAGACCTTGATAGCACGTCGCTAAATGATAAGGCGTGGTCGACGGCATATCCCGTCGGCTCACGGCGCCGTTGGCGTCCAGGCATTCGTGCCAGCCTTTGTCGTGCAGGAAATGGTTTTGCAGCGCCAGCAATTGGCGTTGCAATACTGCTTCGCTGCCAGGCCGCAAGGTCAGTGCCCGCAGGTATTCCGCCTGGGCCCAGATACGCTGCGTGCCGTCGCGCACGGTACCGTCGAGTGCCAACATGCCGCTGACCGCCCCGGTCGCGTTATCCACTCCCTTGAGTTCTGCGTAGGCAAACGCCCGCGTCAGTGACGTATGCAGCGGCGTGCCGCGCAGCACAGGCGACGATTCGAGCAAAAAGAACCACTCGAACTGGTGCCCCGGCTCAAACCAGTTATCCACAGCGCCCAGCGGTTTTTCCATCATCACGCCGTGCTGGCGGTCGATGAAACGCTGCTGCATGGCCGTCGCCAAGGCCAGCAGGGCCGCTTGCACAGGGGCATCCTCGCGCACCGCGAGGGTGGCGAGGAAACCTTCGGCCAGGTGCATCAACGGGTTTTGCAGCGGGCCGGACGTGAGGGATGACCAGTTGCGTTCCAGCACGGCCTCGTACAGGCCATCCTCGGTGGCGAAGCGTTGGGCGACCACTTCCAGCGCGGCGTTGAGCACTGATTCCACCAGCGGCTCACGCACCTTGGCCCAGTAATGGGCGCAGGCAAAGATGATGAACGCGTGGGTGTAGAGGTCTTTGCGCTTGTCCAGCGGCTGGCCGGCGGGGTCGATGCTGTAGAACCAGCCGCCGTGTTCGGCATCGTGGAAATGCCGTTGCAGGGAGCGGAACAGCACTGCTGCGCGCTCTTCAGCGAAGGCCGCTCCTGGTTCGCCGATCAGGCTGGCGAACAGGTACAACTGCCGCGCGCAGGCCATGGCGCGGTAGCGTTGCGGGGGCAGTGGGCGGTGATCGGCGTCCAGCGCCTCATAGGGCAACGCCAATTCGGCATTCCAGCCAGGGCCCTGCCAGAGCGGCACGATCAGGGTGTGGAAGTGCGTGAGCACGGCATTCAATGAAGGCTGAGGGGCGGAGCTTGGAGCGATGGGCATCGGCTGGCGTCGTCACGGCAGGGGCGTAGGCGCGCATGGTAGCAGAGGGGCAGCGTTAAGTTGTGAGCTGCAAGCTGCAAGTAAGAGCGGTTCGGCTTTTACTTGCCGCTTGTAGCTTGCGACGTTTAGCTGGCGAGCAGCCACACCCCAGTCGCCGCCGAAGCCGCCCCGGCAATCCGTACCAACGGCGCCGCCGCGGCCGGCAGCCAGCGCACCAGCGCATAGCCGGCAGCGTGCAGTGCTGCGGTCGCGCCGACAAACCCTGCGGCATACGCCCAAGGGCTCGACATGTCCGGCAGCTCCAAGCCATGGGCCACACCGTGGAACAACGCAAACAACGCCGTCGCACCCATGGCCATGAACAACGGCGGACGCACCGCCAGAGCTACCGCCAGGCCCAGGGCCAGCACCGAGGCGGCAATCCCGCTTTCCAGCGCGGGCAATTGCAGCCCTTCAAAACCCAGCACGCCGCCCATCAGCATGGTGCCGACAAAGGTGCACGGCAGGGCCCAGCGCGCGGCGCCCTTTTGTTGGGCGGCCCACAGGCCGACCGCAACCATGGCCAGCAGGTGGTCGAGGCCGCCCAGCGGGTGGCTGATACCGGCCACCAGGCCGTTGTCGCCGTGGCCAGGGTGAGCGAAGGCCAGGGCAGGTGCGAGCAGCAGGGCGGCGGCTGCGAGGAGTTTATTGAGGCTCATAAACAGGTTCCTTATGGGTTGATCAGGCGGCGGTCAGCAGGCCTTGGCGTTCGATAAAGGCGACGATTTCCTCCAGGCCGACCCCGGTTTTCTGGTTGCTGAACACAAAGGGTTTGCCGTTGCGCATGCGCTGGGTGTCGCTGTTCATCAGCTCCAGCGAGGCACCGACCAGCGGCGCGAGGTCGATCTTGTTGATCACCAGCAGGTCGGATTTGCAAATACCAGGCCCACCCTTGCGCGGCAGCTTGTCGCCGGCGGACACATCGATCACATAGATGGTCAGGTCCGACAGCTCCGGGCTGAAGGTGGCCGAGAGGTTGTCGCCGCCGGACTCCACCAGAATCAGGTCCAGGCCGGGAAAGCGGCGGTTGAGTTGGTCCACCGCTTCCAGGTTGATCGAGGCGTCTTCGCGAATCGCCGTGTGCGGGCAGCCGCCGGTTTCCACGCCAATGATGCGCTCCGGCGCCAGGGCTTGGTTGCGCACCAGGAAGTCGGCATCTTCGCGGGTGTAGATGTCGTTGGTGACCACCGCCAGGTTGTAGCGATCGCGCAGCGCGAGGCACAGGGCCAGGGTCAGGGCGGTCTTGCCGGAGCCGACCGGGCCGCCGATACCGACGCGCAGGGGTTGTGTGTTCATATCTGAATCTCCAAAAAAAGCCCTAGGAACGGAACAGGCGGCTGTACTGGCGCTCGTGGGCCATGCTCGCCAGGGACAGGCCAAAGGCGGCGCTGCCGAAATGGTGGGGGTCGATGCGGACGGCGTCCTGCTGGGCCTGTTGCAGCAGTGGCAGCAGCTCGCTGGTCAGGCGTTGCGCGGCTTGCTGGCCCAAGGGCAGGGTTTTCATCAGCACCGCCAATTGGTTCTCCAGCCAGCTCCAGAGCCAGGCGGCGAGGGCGTCGTCGGCGCTGATGGCCCAGGCACGTGCGGCCAGTGCCCAACCCAGGGCCAAGTGCGGTTCGCGGCGTTGCTCAAGAAAGGCGCGGGCGGCGTTGTCCAGTTCCGGCAGGCCATTGAGCAGCTGTTGCAGGGAATAGCCCATCTGCCGGCTCTCCTGATACAGCTCTCGGGTTTCGCGGCTGGCTTGATGGGCGTCGCACAGTTGTGCCAACGCTGACCACTCCTGCTCGGCGGCGGCGCGACAGTGGGCGAGCAACAGTGGGGCTTCGAAGCGCGCGAGGTTCAGCAGCAATTGGTCGCTGATCCAGCGGCGAGCGCTGGCGGCATCGTTGACGCGGCCGTTCTCCACGGCCATTTCCAAGCCTTGGGAATAGCTGTAGCCGCCAATCGGCAATTGCGGACTGGCCAGACGCAGCAGCGCCCAGGCTGGGTTCATAGACGCACGCCGAATTGATGCAGCTTGGGCGGGTAGTTGAAATCTTCATCGCCATGACGGGAGTGATGGTGGCCGCCGCCATAGGCGCCGTGTTCCGGTTGGAACGGCGCCTCGATGGTTTCGGTGTGGGCACCCAGTTGCTCAAGCATGGCCTTGAGCACGTAGTCATCGAGCAGGCGCAACCAGCCATCCCCCACTTGCAAGGCCACATGGCGGTTGCCGAGGTGATAGGCGGCACGGGTCAGTTCAAAGGCATTGCTGCAGGTGACGTGCAGCAGCTGTTCAGGCCGGGCGCACACGCGTACGACACGTCCGTCTTCAGCTTGTAGGAATTCGCCATCGTGCAACGGCGGCTGGCCGCGCTCCAGGAACAGGCCGACGTCTTCACCATCGGCACTGAAACAGCGCAGGCGGCTCTTGCTGCGTGCTTCGAAGTTCAGCAGCAGCTCAGCGGCCCAGAGGGCTTGGGGGGCGATTCGGCGGTGGATCACCAGCATCAGGAAGCTTCCAGCTATGAGCGATGGAAGTGCTAGAGCAAGGGGCTTGCCAATCACGTATAGGCGTAGGAATTCTCTGTCGGCGCGCGTGGATGTGCCACCGAATGGGGCGTTCGCGAGTGGTTTGAGTGATTCAAGTTGGTGCGATGTCTTGTTTGCAGCGCTGAAATGGGGCGTTTTTAGTTGAGGGGGGTGATGTTTATTGCATGAAGTGCCTTCCATCCTTTTCGTACGGTGAAATTTCAGATTTGTCCTACCGGATCTCAGGATTTGGAGTTCACCTGCTTACGTGACGGATCATTAGGATTCGCCCTGTGCTAAAAAACCACGGCGAGTTCCATTATGTTTAAATCAATTGTGTGTTTATTCATTATCAGTCTTTACCTGGTCACTCCCTCCTCATCGGCCAATATCCAACAGCGCGCGACAGCCCCTATTGCAATCGCGACGCCCCTGCAATTGCTGGAACAGCGGCCAGCAATCGACAATGTGATTGACCGTGCCCATGAATTGCTGGGCACCTCGTATAAATGGGGTGGGAGCACCGTGGAGCAGGGCTTCGACTGCAGCAGCTTGCTGGTCTACCTGTTCAAGACCGAAGCCAATATCCGTATACCCCGCACCACGGCGGCAATGCACCGTTCAAACGCCAAGACGATCAAGCGTAGTGCGCTTAAACCTGGGGATGCGGTGTTCTTCAACGGTAACGGGCGCGGTCAGGTCAGCCATGTCGGCCTCTATATAGGCGAGGGCAAGTTCATTCATTCCCCACGTTCCGGCAAGAAGGTGCGAATCGATTCACTGAGCAATCGCTATTGGAACAAAAACTACAACACCGCCAAGCGCTTTCACTCTGCGGGTTGACCGGCTTACTCCGTACTGCCCAGACCTTGCCAATGCTTGAGGCCAATAAAGATAAAGCGCAGTTGCTGGGTGATTTTCGCCTGGGGCGTGAGGTGGGCAGGCAAGGCCTGGGCCGGTGGGTCGATGATGTCGGGAAGGGTGGCGAACACGCTCTTGACGATCAGGTCGGCCATTACGTGCAGGCCTTCGGCGTCCAGGTGCTGCAACTTGGGCATCAGGGTCAGGTCGGCGGCCAGGTCGCGCGTGATGTCTTCGCGCAAGGCGCCGATGGCTTGGCGTACGGCCAGGCAACCGCCGTATTGCTCGCGCGCCAGGAACAGGAATTGCGAGCGGTTGGCCGAAACCACATCGAGAAAAATCCGCACTGAGGCATCGATAATGCCGCCCATCACGAATTCGTTGTGGCGCACCAGGCGAATGGTGGCGCGAAAGGTCTGGCCCACCTCACTCACCAATACAAGCCCTAGCTGGTCCATATCGGCAAAGTGGCGATAGAAACCGGTGGGGACAATGCCTGCGGTTTTGGCCACTTCACGCAGGCTCAGGCTGCCAAACCCACGGCCACACTCCATCAGATGGCGGGCGGCGTCCATCAGGGCGAGGCGGGTCTGTTGCTTCTGTTCGGCGCGGGGCAGCATGGGCGGGCGGGCTTTGTCGGCAAGTACAGCGACGCACTCTAGCAAAACAGCTTCGCTGACGTCGAACTTGGCGGGGGATAGGGGGGAGTGTTGCGTGACAGGCTCTACAAAAAGTCAAAAGCCCGATCGGCAGATCGGGCTTTTTTCTGGGCCACCACGGGTTAGCTCTGAGCTTGATGCAGTTCTTGCAGACGATCGGCACCACCTTCGGCAACACCTTCAGTGTAAGCACGTTCGTTGGCTTGTTCCGCACCGCCTTCAACCAGGCCTTTCTGTTCCAGACGATCACGGCCACCTTCGGCAACACCTTCAGTGTAGGCACGTTCGTTGACTTGTTCCGCACCGCCTTCAACCAGGCCTTTCTGTTCCAGGCGATCACGGCCGTTTTCGGTCAGGCCTTCGGTGTAGGCGCGTTTGTTGGCGTGTTCCGAACCATTCTCAGCAACAGCGCCTTTGGCGTAGTCACGGTTCTCATCTTCTTGCGAACCGCTGCGAGCCAGGGTCTGGTTGAAGTGAGCGGCGTCGGCTTTGACTTGTGGGGTGACCTGTTCGGCGGCTGGCAGGGCAAAGGCGCTGGAAGCCAGGATGGATAACAGGACGGTAGCGAGTACTTGGCGTTTCATGATGGGTTGCTCCTTGGGAGGGCGATAAAGTGGGTACGGAGCTAATGCTACTCTCGATAAGTCGATATAAAAGTTCATAAACACAATGGTAATAATCAACAGAATTGATTGTTCGTGAGAGAGGCTCTAGCTCGGGCCTCTCAAGCACGCGCTTTTGCACCGAGGTGGGTATTTTCGACACGAACCTGGGTAACAATGGTGCGCCGTGGATGATCGAATCTGTCGAGTCGGTCAGGAAAGTGGGTTTTTACGGGTAAATCGGAGTTTGGGTTAAACCCATGGGCGGTTTGCCAGTCGTAGTTTTATAAGCTGTCCTACAGGTGTTGGTTCAGCCGGTCGTATTCAGGAGTTCTGTGCAATGACGCGCACTCGTAAAATCGTCACTTGGAGCTGCGCCAGCTTCGTTGTGTTAATCGCTTTGGTGGTACTGGTCCTGGTGTTCTTTGACTGGAACCGCATCAAGCCCCCGCTCAATGCCAAAGTCTCCGAAGAGCTGCATCGTCCGTTTGCCATCAACGGCAACCTGGCGGTGGTGTGGGCGCGTGAGCCCGATGAAGGCGGTTGGCGCGCCTGGGTGCCGTGGCCCCATGTGATTGCCGAGGACCTGACCCTGGGCAACCCCGACTGGTCGAAAAAACCGCAGATGGTCACGCTGAAAAAGGTCGAGCTGCGCATTTCGCCGTTGGCGTTGCTGGTGCAGCGTGTGGTGATCCCGCGTATCGACCTCACCGAGCCGAGTGCCGAGTTGCAGCGCCTGGCCGATGGCCGCGCCAACTGGACGTTCAAGTTCGACCCCAAGGATCCTGACGCCGAGCCCTCCAGCTGGGTGGTGGACATCGGCGCCATTGGTTTCGACAAGGGCCACGTGACCCTCGACGACCAGACTCTCAAGACTCAGTTGGACGTGATCATCGACCCCTTGGGCAAGCCGATCCCGTTCGGCGAAATCGTCGGCGACGCCGATGCCAAAAAGGCCCTGGAAAAAGGCTCCGCGCCCCAGGATTATGCGTTCGCCCTCAAGGTTAAAGGCCAGTACCACGGCCAGAAGCTCGACGGCAGCGGCAAGATCGGTGGCCTGCTGGCCTTGCAGGACGCGGCCAAGCCGTTTCCGCTGCAAGCCCAGGTCAAGATCGCCGATACCAGCATCGCGCTGGCAGGCACCTTGACCGACCCCTTGAACCTCGGCGCCCTGGACCTGCGCCTGAAACTGTCCGGCAGCAGCCTGGGTAACCTCTACCCGCTGACCGGCGTCACCCTGCCGGATTCACCGGCCTACTCCACTGACGGCCACTTGATCGCCAAGTTGCACGAGGCCAGCGGCGCGTCGTTCAGCTACGAAAACTTCAACGGCAAGATCGGCAACAGCGATATTCACGGCAACCTCGCCTATGTCGCCAGCCAGCCACGTCCCAAGCTCAGCGGTGCGTTGGTGTCCAACCAATTGCTGATGGCCGACCTCGCCCCCCTGATCGGTGCCGACTCCAACGCCAAGCAAAAAGCCCGTGGCGGTGAGAGCAAACAACCGGCGACCAAAGTACTGCCGGTGGAAGAGTTCCGCACCGAGCGCTGGCGCGACATGGATGCCGATGTGGAATTCACCGGTAAACGCATCGTGCACAGTGCCGAGTTGCCTTTCAACGACCTGTACACCCACCTGGTGCTCAACGACGGCGAACTGAGCCTGGAACCGCTGCGATTCGGCGTAGCCGGCGGCAAGCTGGATGCGCAGATCCGCTTGAACGGCCGTACCACGCCGATGGAAGGTCGCGCCAAACTCACGGCGCGCAACTTCAAGCTCAAGCAGTTGTTCCCGACCTTCGAGCCGATGAAAACCAGCTTTGGTGAACTCAACGGCGATGCCGATATTTCCGGGCGCGGTAACTCCGTCGCGGCGCTGCTCGGCACCTCCAACGGTGACCTGAAGATGCTGATCAACGACGGCGCCATCAGCCGTGGCCTGATGGAAATTGCCGGGCTCAACGTCGGCAACTATGTGGTGGGCCGCCTGTTTGGCGACAAGGAAGTGAAGATCAACTGCGCGGCGGCGGATTTCGGGATCAAGACCGGCCTGGCGACCACGCGCTTGTTTGTGTTCGATACCGAGAACGCGATCATCTATATCGATGGCACCGCCAACATGGCCACCGAACAGCTCGACCTGACCATCACCCCCGAGTCCAAGGGCTTCCGCCTGTTTTCCCTGCGTTCGCCGTTGTACGTCAACGGCCCGTTTATCAAACCGAATGCGGGGGTGAAAGCCATCCCCCTGGCCCTGCGTGGCGCGGGCATGGTGGCACTGGGCGTGATCGCCGGCCCGGCAGCGGGCCTGCTGGCGCTGGTGGCACCGAGCGCCGATGCGCCGAACCAGTGTGCACCGTTGTTGCAGCAGATGAGGGAAGGCAAGGCGCCGAAGACGGTGAAAGGTTGATCGTCGAAATTGTCAGAAAGAGCGACCCTCGGGTCGCCTTTTTTATCACGGTGCCGTAAGTATGATCCTGGTCTTGTGTAGCTCATTTCTGAAGCGCTAAAACCGCCCCTGATTCCCCTTACGCCTCCTGGGTTGCCTTCCTATAGTCGGCCGCCACAGTCACTTGGAGGTGTAATCCATGCAGGGAGCCTACGCATTTATCAATGAGCGGCCGCAGCCTTATCCACTGCTCAAGCTCAGCCTTTCTCTTAACCCCCATACACAAACAAAGTTCGACATCGTCAACCAGCACATCCGCAATGTCGTGGTACTGCCAGGGCAGTTGGTGATCATTCCTGATGCGCGCACGGCGTCTTGCACCGCTGAAGAAGCGCAACTGATGCGCTCAGCGCAGAACATAAAACAGGCGTTGCTGGCGCATTCCGCAACCGATCAGTTTTTGATCAAAAACTACGATCTACTACAGGTCATCATGACCAACGCTTCGGTCGGTGTCGGGAGTGCCAGCAGTGCCTGGAGTAAGCATCTTGCGGCTGTCGAGAGCACACTTCAGGAAATCGACGCTTTGCATAAGCAGCACTTGAGCAAGGGCACAACGGCCGCGAGGGATGAGTTTCTGGCTAAGCGCAGGGTGTTGTTTGCAAAGCTGGAGGGGCAGCTTTCGGGGATGGCTCGTTTGGGTACGGGCTTGAAAAATGAAGGGTCGATCAAAAAGATGTTGGGTATTTCGACTAAAAGCTATTGGCATCACGGTGAAATTCGCAAGTACGAAGAGACAGTCAAGCGCATCGCCAAGGCATCACAGATGTTGAAAAAGGGCACTTATATCGGTATCGCGCTGGATGTTGGAGCGACGGCGTTGGAAATAACGGAGGCGTGTTCAGCCGGGCGGGAGCAGGAATGTACTCGGGCGAAGTTTGTGGAGGGAGGGAAGTTGGTGTTCGGAGTCGGTGGCGCGGCTTACGGGGGATACGCAGGCATGGCATCAGGGGTTGCCATATGTGCAGCGGTTTTTGCCATCCCTACCGCCGGAGCGAGTGCGCTAGGCTGCGCCATAGTGGGTGGGGCCATTGGGGGCCTTGCCGTGGGTGCTTTAGGAAGCCACACGGGTGAGCAAATAGGAACCCGCCTTTATGAAGTTTCAGGGGGGGAATGATGCCAGAGTCCATCGGTATGTGGTCGGGTGTGTTGATGTTGCTGAGCTTTCCCTTAAATTTATATGTCATCTATACAAGGCTTGAAGAGGCTGAAGACTATCTCAAGTTCAGCTCATTCATAGTGACGTTCAAATACAGGTTTGGATTCGGAGCGTTTGGTGGGAAGTTGAAACGTCTCTTCGCTATTGCCCCTGTAATCCTTATGCCGAGGCTTTTTCAATGGAGATACCTCGTACTCGTTGAGGATGTGAAACGTATTCCAAGAAGTCTCAAACTTTGGATAGTAGTTCCCTACCTGCTCACTATGTCTTCCTTCGCTGGAATGGCACTGTCTTGGTTTCTGACTGAGTAACGGTCATCGCAGGTAAAAATAGGGGGAGCCGGTTAACCGGCTCCCCCTATTTTTATGCTTCGGACTACAGGCTTTCGAGGATGTCGGCCATATCGTCCGCATGCTCTTCTTCCTGAGCCAGGATATCTTCAAACAGACGGCGCGTGGTTGGATCCTTATCACCGATGTACTGGATGATTTCACGGTAGCTGTCCACCGCGATCCGCTCGGCCACCAGGTCTTCGTAGACCATTTCCTTCAAGCTGTTACCGGCCACGTATTGGGCGTGGGAGTTCTTCGACAGCAGGTCCGGGTTGAATTCCGGCTCGCCGCCCAGCTGCACGATGCGCTCGGCGAGTTTGTCGGCGTGCTCGGCTTCCTGGGTGGCGTGTTCGAGGAATTCCTGCGCGGCGACGGCAGCTTTGACGCCGCTGGCCATGAAGTAGTGGCGCTTGTAGCGCAGCACACACACCAGCTCAGTGGCCAGCGAGCCGTTGAGCAGGCGGATGATTTCTTCGCGGTCGGCGTCATAGCCCTCGGTCACGGCACCGTTTTCGACGTTCTGGCGCGCGCGGCTGCGCAGGGTCGCAACGTCAGTCAAGTTTGCTTCAGTCATCTCAATCTCCTGGGGCTAATCCGGTTTTACGCCACGCTCTGTCGGCGTGATCGCTCCAAGTTGTGAGTCACGGGCGCAGCAAAAAGTTTTATTGGATTTGCCTGGAGTGTCATCAGCGCGTCGCCGGAATTGCGCTAGCCTGCCATCATCCTTTCTTGATCAAGGACGTTCGCTTCATGTCGCAGTCGTTAGCCACGCGTTACCCCTTGGTGCTGGTGCCCGGCATGCTCGGGTTCGTGCGCCTGGGGTTGTTTCCCTACTGGTACGGCATTGTCCCGGCGCTGCGGGCGGGCGGGGCGCAGGTGTTTCCTATCCAGGTGGCGCCTTTGGATTCCAGCGAGGTGCGTGGCGAGCAGTTGTTGACGCAGATCGAGCGGATTCGCCTTGAAACCGGCGCCGACAAGGTCAACCTCATCGGCCATAGCCAGGGCGCCCTGACCGCCCGTTATGCGGCGGCCAAGCGCCCGGAGTGGGTGGCGTCGGTGACGTCGGTGGCCGGGCCCAACCACGGTTCGGAACTGGCGGACCATATCCACGCCCATCATCCGGCCGACAGCGTGAAGGGCCGGCTCATGAGCGCGCTGTTTCATCTGGTTGCCAGGGTGATGAGCCTATTGGAGACCGGCTATCGCGGCCCGCGCTTCAAGGCGGATTTACAGGCCTCCCACCATTCCCTGACCAGCGCAGGCGTGGCGCTGTTCAACCGCGAGTATCCCCAAGGGTTGCCGCAAACCTGGGGTGGCCATGGGGCGGAGTTGGTCAATGGCGTACGCTATTACTCATGGTCCGGCACCTTGCAACCGGGCAAGACCGATCGCGGGCGCAACCTGCTGGACGGGACGAATCGAAGTTGCCGATTGTTCGCCCGCAGCTTCGTGCGCGAGAAGGGCCAGTGCGATGGCATGGTCGGACGCTACAGCTCGCACCTGGGGCGGGTGATCGGCGATGACTACGCCCTCGACCACTTCGACATCGTCAACCAGTCCATGGGCCTGGTAGGCAAGGGCGCCGAGCCAATCCGGCTGTTCGTCGAGCATGCCCAGCGCCTGAAGACGGCCGGGGTTTAAACCTGGCGACGCACCGGTGTGGTCCAACGCTCGGACAAAATCACCCCGCCCAAGGTCAGCAAGCCCCCCACCAGGTGATACAGCGCCAACTCTTCCTTCAACACCACGGCGGCAATCAACGCGGTAATCAACGGCAGCAGGTTGAAAAACAGCGTCGTGCGGCTTGGCCCCAGGGTCTTCACCGAATGCATCCACGCCAGTGGCGCGAGCATCGAAGCCAGCAAGCACGCATAGAGCACCAGTGGAATATTCGCCCAGCCCAGGCCGGCTTTTGTCGAGAACAGAAACAGCGGAAACAGCACCAGCACTGCCACCAGTACTTGCAAATACAGGAGCACCAGCGGCGGCAGGCGCAGTTGCCATTTTTTCAACAGGGTGCTGTAGACCGCGTACGCCAGGGTGGCGACCAGCATCATCGCGTCGCCGAGGTTCACGCCGTGCTGCAGCAACGCGTCGAGGCTGCCGGCCGACACCACCACCACAACCCCAGCGAACGACAGCACCGCACCCGTCAGCGCGCCAAAGGTCAGGCGCTGGCCCAGGCTGATGATCGCCGCCGTCAAGGCCATCAACGGCATCAACGACAGGATGATGCCCATATTGGTGGCGCTGGTCAGCGAGGCGGCGTAGTACGCCAGGCTTTGGTACACCGCCATGCCCAGCACGCCAAGGACGCAGATCTTGCCCAGGTTCGGGCGGATCAGCGGCCAGTTGGCGATGACGGGCTTGAGCATGAACGGTGTAAACAGCAGTGCTGCCAGCAACCAGCGGTAAAAGCCGATTTCAGCGGGGAAGATCGAACCCACGGCCAGTTTGTTGACCACGGTATTGCCGGCCCAGATAAAGATGGCCAGCAGGGGATACGCGTATTGCATCGAAAGAAACCAAGTGTGTTGATGAGGCAGGATTATCCCTTGTCTGGATCGAAGCCTATACTGCGACCCAGACAAACGACCTCTGTATCCAGACAATATGGCCAGACACACCGTACGCCTCGCGGATTTTGGCCGCCTGCCCAGCCCCGTGTACTTCCGTTACTCCGATTTTGCCCCCGACACTGAGTGCACCCCGCACCAGCATGTCTGGGGTTCGCTGGACTACTCCGCCAGTGGCGTGATGCGCATGGAAGTGGCCGGCAACCGCTTTATGTCGCCGCCGCAGTACGCGGTGTGGATCCCACCCAATACCGAACACAGCTCCTACAACGCCCAGGCGATTGTCTACCGTTCGGTGGGCCTTTCGCCGCAGCTCTGCGAGCAATTGCCCAAGCAGCCTTGCACCCTGGCGATCAGCGAAATCCTCAAGGCCATTCTCAGCGACTTCGCCCAGCGAGACGTCAACATCCCACACACCGATGCCGATATTCGCCTGGCCCAGGTGCTGGTCGATCAACTCAAGCAGGCGCCGATCCACGAGTGTTTCTTGCCCTACGCCCGCCACCCGGGGCTGCTCGGCGTGTTGGAAGGCATGCAGGCCGACCCCGGCGACAATCGCCCCTTGGCGCACTGGGCCGAGCAGGTGCATGTAAGCGAGCGCACCCTGGCGCGACAATTTGTGCGCGAACTGGGCATGAGCTTCGGCGAATGGCGCCAGCGCTTGCGCTACCTCGCCGCAATCGAAGCCCTCGACAGCGAGCGCAGTGTGCAAAATGTGGCGTTTGACCTCGGCTACAGCAGCGCCTCGGCGTTTATCGCGATGTTCCAGCGCCAGGCCGGCTGTACGCCGGAGCAGTACCGGCGGACGAATATTCGCGGCCGATGAAGATGTAACAAGGTTTGGCTACACTGCTGGGGAGGCCGTGCCTTCCGGCACGGTAACAGGGAGAAAACTCCATGAAGATGCTGCGTATTCCGCTGTTGATGATGGGCCTGCTGCTGTGTTCCCAGGGCTTCGCCGCTACCGCCCAGCAAAACAAGATGACCACCTGCAATGCCGAAGCCACCACCAAGACGCTCAAGGGCGACGAGCGCAAGGCTTTCATGAAAACCTGCCTGTCGGCTCCGGCGGCCAATGATGCGAAGACGCTTACGCCGCAGCAGCAGAAGATGAAGGATTGCAATGCGTCGGCGAAAACCAAGGCGCTGACCGGCGATGCGCGCAAAACGTTCATGAGTACCTGCCTGAAGAATTGATAGCCCCCGGCCCTAGAAGGCTGCGACACTCGCACGCAGCCCACCTGTAGGAGCGAGGGGGACGCCTAGTTCTTGCTCGCGAAGAACGCAATTACCCCGCGTTTATTCAGAATAAACGCGTTATCGTTGGCGACCTTCGCGAGCAAGCTCGCTCCTACACATCCTTTAACGCCGTTCGTTTTGAGGCTGTATGCCAACGTTTTCTCAGCGTCATGTGTTGTTGCTGTCCAGCTACATCATCATTTTCGGCGGGTTGTTGCTGGTATTGCCGCTGAAATTGCTGCCCAGCCTGCTGGCCGGCCTGTTGGTCTATGAACTGGTCAACATGCTCACCCCCCAACTGCAACGGCTGATCGAAGGCCGCCGCGCGCGCTGGCTGGCGGTGGCCTTGCTCGGCACCCTGATCGTCAGCGTGCTCGCCCTGATCTTCGCCGGCGCCATCAGCTTCCTGCTCCACGAAGCGGAAAATCCCGGGGCCTCCCTCGACAAGTTCATGGGGGTGGTCGACCGCGCGCGCGGCCAGTTGCCGCCGTTCCTCGATGCCTACCTGCCCGCCAGTGCCGCCGAGTTCCGCGTGGCCATCGGCGACTGGCTGAGCAAGCACCTGAGCGAACTGCAACTGGTCGGCAAGGACGCCGCCCACATGTTCGTCACCCTGCTGATCGGCATGGTGCTCGGCGCGATCATCGCCCTGCAGCGGGTGCCCGACCTGACCAAGCGCAAACCCCTGGCGGCCGCGCTGTTCGACCGCCTGCACCTGCTGGTCCAGGCCTTTCGCAACATCGTCTTCGCGCAAATCAAGATCGCCGCGCTCAACACTGTCTTTACCGCGATCTTCCTGGCAGTGGTGCTGCCGTTGTGCGGCATTCACCTGCCGCTGACCAAGACCCTGATCGTGCTGACCTTCCTGCTCGGCCTGTTGCCAGTGATCGGCAACCTGATGTCCAACACCCTGATCACCATCGTCGCGTTGTCGCTGTCGATGTGGGTGGCAGTGGCAGCGTTGGGCTATTTGATCGTGATCCACAAGGTCGAGTACTTCCTCAACGCGCGCATCGTCGGCGGGCAGATCAGTGCCAAATCGTGGGAGTTGCTCCTGGCGATGCTGGTATTTGAAGCGGCGTTTGGTTTGCCGGGGGTGGTGGCGGGGCCGATTTACTACGCGTACCTGAAGAGTGAGCTGAAGCTCGGCGGGATGGTTTAAGAGCAGCTGTGAGTGACAAGCTTCAAGCTGCAAGCAGGAGCAGATTTGCTTTTACTTGCAGCTTGCAGCTCAAAGCTTGCCGCTTAAGATCCGTACCGCTTGCTCGCTTCAATCGCCAAACCGCTGCCAATACTGCCGAAGATATTCCCTTCCACATGCCGGGCATTCGGCAGCATGGCCGAGATGCTGTGGCGCAGCGCTGGAATGCCGCTGGAACCGCCGGTAAAGAACACCGTGTCCACCTGGGCCACCGCCACCGAAGCATCGGTGAGCAACTGCGTCACGCTGTTACGCACGCGTTCCAGCAAGCCGTCAATGGCCGACTCGAACAGTGCGCGGCTCAGGTCCACGCTCAACCCAGGCTCAACGCGGTCCAGCAGCACGTGGCGGTTGTCGTCGTGGGTGAGTTGGATCTTGGTTTCTTCCACTTCCATGGCCAGCCAGTGCCCGGCGCGCTGTTCGATCAGCTTGAACAGGCGGTCGATGCCGCCGGTGTCTTCGATGTCGTAGCGCATGCTGCCCAGGGCCAGCTGGGATTTTTGCGAGTACACCGAGTTGATGGTGTGCCAGGTCGCCAGGTTCATGTGGTGGCTGGTGGGCATGTAGGCGCCGCTTTTCATGCGGCTGCCGTAGCCGAACAGCGGCATCATGCCGGCCAGGGACAGTTGCTTGTCGAAGTCGGTCCCGCCGATGTGCACGCCGCCGGTGGCGAGGATGTCGTCCTGGCGGTTGTCGTTGTGGCGGCGGTCCGGAGAGAGGCGCACCAGTGAGAAGTCGGACGTACCACCGCCGATGTCGACGATCAGTACCAGCTCTTCCTTCTCGATGGTGGACTCGTAGTCGAACGCGGCGGCAATCGGTTCGTACTGGAAAGAGATGTCCTTGAACCCGATCTTGCGCGCCACGTCGACCAAGGTGTTTTCGGCTTCCTGGTCGGCCATCGGGTCGTCATCGACGAAAAACACCGGGCGGCCCAGCACCACTTCTTCGAACTCGCGGCCGGCGGTGGCTTCGGCGCGGCTCTTGAGTTGGCCGATAAACAGCGCCAGCAGGTCGGTGAACGGCATCGCCGTGCCCAAGACGCTGGTGTCGTGCTTGATCAACTTGGAACCCAGCAGGCTCTTGAGCGAGCGCATCAGCCGGCCTTCGTAGTTCTCCAGGTATTCGTGCAGGGCCAGACGACCGTAGACCGGGCGGCGCTCCTCGAAGTTGAAGAACACCACCGACGGCAGGGTGATCTTGTCGTCCTCCAGCGCGATAAGCGTTTCCATGCCGGGGCGGATCCAGCCGACGGTGGAGTTGGACGTGCCGAAGTCGATACCGCAGGCACGGGCTGGGGATGGGTTTTTCATGTCTATCGGGTTCCGGTTGAAAAACGGCCGCGCAGTGTATGCCAGTCGAGGGCGGATGCGTAGGCCGACCATCCGTTAAATCGTGCTTGAAAGTTCAGCATTTGCCCCCACATCTGGTGCATACGGCAAGCGCCGATAACACTTTGACACACCCCCAGGCCACACGACTCAACAGCTGCAAACCAGCGCACGTTGTGCCCCGGGCTGTGCGATCTCGATTAAGGATGGTGAACCGCCGATGGATTTTAAAGACTACTACAAGATTCTGGGTGTCGAGCCGAGCGCCGATGACAAGGAAATCAAGGCCGCCTATCGCAAGCTCGCGCGCAAATATCACCCGGACGTGAGTAAGGAAAAAGACGCCGAAGCCAAGTTCAAGGACGCGTCCGAAGCCTATGAAGCGCTTAAAAGCGCGGACAAGCGCGCTGAATACGACGAGTTGCGCAAATACGGCCAGCATGGCCAGCCGTTCCAGGGCCCGCCAGGTTGGCAGAGCCGTGGCGGGTTTGGCGGCGGTCAGGACCAAGGGGACTTTTCCGACTTTTTCAGCTCGATCTTCGGTTCGCGCGGCGATGCCTTTGGTGGCGGCCAGCGCCGTCCCACCGGGCGTAAAGGCCAGGACGTGGAGATGCAGCTGTCGGTGTTCCTCGAAGAGACGCTGTCCACCGAGTCCAAGCAGGTCACCTTCCAGGTGCCGCAATACGACCCCTCGGGCCGGCACGTCAGCAATACCGTCAAGAGCCTGAACGTGAAGATCCCGGCCGGTGTGGCCGACGGTGAGCGTATCCGCCTCAAAGGCCAGGGCGCACCGGGGATTGGTGGTGGGGCCAATGGTGACCTGTACCTGATCATCAAGTTTGCACCGCACCCCAAATTCGAAGTGGATGGCGAAAACCTGATCATCAACCTGCCGCTGGCGCCGTGGGAATTGGCGCTGGGCGCGGAAGTGGCGGTGCCGACCCTGACCGGCAAGATCAACCTCAAGGTGCCTGCCGGCAGCCAGAACGGCCAGCGCATGCGCGCCAAGGGCCATGGCTTGCTGAACAAGGCCGGGCAGCGTGGCTTCCTGTACGTGCAGCTCAAGGCGGTGATGCCACCGGCAGGCGATGACGACGTGAAAGCGTTGTGGCAGGAGCTGGCGAAAAAAGCCGCTTTTAACCCGCGCGAGCAGTTCTAAGGGGATTTGTGGTGAGGGCACAAGCTCCCTCACCACAGGTTTCAAGTCAGAACAGGAAATACCGCTGCGCCATCGGCAACACCTCCGCCGGCTCACACCACAACAGCACACCATCGGCCTTGACCTGATAGGTCTGTGGATCCACCTCGATGTCCGGCAGGTAATCGTTGTGGATCAGGTCGGTTTTCTGCACGTCGCGACACCCCTTCACCACCCCAATCTGCTTCTTCAGGCCCAGCGCTTGCGGCAAGCCTGCGTCCAGGGCTGCCTGGCTGATAAAGGTCAGGCTGGTGGCATGCAATGAGCTGCCGAAACTGGCGAACATCGGGCGGTAGTGCACCGGCTGCGGGGTGGGGATCGACGCATTGGCATCGCCCATCAGGCTGGAGGCAATCGCGCCGCCCTTGAGGATCAGGGTCGGCTTGATGCCGAAAAACGCCGGGCGCCACAGCACCAGGTCAGCCCATTTACCCACCTCGATGGAGCCGACGATATGGCTGATGCCATGGGTGATCGCCGGGTTGATGGTGTACTTGGCGATGTAGCGTTTGGCGCGGAAGTTGTCGTTGCCGGGGCCGTCGCCGGGCAGGGCGCCGCGCTGTTTTTTCATCTTGTCGGCGGTCTGCCAGGTGCGCGTGATCACTTCGCCGACGCGGCCCATGGCCTGGCTGTCGGAGCTGATCATCGAGAACGCGCCGAGGTCATGCAGGATGTCTTCGGCGGCGATAGTTTCGCGACGGATGCGGCTTTCGGCGAAGGCCACGTCTTCGGCGATGCTCGGGTCCAGGTGATGGCAGACCATCAACATGTCCAGGTGCTCGTCGATGGTGTTGCGGGTGAACGGCCGCGTCGGGTTGGTGGAGCTGGGCAGCACGTTGGGGAAGCCACAGGCCTTGATGATGTCCGGCGCGTGGCCGCCCCCGGCGCCTTCGGTGTGGTAGGTGTGGATGGTGCGGCCCTTGAGCGCGGCCAGGGTGGTTTCGACAAAGCCGGACTCGTTGAGGGTGTCGCTGTGGATCGCCACCTGCACGTCGTACTGGTCGGCGACACTCAGGCAGTTGTCGATGCTGGCGGGTGTGGTGCCCCAGTCTTCATGCAGCTTCAAGCCGATGGCGCCGGCCTTGACCTGTTCGATCAACGGCTCGGGCAAGCTCGCGTTGCCCTTGCCGGTAAAACCGATGTTCATCGGGAACGAGTCGCTGGCCTGCAGCATGCGCGCCAGGTGCCAAGGCCCGGACGTACAGGTGGTAGCGTTGGTGCCGGTGGCCGGCCCGGTGCCGCCGCCGATCATGGTGGTGACGCCGCTGGTCAGCGCCTCTTCGATTTGCTGCGGGCAGATGAAATGCACGTGGGAGTCGATGCCGCCGGCGGTGAGGATCATGCCTTCACCGGCGATCACTTCGGTGCTGGCGCCGATGGCCATGGTCACGCCGGGCTGGATGTCCGGGTTGCCGGCCTTGCCGATCGCGTGAATGCGGCCGTTCTTCAAGCCGACGTCGGCCTTGACGATGCCCCAGTGATCGATGATCAGCGCGTTGGTGATCAGGGTGTCGACGACTTCATGGGCAAGCAATTGGCTCTGGCCCTGGCCGTCGCGGATCACTTTACCGCCGCCGAATTTGACTTCTTCGCCATAGACGGTGAAGTCCTGCTCGACTTCGACGAACAGCTCGGTGTCGGCCAGGCGGACCTTGTCACCGACGGTGGGGCCGTACATGTCGGCATATGCCTGACGATTGATTTTCATAGCCTCGTTCCTCGGTTATGAGCTTCCAGCTATAAGCTACAAGCCTCAAGTAAAAGCAAATGGGGCGCCGCAAACTGCTCTTTCTTGCAGCTTGCAGCTTGCAGCTTGCAGCTCAAAGCCGACCTACAAATCACCCATGACTTTTCCCGCAAACCCGAACACTCGCCGCCCACCACTCAAATCCACCAATTCAATCTCCCGGCTCTGCCCCGGCTCAAACCGCACCGCCGTGCCCGCCGGAATATTCAGGCGCATGCCACGGCTCAATGGGCGGTCAAACGTCAGCGCGTCATTGGTCTCGAAAAAATGGTAGTGCGAACCCACCTGGATCGGCCGGTCGCCGCTGTTGGCCACGCTGAGGGTGACGGTGCGCCGGCCGACGTTGAGTTCGATTTCGCCAGGCTGGATCTGATATTCGCCAGGAATCATGCAGGTTGCCCCAGGGTCTTGAAGTAGATGGCGGTCGGGCTGTAGCGCCCGTCCGGGCTTTGGCAGTAGTCGGGCAGTTCACCGATCTTGGTGTAGCGCAGCGACTGGTAGAACGCTTCGGCAGGCGAGCCGGCTTCGGTGTCCAGGTACAGCAGACCGCGCTTGTGCTGGCGTGCGGCGAGTTCCAGGGCGTTCATCAGTTGTTGGCCCAGGCCGTGGCGCCGCGCGCGGCTGTGCACCAGCAGCTTTTGCACTTCGGCGCGGTTCAGGCCGTTGGCTTTCTGGCACAGCGCCAACTGCACGCTGGCGATCACCTGCTCATCGCGCACCACCACCCACAGCAACAGGCTGGCGTCTTCAATGCTCGCCTGCACGCCTTCCAAATAAGCGCGGGCCTGAGCCTCATCGAAGTCGGCCATGAAACCAACCGACGCACCGTGCTTGACCGCATCCAGCAATAGCTCGATCAGGCCCCGACGGTAGTGGGCAAAACTCTCAGCATTGACTCGTCGCAGTTGTGCGGCATTCATCGAACTCACTCCTTGGGCGGTTGCGCGCCCGGATTCAATGTCAGTTGCATAAAGGTCAGGTCCAGCCAGCGGCCGAACTTGATGCCCACTTGGGGCATTTGCCCGGTGGTGACGAAACCCAGCCGCTCATGCAAGCGGATCGAGGCCAGGTTGCCGCTTTCGATGGCCGCGACCATCACGTGTTTGCCACAGGTTCTGGCGCGTTCGATCAGGGCCTGCATCAGCAGTGGGCCAAGGCCTTTGCCGCGCTGATCGTTGCGTACATACACCGAGTGTTCGACGCTGTAGCGGTAGCCTTCGAACGCGCGCCAATCGCCAAACGAGGCATAGCCGATCACTTGCTCATTTTCGGTCGCCACCAGAATCGGATAGCCCTGGGCCTGGCGTGCACTGAGCCAGGCCTGGCGGTTGCCGAGATCCACCAGTTGTTCGTTCCAGATCGCCGTGGTGTTGAGTACCGCGTCATTGTAGATGTCGCGGATCGCCGGCAGGTCTTGCTCGGTTGCATCACGAATCATGGGCGTGCCTCACGCGATGGGTTGGTGGACGGTCACCAGTTTGGTGCCGTCGGGGAAGGTCGCTTCCACCTGGATATCCGGGATCATTTCCGGGATGCCTTCCATCACCTGTTCACGGCTGAGCAGTGTGGTGCCGTAGTGCATCAGGTCGGCCACGGTGCGGCCATCGCGGGCGCCTTCCATCAAGGCGGCGGAGATATAGGCGATGGTTTCCGGGTAGTTGAGCTTCACACCGCGCGCCAGGCGCCGTTCGGCCACCAAGCCTGCGGTGAAGATCAGCAGTTTGTCTTTTTCCCGTGGGGTCAGGTCCATGGTTCAAGGTCCTTCAAACATCATTCATAAAAACACCGCAGATCCCCTGTGGGAGGGGGCTTGCCCCCGATAGGGCAGTGTCAGGCAATACCTCTGTCACTGACCCACCGCTATCGGGAGCAAGCCCCCTCCCACATGTTGATCTTCATGTGCTCCAGATTCGTGGTGCGACCGCCTCTCGCCCAAACATGGCGGGGCGTAACAATTTCCATAAATCAATCAACCATCCCCGCGCCTGCAGCGCTTCACTGGCCAGGCAGCGGGCGACCAGCAAACCGGGCAGTTGGGTCAGGTCGCCGCGCACGGCGTGGGGCAGGGCGCGGCAGTGTTCGAGTAATTCGGGTTCTATATCGCCGGTCACCAGCAGCGTGGCGAACACCGGTTGGCCGTCCAGGCCGATGGGCGAGTCGAGCAGACCGTCGGCGCCCACAATGCGCTGGCGCTCGTGCCAGAGCAACTGGCCGTCGCGGCGGATATCCAGGTGCGATTGAAAGTGCCCCAGGTCGAAGCGCTCGCCACTGGCCGGGCGCCCCAGGGCGATCACGTCCCAGTAGAACAGCCGGGCATCGCCGTGCAGGTCGATGCGGGTGCTGAGTTCGGCCTGGGCCGCGCTGAACACGATGGTTTCCTGGGGCAGCCATTCCAGGGTCGCGCCGGCTTCCACGGTCAGGTCCAGCTGCTGAAACGCCGGGCCGCTGGCGCGATACCACTTGGCGGCGCCGGGGCTGGTCAACTGGGCCCAGGCGCCCTCGGCGACATGCGCGCGGATGTCCAGGCGATCACCACCGGCAATCCCGCCAGGTGGGTGCACGATGATGTGTTGGCACACCTCGGGACCTTCGGCGTACAGGTGCTTTTGCACGCGCAGCGGGCCGAGGTGGCGGCGCATCACCGGGCGTGTGGTGTCGCCGAAACGCGCGTAGCCGAGTTCCAGCTCGGCGTGCCAGCTGGGGGTGAACAGGGCAGGGGAAAGGGGCAGGTTCATGGTTTCTTGTGCTTATCGTCAGGACGCTACAGGTTAGATGGTAACCAAACCGCGCACACCCTCGCTTTCCATATTTTCGCCGCGGCCCTGCTGGACGATTTCCCCGCGCGACATCACCAGGTACTGGTCCGCCAGTTCGGCGGCAAAGTCGTAGAACTGCTCCACCAACAGGATCGCCATATCGCCGCGCGCCGCGAGCTTCTTGATCACTGCGCCGATCTCCTTGATCACCGACGGCTGGATGCCTTCGGTGGGCTCATCGAGGATCAACAGGCGCGGGCGGCTGGCCAGGGCGCGGCCGATGGCCAACTGTTGCTGCTGGCCGCCGGACAAATCGCCGCCGCGCCGGTGCTTCATTTGCAGCAAGACCGGGAACAGCTCGTAGATGAATGCGGGCACCTGCTTGGCTTCGGAACCGGGAAAACGCGACAGTCCCATCAGCAGGTTTTCTTCCACCGTCAGCCGCCCGAAAATCTCCCGCCCCTGGGGCACGTAGGCGATGCCGGCGTGCACACGCTGGTGTGGCTTGAAGCCGGTGATGGCCTTGCCTTCCCAGTTCACCACGCCTTCTTTGGCTGGCAGCAAACCCATCAGGCACTTGAGCAGGGTGGTCTTGCCCACGCCGTTACGGCCGAGCAGGCAGGTGACTTCGCCGATCTTCACGTCAAAGGACAGCCCGCGCAGGATGTGGCTACCGCCGTAGTATTGGTGCAGGTGTTGTACTTGTAGCATTGGAACTCCGTTAGTTGGGCTTCAAGCGGCAAGCTTCAAGCTGCAAGTAAGAGCGGGCGGATGCCTGCTTTGCTTTAACTTGCCGCTTGAAGCTTTTGGCTCGAAGCTGGCCGATGTGTCACCGTCCCAAATACACTTCAATAACCCGCTCATCGGCCTGCACCTGTTCCAGCGACCCTTCGGCCAGCACGCTGCCCTGGTGCAACACGGTCACGTGGTCGGCAATCGAGCCGACAAAGCCCATGTCGTGTTCCACCACCATCAACGAATGCTTGCCCGCCAGGCGCTTGAACAGTTCGGCGGTGAATTCGGTTTCGGCGTCGGTCATGCCCGCCACCGGTTCGTCCAGCAGCAACAGTTGCGGGTCTTGCATCAACAGCATGCCGATTTCCAGGAACTGCTTTTGCCCGTGGGAGAGCAGCCCGGCGGGCCGATGCACCGAGGTGGTCAGGCGGATGGTATCGAGCACTTCATCGATACGATCCTTTTGCTCACCGCTCAGGCGCGCACGCAGGCTGGCCCACACCGACTTGTCGGTCTTCTGCGCCAGCTCCAGGTTTTCGAACACGCTCAGGGCTTCGAACACCGTGGGTTTCTGGAACTTGCGGCCGATGCCGGCCTGGGCGATCTGCACTTCGCTCATGCTGGTCAAATCGAGGGTTTCGCCAAACCAGGCCTTGCCGTGGCTGGGCCGGGTCTTGCCGGTGATCACGTCCATCAGCGTGGTCTTGCCCGCGCCGTTGGGGCCGATGATGCAGCGCAATTCGCCGACGCCGATGTACAGGTTCAAGTCGTTGAGCGCCTTGAAACCGTCGAAGCTGACGCTGATGTCTTCAAGGGTCAGGATGGTGCCGTGGCGGGTGTTCAGGCCGGCGCCCGCGGCCTGGCCGATGCCGATTGCATCGCGGCCGCTGCCCGCATCAAAAATAGGTTCGAGCATGACGTTCCTCATTTCTTCAGCAGGCCGATAACGCCCTTGGGCAAATACAGGGTGACGATGATGAACAGCGCCCCGAGGAAGAACAGCCAGTACTCCGGGAAGGCCACGGTGAACCAGCTCTTCATGCCATTGACCACGCCCGCACCGAGCAACGGCCCGATCAGCGTGCCACGCCCGCCCAGGGCCACCCATACGGCGGCTTCGATGGAGTTGGTCGGCGACATTTCACTTGGGTTGATGATGCCCACTTGCGGCACATACAACGCGCCTGCCAAGCCGCACAGCACCGCGCTCAACACCCACACGAACAGCTTGAAGCCGCGCGGGTCGTAGCCACAGAACATCAGGCGGTTCTCGGCATCGCGCAGGGCGGTCAGCACCCGGCCGAACTTGCTCTGGGCCAGGCGCCAGCCGATGTACAGGCTCGCCACCAACAACACTACCGTGGCCACGAACAGCACGGCCCGTGTGCCCGGTTCGGTAATGCCGAAACCGAGGATGCTGCGGAAGTTGGTGAAGCCGTTATTGCCACCGAACCCGGTCTCGTTGCGAAAGAACAACAGCATCCCGGCAAAGGTCAGCGCCTGGGTCATGATCGAGAAATACACGCCCTTGATCCGCGAGCGGAACGCGAAAAAACCGAACACCAGCGCCAGCACGCCCGGCGCCAGCACCACCAGGCACAGGGCCCAGAGGAAGTGCTCGGTGCCGACCCAATACCAGGGCAATTCGGTCCACGACAAAAACGTCATGAACGCCGGCAGCTCGTCGCCGGACGCCTGGCGCATCAGGTACATGCCCATGGCGTAGCCGCCGAGGGCAAAGAACAGGCCGTGGCCCAGGGACAACATCCCCGCGTAACCCCACACCAGGTCCAGGGCCAGGGCGACGATGGCGTAGCAGAGGATTTTGCCCACCAGGGTCAGGGTGTAGGCCGATACATGCAGCGGGTTTTCCGGCGACAGCAGCGAACACAACGGCAGGGCCAGCAGCAACAACAGCACCACCGCGCCGACTGCGATCGTCACCTTGGGGCCGGCCTTTTGTGCGGCCGTGAGCATCAATGGCTGGTTCATCAGTCGATCACCCGTCCTTTCAGTGCGAAGAGTCCCTGCGGGCGTTTCTGGATAAACAGAATGATCAGCGCGAGGATCAGGATCTTGCCGAGCACGGCACCGATCTGCGGTTCCAGAATCTTGTTGGCAATGCCTAAACCGAAGGCCGCCGTGACGCTGCCGGCCAACTGCCCAACACCGCCGAGCACCACCACCAGGAACGAGTCGATGATGTAGCTCTGGCCCAGGTCCGGGCCGACGTTGCCGATCTGGCTCAGCGCCACACCGCCCAGCCCGGCGATGCCGGAGCCCAGGCCAAACGCGAGCATGTCCACACGCCCGGTGGGCACGCCGCAGCAGGCGGCCATGTTGCGGTTCTGGGTGACGGCGCGCACGTTGAGCCCCAGGCGGGTCTTGTTCAGCAGCAGCCAGGTCAGCACCACCACGAACAGCGCAAAGGCGATGATCACGATGCGGTTGTACGGCAGCACCAGGTTGGGCAGCACTTGAATGCCGCCGGACAGCCACTGCGGGTTGGCCACCTCGACGTTCTGCGCACCAAACACCAGGCGCACCAGTTGGATCAGCATCAGGCTGATGCCCCAGGTGGCGAGCAGGGTTTCCAATGGCCGCCCGTACAGGTGACGAATCACCGTGCGTTCCAGGGCCATGCCGATGGCGGCGGTGACGAAGAACGCCACCGGCAGCGCGATCAGCGGGTAGAACTCGATGGCTTGTGGCACATAACGCTGCATCAGCAACTGCACCACATAGGTGGAGTAGGCGCCGAGCATCAGCATTTCGCCGTGGGCCATGTTGATCACACCGAGCAGGCCGAAGGTGATCGCCAAGCCCAGGGCCGCCAGCAGCAGGATCGATCCCAGGGACATGCCGCTGAAGGCCTGGCCGAGGATCTCACCCATCATCAGTTTGCGTTTGACCTGGGCCAGGCTGGTCTCGGCGGCGGTGTGCACGCCCGCATCGGTTTCCACGCCGGGCGCCAGCAGCGCTTCGAGGCGTGTGCGGGCCAGCGGGTCGCCGGTGCTGCCGAGCAAACGCACGGCTGCCAGGCGTACAACCGGGTCGGTGTCGACCAGTTGCAGGTTGGCCAGGGCCAGGCTGAGGGCGGTGTGTACGTCCTCGTCGGTCTCGGCGGCGACCTGCTGGTCGAGGAATTTGAGCTGCGCAGGTTGCGCGCTTTTTTGCAGGGTTTGCGCAGCGGCCAGGCGCACCTTGGGGTCGGCGGCGAGCAGTTGCTGGCTGGCTTGTACGTTATCGATCAGGCCGCGCAGGCGGTTGTTCAGGCGCACGGTCCTGGTTTCGCCGTTGAGCGTGAGCTGGCCTTGTTGCAGGGCGTCCACCAACTCGATGCGCGCCGGGTCGGGCTGGGCGGCCCAGTCCTGGAGCAGCTTGGCTTGTTGCGTCGGGTTGGCGGCCAGGAAATCTTCGGCGTCGCCTGCATGTGCCGCCAAAGGCAGCAATAGCAGCAATGCCAGGAAGTAGCGATTGAGGGCAGTGGGCATAAACAAATGTCCTAGTCATGCGCGGACAGTGTGGGAGGGGGCTTGCCCCCGATAGCGGTGTGGCAGGGAGTGCATCTGTCACTGATCTACCGCAATCGGGGGAAAGCCCCCTCCCACATTTGGCCTGTGGTGAGACTTAGTTGCTCTTCACTGCGTAGTCCGGCTTCTTGTCATTGCCAGGAATGTACGGGCTCCACGGCTGCGCCCGGATCGGCTCCTGGGTCTGCCACACCACCGAGAACTGCCCATCGGACTGGATCTCGCCGATCATCACCGGCTTGTGCAGGTGGTGGTTGGTCTTGTCCATGGTCAAGGTAAAGCCCGACGGCGCGGCGAAGGTCTGGCCGGCCAGCGCTTCACGCACTTTGTCGACGTCGGTGGACTTGGCTTTCTCCGCCGCCTGCGCCCACATGTGGATGCCCACGTAGGTGGCTTCCATCGGGTCGTTGGTCACGGCTTTGTCCGCGCCCGGCAGGTTGTGTTTCTTGGCGTAGGCTTTCCAGTCGGCGACGAACTTTTTGTTTACCGGGTTCTCCACCGACTGGAAGTAGTTCCAGGCCGCCAGGTTGCCCACCAACGGCTTGGTGTCGATGCCGCGCAGTTCTTCTTCACCCACGGAGAACGCTACCACCGGTACGTCGGTCGCCTTCAAACCCTGGTTGGCCAGCTCTTTGTAGAACGGCACGTTGGAGTCGCCGTTCACGGTGGAGATCACCGCCGTCTTGCCGCCAGCGGAAAACTTCTTGATGTTGGCGACAATGGTCTGGTAGTCGGCGTGGCCGAACGGGGTGTAGACCTCTTCGATGTCCTTGTCCGCGACGCCTTTGGAGTGCAGGAACGAGCGCAGGATCTTGTTGGTGGTGCGCGGGTACACGTAGTCGGTACCGAGCAGGAAGAAGCGTTTGGCGCTGCCGCCTTCTTCGCTCATCAGGTATTCCACCGCCGGGATCGCCTGCTGGTTTGGTGCCGCACCGGTGTAGAACACGTTTGGCGACATCTCTTCGCCTTCGTATTGCACCGGGTAGAACAGCAGGCCGTTAAGTTCTTCGAACACCGGCAATACCGATTTACGCGACACCGAGGTCCAGCAGCCGAATACCACGGCGACCTTGTCCTGGGTCAGCAACTGGCGGCCCTTTTCAGCGAAGAGCGGCCAGTTCGACGCGGGGTCGACCACCACGGGCTCCAGCATCTTGCCATTCACCCCACCCTTGGCGTTGATCTCGTCGATGGTCATCAACGCCATGTCTTTGAGCGACGTTTCGGAGATGGCCATGGTGCCGGACAGCGAGTGCAGGATGCCGACCTTGATGGTCTCGGCGGCCTGGATAGTCCAGGTCATGCCCATGGCGGCAATGGATGCCGACAAAGTGAAAGCCTTGATCAAGCTGCGACGCTTCATGGTGCGATCTCCGAGTGCCTAAGTGTTGTTGTGGGTCAGATACTGGAGTGATTGCAAAGGCTGTGCCTGCTTGGATCAGCCTTTGAATCCTGCGGTGCGCACCGCGATGCGTGCCAGACCCTGCACCGATTCGGCGCCTGGATCTGACGATGGTGCGCAACGGGCACCGCGCTGGTGCGTTAGCGTGGGATTGGCACTGCCTGACTTATGCCTGATCCGTGGAAGGCGCGCGCAGGCCGAAGAAACGTGCCAACACCAGGCGATCCAATGCCCACACGGCGATCAACGAGACGCCCACCAGCGGGAAAATAATCGCCAGGCCCAGCATGATCACCATCGCGGTTTTCCACTTCGGCAAGTCATGGCGCAACGGCGGAACCCCCAGCCCGCCCTGGGGCCGACGCTTCCACCAGATCACCACGCCACTCACGGCGCTGAGCAGAATCATCAGGCAGATCAGCAGCACGATCAGTTGGTTCAGCCAACCGAACATCTTGCCCTCGTGCAGCATCACCGCGGTCTCGGTGGCCCGCGCCACATTGCCGTAGTGCGCCCAACGCACATCGGCGAGGACCTTGCCGGTGTACTGGTCCACGTGCAGGGTGGCGTCGTTGCGTGGGTCGTTGGCGAACACCGCGACGGTGAACACACCCTCGGCAGTGGTGGGGAAGGTGATGCTGTAGCCGGGCTCGACCTTGCGTGCCGTGGCCATATCCACCACCTGTTGCAGGCGTACCGTGGGCGCAGCGGGAGCGGTGTGCATGGCGCCGTGGTTCATGTGTTCGGCATGGTCGCCGGACATCGGCATCGGCGTGTTTTCCATGGCCCAGGGCACGGTCTGTTGTGTCGCGGTGTTGAGCACCCGCGCCTGCTGATCGGACTGCGGCACGTTGTTCCACATCGCCGCCGGGAAGGTGTTCCACAGATCTGCGTATTGCTTGCCCCAGAAGCCAGTCCAGGTCATGCCGCTGAGCAGCATCACCAGCAAAAACGCCGCGCCCCAGAAGCCTGCTACGGTATGCAGATCACGCCAGAACACGCGACCACGGGCAGTGAAGCGCGGCCACAACACCCCGGCTGACGACTTGCCGCGCGGCCACCACAGGTACAGGCCGGACACCACCAGCATCACGCCCCAACCGGCGGCGAGTTCGATCAGGCGATCGCCGACGGTGCCGATCATCAGCTCACCGTGCAGGGCGCGGGCGATGGCTTGCAGGTTGTTTTTTGCATCCTGCTCACCGAGTACGGTGCCGCGATAGGGGTCGACGAAGACGGTCACTTCGCGCCCGCCCTGGTGCATCACGAATTGCGCGCTGCTGGTGGTGTCGGCCGGCGGCAGGTATTTGCTGATTGCGCCTTGGGGGTAAGCGGCCTTGGCGCGTTGCAGTTGTTCGTCGGCGCTTAGTGCGTGTTCGGCGGCGGGGACGCTCAGCAGGTCGCCGTACATCAGCGGGTCGAGCTGGGGCTTGAACAGGTAGATGATGCCGGTCAGGGCCAGCAGCACCATGAAAGGGGCGACGAAGAGGCCGGCGTAGAAGTGCCAGCGCCAGGCCAGGTTGTAGAAGGAGATTTTTTGAGTGGTCATCAGGGATGCTCCGCAAAGCTTAAATTTTTGTCGTTGGTCAAGCCGTCATCGGGGGCAAGCCCCCTCCCACATGTGGAATGCATTCCAATGTGGGAGGGGGGGGCTCCCGATGCTTTTAGAAGCTCATGTCGACCTTGGTCCAGAGCGTGCGCCCCGGTTCCTTGATGGCCTGCGGGTCGTTGGCCGGGTAGCCGAACCCGGCGTTGCCGGCCAGGTTCAGGTGCTCGGCGTAGGCCTTGCCGAACAGGTTGTCGACGCCGGTGCTGACCTTGAAGTTTTTGTTGATGCGATACGCGCCATTCAGTGAGAACACGCCAAAGCCGCCGCTCTTGTCGTAGTCCTTGCCGACCACGTTGCCCTTGTTCGGGTCGATGCGGTTTTGCGCCGCCACCACCCGCCACAGGGCGCCGGCGCTCCAGTCGTCTTCGCTGTAGGTCAGGCCGAAACGTGCATCCAACGGCGGCATTTGCGGCAGGGCCTTGCCGTCGCTGCTGTTCTTGCCCCAGGCGTAGGCGAGGGTGGCGTCGGCTTTCCAGTGTTGCGTCAGCATGTAGGCCGCGCCCAGTTCGCCGCCCATGATGCGCGCGTCCACATTGCGCGCCTGGGAGGTGGTGCCCATCATCCCCGCCCGGTAGTCGAACAGGATGAAATCACGTACCTGGCCGACGTAGCCCGAGGCCCAGGCTTCCAGGTCGTCAGCCTTGTATTGCGCGCCGAAGTCGAGCTGGGTGGTTTTCTCCGGCTTCACGCCGTCGAAGGCATTCACCGAACCGACTGCTCCGGTGTTGGGCGAGAACAGCTCCCAGTAATCCGGGAAGCGTTCCGAGTGGCCCAGGCCGGCATAGAGCGTGGTCGGGCTGTCAGCCAGGTCGTGCTCGTAGCGCATAAAGCCCGAGGGCAGGGTATCGGCGCGGGTGTCGTCGGCGGTCGGGTTGGTGCGTGCGCTCATGCCGGAACCGGTGGTCTGGCGGAAGTCCTTGGCCGAGGCGCGGTCCAGGCGTGCGCCGGTGATCAGGCGGTCACGGTCGGTGGCGTACCAGGTGAGTTCGCCGAACACGCCGTAGTTGTGGAAGTTGGCGTCCTTGACCTTGGGCAGATCCTTGTAGGTGTCGATGCCCATGCTGCTGCGTTGGCGATGCTCGTTGGTCTGCGCATCCAGGCCGCTGATCAATTGCACATCGGCCCAGCGCCAGGTGGCCTTGATGCGCGCGCCGAGGGTGCGGCGGTCGACGTTGGAGGCCATGGGGCCGGCCATCATCCCGGTGCCCGAGGGTGTGCGCAGGCTGTAGTTGTCCATCACGTGGTCGGCGTAGTTGTAGTAGACCTGCGCTTCGACCTTATCCAGCACTTCGCCGATATTCGATTTCTCGAAGCGCAGGCCCAGGCTTTCGCGCAGGAACTGCGAACCGTCCATGCCACGCCCGGCGTAGCGCGCTTCGCCGTCACCACGGCCGGCGGTGAGTTCCAGCAGGGTGTCGGCATCGGGGGTGAAGCCAACGGTGACGTCGCCATTCCACTTGTCGTAACGCGAGGCGACGGTGTCGTTGTTGCCGTCCTTGTAGTCATCGGCATGGGCCTGGTTGCCGATCACCCGCACATAGCCCAGCGGCCCGCCCGCGGCGGCATCGATGACCTTGTCGAAGCGCCCGTTGGAGCCGGCCAATACGCTGGCATTAAATCGTGTGCCGAGTTCACCGAAGTGCTCCGGTTCGCGCTCGAACAGGACGGTGCCGGCCGACGCGCCGGGGCCCCATAGTACGGTTTGCGGGCCTTTGATCACGGTGAGTTTGTCGTAGGTTTCCGGCGAAATGTACGAGGTCGGCGCATCCATGCGGCCGGGGCAGGCGCCGAGCATCATGCTGCCGTTGGTAAGGATGTTCAGGCGTGAGCCGAACATGCCGCGCAGCACCGGGTCGCCATTGGTGCCGCCGTTGCGTACCAGGGCGAAGCCGGGGATGGTCTTGAGGTAGTCGCCGCCGTCGCTGGCGGGCACCGGTTGGCGCGGGTCCTTGGGGTTGGTGATCACGGTCAGCGGCGAGCTGGGCGCGATGGCGGTGATCACCGTGGGCGCCAGCTCATGTTCGGCGTGCTCATCGGCCTGAGCGTGGGGTGCGAGCAGGGCGCCGCATAGGGCAGCGAGCACAGAAGTACTTCCCAAACGGGAGTCAGCAGTAAACCTGGACATGACAAATTCCATCAATCAAGCGTAAACAACACGGCCAGCAGCCTGCGGCTGTCTGTCTAAAGTCGGCCGGGGTGAAGTAACGGTGTCAGGTGCTTACGAGGCGATGGGCGGGGCGCGGCTGCGCGCGCCGGGGAAAATGCTCTGCCGGGCATGGCCCAGGCGCGGGTTGGGGGTGAGGGCATTGGCCGGCGGCGGGGTACCGATGGCCACGAATGACACGCTGCCGGGCAGGGCAGGGCAACTGTACAGTAAGTCGCAATAGCCGCACTTCGACCAGAGCGCGTGATGTTCGTCGGGGGCTTTCTTGTGATGGGCGTCGCCGTGGTCGCCGGGCATGTCCATGGACATGTTCATCGACATACCGGCGTGATGATCCATCGGCATCGCTTGGGAAATCAGCGGACCGATAAAGATCATCAGCATGGCGAACAGGCTGATCCAACTGCCGCGCATCACACGGCGGTGTGGGGATAACCTGGCGCGACGGGCGCCCATCAAGGTTGGCTTACTGGGCGTGCATATGCTCGTGGCCGGCCATCGGCGGTGTTTTCTGCACCGACACGTCCACTTCAACCTTGCCGGCTTTTTCGAAGGTCAGGGTCAGCGGGAACTGTTTGCCATCGGCCAGCAGGCTGCGGTCCTTGAGGCCCAGCAACATCACGTGATACGCCATGGGCGCGAAGGTCAAGTCACCCTTGGCCGGTACGGCAACGCTGGGGACTTGCTGCATCTTCATCAAATCGCCTTGCATCACATGCTCATGCAGCTCGGCCTTGTCGGCCACGGGCGTGTCGGCACTGAGCAGGCGGTCCGGGGTCGCGCCGGTGTTATGAATCACGAAATACGCGGCGACGGTCGGCGCATTCGGCGGCAACTCCTGGGACCAGGGGTCGCTGACCAGCAGGTCGCCGGCCTTGTAGTCATCGGCATTGGCAGCACTGAACACCGGCAGCAGCAACGCGGCCAGAAGCAGGGAAGATTTAAGCATGGCAGTTCTCCAGAACGGTTCTAAACGCAGTTCACTTGCGAAGAAGATCAGACCGTCGGAGAGGCGCGGGGGTTAAGGCTCGGCCATTGCTGGCGCGGGGTTGGGGTTTGCAATGGGGTGTGTGGTTGACGCTGTACCGTCTCAAATCGTGTGAGATACAACTGCGGCACATGCCCCGGCAACGCCACCAACGGCGCCGAGCCGGAGCAACACCAGCAATGCTGCATGGTGGAATGATCGTCCTGCTGCGGCGCCGGAATCTCCAGCTTGCCCAGGGCAATGGTCTTCAGGGTGGCGCCATTGGACGAACAGAAACTGCCCCACAGCAATTGCTGCACAGGGTCCTTGGATTGTTGCATCGCACTGGCCATCGGCATGGCAAAGGCGTTGAACAGCACTGCAAGGCAGGCGATCCAGGCAATTGCAACGCGTTGACGGGCCATGGCGGACAATCCGTAGGGTTAAACGATCAGGCGGGTATTTAGCCTGATCGGGGGGGAGAAGTAAAAAGCGGTGGTGTGGTTTGGTGTCGCAGTGCTATCAGATCGCTGTAGCGTGAAGCTTGAGGCCCAACGCCTTCATGACTTTCATGATAGTCGCGAACTCTGGATTGCCAGTGCTGGAGAGGGCTTTGTACAGACTTTCTCTTCCGAGGCCGGCGTCGCGAGCAATTTGGGTCATGCCTTGGGCGCGGGCGATGTTGTTGAGCGCTGAACGAATCAGCAATCCATCACCAGAATCCTCTTCGAAAGAAGCTTCGAGATACTCCGCCATGTCCTCAGGAGTCGTCAGATGCTCGGCTATGTCGAAATCTTTAAATTGAGTCATGGGTCACTCCTTTTTCTCAAATTCTTCGGCAATTTCTTTAGCCCGCTCGATGTCGCGTTTTTGCGTTGATTTATCGCTACCTATCAACAGTAGATAAACCACCTCACCTATACGCTTGAAGTACACCCGGTATCCAGGACCATAGTGGATGCGCATTTCGGATACGCCATTTCCGACGTTTTCGCAGTCTCCAAAATTGCCCATTCTTGCGTTGTCCAATCTTGTAAGCAGACGTCCATGGACGGGTTTACTGCGTAGCGAATAAAGCCATTCCTGAAACTCATCAGATCTCTTGAAGTGAATCATCTCGGATCGTATTCCTTGGGATACATGTTGGCAAGTTTCGACGCGCTGCAAAAAGCAGGCGTCCCCCTCGCGGATGGCTGACGCGAAACCGCGAGGGGGGAGGTTAGGGCGGGGGCTTTTGGCTGAGCCAGCCAGCTTGTTCGGAAGTATTTGTAGGGGCATTCGCCTTTCGACGGTCAAGCCTGATAGATGGATGTCCGGTTGGCTATTCGTCTAAAAAGAAATTTCCGACAAGCCTTTGAGGTTGTCCCTAGGACGCTTGATCTCTAGTCTCCGTGCACCGCTGCCAACGCAGCGGACGGGCGTCGCGGCCCGGGTTTTCTAAGAGCAAAAGCGCTATCGCCTGCTTTCAGTTGATGCTTTTTTATCGTCTACTGTGCGGCTAAATGGTGGCTGTGCGCGGGATACCTTCGGGTATGCCGGGATGCCTTAGACCGGTCCGCGAACCTGCGTACAGCTGCCACCCTATCGCGTCGCGGCGAATCAGTGGCAGCTCCACCTTTCTAAGGAGCTTCACAATGATCAAACCCACCCCAAATCCCCCCGTTCGGCTCTTCACCGTGGCCGATGGCATCAGCACCGAAGACCTGCTGGTCAACCTCAGCGAAACACTTGCCTCGGCCAATGCGCTGAGCTGCGATCTGGCGTTTGACCTGGAAGGTTCGAAACGCGAGGAATTGTTTGGCGTTGCTCAGTTGATCGAACTGGCGCAGTTGTTGGCTGATCGGGTACACAGCGGCGTTGGGCAGGTGTCCGCCGCGAGCAGCTAACAACGCAGTTCAAAATGTGGGAGGGGGCTTGCTCCCGATGGCAGTGTGTCGGTCACTGATTTATTGGCTGATCTACTGCATCGGGAGCAAGCCCCCTCCCACATTTGAACTGCGTTGTTCAGGGAGATTGGATTGCCTGTAAGACCGCCGCCACTGTGGCGAACTCCCGATCCACCGCCGCCAACACCGGCCGCTTCAACACCAACACCGGCACCCCACGTTCGCGCGCCACTTCCAGCTTCGGTTCGGTGGCGGTGCTGCCGCTGTTCTTGCTGATCAGCACATCGATCCCACACCGTTCAAACAACGCGCGTTCATCTTCAAGCAGAAACGGACCACGCGCGCCGATCACCTCACACCGCTCATTCCCCGGATACACATCCAGCGCGCGCAATGTCCAGAACTGCTCGGGCGGGATTTCATCAAGGTGCTGCAACGGCTCGCGGCCCAAGGTGAACAATGGGCGCTTGAAGGGTTTCAAGGCCTCGATCAATTCAGCCCAGTCACTGACCTCTCGCCAGTCATCGCCGGCCTGCGGTTGCCACGCCGGGCGACGCAATGCCCAACACGGCACACCGCTCAACCGTGCAGCCTCGGCGGCGTTGCGGCTGATCTGCGCCGCGTAGGGATGGGTCGCGTCGAGGATCAGGCCAATCTGTTCATCGCGAACGAACTGCGCCAAGCCTTCGGCCCCGCCATAACCGCCGACACGCACCTGGCACGTGAGATCGGCAGGCACACGGCCCACACCCGCCAGGCTGTAGATATGCGCCGGCCCCAAGGTGCGCGCGATCGCCAGCGCTTCGGTCACCCCGCCCAACAGCAGAATCCGTTTCATTGCGGCTTGACCACTTCCAGCAGGGTGATTGGAAGCGCCTGCCGCCACGTATCGAATTCACCCAGCGGCTGGGCCTGGGCGACGTGGATGCGCGTCAGTTCGCCGCCATGTTGAGCGCGCCAGTTCATCAGGGTCATTTCACTTTGCAGGGTCACGGCATTGGCGACCAGCCGGCCACCGGGCCGCAAGTGCTGCCAGCAGGTGTCGAGCACGCCGTCGCGGGTGACGCCGCCGCCGATGAAAATGGCGTCGGGTGCTGTAAGGCCGTGCAACGCTTCCGGGGCTTTGCCACGAATCAACTGCAAACCGGGCACGCCGAGGGCGTCGCGATTGTGTTCAATAAGGCCCTGGCGGCCTTCGTCTGCTTCAATCGCCAATGCTCGGCAGCTCGGATGGGCGCGCATCCATTCGATACCGATGGAGCCGCAGCCCGCGCCCACGTCCCACAGCAGCTCGCCGGGCATCGGGGCGAGGCGGGCGAGGGTCATGGCGCGGACGTCGCGCTTGGTCAGTTGGCCGTCGTGCTGGAAGGCGGAATCGGGCAAGCCAGCGAGGCGCGACAGACGTGGTGTGTCGCTGGAGGCCAGGCAGTCGATGGCGACCAGGTTCAGATCGGCGACCGAGGCGTGTTGCCAATCCTCAGCCAAACCGTCGATGCGCCGCTCATCCGCGCCGTCCAGGTGTTCAAACACTGTCAGTCGGCTGGGCCCAAACCCGGATTCAGCCAACAGCGAAGCAATCAACGCGGGACTGCCGCCGTCATTACTCAGTACCAATAAACGCACACCCGTGGCCAGATGCGCGTTGATCGCCGCCGCTGGCCGAGCCACCACCGATAACGTCACCACCTCCTGCAACGGCCAGCCCAACCGCGCCGCCGCCAACGACACCGACGACGGCGCCGGTAAAATCAGCAGTTCTTCAGCCGCCACCTGACGCGCCAGGCTGGCGCCCACGCCATAGAACATCGGGTCGCCACTGGCCAGCACGCACACAGGCTCGCCGCGCCGCGCCAGCACCGGTTCAAGCGAAAACGGACTCGGCCACACCTGGCGCTCACCGCGAATACACACCGGCAACAGGTCCAACTGGCGCTGACCACCTATAATCCGCGTGGCGCGCAACAGGGCATGCCGGGCATTCCTGCCCAGCCCCTTGAAGCCGTCTTCACCGATGCCTACAACCGTCAGCCAGGGCGACATATCAATTCCTTGAACGACATCCGACGGGCAGGCTTTTCATGCCGCCGGACAAAGCAGGCATAATACCGCGCCTTTACCCGTCAACCGGTAGCCCCGTGAACCCAACGCCCGCTGTGAATACCTTGCGCCCCTCGGCTTGTCCGGGGTTGCTGCGTATCGTCCAGGCGCTGGATGGCGGCATTTGCCGGATCAAATTGGCCGGTGGGTCGATCAGCGTCGCCCAGGCCCATGCCGTGGCGAACGCGGCCCAGGCCTATGCCGGCGGGGTGATCGAGGCGACCAACCGCGCCAATCTGCAAATACGTGGGATCGGTGCCGAGCAGGACGCGTTGATCGCGATGCTGTTGGCCGCCGACCTGGGCCCGAGTAATGCCGCCGGTGACGACGTACGCAACCTGATGCTCAGCCCTAGCGCCGGTATCGATCCGCAGATGCTGTTCGACACTCGCCCGCTCGCCGAGCAGATCCTCGCCACCCTGCAAAATCATCCGCGTTTCCATGAGTTGTCGGCCAAGTTCGCCGTGCAACTGGATGGCGGCGAGGCCCTGGCGATGCTCGAACATCATCATGATCTGTGGCTGTCGGCGTTCGTGCGCAATGGCGAGACGCTCCTCGCGTTCGGCCTGGCAGGTTGTCCAGGGCTGGATGCGCCGTTAGCCGCCGTGCCGCTGGAGCAGGGTCATGCGTTGGTGGTGGCGGTGCTGGAGGCGTTTCTTGACCTCGCCACCCCAGAACAAACCCGTATGCGCCACTTGGCTGTGGATAAGTTGCTGAGCCGCCTCAGTCTGCCGCTGCTGCCGGTCGATGGCTTCAAACGCCCGCCCAGCGGCGCCTTGCTGCACCTCGGGAGTTATCCACAGCCTCAAAAAAATCAATTCTACGTCGCTGCCATCGTGCCCTTGGGGCGCCTGGATTCGACGATGCTCACGGGCGCTGCACAGCTCGCCAACGAGCATGGCGACGGCACATTGCGCTTCACCCCTTGGCAAGGGGTGCTACTGCCCAATGTCGAAAAACCTCACGTCGTGACCCAACGCCTGACGCAACTGGGGTTCCTCTGCACCGTCGACCAACCGCTGGCGCACATGATCGCCTGCACCGGTTCCAGCGGTTGCGGCAAAGGCCTGGCCGACACCAAGGCCGACGCCGTGCAATTGGCCGCGCTGCATCCCGGCCATGACGTGCACCTGTCCGGTTGCTCGCGCTCCTGCGCCGCCGCGCACGTGTCGCCTGTCACCTTGCTGGCGGTGAGCCCCGGCCACTACGACCTCTATTTTCGCGAGGCAGCCCACCCAGGTTTCGGCCGGCTGCACGCGCGTAACCTTTCTATTGAAGCGGCGGGCGCCTTGCTGCGCGCTCGCCCACGGAGCAACACCGATGATTGATTACATCCGCGACGGTCAGGAGATCTATCGCAACTCCTTCGCCATTATTCGCGCGGAAGCCAAGTTGCAGCGTATCCCGGCTGATTTGGAGAAACTCGCGGTGCGGGTGATTCATGCGTGCGGCATGGTCGAGGCCATCGACGGCCTGCAGTTTTCCGAAGGTGCGGGCACGGCCGGGCGCGCTGCGCTGGCCGCTGGCGCGCCGATTCTGTGTGATGCGCGGATGGTCTCCGAAGGCGTGACCCGCGCGCGTCTGCCGGCCAATAACGAAGTGATCTGCACCCTGCGCGACGACAGCGTGCCGGCGTTGGCGCGGGAGCTGGGCAACACCCGTTCCGCCGCCGCCCTGGAACTGTGGCGCCCGCATCTGGCGGGCAGCGTGGTGGTGATCGGCAATGCGCCGACGGCCTTGTTCTACCTGCTCGAGATGCTGGATGCCGGCGCGCCGAAACCGGCGTTGATCCTCGGCTTCCCGGTCGGCTTTGTCGGCGCTGCCGAATCCAAGGCGATGCTGGCGGCGGATAGCCGTGGCGTACCGTTTGTGATCATGCAGGGCCGCCTGGGCGGCAGTGCCATGGCCGCCGCGGCGGTGAATGCGCTCGCCACGGAGGTCGAATAATGCCGGCACGCGGACGTTTGATCGGCCTGGGCGTCGGCCCCGGTGACCCGGAGCTGATTACCCTCAAGGCCCTGCGCTTGCTGCGCGAATCGCCGGTGGTGGCGTACTTCGTGGCCAAGGGCAAGAAGGGCAACGCCTTCGGCATCATCGAGGACCACCTGGTGCCGCAGCAGACCCTGATGCCACTGGTGTACCCGGTGACCACCGAAGCGCTGCCGGCGCCATTGTCCTACGAACAGGTGATCAGCGACTTCTACGACACCGCCAGTGTCGAGGTGGCCGCGCACCTGGACGCCGGTCGTGATGTGGCGGTGATCTGCGAGGGCGACCCGTTCTTCTACGGCTCCTATATGTATTTGCATGACCGTTTGGCCGAGCGCTACGAAGCCCAGGTCATTCCGGGCGTGTGCTCGATGCTCGGCGGCGCCTCGGTACTCGGTGCGCCGTTGGTGTATCGCAACCAGAGTCTCTCCGTGCTGTCGGGCGTGCTGCCTCACGAAGACCTCAAGCGCCGCCTGGCCGATGCCGATGCGGCGGTGATCATGAAGCTGGGGCGCAACTTCCCCAAGGTGCGCCAGGTACTCGAAGAACTCGGCCTGGCCGAGCGCGCGCTGTATGTGGAACGCGCGACCATGGCCAACCAGAAAATCGTGCCGCTGGACCAGGTGGAGCCGATGTCTTCGCCGTACTTCTCGCTGATCATCGTGCCGGGTGAAAGGTGGCAAGGTTGATGAACCCGGCGATTGTCATTCTGGGCCAGGGCAGCCTGGCCACTGCGCGCACGATTCAGCAGGTTTACCCTGGCGCTTTGATCCACGGTCTGGCCGGGCGAGTTGAGGGGGCAGACCAGTCTTACAACGAATTTGGCGCGACCCTGCGTCAGCTGTACCAGCAAGGCACGCCGCTGATCGCTCTCTGTGCGGCCGGCATCGTGATCCGCACCCTGGCGCCGCTGCTGCTGGAAAAAGGCGAAGAGCCTGCGGTGCTGGCCGTGGCGGAAGACGGCAGCGCCGTGGTGCCGTTGCTCGGTGGCCTTGGCGGTGTGAACGTCATGGCGCGGGACATCGCAGCGGCACTGGGCGTTGCGGCTGCGATCACCACCAGTGGCGAGCTGCGTTTCGGTACCTGCCTGCTCAACCCGCCTGCGGGTTATGAACTGGCGGACCTGGAGCTGGGCAAGCGCTTCGTGTCCGACCTGCTGGCCGGCGAAAGCGTGCGCATCGAAGGTGCGGCGCCGTGGTTGGATCAGGCGAATTTGCCCCAGGACCGGCACGCGCATTTAGCCATCCACGTGGGCAGTGCCGAGCGTGTGCCCGCCGCCAACGAGTTGCTGATCTATCCGAAGAATGTGTGCGTGACCTGCAAGCCGGGTGCGCAGTTGGCGGAGCGCGTCCGCACGGCGTTGCACGAGGCGGGCATCGCCGTGCAATCCCTGGCGTGCCTGTTGGCCAGCGACAGGCAGATGGCCGAAGCGTCGCTGCATGAAGCCGCGTTGCAGTTGGGCGTGCCGCTGCGTTTTGCCGACGTGACGCCAGACGCAGACATCGCTATCAGCGTTGCCGAGCAGCCCCTGGACCTGTCGCAGGTCGGCCGCCGTCGTGGTCGCCTTGCCGTGATCGGCCTGGGCCCTGGCGCCGCCGAGTTGATGGTGCCGGCGGTCAAGGCCGAGCTCGCGCGCTGCACCGATGTGTTGGGCTACGAAACCTACGTGCGCATGGCTGGGCCGTTCCGTGACGATCAGGTGCAGCACTGCACCGATAACCGCGAAGAGATGCAACGTGCCCGCCACGCGTTTGAGCTGGCCGCGCAGGGCCGTTCGGTGGTGGTGGTGTCGTCCGGCGACCCGGGCGTTTTCGCCATGGCATCGGCGGTGATCGAGGCGTTGCACGAGTCCAGCGACCCGGCGTGGCACCAGGTCGACCTGGAAATCCTGCCGGGCGTTTCGGCCTCCCTGGCCACCGCCGCCCAGGCCGGTGCGCCGTTGGGCCATGACTTCTGCGTGATGTCGCTGTCGGACAACCTCAAGCCGTGGTCGATTATCGAAACGCGCCTGGAGCTCGCGTCCCAGGCCGATCTGGCCCTGGCGTTCTACAACCCGATCTCGCGTTCGCGGCCGTGGCAGCTGGGGCGCGCCCTGGAAATTGTCGCGCTACACCGCACAGCCGAAACCCCGGTGGTGCTCGGCCGCGATATTGGTCGCCCGGGCCAGACCCTGCGTGTCACCACCCTGGGGCAACTCACGCCAGACCAAGTGGACATGCGCACCATGGTGTTGATCGGCTCATCCACCACCTGCACATTCCCCCGTGCCGGTGGTGGTGAATGGGTGTATACGCCGCGCTGGTACGGTGCAAAACCCGCCTCCTGAAAACCACCTGGGGGGCGCACGAAAGCTCCGAATGACAATGGGTGATCACCTGCTGTCGCTCGGGGCTTTTTCTTTTTTGAGTCACGAAAACCGGAAGGCCTCGAGGTGCGCCCCGTCATTGCTGGGCAGCGTTTTTTGCAGCGTGCCGACAAGCGATGTTTGTGGCATGGAAGAGCCGCCGGTGACTGGACTAGTGTGGACACAAGCCCCGAGTTGGGGTGCTTGTGGAGAACCAAAAATGGAGCGACACCACCGAAGGATCAACAACACAAAACGGCGCAAGTTGATTGCCGCCTACACATTGCCGAGGGCGCCAGGTGGGCAGCCCTCATTGCCGCTCGACACGGAGGACGACTGCAACGCGGCGGTGGTCAACAACAGTGTGATTTCGTTTGCCGAGGGGCTGTCCGGGCTGAACCGGGAATACATCCGCAAAAGCTATCTGCTGGCCAGCAGCTACGTCAGCGATGTATTGAAGATCCACCGAGGTACCGAGGCCTGGTACGACGAATTTATCAAGGTGATGATCAGCCTGGGCTGGCTGCCGGTGCGCAGCAGTTTCGAGCGGGTCTCCCATTCGGGCAAGGGCCTGACGGTGCAACTGGCGGCGCTGAATATTATCGCCGCGATGCTGGCGGGGGTGTCGGTTTCGGGGCCGCTGATCACGGCGCTGCCGAAACTGGCGGCCGATGCGCTGGAGGCGCTGAAGCAGCAACCGAGCTCTTTCGAACTGTTCAAGCGCAACAGTACGGTGCATCAGGGCGGCGATTTCGGCCTGGCGTCCTGCGCCGAAACAGACGGTGAATTGATGATGGTGCTGGTGACTTACAGCACCCAGGGCGTGAACAAACAGGTGGGGCTGCCGTTTCTGGAGTGGGACAGTTCCTCGTTCGAGGCCTTCAGCGGGCAGACCTGCCTGGTGCTGAATACCTCGGTGGTCAACGAAAAAACCATCCGACTGATGCGTGAGAGCGCGGGCGACAAGGTGCAGTCGGCGATTGCCAAATACCGGATCTAAGGCACCAGGTAGCCGCGCACGCCGGTAAAGATGATTTGCGCGGCGAGGGCGCATACGAACAACCCCATCAACCGACTGACAATCTGCAAGCCCTGGTCACCGAGAATCCGTTCGATACGGTTGGACAGGTACAGCACCACGCCGACCGTGAAGCTGGCCAGGGCGATGCTGAGGATGGCAGTGATCTTGTCATCCCAGTGCGGTTGGCTGACGCCCATGACCAGCAGCGCACCGATGGTGCCGGGGCCGACCGTGAGAGGGATGGTCAGCGGCACGATGGTCACGTCCTGCTGCACATTGTCGGTTTGCACGGCCGACTTGCCCTGGGCCATCCCTAGGGCAGAGATAAACAGCACACTGCCGGCGCCGATGCGGAAGGCGTCCACGGTGATGCCGAACACGCTGAAGATCACCCTGCCGAACAGGTAGAGCAACACGCTCGACACCAGGGTCGCCAGCGCCACTTTCCAGGCCAGGCGCCGCCGCTCTTTGCTCGAATAACCACGGGTCAGGCTGATAAAGCAGGACAGCACGAAGAACGGGCTGTAGAGCACCAGCATCTTCAGGTAAACGCTGAATAACACGTGGAGCATGGGGGTGGCTCGCGGCAGTAGAAGTGTGGAGAGTCTAACAGGCGATACAGAGCAAATGTGGGAGGGGGTTGCCCCCTCCCACATGGGAAAACATTTCAGGTCAAGAGGATGCGTGCTCAGGCCGCTGTTGACGCTGCGCCACCCAGAACTCCACCAGCTCACGCAACTGTGACAACTCCACCGGCTTGGCCATATGTCCGTCCATCCCCGCCTGGCGTGCGCGCTCTTTGTGCTCCGAGAGGATATGCGCGGTGAGCGCCACCACCGGGGTGCGGATACGCTGGTGGCTGACTTCCCACGCACGCAGTTGCTGGGTGGCAGAGAAACCATCGAGGATCGGCATCTCGCAGTCCATCAACACCAGGTCATAACGCTGGGCCTTCATCGCCTCCAGCGCTTCTTCACCATTGCTGGCGGTGTCCGGGTTGAGGTTGAGCTTGCCGAGCATGCCGCGAATCACTTTAGTGGAGATGCTGTTGTCTTCGGCCACCAGGATCTTGAAGTCGCTGGGCACGGTCACCGCCGCCGGGGCGTTGAGGGGCGCGCGGGGCTGCACGCCACCTTTGCTGCGTTGGGTCAACTCGTCAGCCAGGGTGGTCTTGAGGGTGTAACCGGCGACCGGCTTGGCGAGGATGCGCTTGATCCCGCAGTTACGCGCGATGATCTTGCTCGGCGCATTGCTGATGCCGGTGAGCATGATCAGCAGGATGTCGTGGTTCAGGCTCGGGTCTTCCTTGATCTTCGCCGCCAGTTGCATACCGGTCATGCCGGGCATGTTCTGGTCCAGCAGCACTACGTCGAAGTAATCGCGCAGGTGCGCCTTGGTGCGCAGCAATGCCAAGGCCTCTTTACCGGACGGCACGGCGCTGACATTCAGGCCCCAGGCCGAGCACTGCTGCACCAGCACTTTGCGGCACGTATCGTTGTCGTCCACGACCAGTACGCGCGCGCCTTTGAGCGGGCCGTCGAGGTCGGAAGTGGGGTGTTCCAGGCGCTCCGGGTCCAGCGGCAGGGTCAGCCATAGCGTGCTGCCTTGATGGCTGCCGCTCTTGATGCCGAACTCACCGTTCATCAACAGGATCAGCTGGCGCGCGATCACCAGGCCCAGGTGGCCGCTCAGACGGGTGGCCGAGAGGAAGTTCTTGCTGTGCAGCTCGCTGTGCAGCAGTGCCTCGCGTTCGGCGGCTTCCATTGGCAGGCCGCTGTCCTGCACGGCTATGCGCAGGCGCGGCTTGGTGCTGCGGTCGTCCAGGGCGACGACGATCAGCACTTCGCCTTCGTCGGTTTTGTGCAGGGCGTTTTCCAGCAGGCTCAGCAGTGCCTGGCGCAGGCGTGTCGGATCTCCGCTGATGACGCGGGGTACCTGGGGTTGGATGAAGCTGATCAACTCGACGTTCTGCTGCTCGGCCTTGGCGCGGAAGATGCTCAGGCAGTCTTCGATCAGCGCATTGAGGTCGAATTGCACGTCATCCAGCTCGATCTGCCCGGATTCGAGCTTGGAGATGTCGAGGATCTCGTTGATCAGTGTCAGCAGCTCGTTACCGGCGCTGTGGATGGTTTGCACGTAGTCGCGCTGTTTCACCGACAGCGGCGTGCCCAGCAGCAGTTCGGTCATGCCCAGCACGCCGTTCATGGGGGTGCGGATTTCGTGGCTGATCTTCGCCAGGAATTCGGCCTTGGCGGCGATCTCTGCATTGCTGGCGGCCAGGTCGCGGCTGAGGCTGAATCGGGCTTCGACAATCGCACGCTGGCGCTCGCCCAGGGCCAGGCTCATCAGCAGGCCGCTCAGACAGATAAACGCCAGCAGTGTGACGATCAAACCCTGGGGCGACACCATCGTCAGCCCCAGCAAGGCCGGGAGAATGATCAGCGTGCCGATGTTGAACACCACCATGCCCGCCACGAACAAACGCGCCGGGCGGTAGCCTTTCTGCCAGTGATAAGCGGAGACAAACAGCATGCTCAGGCCCGCCAGGGCCACCAGCGCGTAGGTGATGATGTTCAGCGGCAGGGTGCTGACGAACAACAGCAACAGGCCGCACAGCACGATAAACAGGATGTCGGCCATCAACAGCTTGTTCAGCGGGTGCGGACCCAGGGGCATGAAGAAGCGATAGGCAAACATCAGCCCGCACGGTGCGGTCAGCAGCAGGGCCAGGTAGGCGCCTGGGGTCTGGATTGCGTGCCAGTTCGGCAGCCATGGGCCTGCCAGGTTGAGCAGCAGCGCCAGGCTGAGCATCAACAGCAGTTCGCAGGCCGCCAGCCACAGGCTGCTGCGCGAGCGGTGGTAAGCGAAGCGCGTGAGGTTATGCAGGATCAGCATCAGCAGGCAGCCGAACAGCAGGCCGTAGATCAGCGTCTGGGTCTGGTCGGCGGCGGCCAGCACGGCCGGTTCCAGGGTGATATAGGGGCGCAGTTCGTGTTCTGAAACCAGGCGCAGGTAGACGTCGAGGGTCTTTTGGCTCTGGGGCATCGGCAGCATGAAGTCGCTGCTGGGCAACGGGCGTTCCGCCTGGGGCTGGCGGGTGCCGCTGCTTTGTTGCTCGACCAGAGTATCGCCGTCCAGCACGTAGAGGCTCAGGTGCGCCAGGTCCGGGGCGAATACCCGCAGCACTTGCTCGTGCTTGCCGGGTTGCAGCTTGAAACGTACCCACAACGCACCGTCCGGTTCCGCGGCGGTAATACGGTCCAGTTCGATGGGGCTGAATTGATTGGTGTAGCGTGAGGAGCGGATGTCGCTCAGTTGCAGGTCGGCCTGTTCATCAAGCAATACTGCCCAGCCACTGCCTTGTGCGGCGGCCTGGGCCGGGAACAAGCAGAGCAGCGTCAGCAGACTGACAGTGAAACCTATGGCGATCCTGAGCCAGCGCACGGCGAAATCCCTTCGTAGGTTGATGCACGGTTAACTATGCGCGGGGAGGCCTGTATACGGCAAGGGCCAGAGGCCCTTGCCTAACCGAACGGATAGTTTGTGTTACTGGCTTTCGCCACGTTCACGGGCAATGGCGCGGTAGCCGATGTCCGTACGGTAGAAGCAGCCTTTCCAGTCGATTTTCGCGGCCAGTTTGTACGCCTGTTGCTGTGCAGCGTCGACACTGGCACCCATTGCGGTAGCGCACAGCACACGACCGCCGGCGGTCACAACCTTGCCATCCTTAAGCGCGGTGCCGGCATGGAACACCTTGCCTTCCAGCGTAGCCGCCGCGTCCAGGCCTTCAATTACATCGCCTTTGGCGTAGTCGGCAGGGTAACCGCCGGCTGCCAGCACAATGCCGACGCTTGGACGTGGATCCCACTGCGCTTCAACCTTGTCCAGGGCCTGGGCCAGTGCCGCTTCCACCAGCAGCACCAGGCTCGATTGCAGGCGCAGCATCACCGGTTGGGTCTCCGGGTCACCGAAGCGGCAGTTGAACTCGATGACTTTCGGGTTACCGGCTTTGTCGATCATCAGGCCGGCGTACAGGAAACCGGTGTACACGTTGCCTTCGTCGGCCATGCCGCGCACGGTCGGCCAGATCACCAGGTCCATCACGCGTTGGTGCACGTCGGCGGTAACCACCGGGGCAGGGGAGTAGGCACCCATGCCGCCCGTGTTCGGGCCGCTGTCGCCGTCGCCGACGCGTTTGTGGTCCTGGCTGGTGGCCATCGGCAGCACGTTCTTGCCATCGACCATCACGATAAAGCTGGCTTCTTCGCCGTCGAGGAATTCCTCGATGACCACACGTGAACCAGCGTCACCAAAGGCATTTCCGGCGAGCATGTCGCGCACGGCGTCTTCGGCTTCCTGCAAGGTCATGGCGACGATCACGCCTTTACCGGCGGCCAGGCCGTCGGCCTTGATCACGATCGGCGCACCTTTTTCACGCAGGTAGGCCAGGGCCGGCTCGATCTCGGTGAAGTTCTGGTAGTCGGCAGTCGGGATCTTGTGGCGCGCCAGGAAATCCTTGGTGAAGGCTTTCGAGCCTTCCAGTTGGGCAGCGCCGGCAGTGGGGCCGAAGCAATCCAGGCCGCGGCTGCGGAACAGGTCTACGACACCGGCAACCAAGGGTACTTCCGGGCCAACAATAGTCAGGGAGACGTTTTTCTCGGCGAAGTCGGCCAGTTGCTCAAGGGCCAGTACGTCGATGGCGACGTTTTCGCACTTGGCTTCGATGGCGGTACCGGCGTTGCCGGGGGCGACGAAGACTTTCTGGACGCGTGGGTCCTGGGCAACTTTCCAGGCCAGGGCGTGTTCACGGCCACCGCTGCCAATGATGAGGACGTTCAAGTCAGACTCCTTCGGAGGAAGTTACAAGCTGCAAGCTGCAAGTTAGAAGCGATCGCTCCGAAGTGCAGCATCCAGCTTTGAATTAGAGAGGCTGCAAGCAAAAGTAAAAGCACCACCGTCCTGCTCCTACTTGTCGCTTGCAGCTTGAAACTTGCAGCTCCACGTTAGTGGCGGAAATGGCGCATGCCAGTAAAGACCATGGCGATACCCGCTTCATCAGCAGCGGCGATGACTTCTGCATCACGCATCGAGCCGCCCGGTTGGATCACGGCAGTCACGCCGGCTTTCGCGGCGTTGTCCAGGCCATCACGGAACGGGAAGAATGCATCGGACGCCATCACCGAACCGGCCACCTGCAAACCGGCGTGCTCAGCCTTGATCGCGGCGATACGCGCCGAGTTCACGCGGCTCATCTGGCCAGCGCCGACACCGATGGTCTGGCGGTTCTTGGCATAGACGATAGCGTTGGATTTAACGTACTTGGCCACTTTCCAGGCGAAGATCAGGTCGTTGATCTCTTGCTCGGTCGGGGCGCGTTTGGTCACCACTTTCAGGTCTGCGCTGCCGATCATGCCGATGTCGCGGCTCTGTACCAGCAAGCCGCCGTTGACGCGCTTGTAGTCCCAGGCAGCGGCACGTTCAGCCGACCACTCGCCGCAGGCCAGCAGGCGCACGTTGGCTTTGGCCGCCACGATGGCGCGGGCTTCTTCGCTCACGGAAGGGGCGATGATCACTTCGACGAACTGACGCTCGACGATGGCCTTGGCGGTTTCGGCGTCCAGTTCACGGTTGAACGCGATGATGCCGCCGAAGGCCGATTCGGTGTCGGTCGCGTAGGCCAGTTCGTACGCCTGGCGAATGCCGCCTTCAGCGTCCGGGCTCACGGCCACGCCGCACGGGTTGGCGTGCTTGACGATCACGCAGGCCGGCTTGACGAAGCTCTTCACACATTCCAGCGCGGCGTCGGTGTCGGCCACGTTGTTGTAGGACAGCTCTTTGCCTTGTAGTTGGGTCGCGGTGGCGATGCCCACTTCGGCAGGCTTGGCTTCTACGTAGAACGCCGCGCTCTGGTGCGGGTTCTCGCCGTAGCGCATTTCCTGGGCCTTGATGAACTGGCTGTTGAAGGTGCGCGGGAACTGGCTGCGATCGGAGGTCGACAGGGTTTCAGCCGCCTGGTTCACGGTGCCCATGTAGTTGGCGATCATGCCGTCATAGGCAGCGGTGTGTTCGAACGCCTTGAGCATCAGGTCGAAACGCTGGGCGTAGGTCAGGCCGCCGGCCTTCAGGCTTTCGAGCACTTGGGCGTAGTCGCCGGCGTTGACCACGATGGCCACGTCTTTATGGTTCTTGGCTGCGGAGCGAACCATGGTCGGGCCGCCGATATCGATGTTTTCGATGGCGGTCGGCAGGTCGCAACCTGGCTTGTTGATGGTGGCTTCGAACGGGTAGAGGTTAACGGCCACCAGGTCGATCGGCTTGATGCCGTGCTCGGTCATGATGGCGTCGTCGATGCCGCGACGGCCGAGGATGCCACCGTGGATTTTCGGGTGCAGGGTCTTGACGCGACCGTCCATCATTTCTGCGAAACCGGTGTAGTCAGCGACTTCCACTGCGGCCACGCCGTTGTCCTGCAGCAGTTTGAAGGTCCCGCCCGTGGAGAGGATTTCCACGCCCAGGGCTTCCAGCTCCCGGGCAAATTCGAGGATCCCGGTCTTGTCGGAGACACTGATCAAGGCGCGGCGGATCGGCAGGCGGGTAGTCTGGTCGGTCATTTCAATTTCCATCAAAAGCAAAGGAGTCAGCAAAAAAGGCGACCGGTTTTACGCGGGCGCCTTTCTGGTTGGATTGAATGCTTACAGCAAATCGTATTGCTTGAGCTTTTTGCGCAAGGTGCCACGGTTGAGGCCCAGCAGCTCACTGGCTTTGGTCTGGTTGCCCTTGACGTAGTTCATCACGCTTTCGAGCAAGGGTGCCTCGACTTCGGAGAGCACCAGGTTGTACACGTCCGTGACGGAAGCGCCCTCAAGGTGGGCGAAATAATTATGCAGCGCCTTCTCGACACTCCCGCGAAGGGTCTGGCCTTCTTCGCTCGGCGTGTTGAGGTGCTGTTTTAAATTGACGTTGTCGCTCACGGGTGTTGTTCCACTCACTAAAGTCTCGGTCATCATCGTCATGCGGCCACCCATTCTCCGTCCCCTGCTCTCAGGCTCTTGTCTCGTTCGGCAAAAAACTCACGAACGGCGGTGACCTGTGCTTGCGTTTCATCCAAACGATTGAACCCGGCGCGAAACTCCCTGGCGCCCGGCAGGGTTGCGAGATACCAACCCACATGCTTGCGAGCAATACGCACGCCCATCACCTCTCCATAGAAGGTGTGAAGTGCAGCCAGATGCTCTAGCAGAATACGTTCCACCTCGACCAACTCCGGCGCCGGCAAGACTTCACCCGTACGCAGAAAATGCTCGATCTCACGAAAAATCCACGGCCGTCCCTGTGCGGCCCGGCCAATCAACACACCATCGGCGCCGGTGGAATGCAGCACGCGCCGGGCTTTTTCGGCTGAGTCGATGTCGCCATTGGCAAATACCGGCATCGACACCGCCTGCTTGATCGCGGCGATGGTGTCGTACTCGGCTTCACCGGTGTAAAGATCGGCGCGGGTGCGACCATGCACTGCCAACGCTGTAATGCCTGCCTGTTCGGCGATCTTCGCCACCGTCAGGCCATTCTTGTTGTCCCGGTCCCAGCCGGTACGAATCTTCAGGGTCACCGGCACATCCACTGCGGCAACAACGGCCTGCAGGATCTCGGCAACCAACTGCTCATCTTTCAATAGCGCGGAACCGGCGGCCTTGTTGCAGACCTTCTTGGCCGGGCAGCCCATGTTGATATCGATGATCTGTGCGCCCAACTCGACGTTGGCCCGGGCCGCATCCGCCAGCATCTGTGCATCGCCACCGGCGATCTGTACCGAGCGAGGCTCGGGATCACCTTCGTGGATCATGCGCATCCGCGATTTGCGGGTGTTCCACAAGCTCATGTCGCTGGTGACCATTTCCGAGACTACTAGACCCGCGCCCAAACGCTTGCACAGCTGACGAAAGGGCTGGTCGGTAACCCCCGCCATCGGGGCGAGAATCAAGCCGTTCTGCAATGTGTATGGGCCGATGCGTACCGCCGACATAGGACTTCCCTGTTGTGGGGCCGGATCATTAGAGTTCGAAAAAGGGTTGGCATGATACCCGCTCTCGATGACTGGATAAAGGCTGAATTGGATAAAATCTGAACAGTTATTTCTTTATCGCCGCCGGTTTGGATGAGCGGCGCCAAGTCAATAATCCATCGGCAGGCTTCGGTGCGTGCGCCGATTTACTCGGGCGAGTGGAAGCTCAAGCTGTAATTCACGGCTTTATTGCCGGGATCGAGGATGTCCAGGGAGATATGGATCGGGGTCTGTGATGGCATTTCGATCCCCCCCGCCAGCTCGCCATTGAGGTATTCGGCGGGCTTGAAGCGACGACTGGCAATCAGGTTGCCATTGATGTCGGCAAAGCGCAGTTCCAGCAGCGGGAAGGGCTGGGAGAACGTCGCGCGATTGTAGATGATTGCATCCACCACCAGCGCCCCGGCGAATTCCGGGTGGCTGCGTACCACCAGGTTACTGCTCTTGATATGGGCAATATCGACCCGTGACGGCACCGTGCAGCCCAATGTCGGGCACAGTTGCTGGAACCATGGGCGATAAGCGTCCTGGCGGGCCAGATCGTCGAATTGATAGGCAATGTACTGAGCGGCCAGGCCGGCGGCGGCGATCAGTACCAGCAGCATCCAGATCAGGCGGCGGCCCAGGCCCTGCGGGCGCTTTTGCGCGTACAGGTGCAGCGGGTCATCTTCCAGGTCCTGGAGCAGGTCGTCATGGGCGCCGGCCTCGGGGCGTGGGCGCTTGCGACGCGATTGCGTGCGCTCTTCGGGCTCCGCTTCATCCGCTGCCGCTGTCAGGGGCGTGAACGGCGGGTCGGTGTGTTCATCTTCCGGGGTTGAGCGCAGTGCTGGCTCATCGTCGATGTGCAACGACATGGATGGCTCGGTGCGCTGCCTGGTCGCAGGGGCTTTGGTCGGTTCAGGTTCGTCTGCGGGGGTGTTGACGCGTTCTTCAGGCGGTTCGCTGAACAGGCTGGCGGCCCATTTTTCTTCTTCGGCCTTGACGGTTTCGCGACTGGCGCTGAGAGCGTCTTCTTTCTGTCGACGGTCGGCGCCGGGCTGACGGCGTTCTGCGCCTACGGGCAGTGTGTGCTGAATCTCGCGGCGTTCCAGCTTGGCCAGTTCTTCGTCCAGGTCCAGGTTGTCCAGGTCCAGCTCTTCGGCGGTCCACTGCTTCTGGCTGATTGCCCGCTGTGGCTCAGGCGCTGCTTCGCGCGCGGGCTCGATCGCGGTCGGCTGCTCCGGCACAGGCGCGTGGGCGCGCTGCTCCAGCAACTGGCGAGCGGCGTTAAAGACTTGCAGGCACGAGCCGCAGCGAACCACGCCGCGAGCCACGCTCAATTGAGCGTGGTTGACGCGAAAGCGGGTTTGGCAATGCGGGCACTGGGTGACGAAACTGTCGGTCATGCGGCCATCCGATTCAGGCAAGCGCTCATTCTAGCGCCGACGCCCGCTGATGCGTACCCAGCCATCACGGTTAGCGATCGGATCCAGCTCGAAATCCTTGGCGTAGGCTGCGGCGACATCGTCACCTTGCTCGGCGAGGATACCCGATAGCGCCAGGCGCCCGCCCGGCTTGACCAGGCTCGACAGTTGCGGTGCCAGGGACACCAGCGGGCCGGCGAGGATATTGGCGACCAGCACGTCGGCCTGCACCTGGGGCAAATCCTGCGGCAGGTAGAGGGGGAATTTGCCTTCAGCAATGTTGTTGCGCCCGGCGTTGTCGCGGGACGCTTCCAGGGCCTGTACGTCGATGTCGGTGCCGACGGCTTCCTTGGCGCCCAGCAACAGGGCGGCAATCGCCAGGATCCCCGAGCCGCAGCCGAAATCCAGCACGTGGCTGTCGGTCAGGTCCTGGCCGTCCAGCCATTCCAGGCACAGCGCGGTGGTGGGGTGGGTGCCGGTGCCGAACGCCAGGCCTGGGTCGAGCAGCAGGTTGACCGCATCAGGCTCTGGGGCGGCATGCCAGCTCGGCACGATCCACAGGCGCTGGCCGAAACGCATCGGCTGGAAGTTGTCCATCCAGCTGCGTTCCCAGTCCTGGTCCTCGATGATTTCGCTGTGATGCTCGGGCAACGGGCTGCCGGTGAGCAATTCCATGTGCGCCAGCACGGCGGCGGCGTCGGTGCCGTCTTCGAACAGGGCCAGCAGATGGGTGTGGGACCACAGCGGCGTGGTGTTCAGCTCGGGTTCGAAGATGGGTTGGTCTTCGGCGTCCATGAAGGTGACCGAGACGGCGCCCACTTCGAGGAACGCGTCTTCGTAGGTTTCGGCTTGTTCTGGGCTGATGGCGAGACGGACTTGCAGCCAAGGCATGGCGGGCACCTTTGAATAAAAATGAGTGTGCGACGAGCGAGGTCGCGAAAGCGCGCAAGTTTACGCCAGCGGCGGGCAGAAGACGACACTACTGACTGCACCCCGGTCAAATGTGGGAGGGGGCTTGCCCCCGATTGCAGTATGTCAGTCTCAGCATCTGTAACCGATCCACCGCCATCGGGGGCAAGCCCCCTCCCACATTTTGACGGTGTACATCTTCAAAAAAGTAGAGGGCCCACAAACAACAAAGCCGCCCGAAGGCGGCTTTGTTGGGTGGAGCACTTACTGGTTGGCCAGCTTGTGTTCCAGGTAGTGAATGTTTACACCACCTTCGCAGAAGCCTTCATCACGCACCAGGTCCCGGTGCAGCGGGATGTTGGTCTTGATGCCGTCGACCACGATTTCGTCCAGGGCGTTGCGCATACGGGCCATGGCCTCGTCGCGAGTGGCGCCCCAGGTGATCAGCTTGCCGATCAACGAGTCGTAGTTGGACGGGACCTTGTAGCCGCTGTACAGGTGCGAATCCACACGTACGCCGTTGCCGCCGGGCGCGTGGAAATGCTTGACCAGGCCAGGGCTTGGGATAAAGGTCTTCGGGTCTTCGGCGTTGATCCGGCACTCCAGGGAGTGGCCGTGGATCTTCACGTCGTCCTGGGTGAAGGACAGCACGTTGCCGGCGGCGATGCTCAGCATCTCCTTGACGATGTCGATACCGGTGACCATCTCCGAAACCGGGTGCTCTACCTGCACGCGAGTGTTCATCTCGATGAAGTAGAAGCGGCCGTTCTCGTAGAGGAACTCGAAGGTACCGGCGCCACGGTAGTTGATGTCGATGCACGCCTTGACGCAGCGCGCCAGGACTTCCTGGCGGGCTTTCTCGTCCAGGCCCGGTGCCGGTGCTTCTTCCAACACCTTCTGGTGACGACGTTGCAGCGAGCAATCGCGGTCGCCCAGGTGGATGGCGTGGCCCTGGCCGTCGGACAGTACCTGCACTTCCACGTGACGTGGGTTGGTCAGGTACTTTTCCAGGTAGACCATCGGGTTGCCGAACCAGGCGCCCGCTTCGGAGCGAGTCTGCTTGGCCGCTTCGATCAGCTCTTCTTCCTTGTGCACCACGCGCATGCCGCGACCACCACCGCCACCGGCGGCCTTGATGATCACCGGGTAACCGACTTCGCGACCAATGCGCAGAGCGGTTTCCTCGTCTTCAGGCAGTGGGCCGTCGGAGCCAGGAACGGTTGGCACGCCGGCTGCGATCATGGCGTCCTTGGCCGAGACCTTGTCGCCCATCAGGCGAATGGTGTCGGCTTTCGGGCCGATGAAGGCAAACCCGGATTTTTCCACCTGTTCGGCGAAATCGGCGTTTTCCGCGAGGAAGCCGTAGCCTGGGTGGATGCCATCAGCGCCGGTCACTTCAGCGGCGGCGATGATGTTCGAGACTTTGAGGTACGAGTTCGTGGCCAGTGGCGGGCCGATGCAGATGCTTTCGTCCGCCAGTTTCACGTGCATCAATTCGGTATCGGCCGTCGAGTAAACAGCGACGGTCTTGATGCCCTCTTCCTTACAGGCGCGCAGGATACGCAGCGCGATCTCGCCGCGGTTGGCGATCAGGACTTTTTGCAGTTTCTTCGCAGGTTTCAACATCGAAGGCGCTCCGCGGTTCAAACGATGGTGAACAGCGGCTGGTCGTACTCAACCGGCTGACCGTTTTCTACCAGGATGGATTCGATGACGCCGGCTTTTTCGGCCGTGATGTGGTTCATCATCTTCATCGCTTCAACGATGCAGATGGTGTCGCCCACTTTCACGGTCTTGCCCACTTCAACGAAGGCTGGCGAGGTCGGTGCCGGGGTGCGGTAGAACGTACCGACCATTGGCGACTTGACCACGAAACCGTTCAGCGCAGGGGCTGCCGGTGCGGCAGGTGCAGCGGCGGCAGCAGGCGCGGCGGCCGGAGCAGCAGCGGGTGCCGGTGCCTGCATCTGTGGTGCGTAGAACTGTTGGGCCGGGGTCTTGCTGTGGCGGCTGATCCGTACGGACTCTTCGCCTTCCTTGATTTCCAGCTCGTCGATACCGGATTCTTCCAGCAGTTCGATCAGTTTCTTAACTTTACGGATATCCATGAATCATCAACTCCCAAGGGTCGGTCAGGGGCGCTTGGCCTGTTCTTCAAGCTGTTCCAGGGCGGCCTCCAGGGCCAGTCGGTAACCGCTGGCGCCAAGGCCGCAGATCACTCCTACCGCAACGTCGGAGAAGTAAGAGTGATGGCGGAAAGGTTCGCGTTTGTGCACGTTCGATAAATGCACTTCGATGAATGGGATGCTCACCGCCAGCAGCGCGTCACGTAATGCAACACTTGTATGCGTAAAAGCGGCGGGATTGATCAGGATAAAGTCCACGCCTTCGCCACGCGCGGCATGGATGCGATCAATCAATTCATACTCGGCATTGCTTTGCAGGTAGAGCAAATGGTGGCCGGCTTCACGTGCCCGTCGTTCCAGGTCAAGGTTGATCTGATCGAGGGTCACTGCCCCGTAGACGCCCGGTTCACGGGTGCCGAGCAGGTTCAGGTTGGGTCCGTGAAGAACCAGTAAGGTCGCCATCGGCTGTTCCTTGTTATTGATGTGGGCAAGGCAGAACCCGGCGACTATGCCGCAAAGCCTTTGTGACTGTCCAGTTCTATGCAGTAGGCGGCACGATTAGCGAGGATTGCGCAAAATTTTTGACTGGGGCCTGGGATTCGTTCATGGGTAATACGCCCTTGAATCTCATGGAGATCAAATGTGGGAGGGGGCTTGCCCCCGATTGCAGTGTGTCAGTCTCAGTATCTGTAACTGACCCACCGCTATCGGGGGCAAGCCCCCTCCCACATTTTGATCTCCATTGATTGTGGATCTTCAGGGGGCAGGTCAGACGCGGAACGCCTGCACCGCCGTATTGAGCTGCCCACCCAGTACCAACAGGTGCTCGCCCTGGCTGCGGCCCTGGCCGATGCGCAGCAGGTTGTCCTCACCCAACTGATGAATCCGCTCGCTGTTATCGCGAATCTCACTCACGGCACCGCTTTGCTGCGCCGTCACATCGGCAATCCGCACGGCGGTGTCGGAAATGGTCTGGATCGCGCCGACGATTTCATCCAGCGCGCCGTCGGCTGCCTGGGCTTGCTGGGCGGTGGCCTCGGCGTGTTCGACCTGGGCGCGCATGCCCTGCACCGATTGGTGCGCTGCGCTTTGCAGGCCGGTGATCAAGCCCTGGATTTCGGCGGTGGCGCCGGCAGTGCGTTGGGCCAGGGTGCGCACTTCGTCGGCGACCACGGCAAAACCTCGCCCGGCCTCACCGGCGCGTGCGGCCTCGATAGCGGCGTTGAGCGCCAGCAGGTTGGTCTGGTCGGCAATCGAGCGAATCACGGTCAATACGCCGCCAATGGTGGCGGACTCTTCGGCGAGTTTCTCGATCATCTGCGCATTTTGCTGCACTTCACCCACCAGCGCGTGCAGGCCGGTCAGGCTCAGACCGATCACACGCTGGCCTTGCTCGACCGCCTGGCCCGCGCTGCGGCTGGCACCGGCAGCCTGGCTGGCATCACCGGCGACTTGCTGGATGGTGGCTTCCAGTTCGCCCAGGGAATCACGAATCTGCGCGGTATCCCCGGCCTGGCGTTCGGCGCCGTCGTGCAGGCCGCTGCTCAGTTCGGCCAAGGCGCGGCTGCTGCCGGCGACTTCTTCGGCATTGCCCCGAATGGTCCCCACCAGATCCACCAGGTAGGCGCGTAAACGGTTGAGGGATGCTTCGATGTCGCGCAGTTCGCGGTTGGTTTTACCCAAGGTGATCGGCTGGCTGAAGTTGCCTTCACCCCAGGTCGACAGGGCCGGTGCCAGGTTGGTCAACACCCGCGCCAGGCGCCGTTGCAGGGTGTCGATGAGCAGGGCGATCAACAAGATCAGGCCGATCATCACCCCTTGCATCAGGCGCACTTCCCCCTGGATCTTGCCGTGTTGCGCACGCACCACTGGCTCCAGGCCGGCGATGGCCTGTTGAACGGCGGCGATTTTCAAATGGGTGGCGGCGGCCAGGTCGGCACGCTGCTGGATCTGCGTGCGGGTACGCTTGAGTTCGGCGGGGTAGCGTGTCAGCAGGCCGTTGAGCTCGCGCTTGAGGTCGACGCCGGTGTCCTGGGCTTCGGTTTTTGCTGTGTTTTCCAGGCCCATCAAGGCTGAAAAGTCATCGGTGTTGGATTCTGCGCTGGCCTTTACGCCCAGCAAGGGCAGTTGCTCCAGCAGCTCGGCCTGGCTGCGCATATTGCCGACTTCGCGCTCCACATCGTCCGCCAGTTCCGCGCGACCGCTGCTCACCAGTTTGCCGCGGGCCAGGGACAGCTTGCCCAGGTGCTGGGAGGCTGCCAGCAGCGGCGGCAGGTAGCGCGCCGCTTCGGCGGTGTTAACGCCCATGGCGTACTGGCTCAACTGCTCCAGGTTGGCGCCCAGCTCCCGCTCGGCTTGCAGCAACAAGGCTTGTGGGTCACCCGCCAACTTACCGGCCGCCAGCAGGTCGGTCTTGCTGAAGGCATCCAGGTCCGCGAGGCTGGGGCGCAGGTTTTGCGCGAGGTCGGCGGGCAGTTCATCCAGGTGTTGTAACAGGCTTTCCAGGCTCTGGCTGGCGCTGCTCAAGCGCAATGCATCGCCGCTGCCCAGGTAGTCGTCGATATTACGCGCGGCCTGGTTCTGGAAGGTCTGTGACAGACCGAGGTAGCGTTCCATCAGCAAATAAGGCCGTTCGAGCGCCCGTTGCGACCACCACAGCGTCGCCCCAAGCGCCAGGCACACGGCCACCAGCAGGAGGGTATTGAGATTGGTCAGCAGCTTCAGGCGCATGCGTGGTATCAACCGGCAGCAAAAGATAAGTGCCTGAAGTTATTGCGTTTTCATTACAGGGTTATGACGGAGTCACTGGATTCTGATGAAAAGATGGCACTTTGCTTTGATGTGCGCGCAGCTTGCACGCGGTTACGCCCGGCATGCTTTGCGCGGTAAAGCGCCTCGTCGGCTTGGGCGGCCATCATCAGGCTGTCGGAACCGTCACCCAGCTCAACCAGCCCGGCGCTGAAGGTGCACCACAAGTCCTGAGGCTGCGCCGGATAGTGAATTTCGGCAAAGCGTCCACGAATCTCATCCAGCACCTTGCAGGCCGACTCCAGGTCGGTGTCAGGCATCACAATCGCGAACTCTTCACCGCCATAGCGGCCGATGTAGTCGGTCTTGCGCAGGCGTTGCTTGAGAAACAGCGCCAGGCTCTTGATCACACGGTCGCCCATGGGGTGGCCGTGGCTGTCATTGACCCGTTTGAAGTGGTCGATGTCGAGCATGGCAAAGCTCAATGGTTTGTTCTCGCGGCGCGCGCGGAAGCTGCAGTCTTCGAGCAATTGCAGGATATGGGTGTGGTTGTACAGCCCGGTCAGGCTGTCGCGCACCATCCGCGCCTTGAGGTTGCGCGCACGGGCAGCGCGGTTGCGTACCGTGGTGATCAGGTGGCGCGGCTTGATCGGCTTGGTGAGGAAGTCGTCGCCGCCTTCGCTCATGGCGTCCAGCTGTTTGTCCAAGTCGTCTTCGGCCGACAGGTAGATGATCGGCACGCTGACGTAACGGTCATTGTGGCGAATCACCTTGGCCAGCTCGGTGCCGGTACAGGCCGGCATGTACATGTCGAGGATGATCAGGTCGGGCTGGAAGTCTGCCAGCTCGGCCATGGCCTGGATCGGCTCGATCAAGGTCCGAGTGACGATGCCGGCGCTGTTGAGCAACCGCTCGGTGTGCAGCGCCTGGGCCCGCGAGTCATCAATGATCAGCACTTTGTACGGTTCGTACTGGGCAACGCAGGTCAGTACTTCGATCTTTTCCAGCAGGCTGGAGGCTTCCAGCGTGCCGGTGAGGAATTCCTGGCCCCCGGCGCGTACGGCGGCCAGGCGGGTGGGCGTGTCGGTTTCGTGCAGGCTGAAAAATAACAGCGGCAGCTTATGCTCCAGGCCTTCCTGGGCTTCGGCGGCGAGCTTGAGGCCCAGGCCGGCGCCACAGAAATCCACGTCCATCACAATGACGGAGGGCAGGCGCTCGCTCATCGCGGCGCGAAACGCTGCCACGCTGTCAAGGGACTGGGCGCTCATGCCAAAAAATTCCAGCTGCTTGGCCAGGCGCTCGGCGCGGTCGTGATCGGCCAGCATCACGTAGATCGGCTTGCGCATCGGCGGCAGGAAGGTTTGTTCCAGCTGGTCGCCCTGGCGCAGGCCGGTGCGGGACAGGCGCTGCATCAAGCGGTTGAGTTCGGTGATCAACTGGCTGCTCAAGCGGCCGCGGTTTTCATCCACCGCCCTGAGTGACTCGCCGATGTGCCGCGCCAGTTGGCCATGCTCGGGCTGTTCGAAGCGCTCGGCGAAGCGCTGCAGGCGCAGGTTGGCTTCGCTGAGTTCGGAGAGGTCGGCGCCTGACCATTCGCTGCGTTGCAGGCGCTGCCAGATCTCAAGAATTTGACGTGCCTGATGAATTACCCGCTGGGCAAAATGCTGCTTGAGACGCTCACGGCTGGGGTCTTCTGGCTCGGTCATATCCTGACTACTAGTGAGGGTGGATGCTGAGGTCGAACTGATGGCTCTATGCTAGCACCTCTTTTCAGTGGGATGAGTGTCATATGTCAATTAACTGCGTGTCACTGATATTCAGTTGATGACCTGGTGGTCGCGCAGCTTAAACAGCGTGCATCCTTTATAGTCGAACGCTTCCCCTACGCCGTTTGGTGAAAAGCCCCGCATGGGCGGGCACGATGGGGTAGGGTTGTGGTCGGAGTGTTTGAACGCACGCCCTCAATTCAAGTGCATGAACTCAAGTGATTGAAAGGATATCGCCATGCTGGACTGGAAAAACCGTGCGGGCAGTGCCAAAGGCCCCGCCCCTGAGCCCAAGTCGGCCAACCGCAGCTATTTTCGTACCCTGCTGATGAGCCGCGCCGTGCTCAGCGTGCTCGGCCTGTATCTATTGGTCACCGGCGCCCTGGGTTGGTACTGGAGCGAAGAGCCGGCGTTGTTCCCGGTCCAGCAAAACGCGCAAATCGCGGCCGAGAAGGAAGGCAAGCAGATGGTGGTGGGCTATACCACCGTCGAAACCCTCAAGACCGTGGTCGGCACGTTGCTGAACAAGCCTGGTGGCTATATTTCCAACGACCGTTTCCCGCCGGGCCTGTGGATGGACAACATGCCCAGCTGGGAGTACGGCGTGCTGGTGCAGGTGCGCGACCTGACCCGCGCCCTGCGTAAAGACTTCGCCCGCTCCCAGTCGCAGTCGGCCGAAGACGCTGATCTGGCCAAGGCCGAGCCGCGTTTCAATTTCGACAATAAGAGCTGGGTGCTGCCGTCCAGTGAGTCGGAATACCAGGAAGGCATCAACTCCTTGAGCCGCTATGAAGCGCGCCTGTCCGACCCGAATCAGCGTGGCGCCTTGTTTTATGCCCGCGCCGACAACCTGAACAACTGGCTGGGCGATGTTGCCACCCGCCTGGGTTCGCTGTCGCAACGCCTGTCGGCCAGCGTAGGCCGGGTCAAATTGAACACCGCACTGAAAACCGAAGCCCTGGCGCCGGGTGAAGTGCCGCAGGTCGACGAAGAAGTGGTGGAAACCCCATGGATGCAGATCGATAACGTGTTCTACGAAGCCCGCGGCCAGGCCTGGGCGCTGTCCCACCTGCTGCGCGCCATCGAAGTGGACTTTGCCGACGTGCTGGCCAAGAAAAACGCCACCGTCAGCGTGCGCCAGATCATTCGTGAGCTGGAGGCTTCGCAAGAGCCGGTATGGAGCCCGATGATCCTCAACGGCAGCGGCTTTGGCGTGCTGGCTAACCATTCGCTGGTAATGGCCAACTACATTTCCCGGGCCAACGCGGCGGTGATCGATTTGCGTCAACTGCTCAACCAGGGTTGATGATGGACGCGACTCAAAAGGAGGCTGCGCACCGCGTAGCCTCCGATGCCGAACTGATCTGCTGGGTCGACGAGCGGGACAACCTGCTCGGCCACCTCGTCAGGTCCGACCTGCGCCAGCGCGGCCTGATCGGTCGTTGCACGTTTATCTTCCTGTTCAATTCCAAGGGTGAGCTGTGCGTGCATCGGCGCACCCTGAGCAAGGCCCTGTATCCGGGTTTCTGGGATACGGCGGCGGGCGGGATGGTCGCGGCGGGCGAGTCCTACGCGGTGTCGGCGGCCCGCGAGCTGGAAGAGGAACTGGGTGTTGGTGGGGTGGAATTGATCGAACATGACCATTTCTACTTCGAAGATGGCAACAGCCGGCTCTGGTGCAAGTCCTACTCGGCGACCTGGGACGGACCCCTGCGCCTGCAGCCTGAAGAAGTCATGGAAGCGCGCTTTTTACCTGTCGAAACTGTCCTGCAGGAGGCGCAGCAAAAGCCTTACTGCCCGGACGCCCAAGAGGGCCTGCGGCGTTATCTGGCCTCACGTCGCTAAAGTTGCATAAATTGGCGCCATTTGGCTCTTAGCAAGTAAGCTTTTTGCCGTTACACTGCGCGACTTTTCACCCGAACCGCCTTGGCGGGTCGGTAGCGCTGCCCCTGCCTGAGTGGGGCTTCGCGGTCGGTGACCTCCTTTGCGGGTGCCGATCAGTCTTTGTCCTCCCAAGAGGATTGCCGGTGGCCAAAAAAGCCGCATCCTTCGCCGCCCTCGGCGGCCTGGTATTTTCCACCGACGCAGGTCGACACTGCCCGGACTGTCGTCAGCCCGTGGATGCGTGTACCTGCAAACAAACCCTGATTCCCGAAGGCGACGGTATTGCCCGCGTGCGTCGCGAAAGCAAAGGCCGTGGCGGCAAGACGGTGACCACCATCACCGGCGTGCCCCTGGCTGAAGACGCGCTCAAAGAACTGGCCACCACGCTGAAAAAGCGCTGTGGCACCGGTGGCGCGTTGAAAGACGGCGTCATCGAGATCCAGGGTGATCACGTCGAACTGCTGTTGGCCGAGCTGATCAAGCTCGGTTACAAGGCTAAGAAGTCCGGCGGCTGAAAGCCTCTTCCCAACCTGTGTCTAAACTCTGTCCTGCGAGTGAGGTCTGACCTTGCTTACAGGCAAATCGTCATTTTCATTCTTTAGACTGCGCCAGCCTCGAACGAGAGGCGGCGCCTTCGCCTTCATTTATAGGGGACTTCGATGTCCGTACGACGCACACGCAAAGACGATGGCAGCCAATGGACAGTTGCGGACAGCCGCAGTGTTTACGGGATCCGCCATTGGGGGGCCGGGTATTTCGCGATCAATGACGCCGGTCGCGTTGAAGTCCGTCCGAACGGCCCGAACAGCACGCCTGTCGACCTCTATGAGCAAGTCGACCAGTTGCGCAAGAGCGGCCTGTCGTTGCCGTTGCTGGTGCGCTTCCCAGACATTCTGCAAGACCGGGTACGCCAACTGACCGGTGCCTTCGACGCCAACATCGAGCGCCTGGAATACCAGAGCAAGTACACCGCGCTGTACCCGATCAAGGTGAACCAGCAGGAGGCGGTGATCGAGAACATCATCGCCACCCAGAACGTGTCCATCGGCCTCGAAGCCGGCTCCAAGCCTGAGCTGCTGGCTGTGCTGGCCCTGGCGCCGAAGGGCGGCACCATTGTCTGCAACGGTTATAAAGACCGCGAGTTCATCCGCCTGGCGCTGATGGGCCAAAAGCTCGGCCACAACGTATTTATCGTGATCGAGAAAGAATCCGAAGTTGAACTGGTGATCGAAGAGGCTGCCAGCCTCAAGGTCAAGCCACAGGTTGGCCTGCGCGTGCGTTTGTCGTCCCTGGCGTCGAGCAAGTGGGCGGACACCGGTGGCGAGAAGTCCAAGTTCGGTTTGTCGGCGGCGCAACTGCTGTCGGTGGTCGAGCGCTTCCGCGCGGCCGGCCTGGACCAGGGCATCCGCCTGCTGCACTTCCACATGGGCTCGCAGATCGCCAACCTGGCCGACTACCAGCACGGGTTCAAGGAAGCCATTCGTTACTACGGCGAACTGCGCAACCTCGGCCTGCCGGTAGACCACATCGACGTGGGCGGCGGCCTGGGCGTGGACTACGACGGGACTCACTCGCGTAACGCCAGCTCGATCAACTACGACATGGATGACTACGCCGGCGTGGTCGTGGGTATGCTCAAGGAATTCTGCGACGCGCAGAGCCTGCCGCACCCGAACATCTTCTCCGAAAGCGGCCGCTCCCTGACCGCCCACCACGCCATGCTGGTGGTGCAGGTGACTGACGTCGAGAAACACAACGACGAAATCCCGGTCATCGACAACAAGGAAAGCCTGCCGGAAACCGTGCAATGGCTGGTGGACCTGCTCGGCCCGACCGACATCGAAATGGTCACCGAAACCTACTGGCGCGCGACCCACTACATGAGCGACGTGGCCACCCAGTACGCCGACGGCAAATTGACCCTGGCCGAAAAAGCCCTGGCTGAACAGTGCTACTTCGCCGTGTGCCGCCGCCTGCATAACTCGCTCAAAGCCCGTCAGCGCTCGCACCGCCAGGTGCTGGACGAGCTCAACGACAAGCTGGCCGACAAGTACATCTGCAACTTCTCGGTGTTCCAGAGCCTGCCGGATACCTGGGCCATCGGCCAGGTACTGCCGATCCTGCCGCTGCACCGCCTCGACGAAGAGCCGCTGCGCCGCGCCGTGCTGCAAGACCTGACCTGCGACTCCGACGGCAAGATCAAGCAATACGTCGACGAGCAGAGCATCGAGACCAGCTTGCCGGTCCACGCCTTGAACGACGGTGAAGACTACCTGCTGGGTATCTTCCTGGTCGGCGCTTACCAGGAAATCCTCGGCGACATGCACAACCTGTTCGGTGACACCGACTCGGTGAACATCTACCAGCGCGAAGACGGTTCGGTGTACAGCGCCGGTATCGAGACCCACGACACCATCGAAGACATGCTGCGCTATGTGCACTTGTCGCCGGAGGAGTTGATGACCCACTACCGTGACAAGTGTGCGAGTGCGAAGATCAGTGCGTCGGAGCGAACTCAGTTCCTCGACGCCTTGCGCCTGGGGCTGACGCGGTCTTCCTACTTGTCTTCCTGACACTGGTTGAACGACGCGCAGGGCTTACTGCGGGTCAGTGCGCTACCAAGCACAGATTGACCGAGCATTGACCTGGGTTGAACTCAAGGACAACCCGGTCAATCTTGTCAGCATTGCCGCTGGTACGCGCCAGCGTGACACTTCTGCTGCTGATGGGCAGTTCAATCTGCGCGTTTGGAGCGAGGGGATGAAATTCGGTCCCTTGGATCACCGTCAGGTTGGACTGGCTGCTGTTTGTGACCCGCAATGTGCCCGCGACCGTGGTCGGCCCTTGCCCATTGGTGCATCCGGCGATGGTTGCCAGTGTGCAAGCGGCGGTGACCCACAGCGTTTTTTTGATGATGTTCATATCCGACTCTCCTTGAATGTAGGGAATGGGGTTTACCCACGGCCATTCAACGCCTGGAGTGCCGGTTTGTAACCTGTCAGAACTAACAGGTAGATTCAGTGAGCGCTGGGGCCGAACCATTCACCCCGCTACTTGAGCTGCCAAGCGATGACTCCCAGGGTCAGGCTGCGCAGCGCCATGAACAGCAGGAAGGTTATCCACAGTCCGTGATTGCCCTGGCCCTGCAATGCCCAGGCGACGGGCAGTGTTAGCAGCAGCGTCAGCAGCATCCCATTGCGCATTTCCCGCGCGCGCGTAGCGCCGATAAATAGCCCATCCAGTAGATAACTCCACACCGCAATCAATGGCAGTACCGCCAGGTACGGCAAGTAGATGTCGGCGGTTTCGCGCACGTTGGGGATGTCGGTTTGCATGGCGATAAACAGGTGACCGGCGAACGTGAACAGCAGGGCAAAGCCGACGCTGGCGATCAGTGACCAGCCGCCAGCAACCACCAGTGAGCGCCGCAACGATTGGCGATCACGAGCGCCGATGGCATGGCCGCACAGGGCTTCCACCGCGTGGGCCAAACCGTCCAGGGCATGGGCGGTGAGCAGCAGGCCGTTGAGCAGCAGCGCGTTGGCAGCCACGGTGGCATCGCCCAGGCGTGCGCCTTGCACCGTGATCATGAAAAACACCGACTGCAACGCCAGGCTGCGGATAAAAATGTCGCGGTTTACCGCCAGCAACGGGCGCCAGCTTTCCCAGCGCTTCAAGGCGGCCCAGGCGATATGGCCGGGGTAGGCGCGCAGGGCTTTTTGCGTGAGGGCCAGGCCGAGCAAGGCGCCGGTCCACTCGGCGGTCACCGACGCACGGGCGGAGCCGACCACTCCCCAGTCCAGCCCGAGCACGAACCACAGGTTGAGGGCAATATTCACCAGGTTGGTGGTCAGCAGAATTGCCAGCGGCGCGCGGGCGTTTTGCGTGCCGAGGAACCAGCCCACCAGCGCGTAACTGGCCAGCGCGGCAGGCAGGCCGAACAGGCGGGTGTGGAAGAACTCGCGGGTCAGTTGGTTAAGCTCGGGGGAGGGCTGCATCCACTCCAGGGCCAAATGGCTCAGCGGAATGCCGACGGTGCCCAGCAACATCGCCAACCCCAGCGCCAGCAACAGGCCTTGCAGCAGGATTTGTCGGAGTGCCGCGCCATCATTGCGCCCGGCGGCCTGGGCCGCGAAGCCCGTGGAACCCATGCGCAGGAAGCCCATGGCCCAGGCGAGAAAGGTATAGAGGCTGGCGCCGACGGCCACGGCGCCCAGTTGGTGGGCATGGGGCAGGTGGCCGATGACCATGCTGTCGACCAGTGCGACCAACGGCACGGAGATGTTCGAAAGAATCATCGGCGCAGCCAACGCCCATACACGGCGATGAGTAGGGCGGTCGCGCCAGTCGGTCAGTAAGGTGGACATGCAGGCTCCTTGGGGGAGGGGCATTGTAACTGGCCCCCAACCATGGCGCAGAGCCAATGTGGGAGGGGCTTGGCATGAGCTGATTAAGAACCAAACCACCCTCCGTCGGTCAATGTGACCAGCGCCACATCGGCTTCGCCGACGCTGATATATAGTTCACCCCTCGGTTCCCTCTGACTACGAGTGCCCCATGCTTAACAAAGGACTGTTCCTGGCCTGTGCGCTGGCCCTGCTGAGCGCCTGCGATTCTTCCGATAAACCGGCTGCACCATCTGCGCCCACTGTGGCAGCAGCGCCGAAACCGGCCAAGGCGGCGGTGGATGTGGCGGCGTTGAAGCAGCGTTATGCCGGGCGTGAGTTGAGTGTGGTGGACGTGTCCGAGGTGCAGTTGGACGGGGCCAGCACCTTGTCGGTGAGTTTTTCCATTCCGTTGGATCCGGAGCAGAAGTTTGCCGACAAACTCCATCTGGTCGACAGCAAGTCCGGCAAGGTCGATGGCGCCTGGGAGCTGTCCGATAACTTGATGGAACTGCGCCTGCGCCACCTGGAGCCCCAGCGCAAACTGGTGCTGACGGTGGATGCCGGGGTGAAGGCGGTCAACGACAACACGCTCGCCGCCGAGTACATTGCGCGCCTGGAAACCCGTGACCTGCAAGCCACTGTCGGTTTCGCCAGTCGTGGCACGTTGTTGCCGACGCGCCTGGCCGAAGGCCTGCCGGTGATCGCGCTGAACGTCGACAAGATCGACGTTGAATTCTTCCGGATCAAGCCCGAATCCCTGCCGTCGTTCCTGGCGCAGTGGGGGCGCAACACCAGCCTGCAAAGTTATGAATCCCGTGAATTGCTGCCGCTGGCCGACCTGGTCTACGGCGGCCGTTTCGACCTGAATCCGGCGCGCAATACCCGCGAGACGCTGTTACTGCCGATCGCCGGCCTCAAGCAATTGCAGCAGCCGGGCGTGTACCTGGCGGTGATGCGCGCTTCGGGCACCTACAACTATTCGCAACCGGCCACGCTGTTTACCTTGAGCGATATCGGCCTTTCGGTGCACCGCTACGCCAATCGCCTGGATGTGTTTACCCAGGCGCTGGAAGGTGGCAAGGCCTTGGATGGTGTCGACCTGGAAGTGCTTGACGCCGACGGCCGCGTGCTGGGCCAGGGCAAGACCGAGAAGGGCGGTCACGCAGAGTTGCCGCTGCCGAAAAAGGCCCAGGTGCTGCTGGCCAAACAGGGCGAGCAGACCAGTTTGCTGCGCCTGGATAGCGCCGCGCTGGATCTGGCGGAGTTCGACATTGGCGGCCAACCTTCGCACCCCCTGCAGTTCTTTGTGTTCGGCCCGCGCGACCTGTATCGCCCCGGCGAAACAGTGCTGCTCAACGCCCTGCTGCGCGACAAGGACGGCAACGCCGTCAAGCCGCAACCGGTGAGCGTCGAAGTGCGTCGCCCGGATGAACAGGTGAGCCGCAAGTTTGTATGGGATGCCGATGCCTCGGGCCTCTACCAATATCAACTGCAACTGGCCGGCGAAGCCCCGACCGGGCGCTGGCAGTTGGTGTTCGACCTGGGCGATGGCAAGCCGCAGCTGTATGAGTTCCTCGTCGAAGACTTCCTGCCCGAGCGCCTGGCGCTGGAACTCAAGGGCAGCGACACGGCATTGAGCCCGGCGGATAACCCGGTGATTAAGGTCAATGGTCGCTACCTCTATGGTGCGCCGGCGTCGGGCAACCGCGTCAGCGGGCAAGTCTATGTGCGACCGTTGCGCGAAGCGGTCAAGGGGCTGCCGGGCTATCAATTCGGCTCCGTCACCGAAGAAGAGCTGAGCCAGGATTTCGAGCTGGACGAAAGTGTGCTCGACGCCAAGGGCCAGGAAGAACTGACCCTGGAAAGCAAATGGGCCGACGCGAAATCCCCTCTGCAACTGATCGTGCAGGCCAGTCTGCAAGAGTCCGGCGGGCGGCCGATCACCCGGCGGCTGGTGCAGCCGATCTGGCCGGCCGAGCAACTGCCGGGCCTGCGTGGGCTGTTTGACGGCAAGGAAACCAACGGTGATGGCCCGGCGGAGTTTGAAGTGCTGGTGGCCAACCAGGACGGGCAGAAACTCGCTGCGCCAAACCTCAAGGTCCGCCTGGTGCGCGAGCGCCGTGACTACTACTGGAACTACTCGGACAGCGATGGCTGGAGCTATCACTACAACGAGAAATTCCTCAACCTCGACGAACAGACCCTGAACATCAAGGCTGGCGATACCGCCAAGGTCAGCTTCCAGGTGGAGTGGGGCCCGTACCGCGTCGAGGTCGAAGACCCGCAGACCGGCCTGGTCAGCAGCCTGCGTTTCTGGGCCGGCTACCAGGCCCAGGACAACACCGAAGGCGGCGCCGTGCGGCCCGATCAGGTCAAGCTGGCGCTGGATAAGCCCGCGTACGGCGACGGCGATACCGCTAACGTCACGGTTACGCCGCCGGCTGCCGGTAAAGGCTACCTGCTGGTGGAATCCGCCGAAGGGCCGCTGTGGTGGCAGGAAATCGACGTGCCGGCCGAGGGCAAGAGTTTTGCCGTGAAGCTCGACCCGAAATGGTCGCGCCATGACCTCTACGTCAGCGCCCTGGTGATTCGCCCAGGCGAGCGCAAAGCCAATATCACCCCCAAACGCGCGGTAGGCCTGCTGCATCTGCCGCTGGATCGCACCCAGCGCAAGCTTGGCGTGACCCTCACCGCGCCGGAAAAAATGCGCCCCAAACAACCGCTGACGGTGAAGATTGCCGCCAAAAATGCCGATGGCAGCGTACCGAAACAGGTGCATGTACTGGTGGCGGCGGTGGACGTGGGCATCCTCAATATCACCGAGTATCCGACACCGGATCCGTACTCCAGCCTGTTCGGCCGCAAGGCTTACGGCGTTGACCAGTTCGACATCTACGGCCAATTGATCGAGGCCGGGCAGGGCCGCCTGGCCAGCCTGGCCTTTGGGGGTGACGCCGCGCTGGCCAAGGGCGGCAAGCGCCCGGACACCAGTGTGACTATCGTCGCCCTGCAAAGCGCGCCGGTGACCTTGAATGAGCAGGGCGAGGGTGAAGTCAGCGTCAACATCCCCGACTTCAACGGCGAGCTGCGCCTGATGGCCCAGGCCTGGAGCGATGACCGCTACGGCATGGCCGAAGGCAAGACCGTGATCGCCGCCCCGCTGATCGCCGAGTTGTCGGCGCCGCGCTTCCTCGCCGGCGGTGACCAGACGACGCTGGCCCTGGACCTGTCCAACCTGTCGGGCAAGGCGCAGAAACTCGATGTGCAACTGAGTGCCGAAGGGCAGTTGGAGTTGGTCAACAGCGGCGCTCAAACCGTCGAACTCAAGCAAGGCCAGCGCACCACCCTGCGTATCCCGGTGAAAGCCTGGGGTGGGTTGGGTCAAGGCAAGGTGAAAGTCACGGTCTATGGCCTGGACCTGCCCGGTGAGAACCTGCCGCCGTTCAGCCGCGAATGGACCCTGGGCGTGCGTCCGGCCTACCCGGCGCTGCTCAAGCATTACCGCGCGGTGCTCAAGAGCGAGCCGTGGAGCCTGCCAGTCGGCACACTTGATCAGTTCGATGCCTCCGGGCGTGAAGCGCTGGTGAGCCTGTCGAGCCGGCCGCCGTTGAACCTGGGCGCGCAGATCTCGGCGCTCAAGGCCTACCCTTATGGGTGCCTGGAGCAGACCGCCAGTGGTTTGTACCCGTCGCTGTACGCTGACGATGCGTTGCTCAAGCGCCTGAGCATCAAGGGCGAGCCGGATGCCGAGCGCAAACGCAAGATCGAGCTGGGCATCGAGCGCCTGCTGGGCATGCAACGCTACAACGGCAGCTTCGGTTTGTGGGGCGCGGATGGCGAAGAGGAGTATTGGCTGACGGCCTATGTCACCGACTTCCTGTTGCGTGCCCGTGACCAGGGCTTCGCGGTACCGCCCGAAGCGTTGAAGAAAGCCAGCGAGCGCCTGCTGCGTTATGTGCAGGAACGCAACCTGATCGAAGTCGACTACAGCGACAACGCCGACCACACGCGCTTTGCCGTGCAGGCCTACGCGGGCATGGTGCTGGCGCGCAGCCAACAGGCGCCGTTGGGCGCGTTGCGCAGTATCTTCGAGCGACGCAGCGACGCGCGCTCCGGGTTGCCGTTGGTGCAACTGGCCATCGCCCTGCAGAAGATGGGTGACCAGCCGCGCGCGGATCAAGCCTTGCTGGCCGGCCTGGCGGCACAACGCAGCGCCAAGGAATGGTTGGCCGACTACGGCAGCCCGCTGCGCGACCAGGCGATGATCCTGGCATTGCTGGAAGAGAATGACTTGGCCAAGGGCAAGCGTGAGGAGCGTTTGTTTACCCTGTCGGACCAATTGGCGGCCAGCCCGTATCTGTCGACCCAGGAGCGCAATTCGCTGTTCCTGGCCGGGCGCCTGGGGTTCGCCCAGCCCGAGTCGGCCTGGAAGGTGTTGCTCAATGGCAGCGGCGGGGCGCATGAGCTGAACAATCAACAGTCGACGCTGGCCTTGGAAGGCAAGCTGGTTGCTGGCGATCTGAGCCTGACCAATCAGGGCGAGGTGCCGGTCTACCAGCAACTGACGATCTCGGGTTATCCACAGGTGCCACCGGCACCGGGTGGCGACAACCTGAGCATCCGTCGTGAATACCTGGGCATGAATGGCCAGCCGCTGAACCTGCGCAACCTCAATAGCGGCGACCTGGTGCTGGTGCACCTGGCGGTGAGCGCCAGGCAGCGCGTGCCGGACGCCCTGGTGGTGGACCTGTTGCCTGCGGGCCTGGAGCTGGAAAACCAGAACCTGGCCCAGAGTGCTGCCAGCCTGGAAAACGCCAGCAGCCAGGTGAAAGAGTGGCGCGAGTCGATGCAGAACGCGTCGCTCAAGCATCAGGAGTTCAGGGATGACCGGTATGTGGCGGCGATGAACCTGGATGGCGAGGGCACCACGCACTTGCTGTACCTGGCGCGCGCAGTGACACCGGGCATTTACCGCGTGCCGCCGCCGCAGGTGGAGTCGATGTACCGGCCGAACTGGCAGGCGGTGGGGGAGACGCCGGTGGATCTGGTGATCAAGGGGCGCTGATTTCTGAACTTGGAATTGGAGCTAATGTGGGAGGGGGCTTGCTCCCGATAGCGGTGGGTCAGTTGCCAGATGCATTGACTGAAACACTGCTATCGGGAGCAAGCCCCCTCCCACAGGGTATTGATGACATTCTCAGGCTTAGTGGACGACCCAACTGAGCAGCCACAAGCCAAGCATCAGCCAGATCACCCCGATGATGATCGAGGCGCGCATGAAGGCGCGTACCGCCGAATACAGAAACAGCAGGCCGACGATCAGGGTGATGATGCTGATGATCGAGGTGTCCATGCCCAGTGCTCGGGACATGCCACCGACAAAGTCGCCGCCAGCGTTGGAGAGCATATTGAACAGCCCGCTGAAGAACTCGACGATGTAGTGGATGATCAGACCGAGTGTGTGACCCAACCATCCGAAAAAGTCTACTTGCATAGGTGTGTCTCGATGAAAGAGTGGACGAAATTGCCAGCACTGAGCCTTTGGTCGTTTATCCACAAGGCGAGTTCCCTTGAAGCATAGAGGTTTCGCCGCTTGAATTTGCGTTTACTTGTCCGCTGGAGCCTGGCGAGCCTGGTCTTGATGATTGCCCTGCTGTGGCTGGCCGATCGTATCTGGCCGTTGCCGTTGCCCCAGGATGACCTGGCGCGGGTGGTGCTGGCCGAGGATGGCACGCCGTTGTGGCGGTTTGCCGATGCCAACGGCGTGTGGCGTTACCCGGTGCAAACCCGCGAAGTGTCGCCGTATTACCTCGATGCACTGCTCACCTACGAAGACCGTTGGTTCTACCAGCACCCCGGTGTTAACCCGTTCGCGCTGGTGCGGGCGACGTGGCAGAACCTGACGGGAGCGCGGGTGGTGTCGGGTGGCAGTACGTTGTCGATGCAGGTGGCGCGCCTGCTTGACCCGCACTCGCGGACCTTCCACGGCAAGTTGCGCCAACTGTGGCGCACGGCGCAGTTGGAGTGGCACCTGTCCAAGGAACAGATTCTCACCCTGTACCTGAACCGCGCGCCGTTTGGCGGCACGTTGCAGGGCGTGGCGGCCGCCAGTTGGGCGTACCTGGGCAAGTCCCCGGCTCAGTTGACCCACGCCGAAGCGGCCTTGCTCGCGGTATTGCCCCAGGCGCCGAGCCGCCTGCGCCCGGATCGCCACCCCCAGCGCGCCCAGGAAGCCCGCGACAAAGTGTTGCGCCGCCTCGCCGAGTTTCAGGTGTGGCCGCAGTCGGCGGTGGATGAAGCCCTCGAAGAACCGTTGCTACTCGCCCCGCGCCTGGAGCCCAGCCTGGCGCCGCTGCTTGCCCGCCGCTTGAACCGTCCCGACAGCCCGCCGCTGATCCGCACGACCGTGGATGCCACCCTGCAACGCCGTCTTGAGGACCTGTTGCTGGGCTGGCGTGCGCGGTTACCGGAGCACACCTCTGCCGCGATCCTGGTGGTGGAAGAAGAAAGCATGGCCGTGCGGGCTTATCTGGGGTCGGTGGACATCAATGACGCCAAGCGCTTTGGCCATGTGGACATGATCAGCGCGCTGCGTTCGCCGGGCTCCACCTTAAAACCCTTCCTGTATGGCATGGCCCTGGACGAAGGCCTGATTCACTCTGAATCGCTGTTGCAGGATGTGCCGCGGCGTTATGGCGATTATCGGCCGGGTAACTTTTCCATGGGCTTTACCGGCGCGGTGCCGGCGAGCACGGCGCTGTCCAGTTCGCTGAACCTGCCGGCGGTGCAACTGTTGGAAGCTTACGGGCCCAAGCGATTTGCCGCGCAGATGCGTATCGGCGGCGTGCCGTTGGCGTTGCCGGCGTTGGCCGAACCCAACTTGGCGCTGATCCTCGGTGGCGCGGGCAGCCGGCTGGAGGATCTGGTCAGCGGCTACAGCGCCTTCGCACGTGACGGCCGGAGCGCAACGATTCGATTACAGCCGGACGACACGCTGAGAGAGCGGCCATTGCTGTCGCCAGGGGCTGCCTGGATTGTGCGGCGCATCCTCAGCGGTCAGGCGCGGCCGGACCGTGACCCGCGCGCCGAGCTGGTGCAGCGCCCGGTCCTGGCCTGGAAAACCGGGACCAGCTACGGTTTTCGCGATGCCTGGGCGATTGGCGTGGGGCCGCGTTACTTGATCGGTGTGTGGATCGGTCGCCCCGACGGCACGCCGGTGCCGGGGCAGTTTGGCTTGGCCTCGGCGGCGCCGCTGATGTTGCAGGTGCATGACGTGCTGACCAATCGCGACAGCCAGCGCGGTATCAGCGCGCAGGTTTTAGCGGTGCCGGCCAATGTCGGCGTGGCGGCGATCTGTTGGCCGCTGGGCCAGCCCATGAACCGCAGCGATCCGAATTGCCGCCGCCAGCGCTTTGCCTGGACCCTGGACAACACCACGCCGCCGACCATGCAGGCGCTGGACCAACCGTTGAGCGTCGGCTTGATGGAAAGTGTCTGGGTCAACGCCAAGGGGTTGAGGGTGGATGCTCATTGCCCGGGCGCCGTGCCCAGGAACATCGCCCTGTGGCCCGCACCGCTGGAGCCATGGCTACCGAGGATCGAACGCCGTGAAGCACGGATTCCCGTCGCCGACCTCGATTGCCCACCACCGGCGCTGGCGGCGTCTTCGCCGCTGTCGATTGTCGGCGTGCGCGAAGGCGACCAACTGCGCCTGCCCGCCGCCAGCCAGCAAACCCTGCGCCTGAAACTCTCCGCGCTGGGCGGCAGTGGTCGGCGTTGGTGGTTCCTCAATGGCGCACCGCTGGGTGATAGCGCCAATCAGGACAGTATCAATGCCAGCTTCGAACGCTTGGGCCGCTATCAGCTCAGCGTTCTCGACGAAGCAGGCCAGACTGCCCGGCTCGAATTCAACGTTGTCGATTAAATCGCTACAAGTGATTCACTTGCCTTCAAGGCTCATCCCCCCGAAGCTATACACCTTCAGGAGCCCCCGCATGAACCTCGAACACCTCACCGAACGCCTGCACCGCATCCGCGATACCAACGACTGGAAGCAATTCCACAGCCCGAAAAACCTGGCCATGGCCGCCAGCGTGGAAATGGCCGAACTGGTGGAAATCTTCCAATGGCTCACCGAAGACCAGTCCCGCCAGTTGCCCGCCGACAAACTCGCCCATGCCGGCCAGGAAGTGGGGGATATCGTGCTGTACCTGCTGTTGCTGTGCAGCGAGCTGGGCCTGGATATGAATGAGGTGGTGCGCGCCAAACTGGCCGACAGCGAGCGGCGGTTTGCCCATGAGTGACCGGCATTTCGACCAATTGGCCACGCGCTTCGCCGAGAAAATCTACGGCGGTGCAAAAGGTGCCATTCGCCTGGCGGTGCTCCAGGCCGACCTGGCTGAGGCGCTGCCGGAGCGCCCGTTGCGCGTGCTGGATATTGGCGCGGGCCTGGGGCATATGTCGCTGTGGCTGGCCGAACGCGGCCATCAGGTGACCCTGGCCGAGCCCGCCGAGCCCATGCTCGAAGGCGCGCGCCAACGCTTCGCCGAAGCCGGACAGAGCGCCACTTTTATCCACGCGCCGTGGCAAGACCTGCTCGGCCAGCTCACCGAGCCGTACGACCTGGTGCTGTGCCATGCCGTGCTGGAATGGCTGGCCGAACCCCACGCGATCCTGCCGGTGCTGCACCAACTGACGCTGCCCGGTGGCTGGTTGTCGCTGGCGTTCTACAATCGCGATGCGTTGATTTATCGCAACCTGCTCAAAGGCCACTTCCGCAAGATGCGCAAGAACGACATGGCCGGCGAAAAGCAGAGCCTGACCCCGCAACAGCCCCTCGACCCGCGTGAATTGGCGGCGCAACTCGAAGGGCTTTGGCAGGTCGAAAGCCAAAGTGGCGTACGGGTATTCCACGACTATATGCCGGTGGAATTCCAGGCCCGCGCGAACTTACCGGACCTTATTGAGATGGAACTCGCTCACCGTCGTCACCCAAGCTTTGCCGGACTTGGGCGTTATTTGCACTGGATCTGCCGTCCGGTTTAAGCGGCCCAGTCTGCGGAGGTCGAAATGCGTCGTCTCTGTTTGATCCTGTTATCCCTCGGGCTGGGCGCCTGCTCCAGCCCTAACCCTTATGTGGCGGCTTCTGCCCCCATGCCACCGGCGCCCGCGCAGGCGGCCACTACCTTCGATGCCAGCGCCTACCCGGCGCCGGTGCGCGACTACGGCGCCTACCGCAATTGGGCCTGGCGCAACGGCCAGTTGCCGGCCGGTACGGCCTGGGCGGATTCGGCGCAAGTGGCCGAAGCGGTCAGCGGCGCCCTTGACCAGCGCGGCCTGCGCCCGTTGCACGACAACCGCCCGGCGGACTTGCTGGTGAGCGCCGATGTGCGCCTGGAGAAGCGCCTCAAGCAAGTCCAGGACGATTATGGCTACGGATATGGCGGCTATAACCGCTACGGTCCTGGCTACGGCATGTACAACTCGGTGCCGATCGTGCGCACCTATGAAGTTCAAGTGGTGGTGGTGCGTGTCAACCTGTTCGACGCCCGCAGCGGCCAGCCGGTGTGGAGTGCCAGCGCGGAAACCGGCAGCCAGGGCAGCCTCAGCGAGCGCGCGGATGCCTTGCGCCAGGCCGTGCAAAAGGCGATGACGGCCTATCCTCCGAGTTAACCGCTATTCTCATCTAAAGCCCGGTCGTTCTTTGGAGATCAACCATGTTTCGTCGCATCGCTACGCTCGCTTTTGTTGTGCTGCTGGGCGGTTGCCAGACCAGCCAGGTCAACCACGATTTTGATGCCAGCCGCGACTTCGGCGCTTACCGCAGTTGGGCCTGGAAAGACCCGGCCCTGCAATACCGCCCCGATGATCCTCGGATCAAGAGCGACCTCACCGAACAACGCATCCGCCAGGCCGTTGGCGAACAGCTTGACCAGCGCGGCCTGCGCCCGGCAGCCGTCGGCACCAAGGCTGACCTGAACGTGCAGGCTTACCTGATCGTCGAAGACCGCCAGCAACAAGTCACCACCAACTATGGCGGTGCCTGGGGCGGCCCATGGAACGGCTACTGGGGCGGGCCGATGTACAACGAAACCCGCAACATTACCTACAAGGTGGCGACCCTCCAGATCGACCTGCTCGACGGCAAGGACGGCAAGCTGGTGTGGCGTGGCAGTGATGAACAGATGATGAGCAGCACGCCGAACCCGCAGGATCGTAATAACGCGATCCGCACGACGGTGACCCACATTCTCTCCAGCTATCCCCCACGCTGACAATCAGTCCGCGCCCGCTTCAGGGGCGGCAAGCGCTGCTATCGGTTGCCATGTGCCTACCATGTGCTCAATATCGCCGGCCCCTTTCAATAACAGCTCTCCGCTGGAGCCGGCGGCGCTGGCCAGCAATGTCACCTCACTGGGCAGGCGTACCGGTTTCCTGAATTCGACGTCTATTTCGATATTGGCGGCCGGCAAGTGTTCGCCCAAGGCGGCGAGGGTGTGCGCCTTGTTCCACAGTCCGTGGGCGATGGCCTGGGGGAAGCCGAACAGTCTGGCGGTCAGGGCGCTGAGGTGGATCGGGTTGTAGTCGCCGGACACTCTCGCGTAGCGGCGGCCGATATCGGCTGGGGCCTTCCAGCGAGTCAATTCGCTGATCTCGGCGGGGCTGGGACGGGCATCATCGGTCGCTTCGCCTTCGAGCTTTACACCCCGGCACAGCATACGGCTCTCGGCTTCCCACAGCAGGCCGAGAGAGTCTTCAACCGTGGTGACCACTTCAAAGGTCGCGCCCTTTGGGTGGGGCTTGAGGTTCTGCGTGTGCACGCCGATGGACAATTCGCTGACACCGCCCAGCGGGCGATGGATGCGGATGCGGTTGCTCAGGTGAATCAACCCCAGCAGCGGGAAGGGAAACTTTTTGTCGGTGAGCAACTGCATTTGCAGACCGAACGCGAGGATGTGCGGATAAGTTGCCGGCAGCAGGGGGCTCTCGGTAAACCCGCAGACTTTGCGGTACGCCGCCACCTGCTTGGGGTCGACGCTCACCCGGCAGCGCAACCCTTGCTCGGGCAGCGTGTTGCCGGTGATCTTGCGCTTGAGCGCCGCTCGCCAATACAACGGCGGCAGAAACGGCGTACTGCCTAAGGTTTGCCAGTCCATGCTCATGCTCCTAACAGACTTTGCCCACACACCCGCAGCGCTTGCCCGCTGACCGCACCGGAACCCGGCTGGCCCAGCCAGGCCACCGCTTCGGCGACATCCTGCGGCAAACCGCCCTGGCCCAGTGAACTCATGCGTCGCCCGGCCTCACGCAGGGCAAATGGAATATGCGCGGTCATCTGGGTTTCGATAAAGCCAGGGGCTACGGCGTTGATACTGATCCCGCGTTCTTCCAGTAACGGCGCCCACGCCTGCACCAGGCCGATCAAACCGGCCTTGCTCGCGGCATAGTTGGTTTGCCCGCGATTGCCGGCGATGCCGCTGATGGAGGCCAGCACCACCACACGGGCGTTGTCGTGCAGGGTGCCGCTGTCGAGCAGTGCCTTGGTCAGCACTTGCGGAGCATTGAGGTTGACCGCCAGCACCGCGTCCCAGTATTCCGGGGTCATGTTGGCCAGGGTTTTGTCACGGGTGATCCCGGCGTTGTGCACCAGGATGTCGAGGCCGTCGGGCAGGTGTTCGATCAACTGGCCGGCGGCGTCTTCGGCGCAGATGTCCAGCACGATTGTGCGCGCACCCAGGCGTGCGGCGAGGGCTTCGAGGTCGGCCTTGGCCTGGGGCACGTCGAGCAGGATCACGTCGGCGCCGTCGCGGGCCAGGGTTTCAGCGATGGAGGCGCCAATGCCACGGGCGGCGCCGGTGACCAACGCCTTGCGCCCGGCGAGGGGGCGGGTCCAGTCTTCGACGGGCGTGGCACAGGCCTTCAGGCGAATCACCTGGCCGGAGATATAGGCGCTTTTCGGTGAGAGGAAGAAGCGTAGCGCGCCTTCCAGTTGGTCTTCGGCACCGTCGCCGACGTAGAGCAATTGCAACACGCCGCCGTTACGCAGTTCCTTGGCCAGTGACCGGCTGAAACCTTCAAGGGCACGCTGGGCGCTGGCGGCGAACGGGTCGCTGAGGCTCTCGGGTGCGCGGCCAAGAATCACCAGGTGGGCACTGTTATCCAGGTTTTTCAGCAACGGTTGGAAAAACTCACGCAGTTGCTTGAGCTGGTCGGTGTGTTGCAGGTCGCTGGCATCGAACACCACGGCCTTGAGCTTGGGACCGTGGCCGGGAATCCACGTCGACGCCTCGGCGCCGTAGGTGTAAATGGCGTCCGTGAGCCTGTTGGCAAACGCCTGTACGTTGCTTGCCAGCGCGCCACCTCCCAGCAGCAATGCACCCTCCACCGGACGCAGGCGCCCGGCCTGCCAGCGTTCCAGGCGTACCGGTGACGGCAGGCCAAGGGCGGCGACCAGGCGATGGCCGAGGCTTGAGTTGGCGAAGTCGATATAACGGTCAGACATGGAACGCTCTCCGAAGGCTGGGGTTCAAAGGGTTGACCATCCCAGGGTAGCAGTCGTTCGACTAGGCTCAGTTATCCAGACCACAACCGACAGGGAGCTTTCCATGACTCAATTGCGCCGTGTAGCGATCATTGGCGGTAACCGCATTCCTTTCGCCCGCTCCAATGGCCCCTACGCCACGGCGAGCAACCAGGCGATGCTGACCGCGGCCTTGGAGGGCCTGATCGAACGCTACAACCTGCACGGCCTGCGCATGGGCGAGGTGGCCGCCGGCGCGGTGCTCAAGCATTCCCGCGACTTCAACCTCACCCGTGAATGCGTGCTGGGTTCACGCCTATCGCCGCAAACCCCCGCCTATGACATTCAGCAGGCCTGCGGCACGGGGCTCGAAGCGGCGTTGCTGGTGGCCAACAAGATCGCCCTGGGCCAGATTGAATGCGGGATTGCCGGTGGGGTGGATACCACGTCCGACGCACCTATCGGCGTGAATGAAGGGCTGCGCAAGATCCTGCTGCAAGCCAATCGCAGCAAATCCATGGCGGATAAATTAAAAGTCCTGTTACAACTTCGTCCCCATCACCTCAAGCCTGAGCTGCCGCGTAACGGCGAGCCGCGCACGGGGTTGTCCATGGGCCAGCATTGCGAATTGATGGCGCAGACCTGGCAGATTCCCCGCGCCGAGCAGGACCAACTCGCCCTTGAAAGCCACCAGAAAATGGCTGCCGCCTATGCCGAAGGCTGGCATAACGATCTGCTGACGCCGTTTCTGGGCCTGACCCGCGACAACAATCTGCGCCCCGACCTGACCCTGGAAAAACTCGCCGCGCTCAAGCCGGCGTTCGAACGCAGCGAAAAAGGCACGCTCACGGCCGGCAATTCCACACCGCTCACGGATGGTGCATCCCTGGTGCTGTTGGGCAGCGAAGCCTGGGCCCAGGCGCGTGGTTTGCCGATCCTGGCCTACCTGCGCGATGGCGAAGCGGCGGCGGTGGATTTCGTCAACGGCGCCGAAGGCCTGCTGATGGCGCCGGTGTATGCGGTGCCACGTTTGCTGGCGAGGAATGGCCTGACGCTGCAGGACTTTGATTACTACGAGATCCACGAAGCCTTCGCTGCCCAGGTGTTGTGCACGCTCAAGGCGTGGGAGGATGCGGACTACTGCAAGACGCGCCTCGGGCTGGACGCGCCATTAGGCGCCATCGACCGCAGTCGCCTGAACGTCAAAGGCAGTTCGCTGGCGGCCGGTCACCCGTTTGCCGCCACCGGTGGGCGCATTGTCGCCAACCTGGCCAAATTGCTCGACGCAGCGGGCAAGGGGCGCGGGCTGATTTCGATCTGCGCCGCCGGCGGGCAGGGCGTGACGGCGATCATCGAACGTTGAATTCACCGAAATTGGCATATTGGATGCATTCTTGAGTGGTCAGAGGTCGGTAGCCCCTCCCACCAGCGAGCCGATTGCCGTATAACGAGTGCCATACGCGTATTTGGTAATAAAGGACCCACAATAAAAGCTGATGAAGACTCCTAAACGCATTGAACCCCTGATCGAAGACGGTCTGGTCGACGAAGTGCTGCGCCCACTCATGAGTGGTAAAGAAGCAGCTGTTTATGTGGTGCGCTGCGGCAATGAATTGCGTTGCGCCAAGGTTTACAAGGAGGCGAATAAACGAAGTTTTCGTCAAGCGTCTGAATACCAGGAGGGCCGTAAGGTCCGTAACAGCCGGCAGGCCCGGGCCATGGCCAAGGGCTCGAAATTCGGCAAGAAAGAAACCGAAGATGCCTGGCAGAACGCTGAAGTAGCAGCGTTGTTCCGTCTGGCCGGTGCGGGCGTTCGCGTGCCCAAGCCGTACGACTTCCTCGAAGGCGTGTTGTTGATGGAACTGGTAGCCGACGAGTACGGCGATGCTGCGCCACGCCTGAATGACGTGACCTTGGAGCCGGACCAGGCGCGTGAATACCACGCCTTCCTGATTTCCCAGATCGTGCTGATGCTGTGTACCGGCCTGGTGCACGGTGACCTGTCCGAATTCAACGTGCTGCTCACGCCTACGGGCCCGGTGATCATCGACCTGCCCCAGGCAGTGGATGCGGCGGGCAACAACCACGCGTTCAACATGTTGGAGCGGGATGTGGGCAACATGGCTTCCTACTTCGGGCGTTTTGCCCCGGAATTGAAGAAGACCAAGTACGCCAAGGAAATGTGGGCGCTCTACGAAGCCGGCACCTTGCACCCGGCCAGCGTATTGACCGGCGAGTTCGACGAGCCGGAAGAGTTGGCGGACGTGGGCGGTGTGATCCGTGAGATCGAAGCGGCGCGGCTGGATGAAGAGCGGCGCCAGGCCATTCGGGCGGCGGATGATGCGCCACCGAGCAAAGCGTCGGAAGAACCACCGCCGCCGCCTTGGATGCAATGATCCCTGGCTGGATGAAGATCAAAATGTGGGAGGGGCGGTGCGACGATTCGACTTGCTCCCGATAGGGTGTGTCAGTTACAGATATTGAGACTGATACACCGCTATCGGGAGCAAGTCGAATCGTCGCACCGCCCCTCCCACATTTGGTTTTGCATGTATTCAGATAGATTCCGTCACGCGC